>Ga0315310_10000002_pt1 | contig 211397 bp, 208 predicted proteins | sample TDP5_MG_FD_203630 | JGI IMG/M metagenome (GOLD analysis project Ga0315310, IMG submission 203630) | Freshwater sediment microbial communities from Lake Towuti, South Sulawesi, Indonesia - TDP5 | ecosystem: Environmental > Aquatic > Freshwater > Lake > Sediment | place: Indonesia: South...
CTTACCCGACAAGGCATTTGGCTACCTTAAGAGAGTCAGAGTTACTCCCGTCGTTTGCAGGCCCTTAGCCCGGTTGAACCCAGGTTTCAGGTACCTGTACTGGACAGGATTCAGAAGCCGTTCACACGCTTTCGCGCTTGCGGCTCCCTGTGTTTTTATTAAACAGTCGGGACCCCCTTGCCACTGCGACCTGCTGTTCCAGCCAAAGGCTGAAACGGCAGGCACCCCTTGTACCGAAGGTACGGGGCTAAATTGCCGAGTTCCCTCGCTCTAGTGTACACCCGACACGCCTTAGGTTTCTCGCCTAGGGACACCTGTGTCGGTTCTAGGTACGGTCACAAAGGATCCTTCCCAACGCCCTTTTCAATGGCTCCAAGGATCAGCTGAACCGCCCTAAAACGGGCAGCTATTCCCGTTTTCACCTGGTTCTCGCCATTACGGCACTCCTCAGGCTTATGCGGTTAAACAAGGCGACAGCCTTGCTCAGCTTACCCCGAAGCGTCAGGCGCTGAGCTTGCGTTGCCGCATGTACCTTCGTGGTTCCGGAATATTAACCAGATTCCCTTTCGGCATGCTCGGTTAGGCCATGCCTTAGGACCGACTAACCCCCGGCTGACGACCATTGCCGGGGAACCCTGGCCCCTTCGGCGGAGGGGATTCTCACCCCTCTTTGCTGTTACTACCGCCGGGATCTGCAATCCTGAACCGGTCCACTGGACTTCACAGCCCAGCTTCTACCCAGTCAGGACGCCCTCCTACCGACGCAGTGCTAAACTGCGTCCTGAGGTATCGGCGGCTGGCTTAGCCCCGTCAATTTTCGGGGCCATCAGCCTCGGCGGGTGAGCTGTTACGCTTTCTTTGAAGGGTGGCTGCTTCTAAGCCTACCTCCCCGCTGTCTGAGGCTGGCGACGCCCTTCTGTTTGACATTTAGCCAGCACTTGGGGGCCTTAACCTCAGTCTGGGTTGTCCCCCTCTCGGTCCGTGAGCTTACCCCCCGTAACCCGTCTCCCAGGGTCTGCGGCGCTGATGAATTCGAAGTTTGAAAGGGAAGCGGGGCCTTTCGACCCCTTACTTCTCAATCAGTGCTCTACCCCACCAGCCGCCTCGCCCGGGACTGGGCTGAGACCCACTTCGGAGGGAACTAGCTATCACCAGGCTAGATTGGTCTTTAGCCCCTAGCCCCAGGTCTGGGGAACGAATTGCACGTCAGCACCCTTTCGGGCCTCCACTAGGCTTTCGCCTAGCTTCGCCCTGCCCAGGGCTAGATCGCCTGGTTTCTAGTTTCACTTCTGTGACTCCGGGCCCTTTCAGACTCCGCGTCTCGCCAGCCATAGCTGGTTGCACGCATGTTGGTTTCCCTTTGCTTATGGGCTTTTAACCCTTAGGCTTGCCACAGCTGTGAACTCCCCGGCCCGTGTTTCTAGACGGAGCGTGCAACCCTGGTCCCCCTCCTTCGTAGTGCCGCCTCACGGCGGGTTCCTTTGGGAGGGATCTGTCCTTCTGGGCTGCACACGTCTGTGACCGTCTGGTTTCAGGCGCTTTTCACCCCCCTTCCGGGGTACTTTTCAGCTTTCCGTCACCGTACTAGTGCGTTATCGGTCTTGAGGCGTGTTTAGTCTTGGAAGTTGGTGACTTCCGACTTGCCGCACCCAAACCAGGGTACGGTACTCTGGGATTCCGGCTCTGCTCCTTCCGGTTTGTGCTTACGGGGCTTTCACCCTCTTTGGCGGGCCTTTCCAGGCCACTTCTGCTTGGCCGGTTAGGGGGAAGCCGGGCCCTTAACTCTACATCTCCCACGAGTTTCCTTGTGGGATTTGGTTTGGACTTTTCCCTTTTCGCTCGCTGTTACTTGGGGAATCCCGTTTTGGTTTCTTTTCCTCCCCCTACTAAGATGCTTCAGTTCGGGGGGTTCCCGCTCCCTTTTTGGGAGCTCCACGGTTCCGAAGAACCGCGGTGGGAAGTCCCATTGAGGAATCCCCGGTTCTAAGGCTGCATGCGCTTACCCGGGGCTCTTTCGCGGTTTGCCGCGCCCTTCCTCAGCGCTCAAGCCGAGCCATTCTCCAGACGGCGTAGCATGTCGGGCCTTTTGCGGTGTCTGTTTGACGTTTTGGTGAAGCCTTTAACGTGGGTGTGTGGTTTTTGGCTTGTGCGTGGTGTCATTATGAGCTTTTTTGCTCATTCGCCTCTTTGCTCCTCATCGAAAATGATGGGAGTTGCATCTCGCTTAAATAACGTAGCCTAATGTGGCTAAAATAGTTTTGAAGTGGTTTTCGCAGATATAAGTATTGTGTCTGTGTGTTATAAGTGTTTTTGGTGGTGGTTTTTGGTGTTGGGAATGTTTTTATTTTTGTGGTTGTGAATATGCGTATTGCGTGTGTGCCTCGGTAGCTCAGTCAGGTAGAGCAACGGCCTTGTAAGCCGTAGGTCGCGGGATCGATGCCCGCCCGAGGCTTTTTCTGTTTTTGGGTTTGAATGATGGGAGAATGTTTAGGTTTCGGTTTTTCCTGCTCTGAAGATTCCGCGTGTGCGTTCGCTTCCGACTATTTCGAAGGCTGACCATTGTTCGCAGTGGGGGCATTTGTGTTCGAACATTTCTCCTTGTTTGAGTTCTGAGATGGCTGTCCAGTCTTCGCTTTCGTTGTCGAAGAATAGTAGTATGGTTGCTTTGCATTTTGAGCAAGTTGCTTTTATCCTTGCCACCTTGTTGGTCTCCTTGCCTTCTTATGTTTTATAGGATGGTTGGTGATAGATAAGTTGTGTGTTGTTGTAATCTTTATTGTGTGGTGGATTGGCTGTGGGATTTTGGATTGGAAGTGTTGTTGTTGGTGGGCTGTCTGTTGTGCTGTTTTGTGTCTAGACCCCCCTTATAAATAGATTGAATTTTTGGTTAGATTGCTGTGGTGTTGGTGAAGGCTGAGCTCTGTGAGAGTAGACCCCCTCCCTTATATATAGATTAAACTTCTAGTTGGTGTTTGGGTGAGGTTTTTTCACCTCCTTTTAGTAAGAAAGGTTTAGTTTTGCAGAAATTTAAAGGTGGTCTCAAAAGTTTAATTATCACACAAATTTTAAATTTCAGTTTTAAAATATAACCGACTTGATGTTAAGCTTAAGGAAGCTACTTTTACTTTTGTCCGTTGCTTTGATTTGTCTCGCAATTCTGCCGCAGAAATTAGCTTTGGATGACGTGAATTTATGCGCGAATTTTGGTCTTACTAGGGTTGAAATGGCTCTGAGCTTTCTTATTAGTTGTCAGTTTAACGCAAGTTTAGGTCTTTGCCGTGAGGCACCTAACGTTGCGCCGAACAACTATTGGCTTGTTTCTGATAATCTTTGGGCTTGGAGGGCTTTAAAAATGGCGAATGAATCTGGTTTGCGTGGTGCTGTTGAAGCTGGACAAATTACTGAGCTGATTGAAACGAAGCTCAAAGAAAGTGCAATAACGCACAGCTTGCCTGTGGACGCTGAAGGGTTACCTATAAGCTTCATGCATGAAGCAGTTATAAATGATACTATACCAATTCCGAATAGAAACTGCACAAAATTAACTTTGCATCGCAATGATTATGGCATTAAGACCGAGGCATACAATGGAACAATAATTGATGATTGGCAAGAGTATGCGGATAGGCTACTATACATGGCACTTTCATGTCACTGGCAAGGAAACGACACAAGTGCATATCACTATTTTGAGCTTGCAAGGGCGATGTGGGACGGGACTGGCATAAATGATGCAGCAACAAAAAAGGATTGCATCTACGCAACATATAAGCTTGCACTACTACTTTACGCATCAAAAGTTCTTGGCGAAAGATTAGCGTTTGAATTTGAACTCGTTAATAGAATATGGAGTCTACAGAGAGAAACGGATGGCGGAATCATAACGAATTATTTTGCAAACGGAACCTCCGATGGAGATGCAAACACGGAAACAACATCGATTGTAATGATTTCCATTTTCGCTTTTCCAAGCGTATGGCCAGATATATTTGCTTTTTATTATCCATGGTATGGAACCCCTGAGGTGTCTGGCTATTGGCGTCACTGGAACGACGCAAACCATAACCCTGACAATGTCATAAATGGTAGAAGAGACATCGCTGCAACGGATTATCCGCTTTTAGATGTTTACGATTCTAACAATGAGAGTTTGATTAGAGAGCATATTAATATCGCTAAGAAAGCAGGCATTGATGGTTTTGTGGTTTCGTGGTGGGGGATAAATTCTTTTGAGGATAACGCATCATTACACATCAAAAATGTTTGCGAACAAGAGAGTTTCAAATTTACATTCTACTACGAAATCACATCAAGTGCAGATCAGACAGTGGATGATATCCTATACATTTTGAACAATTACGCTAACAGTAGCGCTTGGTACAAAATAGACGGCAGACCAGTCATTTACATATATTGCAGAGCACGCAATAATTTAATGCCGCAAACATGGAAGTTACATGGCTACTATATAGACGAAAGCAAAAGCGTCCAAGAATATTGGATGTTGTCTGAAGATGTGAGAAAACCGCAGAGATACGGAATTTTCCCGATACACCCATATCCGAATGGAACTGGCTACATCGAGAACGTCAACCCTGTCTTTCTTCCGCTAAATGAAACATACGCCTTAAAGATAGGAATATCCGATATAAGAAATGACTCTGAAGTATGGTCAGATGTAGGTTTTAGAATAAAAATAAGAAATGAAACATTGAAAGAAACATTATATGATGAGGTAGTTAACTTTACCGATGGCTGGCTTGATTTAACCTTTGACATATCAAAGTACGCTGGTCAGAATGTTCACATAAGAGCGGAATCCTATGATGGCGGTAGAATGAATTGGAGTAGCGAGTGGGCAGCTGTTGACTATCTCTGCATTGAAAACTCTAAAGGGGAAGTCGTTAACCCTGAACCTTTTTTTGATAATGATTGGAAAACTGTTGTACGAGAGTTAAAGGAAGGCGGGCTTGACCCATATTTCATAATGGACTTCACCAATTGTGAAGAAAAAATCAATGATTTCGCAGAGTATTTTCTTAATTTTACGGATGGATTGCACATGTATGGACCGTGTGTCTATTCAGATAATTTGTCAAAAGTTTTTGAGGTTTATACTCAGGCTTCAGATGCTGCACATTCCAAAAACAAGATTTTTACGGCAACTGTGATGCCCGGATATAACGACACTAAGATACGGGACCCCGGATACGCGGTAGATAGACAAAATGGAACATACTACAATTCATATTGGTCTATTGCAACCGCAAGCTTTCCAGACGGTTATGTAATTACGTCGTTTAATGAATGGCATGAAGGAACAGAAATAGAACCAAGTTTGGAGTACGGCTATCAGTATATACCAGAATTTTCAAAAGCAATGTTCTTAATGATGTTGATACCGATAATCACTTCAGTAGCAATCGCAAAGAAAAAACTAAACAAACCCAAAATAACTAAAAACTCAATGGTGTGTAGTTTTGCGTGAATTTATCCTGTACTCTCGTTTGGGCAGAACCGACTCAAACTGGACAAACCTACACGATGCTGGACGATTAGACATAGTCTACGAATGTGCAGTTGCCAGCCTATTCCTATCCCACGCCATCCGCAAAAACACCACCTTCCATACAATACTAAACGGTCCACCAAACCCGCCACTGCATCTAAAAATTGAAGGCGAAACCCTCCACGACGTACGCACAGACCAACAAACATGGACAAAAATCCTAAAAAAAGTCCTATCACAAAAACCGCATCCAGGCATAAGCCTATCCAAAACAAGCTTCGAATCCCTAATAAAAACAAGAGCCAAAGAAGCCCAATTCTACGTCCTTGAAGAAGGCGGAAAAGATATATCCGCAGTCACTATGGGCGACAAACCTGTCTTCGTTCTAGGCGACCACGTAGGCTTACCAAAAAAAGTCGAAGCCTTCGTGTTGCGCTACGGCGAAAAAATCTCCCTTGGAAAACGGCCATACTTAGCAGCCACATGCATAACAATCCTAAACTACATGCTAGACAGAAAAGGCAAAATTTGAAAAAAGAAAAGAAGCTAACAAACCTAACAAGCCGAGAATGAAAAACACCGCGATACCCATGCCAACTGAACATCTCTTTTTCGTTCCAAAATGTGCCCCCAAACCCCCAAGATAAGACTTCCAAACCAACCCAACAAGCGACACAGGCAAACTATAAACCAACATAAACCAACTAAGCTGCGCCCTGTACTCATTCACTGCCTGCATCCCCATCTGCAAGTCTGAAGTGTCAACGGTGAACGACGGCATCAGAAACCACGAAATACAACCGCTTAAAATGCTCATGATTATGCTTGCAATGTACGCATAACCTGTTATCGAGGCGGCAACCTTAAAATCCCAAGAACTCCCACTGTCACAACAATATTTGATAATCACGGATTCTATAAGCCATTGAAGCCCAATCACGCCAATGCTTATCATGGAGCCGATAGCCAAAATCAAAGAAACAAAACCCAAGATTGTCTGAGCATATGCTCCAACAAACTGAATCTTTTGAAACCCCAAAACCAAAGACAAAACAGTCAAAACCGCCTCAATCACAATAATAACGGCAACACCCCCATAATCTGGAGCAAGAGCAATATCCTCCATAGCCTCAGACGGCGCGGTCAACAACTTATAAAAACGCTGACCCAGAGAAGACTTCCTCTCATAACCCCCCTCCGCCTTCTCTTCAGGCAGAACAGGCACAGAAACCTCCAACAGGCTTGTCCCACAATTCTTACAGAACCTGTCACCTTTAGAAACAGACGCCCCACATTTAGGACACGCAAACCTCTCTTCATCACCCATACTCATCAAAACACAAAATTATTGCATCGCAATATTTAATGCTTTAAAATCCAGCCATCCCACTCTTCTTGAAGTGCTAAACTATTTCGTTGAAAGCTAAATTTATATCTGGGTCGTTTTCTGTTTTAATTTGCAGTTTACCAGGTGAAAGGTAATAATGGCTTCAATCAAAGAATTACCCAAAACACCAACAACAAGATTCGAAAGAATAGGCGCACACACCCACATCAAAGGCCTAGGCCTAAACGAAAAACTAAACGCACTCAAAATAAAAGACGGAATGGTCGGACAAGAAAAAGCCAGAGAAGCCGCAGGCCTCGTCGTAAGAATGATAAAAGAAGGAAAACTAAGCGGAAAATGCATAATCCTAGCAGGACCACCAGCCACAGGAAAAACAGCCATAGCAGTAGCCGTCTCACGGGAACTAGGCGCCAATGTACCCTTCATCCAAATGAGCGGAAGCGAAGTCTACAGCAGCGAACGCAAAAAAACCGAAATCCTAATCGAAGCCATCCGCAAATGCCTCGGCATCGAAATCCACGAAATGCGCAAAGTCTACGAAGGCGAACTCACACAAGTAGACATAAAAACCGCGCCACACCCCTACAACCCATACCAAAAAGTTCCAGAAAGCGTACGCCTAACCCTACTAACAAAAGAAGAAGAAAAATCAATAGAGGCCGGCGCGCAAATTGCGCAACAAATAATCCAAGAAGGCATTTCCGAAGGCAACATCGTCCAAATAGACGCAGAAACAGGCAGAATAGTAAACCTCGGACTAAGCCAAGAAAGCGCAAAAGGAAAAACCTACGACGTCGACACAACACGCAAAATCCCACGCCCAAACGGAAAAGTCCTCAAAGAAAAAGAATTCATCTACATGCTAACACTATCTGACCTCGACCAACTCAACACAAGACAACGCCAAGGCGGATTCTTCTCCATGTTCTTCGGCGGCTCAGAATCAAAAGAAATCGACACAGAAATACGCATGGCAGTAGACCAACAAGTCAAAGAATGGGTAGACAACGGAAAAGCATTCATCCACCCAGGCGTACTATTCATAGACGACTCACACTTGCTAGACTTAGAAGCCTTCAGCTTCGTCGGAAGAGCCATGGAAAGCGAACTTGTCCCAATAATAATCCTTGCAACAAACCGCGGAATCGCCCGCATAAGAGGAACAGACATAAAAAGCCCACTAGGATTCCCTGTAGACCTCATCGACCGCTCAGTCATAATCGCAACACAACCATACGACACAGAAAGCGTCAAAGAAATACTACGCATACGCTCTACAGAAGAAAAAATCAAACTAGAAAAAGACGCCCTTGAAAAACTCGCAGAAGTAGGCGCAAACCGCTCACTTCGCTATGCTGTTCAGCTTCTAAGCCTAGCTGCCCAAAACGCCAAATCAGCCAAAAAAGAAAAAGTCACACTAGAAGATGTACAACGCGTAGACGACCTCTTCATGGACATGAGCGAAGCCGCAGAATACCTAAGAAAACACGAAGAAAAAATGATGGTACACTAACTAGAGACCACCAATCAATATTCAAACACAAAAACCCTTTAATTCCCACGCCCATACTCTAAGAATCGTGATTCGTCATGGCAGAACGCAAGAGCAAGCGCGAATCAGAACACCCCATTGAGCTAGACCCCGACGAACTAGGCTACGTTCTAGAGCCAACACAAGTCGAAGTTGGCTCTGGATACACGGTTTCAGTCAGCTACGACGAAAACGAAAAACCAGTAATCGACGTCAAAACATACGGAGAAGTAGATGTTCCAAAACTGAGAAGAGAAATCGAACGCGCATTCCCAAACGCTCGAATCCGACAGCTAAACCAAACACAAACAATAACCATAGCCAGAAAGCGCAAGAAAAAACCAAACGTCAAAAAGAAATAGGATTCCAGAGAAAATTCGCCCAAAATTCTACTTTCCGAGCCGAGATTGGTATAAAAGCCACGACCCCGAGATATAAGTTTTCCCTTCAAAAGACGGAAAACAACATGCAACGGGACTTGATAAGTGGAGATCTCAACTTAACATCGCCCAGCAAACCAATCGCCCCTGAAAAACAAGGGCTAATGCCCAAATCACACGATTAGTTTTTAAGCATCTTTTCGACTTAGAGAAAAAATCCGAAAATTGCATGCGAGAAGGTTACAGTGACAGAAAAGACCGATTCCGAAGGCAATGCTGAAGCAACGCTAAGACCACTATATGTACGCTCTGTGGTGAACTCGCTCGGCGCGGGCATGGTCAACCCTTTCATGGGAGCTTTCGCAGTAAAACTCGGTGCATCATCCTCCGAAATGGGATGGTTCCAATCATCCACAAACATATCAAACAATGTGATGCAAGTATTCTGGGGAGGACTAAGCGACAAACTAAGACGCAGAATACCGTTCATAGTTTTAGGAGGAGTGATCGTTTCGGGACTGTGGGTTCCAATGGTATTTGTCACAAGGGCAAGCCAACTGATCATCCTACTCGCCATCCAAGCGCTTTTGGGCTCGATGGCAACGCCAGCGTGGACCGCTTTAATAGGTGACTTGGTTCCTTCTTTGAAACTTGGAAGAACGAATGCTACCATAAACCTGTGGGTTTCGATGGGAAGCCTAATTGCCACAATGGCTTCTGGGATAATTATGGTAATGATCGGGGGAACCCTTCAAGAAATATTTCTTGTGCCGCTTGTTGTGGCAACTGTTTGTGGCATAACCTCATCTATAGTTATGCTGTATGTGAAAGAGAAGAAGGCTACTGGAAATCCAACGTTGAAAGGGAATTTCACTTCAGATATTTTTGGCATATTGACATACGCAAGAAAGACCCCTGACTTTGTAAAATATTGCTACGTAGAAGGCATCTTTGAATTTTTCATGTCGATCTCTTGGCCGCTCATACCAATAACACAAGTTGAAGTCCTTGGGGCTTCAATGCTGGACATTGCCTTGCTGACGGTTGTTCAATCGGTTATAACCATAATCTTTCAAGGCTGGGCAGGAAAACTTGCAGACCATGCCGGAAGAAAGCCATTGCTGGTTTTTTTCAGGTTTAGCTTGATCACTGTTCCCATAGCGTATGCGTTCTCACCTAACATGATCACGCTTATAATTGTCGGTGCGTTTTGGGGCGTGTCCATGGCTCTTGGACAAGCGTCTGTGATGGCATATCTGCTTGATGTCACGCTCAAAGAATACCGCGGAAGCTTCGCAGCCGTATTCAACCTGGTGATGGGAGTGACCTCATTCTTCGGCTCACTCCTTGGTGGATATCTCTCAGACTGCATGATAGGCATATTCGGTTTAATCGTTGGATTGCAAATTGTGTATATGATCTCTATGGTCGGTAGATCGATAGGAGCTGGGCTTCATTTAACGCTTAGAGAAACCTTGCAGCGGCAAACCTCATAGAAGTCTTAATGCACTTCCAAGCTTTCCCTTCTGAACGATAAGATCTTGGCGCATTAAGTAGTAGTACCGAGAACCTATTTCTTTCCGAGCAGTATGAGTGGGTCAGTAGTCATGCAGATTCCATTCCTTGTTGCGTATTTCTTTTTCAGTTTTTTCAGTCGAGGCATGTCTTTTTGTGGGTCAAAATCCTTTATTATGGGGTCAAACGTCATTTCCTTGATTATCTGTTCGAAAGTGTAGTATTTCTTGACTAGAAAGGTCATTTCTTGTACTTCTCTAAATCCTCTGTAGTTGAGTCTTTCTAGGCGTCCTGTTGATGTTTTCCACCAATCCGCTGTTGCGAACGGTAATGCTCTGTCACCAAAAATCTCCCTAACCTCTTTTCCTCCACCATATTCCCCAGCAGCTCTCAGAATATAGCAACCGTCTTTCTTCAGAACCCGATGTGCTTCTGCAATACTGTGTGGAGCCAAACGAATAATTACCATCTTAAAACACTGGTCTTTGAATGGAGGGTGGTAGCCATCTGCTCTGACAATGTGAATTCTTTTGCTATAATTTGCTGTTTCAACGTTTTGCTTTGCTATTTTTGCGGAAGCTTCTGATAAGTCCATGGCGACTATTTCAACTTTCGAGGTTCTTCTTGCAGTTTCCAAGGGTATGTGAGCTGTTCCTGTTCCAATGTCAAGAATTCTGCAGCCTTCAGAAGTTCTCACAGCTATCTCTCTTAGGTAAACTTCGTCAACATCAACTCCTTCAAGCGGGATTTTCTTTGAATCTTCTTTGATGAATTCGTCTCTTAATAGTGCCTTTCGTGCAGTGTTTCCCAAGCTCAATTTTCCCACGTTCCGACTTTTTCAGCGTTCTCCTCGTAATTCACTTCCTGTTGTTTGCAGTCTCAAGGTATCAGTCGCTTGAACTTCATATCCTCAAACGTGTATGCGGATTGTATTCTCCTGTCAAAGGAATATTTGACCCACAACTTGGACATTTTTTGTCTCTGGTAATCCCGTATTTAAGTATGTGATACCCGTGTCTTTTGACTAGTTTTTCGCCACAGCTTGGACAGTAGGTGTTCTCGTATTTATGCCCGTTAACGTTGCCGATGTAAGGATAAAGTACCCCCTCCTTTTTCGCCATCTCGTGAGCCTTTTCCAGTACTTGTGTACTTGTTGGCGGGTTGCCGAATTTGTAAGCTGGAAAATAGCGTGTGAAATGCAACGGTGTCTCGGCTCCAACAGCTTTCAAATGTCTCTCAATAACCCATTTCAAAGCTTCTTCATCATCGTTGACGCCAGTGACAACTAGATTCACAATTTCCACGTGCAACCCGAGCCTCTTAGCCTCTGCAGCATTTCTCCAAATCTTTTCTGCGTCAGCACCTCCACAGTATTTCTCATATGTTTCACTTTCGCCTTTTACGTCGATTTTAAGTCCGTCCATTCCAGCTTTGTAAAGGGCTTCTAGGACTTCCAAAGTCATGTAGCCATTGGAAACATAGCAGCAGTATTTTAATCCCTTTTCTTTGCCGAATTTGAAAAGCGGAATTGCCCATTCTGACAGAAGTGTAGGTTCTTGAAAACTTGCACACAAACCCGTATCTCCATTGAATAGCGCTTGTTCAACAATTTTTTCAGGAGGATAGTAGGCGGCTTTGGCTGGTTCTGGTTCAACTTTTGAAAGATGATAATTTTGGCACCAGATACAGTTTAGATTGCATGACCACGTTGAAAAAGTGAGGGCTGTTGAACCTGGCCAGTAGTGAAAGAAAGGTTTGATTTCAATTGGGCGGCTTTCAATTGCGCTTATGTCGCCGTAAACGAGTGTATACAAATCTCCGCCTATGTTCATGCGAGTCTTGCAAAATCCTTTGGAATCAGTGGGGATTTCACATTTTCTTTCGCATAAACTGCATCTCACTTTGTTGTCTGTGAGTTTTTCGTAAAATATCGCTTTTCGCACTGTAGCATGAGCCGTCAAATCTGACATTAGCACTCAATAATTATAATAGTTGCATATCCAATTAAACTTTGACTCATTTGAAATGCTCCCAACCTCGCGGCTCAATAGCCCTCTTCGTCTCATCAATCTCCAAAACAACTTGCTTTTCAGCAGTTACTTTTCCTATGCGCAAAAGCTCACCGCCAATTCGTTTGATGGCTTTTTCGGCTTTTCGCCAGAAGTTAGGCTTTATTGTCAATACAAGTTCGTACTCTTCTCCTCCATAAAGCGCTAACTCTAATGGGTCAAGCCTATTGATCTCTGCGAATTTGTCTACTTCTTCAGCAATAGGCAGCCTGTTGATTAAAAAACCAATGTTGCTTGCCCTTGCGACTTCATGAAGACTCCATGCCAAACCATCACTCGAATCGATAGACGCTGTCACTGTTCTCGTTTGGCTCAGGGCTAAGCCTTCTTTTAATCTTGCATACGGCATCAAAACCGACTCGAGAAGCCTTTCGCGAACTCCTTTTTGCACCTTGAAGCCGTTGAGAAGGATTTTCAGCCCTGCAGCAGATTTGCCAAAAGGACCAGTGACTGCAACAATGTTCCCTGGTTTTGCCCCACTTCTCAGCATCAGCGCATCCTTTTTTGCGATTCCAAAAAGTGAAAGGCTAATAACCACGTCAGAAGCCTCATTTGTATCTCCGCCAATAATGTAAGCCCCATATTCACGTGCTCCAGCATTCAGCCCCTTCCCGATTTCTTCTACATCTTTTCTTGTCATGCTTGCTGGTAGCCCAAGTGAAACAAGAATCGCCATTGGTTTCGCGCCTTTTGCCGCAAAATCGCTAATGTTCATGATAACTGCTTTATGGGCGGCTTGCCAAAGACTCATTCCCTTAGGAACGTCTGTCTTGTCAACAAGCATGTCTGTCTTCAAAATCGCGAGTTTTCCGTTCCCGATTTCGTAAGCTGATATGTCATCGCCAAAAGGTATTGGCAATCTGGGCATAACGTTTAAATTGTTTTGTATGATTTCGATTATTTTTCTTTCACCAAGTTTCTCGTTCATTCCCATCGCATCTCTTTCCTCCGTGAAAGCTCATATTCATCTTCTTCTATTGTGTATAAAATTCTTTTAAAATGCACTATCTCCCTCAACTGGCTTCGTAAACCTTTGATGTTTGGCAATGTTTAAATCATTGGTATGCCGTTAATATCGGAGTTTCGAGGCAAGCCCCTTGCTAAATATTAGACCTTTCAAAAAGGGATTCGACGAGGATATTTTTGTTAGCATTTTCAATGCAGTTTTTGGAGATTATGATGACATTAGAAGCATAACACTTGAAGAAATGAAGAAGATGGAAGAGTCTCCAAGTTTCAACACCGATGGAATGTTCATAGCCGAATGGAAAGGCGAAACAGCAGGCATGGTAAACGCATACATCGACAAGCTAAGAGAAGAAAAGAAAGGCTTCATACAGTGGTTAGGCGTCCTTCCAAAATTTAGAGGAAAAGAAATAGCCAAAAAACTAGTGGAAAAAGCACTGAAAAGCCTCAAAGAAAGAGGAATGAAAGTTGCCGAGACATGGGCGCAAACAGACAGAAAAGGTTGCCTACATATCTTCGAAAACTTTGGATTCAAACAAGCCCGAACCACAAGCATGATGAAAACAAACCTACACTTTATCCCATCTAGCATCGGAGAAAACAAAGAAATAACCATAAGAGAGGCACAATTGAAAGACGACAATGAAATTTGCATTCTTAAACAGGCTGAACAACGAAGTTTTCAAAGAACACTTCAACTACAGACCAAAACCAATTGAAGAAACAAGATACATCCTATTAGAAATGCCTTGGTTTAGACAGCAAGCCGCCTATTTCGCAGTTCTGCAAAATCAGCACGTAGGCTTTGTCGCGGCAGGAATTGATGAGGGACTAAATCAAGAGAAGAATGTTGCCTATGGATGGATACTGGACATCGGTGTTTTGAAACCACACAGGCGCAAAGGAATAGGAACAACTCTGATGCTTCATTCAATGCGTCGTCTAAAAGATCAGGGAATGAGTGATGTGCTACTTTACGTGGACGACATGAATCCTACAAAAGCCATAAGACTCTACGAAAAACTAGGGTTCAAAACTGCCTGAAAAAACGTCGTCTATCAGCTATCGCTAACTTAACTAGCTTTCTAAAACTAATGCGAACTTGTTCATGAACTAATAAGAGCTTTTCTTATTTCGATGCATAGGTGACACTTACTAACATACTGCTCTGCTTGGAATCTGTGTCCACTTCTTTCAAAAGCCTCTAGCAAACCCATTGGACCTTCTTCCACCAGAGTCCTAATCGTAGGATACTTCTGCCATCCATATTCACTTATCATTCTGCTCAACGGCGTTTCCTTTGCGTTTCCAATAGACAGATGCCAGCATACGTCGACAGAACCAGATGGTTCAACGCAGATACTCTTCGGATCCGTTAGTATTTCGCCTGACAGCGGGTCGCCTTCACATGGCCCTTTCAAAGGTTCATGCTGGAAAAATTCATACAAGTTTTGCACTGCCCGTCCCACAGGCATTATCTTGACAAAGTTGACCTCTATCCCTATGGGCTCCAGTTTTTCCAGCATCTGCCTTGTTTCCTTATCGTATTCATTTTCGGCATTTACTGATTCGAGGATTGTGATGTTCCATTCTAGATCTTCTACTCCCGCCTTTAATAGAGCCAATGCCGCATTCTGAGGATACTCAACTGGTATATACTGGGCATGAAAAGCGTCAACGCTAACATTCGCTCCGTTGAGTCCTGCGGCTTTTAGCTTGAAAGCCAACTTCTCTGCGTCTTCTTTGTTCCTAGCCCAGATTCCATTCGTTATTATCTCAATTTTCGGAATCCCTAGCTGGTGCGCTTTCTTGAGTATGGCTATTGCTCGTTCTGGATAAAGCATCGGTTCTCCGCCGAACACCATGAAGGATTCAATGTTTGAAACAGCAGCTGCCTCATCGAGGTAGTTGTGTGCATCTTTGACATCCATCACATCGTTCCTCAGTGGAGAAGCCTCTGCTTGACAGTGAATACACTGAGAATTGCATTTTGTAGTGAGTGTGAACTCAAGACGCCGAAGTTTCATCTTAATCCACAGAAACTGTAATCTCAAATGGCTTTATCTATCTTCTCTCTATTCCTGCAGTTTTTCTCTTATCCATTTAATGAAACTCTCTGCAAAGATTGCTTTATCGTATCTTTCGCATGGGTAGCACTTGCAATCAGAGCACATGACATAGTTCTTCTCCTTGGCGCAGAGGTAGATGTCACAGAACACTTTCCCTTCAGCTTGAGCATTTCTGCTTTCTTCGGCGCATCCTGAGCATTTGCCCTTTTTATGGACTGCGCAGTTGCCGCAGTAGATGTTGCATGGCGAAACCCAGTTTACATTCATCTTGTCTACCGTCTGTTCACTGTGTGCAAGAAACAAAACTTTAAGATGCCCAAATATATTTTTTACTTTGGCAGTTTTAGCCCCGGTGGCTCAGACCGGTAGAGCGGCAGATTCAAAGCCGATCCTCGTAAGCTGTTGGTCGCGGGTTCAAATCCCGCCCGGGGCTCCAAAATGTTACTTTCTGTTAAAACGATTTTGTTTGAATAAGTTGGTTTTTGTCGAAAGTTTTTATACAGAATTGGCGAACGTGAAGTATTAGGAGTTCGACTGATGTTTGACCTAATTATAAGAAACGGATGTATTGTTGATGGAACAGGAAACCCATGGTTTAAGGCTGATGTAGGAGTCAAGGATGAGAAAATCGCTGTAATTGGAAACCTAGATGCTGAGAAATCTGCGGAAGTTATAGATGCCAGAGGCCTCATGGTTTGTCCCGGTTTTATCGACATGCATTCTCACTCAGATCTGGCGCTTTTGATAAACCCCAAGGCAGAAAGCAAGATCAGACAAGGCATAACAACCGAGGTTATTGGAAACTGCGGAAGCTCTGCCGCACCATTGAACGACGCTGCAAAGGAGGAGATTATGAAAACAACACCAATGATACAAGAGGCTGAACTTGAGTTAGATTGGTCCACAATGGGCGAGTACATGCGTACATTACAGAGCAAAGGAGTGGCAGTGAATGTTGTTCCGCTAGTTGGTAATGCAAACATAAGAAGGCTTGTTGTTGGGTGCGATAAGAGGTTGCCGACTAAAGATGAACTTGAGGATATGAAGACGGTTTTGGCTCAGGCTATGCACGATGGAGCCTTCGGCCTATCCTCAGGACTAATATATGCGCCAAGCTGTTACAGCGACACAAATGAGCTAATCGAACTTTGTAAGGTTGTCGCCCAGTTCGGTGGAATATACACTTCTCACATAAGAGGAGAAGGAGATATGCTTTTGAATTCTGTGAAGGAAGCAATAGAGATAGGCGAGAAAACAAAAGTGCCTGTACAGATTTCTCATCACAAGGCTGTAGGCAAAGCCAATTGGGGAAAGCCAAAGCAAACGCTCAAAATGATAAATGATGCTAGAACGAAGGGCTTAGACATTACATGCGACGTTTATCCCTACACGGCTGGAAGCTTCGGTTTAGATGCTATGTTCCCACCATACGCGCATGAAGGTGGGGTGGACGCGTTAGTTGACAGGTTAAAAGAACCTGCAACTCGCAAAAAACTGAAGAATGACATTAAGAAGGGCGTCAGAGGTTGGGCGAGCCCGTTGAAAGATGCTGGATGGGATGACACTGTCATAGCTTATTGCAAGGGACATCCCGAATATGAGGGGAAAAGGGTTTCTGAAATCGCCGATGTAATAGGAAAGGATGTTTTTGATTTGGTTTTTGACTTGGTTGCGGAGGAGATGGCTTCAGTGAGTGTGATACGCTTTATGATGTGTGATGATGATGTTTGCACAGTTTTAAAGCATTCAGCCTCAACCATAGGGACTGACGCCTCTGCTCGAGCGCCTTATGGCATATTAGGCAAGGGTAAGCCGCATCCTAGAAGTTATGGGACATTCCCGAGAATCTTGGGAAAGTATGTCAGAGAAGAAGGATTACTAACCTTTGAAGAAGTCATTCAAAAAATGACACTGTTGCCGGCTCAAAAATTGAAACTGAATGACCGAGGGCTTATCAAGGAGAACATGTGGGCGGACATCGTAGTCTTTGATCCTAAGAAGGTTGCTGACAAAGCCACTTATGCTGAGCCACACCAATATCCTGAAGGGATAGAGTATGTTTTAGTAAACGGAAAAATTGTCATTGATCGAGGTAAACACAGAGGAACTCTTTCCGGTAAGGTTTTGCGACTACGTTCTTAATTTTTAAACATTTTTCCGTGTGCGAGTGGTTCTGATTAAATGTTGAAGTGTATTTTTGTTGTGCGGTGGTGCAGAAAGGTTTATTAAATATTAATAGTAACGATACATATCGAAGATGCAGATTTTAGAAGGATAGGCTATGCCTCACTTCAACTTCCACGACGAAAAGCTCAAATGCCCATACCAAGGGTGCGCAAAATCCTTCCACAAGCCAACGGTCTTAACAGACCTGTCCACAATACCGAGGGAAACGTACTACGCGTGCCCTTACTGCATGTCAAAGATAGACATAATTGTGGAAAACATGAAAATTGTCAGTGTCAAACCAACAGAATATCCAAAAGTCTTTGATTCCCCTGCCAAATGTGTACACCACTTTGGATTTCTAAACTCCATTTCAGACAACATGCCTATCCCAGATGAATGCCTAGTCTGCCCAAAAGTGCTTCAATGCAGCATAAGAAAACGATAGTAACACTGTCCATATATTCCGATCTTGAGAGAATATTTTAAATCCGTCTTTTTGAACTTCTATTCGAATACAGACTCGCAAGAGGGGCTGTCGGCTAGCTTGGTCTAGGCTTGGAGACTTGGGCTCTCTAAGCGCATTGACGTGCGCTTTGCGCGGGAAGGACCCCGGTTCAAATCCGGGCAGCCCCACCATTCTAGAACTGAATAGGTACGGTTTCCTCAAACACTTCCCCTTTTTTACGATTCAACGCATGCATTTCTAACAAAGTCCTCAAGTCTAAAACCGAGAATTTACGTCAGCTGCGAATTCTAGTGCGGGGGGTTAGGTTTAAATATCGATTTTGAAATATCGGGGTTAAAGCTCGATTTTATTTGCTTCCGAAAAAATATCTTGAAATTGAACCTGAAAGAAGATTTTAATAGGGGAGAAAGGAGCATGGAAAAATTGGGGGGTTGAAATTGGGTTCTGGCTTATCCTTTTGTGACGTGTTGTTTTCGTTTTCTCCAGAAAACTGCTACTGCTGCGGAGGCTATTGCTATTATTGCGACTGCTGTCCCTACAATCCACAGTGGAAAAGCTTCTTTGGGGGTAATTTGCAGCATGAACTCCTCTCGAGTAAGCTCACTGTCCGAAGTAAATGTCAGCTCAAACACGCCGTCGCCATCGGAATCCACTTTGACGGTAACCTCTTCTTGACCTTGAGAGAGAGCAACCCAGTCAATGGTGTATTGATGGATTGCATTGGTCGAGATGGGTATATCAGTAGCAGTGAAAGTATTCCACTCTCCGTGCGTGAAAGAAGCTGCCAACAGTCCATATGACCCATCTTGTGTACCTGATACCTCATAATAATACGAGTTGCTTGAAGAAAGTATCATGACAGTGTTGTCGGAATATACCGAGTTTGGGATTTCCTCTTTCGTTTCTCCATTAACCAAGCCAGTAACCCGTCCTACTGAATCATAAACCCTTAGCTCACCAGGACTACCTAAGTGTCCCATAATTAGATCTGGTAGCTCATCCAGCAATTTGTCAAGCAATTTTTGTAGTAGGCTTGGTTCGGTAGCGAGAGCTTGCGGATCAAAGGAGGTTGCAGAGAACTCAAAGAGCTCAACATCAACGGGTGGCCAGCCCAGTTTTAGCTTAAACCCTTGCGCATATATGCTCATTACATCGGAGCCTTTAACCTGAAAGCCTTCAAAAGTGCCTTCGTCGAATGTCCGTTTTGTAATTGGAGGTGAGATTCCTATAATAGGCTTCGTGACGAACGGGGGCTCATAGGTCTTTTCGGTTCGGTTGCCCCAAATGAAAAGATAATCGAGAAAATCAATCGCAGGTAGTTCCGCTAATGGATATAGGTATTCCCAAACCCAGATGATTGGAACGAAAGTGCCAGCAAATCCTTTGCCCTCAACATGGATTTTTGATACAATGTAGATATCTTCGTCGTTGCTCTTGTCAATCCAGTTGTACGTGACTGTCATCTTGGCCAATATTGGAGGATCAGAAACCTCTACACTTTTCTCCAGTGGCTTAACAGTCACAGAAACGGTGTCAGTGGCTGTAGCTCCTTTATTGTCTCCCACTGTCAGAGTAACGATATAGATTGTAGGTTCATTTTGTGCTCCTCTGAAGCGATGGCTGACAACTTTGCCTTCTGCTGTCGTTCCATCTCCAAAATTCCATCGGTAGCTAACGATTGTTCCATCAAGGTCATACGACTCAGAACCATTGAATGGAAGTAAATCGCCTGACGAAATTGACTTGCCAAGTCCAGCATCCGCTACAGGTGGCTGATTCTCCGGGACAGGCAAAGCCGTGATTTCTAAAGAGATGTCTACGCTATGAGTTAGGGTGTCGCTGGTTCCAGTCACAGTTAAGGCATAGAGTCCAGGCGTGGCTGTTGTACTAACTGAAACTGTCAAAGTGGAAGTAGCTGAGCTGTCCGGTGGAGGAGTAACCTGTTCAGGATTGAGGGTTGTTGTAACCTCTGTTGGTGCTCCAGACACGGTTAACTGAACAGGTTGGTCAAAGCCGTTCATGGACGCAATTGTGATTGTTGACGTAGCTAAGTCGCCTTGTTGAATGATTAATGAAGTTGGAGAAGCCGTGATCGAAAAGTCTGGAGTAGGTGGAGGTACCCAAGGGTTCATAAGTGGGTAACGGTCTTCATTGTATTCTTCAATGAAGTAAAGTGTATCACCTATGCCGTCGCTTCCCGTTTCGTTCTGATAAGGACCACTAAACAGGTCAGTACCATTGTAATCACTCCAGTAGTTTCCTCCGGAGGGATACCAGTCATCCCAAACATTGTTTTCAAACGTTGAATATGCCTGCTGCGTATTATTGATGAAGTTGTTATGGTAAATTTTGTTGTCAGATGAAAAAACAGAGATGCCCCGATATAAGTTGTTCACTATGTTGTTTCCATAAATGATATTGATAGGAGAGTCAACGAAGAGAATGATGCCATATGCATTGTTAATTATGCTGTTCCCGAAAATGGTGTTGTTAGGTGATTCAGTAAGGGACATACTCTGAGAACCGCTATCCATTATGTTATTTTCGGAAATAATGTTGTTAAACGATTTCGAAATCCAAACACCTACCCCGCCACTGTTCCGTATATTGTTCCTTGAAAGAGTGTGGTTAAACCCACCCCCGACGTCAATGCCCATTTCGTAATTGTCTGTTAAGTTGTTCTGATAAAGGCTATTATGCGACGATAATGATGAAAAGTAAACGCCATCACCGTTCTTTGCTATCTCGTTTTCGAAAAAGTAATTATGACCAGAAGGTGAGACCAGTATATCAGGGACGCCTATGCCATACACGCTATTGTTTGTTATGTTGTTTTTGTAGACGTCGTTGCCAGAAGCACCCCAAAGGCTGAGGCCTTTCTTATTCTTTGTCAAGTTGTTTCCGAAAATGGTGTTATAAGAAGAGTCGTAAAGAATAACGCCATCGTACTCGTTTGTTGCTATGTCATTTCCCTTGATAGTGCTTTCAGACGACGCTTGAAGCTCGATGCCGTAGTAGTTACTTGTTATGCTGTTGTTTGCAATAACAATGGCAAACGAGCCATTGATGTAAATGCCCATTGCAAACTCTTTGATGTACGTTCTTTTGATTGTAACATTGCTTACACTGGATAAACTAAATCCGTATCCACTTTGGTAGCCTTGTAGCATGTATCGAGCTCCGTCAATCATTATGTCGCTTCTTTGCACTACAATTATGTCATAGATGTTAGCGGTGAAAGTGTAAAGGTTTCCGTCTCGTTGGATTGGCGCTGTTGGCGGGTCAACACTTCCATCGGCTCTAATATAAATAGTTCCAGAAGCCTTAACCAATTGAATGTTAAAGGCCAACATTAACATACCGTTTAACATAAGCACCAAAATTATTACACAAACAACTTTCCTTAACAAGTCGAATCCCTTCTTTCCCTAACTTAAATGTACAATATTTACAAAAATAAAACTTGCGAAACAATCTTCTATCACCGCTATAGCATAAACCAGCAACACAAAGAGTAAGTTCACGTGTAAAGAGCAGTCAAATTGCAGTCAAAATCTAGCCGTTTTGTTGGTAGCCCGGGATAGGTTCAAACATCGGTTTAAATTCTCGGAATTTTTGCTTCTGTGGTAATGTTGCTAGTGGTGGACCCTTAACATGGTAGAGACTTTTTTGAACGCCCCATTTTGGTGATGTATTAGAAAGCCATTTCGTTTACGCATGTCAATGCTAATTAATCTGTTGAGTCATAATTAAGATCATGCCAGAAGTGTCATTTCTACAAAGCGGAAACGTACTTTCGAAGATACTTCAATATCTGAGGCGATCCCAAGTTACTCGGATCGCTGTTGCATTTCTCAGCATAGATGGTTATCAAGAATTAGCTGACACTCTTTATAATGTCTTGGCTGACGGAAGACGTGTCAAATTCGTTGTAGGCGTTTCTAGGTATCATAGCACAGACTGGGAAGCTTTAGACAAGCTCGTCCGTCTTTCAAACACCTTCTCCAGTTTGGAGATCAGATACTATAACAACGAAGGTTTTCATCCGAAGATATTCATATTTGAAGAGGGCAATAGTTTGGCGGTAATTGTTGGTTCTTCAAATCTTACAAGTGCGGGGTTAAAGAAAAACATAGAGGCAAATGTCCTTCTAGTTGGAGAAGCAGATGAGCCGTTTTTCGGGAATATCGACCTCTTTTTCGATAATTTGTTCAAAAGAGCCTCTTTGCTGGATGAGTATGTTGTGCGGCAGTACAAGTCAAGCTATCTAAAATTCGACCATTTTCAACGAAGAGTATCAATGGGCCTCAGAAAAACTCCACTGCCTAGCACGAGTCAATTGGATACGGTGCGTGAAGTAAGACATCGTCACAATGGACTCGCGTATTGGAAGGTTGCTCCAGGAAGAGATGCATGGTTATGGCCGTATTTAAAAAGTCAAATTAATACTGAAGGAAATGGCTTTGTCGCAATAGGATGGGCCGAACTCGGTGACTTAGGATATTTACAGCATGAATCTGAAGAAAACTTCAAAAGAGAGGTTGAACGGCTAGCAGAACCCCTAGATTATGTCAAAGATCCAAAATATGTAATGAAACAGTTCTGGATGTTTTGCAGAGAGATTAAAGTTGGGGACATCGCAGTCGCGTACTCTCGCAAACGTATCTATGCCATCGGTAACATTACTAGCGAATACTACCACAGAACAGGAACATCCAATGAGGAGCGGTGGTACCCACATAGAAGAAAAGTCCACTTGGTCACAATACCTGAAAAAATCTTGAAGATACATTTGGTAGACCTTTGGGGGACAAATGATACCGTTCATGCGATTAAGGATCAAGTCACGATAGACTACATCAACGAAGAAATCGCACTACAGCGTAGGCGCCGACACTAGAGCTCTGAAACTAACCTTTGCCAAAACAGTCGTGAACTTGGCTTATTTATGGAATGTTCGGGGGGTTAGGTTTAAACATCGGTTTAAGTCTTCGTAACTTGCTTTGATTCAGATTTCCCAAAAGACAAAGTAGTGAATGATCGGAAATTTGTTTTGGATGCAACTAGGAATTCATTGCCACAGGTCAATGTGGCTTAAGGCGTCTATTGAAAAGTGAAAAATCCGTCGTCGATTATGCATCTTCTTATGTCCCGGAGATTTTCTGTCAATGGAGTCATTTCATCCTTTAATCCAAAAATCCTAAGAGCTTTCTTTATTAGCTCGGTTGATGGAAAGATGTATTGCGCAGGCAACTCATCCATTCTTTTTGAGGCAACTCTGGCAGCTAATCCGTGAAAGAGTATCAGTCTTGCTACGAACTGTTTTACAGGTTGTTCGGTAATTTTCTCGTTCTGGCAATAGAGGAGTCCTTGATGTTTCTCCTTTTCTCCGTGCAGGATCGAACTTATTTTCCCAGATTTTAGCTCTAACTTAAGGGAAGACAGTTTTCCCAGATCCTTGTCTATGTGAAGTATCTCCTTACATTTAGGACTAAAGTATAATGATTTTAGCTTTTTGGGCGATTTTTTCGTATCAATCAAGAATTTGACTAAATCATCAGTTTCAGGTAAAACTTTTCCATAGAAACTTTTGAACAATTCTTTCTGTCTGTTCCAGGATACGTTGAGTTCGTTAATGCAATCAGTGCGTTTTCTTTCGCAATAATCTATGATTTTTTGCACAATTTTCTCAAAATTGCTCAAATTAAAAGTTTCATATTTTGGCAGGATAAATGTCAAAGAGACATTAAGAGAATTTGGCCATTCAACTCTCCTAAGATTCATAATTTTTGAATATATTTGCCTGAGCGGGGATACACTAACCTCAGCTCTCCACTCGAAACTTCCCTGCAACTTGCGAGAAGTTATTGAGAGATTGCTTATATCAGAAATCGCAGGTTCTTTATCGATGCCTACAGGCCGCCCCCAATCTTGAAACTCATCACTCAGAATCAAGATTTTGAGTACATTGTCTTTCTGCAAGCTATCAGGAATTCTAAGAGAGGCATCATGAAATACTATTGCTTGAAGTAACTGTCTGTATTTTATTAGATGCTCTTGATTAATATAGTCGATAAACTCTATTGCGCCCATCAGTCCATGGTTATTCTCTTTTAGAAGAGGGCCATAAAATGCAACTGAAGTGTCCGCAAGTTTTATCGTCTCTAACAATCTTGTCACCTTTTCCATATCATAGGACAAAAGGAAATGTGGGAAACTCAGTGCTCCATAGCATTTCTTCATTGCATTCACCGTATCATCAAGAATACGGGAAGATTCAGCTAAAGGATAAGCAATGTCGTGAACTAAGCAAGCAAGGGTCAATATTCTTAATTCGTCTTTTGATAATGGTAGAGATTTGTTCTTGTTGCTGACTGCTCTAGCAAAAAGCGTAACTCTTAACATGTGGTTAAGATGATCTCTATAGAATTTCTTAGCCATTCCTCCTTTTGTTGTTGCAAGTAAATCCTCAAAATGTTGCAACATTTCCCCCAAACGTTTTGATCTAACACGCCCGTTTTCGCTGCAATCTTCACCAAGCAGACTAGGTATCAGAATTGAGATGAGGTTAGAAGCCGCAGCTCTTTTTTCCTCAAATCCATCTTCCTTGATCCAGTTTTCAATAAGGCTTTTTTCTTCTGCCTTCCAAGAGCCACTTTCAAGCAGTCTCATGTCGAACACTATTGCTTTGGCAATGCTCGTAGGCAATTAACTGATACACTCCATTATGCTAATAATGAACCATATATAAGGCAATATTTAATATATAATCCAGCGATATTTTATTACGCTATTGGTGATCTATTGGGTTCTCAAACAAGACGGTCAGATAGAGGTGGCGGCCGCCGAGGAAAAGGCGGGCGTCGTGGAGCCGGGGAAGGCACAGGAGAAGAAAGAAGAGGACGTACAGAAGAGGAAAAGGAAAGAAATCGCATTTATCAAAAGGCAACAACAAGACGAGACGAGGCTCTTAGAACCCGAGATTTTTCGTATGCAGCTAGGATTGCCACATCTGTCGTTGTCTCCCGTGCGCCAGTTCAAGACGCGATAAGTCTTTTCCTCGCAGGAGCCAAGGCATTTAGTGATGGAAAGGAAAGAGAATGGGCCCCCAAGCCGACCGAACTCGCACAGAACGGTATAAAGTACGCCCAAGAGAAAACTGGTTATGAACTAACACTCGAAAAACGGCAATTCTTCAGTAGCATACTCACCAGCAACCTGAGAAAGGTCGCAGAGAAACATGGGAGGAAGACGCCCTGACGGAAATGCAGGAGTTCAGGGACTTCCTCATAGCGATCTTTAAAGATTCAATTCTAGATGAGGCGATGGATTATTTAGCAAACTCAAGTGATTATAGGGTAGATGCAGAAAAAGGCGAGTATAGGACTGCAGATGAATTAGATTCTCTCCGTGATAATGTGAGAAGAAAAGCGGAGGAGATGAGTAAGGATTTCGTAGATGAGCTTAATGCTAAAGGTGTGGTGGCTCCAAACGATTTAAATGAGAAAGTAGATACTTTGAAACATACCTTGGAACTCTATCGAGAGAAATTTTTCAAATGGCTTAAAGAACAATGATAAGAAGTAGCGTTCTTCTTAAGCACTATTCGCTTGAAAACGGTCCGTTAAGATATAAAATGTCGGATGGTGAGCTGAAGCCCTACGAAATCATTTTGGGCGATGACGGGGAATTTGAAGAGCTAATGGTTTCACTGTATCTGCTGGATAAATACATCCCAAACGAAACAAAGCTTTGTTATGAAACACGACTTGAAAGCGTTTGGGAGAGTCTAAAAAATGATGTTGAACAATTGTTTCTTTTTCTCACTGGAAGAAAGCTGACGCTTCAATTTGAAGAAACTCGATCCAAGCCGCACTACGTACAGCAACGACTGTTATCGGCAGAATTGTCGTCCATGAAACGTGGTATGCCTTGTTTATTCTCAGGTGGATTGGACAGCGCTGCTGGAGCTTTAACTCAAGCCAAAAACAACCAAGCGCCTATTCTAAGTCATACGGCAACTGGAAACATCACTCTAGGAAGGGTACTAAATCTTCGAAGCAATCCAGTCTTAATGGATTTACCTTTGATAATAACGGAAATGAGATTAATGGCTGCTGACTCAAGCCCCACAACTACGAGAGGATTGCTCTTTCTAGCAAATGCCATGGTTCTAGCTTCTTCTATGGAATTTAGGCGAATATGCCTTCCTGAAAATGGACCTCTAATGATTAACCCCCATGTGTCCTCAATCTCTACACCAACTAGAAATGCGCATCCATATCTTGTTACAACTCTTGAGAAGATCCATAACCAGATATCAGGTTCGAAATTAAGAGTCGTCCCAATATTCAAAGACAAAACCAAAGCTGAGATAATCGCAGAGATTCGCAGCTATGAAACACTTGTAAATAATACTTGGTCATGTTTCAAAGTTCAAGGCCAGGCTAGAATGTGCGGTATATGTTTCGCCTGTATGGTCAGACGTCTTTCGGCGTTAGCTTCGGGATATGAAGAGCCAATAGACACATATCAATTCGACCCATTTTCTATGATTCCCTCACAAGTGGGCCAGTCTCTGAAAACTGATCTTGACATTTTATACGATACGCTAGTTTACCTTCAGAAAGTGTTAGACAATGAACACTTAATTGAGAATGAGATGTTTATGATTCCAGATGGCTTTTTTGAAGATCCCTTTCTCCTACTGAGAAGATTTTCTCTGGACATGTTCTTAGGACTGAATAAGTATCAAATGAAATCAGGGTCAGGTCAGTTAGGTCCACTTGGTAGATTTTCCATGAGGCTATTAGAAAAAATTCCATCCTCCGATTTAGAACAAAGAGATGAAGAACTAAGATCTATTTCGTAGTGACAAACTATAAATAGGATTCCATACTTCTTGACGGAGATTCCTCCTGAGAAAGCTCGACTTTTGTCCAAGTTGAACCTCCATTATTATTTTCCAATGGAACAATAGTCTTTAGGGGAATGACGTCTCGAAAAACCCAAGCGTACATTTTCCAATTTTTGTCTCTAATTGCTTCTAAAATATCTGCAATAGGTTCGCCAAGAGGTTTTGATGCGGTAGTGATTCTATACCCATGAATCGCCAAAGTTACTTCGCCTCTAAAGGCTTCTTTAAGATGTTTGCTTGTGGCTAGAAACGAATCAACAAGAATGCCGAATGCAAGTACAGAACCCCTTGGAAAAGAACTTGAGACGCCATTTAAGATAGGATCTCCTGTCTTTAGTGGGTTGCTTCGAGAAGAACCAATGCAAATAATACCTCTCTTTTCGCAACTATAAGTTCGAAATTCCCACCGTTTTGATCCATAAGCTATCAGCGAAGCATAAGGCTGTCTAACGATGAGACAATCGATTTTTTTCATCCTACTACAACACCTATTGACTTTGTTTCAAAATGGAATTAAAGTTTATGAATTCCGTTTATTTATTTCTTCTTCCTTCGAGTGAGCCCACACCTCCCGCGTATAATTGTTCTCACAATATTGACCATAATGTGTACGCCACTGAAATAGATTGAACTTGGGAAATGGTAGTGTCTTTCTACTTTTGGCATTTTATTTTTGATATAAACCTCTCGTTGTCTGCACCATCGAATACACAGACCTCTTCAAAGCACGAAACAAAGTCTATGATTTCCAAAACAACAAATATCGCTTCTTATGGACAACCAATCTCATCCGAATGAAAAGCCCAAGACCCAAAGGCTTCAGACCCGACAAAAAGGTAACTCCGCAAGACCTGCGGAAAGAGCAAATACCACAAGAATACCTTATGGAGGAAACAACATGAAAGGAATATACGTTAGCGTAGAAGAGTTAAGAGATGCACTACAACCCTATCTTGACCATTCGCCATCCAGAGAGCAACTTGAAAACTTCATAGACTATGTTCGCAACGACATCTATGAATGGCTAAGAGACAATGCTAAATCATTCGTGAGAGATGAATAAAAATGACTGAACCAGACTTACGCGGTCTTCAAACCCAACTTGTGAAGAAAGAGCCCGAGCCTACAACTAAGATACAAGATGGTTTACCCTGTTGTCCTGAATGTGGTGAACCCTTAACCCTCATTACTGAGTTTCGAGATGACCATGAAGACTTTGAATGGAATAAAGAAACAAAGGAATATGAAGGGCAAGGTTGGGAGGCACAAGAAACAACACACATCTGTGGCAACTGCACCGTAGAGCTGCCAAACGACCAAAGAGATTACTTCCTAGACAACGCCCATAGTCGAGAAGGACTCTTGGCCAAACAACTCGAAGTCTATGAAGACCTCATGCAAAAAATCTTTGGCACAACTAACATAACCATCATAACCCAAACTATCGAGAACATGAACAGCCTCTTCCAACAAGTTCGAGAAGAAACAGCAAAACACTCAACCATAACTAATGAGGAACTGCTCAAGAAGTGAGGGTTCTCTTGAGGTGAATCCTTTGGGCGTTAACGCTGGTATGAAAAGGCTATGCCCGTTCCCGCAGGTTCTCGGAGACCCTCACTCCAAGCCTCAACCCCCCCTATTTTTTTAAGAGCAACCCCCCAGTCATAGTTATTGCCTTGTTATTTGCTGAGAAAGAAGAAGCAATGTGGTTTTAAAGATGAAGAATGATGAGCCGAAGCTGTGTCCAAACTGTGTTCTTATGGACGTTTATCGAGGCTACATCCAAAAAGATGCATCAAACCTTAAAATCTGTATCCGTCTTAGAGCCTTAGCCCTGCGAGATGGTAGACTATTCTTGTGTAAATCCTTCAACTACGGCTTCGGCGTAGAGCCTCAGAAACCACAGCCCAAGCCAAAAACCAAAACTGAGGAACAAGCACCGCTTCTTATGTTTACAGAACGCCACCACACAGGCGACTTATGGAAAGTTGGTGATGGGCTCTACTGTCCTGACAAAAAGCAAAACAGCCAACACTCCTTATGAGGATTGAGAAGCATGGGAACTCGTGCAATGGTGTGTGTTCAATCTTACGCCAACGGAATTTACGAACTGTTTTATCGCCACAACGACGGCAACCCTGACGCATTAGGCTTTGAGCTTGTTTGTTTCTTGGGCGAAGTCTATAGGGACATTGAACTAGGCTTCGTTAAAGACCTAACGCCCATACAATTCATAGACCGCATGGTAAAGGCTCTACGGCTACAACCTGAAAACCGCACAGTCGAAGACTTTCAAGATGCCTTTCTAAAGGTGCAAGGCGACTTAGAATATCTCTACGTTCTCCGACTTGACAGCGCATTCAGAAGAACCCGCTTCGACCTCTACAAAACCAGCAACCCCTACACGAAAGCTAATTTTGTCTTCCACGTCTTAGGCTTCTACATGATGTTTGCGCCCCAACGCATCAGGGACATATCGGAGAAGATGGGACAAGCCGAGCTTATAAGCCGTGTAGCCCTTCAAGCCATAGCAGGATTCGAGAAAGCAACGGAAAAGCAAGCCTACGAAAAAACGTAAGCATAGCACCCTTTTTTTCTATGTGTAGTTTTGTTCAACACTTATACACCCTACTTGATGCTCCATCTTCTTCTGCATACACGAGATTAAAGCAGGGTCAACAACCTTAAACGAAATGCAACTTAGGTAACATAGTATAATCAAAAAAGGGGATTAAGACTCTTAAGAAAGACCTATGGGTCTTGCTTTTTAAGGCCTAAACCCCTCCTAAACGGTCGTCTCCCCTTAGATGCTACCGAGAGTTAAGGGGTTAAGACCGTTAAAAGCCTTAGTCGTTGCCTAAACTTAGGTGAGCGAGCTTCTTTTCAGCGACTTGAAAGAGGTTTCTTCATGGTTGTTCTTGCTCTCTTGCTGTATTTTATGTGTTTTACAGGCTGTTTCGTGTTATATTTTCTGGTGGTACTAACCAGATGAAAATCTAATGTTTGGTCTAGACCAATCTTTTTTCTTTCTTCTTTGCTTAATTTTTTACACGTTTTTAGTTGTTTTTCGTTATTTTTACATGAGAGAGGAAAGGCTCTCTTTTTTCAGAGAAACTTCAAAATCTTGAAAAGCTTGAAAACGCCTAAAGCAGACTTGTCTAGGATCTCCTTGAAATGATGGCCATATTGTCCTCACAACATATGTTTCAACCTCAGAGATGCCCTCGACCAGGGTTTTGTTATCTTCGCTAAACGGCATTTTGTTTACATACCGAATGATTATATATGTTTCTCCATAGATACGGCTGATATATTTCGCGAATTCGGTCATGGCGCTATTGGCAACTTGAGAAGGAGATACGCGAAGAGGTCGAAGAGGTCACCATCCCTTGGGTCAAGGAGATCCGAAAACATAGGCGACTATGATGTCTTCATCTCTGCTGAGGGCTTCGTGAACGTTTTTGGTAATTTTTGTGAGTCGCTGAGAAGTCATACTCCTTTAAGCCTCACATGTGAAATGCTGTTTTCACACAATTAATAGTTATTGTTCTATATGCCATAAGATGTGTTGTTTTGATGTTGTTGTTTGAAAGGGTGAAGGTTGCAGGGTGGCTGGTTTAGAAGTAATAGTGAAAACACCAGTGCGCTTTTTTTTAGGTGTGTGAAAGTGGTCAAGCAGAGCGCCTATAGGACTGCTGTATAAGCCTCACGCTCTTCTCTTGAATGAATCGTATATGTCCAAACCTACTCTTTCCACCTGCATCTGAAGATTAACATAGAGATCAGAGTTTTTCAGATAATTAGGCTGAAAAGGGCCTAAAGTTGCTCGATCGCCTCTGGCTATTGCCCAAGCTCTCTTTTTATCTACAATGACACCGCCCTGTTTCTTCTTATACTTCAATATGCCAATAGTCTTTCCACAATTCTGCTGTATTGTAGAAAAGCATGGAATGTCAGTTGGTCCATCCCCAAGGTAAATCATATTGGTGAATGGTATTCTTCTCTGTTCCTTGGGAATGACATCATTAACGCCGTAAGGATTTCGACGTAACTCACCGTTTACTCCTTTGTTGATTGCGTATAGAAATTTCGTTTTCTCGGTGAATGTAACGATACTTTTTGGGAACAGCTTGCCATTTCTTTCGTGAAATGTACATCCATAAATATCTCTCATTTCGTTGCTTATCGGTGTTCCACGTATTATTTCTTCAAAGCCCCCACTGATAACATAGAATTCCATTTGCACATGAGCTTCTTGGAATTCTTTTCTTGACGCCACAAAGGATCTAAGTCGTTGGAATAAATCCGACACGCCGGGATACAACTGGACTTTATTGCCCAGTTCACGGAGATCTTCATTGGTGATTTTGAGCTTTTTCTTTTTCACAAGACTTAGAATCAGATCTACATAAGCGAGAGGTGGGTCCCATCCTTGTTTTACTCTGCGACTCACATCTTTATTCCAGAATTTGTCGATTTGCTCTTCATTCATCTCCAACTTTTCTTTAAGAAATAGATTTGTGGTATCATCGCCAAGAGTATCATCAAAGTCGAAGATTATTGCAATCGTATTTGATCGCGGCATTAACGCTCCCAAGTATGTTCTTTACTAGTATCTAAGCACTTATATCTATCCACAATTTTCTCTTTTATTATTGAACTTTCCATCAAAATGCGTGCTCTATTAAGTTGAGGCGAAAAAAGAAAAAATTTCCCGCCTACCAATCCATCTAACCCCATCGCAAAAGACAAAATATCGAGAAGAGGTTGCAGGGAAAGCAAAAAATAAATTCTGAGATGTTAAAAGACATGGTGTGGCACACCTCTCAACCATTTCTAAGTGAGGTTGAAATTACTGAAACGCGGTTGGTTTTCAATCCATCTATATGTAAGAACACTAAACCCTAGTTTTTCAAGTATGTCCTTGTATTCTTTAGCTAGAGTATGAGGAAATACTGCCCTTAGAAAAGGTTTCACACTTAATTTACTAGAGTGGAAGAGCAGTTGCCCAATTACTTCATAACAGCTTTTGACTGTTGCATCTGTTTTGATCTCAAACAACGTTTCTATTTCTTTATTTTTGCCAAGAATGTATGAGGATATTTGGTATTCCATCTAGGTTCACCTGTTCCAAAAGAGTTCCAATACCTATCTTGTTCTTCTTTCATTGTCCGCCAAATGCCAAGACTACTATTCCAATGAACTTCTCGTCTTCGATGCCAACCTTTCCCTCCCAAAGAGATGACCCCGTGCTTCTCTGCTTCCTCTTTCATCATTTTCCATAACTGGGTTTGTGCTTTCTTGATTTCATTTTCTTTTGCGATAATTGCCAACATTGCCTTTCAGATCTTTGCCCTTAAGGTTTTTGGACACGGTGACTAACTCCTTATCTTCCAAGTTTGTATTTCTCTCGGATCCGCCTCACCACTTCCTCTTCTGGTACGCCTTCCTCCAAAAGTCTTAACGCTTCTCTTTCAATCATTTTTCGCAGACGCTCCGTCACTGGCCTCGCTAGTCGAGCAGCCCGTTCCCTAGCTTCAGCCTCAACTAGAAATTCTTTGGGCACGTTTTCTCGAAGACCCTTTTCAATCAACTTGTAAAGCGTTCTAGGTCTTATGCTTTCTACTTCCCAGCAGCGATCACCGTATTTTTCAATGTATTCTTTTGCTCTGGAATCTTTGAGGTTGACGGGTCGCGAAGGAGGTTTAAATCGTTTAATTTGTTCTATTGTGATGGCTAACCGGTGAAATGTAATTGCGCGTTTATGATCAATTTCTTCTTGGGCCACTTTCTCTATGAGCAAGCCTGAGGGGTCAAAATCTCCAATATATAAAACCATCGTAACCCCTCTTCTTCTCGCCCTTTCGAGGGCCCTTCTGTACATGGATAAGCTGGCGAAACCTCTGAGAACTTGGATCCCTAGGCGATATTTAGTTGCCAGCCTTCCTATGAAATTTCGAATCGAGTCTTTTTCCACCCAGATTTCTATGCGGGGATAGCGTAGAGGCGGGATAACAAATTGCCTAGTCGGGTCGATGAATTTCGCATTCAAGGCTGGATTTACACGTCTGATTTTCGTGAGATACCGGTCCAAGCGTTTATAGAAGGCTCGAGTTGCCGGATACTTGAACCTGGAGATCAGGATATAATAGAGCTGACGGACAGTTAAAAGGCCATATCCTCTCACGGTTTTGAGGACCCTCCACACCAAGAGAAGGTTGTTTCTACCTTTTATTTTGTATTGGTCACGAATCAATCGGAGTCCTTCAACGTCTTCATTTGTCACGTTTGGTCCGACTAAAATGTAACAAAGCTTAATTTATACTTATTTCGACAAGAAATAGACAAGAAATGTCTATTTCAGTGTTTAAACCTCAAAATAAAGATATTCTTATAAACGCCTCTCGCCTAATTGTTTTTGGTGAATCGAATGAAGTGTTATTGGGGCTGCCGTTGGGAAGGAACGCCCTCGCAATATAGTGAACATTACAATATTTGTCCTGCAAAAGTTTGTCCCAAGTGCGGGAGCACCAATATTTTCTTTTATCGAGTAGATGAGATTGAGTGTCTGCAGTGCGGTAATAAATGGAAAAAGGGAGAAGTGGTGAAGGTTGAGGAAGCACCGCCAGCTGAAGAAAAGGTGGTACCCTCAAAAACTTTCAAGACAGAGGAAGAATTTAGAGATTGGTTAAGAAAGCACAAGCTAACTGCTGAGCCTCGACCAGGAACAGGACTCTTCAAAAATGGTGATCGCGTCGGGAGCTACTTTGAAACCGATGAAGGCATTGAAGTAGATTTAATCGATGCCAAAACATGGCTGATTCGAGATGCGACTTATATGGCAGTTGAAGGTGAAGAAGAAGCCGCAAGAGTAGAGGTACCGTTGGAGACGCCCGTAGAAACGCCTCAAGAGACTCCAGTTGAAGAGGGTGAGCCTTTTGAAGAATAAGCCGTTACATCGGTTATTTGCGGAACCAATTGAAGGTTTCACATTCCGCCCATCCCAGCAAGCCATGCCTGCATGGCTATGCGCATTGCACCTTCACGCCAATCAGCACCATAATCTGCTGGGCGCATCAGTCTTCTAGCCTTTTTTCAAAATTAGGTGGTAAAGTTTATTTTTAAAGATTAAATCACCCCAACGGCGAAGTAAAATAGTGGAGTAATGAATGTTGAAGGAGGAAGAGATAGAAGAATATGGGTATTGCAACTATCACGAAGAACCAATTGACGAAAGGACATATCGACGGAAAGGTTGTTGGGGCTGTCACCACTTCAGTGAAGGAAAGGATTTCCCCTACACCTTTGTATCACAAGCATGTAAAGAACTGGAAGTTTCAGAAAGCACTATTAGAAGATGGATTAAGAAAGGAAAATTGAAAGGTTACCTATTTGAACAGCGTAGACATACTGAATCGCTTCCTTCACCTAAAACATACCATATCAAGGAGAAGAGTATTGAAGAACTAAAGAAGAAAATAAAAGGAAGATAGGGGCTTGCATTGTTAGCGTCTTTAAAGTGCTTCTCTGGGTTTAGCCTACATAGTCAGTCAAGGAAACATAACGGCAACCATCATATGGTTCGCCATAACAACAGGCGCAACAGCAGGACTAAGCTACTACAAAAGAAAAGGAATAACACGCAATTTGACTCTTAGAGTTCTTGCGCTCTTAGAAAAACTAATTAAAAGGTCCAATGTATGATTTATACGGGTCAAAATGACCAAAACTCTTGAGGATATTTTTCGAAGGTACGAATTTAACAAAACAGAGCCCGAAACCTTGGTGAGTTTGGTAGAACAAGCTATGAAGACTGGCGATGGAGTCAAGGATGAGCTTAAAAGATTCAGAGAGATAACTGAAAAGTTGTTTAAGATTTTGGCAGATAAGAAAGTTATAGCAATGCTCGATCCTTCGAAGATAGATGATTTGGATGTGTTCAAATATGTATGCGCTGTTGGTGTAGATGGCAGCCTTCAACCCGTAGAAGGATTTGGTGGCTATTGGTTCGTTCCAACGAGCTGCGCTATGGTCATTTTTGAAAATGGACCTAACTCTCAACCAGAGGTCAAAGTGAGCGCCGCGATAGAGAAGATCAAAGAATATGAATATTATGGAGTTGGGGGAGAAGCTATCTTTCGAATGATGACGGCGGAAACAAAAGCAATTATGGAGTGGGCGGAGAAGCATGATGCTTCTCTAAGAAGTGTGTTATTTATTGATGGTCCAATAGTTGATCCACCGTATTTGACGGAGGAAAATTATGTGAAGTATAGATGTGAGGCATTGACTAAATGCCTTGAGAAAAATGTTCTAGTCATTGGTTGCGTGAAGAGGATGAAAGCTCGGTTCTTAATAGACTTCATCACAAAGACTTTCTTATCGAATGAAACGGACAAGAACCTAATAGGCAATTTTGCGTGGGATTCCCATTTGGTTACTGCAATTTTTTCAAAACTTGCTATTTCAGGTTCCCACGGAATTTTGAGCACAATTCCGGTTGACATAAGTGAGATGGATAATGCTCATAAAGCCTATCGTGATGCCGGAATTCTAGTCCATTCGACTTACATGCAGAAAGATGCATCATCTAGACCCTTAAGGCTAGATTTTCCAATACTAAAAAGCCACGTAGAAAATATCGCTGAGCACGCTGCAAAGATTCTGAAGGCAAGTTATGCATGGTCATATCCTGGGATAGACATTCCTCTTCCTATTTTTCTCGCTCATAACAAGTGTGAAGTTAGAAAAGGATGTGCTGAGATTTTGTATAGGGAGATAATCACCAGATCTACAAGCACGGATCCGTTTGAGAATTTCATGAATGAGAAGCTAAAGAGGTGAATTGAGTGGCAGAAGGGACCTCAGTAGGTGTTATATTAACTGGTTCGACAACCCAAAAGGCAGCATGCCAGTTGTTTCAATCCTCAGAGAAAGGCGGGATAAGAGAAGGAAAGTTCCTTCTAATTAAGAGCGGCCCAGGTGAAAGACGAATCCTCGCTCGTGTAGCAAGCATAATCCCACAAAATGAGTTCTACACCGAAGGTGATGCTTGGACAGAAGCTCGCAGAAAGCAAATTGAGATTCCGGGCCAGCTGGCGAGGCAATATGAGGTTTGTGAGCTGGATCTATTGGCTGAAATGCCTGGAGCTAGGACACTCGTTGTACCTCCTTATCCTAATGACAAGGTATATGAAATGAAATTGCCAGAACAGTCTGAAGAGATCTTTGGTTTATCAAGCAAAAGCGAAGGGATAATCTGGTATGGTACTCTTGTGGGGTATGGGGAAGCACCGATTCCACTGGATCTTGAAAATATTCCCATGCACGTCGGGGTGTTTGGAACGACAGGCAGTGGGAAATCTTACGATACCGGTGCTTTAATCGAGCAGTTAGTGAAGATTTATGATCGAGAAGACAAAATCCTTTCCTTTCCGATTCTAATAATCGATGCAAACGGCGACTATCTCGACTATGTTAGCTATTTCGAAGCGAAAAAGAAATTCGGTGCTACTTCAACTGTTACCAGATACGTTTTTCCAAAGTCCCCAGAGCTAAGCAAACACAGAGTAAAACCAATCGCCATCGATTTGAACCTTATGTCGAAAAGGGAACTTGCAGAAGCTATAGTTCTTTATTACTCCGGTGGAGAGAAAAATGAACTTCAAATAACTGGTCTTGAGAAATTAATAGCATACATGGAAGACTCGTCATTTATATCTGAAGGAAATTATCAGAGCATCTTCACGGATGCTGAGAAGTTTAAACAAGCTACTGAATCACTCAAGGATCTTGGGCTCCATGCCGCCACAGCTGCAGCGGTTTTGAGGGCTCTCGAAAAGTTCGTAGATATCGAGGAGGATTATGGTCTTCTATCTGAAGAGCCAAAAATAGGCAAGGACTTCGTTGATAATTTAACGAAAAACAGAGAAATTGCAATTATAGACTTCTCAGCAGCCGGTGCACCTGGAATCGCGCCCCCGTTAAAACAGTTCGTGATGTCTTATCTCGCCTCAGTCTTGTTCCGCGTGTTTACAGAGTACAAAATGGAAGGCAAGGAACGTTATATGTTGTTCATTATTGAAGAATCACAGAATTATTGTCCAAATTTAGCAACATATAACATCGGATATAGTCTAGCTCGTGAAAAGTTGGCCGCTATAGCAACTCAAGGAAGAAAATTCGGCTTAAGTCTTTGCCTTATTTCCCAGCGTCCTTCCTTTGTGGATCAAGTAGTGTTGTCAATGTGCAACACATTTTTCCTTCATCGAATTTCTCCCGAGGATGTTTCATTCGTTAAAAGAGTCACCGGGGGTCTTCCTAGCTCGCTTGAACGACGTTTAACAACACTAGAGAATGGCGAGCTCATAGTCAGTGGGCAAATGTTGACGCTTCCGTTTCCCATGCTGATCCGGGTGCCTCCTAGGCTTGTGCCTCAAACTACTGGAAAAACTGATGTTTTGAGATCTTTACGGAGGTTGGCTGAAAAATGAAACGCGCGCGCGCTTCAACTAGTGAAGTAACTACAACTTATTCTAGACTCCCAGCCGGTCCTGGTGTCCCTTCACCTAGTTTAACCGGGTTCGATTTTGCACCAATTGAAAGTCGAAAACCTGTTGAAAAAGAACTGAGAGCTTTTATCACTTTTTGTAGGAGAGACGCCACTTCTCTGAACGTTAAGATAATAAAGGCAGAATGGGGCGAGGGAAAGACAGACGCGTATGAAAGATACATTTACCCACAAGTTCAGAAAAGAGGAGATGCATGCTATCTTGTTTCGACTTCCACCATTATTGACAAAATGAAAAGATTTGATTCCATTTTTCCAACAACTAAATATGTTCCTAGTTCGAAGTTTCTGGCATCTCTCTTTGTTGCTACAATTGACGAAGCATTTTCTTACGGATTAAACATCGCTACATTCCCAAACCCATCAACATTTCAAAATGATCCACTCGGTTTCATCGAGGAATCACTTAAGAATCACGTGGAAAAAGGGTTGAAAAAGATCTTCGTTTTCATCGATGAATTTGAGGAATTACTAATTCATGAACCGGATATTCAAAGGCAGATAATTTCAGGCATCAAGGAATTGATAAATGGACAAGTTGGTTTGATCCATGAACGCGGTGCCTATTCTGGTGTGCTACACTTTTTCATCTCATGCACTCCATACGCGTATAATAGAATAATGGATAGTATCGAATTAGGTCAAATGACGGGTTCCGTAAAATCACGTTTTACATCAATCACTCTACCGGAAGTAGGTAAGCGTGAGGCGCTACAATTTCTTGTTGACTTAACACGTTACAGTTATGACGACCGATTGCCCGATGTTTTCCCATTCCGTACATCGGGACCTTTAAACGGAATCTACGCCATCTCTCATGGAAACCTCAGAGAGATGATAAAGCTCTTCGTTAAATTGATGTCGACAGCTGCGGACGAAAAATCGAGACAACTGCGAGTTGTAGGTTTTGAACATTTCTTAGGATCTTTGCGAGATGAAGATATTGCAATCTATGGAGCTACGGGAAAAGCTATCGACAATGAACTGTTGGATAGGGTCATGGCCAACATGAATACATGGAAACGTGGAGATGAATGCAAGAAAGTTCTAAGTCTTCTCATGGGAGAACTCAAGCCCTTTAGTATTGACGAGATTGGTAGGAGACTGGGGATTCCTTCAAATGATGTTCATGAGCTTGTCTCGATGATTAATGTGGGATTGAAGAAAATGGGCATAGGAAAGACCATTACAGCGCTTATGCCCCTTTCTGTTGACAAAACGTTTGAAACAATTAAAAACAGGCTTAATATTATTCAGAATCAAGTCGTTATTGGAGAAACTCAGATACCTCTCAAAAAATTTGAAGAGAACCTAACTTTTTATGAGGTCCAAAAAGATGGAGCAATAATTAGCTTCTCATTTCTTCCTAAAGAAGCTCAGGATCTGCAGCTCATGTTCGAAGAGTTAAGCGAAGACGAAGCGGAGAATCTTGATAGATCTATCAACAACATATTTGATCCTATAGGAGCAAAGCGGCACTATTTACTTTCTCAAGAGTTCGCGAACCAACTTTTTCCTTCCCCCTTATGGTTACTGATGGATTTTGTTAAAGACAGATCAAAACGAATGGATCTTTGGCGCAAGGCTAGCAAGGAATTTGTGGAGGCCATAAAGGAGTTCAAAGAAGGAGCGCTGCACTTGATAGAGCATGTACTGCTCGGAAAGTTTGAACCCTTAGTAGCAAGAGGCCCTAAACACTATAGATTCCACTTCAATGTCTCTCCTGACAGAAAAATTGAGATTTATACCTATGTTCATGCTAGTACAGGAAATGTAACAGCTCAAGATATCAACGAAATCAGCAAGGATGTTCGAGCTTTTAGGCCAAATCTGACTATTCTCATCTATACTGGTGAGATTGACGGCGTTCTTCCTACAATCCTAGACGGTATCGAAAATGCTTTTCTGCAGCTACATTTTAGGAAACTGCGAGCCTTGCAATTGATAGTAGCGCAACTTGCAAAACAAGAAGGCATAGGTGTCGATGACCGGATTCTAGACGTTAGACTCAGAGAAATATCGGACGAAGCAGAGGTAAGAGAAAGACTAGCTGAATGTTATAACAAATGTAAGAGTACGGGTACTGTTGTTGACGACTTGTCAACTTACTACGCGGAAAGTGGTGGCATGCTTGCTAGCATACTTAAATATTATATCAATTTCCTCGGTTCGATAAAAAACTCGACGGATATATTTTTGGATTATGAACAAACTTTGAAAAAGATAAAGTTCTTTGGCGACAAGGAGGTGCCTTTCGCTCCTGTTGATATTGAATCCACGGGAGAATTCATGAAATATGAAGAAGAGCTTGCAAAGAATGGCTTTCTAACCAGAAGAAGTGATTTGACGGTCAACGTGGAAGAAACACCAGTTGAGAAGCGCCTTTTGGCAATTATGAAAAAGTATCATAAAATACCTTTCTCTCAAATAAGACAATTCTTTATAAATGCAGCTCAAGCTGAAAACATCTTGGAAAGAGTTTTCCTTCCTATCTTGGAGCATAAAGGCCTAATAGAGATTGAAGGCGGGGAAGTCTTAGCAGTAGAGCCTACGGAACGCAGAAAACAGCTTGAGGGGGTTTTTGCAAACCACAATATAGGCTTGAAAAGCAAACCGCCTTCTTGGCAAAGTTTTGCAAAAATTTGTGTTTCTAAGGGAGGAAAAGAAGAAAGGGACATGGTGTTAATCGATTTCGACTTCTTTGAGCAATTTGTCAACAAACTGATGACTGAAATTGAAGACGAGCGTGATGAAAAGCTAATTTCTCAAAAAACTCATTTAGCGACACTTCTTCTTAATTACTACCGTCAGAAATTAGAGCCGAAGGTAGATAGCGCTTACAAGGCTTCTTCGGAACTTCTGAAAAAGTGCCATGGTGAGGTTGAAAAAGCTAAGAGTGCCTTGGATAAAGTCTTGGGTTCTTATGACTCTTATTGTATAGGAAAAAAATACTTCGCCGATGACGTAGAGGAATTCACTAAACTAACTGGCACTCTTGGAAAGATCAATAAAACATTTGATGCTGCATTTACACTGGAGGAACTTCACAATATCTACAGGGAATTCAGTTGGGATGAGTTCCATTTCCGAGCACGCGACCCTGCAGAAGCTCACTTCTTTAATCTAAAGTATGCAAAGTTGGAGAAGGCACGCGATGAACTCAATAGCGCAGCCGGAATGCAGGTTTCTGCATGTGGAGAAATTGAAGGGCTTGTAAGCAGAACTGAAGACCTCAGAAAACAGATCCAGAGAGAACTAGCGAGATATTCAATCCCGACTGAATATAAAGTATCTTCTACCATTATGGACTTCTTGCAAAAATATCAATCAAAGCCTATGCAAGCACAAAGTGCTCTTCCTAGAATTAAGATTAACGTTGTCAGAGAGTTTTTTGCAAGTCTCGAGAAGCAACTCAGCAGAGATCAAACTAGAGTACAGCAGATCTTGGTAAAGGTTGACACCATTAGAAAGTCTGAAAAAAGTTTTCTTGAAAGTAGTTTAGAAAGGCGCTTTGAAACAGCCAAAAATTTCTTCCCTGGACAGTACGACAAAGAATTTAAAAGCATCCAAGAAGCGCTCGATGCAGCATCTGGCAACTATGAGAGCGTGACGTCGCATGTGACGTCTCAGACAACGATGTCACTAGACGATCTTTACAACATTACGGATTCAGCTGAGAAAAGATTTAGAGATTTCATAGATGTCAAAATTACTCAAGCGGAAGAAAGCCTCAGATCAGTTTTTGAGAACGTCGAAATGACACTTTCAACTATCAGAACTGAAATCAAAGATTTCCTTAGCATACTTCGACAAGGTCTTGGAGAAGGAGTGTGTGCGCTGTGTGATAGGTACACAGAAGAATTTGATGCAGAAATTGCAATCACGACAGGAGCAATAAAAACGGTGAGAGAAGGAGAAAAGACCATTTATAATTGGATTGATCGATTGAAGCAACTCAATGGGCTTCGTGATAAACTGTTCAAAGATTTGGGCCCAATACTCCCTCCTGAACAAGGTGCCATACTGCTTGAGGTAGTACGTATATTACAAGAAAAAGAGACCAAGTGGATAGATCTGCCCATACTTATCTCCGAGTTAAAAGAGCGGCTAGGACAAAACGAAGACAAGATTGCTTCGCTATTAAAAGAACTTGCCAGAGTAAATCTCTTAAAAGAAGGTGCTTCGCTTCCAATATGATGATCTAATGCTGAGGGATTTTCATCGCCATCTCACCAGAATCGCATGAACTTAAAGATAATGTACTTTATCAGAAAATGAAGGATTTCACTATTGTTGCCATCGACATACTAAAAAATCGATTTGATGAAGGAAAAGTAGTCCCCGTGGTTAGTCGATATAAGTTTCACATATCTAATGGAAAGTTTATTCGTGAAAAACGTTTTTCTCATCCGCTTTTTGAAACATTCATTGCACTGCACCAAGATGAGCTTACCGAATTGACTGAGTTCAGAAGTTGCATAGATTACTGTACCAAAAGCGCAATTTTTCAAAAACATCTTTCACAATTGGTAGATACAAAGGATGTTTCAAAAGAGAACATAGAGTTATACTTGAAAAACGAATACTTTTTCTTGCTCTTGTCAAAACTTTTTCATTCCGCCGGAGGTATAAAGTATGATGAGACGGAATTTGACAAACTATATTATCAAATCGAATCACACTTTGCCTCACCTTTCATGCGTTTCCTTGCTCTTGTGCCATTAAAGAATTTTGAATTTACAGGGAGAGATATCGCCTTCGCAGAGTATATTAAGATCTCTTCTATAGACAGCTCCGAATTAAATACTTTGATTAACTTCGGCTTAGTAGACGTTGAAATGGTCAGTTTACACCTCCCTCCACACGCATTGAAAGCTCATTTTATGGCAGAAAAGGGCATGCCCATTGATTCTCAAATTCCTGACAGAAAACTCCAAGAAGCCATTCGTACTCTTAGAATACTCAAGAGGGGCACGTTATGGTATGACCATATCTATTGCATTCCCCTATCTTGGGAGCCGACTAAACCACTGTCAATACTCTTGAACCAGTCTGCCAGCGGACCCAGATACACTCTTGAAGAAGGAGAAAGAAAGAGGCTATTACAAATATGGAAGAACCTTAACGACCTAACGCGCGAAAATCGATTCTTTGAGATAGCTGTGGAAAGATTTGACTATGCTGCTTTGCGTAGGAGAGCTGAAGATAAGTTAACAGACTATATTGCTGCGCTTGAGGCCTTATTTTTGGGAGCAAATGAAAAAGCTGAGCTCGAATATAGGCTAGCGTTGAGATTGGCAACTTTAATTGGGGGGTCGGGCCAAGAAAGGGTTCACATAAGACGTATTCTTAAAATTGCATATGCACAAAGAAGCAGCATAGTACATGGTAAAAAGTTAAAGATGGTTCAAATAAACGGACGGAAATATTCAACGGAAGATTTGGCTGTTGCCTTAGAAGATTATACAAGAAAATCGCTCAAGAGGTTTATCCAACTGGCTACTCAAAAAATCAATCAAGAAGAACTTCTCGATAAACTGGACGATGCCATCCTGGATTTTGCAAATAAAAAATCTTTTACTCTTTAAGATAAGAGTCAGAGAAAAGTTGAGAACAAATGCACGCGGCAAATAGAACAGAAAAAGCTGGACCAAATATTGCAAAAACTTATACGAGAAGGCTTTCTAAGAGCTAGAATATACTTAACATTTTAAATGTTGTAATGCGATTCAAAGGGAAAGAACATGAGTAAAAAAGGGGAACTTTACAAGAGAATTTCGTCCAAAAAAGGTAAGGGTGTTACAATAAGGCCCAGTTTGTGTTTCTATAATCCCAAAGAAGTCTACAAGGCTGTAACTCGGAACTCCGATGTGATGAGATGGTTAAACTTTATTTCCAATCACTACCTTCCCCCTCCGAACAAAAAAGTTTTGCTTATATTTCCATGTTCAAACGAAAAACCGTATCATAAGTCACGGTCCTATAAAATACTTTTGAGAACACTAGCTATGCTTGGAGACAAGAGAAATTATGTTCATTTGATGACGATATCCGAACCGTTCGGCCTTGTTCCAGAAGAGTTCTATGAAAAGAAAAGCGAGTGGCACAACTGGGAAAATAACTGGTACGACTGCCCAGGTCTGTTTGAATGGTGGTGCAATAAATATGATCAGCCATATTCCCAAGAATATGTTGATAAGTGTATAGAATGTCTTGCAAAATATGTCGCAGGCTTTCTCCTAAAAGTGAAATCAAAGAAATGCTATTCGAGAATTATCGCTTTTATTAGAACTTGTACGTCACAATTAGAGACTAAGAAAGATCACACTCATAGAAGAATTATGGAAAAAGCCGCGCAAATTGCACATGTTAATGTTGAAATTCTTCCTCACAAAAATCTAGTTTTAGAAATAGTGAAGAACTCAGGAAGAATGGCATGGGACATGTACGGAGTTGCCCATCCTCTGGCTCAGGAATATTTGTTGGAACATTTGAAAGGAGTTCTGAACGAAAAATGGTACACGAAATTGAAACACCCTTTTTGTGGTTTGCTCAGCTAATTGAAGGCAAACCAAAACCATGGAAACATTTCTCGTTAGATGGAGTCATGGTCAATGCCTACGAAATTTTAGGCAAGACAAAAGCAAACAACGAGGTCAGAAAAAAAGGCATTCACGGATATCTGCAGTTTAGAGGCCCAACCATGATGGATTCTGGGGGTTTTCAGTTTATGAAAAAGAAGGAGCTCAACATAGACCCGAAGAAGATACTCGAGCTTTATGAAGAAAGCAAGCCAAATTTTGGTGTTGTTTTGGATCATCCACTTGGTCCAAATTTAAGCCACGAGGAAAAAATGGATAGATGGTTCAAGACCCTGACAAACACACGGATCATGGTCGCGAACTATAATACTAATTGCAGCGAATTAGTGCCAGCGGTTCACGGTCACGAAATAGAAGAAATTGACTGGTTTCTTCAAGAGCTAGATAGGATATCAGCTTTTCGTTGTCTAGGAATAGGTAGCCTTGTTCCATCAGTTTTTTCAACCAAAGGCGCTGGAGGTATTGCAAACGTGGTTGAGATCGTAAATTTTGTGCGAAAGAAACTTCCTGAAAGAAGAATTCATGTTTTCGGTGTTGGAAGCACTCTTACCATGCATCTCATGTTTTATGCTGGGGCTGATAGTGTAGATTCATCAGGATGGAGAACGAAAGCCGCCTATGGCGCAATTCAGCTTCCGGGAATTGGAGACAGATACATAACCTCAAGAAAGAGACATAAGACATATCGAGACCTTTCGGAGAATGAGAAAGAAATTCTGGCTCAATGTGAGTGCCCGGTGTGTAAGAAAGAAGGACTCGAAACCCTGAAAAAAAGTTTCACCTCTAGGGCGCTGCATAACGCTTGGATCTTTCAAAAAGAAGTCGAGAAGGCACGTGAATTGATTAAGATGGACGAATATGAAAGTTTTGTTCAAGAGATTTTAACACAGTCATCACTTTCTAGTGCATTCAAATTTGCAATGGAATTAAAAAAGACATAACCAAACTTACTATTTGACCAGCAGCGGCATGATTGCGCTTCTCAAGTTCCGTATAAGGCACTGTGGTGCGCTCGCCACAACAGAAAAAGGGAAGATTGCGGGTGAAATCGGTATGACATGCTTTCACTTATGCGAATTAATGTACACGCAATTGAGTCAATGGTTCTTGATCTCAACGCCCTCAAAGAAAAATTTTCTAATAACTGTTAGCTGTCCATTAAAGACAATTTTGGAAGTCTAACGGACTTCTTACACTTTCCCGAAATATGTTTATGCACAAATATTTTAAAAAAAGACTGATCACTAATAATCGGTGAGATATTGTCATACCTATCAGGTCAAGTGACATCTTCCCAAAATGTTCAAGTAGTTATGAACAAGATAAGAAGAGACTTTCAGCGACAACTTATCGAAACAGAAGATGCTCGCAATGAATTAAGACCTATATTGGGCGAAGAACTTTCAAAAGCTGCGGTAATCAACCTCGCCTATCGCGGGATGGCTGGCTCTCTCATCTGCATCATGGCCATTACCTCACTCGACTTCGAGATTTTTACATGTTGTAAAGGCGGTATATCAGACGCAGCATATGATTTTAACTGGTTCTGGAGACAATTAAGAAAAATAGAAAATTTGAGTGATTTGGTATTGGCGGATATAAGACCGGCAGTCAAAACGCCTACCTTTATAGACATCGTGAGGGACCCAATCTTTTCTGGACTTTCCACAGCTGCAATTTGGGCGCTGATTATGGAGGTAACGAAAAGTTCTGGTATCGCAATACTATCTGTAGGTATTGTCCTTTTATTCGACAGTGTAGTATTATATTACTGGAGAAAGAAGAAAAGGTGATGGAGGATGTCCCAAGTTAATAAAGGTGAAAGGCAAATAATTGATACCCTCCAAAAGAATGGCTTTAAAGTCACAAGAGAAAGGGCTTTTGGACCGAAGTGGATCGTTGACTTAGTCGGAGAGAGGGAAGACGCCATCCTCCTGGTTGAATTCAAGTCTGGCGCACCAGTAAGTCACGCAGATATATTTGATTTAGTGGCGCTCAGGAACAGTCAACAGTTTCGAGACAAGAATACAAAATGTTTCATACTTAACACTGGCAAGTTTCAGTTAGATAAAGATGCACCAATCATGAAAGTCGCAGAAGCTGGTAAGATAACAATCATTCATGGGGAAAACTTATCGAATGTTATAGGTGAACTGAACTCTGCAATCGCCAGGGCTTTAAGTTGAAAGTCGTAGTATTGTCATCTGGAGGCATAGATTCATCAACACTTCTGCTTAAACTAAAAGAAGAACAGCATGACATCTTTCCATTATTCATAAATTATAGTCAGAACTCAATGGATCAAGAATGGAAGTCACGTCAAGAAATATGCAAGTACCTTGGCATAAAACCCTACAGAATAGATTTTCCATTCATGGGTAAGCTACGTGATGAGCTTAGACCGAATAGGAAACGATATATATTTTTTCCCTTCAGAAACTTAATCTTTGCCTCTCTTGGAGCTTTATATGGGTATCATATCGGCGTTCGGGACATCGCTTTAGGCATAATTAAGAGTTCAGACCCATTACCCGATTGTACTCCCAAATTCTGTGAAAAGTTGCAAGCTGCCCTGACGGAATCCGTTAGCAATCCTATAGTTATTCATGCCCCTCTTATTACAATGGATAAGATTGATGTTGTACGTTATGGATCAGACCACGATTTTCCATATGAGCTCACTTATTCTTGTTACGAAGGGCGTACCCGACATTGTGGTAAATGTCCTGCGTGCCTTGCTAGGAAAGAAGCTTTCAAAGAGTCATGCATCGAAGACCCAACTTCATACGAATAACCCAGAACCACATAGGAAATTGGTTCACCTGATATATCCATTGCACCTGTTGGGTTTTTTAGGAAAAACAAGCTAAGTTTTCACGTTTTCTGAGTTTATTTCTTCTTTTGTTGAACCCCAAGCTTCTCGTAGGAATGTTGTTAGTGCCCAGCTTTTGCCTATTTTCTCTGCTGCTTTTTATCCGATTAGGCTGTCTAGCTTTTTGTTCATGCGTCGTATGCACTGAGTTACATTCCAAGGCTTAAGCTTGTACTCTTTCAACCTAAAGGCTACGTCTGTGGCAACATGCCATATGAACCAGCGTGGTGCAGCTCCTCTATGATGGCGCGGTCAACATCATCTGTGCAGGCCACGTCTTCCACATACTCCCGGTCAAACATAACGCGAGTTCTAAACGCCCAAATTTTTGCATTGCCGCTAATTCGAATTCAGAAAAAAGGGGTGTTGCGGGTGATATCTCCATTTCTCGCTGGTTCAAACCCGACCCCCGGCACTACAGACTTTGATGATTTAGAACGTGGATAAGTTTGTTTTAGGCTTATTAGCGCGAACAAGAAAGTTTCTAAAGAGTCTCGTTGGAAAATGAGAATCATTCCGAGGTTCTTTTGGTGTAACCAAAAAGCGAGGTTTCTTACCATCTTCCTTGTTTACAGCATCTTTTTTCGGCTGAATTTGGGCCTCTGGACAACCGTGTTAGAACTTATATTGGCTTCGTCCTTCTTTCCATTTTTCGGTTATTTAATTCTCATGTTTGGTCGTCAATATCTGATGGTACTCTACTATGCAACCAAGAAAAGTGAAATAAATGCTGAACTGACCGCTATAGCCAAGAAGGAAAATCCAAGAATCAGCAAAGTTGTTGTCAAGGATATTGATCGTAAGCTAGCGTACATGAACTCACTTACGAATGCCATCACATTGAGTCGAAAACTACTAGAAGCTCTTACTCACAAGGAGACTTTGGCCATTTTGCATCATGAAATTGGGCACGGTGGTTTTTACTCACTTCCTATAAGGATACTGCGACTGGTCTTTATTATGCCAGCGTTCTTCATCATCTATCTAGCTTCATGCATGCTCGTTTACGGTCTTGTCAGCTTCATGCTTGTATTTTTATGGGATCCTTTCTCTCTAGTGCTTGTTTCTTCATTTCTTTTTAGTTTACTCAACATTATTGAGGAAAGAAAAATCGCTTGGCCATTAGAATACAAAGCAGATGCAGAAGCCGCCAACAAAGTGGGGACTGAAACAATGGTTACTGCTTTGAAGAAGACACTATCGCCAGAATTTGAGTCTTGCGATACTCCGACTCATCCTTCACTGAAGAGAAGGATAAACCATCTAAGAAGGATAGAGAAGAAAGCCAAGAAGAATTAGCCAAGTATGAAGGTTTCGCAGCTTCCATGTGCGTTGAGAAGAAAATGTGAAGTTTGCGGGAGATTTCGCCACTTGGTAAGGGGTGCGAATTCAGCCCTGCAGCAACCATAAATAAGCTTGTTTTATGGCCGTTTTGGCGAAAACAACGTGACACATGGCGTTAAACATGTCACCAAACATTAAGTTGCAAATCTAGAGCTTTGTCTAGAGATGTCAATGCGCCTTAGGTAATTACCATGCTCTTTTTTCAACTGACTCCAAAATTGGGCGCAAGTCTGAGAAGGTTTCGTTTATCTCGGCTCGTAGATTTCTTAGGCTCTGTTCGAACTCTGGAGTACCTCTGTCCAAGATCTTTCCAATAAGAAACTTGTGTCCGGTCATGGGAGCGCCCTCCTCATTTTTTGTTTGCACTTCTATGAGTGAATCTTCAATTCGTTTTTTGATTATGGAAGACGAAGACAGCTCTAAGTATTGGTGAAGTTTCATCTTGTCACCGATGTGATAATACCAGTAAGTATTGTAAACGAGATAGTTATCATTTAACCTCCGCAGGCTGTTATCAAGTCCTCGTTCTATTAATAGGGTATAATATTGTTCTTTAGGTCGGTAGGCTTTGCTTCCAAAATCTATTCCTATTCTTATGTTATATGGAGTGAGAGCGACTCCCAACGACATCCTCTTCATATGAGATCTCTTTCCCGCTTTACCAACTACCCATGGAAGCCAGATGCCGCCGCTTGTGGGCACAAACTCTGATATTTCTTCAGGAACGAGTTGCAAAGGGGCTAGGATGGACACCAGAGCATACTGTAACGAGAGACATTTTTCATAGAGGACTATAAACTCATTGAAATCTGAGTCGTGAATTTCAATAGGTTGCCTTGGCTTGACTTTTCGTTCACTGAAAGCCAAGATGTCTTCAAATTCTCTCCTTTCATACTCTTTTGCGAAATCAATCTCAACCATGCCACACAACTCCCGAAGAACATCTTCAGTTTCGCGGACGCTTACAGACTTTGAACCTTGATGCATGACTTTATCGCGAAAGTCCCGGCAAAATCTTAATCGTCGATTCGTTTCCTCGTCAATTAGGCGTTTCTTCCTAAAAAAGTCAAGAACGCCAGTCAAACTTAACTCTTCGAGTTGGGGGAATTTTTTTCTTGCGGTTTTAATCACTATTCTCTCGAAGGTGAGAGCTACCAAATAGGCAGACAAATCGTCAAAACCACTCAGGTAATCCTTGAACTTGAAAACACTAAGAGCGTACTTAACAAGGTTCAACGTTTCAGTATCGGCATAATATAGCGGCATACTCACGCACTACTCAAATTTCATCTTTATTTAAAGACAATAAAAAGTTTTAGATAACATGTCACGACGCCGTCACCACACATTTCTCTTGGGCTCGGAAATCTGCCATTGACCAACAAATATGTCATGACAGGGTATATAACTGGGTTTAAATTCGAGTTATACACCTAACCCCCGCACTGAAGTTGAAATTTTTGCTGGCTAAAGTTAGCAAATCAATACGATGAACAGACTGAATTTGAGTATCACGCCTTTTCGAGTTCCATAATGTAGACTGCATTTTAGAGGCTTCATAAAAGTTTTAGTGCGAACCACAAAACAGAAAAAAGGGAGTTTGCGGGAGATCCCTCCATTTTGTTGAGGGTGTAAACTCGCTTTGCCACATGGAGCTGAAGGCTCGACAAAAAAGAGGGTTTTGGTATAAATTACAGTCTGGGAACGGTAACTCCCGGGCTACCATTCGCATATTGTGATAACCTCTAGTAGTGCTGAACGCAAAAATAGAAAAAAGGGGTTCTGCGGATGATATCTCCATGCTGTAGCGTGGCTGAACCGCATTCCTAGAATCTTTCTTTAGGAGGATGTTGATATATATTGGTTCTATATATTGGTTCTATACAAAGTTGTGAACAGCTGGAACTGGCATTTTCAGCAGGACTGCCTCCATTGAGATTGTTAAAACCTTCAGGCAACTATCTCAAGAAAAAAGCTACCAGAAATCTCACATTGGGGATTCTGTGTCTGGCTATTTTTCTTGTTTTGTTCGCCACTTCTATCGATGGTATACCATTATACATAGATGCTGGCAGATACACTACTGCTCGTGGCATAGCTCTAGGTTTGTTCATTGTGGGCTGGTACTATCTGCTTCTTCAGTATCTGAACTACAGAGCGGGCATAATTGGAGAACAGAAGGTGACAAGAATACTTTCAGCTGCTTTGAGTGACGAATATTCAATGTTCAATGATGTAAAGCTAAAGGGCATGGCAAGTGGAAACATCGATCATATTGTTGTTGGGCCTACAGGAATATTCGTAATAGAAACCAAGAACTATAAGGGTAAAATCAGTTACTACGGCGACAATTGGGAAGGAGTAGGAAGAAGATCACCAAGCAGACAGGCCCGAATTAACGCAATGAGAATCAAGAAAATCTTGGCGTCTTCAACGAGCTTGGAATCAAAACCTTTCTGGATTCAAGGAATTGTCGTCCTGGCAGACCGTAGAGCCGAAATAACGGAGAGAAGAGCCCCGGAACATGTCAAGGTAACCGGAATCGATGGGTTGGCAGATTACATTAAGAGCGAACCCCGAAGAATCGAAATCCGGGAAATTGAACTGATAAAGACAGAAATCACAAACAAAATCGAACTGCAATAGATCGAGCTTTGGAATTGTCAATGACAATAGAAAAATAGAGGATTTTGCGGTGGATATTCCCATTCGTCTTAGGTTCAAACCCCACTTCCAGCGCCAACAAAACATTCTGAGAAGAATTGCATTCTGAAGAGATTAGTGCACGTACGCGCGAAAAATTATATGCGACCTAAGCTATACATAGACTGTTGCCAAAGGTAGGCTAAAGTTAGGCTTAGGTTAGGTGTTGATTTTGATTGAGAATATCAATGAGTTGATAAAGAATTTTGACGTCGATTTTAGAAGAAAACAGAATATGCAACGTTTAAACTTACTTGCGCAATTTAGAAAGAAATTTCCCTTCAAGGAGGACCCATCATCTATCGATCAATTGTCGCCTGCACTTCTCTTCAAAGAAAGAACCCAAGATTCATTCTTCTATTGGCTTCAGTACAAGCTAAAGGAGTCAGGGCATATATTTGTTGGCACCAAGGCTCCTTATGAAACTGCCTTGACCAAGATAGATAGGTTTAAGCAGCTATTGAAAATTGCAGTTGACGATACCAAACCAATTCATGAAAAAATCGATGCTGCTTGGCAGGACATAAGTTTTTTCGGAGGCGATAAGCACATAGCAAAGAAGATAGTCTACTGCTACAACTCAGAGAAAGTTACACCTATTTTCAAGACAGAAGAACTTGAACACTTCTGCGAGCAAATTGGGATCGAAGAAAATAGAATTAAAGACGAAAGCTTTGAAAAATTTGGTAAGGACTATGATGTCTTGAGTGTAGGAGAAAAATGGGAAGTCCTAAATACATTACTTCTAAACTTCAAGGCCAAGATTCCAGAAATGAGGAACTGGGATAATCTCTACTTCACACGTTTCCTATACCACTATTTTAAGAAGGGAATTCCACCTAGAGCAACTGAGGCAACGAGCAGAATGATACCTCAGTCTGCTCCATTAAACAAGTGGGGGCTTCTCTTTTCACCGAGAAACCACGAGGAGGTGACATATTTGTTTGCGGTATTGCATAGAGAAATTGGTTTTCCTTATATTACTCTGATTCAAAAGGAATATCCTGACATAACAGCTATTGACAGCAAAGGAGAAACAAAGAGAATAGAAATAGAGTTATACGCAAGCCAATTCGATCATGATCCTTCTGGATGTGACTACATAGTCTGCTGGGAAAATGATAAAGAAGAGAAACCCGCAAAATTCCCAGAGATAATTGCTCTAAAAGACTATCTTTGAATATCTGCAATCCTATAAGGATACGGGATGCTGACACACAAAAAATGATTGATTAGAGAATAATCCAATCTCGCTTATTGGGCACGCATGTTTCATTTTGCAAAGAAAAAGGTGGATTTTGAAGGAGGCATCTCCATTAAGTTCGTATAAGGCTTACTTAAAGGATGTTTTGGAGCTACACTAGTTTGATGTAATCTTTGCCCTTCCATTGGGGCGACCAACATCGACACGATTATCTATATAAATCATAATTGAATTAAAAGATAATTGAGAATCTGTGCATATGTGCGGAGAACTGGTAGGCAATAGATGCCAAAAGCGGCAAAAAAAGTCATCGAATTCAGAGAGGAAATCTCCCTTAAGTGATGAAAGAGGCTCGCCTTTGGAATGGCCCGAAGGCAGTACCAAATTGGTGGCACGCGACCATGAAATGGCGATTCTAAAGGCTCATCTTAATAAGGCAATCGAAGAATCTGGGGGAACCTTACTCATCTCAGGAGAAACTGGTGTTGGAAAGACACGTCTTGCCCTTGAACTTCTAAATTATGCAAAGTCTAGAAATGTAAAGGTTCTATTCGGAAGGGCAGTTCCACACATTCTCACTCCATACTTTGTTTTCGCAGACGCTTTCGAAGAAATGTTCGATATAGAGCTAAAGGACACCGACTCAACAAGACTAAGAAAAATCGCACATGCGATACACAAGGCAGCTCCGGAGATCGTGCAGGCGATTCCGATAATTGGTGACATTATGAAGGCAGGCGCGGAGACCATGAAGCAGTACAAAGAAATCGAGTTGGAGCCCAAAGCAAGAAAGGAGAAACTGTTTGACTCCGTTGCCCTTCTCATACTTAGGATTTCAACCTCCCAACCCATTCTCATAATCTTAGACGATCTCCAGTGGGCTGACCCCTCATCGCTTGGTTTGCTCCACTACTTGGCTCGGAACATTCGCTCTGCGCGGACCCTCTTGGTGGGAATATACCGAATCGAAGAGTTGGAGGAAGTTGAGGGAAAGCCAGCGCTAGTTGATACACTAAGTCTTATGCGCCGAGAAGATTTGGTGGAAGAGATGGTGCTGAATCGTTTCGACAGATCTGGGGTCAAGGCTTTGCTCAATGCAGCACTGCATGGTGATCCTCCCGATCAACTTGTAAGAATCATCAATTTGGAAGCGGAAGGAAACCCGCTCTTTGTTCTAGAAGCTGTGAAACTACTAATCGAAGACCAAGTTTTGATAAGAGTAAATGGATCCTGGAGGCTCAGTAAGCCTGTTGAAAAAATAGGTATTCCAAGAAAAGTGCACGAAGTGATCCTTAGGCGACTCGCCAAGCTATCTGCAGCTGAGCGAGAGGTTCTGGATTGCGCATCAGTCGCGGGTGACCCCTTCGAATCGCGAGTATTGGAGAAGGTAGTAGGTCTGGATAGAACGAAATTACTTAGGACCCTCAACACAGTTGAAAGGAAGCATCGATTGATCTACTACACTGATGGCCTCTACCGTTTTGTCCACACGCTTATTCGAGAAGTATGTTATGAAGAGTTAAATGACGAATTGAGAAGACAATATCATTTCGGTGTTGCCAAGGCAATGGAAGCTCTCCACGCTTATGACCTCGATCCCTATGAGTCAACGTTGGCATATCATTACAATAACGCAGGGGTTAAGGAGAAGTCTCTGCAACATTACGTCAGGGCAGCTGAAAGTGCAAGCCGCAAGTATGCAAATGAGGAAGCGATTTCCCACCTCACAGAAGCTCTTAGATTAATTGAAGAGGATACCGTTGAAAAAGCTCAAATCTTGGAGCAACTGGGAGACATACTTCAGATAACGGGAAAGTTTGGCGATGCGATCCGAAACTGGAGACAAGCGATATCTCTCAACCAGAAATCCAACGGAGAAATCCCCTCTGCAATTCTACATCGAAAGATAGGTGAAGTTCTAGGTCGGAGGCTCGGCATGGTTGAAGAGGCCTTCCAAGAATTTAGGATCGCTGAGGGACTTCTAGACGTAGAACAGCATGATGAGGAATTGGCCCAGCTGTATCGTTCATACGCGAGCCTATACGCACAACTAGGTGACTTCGAAGAAGCAAAAAAGAAATGTGAACTTGCAGTAAGTCTGGCTGAGTCCAAGAACTTTACTCCTATTTTGGCTAGGTCTTTCCTAACCCTCGGAACGATTCTTCTCTCGACAGGCAGGATTGAGTCTGGTTTAGAGCATCTGGATAAAGCTCTCCAATTAGCGCTCACCGAGAAATTGAATAGCATAGCTATTACCATTTACAACAATTTGGGCGTTACCCTTGAGGCTCAAGGGGCGTATCAGAAGGCTTCAGAGTATTTTGAGAAGGGGCTGGAGCTGGCTAAAAAAGCTGGTTATTTGTCACAACTGCCTTGGCTCCATGAGGGTCTAGCGACAACTTACCTCCAATTGGGAAAACTGGAACAGGCGCTTGAATCCGCCGAATCCGCAGTCAACCTCGATAGGAGCCAAGGACAATTCCGCCACTTGGCGTTCGCCTTTTGCAGCCTTGGGAAAGCGCACCTCAGACTCGGGCGAATCGAAAAAGCCAGAGAGGTCTTCGAAGAAGCTCTGATGATGGCTGAACAGTCAGGTGATCACCAAGCGTTTGTTCAATCATGCGTAGGATTAGGTGACATTGCTTTGAGGCTAGAAGATTTTGAAAGAGCCAGGGTGACACTTATGCGTGCCTCGGAGCTCGTGGAGAAGACTGGAGAGCCTCGCCTCGCTGGGATCCTGCTTCCCGTTTTGGCCGCCTTGTACATCAAAGCTCGTGATGCAGAAAGTTCGAAGGTCGTTCTTACTAAGCTTGATGCCACTGTCCAGCGGTCAAAGAGCCATGCGCTGGCAGCTGTTGCAAATCGGATGTGGGGCGAATTCTATGTGCTGATAGGAGAATGGGAGAAAGCTTTTGAAAGCTTCTCCAAAAGCCTTCAATTATACAGCACTATCGGACAAGCTCACGAGCAAGCTGAGACGATGGTTCAATTGGCTTCAGCACACAGCAAAAGAGGTTCTCGCGACGATTTAAGAGAAGCGTATCAACTATTGTCTCACGCAACAGATATTTTTGAGAGCCTCCATGAACGGGAGGAGGCAAGGAAAGCCGAAACTGAAAGAGCCAAGATTCGACTTTGAGATAAGAATGTCATCGCTTGTTTTGGAACTAATATATTCGCAAAGCTATTAAGTGAATTCTTGTACGTATTTCAAGTTGGTGGTGATAAAATTGGCTAAAGGCATTAGAATCACGATTTTCAGAGTCCCACGTGCAGATGAGAAAGTGATAAGTGCCCTGGGAAAGTGCTTAGCGGATTGCCTCAAGAAATTAAAATTAGAAGAATATACTTCAAACCCGTCAGGTAAGAAACGCATGGTGTTCTTCATCGAACCCTTTGACTATGCCTATGACTACAACGGTGGATAATGACTAACGCATCGAAAGAGCCTAGGCTACACTAGTTTTCCTTTCTTGCGACGCAACAATCACGCGATGATAGAGAGCGCGACTTAAGCTTGACATTCATTTAAGACTGGAAGATAAAGGCCTAGTCATCGACTTCTTCAAGTATATCAAAAGCCTCTAAAAGCCAATTAATAGTTTGGACTTTAGGAGATATCTCCAGTCTGGTTCTGATTAGGCAAACTTGGCTGTTATTTATTTGCAACAAACATAACAACCCATAGAGAAAAAAGACAGGAAGAAAGAAGCGGTAGGCCTAAGTGATAATAGTTCTTTGTTCTGTCGGGGTCAAAAGACTTAACAGAACCCTCCTCAAGTAGAAGATATCCCCATTTCTCTTAGGAAAGCTTCTGTTCGCTGCAAGTATTCCCGCATTGCTGGAGAAAGCCCTCTAACGTTGAGCGCACGTAAAACTGTCGCGGCAGTAACCATACCCGCGGTAGTGCGCTTTATATGGTGGCAGTCCTTGCTCGCTGGATCATTACACCCTGCCTGGTAATGTGGACAACGGGCAGTCATATACGGACACTTATCCAAAGCCATCTTTACACCTCCTTTCAGTTAATTAACTTCAAAATTAATGTTGCAAAAACGCCGCAAGCACCAATAACTGCCAACCATTTTTCTATATTTGAAGTCTTTCGCTCCACCGTTTTGCGGATTTTTTCAAATATATCTCCAGTCACTTGTATTTCAAGTATTTTATCAACTTCCTCTTTTGTCATGCCACTGCTTTTGATTGGAGACAAAAAGGTGACTATTGCCAATTCAAAAGTTATAATACCGTTGATAACACTGATCCTTAGATCTGTTACGCTCTTCAGAATATTCAAGACACCTATAAGAACAAAAAGAAGTGCGACGAAAAGAACACCGCCTACAATGACTGACAATTTTATTATCTGACCTTTTCTTATCCTGTTATCCACTAGTCGGCAAAGCTTCTCTATTCTATCCTTTTGAGCATACGGTTCAAGATTTTTCACCCAATCATATCTCAGTTCAACTCCTCCCTTCACATTCAATAACGTAATAATACACTGCATTATCACTTAAGAATTTTGAGGGAAAACGTATAGATGCCTCTACAATAGGGATCTTGACGGAAACAAATTGCTAATATTCAAACAGATCGGGAAAAGGCTAAAAAAAGCCTAAAATGGACTGCAAAGAGCTAGAAGCAATTAAGATGCGCACGTATAGCAGTTTATGCCTAACCCTTCTCGCAGAAATCGACAAGCTGTGCTAATTCGGTTTACGCCTATAATGACCTTTTACATGAACTGTTCTTCTCTTCTGCCCAGGCTTCTTTCGCATAAATGGCCGAACTCTTGGCATCAGGATTCACCACCAATCAAATTCAAAACAAGCAATTCACAGAAAAATCTTATGAACCACTAATCCACATTCCTTCTATCTCTCAATCTCTTCACAAAATATCGCCCTTTTCTATTCCTGAACAGCTCCCACAAATCATCATTCCTATACACAAACGCTATCGACTCCTGTCTCCCAAGATCTATCACTACGACCTTATCTATATCAAGAAACTCTTTCTTTGAAACTTTAGCCATTAATAATCTGCAGAGAATGGCAAGCCTACCTTTCGCACTTTTTAAACGCGTCGGAGACAATAGCTTAACCATATTTTACACGCTAACAGAACCTACCCTCTGAAAACATTAAAAGCTTATTGAACAACTGCAACTTCTAATCTTTCTTACATTCACAAGAACTGCGTTTAAGCTGTATTTACCCGATACAAACGGATGCAATTAGAAGAAGCTCTAGTCACTAACTAGGTATATGGTTTAAACTGCCAAGTTTCTTTTTGCCCATAGATCTGTCTTAGTATTTTTGCCGCTTTTTCTCTCTCGAGTGACAAAAACAGTTTTCCAATGTGTTTGCAGAACCTCTTTGTAGACAAAGCCTTGCTCCAGTCTGCGCAATCATGCAGAATAGTCCTTGTTTCAACGTCTATTACTATATGATACTCTCTTATTGCGGCTTCGACCCGCTGGTCCGTCTCCTTCTCTATTGTCAATTCATTATCTTTGATTTCTTTCGCTCTTTTCAATCTCCCCATATCCAAAAAAGCCCGCAACAAACTATCAAAATCAAGCTCAGAAGGCTCAACAAAAGCCTCAAGCTTAGACTCCTTGAGTACAGTTGTTTTGAAATAATCGTCAACTCTTTTCTTAGCTTCAGCCTGCTCGGGCGTCAATATGGCCAACATCTCTAGAACTTGCAAACAATTCTCAACAGCATAACCGTGATAATGATTATTAAAGTAGCCATAAACCGTCTTGACTTTCTCTACCGCCTCTTTCACTTTAGGAACCCAGGGTTCCAGTTCTTCAGCACCATATCGATAGTTATACCATGGTCTCATGCCCTTCCCATGCCATCTAAAATAGGCAAAATCCGCTGTAAAATGCATTTCAGGAGGAAGCAAAGGCTCATCAACAATCGTATAAGCCACACCGTACTTCTTCAATAAGCTCCATGTTTCCTGCCTCATCCATGACAAATCCCTGAACTCCACAGCAAACCTAATTTGCCTAGGCAAAATCTTGAAAAAATCCTCTAACTCTCTCGGCCTATAATCAAACTTGGGCCGAAGCTGAATAAGCATGCACCCCAATTTTCCACCGAGCCAAAGAGGCTCCATAAGCTCTACAAACTCTTCCAAATCCTGCTGTATGCCCTGACTCAAATCCAACTTCTTTTCATGAGTGATAAGCTTTGGCAACTTAGCCACATAGACAAAGTCTTCCGGTGAATACTTGAACCAGCCCATTACCGCGCCTTTGGATGGGTATCTGTAGAAGGTGGAGTCAATCTCAACTGTCTTGAAAACTTTCGCATAAGCCCGTAGCATGCTCTTGTCCTCTTTCGCGTAGAAAGGCCCTATCCAATCCCTGTAGCTCCACCCTGAGGTCCCTAAGAAAATGATGCTGCTATTCTGTTTTGGCACAACCATCACTCCACAACTGACCGCAATGTTTCTATGATGTCACTGACATTGTTATATGTTCTTTCTGGAAGCCTTCGCACATAATCTCTCACAAGCACTCTCTTATCTTGTGTCAAGTCGAAAAGCTTCCATCCTTGACTTTCTATCAATTCTTCTTTAGAAGCTGGAAACTTTGCATCCTCACTTAAAACTTCATCCAAAGAGGCAAGTCCAGTCTCCCTTGTAACTTTTGGAAACTTTCCAGTTTGCTTGTAAATCTTCAATCTAGCAGCATCCTTATACATCCTAACAAAATGAAAACTCATAAAAATCTTCTGAAAAGCCTTGCTCATAGCCTTCTTATCAATCTCCACCAATTCCTCATCAGTAGGCTGATAAACATTATGATAACCCTTACCGAAAAGCTTAGAATAAAGCATATCAGAATCATATGCAGGCATTTCACCCTTAGACAAATCCACACAATGAACAACATTATGATTCTGCATCGTCTTGACAACGTCGGAAGGCAACTTTGCCGCTGACAAACCTCTCATTTCAAGCACAAGCCTGAGCTTCCCAAAATCTACCGAATCCAGAAAAACATTTACTTTGCTGTTTAAGACTTTGCTTTTTGAAACAGAAGAAGGAATCTGAAGGTGCAAAATGTCTGCACCCAAAATACCGCATATCTGCTTCATCACCTCAAAAATCCTGAACGCTTCAGTTGATGATTCAAGCTTAAGCTTATGCGTCAATGAGCGATGAGCTCTGACAGAGAACTGAAAATCTGGGGGAACGAGCCTTCTCCAATTCTCCACATCCTTCAACGCTGGAATCTGGTAAAAGGTAGAGTTAACTTCAACAAAGTTAAAAGCCTTAGAATATGCCACCAAAGGGTGCATTCCCGGAACCTGAAAATAAGCCCAACCACCAGCACCAATCAAATACTCTTTCAAAATCGCTCCCTTGTTCACTTTCATCTATCTCTCTCCATGTATTAAATAATACTAATTTGGTAAACGTTTATCTGCTAAAACTCGCCCTTTTCTACTTGAAGCATGAGGAATGCTCATTGTCGGTTTTGTCAGCCCAAAAGATCAGACATCTTTCCCTCGAGGTCTCGGTACTGGATGACATTTTTCCAGGCTTTGAGGCTGGCAACTTCGCAGTTTTGCATGGAGACTCTGCTTCTTTCATCTCATTCCTCTTATGCGTTCGAGCTCAACTCCCACCTGAAAAAGGTGGTTTAGGCTCATCTGCGGTTTTTGTTGACGGTGGAAACTCATTCAGCCCTTACATAGTTGCTGAACTCGCCCGAAGCCATGGCTTAGACTCAAGAGTGGCATTAGAAAATATCTATGTATCGAGAGCCTTTACTGCATATCAACTCTCCTCCTTAATCCTCGAGAAATTAGAACCGTTTCTGAAAAGCAAGAAAGCCAAGCTCCTCGTAGTATCTGACATCTCTTCATTGTTCTTTGACAAGGACATCCCAAAAACTGAGGCTAAGGACCTGTTCATCAAAACATGTGCAAAACTCTCAGACCTTGCAGCCAACAAACAGACTGCTATAGTTGCAACATACTTCCCTGACAGAAGGTCTAAACGTGGCGTATTCTTTGAAGCTGTATTAATTGGACGCTCAAACATCTTAATCAGGTTCAAGAGAAAAGGCAAAATCTTGACTTTCATTCTTGAAGACCATCCGCACATCAAACCTTTCAGTATAGAGTTTCCCACAGACTACACAACTCTAAAAGACTTCATGGAGGTGTAAACACATGGGAAGAACCGTTCCATCATACAGACAAGCCTTAGAAACCGAGATCAACCGCTGGGAAGGCTTCCGCAAAGCCCTAAGGGGCAAAGATGTCGAAGCCTTCGACAAAATGATGAACGCTTGCAGAACATACGCATCAGCAGGAGGTGGCGCCACAAGACCAATCCTAACGGAAGCCATGTTCATGTCAGTGTTTCTTAACCAAGAAAAAGAAATCATGGAGATAAGAGAGGGCCTTGAGCGACTGGAAAAACAGCTTCATCAAACTTGACCCAATTCGGGGCTGGCTCCTCGATGTCTATCCGTGTGGACCTAACGAAATGGCAGTCTGGATTATTGCCGAAAACGGAAAAAAAGTACGTCTCGTTGACAAGTTCACCCACAAAATCTACGTCTCAGGAAGCTATTCGAACCTCAAAAGCCTATCTGAGAAGATAAGGAGCAGTCGTTCAGTTGCAGGCTTACGTTTTGTGGAAAAATGTGCAGATTTTATGCAAGCAGAAAAGAAGAAAGTGTTAGAAGTTGACATAACAGATTACCGTAGAACTTCATTTTTTGCAAGAAAAGTCTTAAGGCTTGGCGGATACGAGCGTTTTCATCTCTACAATGTTGATGCCCCAGTTTCACAAGCATATCTATATGAAAAAGACCTTTTTCCGCTTGCCAAAGTAATGGTTACCGACCTCGGAAATAGACTTTCTTATGACATTTTAGACTCTGCGGAGAAAGTTGACTACGAAATTCCGCCTCTTCGTTCTATGTGGCTCAACGTAACCATCAAAAATAAAGCTCCAATCCAACAGTTTACGGATGAGATAGACTCCACATCACTTGATTTTGATAACAAGACTATTGTTTTGAGCGAAGGCACCGAGAGAGACAAGATTCTGGAACTTGTTAAAACAGTAAAGAATGAAGATCCAGACATCATTTTCACGCATGGCGGAGACTCCTTTGCGTTCCCATACCTTGCTTACAGAGCCTTTGTAAACGGAATCTTGCATAAATTCATTTTGAGCAAGGACGACATCCCAGTTAAGGCTAAGAAAAGTCAAGGGAAATCCTTCTTTTCTTATGGCCGAGTTTATCACAAGGCCCCACTACGCAGGCTCTACGGCAGAATCCACATAGACGTAGACAACACGTTCATCCACACTGCTTCTGGTTTAGAAGGTTTAATTGAGGTAGCGAGAACATGCAGAGTCCCTCTTCACACAGCCTCAAGAGCCTCTATCGGAAGCATAATGTCTTCACTGCAACTTTACACCGCATGGAAAAGCGACATTCTAATCCCTTGGAAAAAGCGTGAACCAGAATCATTCAAATCAGCATGGGAGCTACTCGTCGCTGACAGAGGCGGATTTGTCTTCGAGCCCAAAATTGGCTTTCACACAGATGTGGTAGAAGTCGACTTCGCCTCAATGTTCCCAATGCTAATGCTAAAACATAACATCTCAGCAGAAACTGTCCTCTGCAAATGCTGCCTAAATTCAAAGATAAGAGTGCCAGAGCTTGGATACAATGTTTGCGAGAAAAGAAAGGGCATAGTGCCAAAGACCTTAGATTTGCTGCTCAGAAAGCGCTTCAAGTACAAAAGCCTAATGCAAGAAACCAGCGACGAAAAGCTAAGACATATCTACTATATGCGTCAAGGCGCTTTAAAATGGATTCTGGTTACATGCTTTGGTTATTTGGGTTATAGGAACGCACGATTTGGAAAAGTTGACGCTCATATTGCAGTTTGCGCCTTTGCAAGAGATGCGTTACTAAAGACTGTTAGGATAGCTGAAGAAAGAGGGTTTCAAGTCATCCATGGTATCGTAGATTCATTATGGTTAAAAAAACCTGGAGTTTTGCCAAGAGAAGTAGCAGAGCTATGCCAAGAAATCTCCAAAGAAATCGGAGTACCACTCAACGTGGAAGGCAAATACCGTTGGATCGTTTTCGTCCCTTCAAAGGTTTTGGCTGGCGTCCCAGTCTTAAACAGATATTATGGCTTGTTCGAAAACGGCGAGATCAAGATTAGGGGTATAGAGGCAAGACGAGGCGATACACCTCACTTTATATCCGAAGTCCAGATAGACATGATGAAAAAGCTTGGAGAAGCATCAAGCCTTGAAGGCTTCACGGCGAAAATCCCAGAAGCCTTAATGATACTGAGGAAATATGCAGACATGTTGACTAGACAGCAAGTAAGAACACAAGACTTAGTAATAACAAAGCGGCTATCAAAATCCCCTTCGGGCTATACACACAACGTTCTTCAGGCGATTGCGGCTAAGCAGTTAGAAAAAGCTGGCTTCCAAGTTCATTCAGGACAAACAGTCCAATACGTAATCACCAAGGCCACAAGCAAAAGATCCTCTCAAAGAATCGTGGTTACTCAGTTACTCAAAAGTGACACTAAATATGATGCTCAAGAATACCTTAATATGTTGATTTCAGCGGCAGAAACCCTCTTTGGGTTTTTCGGATACACCAAAGATAGAATTCAAGCAGAAGTTTTGCACCAAGAGAAACAAGTAACACTTAGCTGAGCTCACACAAAAAGGGAATTCACTACTCAGATAATCATCGAGCTTTCTATGGCATTAGGGTGGGTTTGCCCATACCGAAGCTATAGTGTTCCTTTCCACCCTTGAAACATTATTTCGTTGGAATTAAGACATATAACCGGTCGTGCGCATTCCAGTTTGAGGAGGCTTATTAGGATCTAAAGCGCCATCGCAGAGTTTAAAGAAACGCATGAATGAGCTGGAGAAGGTATCAACCAGAATTGAAGCAAAAATGGCAAAACTGGAGAAAACGATTTCCAATATATCAAAAAGTCTCAGCTGAAAGCATTTTTGAGTAAATACTTTGCGCACGGAAATCTACGAGCGGGGGTTCCTAGTAAAGTAGAGGTCCGTCATTATTTATGCCTTGCACAAAGAAAAAATGGGGATATTGCGGGAGACATCTCCGCTAATCGCGAGTTCCATTAAACATTAAGGAACAACACTCAAGGCTCAAGGAGAGGAGTGCTGTTCAAGATAAAATTGTTCATGTTCTCAAACAGATTCCACATAAATAAGGCTATTTTTCCACATTGATAAATTTTCCAAGTTTTTGATAATTCTTGATTGATTTTTATCTTACAAAGTCTTGACTCATCGAAATAGAATTTTATCTTATTTTTTGCAAAAAATTGCGAGAAAAATTGAAAGAAGTTAGGATATAATCGCTTCCCACAAATTCAGGATCATAACACCGAAGGAGGTGAATGGCTTGAAAAAGATTCTCGTTCTAGGTTTGACAGTTCTCTTGGCTCTCTGCGTCTATGGTGTAGTGACGGCAAGTTTACTTACCCCAGGTACCGAGGTCATACCAGTTGCATTCGCTGACGGCCATGAGTCGCCGAGTCCACCGCCCGTAGGCCCCACGCAAGGAGATCCTGGTGGATCATCAGGAGGAGGATAAGTCTCTTCAACTCAAAAAATGACTAAAATACCAGATCGTACAAACTAATAGAAAAAATATATCAATGAAGGGAACTCTTTGACGCTTAAACGTTGGAAGGATTTCCCGAGGTGGGCCACTCGCTATCAAACGACCCTTGACCGAACAAACGCAAAGATACTGGAAGTTCTCCAACTTTACGGTCCAAGAAACATCAAAGCCTTAGCTGAATCAATAGGCCTGCCTGACACGACGGTCAGGTTCCGCATCAAAAAATTGACGACGCAACATTTGCTCTTAGTAACAGCTCATTTGAACTTTGCCAAACTGGGTTTAGCTAGGGGTTTCTTGATAACAGATTCATTACTTGGACGCCAAGAAGTATTACGCAAGGTAATTCATGGTACTGATTACTGGAATTACATAGCAAGATGCTACGGAAAATTCGACGGTTTTATCGCCTACTTCGCCTTTCCAGTAAAATACAAGAATGAGTTACAAGAATACCTGAAAGAGGCAGCTAAACTGAAAGCCTTCTCCAATTACCTATTTTTTTGGACTACAAACACGTATTTTCCTTATGTTGGTTTTGAATGGTACGATTTTGAGGAAAAACAATGGAAATTTCGTTGGGATGAATGGGTTGACGAAATTCTGAACTCTTCTGAGGAGATGCCTGAAATCCTTACAGAACCAGCCGATTATACAATATTAGTCGATGAACCTGATTTGTTGATACTAAAAGAGCTACAAAAAGACGCAACGCAAGACTTCCGGAAACTAGCAAAGGTTGTCGAAATTACTCCGCCAAGTCTGCAATATAGGTGGTATAATCACATCATCAAAAGAAAACTCGTACTGCAATACACTACGGATTTTAAACCTTACCCATTTCAAATATCCGATTTCTATAGTTTCATCATTGAATTCAAGGATGAAGGGTCTCTAGCGAAATTTTGTAATGCATCAAACAGAAAGCCGTTTATTGTAAGTTATGGAAGAGTTATAGAAAAGAACTCTCTAGTTTTAGGGGTACATATTCCTAAAAGGGAGTTCCCAAACCTCATCAAAACATTCAACTCTCTCCATACTAGCGGGATTGTTGAAAATTTCTTGTACGTCATGTATGATATAATGTCGCATGAACGCCAAACAGTATCTTATGAATTCTTCAAGGATGGAGACTGGGGTTACGATCATAAGACAAAACTCGAAGACTTAAGGAAATTGATGAAAACCTAAAGTAATGATTTTTTAGTCAGAATCCGATTCGGAATTCGAATTTCCTCTTAATTCGAAATCTTTATCTAATTTATTGCAACAAAAATAAAAACTCTTGTCATAAAGTAAGAGGCATTCTCATGAGAAACGCTCTTTCAAGAGAGATACGCGCTTCGCTCATCAGGAATTTTATGAATATGCTCATTCTATTTCAGTTAGACAAAGCCTCTATTGGAGGTTATGATGTTATCAAGTTCTTCTACGAAAAGTACAACCTACTATTCAGCCCAGGAACAATATACTCTTGCTTATACTCCTTGGAGAGGAATGGTCTAGTAGAGGGAACTGGGAATCAGAATAAAAGAGTCTACAAGCTAACAGACAAAGGACGAGCAATGCTAAATGCTTTTCGAAACGATAAGGAGGAACTGTTAGAGTTTATCTCCAATATGTTAAGATGAGCAACATAAGATTCATTGTAATAAGGTCAACTTTCACTAGAACAAAAGGGAGTTTGCGGGAGACATCTCCATTTGTCATGGGTTCAACACCATCACCCGCTTCAAGAGCCTGCGAAATCAGTTTGTGAAGATGCTAAATAGGAATCTCGGTTTCTTGCTTGCCGTTCTCTCATCTTCTCCCGGGACTCTTTTAATGTTTTCTAACAAAATCGAAATTGGAAGCCTATAGCTCTGTCTAATAGTAATGTTTTGAATCTGTCGGAAGACATAACCTCAATCTCTTTTGTTTCGTCTGACGATAACATACCCATTTAAGTTTGGGTATATGTGTATCTCATGAATTCTATTGCTAACAGCAGTTGGTAGTATTAGATGCTACATCGACGAAAAAAGTTCGATTCAGCAGGTCAGTCAGAAAACTGTTTAATTCTGCCAACGTCGCAATGGCTGGAAGAACATAAAATGCCATGTTCCTTTTTCCATTTGTAAATCGATGAAGAATTCTATGCTGGTCTCTGAAGGCGTTATTATTAATCTGAAAATCTTACTGCATCCAGTTCATTATCTATTCCCAGCAAACCAATTTAAGCTTATATAATTTGCAAGTGTGGCAGATGATCTGTCGCCATGTCACAATAGAAAAGAGGGATGGGCAGGTAATATTCTCAATTTGTCGTCGGTTCAGACCCTGCGAGTACGCTAGTTTTAGAAGCTTAGTATCTTGTTGAGTTCAATCGATCTCTGCCAGCATTCTTCAATTTCTTTGTCTGAATAATAGGGCTTCAGTTTTTTGATCAATTTCATAACTTGGTCGGAGGCTCCTATCGCCTCTGCATGCCCTTGCAAGTAGTGAATCGAGACAAGCAGTTCGAGCCTATCTGGAGATTTGATTTGATCACCAAGGAAAGATTTGAGCTTATCAATTCTGGTAATCTCTAATCCACTAAGTTCTTCATGAGGAAATGAGCCCGATTGTGCAATGTCATAAAGCATTCTTGTCAAGCCTGGCGAATATGGGCCATGAAGATACCAATCATAATAGAATCCAAAATCTACTCCAAAAACCTGCAGTAAATAGACGATTTTCTGTATCAGCTTTCGCTCAATAAAAGTTTCTACCTTGAGATCTATACCAAGAATCTTTAAACATTCAATCAGTTTACTTTTTGAGGTCATCTCGAATCACCTCTGCTATGCTTTTTCTAAACTGCTCATAAACTTCGAATCCTTCTTTTGCCAAAACATAAGTGGTTCTAGGTTTCCTATCTATGATCTGTTTATGCACTTGGATATACCCGTCCTCTTCTAGGGCCCTAAGATGACTTGCCAAGTTACCATCTGTTATCCGCAAATCCTGTTTCAGCTCCCGAAATTCAGCCTCGCCATGCAAATACAAAATTTTAAGGATCAAGATTCTGTATGGCTGAAAAACTTTTGAAGGTAGTCGTAGTATGCCAATACCATTTGATTTGATCAAATCAGTCAGTTTTTTCTTAAGTATTTGTTCTCCCACTATATCTACCTCTTAGTGTAGACTACATCAAATTCTACAATCATATAATCACATATAATCATGATTGCCAAAACCCATTAAAATGCTTTGTGGAATGAAGTTCTAGCAGGTGGAATATACTTTCGCCTTGCATGTACTTGCAGTTGCAAAGTCTTAAATACTCGCAGAACTCTTTAGTAAGTTTAAATGTGAACCACAAAGAATGGTGAACTAAGTTGGAGACCAAAGAAAAAGAAGAAATCAAGGTCCACTTCAATGGAGATCTTATCACTCTTCCGAAGTCTGTTTGGAACGGGTCGGAATTGCGAGATTTTCTGAAAGTCCCCACCGAAAATAGGTTATTCTTAGAGGAGCCCGGAAAGCATCCAGATACTCTAATAACCCCCGACACAACCGTCACGCTCAAGAACGGTGATAAGCTTTACGATCTGCCTCCAGGGATCAGGGGCTAATGAATGCTCGAAAGCGTTAAGATTCAGCTCGACGAGGCCAAGAAGCGTTATTCCAGCCTTGAGTCCCAAGAGATGCAAGACTCTACCGTTCACGTGGTTGTGAAGGACATTTCGTTACCAGCAAGGTGGGGAAGGGAGAAAGTGAACATTTTGACAGTGTTACCAACTGGATACCCCCAGGCTGCCCCAAATGGCTTCTCTGCCCAAATGGATGGCCAGAATTGGTCAGGCTTCTGCTATCGACCAGCCTCATGGAACCCTGCACGAGAAAGCGTTTGGAAGTGGATAAAGCTGATTGAAAGGTTCTTTGAGGAAAACAGTCCATGAAGCGAATGATAACCTTCACGCAGAAGGACTTCGAGGTCGCATACTCCCATCTTCTACGCGGCAAAGACGAGGAAGCCGCCTTTTTTACAGGCGGGCTAGGCCATACAGCAGAGAGGCTGAATCTTCTTGTGCGGGACATCACGCTCGTTCCTCCAGAAGGATTCATTGAAAAGGGAAGGGCCCACCTTACCATTGCTCCTGAATTCATGGCTCCCATAATCAAGAAAGCCAGGTTGAACAACCTTTGCGTGATTTCAGCCCACAGTCACCCCTTCTCGGGCGCTGGCTCTGCTTTTTCGTCCATAGACGACTATGGCGATGACCTTCTCATACCCAAAATTCAAGGCAGGGTTCCTAATAGACCTCACGCCACCATGGTATTCGGAAGGTCGAGTTTGGATGCGAGGATCTGGGAGCCCGGAAAACTAGAGAGCCTACAAGTAGATGCCGTCAGAGTGGTAGGAGAGACAATAAGAGACATAATCCCAACAAACGTTACGCCAAGTGACTCCGAAGAACTTCAGGAGATGCACAGCCGTCAGATCCTTGCTTTTGGCGAACAAGGACAAAAGAAAATACAGTCGACCAAGGTCGCAGTTGTCGGGCTTGGCGGGGCAGGTTCACTGGCCTTTCAGCAGCTCATACACCTTGGTGTCGCGGAACTAATTGTCATTGACGATGATATCATTGAGGAGACCAACCGCTCTCGGATAGTTGGGTCACGGCCAGAAGATTCCACGAAGAAAAGGTTAAAGATCGAGGTTATGGAGAGGCTTGGTCATGAAATCAATCCTTCCGTTAAAATAAGGCCTATTAAAGATTCCATAAACAACATTAGTGCAGCTTTAGCTCTTAGAGATGCTGATGTGATATTCTGTTGCACTGACAACTTTTCAAGCAGGCTAATCCTCAACAGATTTGGATCCCAATATTTCATCCCTGTTATCGACATAGGCATTGACATTCAGGCAAAGGAAGAGGGAAAAATACGCACTGCAGGAGGGAGGATTACAGTACTTCTTCCTGACGTTCCTTGCCTCTCATGCATAGGTCTTTTGAATCCTCAAGCCCTTGCGATGGAAAACTCGGAACAGGGGTATGTTTCAGGGATGAAGATCCAAAATCCATCAGTCATATCACTCAATGGTGTTGTTGCATCACTCGGGGCCACCGAGTTCCTGAATTTGCTTACTGGATTCGAACTGAGGAGACGCTCCAGCACCTATCAAGTGTATGACATCCTTAAGGGGGAAATCTGGCGTGAAAGCATGGAGGTCGCTGAGAAATGTGGCGTTTGCGATGAGGTAAAGGGTTTGGGTGACAATATTGAGCTTCCCTGCAAAAAGAAGAGAAGGTATGAAAGTCCGGCGTCTAGAGGACTTTAATAGTATTCTGTGGGCTAAAAATGGAGGTGAAATAAAGATTGCCCCGACATAAAGAGGAAGAGACAAGTGCGCTACAGACAGCCGCCATCTTCTGCATAATAATTGGAGGCGCGATGATTGCAACAACGTATTCTGGTGCTCTTGAACTTTTCGAAGGATATATTGGCGGAATCATACTCCTCGCTACGGGTGCTACGCTCTTCGCATACGACAATGCACCAGACCAAACAGTTCAAAGCCTCACAAAATTCCTAAATTTCCTTTATGCTATTGCCAAGGACCTAGTTGAACTACTCAAATCCTGGGTTGTAAAGCGCCTTCGCTAAAAAATAGGTTGTGCGGAAGACATTGCGGGGTTCGCGCTGAGTGGCTAGACTATACCACTACAAAGAGAAAAAGGGGGAAGTTGCGGGTGATATCTCCATTCGTCTTGGGTTCAACTCCCATCCCCGGCTTCCAAGCATAAACCACCGGTTTACGATGCTGACTGCATTGCACGCTCCTTCAGGTTTTCAGCGTTTTCTTGTAAATTTTATCCCATTATTAAAGCGATTTGAAATGTTCCAGCTTAATGTAAATCTTGAAATCGCTAAAGTCGAACTTTAAGTATTTTGACCAATTTTGACCACTATTGTAGCGTTCCAGCCCCTGTCGAAAGTGCCTTGTCTAGGCCTTCCATCAACTTTTGACCGTCAGGTCCCCAATCATCAAAACCACGCACTCTATTAGTTTCGAGGGCTAAAGGAGCTCTTTTAAAATATTTACCTCTAATCTTCTGTAGATTATCATAAAATTCGTCTAACTCGTCTATTAAATCATGAGTTTTATACTTAAATCGCGTATCGAAAACTGTCCCTTCGTCATCGCAAATGACAACGGGATTGCCATCTGAATCTTCAATGATCGTGAAAAATCCGATGCCGATCTTGTTGGGATTTATGCTGCACAGAACCTGCCTTCTATCCTTGATATCCCTCTCTTTTGTAACGACGTCTCGTGTCTCAAGGTCTTTCAGTATCTGTTCAATCCGTGTCCTTGTCCTGTTTTGGTGAAAGTCTTTCAACAAACGTTGATGAATGAGTTTGATTGGGGTTTTTGGATACTTAACGAGAATATGCAATACATAGTCCCCGGCGGAAACCTTGGATTTCGCCATTCGCTTATCTCCCAATTACCCAAGTTTCTGATACATGCACTCTTTGGATTTTCTTTTGTATAAGTCTTGTCTTCAAAAGAGCAAGTAAGAGGTGCAAAAACCGTGCAACTGCACGTGGAGCTCGAAAATGATCAGTACACGAAACTGCGAAAGGCTATAAGATTTCTTGGATTTAAGACGCTCAGCGAATGGGTTCGCGCACAAGCGAGGCAGGCAATTCGAGATGCCGAGCAGGAAGCGTCTCTATGCCATTTACGAGAAGGGGGCGCTTGAAATTAAGGTGTATGCTTAAGATAAGGAGTGGTGATGGTGGCTAAGCTTGGATCCATTGTTTTCATTCGCTACCGAGACCATGTTCTGTACCATCGAGGAGACCCTCTTAGCCTTAAGCCTCAGGTTCGTGAATGCGTTGGTTGGCTTGTCTATGGCTGCTCAGACTACATTATAATATCCTGGGACAGAGACGCCAGTCCACCCACCTTGAAAGCTGGAGATTCTAAAGCCTCTGGGCTTGTTGTCATGTGCTCAGACATTTTGGAGATGAAACGCATTGCCCAAGCTAAGCAAAGACAAGAATCTAACTCAGGGACCTTCAAGCCACTTTTTTCGCAAAACCGAGCAACCTAATAGTGAGTAAGAGAACACTGAGGGAAAACACATGAAACCCGCAGCTAAACCCCAACTGATCATCAAGCCCCGGCAGCTGACAGCAGAAGACCTTGAAAACCTGTGCGTGCCAACACAAATCCAAAATGGCGTTCTCATACTGGAAAGGAGCTCTCGAGGACATGTTTTCAAGAAACCAGTTGAAATACCAATAGAACATGTCTTAAACGCCGGACAGCGAGGCGTAGTTGACTATATCATACGAAGCCTCAGCTCGGAAAGACCTCTGCTCATACCTTTCGCCTTCCAAAACAAGACAGTTCTGAAGCTGGCTAAATATCTACTCAGGTATCGAACAGGCAGCCCTGGGACCCTCTACCTTTACACTGAATGCATCAGCCGCTATAGCCGATGGCTAGCCCAAAACCCGGACATGATCATACATGATGTCAAGGCTGGAGGCAACATTCCCGATCCGCTTAGGGTTCAGAACCACGTCGGCTTCTTGGAAGACTACATCGGTGACCTACAAGATCAGGGCTTAGCGCCCTTGCGGATTTGCAATTATGTGAAGGCCATCAAAACCCTCTACCGCGTCAATGGAGTAGACGTAAAACTGCCTCAGCCCCTAAGCCAGAGAGTCGTCAGAAAGGATAGGGCTCCAAAACCTGAAGAGCTTGCTAGACTCTTAGATGCTGGAAACTTGAGGGACAGAGTTATAACATCCATGCTTGCCCTAGGTGGCTTTCGCGAAGGAACCCTTGTTAAGCTTCAATACCGCCACGTTCGAGGCGAACTGGAAAGGGGCACAGTGCCAGTTCACATCCATGTTGAAGCTGACATAGTAAAAGGCAAATACCACGACTATGATACTTTCCTAGGTCAAGAAGCGGTTGATTTGCTGAAGCTTTACTTAGAAGAGAGACAACGCGGAAGCCCGAATGGAAAGATCCCACCAGAGCAATTGACGGACTCGAGTCCCCTCATCCGAGACCGGACAAACCGAACGCCAAAGCCCATAGGAGAAAAACAAGTATACCAACTAATCCACAAACTCTATTTTAACGCTGGACTGTTGAAACACAACAGCGACCACATCTATGACCTCAAAGTTCACAGCATACGGAAATATTTCAAGACTCAGTTGATAGTCCTTGGCGTCCACTCTGACTACGTTGACTACATGATGGGTCACACAGTGGACACCTACCACGACATCCAAAGTCTTGGTGTTGACAAACTGCGCAACATATACGCCAACGCAGGGCTTTCAATAAGGCCTAAAACCAAAACCAGCAAGATCGAACTCATAAAAGAGTACATCCGAGCCTTAGGAGTTAACCCTGAAGCAGTTTTAACCAAAGAAGCACTAACACAGCCAGCTAGAACATACAGCAACCACGAAGACCTAGAAGACCATCAACTAAAGGTCCTCAGCCAAGCCTTAAAAGAAACACTAAAACGCGAACTGCTCTCAGAAAAACACAACGAGGACAGTACTTATTCGGTTCTCGAGCGGTGAGTTCGGGCAGCCCCATTCAACGAACCTGACAATGCCATGGTCATACTAAGATATGGGTTATGCTAAAACGTTTATAACAAAAACATTCTATTCTTCCTCCATGTGTACGATTCCATACCTGCGCAGAACAGATGCCGAAGGGAGAAAATGAGTTCGAGAAATGTTGGTGGAACGTGCTACTTTTTAGGACACAGTCATTTAGATGCTGCATGGCTATGGCCATTCAACGAAACAATAGAGGTCTTTCACGATACTTGCGAAACGATCCTTAGGCTGATGGACAAGTATCAAGACTTCTGTTTCTCCCAAAGCAGCGCTCAATACTACAAGTGGTTAGAGGAGAAATATCCTGAAACTTTTGAAAAAGTTAAGAGAAGAGTAAAGGAAGGACGCTGGGAGATCGTCGGAGGCACATGGGTCGAATCCGACGGAAACCTGCCTTCAGGAGAATCCTTCGTAAGACAGTTCCTTTATGGAAAAAGATACTTCAGGGAAAAGTTTGACGTTGATGTTAAGATCGCTTGGATGCCTGATTCGTTCGGATATGCTTGGACTCTGCCTCAAATAATGAAAAAATCAGGCATAGAATTCTTTCTGACTCAGAAAATGCTCTGGAACGACACTACAGTTTTCCCATACTACTTCTTTAGATGGGTGGCTCCAGACGGCTCGTCAATCTTCGCTCATCAAACCGTTGGATCATATGATGAAGCCGTGGTGGAAACGAGGATGCTTGAACAGATGAAACTGCTGAATTCTCGTCAGCAATTAGACGATCTCCTTCTCCTCTTCGGAACGGGAGATCACGGAGGCGGAGTTACTGAAGATATGATCCAAAGAGCATTAGAATTCATCCAAGGGAATAAGCCAATAAAGGGCGTGTTCTCAACATCCAGGGAGTATCTTTGCATTTTGTCCAAGAAGACTGAGGAGAAGAAGATTCCTCAGATTAACGATGAGCTGTATTTTGAATTTCATCGCGGAACGTACACGACTCAGGCTAGAGTTAAGAAGAACAATAGGAGATCTGAATGCCTCTTGGAGGCTGCTGAAAAATTCTCGATTTTGGCCCGAAAGTACGGTTATGCGTATCCAAGCGGAGAACTTAAGGAGGCTTGGGAAAAGTTGCTGTTGAACCAGTTCCACGACGTTCTCCCTGGATCCTCAGTATCCGAAGTCTATAAGGAGTCTGAGAATTATTTCGCGTTTATTGTTAACACGGCGAACTCGATAATCTCAAAATCTCTCAAGACCATTGCAGCCAAAATCGACACTCCTGGAGAAGGCAAATCGCTTCTCGTCTTCAACCCTCTATCATGGTTGAGGAGCGATATTGTTGAAGCACCATTAGACGAGTTTGGGGATGAGTTCGAAATCTATGATGAGCAAGAACGAATAGTTCCTTCACAAATAATAGAAGAAAATAGGAAAGTCATCTTTGTAGGGGAGAATGTGCCACCAGTTGGCTACAAGGAATACAGAATCAAACGAAGCGGTCGTAGGAGTCAGTCTTTATCGAGTTTGTCCTCAGAAGAAACGGAGAAAGAGATCAAACTCGAAAACGAGTTCTTTGTGGTCAATGTGGACAAAGAGACGGGATTTGTGAGGAGTATATTTGACAAAAGCAGCAGAAAAGAGCTCCTTCAAAACTGCGGAAATCGAATTCAAATATTCGAAGACTATCCAGTAAAGGGGAGATGTTGTGTCAATTCCCGGGTAGACGCTGCGATTTTTGACGCTTGGGAAGTGTACATTTATCAGCAAGCTGAAGGGGTCAAATGTGTCGAATTGAAAAATCCAGTTGAGATGAAGCTGGTAGAGAAGGGACCTGTCAGAGCGCGGTTCTCAGTGAAGTATAATTATGCCCAGGAAGGGCGACAGGATTCAATATTTGTTCAGGAGATTATCCTTTACAGCAAGATTCCTTTGGTGGAGTTCAAGTTGCATGTGGATTGGCATGCTGAACACAGGCTAGCAAAAGTGGCTTTTCCTTTGAACGTTCATAGCGACTTCACAACCTATGAAGCTCCTTACGGTTTTATAACGCGCAGAAACCCCATTTCGCCTAACGCAACACTGGCTGAGCGTGCCAAATACGAGGTTCCCAGTCAGAAGTGGATAGATCACAGTAGTGAGGATGGGAGCTATGGTGTAAGCCTTCTGAACGACTGTAAATATGGCTTTGACGCCATTAACGACACGATTAGAATGACCTTGCTCAGAAGTGCCGGATATCCGATAGAATTGCGGGCAATGTTTGGCCTACCTATAGACAAGGCGTCTGAGGCTGAGTTAAGCGACCAAGGAAAACATCACATTGCCTATGCGTTATACCCTCACCGCTCCGATTTTAGGGACGCTTTGACGGTCAGAAAAGCCTACGAATTCAATTATCCCCTCATGCAACTCATCGAACCCAGCCACAAGGGAGATCTACCCAAGATTCACTCTTTCGTCTCAGTTCAACCAGATAACGTAATCTTGACCGCAATCAAAAAAGCCGAAGACTCAGATGACATCATCCTGAGATTCTACGAGACATTGGGGGAAGATACGAAAGCGGTGATCCGTGTAGCCGAAACTTTGAAAGGCGCAAGGGAGACTGACCTTCAGGAAAATGAAATCTCAGAAGTATCTATCCAAGAGAGAACCATTGAGGTGCCAATCTCCAAGCATGAAATAAAAACTATAAAAATAATTATGCAGGCATAGACGAACAATGAAGAAATCAACCGCGCCACATTCCACGTAGGTCTGAGGCACTGATTCCTTTAACAAGTTTGTCCATGTCCAATTGATGATTTCCGAAAATTCTCTTGGCTGATTTGTACACGCGTGTCAGCACTCGAACCGATTTGTGTGGGGACGCGCAGCCCCACTATTCGTTGGCAACCTAGAATGGTTCTGTATTGTAGCTTGCGTTAAGTCTAAGCTAATTGGCCCGCACACAAACTAGGTGGAGAACCTGAGCGAAGAGGCTTCTATTTAATAGTGGCTCATCTCTACTCTCTTTGAGGAAAGATTCATTGTCTGATGGGGGTTCTGAAGGAAAGAAACCGAGGCTTTTTGACAAGCCAGAATGCAAAAATTGTGTTTACAAGGGTGGAAGCTACTGTTGGACCCAGTGCCCATACAACATATGGCGAAAATATTAATTGAATTGCGCAGATAAGTGATTCTGGATGACAAGAGCATGAGCACCAAATTCGAGAACATCAAAATTCTGGAGTCGAAAGTTATTTACGACAAACACGGCAGAAGCGTCGTCGAAGACCTTTTGGAGTTTGCTGACGGGACAAGGCATGAGTGGGTTTATTTCAAAGGTTCAGCGAAAGCAGGCGTTTTGGCAGGAGCTGTGGCAGTAGCAGCTTTCACCAACGACAACAAGCTGATCCTGACGAAACAGTACAGGCATCCTCTTCGAAAGCTCATTTACGACCTACCGGCAGGGGGAATGCAAGAAGGCGAAACACCTGAACAGGCAGCCCTGAGAGAGTTAGAAGAGGAGACTGGCTATACTGCTGATAAGCTTGAATGGATAGGAAGGTTCAGCTGGAGTCCAAGCAACATGTCTGGAGTTGTAGAAATTTTCTTTACTAAGAGCCTCAAGCCAAAGGGAGATTTTGATCCCAACGAAATAGCTGACATCGAGCTCATAGATTTCGAGACCGCTTTGGAGAAGGTTTTGAAAGGGGAATATGTTGACTCAGCCTTGGTTATAGCAGCTCTCTTAGTCTCAGTTAAACGTCTTCTTGAAAATCCTCAATAGATGCACCTGCCAATTTGCCTTTTTGGAATTTCTAGAGTATGGCTGAGCAGAATCTTGATTCTGGTTTATTCCCACCACTTCTTCTTCAGCGGCATGGCTATTATTTCTCTTACTTCGAGCTTCTTGTTGTGGTCTTTATCAAAGATCTCCTTGGTGGGGGTTGCTCTCGCCACAATGGCCGTATCGGCTCCGTCCCCGCTACCTGCTACACCAATCACATTTTCGTATAGTTTCACTATTTTCTTGTCAGCAGCTATCAAGACCACTTCAATTGCCACCTTAAACCCCTGCCCAAGCACGTAAAGCGCATTTCTCACGTTGTCCATGCCCTTTTCGTGGAGTGGTAGGTGAGCTTCGTCCACGGCAGTTCCGCCAAGCTTCACTATTTTCTCTTTAAGTTCAGGCTTCATTTTTTCGTATGATACTGCTATCACATTGGCTTCGCCTTTAAGCGCCTCAGCAAACTTTGCGCCAGTGTTTCCAGAGGTGCTTGCAACAACAACGGCTTTGATATCTCCCACTTCAACTCTTTTCGCAACCGCCTTTACAACGTCATCAGTGTTTGCGGAACCAGGCTCAAGAAAATATGTGGAAATCCTCTCAACTTTTGGCATGAGACTATTTCAATTTTTATGGATATTTAAAATTTCTCTAGTGCCACAAGAGTCGTGGTTAGAATACTAAGACAGATATGCTTGCAAGCCGAGTATTTTCTGGTGTAGAAGTTGTTTGGCGTATACAATTCTACGACTTAGAATTCGACCGAGTTACTGCCAAGCCTTCGTCAACCAATAATGTTAATGGTGCACCTCTTAGTTCTTTGATGCGATTTTCGACAGTGGCACAGATTTTCGCTCTAAATTCGTTGTCGTGTGAAGGGGCTATTTTGCCTAACCTTGTTGCAAGTTTGGTGTCGCCAATAGTTTTCTTGATCCAGTTTTGGAAGTCTTTTCTCTGTAGATGAAACACTAAGCTTTCAAGCTTCACTGATTTTACCTTCTCAAGGAGGTCAGAAAGGCTTTTAGCGCTTTCGCCTAGTGGTTTCCCAATGTTCTCGTAGAAGTAGAAAGCCTCTTGATCATTTACTGCCCTTAGGATTCTCAAGCGTTCTGCGTTGACTTCTAAACCTCGGCTTTTTCTAGTCTTTTTTTTATTCTGGATTCTCTGAGACATGGTAACTCACGGTTGTCATGTCTGAGCGCCGAGATAATCTTTGCGAATTCGAAATTCAACTTCTGAATACTAATTCTGACTTCTAAAATCAGATATTCCAATAATTAATAACATAAGCATTGGCGTAGAGATTGAAAACTCAAGACGACGATTCCTGTAACCGAAATCTTTCTAAACCAGACTCGGTAGCCGTAGAGAAATCGCATGCAGACACACAGCCTAAAAGTCTATTGCGAGAAGAAAGGAAAAAAGAGGCAAGCAAACCATTGTATTTGACCCGATACGAATAGGTCAACCCACAAGTGAGTTCCCCGCGTGGAGCCTGGTTATTAAACGGGAAACCTTACCGAAAGTTTCCGATTAAGAGGGCGGAGGAGGCCTTGTGCCCAAAGCCACCGATCTTTCTATTGTCGCAGTTCCCCTTACAATTTTCAGAATCAAAGTATCGTCGGGCCGAGTGTTTTCTTCAAGATAGGTTGCAAGGTCATCACTATTCTTGATTCGAGTTTCATTCATGCCGACTATTACATCATCGGCTCTGAGCTTATTGTCTGATGGGCCTCCTGATATGACTTCAACAATTCTGTAGCCATAAGTCACATTTACACGCAACTCTTGAGCTGCGTCATAAGACATGTCTGTTCCTCTTACGCCAAGATATGAATGGCCTTCATAACTTCCGTACGTGATCAAAGACCATATTTCTCTAAGGAGCGTGTTTGAGGGTATGGCAAAGCCTAAGCCTTGGGAGTCAGCAACTATTGCCGTTGTTATTCCTACAACTTTGCCACAATAATTTAGTAGTGGGCCGCCAGAGTTTCCTGGGTTTATTGGAGCGCTCGTTTGGATGATGTTGGCTATAGCAAAGCCTCCCGTATATTGCTCAGTGATTGTTCTGCCTAGGGCGCTTATCACGCCAGTGGTCATTGAACCGACTAAACCGTAGGGGTTCCCTATGGCTATTACAGGGTCACCCACCCTCAACGTTGAGCTACTCACGATTTCAAGAGGCTTGAACTCATTTGCTGGGGCGTTAACCACCATCACAGCTAAATCTGCGTATGGATCTGTTCCGTTCACACTGGATGCATATCCGTTTCCATTTGAAAATGTTACACTTATGTCTGTTGTCCCGTGAACAACATGGTAATTTGTTATCACCACCATTGTCCCCGAGAAGTTGTAAACGAACCCAGATCCTTGGACTCGCCCCTGGCTTGTTCTTCCTTGAACCAGAACAACTGAATCTTTAACACTCTCGTACAATTCTGACAATGCTGTGCTGTTCTGATAGATTGTGATGTTTTGGTAGGTTACGTTCTGGGTGCCCCACAAGTTAGAGACTCTGGTCTTGAGGTTTGAGATTTCGTTTGCTAGGCTGCCAATTTGCTGAAAAGTTATGTAGCAGGTGACTATTCCTCCAACAACCAATCCTGCCACGAATATAAGTACAAGAAAGGACGATGATGATCTCATATAACGTTCGTCAACCTGACTCATACAGCTCACCATTCAGACGAAAATCGAATGCTTACTCAAAAATAAAAGTTCCGCTATATTTGGCAAGACTTGAAGCAGCCCGGAACCTAAGCTTATGAATTGGAAGCGAAGACACCTCAATTGCGCCCAGTTGAATAGTATTATCCTTCGGATGAAATTGTGAATGCTAACAATGCGATAAAAAGCGTTATTGCTGTTGCGGCAAGGAAAGGATAATGTGGTGAAGCATCATAGAGAACGCCGCCAATGTAGGGTGCTATGACCGAGCTGAACATGCTGACTGTTTGAGGTACGGAGACCCAGCGAGCTCTAATCGATTCTGGTGCTAAGGGTCCGACAATTGCTCCCATTAAAGACCATGTCAAATACGAACCTCCAGTTAGGAAAAAAGTGACGATGAGAATGCGAAAGTCGCCAAATAACAAGAGAAGAACAAGCGAAAGGCTGCATAATATCATGGAAGTAGCTATTGCATACGACTTTCTCCATTTGTCTCCGAGTCTGCCAAGAAGAATTCCCAGAACTGCTGAGCTGAAGAATGAAATCGAGCCTAATATGCCTATTTCAAAGTCACCATATCTGTAGACATCTGCAAGAAACTTCGGAACGAAGGGTCGGAAAAGCATTGTAATGAACATGATCGAACCGAAGAAAATCGACAGCGTTAGCAGTTTCTTTGTTCTTAAGAGTTTAAAAAAGGAGTAGCGCTCTTCTGAGGAGCACTGCGTAGGACTCCTTGCATGCTGAGTGCTAATGAAGGTAAGTATGAAACCAGCTATAGCGTAAAGGATGAAAGCCAGATAGAAGACAACTCGCATACCTGATGTTCGAGCTATATAGCCGCCTAAAGCTGGAGAAAAAATGTAGCCAAACGACCATGCAGATGAGATTACTGTAAAAGTCAGAGTTAACTTGCTTTTGTCTGCACTGGTCACAATATATGCCGTGCCTGTTGGTCCGCCCAGCCAAAAACCCCATAAAACCATTCCAGGCAGCATTTGAAGCCAGTTCTGGCCTATAGAAAAAATCAGAGGAGCTGGCAACCATCCAATCCACCCTGCGATCATAATTTTCTTACGGTCGTATCTGTCTGCTAGCATACCAGCCACGAGCAACGTCAAAGCCGCAACTAAACCCATCACAGCGTAGAGTATTCCTACTTCCACTGGGGTGGTTTTAAGGTTTTCAGTCATGTAATAAGGCAAAAGGTAGGCATAAAGACCGTCGCCGAAAGAACCTGCAAGATTCGAGGCAAAAATCAGTTTTAGGTCTCTGTTCAGCACTTCGAATGGAAAGCCTAATTTAAAAATTCTATGAAGCGTTATTGAAGTCAAATCGGGACTCTCTCGCGTTCTTGTGTTGCTACGGTTTTCTTATAGCCTTTTTCACTTCTTCTATTGCTGTTTCATCTTCTATCGTTGAATAATCCCCGAGAGGTCTCTGTGTGATTATTGCCTTTATAAGGCGACGCATGATCTTGCCACTTCTTGTTTTTGGCAGTTTGCTTACAAAGATTACGTCGCTGACTATCACTATTGGGCCTAGGGTTTTTTGAACTAAATCTCGAAGTGTCTGCTTTAAACGTTCATTTGGCTTGTATCCACCTTTCAAAACAACCAACGCGCAGGCGGTCTCACCCCTCAAAGGATCAGAACGTCCAACAACAGCTGCCTCAGCAACACTCAGATGTCGAAGCAAGGCGCTTTCAATTTCAATTGTGCCGATTCTGTGTCCAGAAATTTTGATGACTTCGTCGACTCTTCCCAAAAACCAGATGTAACCATCTTCATCTTTCACCGCGGCATCGCCAGTGAAATAAACGCCTGGAATCTGACTCCAGTAGTCTCGCACATAACGTTCATGATCTCGCCAAAGGGTAGACGTCAATCCAGGAAAGGGTCTCTTGCAGACAAATGTTCCCTCGACACCAACTGGAAGGGGCTTTCCTTTCTCATCAACTATTTCTGCGTCAACCCCTGGAAGCGGAATTGTTGCGGATCCAGGTTTTATTGGCAACAACGCTATTCCATATGGATTGCCGACCATCGGTCCACTGCTCTCAGTCTGCCACATGTGATCGATGACTGGTATTCTATCCTCGAAAACTTTCTTTTGAAGCCATTCCCAGGCTGGAGGATTTAGAACTTCCCCAGCACAAGCAACAAGCTTGAGAGAGCTTAGATCGTGTTTCTTGGGCCATTCGTCGCCATATCGCATCAGAGCTCGCACGCTTGTTGGCGATGTCCAAAGTTTCGTGACATGGTTCCTTTCAACTATCTTCCACCATATGTCAGGCATTGGATAGTCTGGAACACCTTCATACATTATTGTCGAACAGCCAAAGAGCAGAGGAGCGTACACAACGTAACTGTGGCCTACTATCCATCCAATGTCAGAGGTTGACCACCAGACATCTCGTTCGTGCAGATCATAAACCCACTTTCCCATGGCATAAATGTACACTTGGTAACTTCCATGAGGCTGAACCGTGCCTTTAGGCTTAGCCATAGTCCCAGAAGTGTAGAGAATGAACGCGGGTTCGTCCGCACGCAATTTCTCAACATCAGCATCTATCCCCTCCCCTCTTTCTAAGGCTTCTTCCCATAATATGTCTCTTCCACGTTTCATAGGCGGTTCTTTTTCGCCTCTTTTCAAGACAATGACAGTTTCAACATTTTTCCTAGTTATTTTGAAGGCTTCGTCGACAACTTCCTTAAGGTTGACCACATTGCCCCGCCTATAGCCCACATCTGCTGTGACGACAATTTTCGGTTCCGCGTCTGCAATTCTGTCAGCTAGGGCTCCGTAGCCAAATCCTCCAAAAACAACTGAGTGTATTGCCCCGATTCGCGTCGTAGCTAGCATTCCAACAGCCGCTTCAGGAACCATAGGCATGTAAATCGTTACTCTGTCCCCTTTTCTAACCCCTAAAGCCTTCAAGGCAGCGGCGAACCGTTTGACTTCATGCAGAAGCTGATTATAAGTTAAGATACGCGTTGGCAGACCTTCGCCATTTTCCCAAATTATAGCTGCGTGGTCGCCTCTTCCCCGTTGGATGTTGCGCTCTAAGCAGTTATAAGATAGATTTGTTATCGCACCTTTGAACCATGTGAAGTTTGGGTAGCTCCACTCGAATACTTTGTCCCAACGCCTAAACCAAAATAGCTCTTCGGCAACTTCCCCCCAAAATCCTTCTGGGTCTTCTAAGGCTCTCTTGAGCATCAGTTTCAAATGGATTGGATACTCAATTTTTGGAGTACCACATATTTCTTCTTTTAAATCTGGCACGCTAAACGCCTTACAATTTTGGCTATTTTTCAGCCTTCACTGATAAATAGTTTAACTTTGAAACTGCCAAACTCATCGAAAGGTCAGAATCATTTTCTTCTGTCGACTATGTCTAAAGCCTCGGGTCCTGTGCCAATTAACACAACTTTGATTCCAATTTGCTTTTCAATCTCATTTATGAAGTTTTTTGCGTCTTCGGGAAGCTCGCCGTAAGCTCTCGCACTTTTACATTTTGGGTATAACACGTCAAGCTTCGTGACAGCTGCCTGTGTTGCCCCGTTAATTGAGACGGCTTTCTTGGCTAGTTCGAAATTGAAAGGGGCTGAACGCCTATCACGGCCCGTTCCTGCGGCGGTTTCAAACCATCCACGTTTCAAGGCTTCCTCTTTTGATAGTTCTCCAGGCAACGAACCTGTGCCAACCCTCGTCATGAAAGCCTTAAAAACCACCAAAACAGTGTCAACCTTTGTCGGGCCTACGCCCACTTCAGAGCATATAGCTGCAGCGCTTGTGTCTCTGCTTGTTACGTATGGATATGTTCCGTGGAAAAGCGAAAGCATCAAACCTTGAGTTCCTTCTAACAATATTTTTTTTCCGCTGTCTATTGCACCGTTGACTTCCGTTGCTACGTCTGCTAGGTATGGCTGCAATTCTGGAAGATCCTTGGCTAACTTTGCTGCCCTTCGTACACGTTCTTCAACTGCAGGTCCTACACCCCATCCAGTTGTGCCCAACGTTTCTTTCAAATGGGTATCTGTTTTGTCTCGGGTTGAATGTTTTTCCTCAATCACCGAGGCTTGCCTGTCTACGCCTATGCGATTTTTAACCTTTGTTGCCTCCACTTCCTCAATGAACTTGCCGACGTGAACATTTGAGCCAGCACCAATCAGTAAGCGACACTTTTCGTGAATAAAGGCTGCTGGAACCATGTGCAATGCGTAACGTCTACCCTCAAGCCAAACTGTGTGAGCTGCGTTAACAGAACCTGTTCGAACGCAAACCTCTATCTTGTCTTTCAGAGCCAGATAAGAAACTATTTTTCCTTTACCTTCGTCTCCCCAGAATGCCCCCGCTACGACTGTGCATGGCATTTTATCACCGTTGAAAAAATTTGCCTAGTGTTATTTAAGATTGTTTGCTATCTTCATGTAAAAAGCCTATTTTGTCAAATGTCTAGTTCTTATCGCTGACGGGCACCAGGTTGAGGTTCAGAAGTTCTGCCCATGCTATGTTTCTTAGCGGTATCCTGAACACATTTCGCTTTCTGTAAGGAACGCATTTGACGAAAGTTTCTCTTTTGAAATCGTCTTTCAGAATTTCTGAGAATTGAACATTCACTATCACTGAGCCGTCCTTCAAGTGAAGGTTCACGTTCCTGCCAAGAAAAGACTTCGCCGTGTTTATGCTAAACTTCTCCATTCATTCACCACTCCAAATCTTTGTCAGCTATTCTTCCCCAACATCGCTTGCAAATTGGCTTTCTTTCTCCCTTAAAAAGAATGTAAACTTCAATGTCATTGTTGTTGCATTCTCTATTCCACGGATTTCTGCAACGTTCCATTTCCGGAAACCTCCAATTACAATCTACGCTGAGAACGCTCTGTGCATTTTTGCTTTTAAAACTCTCTGCAAAACGACATTTTTTCAATGTAGAGAGATGAGTTAAAGTGAAGCTTTTATATTATGAAGACGTTTTTTCGAGTCGAACTGTCTTTGAGAAGCTGAAAATGTTGCATAAAGAAAGTTTGAAGGCAATCTTGACTAAACATAAGATCGTAGCTGCGGTAGGGGTGTCAAGGGACTTCTCAAAAGACAGCCATAGAGTGGCTGAATACTTAAAGAAAAATGGCTTTTGCATCATACCGATCAATCCCTTGGCTGATGAAATTCTTGGCGAGAAAAGCTACAAAAGCCTCCTGGATGTGCCAGCCGAAGTTCAGAAAACTCTAGAGATTGTTGAAGTCTTCAGACCATCTGAGGAGGTCCTGCCAATAGTTGAGCAAACAGTTCATTTGAAGAGGTTGTGTGGCGTTCTCCATGTAGTTTGGATGCAGCTCGGAATAATCAATAAGCAGGCAGCAGAAATCGCCAGAAAGGCAGGCTTAACAGTAATTATGGATAAATGCATGATGCGAGAACACCAGCGTTTATTCTCCAGCAAAAACATGTGAGTTTTCACTTTAGGAATGCCGAATACAGGATGAGGTCTTCATTCAGATAGTCCTTTCTCAGATAGGCTTCTGGGACAAAACCAAGCTCGACACAGACTCTTTGCATGGCCGTGTTCCAAGGCCTTGTGAATAGCTTAACCTTGTTTCTTTCTATTGTCTTGGCATGTTCCAGCGCTTCTCGGACAAGCTGCTTGCCTATTCCCTTTCCCTGAAAACTACCTTTTACGGCGATCAAATGAACTTGCGCCGGGTGCTCAATACTACCCTCAACCATAGTCAAGAAAGCAACAACTTGGTGCTCATCGCCTTCAGAGACATATATCTTCACTCCAGGTCTTTTTGAAGATTCAGTGAATTGTTCGGACGTAAGCAAGGGCATCCCCCTTGAAAGTTCATCAGCAAATGCTTCGCGGAAAATCTCTACAAGCATTGGCGCGTCATTCTCGGTAAACTTGCGAATCTTAAACATTTGAGCGCTCCTCATTTTGTTTAGGTCTTTTGACGCTTAATTGTTAATGGCGATTCCTGTAATTTGCTTAGCGGTTTTACTTTAAATCTTCGCGAAGCCAACTTTTCGAGCTTTTTAAGCTCTAATCTCCTAAAGCCTATGTAGATGCCGTCATACTTTCTTCCAACCCAAGCGTGTGTTGACGTATCCTTTTCGATAAGTCCATTGAGCACGGAACAAGTCACAATGATGCTTGAAACTGTGACATCTTCTGCGTCCAAAGCTAAACGGCACTTTTCTCTGAGAACAACCTCTAAGCCGTTGTCAACCCCCCTTATTTCGAGAAAATTGCCTCTTCCTCTTCGAATGACCTTTCCTAAACCTATCTTCTCAATGTCTAAGTGGGTGACCCTTGCCCTTGCATAACCCTTCAGGTGAACATAAACTCTGGCGTCGATTTTGCTTTCGCAAGGCATCAAGATGGTAGATGCCTTCAACCTAAACTTTCCATGAATCTTCTTCACCATCTGCCAGCCTTCTTAAATCGGGATTACAAGTGGTACTATCTTGTCTTTTGTTATTCTAAGTAAAGCCACAGTTGGTTTGGTTATGAATGGCGGAAGAGGATTGGTTGGGCTTCCGGGATTTATGAACAATATATTTTCTTCCCATTTTATGCTGGAATTGTGCGTATGCCCATAGACGAGCACATTGAAGTCGTTTTGTTTAGCGATTTCATGCATCTTTCCTCTTCCGAAAAGTGCCCCAGGGTTGTGTATGACTCCAATTTTCCAATCGAGAATCTTAACGGAATTCAGTTTTGGCAATCTTCCACGAATTTCCGGTCCATCCATGTTCCCATAGACAGCCAAAACAGGCGCGGTTTGCTCCAACTCATCAATAACAGACAATTCAACCAAGTCACCTGCGTGCACTATGAAATCTACTTTCTCGAAAACCGCAAACACTTTTTCAGGAATATTCCTAGCCCTCAGAGGTATGTGCGTATCAGATATCAAGCCAACTGTTTTCGTCGGAATGTACTCACGCAATTTAGAAAGGACTTCGGGCTGCTGAATGGCCATCTATGGTCCTCATAGACCTATAGGTTTTCCGAAATAAGAACCTTAACGAAGATAAGCATTTTTAATGCGGTTGCAGAAGCCAGGTGAGGGTTTTGAATGTCTGCTTATTGAGGGGTCTTAAATCTAAGGAATGCAAGAATAGTTTGTGGGTGTGCTTGTTTGATTGAATCCTACGATTTTGGTATCCTAGTCATAAATGGCAAAAAGTACAGAAACGATATACTCGTATTTCCAGAAAGAATTTTGGATAACTGGTGGAGGAAAGAGGGGCATGAACTTTGCATTGAAGACCTCAGGGAAATTCTCAGTTATGAACCTAAGCCTGAAGTGATTGTTGTCGGTACAGGTTACTACGGGATTATGAAAATTCCGCCCAAAATGGAACAGACCTTGAAATCTCATGGAATAGAGCTGATGGCTCAACCGACAACGGAAGCGTGCAAAACGTTCAACAAACTCTTAAAGTCTGGCAGGCGAGTTGTTGCGGCTTTTCATCTCACGTGCTAAGGCAATAGTCTTCAGACTCTTAAAATCTGAGCTTAGTCACTGGTTTTCTATTTTCTAGATTGAGCGCTTGTCTTTCCCGTATTTGCAAACTTTCTGGCATTCTGTACACATCAGATGCGAGTTTCTTGTCAAAGAAGGTTCAAACCTTGCCAACTTTTCATCGTGTTCAATCCTCTCTTTGTCTATAAGGTGTATGCCAACCAAGCATTTTTCGTCGCTAACCCTATACGGGGTTAAGGCGCCCATAGGACATGCTTCAATACATTCTTCGCAATCGCCGCAAAGGTCATGTTCGAAAGGCTTGTCTGTCACCATTTCCGCGTTCGTCACAACAGTAGCCAAACGTATCCATGGACCAAAAACAGGATTGACTATCAGAGCATTCTTGCCATAATTTCCAAATCCTGCCAACTGAGCCAGACGTTTGTATGACAGACCGTAAGCAGAGACCGCTTTGAACCCATTCTTTTCTAATTGATTTATCACAGCCCGTGCTAGTACTTCAAGGGGAAAATATCCAGGATAAGCCCACCTTTCACCCTTTCTTATCGCTAATTCAAGCATGTCATCCCAAACATGATATCCAATCACAACAACCGATTTCGCATCTGACATAATATCTGTCGCTTTCTTCGTATACTCCTTGATTTTCCAGCCCACCCAAATTCTCGGGAGCGAATCAATCGCGCTGGCAGAAACAATTCCAACCAAGCTGGCGCCCAAGTTTAAGGCTGTTTCCTTAACCTCTGCCGCAAGTTTCTCAGCCTTAGAATCAGCTTTCAAGTTTTCTCCTCATATTTTATGCTTCGAAAACTGAGCTTAAAAACCTTAAACAGTCAACTCGTATTCCAGAACAACTATTGTTGAAAGAACAACAAGATAAAATCTTAAGTGGACCAGCCATCATAGTCAAGTCAATAGTAGGTGGAATTTGAAAATGTGTGCAAAGCTGTTAAAAGAAATCAAAGAAGAAGTTACAATCTTACTAAGCGATCTAATAAAAATAGACACGACAAACCCCCCTGGAAACGAAACAGAAGCAGCCAAATACGTGGCTAAAAACCTAGCAAAAGACGGATTCAAATGCGAGCTCGTTGAGTCTGCAGCCGGAAGAGGCAGCGTAACTACACGCCTCAAAGGAATTGGCGAAAAGCCAAGCTTACTTTTGCTATCGCACCTGGATGTGGTCGCTGCAAACCCGAAAGAATGGAGTGTGGACCCTTTCGGTGGCTTAGTAAAAGATGGTTTTGTTTGGGGTCGTGGCACGTTAGACATGAAGGGTATGACCGCAATAGAAGTGATGGTCATGAAACTCTTGAAAAGGAACGACATAAAACTAAAAGGCGATGTAATCTTTGCTGCAACAGCCGACGAAGAAAAAGGCGGAGAAGCAGGAGCAGGATGGCTAGCTCGAAACCATCCAGAAAAAATTCGAGCGGACTATGTCATCAATGAAGGGGGAGGCGTGGCTGTTCCTCTAAATGGCAAAAACGTTTTTACAGTCAACACGGCGGAGAAAGGGATTTTCTGGTTTAAGGTTAAGGCTAAGGGGAGACCTGGTCACGGCTCCGTTCCAGGTGCAGCGGACAACGCCATAATGCGTATGAACAAGGTTGTTGAAAAACTTGGAAATCATCGCTCAAAAATCATGATTGTCCCCACTGTAAAGCAGTTTCTCGGTGAAGTCCCAAAAGAAAACCAGCCCTTGCAGCAAGCCGTGGATCTTCTGCTCAGCAATCCAGAAACGGGCGACCAAATCCTGGACATGTTGGCTCAAAAAGACAAGGCCATGGCTGAAGAACTTCGTGCGATGCTCAGAATGACCTTAGCTCCAACAATTATTCACGGTGGAGTGAAAGAGAATATAATTCCATCTGAATGCGAGGCTGTTTTCGATTGCAGAGTTTTGCCAGGGCAAAACCCGACTACAGCCTTGGAGGAGATTAAAGGTTTGCTGAAAGATATCGGCTTGGAAAGTCTAGAATTCGAAACAATCCAAGCGAATGAGCCTTCTGAATCATCGGCAAAAACGCCGCTTTATGACCTAATTGTGAGAGTTCTGAAAGAGTTTGAACCAAACTATGGTGTGGCACCAGTTCTTCTAACTGGTGGGACTGACTCTCGCTTCTTGAGAAGTCTAGGCAGCATATGCTACGGCTTCCAGCCCATGCGAGCAGACATGCCTTACGGAGAGATTTTGAAAATGGCCCACGGAATAGACGAGCGAATCTCAATAGAAAACCTAGTGTTCGGGGCAAGCGTGCTTTATGACATCGTTGAGAGATTCATGACTTAGATTACTCATGTGCTAACCAATTCCTTCAAGATTCGACTAAGGATGGTTTGCGGCAAAATGACTGGCTTTCCAGCTACGCGTCGAAACAGCTCTTTAACCTTTGGCGTGAAGCCTATACAGTCTAGAACTATCAAGTCAACAGTCTCTTTAGCTAGAAAGGTGGCTGCTTCTTCACAAGCCTTGAATTCACCATAAGGGTTTGCACTTGTCACAACAACGGATACCCCTCTAGTTTTCCACTTACTTCTCAATTGGGGAATTTGCTCCTTTTCTGGCGCCACAACGCCAATTTTTCCCCGTTTCAGCAGTCCTCTAACCATGTCAGTGATCAGGTTGTCTGGTTCTATCAAAAGTCCTCTCGTTTCTATCTCAGGAAATTCTCCAGTGCACAAGAGCAGGGTCAAATCGACATTCATTTCTTCAAGCTCCTGTACACATTTCTGAATTCTCGGTAATACATGTCTTTTTGCTACCTTAACATGTGTGCCATCCATCATTCTTGTAACTAATATATAGTCTCCAGTGGTAGGGGCAAGCTTGTCGATTTCCTCCCTTGTTAAGCCATCTAAAACCCCTTTCTCAATAAGCTCAACTTCGGGACCAAGCATTTCTGTTATGGTCGCGGTTACATCCGTTCTTGGCGATTGACCTATTGTAATCAACCCTATCTTCAAAGTTTCTCTTCCCACCTACCCAACATCCAAAATTACTCCTCTTTTCAGTGGCTAGATATAACTTGCGCCGTTAAATCAGTGTTTGCGCACTTAGCAACTAATAAATACATGTTTGGACCGTTTTGTTATACTCTCCTAAAAGAGGTTTTGACATGCCAGCAATCGAGGTTGGCAGAATCTGTGTAAAACTGGCTGGTCGAGAGGCCGGAAGAAAATGTGTAATAGTTGACGTTATGGACAAGAGCTTCGTGCTTATAACAGGTCCAAAAACCGTGACAGGAATAAAAAGACGAAGAGTGAACATCAACCACATTGAACCCGCCCAAGACAAGTTGAAGATCAAACGTAGTGCATCGGACGAAGAAGTGGTTGAAGCGCTGAAGGCTTCAGGCAAGCTCGAAGAAATGGCGCAATTAGTGAAGCCAGCCCCAGCTTCGGTTTAAACTCTTATACTTCAAAGCCTTTTTTCTACATTGTAGGAGTGCGTGTCCGCATGCCTAGAAGTATTGGCCCATGGGAAATTGAACGCAAATTGCTAGTAAAGGCAGAGGACAAGACAAACCCGCGGTATGGGCACAAACCAGACGAAAGGCCGGCTGAGGAATACATACGATACGGCGTCATAAATCTTGACAAGCCTGCTGGCCCAACAAGCCACGAAGTCGCCGCCTGGGTTAAGCGTATCCTTAAGCTTGAGCGTGTTGGTCACGGCGGGACTCTAGAAACTTAAGCATCAAGATAGTTGGAGAAATCCCAACGTGACCGGCGTTCTGCCTGTTACCTTAGAGGAATCTAGGAAGGTTGTTCAGGCTTTGCTCTACAGTGGGAAAGAGTATGTTTGTTTGATGAAACTTCATGATGAGATAACAGAAGATCGGGTTAATGCGGTTCTAGGAGAATTTGAGGACGAAATCTATCAGAGACCTCCTCTACGGGCGTCTGTCAAAAGGCAATTGAGAATCAGGCGAATCTATCGTCTGGATTTTCTTGAGATGGATGGGCGAAACGTTCTCTTCAAGGTTGGGTGTGAAGGTGGCACATACATACGGAAACTCTGCTATGATATTGGTGAAGTTTTGGGATGTGGGGCCCATATGCAAGAACTGCGCAGAACAAGGGCTGGTCCTTTCGTTGAGGGTTCGGGAAATATTGTGACCTTGCACGATGTCGCCTACTTCTTTATGGAATGGCAACGACAAAAAGAGGACGAAATCTTGAGAAAATTCATCCAGCCAATGGAGAACGCTTTAGCTTTAGTTGCAAAAATCTACATCAGGGATTCTGCTGTTGATGCCGTCTGTCATGGGGCAAACCTGACAGCACCAGGCGTTTTGTCGCTTGAAACCGGGATAAGCCACGATTCAATAGTAGCTGTTCTCACGTTAAAGGGCGAGGCTGTCGCGTTGGCTAGGGCTGTTGCATCTACAGAGGAGATCGTGAATATGGAACACGGCGTAGTTGCTGAAACAAAAAGGGTGTTGATGCGGAGAGGCACATATCCCAAATGTTGGAAAAGTGGCGAAATATAGAATGCCTAGAAAAGCCGGAAGCTTAAACCATTATTTTACAGTGTATCCCAAATCTAAGCTGAGTCTTGGGATGATCCGCACAAATCTTCGCGGAAGGCTTTTCGAATTCTTGACAGCATCTGGGGTCTTCTCGAAAAGGCGTCTTGACCTAGGTACGAGACTGTTGATTGAGTCCATGATTCTTCCCAAAGAGGGATCTGTTCTAGATGTTGGATGTGGTTACGGGGCAGTCGGAATCGCAGCTGCAGCTTTTGTACCAGAATTTCACGTGATTATGGTTGACTTGAATGAACGAGCTGTTTGGCTTGCAAAACAGAACATAAAAATCAACAATATTGGCAATGCTGAAGCCAGACAAGGCCAGCTTTACGAGCCCGTTAGAGGTTTAAAATTCGACTGCGTTCTTTCTAATCCTCCAGTGAGTGCAGGAATGGAAATCGTCAAAACAATAATCACGGAAGCACCTAAACACATGGCAAGCCAGGCTCTTTTTCAAATGGTTGTAAGGTCTAAGGTCGGCGGCAAGAGACTTCGCGCGATTCTCGAGGATGCCTTTGGGAATGTTGATGTTCTAGCAAGAAAGAGTGGCTACCGCGTTCTGATTTCAAAAAAGCATTGATGACAAAATCTCGTTACTCAGTTATCTTGCTTACGATTTTTCTTACAAATGGCATTACTATCAGTGACGTCGGGAAAGCCACGATGAAGCCTATGAGAAACCCGAAAGCCCAAACACGAGGAAAGTGGCGAACAAAGCCTACGTTTATAATCGCCATGGTTAAAGACATTGTGAAGGACATGGCCATTGACATTAGCGCACTAAACAGTACGGTTGAGTATTTCTTGTTTATTTCCAAATAAGCCGCCCTGTTTGAAGGTTTAAAAGTTAGGTATTAAGTCTTTTTGTTGGGTTCTGCTGTTCGCAAGTCTTTAATTAGTTTCGAAAACCTATAATAAACGACAATGCCCGAAATAGTTAAGAACGCCTACAGTGCCGGGGTCTCCTAGTCAGGTAGGGAGCAGGCCTGGAGACTATGCAATTCCCATACAGCCTGTGGCCCATTCTGGGCCGCGTGGGTTCAAATCCCACTCCCGGCGCTTTTTGCCTAAAAAACGCAAAAAATGCGCATGGCGATAGGTTGAAGCCTTCGTTTAGGCTCTCGGGATAAGACTGCAAAAGGTACAGATTTCAATGTAATAATCGAAAGAATAGAGTTGCATTAACAATGTAGCGCATGGAAATTCAAAATCTGTATTTCAACTTCATAAAGTATTTACGATTTTGATTCATGTTATTGATTCTACCTATAGAATAAACTAGGATGCATCCAATTGGCAAAGTCTGAGTTAATCGAAAGAATGAAATTGCAGATAATCTTGGATAAGAAAACAGAGAGTATTCTAATCAAAAATCTCGAAATCAGAGATCATGAATTATATGAAATCATTTCAGACCAAAAAGAATTGGAGCGCCCAGAGTTTGTCAAAAGAGCACTAAAAGTAGGGGCCATCGCCCTAAAAGATGTGTTAGTAACCGAGAAAATCGACTATGTAAAAAGGGAATTCGAAAGACTGTGTTTTGAGTTAGACAGAATCTTTAAACTTGAACTCGGAAAAGAAGGAATGAAAGGAGAACTTGACAAAATCTTCAGCGACGATGGCAAACTTAAACAATGTCTAGAAAACTTGTTCGGCGATAATGGAAAACTAGTCCGTGACATCTTAGACATGAATAACAAAAACAGCCCAATAGGACAGCTTAGAGAGACCATCGAGTCCTATTTTGTTGGCAAAGACAGCGAAATTTACGGCTTATTAGATCCAAACGCAAAGGACTCTCCTATATCTCGCTTACGACAAGAGATAATCAATAAACTGGAAAAGATAGAAACTGAAATAGAGACTCATTTAGCGAAGAAAGAAATAATCGAAAAGGCGCCCATAAAAGGCTTCATTTTCGAGGACACACTTGAAGGTTTCTTACTTAATATAACAAGACCTTTCGGCGATAATTTGGAAAGAGTAGGGACGGAGAAAGGCAAACTCGGAAATCTGAAAGGAGATTTTGTGATTACACTCAATGATCCAACAATTAGAGGACAATCCCCAAGAATTGTTGTGGAGGCAAAGGCTGGTGAAAACGTGAGAATGACTTTGAAAAGCTTACTCGGAGAACTCAGAGACGCAATTAAGAACAGAGAATCGCATTTTGCTATTGCTGTTACAGAAAAAATGACTTCTGATTCAATAGGGTGCTTCAGAGAAGTTGAGGGAGACAAAATTGTTTGCGCCTTTGGAGACAATGGGCTGCCATTAGAAGTAGCCTATAGAGTTGCAAGAACGTATCTTCTAATAAAAATTCGCCAAGGACCTGAAAAGATTCTAGATACCACAAAGATCTATGGAGTCATCAGTAAGATTAGCAACGATCTTAACGCAATAAAAGGTATCAAAGCAAAACTCACCAAAATTGAAACAACATCTGAGGAGATAGCAATCGACATAAAATCTTTAGAGACAAACATTCGTGAAAGTTTAGAAGAGCTTCAAACTATACTTCACAGCAACTCGCCTGCAAATATCAGTTGAAAACGTTAAACCACTATAAAAAACGAAGTCTGCTGGACTGTCAAAAACGGTCTCGCGTTAAGTTTAAACGTATGTTTAAATCTAACTCCCAGCGCCAAAGTTTGCGGCTGACGTTTAAATTCTCGGTGTTCTGCACCCACCGATTCTGATAGTTGGTCTTATGGCGCAAAAGAACATTCAAATATCGGTTTAAATTATCGGATTTTTTCCCTCTTCTGATGCGGTGTGCGCTCGCGAGTGGATAAAGTACCAACACTATTCACTTTCTCTAGTGTTACGACATAATATACATTGTTGTACAGAAGCTATTTAAGCATGCGTCTTTAGTCTCCGATTGAACGTGGTCTTATGAAGAATCTTTTCGGCAAATGCGGTGCCAACTGCGGTCGCTGTCCAGCTTACAAAGAGAACGTAAAAACCGACAAGGCCAGGCAGCGTGGTCGTGATTTATGGGCTAAGTATCTTGGCTTCCGGACAACGCCTAAGAGGATGTACTGTGACGGTTGTCAGACGCCTGATGTAAGGAACCCGGTACTCATAAACCCTCGCTGTATTATCCGCAAATGCACGATAGAAAACGGCATTGCAAACTGTGCTTATTGCTACAAATACCCATGTAAAGAGTTAAGAGTCAGGAGCTATGTTGATCGGGAATGGGCTGAAGCCCGACTGGGAGCTCCGATGTCGGAAGGAGACTACCTCGCTTGCATAGAACCATATGAAGGTCTTAAACACCTGGACAAGATACGTGCCTTCCTGAAGCCAGAAGACATAGTGGACCACAAGGTTCCCGCTGCCAAACCCAGAATCGTAGACTTCCCCGATGACCTACCCATCTCCAAGGAAGAGACCTCAGCCTTTAAAGCCCTTTATAGACTTTTAGCGAATATGAAATCCATCAGCGCCGACACCTATATTCGGCAGGCGGTGCTTGAAAGAAGAAAGCAATGGATTTTTGAATTCTTGTGGGCGGGCGGGCTTTTCGGCGAACTTGGCGATTCATATATCGCAGTTGACGGTGAGAAGCTTTCGGCTCAGAAGGTTCCCTATTGGATGGACTTGGAAATAGTGAGGAGGCATTTCAAAATTCTGAAAGAATTTGGAGTACATTGTGAACATGTACCTTTGACAAAAAAGAAGAATAGTTGGTTGACAGCAAGAGGTCATTTACGGAAAAAAGGATGGTTCATAAGGATGTCCTTTGACAGAAAGGCTGGAGACGTAGCCACACTTAAAGCATTCAAGAGCTATGTAACTAAACTCGACGAAAAGTATGGAAAAAAGGCTTTCCGATATTTCTCAAATGTTGACATGCAAGTTTTAAGTGAATTTTGAATCCTCATATCAAGAACTCTTGGAGAAGGAGTTGAAGGACCTGTACGAGCTTTCAAAGAAAGAGTACAATGAGGTATCGCTATTATTCGAAAATCTGAAGGTTGAAAGGTTAGCCATATCGAAAGTGATCAAGGCACATTGCCCTGGCAGAATATTTGTTGACCGTAAGGAAAAGCCAACAGCAGCCCTGGTTTTCGCAGGTTCTTGCTACTTGGGTGGAGACGTAAGAAACACAGGTTTTAATGAACAGCTGAAGGACCTGTTGACGACTGAGATCCTGTCTGGGCTGGGAGTTGAACCACTCTTCATCTTTTCCACCACAGACGAATGGAAGGACACGGTTTGTGAATTGTTGAAAGACTATGATGTCATTCGGATCAAACGGTACAAGTTTGAACTTGACCCTGAAAGGTTCAAAGAGCACAAGGGGTGGAAAGGACGGATTCCTGAAGGATATGACGTGAAAAAGGTCGATCATACGCTAGCTAAGTGCATGCCAAACTACGCGCTCGAGTACTGGGGAACCGCTGATGCGTTTCTAACAGGTGGATTCGGCTTCGCCGTGACAAAGGTCGACGAGTTGGTCAGTGTTTGTTGGACGATGCTCGTAGGCGAGGGGATAGCGGAACTCGCTGTGGAAACTGTCAAAAGCCACAGGAGACAGGGATATGCAACACTAGCCGCATGTGCTTGTATAGATCACTGTCTAGAAAACAGTATGCATCCCGAATGGGATTGCTTTGAACTCCCCGCATCCATGAACCTGGCCCAAAAGCTGGGCTTCGTCAAAAAGCTGGATGTCGAGGTTCAGATGGTAAAGAGAAACGAACTTTAGACATGTCAGTCATATTACAAAGAGTCTGACAATGGACATCTCGCGCTTATATCTGGATTTCTTGTCTAGCGCGTGCATAGTCCAAGTAGCTTTTCTCTATCTCTGACATGATGGGCAGTAGTACACGATGCCTCCAGCCACACTCATTCTCTGAATGATTGTTCTACATTCTGGACAAGGGTGACCTTTCATATGTGATCCCATTATTGGCTTGTACCTACCTTCGTTTCCATAAAGATTAAAGAATCCTTCTTTGCCGCCTAGTTGAAGCCTATTACTGATGATCTCCTTCACTGCTGCTTGAAGTGCACGCTGTTCTTCACTGTTGAGGCTTGACGCCTTTCTCTTTGGATGAACCTTCGCCTTGTAAGCGATCTCCTGGAAGGCACTGTTGCCTAGGCCGACCAAGATAGCTTCTCTACCTACTAGAACGGACTTCAGCATTCGGTTTTGGCCTTGGAGGAGCTCAGAAAAACGCTTAGGAGTGAACCCCTGTTCATCCAGAGGCGATATTCCCTGAGAGAAGTCTCTCCAATAGAGGTAATCTCTCTGCAGGTCCTCAGTTGCGACGGCCTTGATTATGCCAAGACCCTTGAATCGAACTGTCAGGTATGTGGAGTCACTGAAGCCCATCTTAAGGTGAACCCTCTCAGGTAGCGTTGCTTCACTCGGGTGATACAGCAATGCTCCTCCCTGGCCAGGCTCAATGGTGAGACTCATGTCATTGTTGAGCTTCATAAGAATGGTACATCCGCGCGAGGCCACCGCATCTATCTTGCCGCCAACAAGCCGTTCGAAGTCTGAGATGTCCTTATTGACCAGGTTCAGTCTTTGCATCGATTCGTAATCTGCCAAGTGACATGATTCTACTATCTTGCCTACCAACTCCTCATCCATCTGCTTGGCCAAGATCAGGGCTTCAGGAAGTTCCGCACTCATTAACATCCACCTATTGCTGTTATATAGCAATAGTCTATTTACAGCAACTATAAAAGTGACGTCCCTCGCTGAGGTTGAAGGATACTGACACATTCGCATGACAGCAGAGGCTTAGGAACCCAATACGTCACGCGCGCGGGATGCTTTGAACTCCCGTTTTTCTGCGTGGAAGAAAAACCGATGTAGACTCAAGTTACTCCGTAAACCAAAATTCGCCGAGAATTTAAACCGAGATGTAAACCTATTCCCCGGCGCCAACGTTAACATATTTGAAAAAGTGCAACTTGAAGAGTTTTGCGTTTTAGTTCATTTCTGATTACCATATATTTCTATTCTTGATTTAAACCAACCCATTATATGAAATAATATGAGACATTAAGAGTATCTTGTTTCGTAAATTCAATTAATTTTACTCTATGTTGTGTTTTGTTGAATCGAATCGGCCGGTTTTACTACTTCAAGTGTGGCATTTCTTCTGATTTCTAGCTGCTTTTCACCTCGAAACATAATGACACTACCATTTTCAATTTGAACTATGTCATTTAGGGAAACCATTTTGATTCGTCCGTTCCATAAGGTTAGTTTTATCGTGCCAGTTTTGTCAAAAAGGGTTGCCTTAGCGAAAATGGCGTACTCGTTCAACCTTGTTAGCACTTGTTTTGGCTCTGTAATTTCGATAATTTGTGCTTTTAGCTTGATTCTTTTCATTCCAGGCTTTAAATCTCTGATTTGTGTGTTGTCAGAGGTAAGTGTCATTCTCTTTTTCACTTCGCAGGCGTGTATAATACGTTCGCGTATATAGTCAAATTCCTTGAGTGGGTTAGTTTCCTTGAGGATGCACTCGGGTACTGGAAATTGAGCAACCACCATGTTGCCTTTTGTTATGAGAAAGATGGCACAATCTTTTTTCTTAATGCGCATTTCAATAGTTAGTCTTCGACACATGACTTTTTGATTCTTCCACGTGCGTATAATTGCCTCAAAAAACTCGGTTGGGTTGATTCCATGTTTTGTCGAAAGTGTTACAAGGTACTCAAGAATTCTAGTTTCAAAACGTGAATGATGGGTGCCTCTAGGTCGTCCTCTAATAGTCCATATTCTACCTTTCATTCAAGTCACCTTTGCATTGTGCGTGCGTCGCTTTACATTGTAAGGTAGCCTTTTTGTCTCAATGTGTCAACCTGGTTTTTCCTATACCGCCAGAATATGTCGCCTCGTTTGTCTGACTGGAAATCCCAAGGAGAAACTAAAACTATGTCGCCCTGTCTGATCCATACTCGTCTCTTCAACTTGCCCCGAATTCTGCATAATCGTTCTTTACCATCTTGGCACTTCACCAAGATTCTGTCAAAACCAAACATTTTAACGGCCATGCCCAGTACATCATTTGCACCTGGTAGCAACATGTTTTCTAGGTCTTCTTCGTTGATGACTTTCCTTTTACCCAATTTTCCACCTCCAAATCATGAGAACACAATTACATGCATTAGTCAGAACAATCAGAGAAAAAGCGAAACGATGTATTGCTGAACTCTTTCTCTAGAGAATCCTAACTACTGCAAATAAGTACGTCGCCAAGTATATTAGTCTAACTTAAGGAGATTGTTGAAAACATGATTGTACAGATCCAACTGACTTATAACATGTTAGATAGCGAAAGATCAAAAAGAACTGCAAATTTACATGCAATTTTGAACTATCATTTTGCAAGAGGCTGGAGAGAACTAGGAGAGTGATGAGAAATAGACTATTGCAATCTTTGCGTGTTGTTTAACTGACTATTTTTTACCTTTAGCATGCTTCGTAGGAAGCGCAACCTTCTTTTTCTGTTTCCTTTTCATTTCCTTAGCTCTTTGCAATTGTCTATGCTTTTCCAGACCTGCAACTTTCTCTTTCCTGCTTTTGGGCATGTTTTAACCACCGAAAGGCATTATGGCATTGTTGATACCCTTTAAAAACATTACTATTCTTTTTCTGAGGCTGCAAAGAACTGAGAGGTTATAAAGAGATTGGCTCTCTCTCTTTCAAAAAAGTTAATAAGAAGGATGGCGTATTATAGGTTCGGCGGTTAGTTTTTCCGAAGAAGGTATAACGGCTGCAGACGTTCTTACTTTTTGAGGACAATTCTAACTGAAAATCAACTGAGGTGATAAAATGTCGTACAGATTCAACCTGAAGAAACCTGTTGAACTTGATAAAGAATACGAGGCTGAAATCCAAGATATGAGCAGAAGAGGCGATGGAATCGCAAAGATTGAAGGCTTTATAATATTTGTGCCAAACACTAAGCAAGGAGAACATGTGAAGTTCAAAATAACCCGAGTTGGAAACAGGTTCGCTATCGGAGAGCTAGTGCAAGCCTAAACACCGTGAAGATCGCCACTGTGTCTTTCACCGCATTTTGTTGCTTATCTTGAACTTTCTACAAGAAACGAGGTGAGAACCATGGAATTAAAAAATAAGCAGTTAAGCAAGTCAGCGCAACCTTGGATCAAGAGAATGGAAAAGAAGCATCCACCTAAGTTAGATTATCATTCTGAACTTAGAAATTGGATTGAATGTGTTTTATTGCAGACAGAAAAGAACAAAGACTTCAAGAAGAAAAATCAGTTCTTAAGTCTTCTGGAAGATATTGAAACATCAGAAAGGTAAAACTAGAGAGGTTGCAAGAACTAAGAGATCTCAAAGAGGTAGGCTTTGACCTCGAAGAGCTCGCTAACAAAATTTATCTTCTAATTTTTTTCTGACCATTGAAAGTTTTATTTAGTACTTCTTTCTAGTTGCATTTCTGTGAGAAGTTGCTTCATTGTCTATTTTTTGCAGAAGCTCTATTAGCTTTTTACCTTTTCTCTTGAGTTCTTTTTCCGAGACAGTGTTTTTCATTGGACAAAGGTCATCCACTACTATTCCTTTTTGTTCGCTGTAGATTACTGGATAAATCTGACATCCTAAAGGTCTGTGTTTATAAATTTTGCAACGGCATTTTTCGATATCGTAGAAAACGCAGTACCCATGGCAATTTTTCAGTCTAACAAAACCATGCCTGTCAGAACGCACAAACTTCTGTCTCTTATAACCCACTCTTTCCAAACGTTCAAGGTCCACATTAGAAAGCATCATTTCAGTTTTTTCACAACATATTCCGCAATGCGAACAACGCATGAGCAGATTTTACTCTAGCTTTCTTTTATTAGTTTTTCTGGCGCATGCTTAAACACTAGTAACGTTGAGAACTAATTTAGTAAAGACTAAGCACCAAACTTATAACATTGAACCCACGAATCTCAAGTCTTCACCAGTTCTATTGAAACAGGTTCTCGCGTCAAATTCAAACGTATGTTTAAATCTAACTCCCGGCGCTTCCAAAGCTCATTTTCGGCAAAGGAATTGCCTATTTTTAGCTTTTATTGACGCACGTGTGTTGCATATTATATATACTCGAATGAAGAGGTTTTTCTCGTCATATTTCCGAAAGAAATAGAAAATAATTCTGGCAGTAAACTCGTGTTCAAATTTCAATTCAGGCTCACAACATCATAAATTGGGTTTTGGGCTGAAATAAGCTTAAAATAAGCCCTTAATTGGAGTGCTGGGAGTGGGATTTGAACTCCAAGATGCATGGAGATGTCTCCACTGTCTCCCGCGGCTTCCTTTTTTTCCAAAACGACAAATTTTGACAGAAATGCGTACTGTCATTTCATTTTACGCACAAAAATAGTAATACTCAAAATGTAAGAACAACGAGCATGTTAAGAGATGCATTTGCTGCAGGGATTATCGTTCTAGTTGTCGGAGTCGTGCTGATTCCAGTTTCACAATTACCAAAGAGTGAGATTAGAGATAGGTATGTTGGAAAACAGACTGTGCTGATTCCAAACGGGGAGACATCATTTAATGTAAGTCTGGAATCAAACACATTATACTATCTGGCAATTAAGGGTGGTCTTATAGCACCCGATTACTCAGTTAGGATTGACGTATTAGCCCCTGACAACTCAAGCTTTCATATAGAATGTCCAAGAGAAGGTCTCAATTCTGAATTTCAAACTCTTGGATCAGGTGGTTACTACAATTTTGCATTTGAATCTGCATACGCAGGCACGAATACACGTGCTGAAATATCGGAAATTGTTCAGTGGGAGACTATTACGCATCCGTATGGTAGTCTTCTTCACGTGGGATTAGCATTTGTTATTGTTGGAACTGTTTTCGCTGTAGTAGGATGGAGATATCCAATCAAGAGCAGAACAGCTCAACAAGTTTAAGGTGTTCTACACAGTGCACCCATCGTTTTATGTTGCATCAAGCAAACGGGGCGAGAGATTATTGTTTCTTTCCACAGCTAGGACAGAAGTTTGAATTTGGTGGAAGGCAAGCCCCGCAGTGTGAACAAGCAATAGAGGAAACGTCTTTTCGCTCTTCTCTCTTGTCAACCGCGTCCACCAACCCTTTTCCGAAGCTTTTTGCAACATTCCAAGTCTTTCTTATGCCCTTTCCGATAAGCTCTCCGGTATTTTCTGCCACTTTTTCGATTTTAACAGGCTTTTCTTCTTTCTTCTGTTTTCCATCGCTCAATGAACATCTCTCCAAGTACCAAGTAAATGTCTTCAGGGCTTATCTTTAAAGATTATGAAGCAGAAATTAGTTGTAGTTCGGGTCTGGTTGTCGTTTACTTGTTTCTAGGAAGTCTGTCAGCAGGAGTATTCCTTCAATCACCAGAAACAGCCCAACTATCCACACTAGAAGACTTGGAAACACTATAACCAGTATTTCGAAGATTATACACTGTTCAAAAGGAGGAAATTCTTGATGTCGACATAGGATTGAAGTTTTAGTTCTGTGGAATTCGCTGTCTAGATTTGTTTTGTAAGTTTTCTGTTCTTCGGAAGATGATTGGCTAACTTGATGGCTCTTTGAAGCTGATAAAGTTTATTTGTCACTAGCTTCATGATTCCTTTTGTTGCTTAAAGCCCTGGTAGTATAGTCAGGTCTAGTATAAGCGGCTGTCGCCCGCTAGACCCGGGTTCAAATCCCGGCCAGGGCGCCAATCGCCTGACAGTTTTTTTCCAGAAGGCATATGAGATAGTGCTTATTATGAGTTTGAATGATGGTAGTTTGAGTTTTTCTTCAAGGCGAGCGGACAAAAGTTCTCCAACCGTTTGGTTATTGGATATTCTCAGAGGATCTGGTTTTGCATCTGATATAGGTTATGATGAAAGTCAAATTATTACGAAAGCTTCAAAAAGTGGCTTATGTGTGGCATGTAAGGGCTCTAGATTTCTTTGCGGCAAGACGCGATGTCCAATAATAGTTAAGGCAAACTATTTTCTGAGAAGCGTTCCGCTGATGCAAACCGAAGACATTGCTGGAGCCTCCCCGCCAAGTGTCTTCGTTGGCAGAATAGGCTATCCATACGTTTACGCTGGACCTTTGGTTCCGCCTGTTCGGGAAGATACAAGCGTGTATGATATACCTGAGTTTTGGTTTGGAAAATCAATAGACGAGATCGTTGGTTTTCGCTCCATGCTTGTTCGTGGGAAACACAGGGTTCATATCCAGAAATTTGTGGAAGCTGGGAAAATAATTGAGAAGACCCGTGAACTCGCTTTGGCGGTTAACCCAGTGGATGTTGAGCTTCTTTTGAAGAATAAACCTCGAGGCTTCCTAGTTCTGGACGATGATGTTCAACCATTCGGACCTTCAGCGCCAATCAGAGATCTGCACGTAGGAAACGCTCGCTGGGACCACCAGATAGAAAAGGCTTACAGCGATACAGACCTAAAAGCTGCACAGGCGGTTTTGGAACTTTATAGCAAAGGCGTACTGGTTACAAAGATTCAAAGGGCATTCAGTATCGGCGCCTTCGGGTTGGAAAAGAATAGGAGGCTTGTGCCAACTCGATGGAGCATTACAGCAGTAGACAGTATAGTCTCAAAAGAATTGGTGGAAAAGGTGAAGACTTTTCCTGAAATCGGCGAGCATCGCGTCTATGAGTCTCGCTATTTGGATAACATTTTCGAAGTCTTGATGATTCCAAATGCCTGGAGCTACGAAATTATAGAAGCTTGGTATCCAGGCACGGTCTGGAATCCTCGTGGTAGAAATGTTTTCCTATATTCGGCATGGGAAGGTTACGAAGGAAGAACAACTTACGCCGAAATAGGCGGATGCTACTACGCTGCACGTCTAGCAGTTTGTGAGCAACTCTTGAAGGAAAGAAGGCAAGCAACAGTGATTGTTCTAAGAGAGGCTCAACCCGGCTATATAATGCCAGTCGGCGTCTGGCAAGTGAGAGAAAACGTGAGAAACGCCATGCGGCAAAAGCCTCTAGTCTTCAACAGCTTGGATGAAGTTCTAAAATTTGTTGCAAGCCGATTCCAAATTCCGCTACAGCAATGGATAATAAGAAGCGAACTCTTAAAGAATGCACTCTTCCAAAAGAAAATAACAGACTTCCTTGCAAGGCGGGAAAATCCAGCTCAGGAGAAATTGCCCGGAAGTATAAGTAACAGATAAAAGCGCCTGAAGCAAGGAATGATTGATGATGAAAGAATCACTTGTACGGTGATGATTCACGAAAGAATCAAAAGTGAAAAGGTTTTTAAGGGCTCTTAGTGACATGTTGACGGGCTTATTTAACGCCCTTTATGGTTTTGTTTTTCACTCTTTCAGGAGCATAAATCGGAAAGTTAAGTCAAGACTCCCAGTTTGGCGCATGAAAGACGAAACTTTGGAGCATGTTCGCTCATCGATCAAAGTTTTCAAATGGATCGTGTTGCCTACAAGCTTAAGCTATGTTTTTTCGGTCTTCTATTTCTTTGGAGAGATTCCTCTAGACTCTATGCTGTGGGGGATGTTTGTTTTCTTCTACAGCAATTTTCTTCCCGATTTGCCTTCCATTTACAGGCGATCGAAGAACAATGTCGGAGCTAAAGATTTGCCGTGGTATAAGAAGTATGCTCTTTTGTTGCTTGCTCCATTATTGATTTGGGTTTTGTTTTCTGGGGTACATTTGAGATGGAGGACAGCAGAAACATTCCATGACTTTAAATCTTTGACAATATACGGAGTCTTTCTTCTTACAGTGGGCTTTCTCGCTTTTGTAAGATTTCCTGTATCTGTTGGAAATATAACGGAGATTTTTTCCCTGCCACTATATGGCGTGACGGGATACTTGACTCATTTGAAGGTTGACAAAATCTGGTGAAAATCTACTTACTCGTAACACTTTGATAATAGGTCGTGCTGGACCAGTTCATGACGCTGATAAGTTTATAAATGGTTCAGGTTTTCAATAAAGAGAAGGTGTTCTAATTGGCCTTTGACGTAATATTTCCAGTACTAGCTCTCCTTGGAGGAATCGCCATTTTGGCGTATTCTAGTGACAAGGCAGTTGAGCATTCGATAAGCATAGCGTCAGGATTAGGGGTTTCGCCTCTCCTCATTGGCCTTGTGATAGTATCGTTAGGCACAGACTTGCCAGAAATTTTTAATTCGGTCATGTCATGGGGGATAGGCCACGGAGACATAAGTGTAGGAGACTGCTTTGGATCCATTCTCGCCCAAATAACTTTGGTCGTAGGGCTTCTTGCCTTACTAGGAGGAACATTTAAGGTTAATAGAGACGAGATAATAGTCATCGGATCATGCGAGTTATTAGCGCTTATCGCTGCAGTATCGATGGTCGAAAAGGGATACCTTTCAACGATGAACGCCATTTTCTTGGTTGCCTCTTGGCCTCTTCTTATGCTAATAATAAAAAGCATTATGAAAAAAAATTATTCAAAACAACATACTGATCGAGGGTTATTACATCACGCCGCGATAACTGTTATAGGTTATACAGGAGTTGCTGTCGGAGCCTACATAGTAATCAATTCAGTGATTGCTTTATCGACGCTATTGAATATTCGTGAGTATCTAATCAGCTTTTTCATTGTTGCCATTGGAACATCCCTTCCTGAATTGGCTGTTGACCTGACAGCAATCCGTAAGAAGCAGTACGAAATTGCTATAGGAGATGCCATAGGAAGCTGCCTTGTAGATGCAAGTTTATCCCCAGGAATAGGCCCCCTATTCTTTCCTGGTCAGGTATCTGGACGAATCGCCGAAATCACTGGTTTATATGCATTGTTGGCTTCAGCTATTGTTATATTAACACTCGCCCTGAGACAGCGTCTTGACAGGATAGCAGGAGTGTTTTTCATCATCGTCTACGGGTTTTCCTACGTAATACTCTATATTTAGGCTCGGGAAACTCAGAGATCTTGGTGAGAGTCATAGAAGATTTGATTGCATACTAATATTATTTGATGGACAAAATTCTTTAAGCTGAACAACGAATTAAGCGGTAAAAAGGGTTCAAAATTGGCGGATCCAGTTACTCTTGCGCTAATACTGGGCGGTTCAATAATTGTGATAGGTTTTTTAACCAATTACATATTTGAACGCACAGGTTTTCCAGACATGCTTTTGCTCATAGTGTTGGGAATACTTCTTGGACCATGGACAGGCTTGGTAGATGCTGCTTCCATAATGACGTTGGCCCCGTATCTAGCAGCTTTGGCGTTGGTTTTTATTTTGTTTGATGGTGGAATGGTTATGAACATCTACCGTGTTTTTTCTGAAAGTCCACGAGCTGCAGTCCTTGCTGTAGCAGGCTTTGTGATGAGCGTCATTGTGACAACTTTGTTTATGATGTACGTCGTCATTCCAGGCTTTCCACTGTTGTACTCTATGTTGTTTGGAACAATTCTTGGCGGAAGCAGCAGTGTTGTGGTGGTTTCTTTGGCTTCTAGAATAAAGGTAAGCGAAAAGTGCTCAACGATATTGAGCCTAGAATCTGCAATCACTGATATTTTGTGCATAGTTTTTTCGCTAGTGGCAATCGAAATAATATTGAAAGGGGCTTCCTTGGACTTGACAGCTGTTGGTCAATCCATAGCAAGTAGGTTTTCTACGGGAGCTGTGCTCGGAGTAGTGTTTGGCTTCATATGGTTAAGTGCGTTGAAGAGAATTGCAAAAACATCTTACGCGTACATGTTGACCTTAGCTATTGTGCTTCTAGCCTATGCCTTTTCAGAATTCCTAGGTGGAAGCGGTTCGCTTTGTTCTCTCCTCTTCGGCATCATGTTAGGTAACGAGAAGGAAATCTACAGAATGCTTAGAATGGAAAGACCACCAAACACGGTTGTTGACGTCGGATTGAAAAGGTTTGAATCTGAAGTCGCATTCCTTTTGAGGACATTCTTCTTTGTCTATATAGGTTTGATAGTCACAATTGCCGATATTGCAACGGTCATCACTGGTGCAATTCTTTCACTGATCCTGTTACTAGTAAGGTTTGGCACTGTGAGATTAACAACCATCCGAAGTAGTGAATTGGTGAAGGAGCGTCCGATCATGAGCGTGATACTGACAAGAGGGTTAGCAGCCGCTGTATTAGCGACGTTGCCTCTACAGTATGCTTATCCAGAGAAGTATCCAGAAGCAGGACCCATCTTTCAGATTCTATCGCCCATTTACATCAATTTGGCAGTGATAATAATTTTAGCCACAGCGGTGATCGCGACGGTGGGGGTTCCACTTCTTAGACGAAGAGCGGAAAAATAAACGAGTAGCCTATGACATTGGTTATTATTCTGGGCTTGTTTTTCTCTAGGGCATAGGAAATGGTCTTCAGTAGCGTTCTTGTTCTAAAAACGTTGCCCGTGACTGATTGCTAACCATATTTGAAAGGTTTTTGAAAAATAAGTCAGCATAAAATACTGACAGAAAATTTTTTATAGAAATTGGGGAGAATTATAGGTCTGAGGTCACAATCGTGGCGGCACACAAAACAAAGAAAAAAAAGGGGAAGACAAAGAAAAGGAAGTAAAGAAACAACCACGCTAGACTAAACATCCCCATTTTTTAAACCTTTTTTATGCCAAACGAGACAGCAATTATTCACGCAACATGCTCCGACATTGGTGCTTTAGCCACATGATCGCAAATGTCGTGTGCAAGGAATGGAATCATTCATAAAACATTTAAGTTGACCAGTCGTTATCATTGAAAAATGGTGAGGATTTGTCTCAGAAAGCTGCCAGGTTCATCGTTCCTTTTTCAGTTCTATCTGAAAATCGTACAGAGCCGTTCACGGAGGAGATGGAAAGGGCTGCGCTTTATTGTTTTGCTGAGCTGGAGAGGGCAAAAGGAGGCGGTTTAATATTGAAAAAGCCTGAGGAGAAGCTTGTTTTCTTGGCTGAATTTTGTTATCCATTCTGGCTTGTACCTTGGAGCAGATTGAATGTGCTCTTCGATGGGTTGAAAACAACATCGCACACCATAAATTATAGAACTATCCAAGACGTTAAGACCTTCATTGAAAATGCACAGAGAAGTTCGAAGACTCCTGAAACCTACATGGCCTTCTTATCTGACAATGTAACCTACTTCCAAATATCCAGTGACGAAAAAGCAATGACAGTAGACGCTCTCATTGCGCAACCAGATGTTCTCAGCGAGTTTAACATATATATTTCCCAAGCCAAGCAGATTGAAACCTTATCATCCGAAATGGTGTTCTTCCCGCCAACAATAGATGAACCAACAATCTCATCGGTAATGCAGGAGCTCGAGAACCTAAAGTCAGAGTTCAAAGAAACCGTTGATATCCTTTACAGCAGCATGAAACTCCTTAGCAAAGCAACCCGCAGCTTTGCCAAGACATTCCGCGACAAAATCAAAAACACTAAACAAGAATTTGATGCGGAAATGAAGAAACAAGAAATCGCAATTGTTCCAATAGTCAATCGCATAAACGAAGAGTATGACCAAGAGATAACCGGATCAACAAAGAATTTCGAGAAACAACTTCTTCCAGTGCAAAAAGAAAAGGTCAAGTTTGAGAAGACTAAAGAACAAACATTCAGCAAAATTGAGCGCTGCAACCTAGAGGCGAAAACCTGTGCAGCCAACAAGGACGTTGCAGGCGAACGAAAATGGAAAGAGAAAGCCAGCGAGACTAGGAAAGAGCTTTCCGACATTGAAAACAAGATAGAAGAACTCGAAGATAAAATAAAAGAATTAGAAGAAAGCAGGTCACTTGAGACTTTTAGGTTGAGGTCCGAATGGGAAGCCAAAGTTAAGGAAGCCAGGAAGGACTTGCTGGAATTGGAGGCTTCCCGTGATGCAAAGATTGAGATTCATAAGAAGGAAATAGACAGATTGGAGAGTCTAACCTCTACGATAATTCAACAGATTGACAATGCAGCGAAGATGAGAGAAGCCAATCTTGCGAGTTTCGAGAAACTGGGGATTCAGCAAAAGCAGAAGAATTCCACGCTAGTTTACATGCCCTTCTATCTTGCTTGTTATCAAGCCGAACTGAAAAAGCGATATGTGGTCTTTTCACCTTCTGTTGTAAACAGTATAGGTTTTACAACAAGACTCAAGGGAGCATTAGGCAAGGCAAAGGTTAAGCACCTCATTGTCCCGCGTTTCAAAAGCATAACTTCCCTCTTGAACAGGTTTCCAACATTGATCAGAGAAAATGCAGCTTTTGAGAGGGAGATATACGAGTCCGGCAGTAAAGCTGACATACTAAAACCAAGCTCCACACGAGAACAAATTAAGAACGGACTTGCAGGACTCAAAGATGAAGGCTGGCTCTCTGAAAAAGAATATGAAGCTTTCGCAGAAACGTAATCGAGAACTCATACATGATATAAAATTCATTCTACTTCATTAGCTCTTTTTTGCCGTTAACGACACGGGACTTCCATGTTTTGTTTCGATTTTCCCTTTTTCTAGCAGTTCTACGACCTCATCTACCAATCCAAAATATTCAGCATCTCTTAGGTGCTCTTCACGCGGTCTTGGGATATCAATTGCTACTTCTCCAACAACTTTTCCGGGGCGAGGCGACATCACTAGCACCCTATCTGCCATAAACACCGCTTCTTCGACATTGTGACTCACCATTATGAAGGTGTTTGTCGGCAAAGTGGGATCGCGCCAAATATCAAGCACTAACTGGCGGAGGGTTTTGGCGGTGAGTTCATCAAGCGAAGAGAAAGGCTCATCCATAAGCAAAACTTCGGGTTTCAAAGCCAGCGCTCTCGCAATTCCAACACGTTGCTTCATTCCACCTGAAAGATCATGAGGATAAGTGTTTTCAAAGCCTTCAAGTCTGACCATTTTCAAGTACTCGTCAGCGATGTGCTTTCGTCTTTCCTTTTCCATACCAAGCACCTCTAATGGGACTTCAACGTTTTCCAATGCAGTCTTCCATGGCAGCAGACCGAAAAGCTGAAAGACCATCGCAATTTTTGGCGTTGGTTGGATAATGGGCTGCTCGCGGAATATTATTTTCCCAGAATCAGCTTTTTCTAAACCTGCTATTATCCTAAGCAAGGTGGATTTTCCACAGCCGGAAGGACCAACCAAACAGACAAACTCATCATTTCCAACTGAAAAATTCACGTTGTCCAAGACCAAGACCTTGCCGTTTTCCATCATGAAGGTTTTGGTCACATTTTCTACTTCAACCAACGACAAAGTTTACACCTCTACGTGATATTTTTCAAATTTTCTAAGCAGACGCCGCCAAACGAAAGCTTCCATGGAAAGCACTATGGTTGCAACTATGGCAAGAAGAAAAATGAGTAATACTGTGTTTCCATATTCGTATCCTGCTTTATCCAGCAGTGAGCCCAGACCTGGAACCGATAGTGGTGGCACCGTTGGCTCTGTCGACGGCATGTATTCTGCGAATATTATGGTGTTCCAGCCGGTTCCCCATGAAAGTATGCTTCCCGTTACTATGGATGGCAGTATGGATGGAATAACTATGTGCGTTATCCTCCTCAAGCCTTTAAATCCGAAAAGTTGACCTACCTCATTTATTTCGGTGGGAATGTTTTTCACCGCACTTACAATGTTTAGGAACATGTACCATATCATGTCAAGAACCAACATTATAATACACGTAACTTCAAGGGCGATTCCCGGAGCTCCGATGAGCTGGTTTAGCCCAAGAAAAATAACCGGAAATAATGCAAGAATCGGCACTCCTTGCCCAATATCGAAAAGAGGATAGAACACGGCTGCGAATCTCTTATGCTCCGCGGCCAAAACCCCCATCCCTATAGCTACTACAAGCGAAATTCCATATGCCATTGTAAGTCTTCCTATGGTTAGGGCAATCAGCAGTGGCAGGTGGCCGAGTTCTTCTGCAGGTGGTTCGCTGAATCCTCCGCGAATAATTGCTAATGTCGGAAATTGGCCAAACACTCTATACAAAACAAAGAGAATCACCGAAAGAGCCAGAACTGCTGCAATAATCTTTTCGATGTGCGTGTATCTTCGTAAGCGTTGAGAAGCGATTGTGAAAGCTTTTGGCCAGTGAAATCTTCCAGAATGTAACCAGTGAGTCGCCCTAGTGATTCCAAGCTTTCCAACTCCTGAAAGATCCATTCTAAAAACTGGCTTAAAGGTGCCCGTGCTAGCTCTTTCCATTAGTCTATGCCAAGTGAGAGTGTTGAAGTATACGACAATGAAGGTTATGAATACCAAAAGAATTATGGAAAGGTTCATGTCTTTGTATTCATAGGCCGATTTCGCAAGGAGGGAGCCCAGCCCGCCAGAAAAAGGCGTCACGACCTTTCCTTTATATTGGATATATTCTGCAGCGATCATAAAAAACCAGCCGTCGCACCATGCAAGGTTTGCTCCTGAAATCACTGCAGGGGTTATTGCTGGCAACACCACATGCCTAATGTATTTGTATCCTGTTAAACCGAAGCTTCGTGCTGATTCGACGACATTTGTTGGAATACTGCGTATAGCCCCTACTACTCCAAAGAAGATGGCCCATGCCATAGATGTGAAGAGCAAGACAATTACGGAAAGTTCAACGCCAAAAGGGCCTAGTGCGAAGAGAAAACCTATGACCATTGGGAAATATCCGAGTATTGGAATCGACTGCAAAAGGTCTATGAAAGGTGTGAGAATAAAAGATGCTACTTTGTTTGTTGCGGCTAATATGCCAAAGGAAATCCCCCAAGCGACTGAAATCAAAAGTGTAATTATGATTCGGGAAATTGTGCTGAGGGCGTAGAAAGGAAGGCTTTTAATTTCTGGATATTGAACGAATGTTACGATTACCCAAGCCATTACGCATATAGCGACTAGTCCGCTGATGAAGCTGATTACGTACTTTCGCAACTTTCATTCGCCAGCTTAACCTCAAACATAGTAACGAGACAGTTTGAGGGCGATTTAAGAATATCGTATGTTAAGAGTGGTCAGAAACAATTTTTTCCGTGGCATATCAGCAAGACAAATAAATGACTACGTTTGATTAAGTTCTCTGAACCGTTTAATAGCGTAATTAACGATTTTCATGGCTTCTTCAGCATTTCTCCATTCCTTGAATCTGACCCATTTATGTGGTTCTAACCGCTTGTAGGTTTCAAAGAATTCTTGAATCTCTATAAGCTTATGCTTATGAACATCAGTAATATCTTTATACCCTTCGAATCTCGCATCATTAACAAGCACAGACAAAATTTTAGGGTCTTCTCCTTCTTCATCCTCTATTATCAAAGCTCCTATGACTCTGACTTTTACTATGCATCCAACTTCAAGCGGCTCGTAACTTAACACCATTATGTCAAGGGGGTCGTTGTCATCGAACCATGTTTGCGGAACAAAGCCGTAATCAACTGGAAAAACGACGGATGAAGGTATGATTCGGTCTAGAACAAAAGATTCCCATTGAAGGTTATACTCATATTTGTCCCTTGAACCCATAATGACTTCAATTATCATGTTAAGAAGTTCTGGTGGCTTACCACCTGACGGAATGTCTTTCCAGATGTTCATAGACGAAACCTCAAGCTAAATCGTCAAACTTACTAATTTAGTTTTCCTTGAAAGATTCTGTTAACTCTTCGGGACTTGGATGATGGGAGATTTTTCTTAAAATCATTAATACAACTTGAAATGACATTTCAATTTTCGTTCCAGAGAACTCTGCTGCAGTGACAACGTTTACCCCACGCATGAACCGAAACACACTTCACTGCACCCTTATGTTTTTGGAGAATCTTCAAGTGTTCGTCCAAACCTATTCTAAACTCGTCCTCAAAGGGATTATCTCAAGGTTATCAAAGCCTTTCGACAAACGGTCCTCAATTTGAGTATCTGAAGAGGATGACTTCCCTGCAACACTAAAGCTTCGAATGTGCCTCACCCGGGTTAAAAATTAGTGTTCCTCAAAAAAATCCGCCAGCTTCTTTGTCTCCGACAAGCGAAGGGTTTCTGCGCATTTCCTTGGGTCTAAAGCTTTAAACTCCAAGCCGAGAGTCACCAGCAATCTCTGAACATCCTTTGCGATACTTGGTGCAGCCAGAATTCCACGTACTTCACGGTTTGCTTTAGCTTTAATCGCATCAATGTATTTGGCTAGCTGAAGTGCGGATTCCTTTCCTGCTGTTTTACGCTTAATTTCAACAATAACAAGCTTCCCATTTCTATCTACACCATAAACATCCACGAAACCAGGTTCAACCTTTTTCTCATAGCTTATCGGTTTGAACCCATCCTCCAAAAGCGAAGGGTTCAAAAGAATCGCCTTATGCATGTCCTTTTCACTTGCATAAAGAGAAAACTCCCCTGAATCCACAAGACTTAAAGCAGAAACCATGTGAATTGTGTCAAAAAACACCTTAACTGACTCCCGGGGCTTCCGCCTTACAGCACAAACTTCCAAACCATGGTCTTTGGCTCGAACATGAAAAATGCAGCCTGGAGGTTGCCAGTTGACTGGTTCGTAGCCAACTGATCTATGAACGAGGAGTGAGCCGTCCTCCTTAATTATTAGTATACGTTCACCGGGCTCAAGTTTCGATTTTGCTCTACCAGTGTATTGCACCCAGCATTTGCCGACTACGAGCAGTATTCTGTGTTGTGAGACAGCCTCGCTAACGATTTTTTCTGCTTCTGTTGCATTCGGGTTTACCACAACAGATAAAGGACTAGCACTTGGCACTATACCTTCGCCAATAGTTTTAGAAAGCTTCTATATACATAAGATTTCTGAAGGGTTGCCATGAGCGAATGGGACAAAAAGCGCAAAATAATGCGACTATATGATCTAACAGCACACATTTACGACATAAGACATGCTGAGGAGCAAACCGCGAAAATTGAGGCGGCTCTAACACATGTAAATACGGAAAAATGCACCCTAGTTTTGGATGTTGGTTGCGGAACAGGACTGCTGTTTGGCTATGTTGCTGTCAAAGCAGAAACAACTGTCGGAATGGACATCTCCAAAAAAGTCTTACTTCGGGCAAGAGACCGAGGGAAAAGCCTTGAAAACTTACACTTGATTTTGGCTGATGCCGATAATATGCCTCTGAAAGAACACATATTTAGCCATGTTTTTGCTGTCACACTTATTCAAAACACCCCGAATCCTATAAAAACCTTGAACGAAATTAGGCGAGTTGCAGAAGAGAAGGCTATAGTTGTTGTTACTGGTTTGAAGAAAACTTTCTCTTTGGAAAGTTTCAAGGAACTGTTATGGGATGCAAAGTTGAACATTGTTGCTTTGGAAGATGAATCGTTAAAATGCTATGTGGCGGTTTGCATCAGAAATTAGCATTTGAATTTTACAACATTCAGAACTCAACTATCTCGAGAAATAGAATATTAGAGAAGAGAAGACAGATTGAGACAGAGCGAGTTATGCTGGAAATATGCATTTCATGGGTCTATTAGCATAGGAATTATTATTCTAATCGGGTCGTCTCCTTCGAATGGTGTTCTGCTACTAATGGCATTTAATTATGTGTATGTTTTTCCTATGTTTCTGGCTATTGATGCTATGTCTTTTCCGTCTATTCTATTGTCTTCGTTTTCATCAGTCAAGCAATTCCATCTTGGATGTTCTGGATATGTGGCAAATGCTCTGGTAGCCATTGCGATGTCTTTCCCATCCACTCTTCCATCGACGTTTACATCCCCAGGCATTCTAGCCCTAATAATGTCGATACCTTCGAAGATTGTTCCATCATATAGCTCGCCTGTCATCGTTAAGGTTACATTGCCATACATGATGCCCTTCGAAAGAATAAACTGTGAAACCAGTAGTCTCTCAAGTTTCACCATCAAGTCTGGAATTGTATCGTTATCATAGTCTCCAATCTCTGTAGGACTTAGCTCTGCCGAAATAGTATCATTCACCGTCATTGAAGAAACATCGATATCAACAACGTTGAAATCTTCTGGAAGCTCAACATAAACACTAATCCACCTACCCTTACTGCGCAAATTCAGCACGTCAGGCTTAAAGTCAACTGTAGCACTAATCTCTCCAGACCTGATTTTAAGACCGACGAAAACTTGTTTTGCCTCGTTAGGGCTAGATTGATATGTAATTGCCCACAATAGACTGGAAGCTAGGATTGTGGGCAGTAATATGGCTGAAGCTTTTGAAATCTTCATGTGACAATGACCCTTCAGCGGAGTGGCAAAATCTAAATGCGGATGCTAGTATTCAGCCCATATAGTTATTGTCCAGTTGTAAGTTCCAAGGTCTACATTTGTCGGAATTGACAAGTAATATGACGACCAGTAATACGAGCCAGGTTCTATCATTGTTCCATTGGAAATCCAGCTCTCTGAAATTTGAGTAGTCGCATCACGCAATGTCGAATTCCAATAGATCCAAATCCGCTTGTCAGGTTGTTCGTTTCTGATGTAAATCGTCTTGTACAAGGACATCCAAGTCCTTGGCTGAGGTATTTCTCCAAAGTCTATGAAAGTTACAGGCATGGTGCACTCATAGTTCCAGTAAACTCCAAATTGGGCTGGTATTGGATATCTCACCACTACTCCGACCGGTATCTGCTTCGTATAATCTAGGGTTAGGCTGTACACATATGCAAAGACAGGCACCGCCACAGCGATGAGCAACGATATAAACAGGGCCATTTTTTTATTGATGACTTTCATTTACCTCCCTCCTCCTAAAGACGATAGTTGTGATTCACTTGAAATTAAAGCTTATGAATGAGTCTTCTAGTGTTGTTAGAGTCATTTCTATTGGTGGAATCTTCCTTAGGGTCTTGGTGGTAATCTATCAGATACTCACACTTTCTGGCTCTTGAAAGATATACAATGCATTTAGCAAAGTGCCACTGTTGTCTAGTTCAATCATCCCTATTATCTCCCACTTAGAATTTTACGAATTAGGGAAAAACGCAAGCAAAATTTATATGGCAAGCTAATATTTCAAACTACTCTAACAAACATGGTTGAAATATAGCTTATCGATAGTCAAGGTGAATTTGGAGTCGGAAAGCCCAAATATGTGTCAGGGAATATGTCAACCGTAGACAAACACTATTAGGCTGTATTTCGACTATGCTTGGCGCATCCAAAAAAGTGACCTGGTGGTTAGGTGATTGCCACTAAAAACGCTGAAAACAGACACCGCTGAAACATTAACATTAGAATGGATTTTGCATATAAAAAAATACAAGCTTAGTCTTGATAGAAACTTATGCGCAGGTTGCCAAATGTGCGCCTTGGCTTGTCCGAGAGAGGCTGTCAAAATTGAAAAACAGCCTGAAATTCAGGTAGAGAGGGCCAAAAAAGCCAAAATTGACGTTGATCTGTCAAAATGCAATTTTTGCGGGATATGCGATATACTGTGTCCTTATGGAGCAATAAAAGTGACAGTGAACGGTGAACATGTTCTTTCGGTTGTCGAAAAAGAAAGTTTCCCGCAACTGATTCGTGACATCCAACTCAACACAAGCAAGTGCCCAGCAGATTGTGTTGAATGCGAAAAGGCATGTCCTTTAAGCCTGATCAAAATAACACAAATGACAGCTGATGGGAAAATTGTTGCAGACACAGGTTTACAGACCAAGAGAAGAAGGAGAAGGAGAAAGGGTCTTCAACTCAAAATTGACATACAGAAAGAACGTTGCCCATGTTGCCGAATCTGCGAATTCAAATGCCCAGAAGGCGTCTTGCGTGTGCGAAAATTCCTTTACGGAAAAATCGCGATTCATCTGGAAAAATGTCCACAGAGTTGCACAGACTGTTTGGATGTCTGTCCAATAGTCGGTGCGCTTTACTTTTCAGATGAGGACAAAAAGGTTCATGTAGACGAGATGTTCTGCGTCTATTGCGGAGCCTGTAAGGTCGTTTGTCCAGTTGAGGAAGCCTTGGAGCTTAAACGAACCAAATTGAGCCACACAACGATTCGTTCAGGGGCATGGAATAAAGCCCTAGAAAGGTTGGCTTCGCCAATTGAGATGACTAAAGAATTGAAAGCCAAGGGTTCTCGAAAAGTCATGGAATCTGTAGAGAAGAGACTAGGATGGAAGGGTTCCTGATATGACTGAGAATGAAGCCAAAGAACAAGTCGAAGTCGAGGAGCCGCGGATAGGGGTTTTTATATGCCACTGCGGCTTGAACATAGCAGGCATACTAGACATAAAACAACTTGTGGAATACGCGAGCACCCTACCAAACGTTGTTTATGTCAAAGATAACCGCTATACGTGTGCTGATCCTGGACAAGAAGAAATCCGAAAGGGAATAAAAGAGCATAAGCTCAATCGCGTTATTGTAGCAGCATGCTCACCTCGTATGCATGAACCAACGTTTCGAAGGACAGTCTCGGACGTTAACCTGAACCCGTTTCTTTTTGAAATGGCAAACATCCGCGAACTCTCGTCATGGTGCCATCCAAACACACCAAAAGAAGCAACAGAAAAAGCCAAAGACCTAATAAAAATGGCCATTGCAAAAGCAAGGCTACTGCGACCACTTCAGACGATAGAGGTCCCAGTAACCAACAAAGCCTTGGTCATAGGAGGCGGAATAGCTGGAATGAACGCTGCTTTAGACTTGGCTGAAATGGGCTTCAAGGTCTACTTGCTTGAAAAAGGAGAAAGCATAGGAGGCCACATGGCGCAGCTGGACAAAACGTTTCCAACCCTTGACTGCTCAATATGCATCGAAGGTCCAAAAATGGTTGATGTGGGCCGACATTCGAATATTGAGATAATATCTTATGCTGATTTGTTAAGTGTCAGCGGTTACATAGGTAATTTTAAGGTTAAGATTAGGAAGAATCCACGCTACGTGATTGGTGAAAACTGCACCGGGTGTGGCGAATGCAAAGAGGTTTGCCCGATTGAATATCCGAACGAGTGGGACATGAGTTTGGGTGTTAGAAAAGCTATTTCTGCCCCCTTCGACCAGGCGGTTCCACTTGATTTCACGATAAACAAGGATTATTGCATCGAATGTTACAAGTGTGTTGATGCTTGTGGAGCAAGACAGGCCATTAACTTTGAACAACAACCTGAAGAAGTAGAGCTAGATGTAGGTGCAATAATTGTTTCCACAGGCTACGACATATACTTGCCCTACGATAATCAGCTTTACGGGTATGGCAAACACACAAATGTAATAACTTCTCTTGAGTTTGAGAGGCTTATTCTTGCGGCTGGTCCGACTGGTGGAAAGGTCGTTAGAGCTTCTGATGGACAGAAACCGCACACTGTCGCCTTCATTCAATGTGTTGGGTCTCGGGACGCCAACAAGTATCCATATTGTTCGAACTTCTGTTGCATGTACACGCTGAAGCACGTAGTCCAGCTTAAAGAAAAGTACAAAGAAGATATTGAAGTCTACGTTTTCTACATGGACATGCGGAGCAACTTCAAGGGTTATGAGGAGTTTTACGAGCGGGCTAGAGAGCTTGGCGTAAACTTTGTCCGCGGAAGAGTGAGTCGCATCTTGGAGGTTCCAGAAACAAAGAATCTGATTATACACGCTGAAGACATGACGCTTGGTCAGCCTATAGAGGTCGAATCTGAAATGGTTGTTTTAGCAACGGCAGCGATACCAAAGAAGGGCACAGAGGAAATGGCTCGCATACTTAACCTGACTCGTGGAGCAGACGGCTTCTTTATGGAAAGTCATCCAAAACTCAAGCCCATAGACGCGCCCACTGACGGGATTTTCCTAGCTGGAGCGTGCCAAGGATTAAAGGACATACCGTACAGCGTTTCGCAAGGCAGCGGAGCCGCTTCAAGAGCCGCAACTGTGCTTTCGAAGCCAAAGTGGAAAATCGAGCCCATAGTCTCCGTTGTAGACCCAAACAGATGCAGAAACGTCACAACTAAATGCGGAATATGCGCTGAACGTTGCCCATACGGATCAATAAAAGTGGACGAAAAACAGCCAGCAATGGTCATAACAGCAATGTGCCACGGATGCGGAACATGTGTAGCAGAATGCCCCGCAGACGCGATAACACAGATGCACTTTACAGACGCCCAAATCTTCGCCCAAATAAGGGCAGCGCTAGAAACAAACCCAGAAGACAAGATTTTGGCCATTCTTTGCAACTGGTGCAGCTATGCGGGAGCAGACCTAGCGGGTACGAGCAGGTTTGAGTATCCTCCAGTAATACGCCCTATAAGGGTCATGTGTTCTGGAAGGGTTGACCGAGATTTTATTCTTGAAGCTTTGAGGTTAGGTGCCGGCATGGTTCTGGTTGGTGCATGCCACTTACCTTATGACTGCCACTACATAAGTGGGAACTGGAAAATGAAAGCTAGGATGGATGCTTTGGCGCCGATGCTGCATAAACTTGGTTTAAGTCCCGAGAGGTTTCGTGTAGAATATGTTTCTGCTGCTGAAGGAGTTAAATTCGCAGAAATTGTTAGAGAGATGACCGAACAGATGTATACCCTAGGCAGAGAGAAGATTAAGACAGAAAATGAGAAGTTTCAACCTGTATTGGAGAACATGCTAAAGAGAAAAGAGAAGAAATAGTCAAGCAGCAAAATTTAATAGTATGAAAACATTACTCGTCTGGCATGCCGAAGCCAAAAATGACAGACTTGCTTTACGAGCTGATGAAGAACTCAAAACGAAGCGACAGAGAACTCGCAAAAGTTGTTGGAGTGTCTCAACCGACAATAACAAGAATGAGAAATAATCTTGAGAAGTCTGGATTTATCCGCGAATACACTGTAGTACCCGCCTTTGACAAGCTGGGATTCGAAATCACAGCCCTAAGCTTCCTATCGACAAGCACAATCCCCGAGCACACTAAAGAAATTGACAGTTGGGTTTCCAAGAATCAGAAAATAGTCTTCGCAAGCTCTGGAGAAGGATTCGATGGAACGACGCTCTTGCTGGTTTCGATCCATAAAGATTTCACGGATTTTTCATTGTTCAATCATAATCTTAGGAGCTTTCTTCATTCAAAAGTAACTTCTATGAAGAGTTTTCTATTTTCCATCAAAACCGACGTGGTGAAGCATTTCTCTTTTGAAAGTTTGGAATCGGTGTAACAGATTTCTATACCCAGTCCTTGCACAAGAAACATCTCTAATGAAACTTCTTTTTGGTGACATAATAGATTGAGCCCACTGTCAATCCGACGGTACCTATCACCCATGCTTCCGGGGAAGCAAAAAGAATGAAAAACAACAATGCTAGACACGTGGCTGCGCCTAAAACGGGCACAAATTTGGGGTACAACCTTTTTTGAACTTTCAGTTGCAGGGCACAAATATTGGCCAATAAATAGTAGAAGAGCAGAGAGAAAGTACTTATGGCTACAACCCTTGCAATGTCTATGAGCAAAACAAGCAAGGCCATCAAAATGCCTAATATCCAAATTGAATAGTAGGGAGTGTTGTATTTTGAGTGGAGTTTGCTTAGGGCTTGCGGGACATCTTTTCTTCTCGCCATTGCGTACGCCATACGGGATACCCCCAGAATCGCTGTGAGTAAAACACTTCCAGTTGCCAATAATCCTCCAGAAGAGACCATGTAAATGGCCGCAGTGTTTTCTGTTGTGCTTATTGCTTTGGTTAATGGAGAACTTGATTTTGCCAGCTCAGGCGCTCCTATAAGTCCGACAGCCACAAAGCCGACAAGTATGTAAACTACTGTTGATATAGCCAGCGATAAGAGTATGGCTTTAGGAACATTCCTTTTTGCGTCTTTAACTTCTTCTGCTATTACAGCTGCCCTTGCAAAGCCGCCATAGGCGAAGAAAATATAGCAAGCTCCATAAAGAACTCCAACATCAAAAGGAGCAAACGAAGTGAAATTTGCGGTGTTTGCGTATCGTAATCCAAAAATGACGAAGAATGCTAGTACGAGCAGTTTTGCGACAACGAGGAAGTTGTTCAACGAGGCTGACTGGCGGATGCCGAAGAAGTTTAGCGTTGTAAAGGCTATGCAGATGATGGCTGCAATCCAATTAGCTGGTAAGATCGGAAACAATGCTGTTAGATAGTACGCGAATCCTAGAGATACAGCTGCGCCTGTGAAGGTGTTGGACAGAATCCACATCCAACCAGTTAGAAAGCCTGCGAATGGCGAGATTAGCTGGTACGTGTATTCGTAGATGCTTCCTTCTTTTGGCTGCCACGCTGTTAGCTCGGCAAAGCTTAACGCCGTAAATAACGAGATGATCGCAGCAATAACTATGGAGACTATCAAAGCTGAACGAGCAAAGCCCGCAACAATGCCCGTGACAACAAATACGCCTGCACCTATTATTGCACCAACGCCTATAGCCGTAGCATCCAACAAACCCAATGCGGGCTTTAAGCCGAACTGCTGAGGACTGTCTTCCCTCATGTTCACACCAGTTCACACAAAGGTTCAAAAGCAGTTCTATTAAAACTTCGTATACTATTTAACCCGGAGATTTCTCTCACGGTCTTCTTTGTCTTCCCAGAATTCCCTCGTTCGCAAATATTGGATTTTCGCTTTCAACAAGTCCATGTAAAATTCGTCTTCTTTAGGATGCATTTTCCCGAGGATTCTGAAGGCTGTTTCAGGACCTACTCCTTTAACCTCCAACGCTATTATTGCTTTTTTTCCGTAGCTCAACACCAAATCAGCCGTACGCCTTGCGTGAGTTAGATCTTTAAGCTCTTCTTCAGTCAATTCCTTCCCCTCTCGCCTTTCCTTTAGAATTTCACGTAAGCGTCTTGTGTCTTGGCTTGGGTACAACAGTGCTAGAAGCCTTGAGTCACACTTTCCGCATGACGGCTTTTCTGGCAGACTCTTAATCTTCTTCTCTGCAGCCCATTCGCCACATTCCATGCATAGTAGCATCGCCGTCCTGGCTTCTATTGCCTTCTTCATTTTATCTATGTTACTTAACAGAACTCGTTCAGGCGCCATGAGCTCTGAAACGTCAGAGTATTTGGCAAGGATGTGATATGCTAATGGAGTAGGTCTTTCAGAGCGATACAAGGTGCTAACCTTTATTTCCCCGCTTTTAACGTCACGCATGATTTCCTTAGCCTTTTCAATGTCAACCTTCTCCAGCATGGCTTCACGTAGAGTCTCATCATAAATCGGTGTTTCCCTGAACTGGGCTGGCAGCTGACCTTGCCTCTCAGGTCCCATTGTTTTTCCGCGCGGCAATGCGCCAAATCTCTCAGCCACGAATTTCATCTTGTAAGAGAAAGGAAATCTGGCTTCCAGGTAATCGTTGAAAGCTTCATCCACAGCTTCGTCAGTTAAATCAAAGAGGACTGCCGACATCTTATCAGCTTCTTGCTGTGTTAACCCCCGTGGTATTTCGATCAGTATGCGGTAGCCGTCATTCCACCAGCCAACAATAAACTCCTTGTCTGAAAGTAAGCTGTCGAAGATGCCGCCTAAAGTGCGATTGACTATTTCGCCGAAACAAGCGTGGACTACAAGATATTTGTCGAAAGTTTCAACGAGGATGTGATTGTGTGTTGGCAACGGTGCGCCTTGGTTCAAATGTTCCTCAACTTCACGCACAGCATCAAGCAAAGCATTCTTATCAGTTTTGAGCTTTTCCGCAAGTTTCTCTGCAGCTATTTCAGCATTTTCCGTCTCTTTCAACTTCTCTTTGATTTCTTCTCGTAATTTGCCTGTTTCTTGAGCTAGGTCAAATGGCACGGGTAAGATCTCTCCGTCCCAACCTGGAATCGCCGCGAACATGTCTTCTGAAGGGACAACATGGACGGTTCCAGTTTCCTCCTCTATCTGGACTATGCGCCAAACTCTTCCTCTGACAATGAAGTTTAGGCCGATACGCGCTCTTAGAGCCATGAACTCGTCGCCCAAAGTGCCGATTTTTCTGTCTGAAATCACGTTGATTATCGGATAGCGTCTCTCGTCTGGAATCATGGATAGGTTCTCGTAGTAGTAGGTCCTAGTCCTTCTCGTTTTCTTCAAAAGCTTTTCTTCTTCCTCAAATCTTAATTCGCCTAGGCTTTCTAAAAAGTATATCACATCCAGAAGCGTGTTTTCAGTAAGGTTCTGATAAGGATAGGCTCTCTGTACTGTTGCGAGTAGTTCCGTCGGAGTTATTGTCCCTCTATCCATAAGCAAGCCAGCAACCTGATGAGCCAGAACATCCAGAGCGTTTTCGTGGATCAAGATCCGTTCAATCCTGTTTTCATAAGCATTCCTTATTGCCGCAACAGATTCAAGCGTGTCGTCAGGATATGCCGAGACAATGACACCTTCAGAAAGCATGTCCAAGCGGTGTCCGCTGCGCCCAACCCTTTGGATTAGGCTGCTTACCTGTCTAGGCGAAAGGTATTGAATGACCAGATCAACATTGCCTATGTCTATGCCAAGCTCCAAAGTGCTCGTACAGATTATCGCCTTCAAGACTTCAGACTTGAACTCATCTTCAATCTGGACACGTTCTTCTCTGGATAAAGAGCCATGATGAACCGCAATATCGCCTCGCCCTAGCTGATTAAACTTGTGCCCCAGCATTTCGGCGATTGTTCTACTGTTCACGAAAATCAAAGTTGACCTGTGGCTGTCAACAAGCTCAGTTAATCGCCTTATCCTAGCGGCAGCTTCTGGCGACGTTCGAACCTTTCCAGCTAGCTCATAGTCAGCTTCTATTGGAAGCGGAGTTTCTATATGGTACTTATAATTTTTAGAAAGCGAAGCCTGAACTACGCTAATGCTTCTACCTGTTCCAACGATGAACTCTGCAACTTCGTCTGGGTTTCCAACAGTGGCCGATAACCCGACTCTCTGAAAGTCCTTCCCAACAACATCACGAAGACGCTCCAAAGCTATGGTGAGCTGGACGCCACGTTTGCTTGATGCTAGTTCATGCACCTCATCAACAACAACCCATTGTGTTTGGCTCAGGTGACTTCTCATGCGAGAACCTGGAAGAATAGCTTGAAGAGTTTCGGGCGTGGTCACAAGCATCTGAGGCGGAGAAATGGCTTGCTTTCTGCGTATCTTCAGTTCTGTGTCGCCATGTCTGACCTCAACTGATATTCCAAGTCGATGAGCCCAAAATGTCAATCGCTTTAGCAGATCACGGTTCAAAGCCCTCAAAGGCGTAATATAAACTACAGCTACGCCTTTCTTCGCTTCTTGTTGAACAAGTCTGGAGAAGATTGGCAGAAGAACAGCCTCTGTTTTGCCACTTCCAGTAGGCGCAATTAAGAGTACGTTCTGTCCACGCAAAATAGGCGGAATAGCCATCACCTGAGGAAGCGTAGGCTCTGAAAACCCAAGCTCAGCTAATACGTCACGCACTGGCTTTGCAAGAGAATCGAAAACAGAAGTTGCTGAAACCTTGCTCATTAGCTTGTGCCAAAAACTATACGGTTGAAGAAGGGTTTATTCTTTTACCCTCAAATGTAGTTGGAAGCAAAATTTGAGACCCACATCCTCATGGTACGCAATCGAAGTCTTCTCTCTAAACATGCCATCGTTGAGGATATTGCCGAACACTTCCATCATCGGTTCTTTCCTACTACAGAAGACAAGCTCACCAGTGTTGTTTGTCCAGATTGTCAAGCCTCTGGTTTTTCCCTTATGTATAAAATGCAAGAAGGCATTATCTTTGTTAAGCTGTAGCAAGGCAATTGCGCTAGGTCCTTGCAAGACACAGAAAAGCGCGTACAAGGCTTCTTCCGCGTTCTGTGTCTGTTGCAGTAGCTCTTCAAAGGCGTGGGGAATAACTTCTGAATCGATGAGCTCGACCTTTTCTGATTCAAAAATGTGTGCTTTGCCTAACTTATCTCTTATTTCTCTGTAGTTCGTCACGCTTCCGTTATGAGCTGATATAACCGTCAAGTCGCTATGGCATCTTGCCATGTACGGCTGTGCAGTCTCGTTAAACTTTGCGGTCTCCATGAATTGTGGACTCGGCATGCGCACATGACCGATTAAAACACATGCTTCTCTAATCCTAATGGTTTCAGACAGGCACTTTGAAGGAAAATCACAGATTTTCCCAACCTTATTAAGCACAACATTGTCATCGTCTGCAAGAATAGCTACACCAGCACCGTAGCCTCCAACGGGTCTAGGTTCTTGCGGATATTGATGAACTTCCAACTTTTCCAGAACTTCAGAAACTTTGGCCATGGACACTGGCTTTTTTAATGCAAACCCGAATATGCCGCACATCGTCTGTCGATTCTCCAATCGATTCCAGACTAAGTTTGCAAACTTTGAATAAAACTCTTCGGCTGAACAGTACTGAGAATTCTCCGCAAACGTAAATAGCATGGACGATTACTATAGTTTTGGACGATGAGGTAATCGAGGTACAATGACCGTGAAGGATGATTGCTTTTTCCGCTCCTGAGTCCGACACAGAATAGTAGAACTAAGATTTCGTGCGTAAAGAAAGATGGATGATGACTTGTTATCTTTCTGCGGAGCCAGAGATGTACGCCCAGACGCTTACTAGGACCAGCGTTAGACAAGCTCCAGCGAATCCTGAGACTAGGAACCGTATTTGAACTAGTTCTGGCAGTATTATCAGAAGCCACGGAATTATATAGTCGGCTGTCAGTTGGGCTATGACTCCTGCGATGAACCCTAAGAGCGCTACTAGTCCGAAAACCTTTAACCTATCACCCATTCAAGTCACCTTTGGCTTAGAATTCAAATCTAAGCCTCTTTTTAGTCTAACTTACACTTTTTTGTCTATTATTCCAAAACCAGCAATCTTGTCTTTTAATTAGAAAATTAAAGCCTAAAACCATTTTCAATCTGACGTATAGCTCTACGTATATACTTACATATTTTCAACATATTAACAATGTATAAGATTGTTCTAAGCAACTTTTGTTTTTCGGAGGAATTAATTTGTCAGAAAGATTTGCGAAAAAATGGGAAACTAGGAGAGAAGACCAACCGTTCACAGAGCGCATAAAGGAGGCCGTAAAGCCACCTGGCCCGCTGAAACCACGCTTGGACTTTGCGGTCAGACGGATAGAGTTGCAGGTTCAGAAACTAGATCAAGCCACTGATAGGTTCAGTCAAAGAGACAACACAATATTTGCAAGGATAGTTGACGCGTACACAAAGCACGACACCGCAAGGGCAAACGTATTTGCAAACGAACTAGCAGAAATCCGCAAGATGGAAAGGCTAATTATTAACGCAAGACTTGCGCTTGAGCAGATTGTGTTAAGGTTACGAACTGTATCAGAACTTGGAGATGTGGTATCCACATTAGGACCAGCAGTAGGCGTGTTACGATCAGTGAGAACTGGACTTGTAAGCGTCTTCCCTGAAGCAGAAAGCGAACTCGGAGAAATAGGCAACCTACTAAGCGGAATAATGATTGAAGCTGGACAAAGCTCCGGAATGACGCTGAACTTTGACGCAGTTAACGAAGACGCACAGAAAATTCTCACAGAAGCGGCAACCGTTGCAGAACAAAAGATCAAAGAGAAGTTCCCAGAACTACCACCAGGGATCCCAGCAATACCGACAACTTCAGTTGGGGAGAAAGCGCCAACTGAAACCTCATAAAAATAGGGGAGAAAAGTATGTCACAAGACCCCAACCTTTTTCTTTCCATCGGAAAACAGATTAAAGACGAATATGGACGTGTAGTAGGCAAAGTAGCGTCTTTTGCGCTAACTCCTAGCGGAAAGTTTGATGCCGCCTTTATCGAACAAGGCGACGGAAAATTCTTGAAGCTCTCAACTGAGAATCTTAGATTCAATGGCGCCGATGTCACACTCGTTTCCAAGATAAAATCAGAAACAGGCGTTTTCTGTGATCAGATCCCACTCATATGGCGGAAAGACCAAGCCCTAAAAGAGCTGGCTGAGAAAAAGAAAATCTCGCAAGAACTTTACGAAGAGTTACATGGTAATTTCGACGGCGCATTGGCCCAACTGAAAGGCGAGGCTCAAACGCTCACAGAAGAAATAGACAAGGAAATCGCTCGATGCATTAAGGAAACGAGAGAGTTAAACTATGCTTTAGTGCATCTTGAAATCGAACATGAAATAGGAAAAGTCGACAACCAATCTTATGATGCCGCTTCTGCAATAATCCAGGACAACCTCAAAAGAGTAAACACAGAAAAAGCTGATCTAGAACTTACAAAAAGCAAACTCTCGAACATTATGCTTGGTGAAGAACCGGAAAAGGTCGAACAAGAGAAAAGCGAAGTGAAAGAAGAGTCTACTTCAACTTCAACAGGTCCGGAGCTTCCAGAGCCGCCTGTAGTTGTGTATGTAAAGGAAGTCGGAAAGACCGGCATATAGTAGCTATAGAAAGGTAGCGGGCGGAGGGAAAGAGCATCAAAGGTTTCATTCGTTCAAGCCCTCCACCACTTCGTGAAATAGTTGTCAAGTCAATACAGACACTAAAGGTTCAGCGTAACAAAATCGACCAAGCGAGCTTCAGACTTAAAGAGAGAGACAGAATCCTTTTTCAAACGTGCATAGGTGCTCTAAGAAACAAAAATAGGGAAAGAGCAGCAATCTGTGCAAACGAGGTTGCAGAAGTTCGAAAGCTACTGAAATTTCTTAGCAACGTGGAACTAGCGATAGAACGTGTGATTCTCAGACTTGAAACAATAAAGGAGCTAAGCGACGTAGTCTTTGACCTGAAGCCTGCTTTGAAGCTTCTGCAGAGCGTTTCTCAAGAATTGTTTGAAGTTCTACCGGATGTTTCCTCAGAACTCAATAAGGTTAATGAAGAAATAAGTGAAACACTGTACACTACAAGGATAAGAGCGGATGAGTCAATAATACCGGTAAACAAGAAGACATCTGGAGGAGAAGAAGTACTAAAAGAAGTCTCAAGCTTCCTTGAACAAAGACTTGCTGAAAAACTTCCTGAACCGCCCGCTACTCTAAAACCCTCTGAAGCGGAAAAAACTACACTAAAGGAGATGGTGGCCTTGGCAGCCAATTGCTCGCAAGCGATTGGACGGGAAGCAGTTGAGCAATCCGATGGAGATTCTTCTCAAACCCTCTTTTCTTACAAAAAGGCAGAAATTCAGGAAATTTCCTTAAAGGTTGAAAAGCCATCGTTAGAAGATGTGCTTCTCGACTATGTCAAAAAAAGGAATGGAGAAATGGACATAGCCCGTTGTTCTGTGGATTTGAAAACATCATGTGAGGAAATTGAGAATGCCCTTGAAAGTCTGGGGGCAAAAGGGAAAATAAAAATCGAATTGAAGTCGGAAGGATAGGAGTTGAAGTGTTATGAGTGCTTCTCAAGAGCTTGAGAAAGCCGCAACAAATTTTGCCCTTGAAGCAGTGCGCTTGGACAAGCAGGGCGCAAGAGGCATGGCGATAACGATGTACCAGAAAGCCATAGAGAGCCTGCTTAAACTCGTACAACTATATCCCGAGTACAGCCTAAACAAAGTCTACATACAAAGGGCAATAGCTTATCAAGAGAGAATAAGGACGCTACAAGGAGCAGCAGCACCCGTACAACCATTAGATGAAACTCGAGAGGGTGAAGGTGCAAAAGCCAGCCAAGGCGGAAGATCAAGCTATGAGGAACTAATAGTCACTGAGAAGCCAAGTGTACGATGGGAGGAAGTTGTCGGACTTGAAAATGCCAAAAAAGCCGTGAAAGAAGCCATAGTTTACCCAGTTCAGAGACCCGACCTATTTCCTTTGGGCTGGCCAAGGGGGATACTTTTGTTCGGACCACCGGGTTGCGGAAAAACTTTGCTGGCCGCAGCTGTTGCCACAGAGATAGATGCAACTTTCATTTCTGTTGATGCCGCTTCAGTAATGTCTAAGTGGTTGGGGGAAGCTGAACAAAATGTCGCGAAACTTTTCGGTTCTGCTCGAAAGTCAGCCACAGACGGCAAGCCATCCATTGTATTCATAGATGAGTTGGACTCTCTTATGGGAAAACATTCAAACGAAGTCGGCGGCGAGGTTCGTGTTCGGAACCAGTTCTTGAAAGAAATGGATGGCATCATAGATAAGGGCAAGAACCTTCACGTTTATGTGATTGGAGCAACAAACAAGCCTTGGGATTTGGACTGGCCGTTTATAAGAAGATTTCAGAAGAGGATTTTGGTACCTCTTCCAGACCATCACACGCGTTTGATGATGTTTAAGCTGTATACAAGCAATCTTCAGCTTGCTCCAGATGTTGACTTGCATGAGTTGGCTAGGCTGTCAGAAGGATTTTCGGGAAGCGACATAAGAGATGTTTGCCAATCAGCACATCTCAAGCTCATCGGCGAGTTCTTCGAGTCTGGTCAAGCAGCCAACAAACTGGCCAAGCCGAGGTCTTTAAGAATGGATGACTTTAGACAAATATTGGAAGAGAGAAAACCAAGTGTTTCGCTTGACATGTTATCGTTATACAATAGATGGTTTGAAGCCTTCAAGGCTCTTTGAAAGGAGGGAATGCAAAGAAATTAAAACTTTGGGTGGAAAGGTTTGGAGAACCAATAATCTTTTTGAAAATTCTCCTTTCTCCCCCTCAGATAAAATCTCCAAACCCCACAACCCAAATATTCTATAAGCGTGTCTTTTTGATGGTTCCCTCAATAATGTCTGCGATTTTTTTTGGATTTTTGAACACGTCAATGTATGGAATTTCCAAATCCAAGGATTTGGTTGAATACGGTCCAGCAAAAGCCAAGATAGGTTTAAAAGACCTTAAGGCTTCTAACACCTCTTCCTTGGACTTTACGACCACAACCTTTTGAATGTCCATTCTTTTGCCCACCATCTTTCTGAATCCTTCGAGAAAGATTACGTCGTTTCTTTCGCATTTTTCTAAAATCTCGCTTAGTGAGAAGCTTTTTTCGTCGACTTTTTCTATTGTAGCTATTTCATGTGATGCCACGCTAATGATTGTTTTTGCTCCAGATTTTGCGAGCCTCCAGGTGTCTTTTCCTTCCGTATCGATTGTGAAGTTTGCTTCTTGAATATGCTTTACCACTGCGATTTTGTAGCCTCTTTTCGTTAACGCCTTCGTTAGGATCTCTATGGTTGTTGTTTTCCCAGAACTCTTGCTTCCGACAACCGCAATAACAGTTGTTTTCATTTTTGCACCTTTACTATCTCATCTCTTCTCTGAAGACCTTTTCCAACAGTTCTTTACTCACATTTAATTTTTCCGAAAGGTCTTTCACCCATTTTGTGTAGGTTCTGAAAAGGTTTTGAAGTATTTCGGCTTTTTCTTTTTGAGACAAGTCTTTTTCTTCAGCGAGCAATAGGGCAAACCACTTGCCTATGTCTGAAAGCTGATAGGCTTTGACCCAAACAATACGACCTTGCTTTTCGATCTTTTCCATATTCTCCTTTAAGACGCCTAGTTTTGTGAGTGACTTTAGGTTTTCAATGACTGTCTTGTTTGAATAGCTAAGTTTTCTAACAAGGTCTTTTTGGTAGATTTTGTTTGATATGCCTTGGTTGAGGGAATATTTCAAGACGTCGACAGATGCTTTTGAACCGAAAATCGCGCTGAGGATTTTAGTTTTTTGCTCGGATGGCAAAAACACTACATAGGGATGTAAGTTTTCGTTCAAACAGTTCACTCTAGACTGCTTTACTCTAAACCCATTTTAAGTGTTGTGGGTGTGCCATCTACTCAAGACCGTTGGAATCATGAGAAAAGCATTTGTGGCTGAGATAAGCGTTAGAATAATGGACCAAGGGACTTAAGTTGAAGGTTTTAGGTCTATCATGCAGTGCTAGGAAAAATGGAAACACCGCGAAAGCCACCAATATTGCTCTAAACCATATCGGAAGTAAAGGCGTTGAAACTAAGTTAGTCCATTTAACAGACTATAACATCAGTCCATGCAGAAACTGCAACATGGAATGCTACTACAACAAAGAGTGTCCAACACCCGACGACTCCAAAAAACTTGCAGATTTTCTCGAAGAATTCGATGGTTTGATCGTCTGTTCACCCCTTTATAATGGAACGATCCCCGCCTTAGCGTCTGCTTTCCTAGAGAGAAACCCATATCCATACGACGAAGTTCTGAAGAACAAGGTCACCTCGGCTATAATTATTGGAAGTATAGGTGAGGCGAACGCAGCTTCGATCCTTACCTCTTGGCTTGCGCCTAGAAAAAATTTCCTTGGTTGGATTGAATTGGATCCACGTGGTACAGTAGCGAGAAATCCAAAACTCAAAGATTGTTGGCTTGAAGGAAACATGATGGAAGATGAGCAGAATCGAAGAAGAGTAAGCGAATTAGCCGACAAGGTCTACACCAAATTACTGGAACTAAGAACAACTTGTCTGAGACGATAGATATTTACCATCCAAACCACATTCCAACTCGGGGTTGCAAGACTACGATTGATGATTGGAGTCCAGCGGACGGCGATACTTTCACAACACAAGAAGGGTTCATATTCAATGTTTTCGGCTACGAACATCCCAAAAAGCGAGTTTTTGCATTCTTAAAATACATCCCTGCCAAATTCACAGGACTTTTCAATATTGATCTCTTAGACAAGACATGGAAATATGGAAAAGTGAAACTTTTTCGAGCAGAAAAACTCTACACTGCAAACAACTATCAAGTGTTTGTTGAGACCTTTAGGAAGAATTTCCCAAACTACGTATATTTTTGTCCCTTCAGAGGGAAGGAAGTAATCAGTGTCCCATTGCCCTTAGTCAAAAGAGTTTATGTTCCTAGGGATTGTCTGAGTTTTTTAATGGAGCTTAAAAGCAAGGATAGCCTGCAAAGAATGACGTTGAACTTTATCGAATTGTTATCAAAAGAATCAGGTATTGCTTTAGAAGATTTTGGGGTTCACGGTTCGGTTGCTTTAAACATGCATTCACGTAAGTCAGACATAGACATCGTTCTGTATGGTTCGCGAAACTTCCGCAGGCTAGAGAGGACAATAAACAGACTTGTTGAGGCTGGAACGTTAAGCTACGTGTTCACGAGTCGTCTAGATGCTGCGAGACGATACAAGGGCCGCTATCTGAACAAGATTTTTATGTACAATGCGGTTCGCAGACCGGAAGAGGCCAATACAACATATGGAGCACTTAAGTATTCCCCAATAACCCAAGTCAATTTTCAATGCAAAGTCAAAGATGACAACGAAGCCATGTTTCGTCCAGCAATTTACAGAATTGAAGACTACCAACCAACCGACTCAGTCTCAGCACTTCCAAAAGATAAGATTCCAGAACTTGTTGTTTCCATGATTGGATGCTATAGAAACGTCGCCAGACAAGGAGACAAAATCAAAGTGTCTGGGATGCTGGAAAAAGTCGAAGATGTTAGAACAGGCGAAATCTTTCATCAGGTTGTTGTTGGAACAGGCACAAGAGAGGAAGAGCATATTTGGCCGCTTTAAGGCTTAGAGATCGTGACGCCATCATAACAAAGGAAGGCTTGATTTTTCGCGTCTTTGGCTACTGTCATCCGCCAAAAGCCTACATCTGCGATGTCGAATACGCACCGGCAGAAGTTTTCAAATCGAGGAATCCTAAGGCTTTAAGGAGCAGAGGACAACGTGTATTCTACAAGTTCTACGAAGATCAGGGCTGGAAGTTTGTTAAGAGCAATTTCCCACATCACATGATATTTCATGAAATGCTTCAGAATAATGTCGTAGGCGTTAAACATCATGATGTAGTGAACGTGCGAAGACCAAATGAAAAGCTTAAGAAGTTAGTTGAAAAAGAGCCGAAAGATGAGCTCCTCATGGCCATGCATAGTGTTCTACAAATCACAACTGACTCTTCCGGTTTGTCAATGAAGGATTTCGGCGTATTCGGCTCCTTACTTCACGGATTCTACCATCCAAAATTCTCTGATATAGACTTAGTCATCTATGGAAGAGAAAATCTGGCTAAACTTCGCAAGTCTTTAAAGGAAATGTATCAGAATAGTTATTCTCCGCTTAGAAACGAGTTCCAAAGCTATGAAGTAATCAAAGGAAAGCGCTGGAGATTTCAGAATTATAGCTCCAAGGAATTTGCGTGGCATCAGGAAAGAAAAATGATTTACGCATTGTTTAACGACAAAAATAGCGGAAGACTAATCAAAACAGAGTTTGAGCCTGTGAAAAAGTGGGAAGAAATTAGGGAAGAGCAATTCACGGGGACGAAAATTATGCAGAAGGGTTGGGTCAAGATTTTTGCGCGTATAATAAAAGACCAAGATGCGGCTTTCATTCCTGCTGTGTATGAAATTAAGCCACTCACAGTTTTACATGGGACAAAGGATTCTCATGAAACAACGCGAATAATTTCTTACTTGGAAGAGTTTCGAATGCAAGCGCAGGTTGATGAGAAGGTTTATGTTGAAGGAAACCTAGAAGAAGTCGAAACTGCTGGCGGAAGCTTTCACCAAGTGACATTGACTTATTGCCCAAGATACTATCAGCAAGCGTTGAAAGTTGCAGCCTAGTTTGCTAGACGAGAACCATATAGTCTGAGGGTCTATTTCCAAGCAGCAGCCTAAAATATTCGCGGTTTTGCTTTCTGTCTACGACATGTTCAACTTTTCCCTGTGCGATCACAACTTCTCCTGTCCTAGCTTGTTCACAAAATCTGCCGCGGAAAGAGGCAATTTCTTCGATTGGAAATCGCATTCCTTCAAGTATATCAACATTCTTGATTTTGTAATTGCATGGCGTAAAAATGGCTTCTGAATCATCCTCGACCTTGGCTTTAATCTTCGCGTAGCCAACATTCTTATAGCATACTGCAGCATACTCAGAGTGAATTTCGCTCCAATCCTTTACAAATCGCATGAAGTATTCTCTATTTTGGAATACCCCCTGCATCACCTTCCTTGATTCAACCTTCTTAAAGTCTCTAAAAGACATTCGCGTGTCTCTTACTCGAAACTGGAAAAGCTTTCGCAATCCTTTCATCTGATAGGTTTTCACGGGACTTTTAGAATCTTGCGTCAAAGCCCTTAATGCCCTATGAACTTTGCGACAGTTTTCGCTTCCATAAATTATCGGGTCAATGTCAGAATTCGGCGTGTGCAGTTTGACAAGAAGCGAGCCTGAAATCCCCATTTTGTCCCAAGGTACCTTTGCACCGCTTTTCAGAACTTCCACAAGCTCTAATGCGTCTCGTTCCAGTTCATCTACCTTTTCACTGTGTCTGAGTTCTCGCAAGCGGTTAGCAGGTTTATAATAATGTTTGACATTTTTCAATGGCACCTCGCAAATGTTTTCGTCAAATGTGGGGTCACAGACTATGTATTGCGGAAAATTCTTTTCGAGGAACTCAAATCGCGCGGAAATGCTGTAAATCTTCTTGTATCTCGAACCTTTTTGCCCACGATTACCTAAAGGATCTGGAATAAAACGTGGAAAAGCAACAATCTTGCTTGGGGGATGAACCAAGCCTTTCGTGTCAAATATTATTCCATTAAAATCTTGGAAAAGGTCTCCTTCAGCAGGTTTTATTTTCATGTGCACACAGATCAAGAGGTGTTCTATGATTTTCGAGTTAATAGGTTTGCTCTACGTAGGGCAAGCACCAGGCCAACACCTAGAATCGTTGCAATTATTGTGAATAATATTCGTTCCATTGCTGAAACTGGTATCATGTACATGAAAAGTCCTGCAACATCAGGCAAGCCCAACGGTATCAGGAAATAGTTTTCGATTACAGCAAGCGGAATAAAAATATCAATAACATTTATGAAAATTAGATTTCCGAGCATATGATCTGCTATTATTCCACAATAACTAGCCAAAGAAACTGCCAAGACAAAAACACTTCTGCCCATCCCAAACAAACTGTAAACTATAACCGTTCCTCCCACTAAAAATGTGGGCAGAGATAAGTAGGGAAGAATCCATACGTCGCTTGAATAAGGCCTAGTGAACATGTAAGCAACCACCATGAGTATGATCCCAACGAGTAGATAGGTTGGCTTCGCTTGCCAGCTTCTCACCTCCGAATTCTCTTTGTTGAATGCATTTCCGATGCGCCCCCTCGTAGCTAGGATTAAGACAAGCCCTGCAATGTGAAGAATGGGATAGAATGGAGCCCGTTGACCGACGCTTGTCAAATACCATCCGATGATTAGTAGACCTAAAACTGTTGACGCAAGCATCCATCCCTTGATTCTGCGTCCATTGTTGCCTGAGTTTTTCTGTGTAAGGAATCCAGCAACTAATGCAGATACAGCTGGGCAAAATGAAGTGAGAATGCTGAAGGGACTTCCAGCTGTAATTAATCCTCCGATAAGCGCGGCTAGAAAGCCGAGGTACGGACCAATGATTATGCCATAGATTGGCGCAAAAACAGCGTCGAATTTGATATTTGCATCGGGCACTCCTACTACGGGAATTCCGGGTAGAATTTTGATTATAACGGCTGAAAAAGCGGCAAAAACAGCCACAAAGGCAACATCTTGCGCAGAAAGCTTAAGTTTCATGATGCTTTTCCCTTGTATTTTTCTCCATCGCTGTGCAATTTTTTACACAACATTAATAAAACTTTCTATCTTAATGCTATATGCGAGTTGGTGTTCTCGGAATTGCTTGCGTTTGAGAAGGCGAAGCACATTTCGAAGTGTTTGGAGTTAGCTATACTTTTCGAAGTAAGTGCCGACAAACCTGGCAACGTGAATCTAGTGGTCGGCTTTGAAGGGACGTGTTATGAGCACTTTCTTGCTTCTGCTGTTGCTGCGGAACCTTATTTTGAATTGGCTGCAGAACAAGGCATCTCAGTTTCTCACGGGAAAATCACTATTAGTGATGTTGGGCTTGGGCGCATCATAAGGGATTGTGTGTCAAATATTAATGGTTGGCAACACGGCGGTAACACATTGCTTGGGACTGTGATCTTGCTTTCGCCGATTGCGGTTGCAGCGGGGATGACCTCTGCTAAAGAAGGAAATGTCTTCGAGATTCTAAAGATAAGGGAGAATGTGAGGCTGACCGTGGAGTCAACTACTTCTGAAGATGCCATGAATGTATATGAAGCAATAAAAATCGCTAACCCAAGCGGACTAGGTAAAGCTCCTGAACTCGATGTTAACGATCTAAACTCGGTGAATAGAATAGCTAATGAAAATATTTCACTCTACCAAGTCTTTAAGATAGCATCCAAATATGATAATGTCTGTGCCGAATGGATCAACAACTACCCGATAACCTTTGACATTGCCTATCCATATTTGACGGAGCAAGTCAAGAAGTGCCAAGACTTGAACATGGCAATAACCCACACTTTCTTAAAGGTTCTTGCAGAATATCCTGACACTTTCATAGCCAGAAAGGTTGGCACTGAGAAGGCACAAGAAGTGTCATCAGCAGCAGAAAAAGTTTTGGAGCTTGGAGGACTTGAAACTTCAATAGGAAGGGAATCGCTCCGCACATTTGACTTGCAGCTTAGAAAATCGAGTAACCTCTTGAACCCCGGAACCACAGCTGACATAATCGCAGCTGCCTTAGCTTTAAGTCTTCTGGGCGGGTACAGGCCATGACCTGAAATGAGGAATTGTGCAGGCATAAAAATTAATTAGGTTAAAACCATGAATCAGCTTTAAAAAACACTCGAGTCTATGCTGGGAGCAGCTTGACTGGATAGTTTGAGGTCAAAAAATGACGGAGTACACAAAACTGCACGTAGTATTACTTACTGGACGAACAATAGAGCAAGGTGTCGGAAAAGAACGCGGGAAAGCATCCAAAGAATACATTGAAAGCGTTTCGGTCTGCTATATCGACCCTGAAGATCTAAAAAGGCTGGGGATCAAAGAGAAAACCAATGTTCTTGTGTCATCTGATTATGGCTCGGTTGTAGTAAAAGCCTTGAAATCCTTAAGGGCTCCTCATCCTGGAGTTATTTTCATTCCGTATGGTCCATGGGCAAATGCCGTTGTGAACCCTGAAACTCACAGTGTCGGAATGCCATCTTTGAAAGGAATTCCAGCAGAAGTCAAGCCTGCTCCGGACAAGCCCCTTCTTGATCTGGAAGACCTCCTTAAAGAAGAGTTTGGGAAGAATTAAATATGCCAGTTGTCAACGCTGTGCCGTGTCCAGTCTGCGGAAGCCTATGCGACGACATAGAATTAACAATTGAAGATGGAAAAATAACGAAGGTTAAAAAAGGCTGCGCCATGTGCGAATCAAAGTTTTTGGGCTTTAACAGCGAACGTAGGCTCTTGAAGCCGCTGATAAGAAAGAACGGAAAACTCGCCAGAGCTTCGCTTAGAGAAGCCATAAAAAAGGCTGCTGAAATCCTCTCGGAAGCAAATTATCCAATCTTGTACGGTTGGAGTTCAACGAGTTGCGAAGCCATGCGGGTAGGCCTTGAATTGGCAGAAGAGGTTGGAGGAGTGATTGACAATACATCAACGGTTTGCCATGGACCATCAATTTTGAGTATTCAAGACGTCGGCATCCCATCCTGCACCCTTGGACAGATCAGGCACCGGGCCGATCTTGTGATTTATTGGGGAAGCAATCCTTGGAGCGCCCATCCAAGACACATTGAAAGGTACACAGCCTTTTCAGAGGGAAGATTTGAGAAAAGCGCATGGAGAGGATACCTGACCAAAATTAAAGCCTCAATTGTCAAGAAGAGAATTGAAAGTGCCATTAGGAGGGCTTTCCTCAGAGAAAAGCCTTCGGCTCCACCACATCTCAGAAGGGAGCCTCCACCTGCGATTTTCAAAGAAGGAAGGAAACTAATAGTCATCGATGTTAGAAGGACAAGGTCTGCTGAAATAGCCGATTATTTTATTCAAGTTGAGCCGAACAAGGATTATGAGCTTCTTCAAGCCTTAAGAGCCTTGATTCGAGACCAGGAGATTGACGTTGATGAAGTTGCTGGAGTTCCGGTTGAATATCTGGAAGAAGTTGCTGATGTGATGATTAGGTGCAATTTTGGAACACTCTTTTTCGGACTTGGGTTGACAATGAGTAGTGGCAAGCTCAGAAACGTAGACGCTGCGCTTTCTTTGGTTCGTGATTTGAACATGCGAACGAAGTTTGTTATAATGCCTATGAGAGGCCACTTTAACGTTACTGGTGCAAACACGGTTTTTACGTGGCAGACTGGCTACCCTTACGCTGTTGATTTTTCACTTGCCTATCCGCGGTATAATCCTGGCGAAACGTCGGTTGTTGACGTTCTTTTGCGGAAAGAATCAGATGTCGCCCTAGTAGTTGCGTCAGACCCTGTGGCAAACTTCCCCAGAAAGGCAGTTGAACATCTCGTTAATAATCCATTGATAGTCATAGACCCCCACATGAATGCCACAGCCCAAGTGGCTGACATTGTCTTTCCTTCAGCGTTCGTTGGAATAGAAGCAGGCGGAACAGCCTATCGCATGGACCATGTGCCCCTTCAACTCAACAAGGTCGTTGAACCGTCCCGAGGAGTGCTTCCAGACGAGGAAATCCTGCGAAGAATCCTTTCAGAGGTCAGAAAAATAAGAAAGAGAAGACAAGCAGAGGCATCGTAAATGGAGCTTCTAATAAGAAACGGATTCGTCTACGACCCTATTAACGGCGTTAACGGCGAAAAAATGGACATAGCAGTCAGGGATGGGAAAATAGTTGAGAAATTAAACGAGCGTAAGGCAAGGAAGATAGATGCCTCTGGAATGGTTGTCATGCCCGGCGGAGTGGACATCCACTGCCACATTGCTGGTTCAGAAGTAAACTCTGGAAGGCTCCTGAGACCAGAAGACCACTTCAAGGATTTTGAGCGCAAAACGTCTGTAACGAGGTCTGGTGTTGGCTACTCGATTCCATCGACTTTTACAACTGGTTATCGTTACGCGAGGATGGGCTACACCACGATAATGAATCCTTCTATGCCACCTTTAGAGGCTAAGCACACGCATGAGGAGTTGAGCGACACTCCTATGGTTGATAAGGCTAGTTACCCGCTTCTCGGCGACTGGTGGTTTGTGCTCGAGTATTTGAAGGAAGGGAAAATTGACGAATGCGCAAGATATGTAGCATGGATGATGACTTCAACAAAAGGATACGCTATAAAAATCGTTAATCCAGGCGGGCTAGAGGCCTGGGGTTTCGGACGCAATGTCAGCAGCCTAGACGATCAGGTTCCATACTTTGGAATCACTCCACGCGATATTATCCGTGGACTATGCAAGGTGAACAAGCTTCTCAACCTGCCCCACACGATTCACGTTCACACGAATAATCTTGGAAAACCGGGAAATTATCTCACAGCTATAGAAACGATGAACTGTGTCGAGGATTTAGCAACCGAAAACAAACCAGCAATTCATATTACACATTGTCAATTCTGTGCTTTCAAGGGTGCTGACTGGAGAACTATGGAGTCTGGAGCAGAGGAAATCGCAAACTACGTCAACGGTCATTCTCATGCAACCTTGGACATGGGTCAAGTAATATTCACGGACACAACAACCATGACCGCCGACGGCCCATTCCAGTATACGCTTCACGAGTTAAGCGGGAATAAATGGGTAAACCACGACGTGGAAACCGAAACAAGCGCTGGAATTGTGCCATTCCATTATCGCCGCAAAAGCTATGTCCATGCAGTACAATGGTCCATAGGCCTCGAATTAGCTCTACTAATTAAGGACCCGTGGAAAATCTTTATGACAACAGACCATCCGAACGGCGGTCCCTTTACCGCCTATCCGAAAATTGTGGCTTGGCTAATAAGCCGAAAAGCCAGAGAAGCAACCTTGAAAAAGATCAATCCACGGGCAAGGAGCAGAAGCCTCCTTCCATCAATAGACCGAGAGGTAAGCTTCTATGAAATTGCAGTGATGACAAGGGCTGGGCAAGCGAAGGCCCTAGGGCTTAAGAATAAGGGACATTTAGGTGTCGGAGCAGATGGGGACATAGCTATTTTTGGCGTAAATCCAGAAACAATTGATCCATCCAAAAAGTACAAGGCTGTAAGAAGAGCTTTCAAGAAGGCTGCCTACACTGTCAAGGGTGGAAAAATAGTTGCTAAAAAAGGCGAGATACTAAGGCATATTGAAGGCGCAACCATGTGGCTTGATGTGCAAACATCCGAACCAGTTAAAATAACTGAGGAGATGAAAAGAAGATTCAAAGAATACTGGACAGTCGAATACGAGAACTACCCAGTAACGGAAAGCTATCTTGAAGTTCCGCATCCAATACCTGTGAAGGCTGATGTTTAAATGATAAACCTATACCCTGCAAAGGAGTTCAAGTTTCCAATAACAGCTGAATGCATAAACCCAGACATTTTCCAAGGAAAAAAACTCGAGGAAATAGAAGAGCAAAGAATTTGGGAAGGAAACAAGCAGAAAAAACTTGGAGAACTTTTCAGGGTTGAAGAAGTCAAGACAGAAAGTCAGTCCGAAACTACAATGATAACAGTTCATGGCGATGTAAGCAGGGTCCGAAGAACAGGGGCAGGCATGGCTAATGGAGAAATAGTGATCAACGGAAATGTGGGCATGCATTTGGGGGAGGAAATGAAAGGCGGCAAAATAACTGTTCATGGAAATGTTGGGGGATGGGCTGGATCCATGATGAAGGGTGGAACCATTGAAATTCATGGAAATGCTGGCGACTATTTGGGAGCTCCTTACCGCGGAAGTGGCGAGGGCTTGCGTGGAGGAAAAATAACTGTTCATGGAAATGTTGGAACTGAGGCAGGAGCCCACATGAGGAAAGGCATAATCAAAATTTATGGAAGTGTGGGCCAATTTGTCGGCTTCCGAATGCATAGTGGAACGATATATGTTCAAAAAGATTGTGAAGGAAGAGCTGGCGCGTGCATGACCAATGGCACCATAATTATTGGCGGGTTATTGGAGTCTGTTCTTCCAACCTTCACAATTGATGGCATCAAGAAAAAGGCCAAAATTGAAGAAGGTGAGGTGGTTGAGACACCCTTCTACCTTTTCACCGGAGACCTTGCCGAAAATGGCAAAGGCAAACTTTATGTCGCCAAAGAGAAAAATTCACACCTGAGCCTTTACGAAAAGCTCCTCTGATGAGAGGAAGGGTTCCTTGAAAAAAGCATTAAGCGTAAATCGTTTGGCATGGAAACTACTAGAGAAACTGTGCAAAAACCCAGTTTTTTATGGAGTGAAGATTGAAAAAACAAGTTCAGGAGCCACAATTGTTGATGCTGGGATAAACGTTAAAGGAGGCTTTCAAGCCGGGAAAATCATAACCGAAATCTGTATGGGCGGATGTGGAAAAGCAGAAATAACTCACACAAGCTATGGGGAACTGAAGCTTCCGTCTATATTCGTCTACACAGATCACCCAGTCATCGCAACCTTAGGTTCGCAATTTGCAGGCTGGCAAATTAAAAAAGGTGGATATTTCGCAATAGGTTCTGGACCGGCGAGAGCTTTGGCTTTGAAGCCAAAGGAGATTTACGAAAAAATCGGCTATAAGGATGATTTTGACAGAGCTGTTTTGGTTTTGGAAACTGATAAGCATCCGCCATCAAAACTTATAGAGCGTTTCACAGAAGAATGCCATGTTTCATCAGAAAACCTTGCAGTAATTTTGACTCCAACCACAAGCATAGCTGGCGCAACACAAGTATGTGGCAGAATGGTTGAAGCTGGATTCCACAAACTCAGCAAGCTAGGATTAAGTCCAAACGTATTTTTGCATGCTTGGGGACTTGCCCCCATTCCGCCTATTCATCCGAAGTTTGCGAAGGCAATGGCGAGAACAAACGACGCAATTCTCTACGGAGGGGTAAGCTATTATGTTATTGAATGTGGTAATGAAGAAGAATTAGCAAGAATAGTGGAAAAGGCTCCATCAAAAGCCTCTAGAGATTACGGAAAACCCTTCAGAGAAATCTTCAAAGAGGCAAACTACGACTTCTACAAAATTGATCCAAATCTTTTCGCACCAGCAATTATAATTGTGAATAACGTGAAAACTGGTAACACATTTAAAAACGGAGAAATTAACGTCAGAGCGTTAATGAAGTCATTTGGCTTTGAGAATAGCTAATTCAACTTGTTATTGGGGTTGAGATGTGCAAGATAAGTTTAAGAAAATAAAAAATGGGATGTGTTATGAAAGCATTGCACGCCTATGGTGGTGGTGGCGGTGGGACTTGCTCGTAGATGCATTTCAGTTCTCTTGCTCTGCCTTCTCCATCAAAAAGCGCGCTAAATACTGCTTCGTCGATTGTGAGTGTCGGGTTATATGACTCGTATAGTGGGGTTCCGAATTTGTCGTCTATTCTCCAGCAAGTGAACCTTATGTTTCCGTCCCAGTAGTATTCCGGTGCTGTCAGGCTTAAGCCTATTGAAGGCCAGAAGTTGAAGGTGGTTCCTCTCATCCAAGACGCTGAGTCGCAAACTAAGTTGACCTTCAGGTCACCGAACCACTCTAGCCCCCAATCCCTCCTCACGTACGAGCTTACCCAAGGATTGTCAATCTCCACATCGATTCTGTCTTGGTCAGAATATCTGAACTGTTGACCTGATTTCCACTCAACGCCTTCTGCTCTCACGTTGAGGCCACGCCATCCATTTCCAACATTGTACGTCTGCCAAACGCCTTCCCAAAGGCCGCTCGTCGGGTTATACTGCATTTGCACTGGCCTCTCCATCCCATCAACCCAGCAATGAACGTTGTCAACTGTAAGCGCTGGCACAGCCTTGACTAATGCTTGAATCTTCACGTCACCGTTGACCTTTTCTCCGTTTGAAGGCTTTTCAATTGTTACGTCTATTGGCTTTATGATACAATACGATATGCTGAATTGGTCGCCTGCATACTCATATAGCGCCTGTTCCAATCCCATGAATGGCAGAACAGCGATTGAAAGACGGACTTCAACATTTCCAGTCAACAAGCCTGTGGCATTGAACGCGGGAAACGTATCCATGTAATTCCAGAAGGCCATGCTAACGTTGACGTTGTCAGCTTTGACGAAAACGTTGATCAAATCGCCTATGGAGAAGCGCACAACTAATCCTTTAACGTTACCACGATAGTTATTCTCATCTAACTTCTCGAAATTCACGCTGGTCATTTTAACGTTAATGTTTATGGGGTTTCCCTGCGGATCCGTACTTGTGCCTCTCCATTCAATGTTTTGAGCTGTAACATATTGGAACAAGTTTAATGCTTGGCGCCCGCCTTCCGGATCAGCATAGATAAGCACTGACATATTTGTACTGCTTGTCACAGTCGGGGGAGGGGCTGGTGCTGCTGCTGCATACTGAACCGCGTAATTGTATGCCATGGAGATACGGAATAGAGCCCATGCGCCAATTAGAATCATAGAAGACAGCATGATGCAGAGCAAAGAGCCAACCAAGATTCTCTTATACTTCACCTCTTTCATTCCTCCTCTCATTTGGGTACTTCTATCATTGCGCCCCACACTCGGCGCTTTGGAAATCTGACTGCAACAAAACTGCAGACAATTTCCTCGAAGAAGAAAAGGCTTCGGCAACCTTTAATGTTTAGGAAAGTATCCTATAGAACTATTTTCCACCTAATCACGTATTGGACTGTTCCACCAACAAACTCATCCACAAATGTTTTAAACTGAATTCGAAGCCGTGCTTGGGTATTCTTTGCAAGCGTATAAGCATGTTATACTATTCTGTCTACGCCTTTAGAATGCGACGAGCATCATGAGCTCTTTGCGTATCAATTAACCGACTGAACGATATACAAAAATAGAAAACGTGAGAATATTTAGGTTTCTAAGTTAGGTTTTTCTGTCTTAAGTTTTGGAATAATGTATGGCTTTGCAAAGAACGTGTTTACAAAATCGTTAAAGCCGTTATTCCCTATTAAAGCAGCCATTAAAACGCTTATAATAGCTACTTCGCCCATGGCTTTTGGCAATATACCATAAATGAATATTGTTGCTCCTCCTTTCTCGAGAAAAAATGGCATCAGATAAGCGAAGTAGGCATAAGTATAGATGCCTTCAGGAATGTAAGCTAGGAAAGTTGCTAGAACTGCAAGAATTGATGAGTAAGGCCTTCGCCCAAGATTTAAACTTCTCGAAATAACTCCAGCAGTCAAACCCGTCAAGGCTTTTCCCAATGGTAAGCCAAACAAGCCTAACCACGAACCCATCCCCATTGGCCCAAACATTATGCCTGGCATTATTCCCACAAGAAGTCCAGAACCAAAACCTACTAGGGGCCCTCCATAGAATCCTGCGATAAAGGCGGCTACAAGAGAAAAGTCAAGGGCTACTCCAGGCGCAAAACTCACTGAATAGTAGGATGCTGCAAACAGTATGTTTCCAAGTACCCCCATCATTAGTACAAATGAAATTGTTTTCGCCTCCATAAACCTCATCTCCACACAACATCATGTGAGAGTTTTCTATTTCTATTTAAGAGTAGCTACTCAAAAAGGAGTTCTCCAGCCCTCTAAACTTGAAAGATAAATATGGCTTGTGCATAATTTCTAGCGGGAACCCCTTTGTCTGAAATCCCTAAGTTTTCCTCGAGTGACATCAAAGGCTGGCTTGAAAGCGAAACCAAATCGGTTTTTGTTCCAGTTCACACAAGAGCTGAAAAACTGCTTAATGACATGAACAAAATGATTGAAGATATTTCTGATGTTTCCAAGGTGCTTTTGGATAACAGTTCAAAAGAGATTGAGAAAAGGAATATGAAAACATATGGCAGAGCTAGAGCACTAAATAAGTTAGCTCGCTTGTTTCTTGATAGAATGCGACACATCAAGGTTCCAGACAGAGTTTCCTATGATGATTTCCGAGATTTCGACCAAGAAACCCAAAAGGCGTTCTTTGCGATTGAGGTAGATATTAGAAATTGGTTTCCAAGAATTTCTCCCTACTTCATCTTGGACCGAAGAAGATTCTTGATGATTTTTGAGAAAGCGAAAGCACTGCTAAAAGAGTTTAATGATTTTCTGACAAAAGAATACGTTAAGACAAAAACCCTGGAAGAAACCTTTCAACTTATAGACAGACTGCAAACCCTTGAAACGCAGCTCACAAGCTTAGATAAGCAAAGAAGAAAGGTTGGGAGTGAAAAGGCTCAGATCACTGAGGAAATTGCTGAAACGCAACAAAAAATGGCTGATCTAAAAAGCAAGGGAAGCATAAGCCGACTAAACCAGATAGGAGCGGAAATAGAAATATTACGCATGGAAACAAAACGTAGCCTGCAGCATCTTCGAAAACCCTTCATAAAACTTACGTCGCTAGCACTTCATGGCAGAGGAAGCGGCCTAACCCCAGATGAACTCAGAAAGCTCAATCGATATTTGGAAAATCCATTCGAGACTCTTGCGGAAGAAGAAGCAGATTATCCAGTATTGAGACAGATTCTTCAAAAACTGGACCGCTCAATTTCTGAGGGAAAACTGAAGCTGAAGCCAGACAAAGAGCGAAAAGCGAAGCAAGCCATGGAAAACATTCTGAATGGAAATTCTTTCGCAAATCTTCATCGAAAATGCGCTGACGCTATGGAACGGAAAAAGAAGCTTTCAACATCAGCCGATGTGGCGGAGACCAGAAGCGATTTGTCGAGGCTTCAAGAATTCCTTGAGAATCTGGAGAGAAGGAAAGGAGTCGCTGAGGCAGAGGAAAATGCTGTAAGCCGAGCGTGTAGTGAAACACAGCGAAAGATTCGAAACCACAAAACTGCAATAGAAAGGAATGTTCTCAGTTTTATTGACAAAAGAATCCTCATTGAATAGTTGAGAGGCGCAATATTTGCAAGTAAGCCTTTCGCGGATTGTCAAAGACGCATTGGAAATTCAAAGCGAAAGTTTTATAGAAACTGTTGAAAAAGCAGCTCAGCAACTGCTTAGTGAAAATGGCAAAATTGGATACTTAGACATAACAGGCCGACTAGTCAAGCTCGAACCTCTTGGAGAGGTATTAATAGTTGGCGACATACATGGCGACCTAGAAAGTCTAGTTAATATCCTGAGGGAAAGCGAGTTTCTGCAGAAAATGAGCGAAAGCAAAAGCGCATTTCTGATTTTCCTTGGAGATTATGGTGATAGAGGGGCACTCTCTGCTGGAGTCTATTGCGTAGTTTTGAAACTTAAGCTGTTGTTTCCAGAGCAAGTCATTCTTATGCGTGGAAATCACGAGGGGCCAGAAGACCTTATGGCTTCTCCACATGATTTACCCTATCAGTTTCAAGCAAGATTTGGCGAAAAATGGACAGATGCATATGCTGAAGTCCGAGAATTATGGGCGCATCTCTACAATGCGGTGCTGGTGAAAGAGCGTTATATACTCATTCACGGCGGCTTGCCAGCACAAGCAAATAACCTACATGATTTGGCATATGCTCACCTCAAGCACCCGAAACAGCGCCTTCTTGAAGAAATGCTCTGGAGCGACCCAAACGAAATGATTAAGGGAACCTGTGCATCGCCAAGAGGCGCGGGAAAACTGTTTGGCGAAAATGTAACGAGCGAAGTATTGCAGAGACTTAACATCAAACTTCTGATAAGGGGTCATGAGCCATGCGAAGAAGGCTTCAAAATCGACCATAAAGGAAAAATCCTAACGTTGTTTTCGCGGAAGGGGTCGCCATATTTTAACCTTCATGGTGCTTATTTAGGTGTGGAGCTTTCCAAGAAATTTGAAAATGCAGAGCAACTGATTCCATATATTCACAAATTCTAGGTTTGGCTCTTACACGGAAACTTTAAGAATACAGTCCCTTAGCATTTTTTACAGATTCGAGAGGTAGAAGGTTTCGTTTTTGAAGATTGGAATTGCAACACGAAATAGGAACTCTTGGAGTTCGACGCAGCTTCGAGAAGCCCTAGCTAAACGTAACATTCCACACATGTGCTTTGGTTTTCCAAGGTTTGCCGCTCGTGTTGGATATAAACCCCACGTAAATGTTGGCACTTTTGACATACTAGAAGAGTTAGACGCATTAATCGTTCGTCCGATTGGGCGAGGTTCACTGGAAGAAATAGTTTTCAGAATGGATATGCTCTATCGGTTTCAACGCTTAGGCTTGCCCATCATCAATCCGCCTGAGGCCATTGAACACTGCGTTGACAAATATGACATTCTGGCAATATTGGAAGACAATGGCATACCAGTGCCCCGCACTGCCGTAACTGAAAACGTCGATGAAGCTGTAAAAGCGTTCAATGAGCTTGGCGGCGACGTTGTGGTCAAACCACTCTTTGGCTCAAGAGGAATAGGCGCAACGCGTGTCACTGATCCAGAAGTCGCCTCCACAATCTTTCGGTCAATAACATTTTATCATGGTGTAATATATCTTCAAGAATTCGTGCCTCACGGTTTCTCAGACGTTCGGGCATTTGTTATAGGCGACCACGTTGTGGCAGCAATGCGTCGCATCGGAAACAGCTGGAAAACGAACTACAGCCAAGGAGCCCGCCCAGAACTGCTAGAACTTGACAATGCACTTGAGGAGCTGGCCGTGAAGTCGGCAAAACTCATAGAATGCAAAATTGCAGGTGTTGACATCCTTGAAAGCCCTGGAGGTCCATTGGTTGTTGAGGTTAACAGTCAGCCCGGATGGAGAGGTCTTCAATCGGTCGCACGCGTTCACATCGCTGACGAAATCGTGGGTTTCGTACTCTCTGAGCTGAAAAAATAAAGGAGTAGTCAAATTGCGCGAGGTAGAGATTCTTAAAATTAACACGTTAACCAAAAAAGCGCAAAAAACAAGAGACTATGTTGCAGAAGAAAAACCCCTTCATATATTGCTAGACAGAAACCAGTATGCAACTATCTTCTGTTCACCAACGAGCTTGAAAGAACTTGCTGTCGGCCACCTACTCACGGAAGGCATCATAAAATCAGCCGAAGAAATCGAGGATGTAAGCTTTAAAGACAAAGGCGTCTGCTATGTGAAGCTAAAACCATTTGTCGACCTAGCAAAAAGGCTCAAGCTTTCAAAACATCTCTCCCGCATCATTCCCTCAGCATGTGGAGGTTCATATAAACCATCAAAAAGGCTTCGAAAGATACAGTCAAGTCTGAAGGTAAGAGCCGAAACTGTATTGGACTCTGTCAGCAGGTTGAATCAAATCGCGAAAACTTTCAGAGAAACTGGCGGAGTACATGCAGCTGCACTTTACAGCGGCAATGGAAATCTTGTGGCATTTGCCGAGGATGTTGGCCGCCATAACGCTGTTGACAAGGTCATCGGCATGGGAGCCTTATCTCGGGTTGATTTTGGCCGATGTTTTCTTACATTGAGTGGAAGGTTAACGGGAGACATAGTTTTTAAGGCGGCTGCTGTTGGCTTGCCGATTGTCGCTTCTTTGGCGGCTCCGTTGGATTCTGGCATTGCAATTGCAAAGGATGTAGACTTAACTCTGATTGGGTTCGTGCGAGGCAAACGCATGAACATCTACACTTTTCCAGGCAGGATTGTGCAACTTAATTAACCATGGCGAGAAAAACTCAGCACAAGAGATTTTGCATATTAGGGGAATTTTATCAAGCGTTTTGCGTTCAATCCTAATATTTTTTCTGCGTCTTCTTTGGGCAAAGGAAGTCGTTCCGTTCTGATTATGTCATCGTGCGGTGTCCAGCAAGTGCCTGGGAAATCTGAACCAAACAGAAACTTGTCGGCTCCGATTTCGCTTATTAGCTTTGCAGCTCTTGCTTCGAAGTAGTGGATTTCTATGGATATGTCAGTGTAAACATTCTGAAAATCATTGATGATTTCAACCATTTGCGGAAAACAATGTCCTACGTGAGGGATTATCAGCTTCAATTGCGAAAACGAAGGTAAAACACTCCTAAGCCAACTGCTATGTAAGTCCCAATTGTAATCATCCAACAGAAGTGGGACATCGAGCTTGGAGGCCGCCTCAAAAACCACCTCTATACCATCAAGATTTTGCGAGGGAAAGAGTTCTCCGATGCCCTTTAGCTTGAGTTTTTTGATTGCCTCTTCTAGCACTTCAGCAGTTCCTCCGCTACCGTCAGTGGGTGCGATGGCAAACCCTACTAGTTGAGGGTATCTTTGTGTAACCGATGCTATCCATTGGTTTATTTTCCTTGATTCTTCAGAGGTTGGAGAGCCTGCATCAAAAATAACTGCATTACTTATGTTTTCATGCTTCATTATTCTGAGTTGCTCTTGTGGCGTTGCCTCAAACGGAATCCAGTAGCCAAACCTTTCTTTAAAGAATCTACGCTGCTGATCGGTGAAGGGGGTTCCAGCACGATCATTCATCGGGTGAGTGTGGGCATCCACAATGAACTTTGTTTTGATCTGAGTATCCGCAAATCGTTCACCTGTCCACACTTTGCCTTTTGGATATCGTATCATATAGGTTTCAAATTCTTGTTCTCGCATACGGTGCCCCTTCTCTAGCCTATCTTGGCAAGAGGAATATAATATATGTCTGTTATGGGATTCAATACAGCTAAATAGTTCAACATGAAAAGGATTCAAGTCTATTTCTTTAACCTTCTTGCCTTAAAGCCCAAAAGTATGTGCCCTGTCTTTTGGAAGCCTATCTTCTCGTAGATGTTTCTCGCTGGAAGATTGTCTGTTGCAACCCATAATGCTGCATCTTTTCCAAGACTAATGACATCCTTGACTAAAGCAGAACAAGCTGAAGTTGCGAAACCACTTGATCTTAACGAAGGAACTGTGTATACTCCTCTAATGAAAGCTATGTCGTCTATGATCTCAGGAACTGTCGCAACTGATGCCAACATACCATCTTTGTAAGCTCCGAAAGCCAGACCCCTAGACATGGCATCTTCGATTCGCCTCTTCCAATCTTCCCCAAAATTCTCCAAAACCTCGCCAAGGTCTTGTCTTTCCAACTTCTTGACTCGGTGCCTGATTAAGGGTTTGAAGGCTTTGGCATTCGCTTTCATAACAAGATATCGTGTAATCTTGCCCTTACTTGTGGGGTCTGTGGGCTCAACTGGCTCATAGGATTTTTTGATCACTGCTAGATGGTGAGGCTCTATCACTAAAACAGGCTCATTCAAGTCGATGTAATCCAGAAGTTTGCTTACACTTTCCATGGTTCCATGCGTGTGGACTATCCTTTTGTCGAATTCAAAGAGATAGCCGCTGATGTCTGCATCTTTGCGCGCTACCCAAAGCCTAGTCTTTTCCCTCATAAACTTTAGGTCATAGATGGTGAAAATGTGTAGGATTCTATCTTTGTTAAGAAAGCTGAGAAACTGTTTCTTGTTTGTTTGGTGGATAGGGGCGATTTCCCATGTGTTCAGCATTGTGATTCTCGCCGTCAGACTATGAAGATTTGCTCCCTAACAAGATTTTCCAGTCATTATCCTTTCATATGGATCGTTAGCCCGCTTTGGAAAAGACCTTTCTTTTCCATCTTTCACTAAGGTTCGACTCGCCTTTTTTGTGAAGACTCCAATATAGCTTGTGTTGATGTCATTTTTGTGCAGTTCTCTTTCGACTTGATCCTTTGCTTCGGGACTAACTGCAGCCAATATAGTTCCAGTGGAAGACATAGACAGTAATTGGTCATTTAACAGTTTAAACCATTCTTGTAACGTTTGCACATCTCGGTGAAATGGTATTTTCCCAAACTCTATTTGGAAACCGACTTTCGATGCGCTTGCCAACTCGTTTAAAGCTGCTGTTAACCCCCCTTCAGTTGTATCATGCATAGCATGGACGCCTTGGATTTTGGCAAGCAACAATGCTTCTTTTACGCAACTCTGCATATAAACAAGCTCTGTGAGCTTCTGAGCCTGTCTAACTCCAAACAATCTTTCAGCCAAAGAAGCATGTGTTAATGCAAAGTTTACAACGGTCTCTAAACCAATCGATTTTATGCATAAAATGTAATCTCCCGGCCTTGCCCCGCTCGGAGTGATTAGCCTTTCTTTGTCAACCATGCCATATGCAGTGCAAACCCCAATAAGCGCTGACAAGTCCTCATAAGTGCCTGTGTGCCCGGTAACAATTGCCATTTTCAGCTCTTCCGCCGCTTTACAAACCTGACCCATAATCTGATAGAAAGTGTCAGGCTTTGTTCTAGGTGAACCAAGAAGGTTTATAGTGCAGAATTCGGGTTGCGCGCCGAAAAGCGCCAAATCTGAAGCTGCATAATGTATTAAAAGCCATCCGAACCATTTTTCTGAGACTCCGATGCATGGATCTGTCGAGACGACAAGATATTTATCGTCAATTAAGTGTACCCCAGAATCGAAGCCTGGCAAAGGAGGGATTACAACGCGGGAATCCTTTTTAATGCAGCTTAAAAGCTTCTTCAAGTCTTCTGCGCCAAGTTTCCCCATTATTCATCCATTGCCCTACTATTTTCTTCGCAGCTTAATGCCTCTGCTGGTTATTTGGAATGGGATCCACTCGAGAGGATGCGAGCATCCTTCCATCTTGACTATTCGTATTTCTCTCTGGCATCTATCTTCGTTAAATCTGAAGAAGAAGATGTTATGAGCTTTGTTTAGGTCTAAGTCTGTGGCTCGCTGTGTTGCAAGGTCTTTTTGTGTGGCTGCTGTCACTACGTCAATATTGACAATGTTGTCGAAATGACACCAGTTAATGGTCCAGTCTTCAACTGGTTCCATATATTTGAGATCATGCAACGAAAATAATTGTTCGCTGAAATCTCCTGCTGCAAACCGCGTCACGCGTTTGTCGGAAATCAATTTGTCAATGCGTTTCATCTCTTCAAAATTGTCTAGGCTAAAATATATCACTCTTGGATCTTTTGGATACGGTTCAAAGTGCGGAAACGCTTGTATTGCGATAAATTTGCCTTTGTTAATGTAAGGCTCAATATTCCATCCGAAAGACCTAAAATAGGATATCAAACGCTGAAAGGGTTTATCCATGACATCGTATGCAACTGTTTCTCCTTCTTGTAGCCCTCGCCAAAGAAACTGCATGGCAAAAACCGTTTTTCCTGTTCCTAGAGGCCCGTAAAGAATGTTACGTGAACCCGACTCGATTCCACCTCCTGTCAGTGCGTCGAACTCTTTTATTCCAGTTTCAAGTCTTGTCATTGTGGCCTGCGCTCTTATAGAAAGATTCTCAATAGCTTACTTTCTTGCAACAGATAAACTATATAGATGCTTATCACAAGTTCTGGTAGCAAATAGCTTCCATTGTATATCGCAGAGTAGACTATTGGATGCATCCCTTCAGGTGCATATTCAGCGAAGAAAACTATTCCCGAAACAAAATGCGCTATAAAACGTCCAATTATGCCTACGTTGACGCCGAGGAACGGTCGCTCTTGGAGAAAACCTGCAAGACCAAGCGCACCAAAAGCAATGGGATAATCAAGTAGCACTTGGGCTGGATGGAATATGAATGGCTCAACCATCAATTGGACACAACCGTAGACGGCAGCTGCAAACAAGCCTACTTTGGCTCCTCTTCTCAATGCTAGCCAGAGGATTGGAATCATAGATCCAGCGGTTACTGACCCGCCTTGCGGAAGACTGAACAATTTGATGTAGCTTAGTGCGATTGCAAGAGCAACAAAAGTCACAATTTCTGCAATTATTTTAGTCGGAGATTTAACTTTGCTTTCATTCATGGGTTTTCCCTACGCCAGTATTACCTGGATCAGGTTCATGGGGTCGATGGCGTTTTCAGCCATCCTCTCAGCAGGGTTATGGCCATGCTCCCCCAAACCTAGAGGGGGATACTGTTATTTAGTGGTATATTTATCTTTCCTAAGGCTAAAGCGGAATTAGGATGTTACATCATGAAGCCTTTGCCCAAAGAATTCAACTTTGCTGAAATTGAAAAGAAGTGGCAGAAGAAATGGGAAGAAATGGGCATCTACCTCTTTAACTGGGGAGATAAAACACGTTCGACATTTACCATTGACACTCCGCCCGCGTATCCTACGGGCGAATTTCACATGGGTCTAGTTTTGAACTGGACGTATTTCGACATGGTTGCCAGGTATAAGCGTATGAGAGGTTACAATGTTTACTTCCCCCAAGGGTGGGATTGCCACGGTTTACCTACAGAGGTGGAGGTTGAAAAGACTCATGGAATCAAGAAAACTGACCTTCCGCCTGACAAGTTCAGAAAGCTCTGCAAAGAGCACGTGGATAAGTACATTGGAGCGATGAAAGAGGCCATCATCCGCCTAGGGTGCTCGACAGATTGGACAACCGAGTACAAGACAATGGATCCCGACTATTGGAGACGCACGCAAATCTCTTTTGTTCTCCTTTACAGAAAGGGTTTCATTTACCGCGGAAAGCATCCCATAAACTGGTGTCCAAGATGCGAGACTGCCATCGCTGATGCTGAAGTGGAATACGAGACAAGGAAAGCGCAACTGTACTATATTAGGTTTAAACTTGAAAATGACGGGTTTTTGACCATAGCGACAACACGACCGGAACTAATCCCAGCTTGCGTGACTGTGGCGGTAAATCCTCATGATGAACGTTACAAGCAGCATGTAGGCAAGGAAATATGGGTGCCAGCAACCCAAAGAAAAGTGAAAGCCATAACGGACGAACTTGTCGACCCAAAATTCGGCACAGGCGTTGTGATGATATGCACTTATGGAGACAAGGCAGATGTAAAAAGCGTCACAAAACACAACCTTCCAGTAATAATGTGTATAGACGAGAAGGGAAGAATGAACCAGAATGCTGGTAAATATTCGGGCATGACAACAGCAGAAGCGAAGAAAGCTATAATTGAAGATTTGAAAGCTGAAGGCTTCTTGGAGAAAACTGAAACACTAGAACAAGAAGTAGGCGTCTGCTGGAGATGCAGAACCCCAGTAGAGATTCTTGAAAGAGACCAGTGGTTCATGAAAACACGGATTCTCACCGACCAACTAGAAAAGAATGCGCTCGAAATCAAGTGGTACCCAGACTACATGAAACACCGCCTTATAGATTGGGCGAAGTCACTTGACTGGGACTGGGTAATATCTAGGCAGAGGGTGTTTGCAACTCCTATGCCTATATGGTACTGCGAAAACTGCGGCGAAATAATCTTGGCTGAGTTGGAATGGCTTCCAACAGACCCTCGTGTAGAAAATCCAAAAATTGATAAGTGTCCAAAATGCGGTTCAAACGAGTTCAAGCCCGAAAGAGACGTTTTAGACACGTGGTTTGATTCATCTATAACATGCGCAGTTCACGCTGGTTGGCCTGACAAGAAAGACTGGCGAAGGTTGTTTCCTGCTGACATGCACCCATCTGGCGTGGACATTATTCGCACTTGGGCATATTATCTAATGGTTAGACACCTCGCTTTGTTCAATGAGAAGCCCTACAAGAGTTGCCTAATCAACGGCATGGTGTTGGGAACGGACGGCCGGATGATGCATAAGTCTCTGGGTAACTATGTGGCTTCGCTAGATGTGTTTTCAAAGTATGGAGCCGATGCCACACGACAATGGGTTGCTGGAGGAGGAGCAACAGGTTCAGATATACCCTTTCGGTGGCAGGATGTAGAGTATGGTTGGCGATTTCTGATTAAATTATGGAACGCAACGAGATTCATAAGCCACCAACTAAAAGATCATGTGCCAAGTGAAAATTATAAGCTACAGCCTTTGGACAAATGGATTCTGAGCAAAGCAGAAAGACTGACAAAGCGAGTTACAGAAGCCCTGGAAAAATGCTATTTCAACACAGCCCTTGACGAAACACGCAACTTCACATGGCACATACTCTGTGATCAATACATTGAAGCAGTAAAAGACAGGCTCTACAAACCAGAACTCTACGGAGAAGAGAAAAGGAAAGCTGTCCAATTTGCTCTTTACAATGTTCTATACCGCATAATCCAGCTCCTATCTCCCATAACACCTCATATTACAGAAGAACTCTACCAAACAATGTACGCTAAAACTATAGGCAAAAAGAGCATACACTTGACCACTTGGCCAGAACCAGACATGACCAAAACAGACGAAGAAGCTGAGAGAAAAGGAGACTTGGTGATGGCCCTAATAACAGAAATCAGGCGCGAAAAATCTGAGAAGAGAAAACCTTTAAACACTCCAATAAAAAGCGTGAAAGTTTATGCTGGAAACAACGAATTCGCCCACATTATCAGCGAAAACAAGGAAGACATAGTAGGAACGTGCAAAATCTCGGAAATCCAAACCTCACCTGAGAAAGGCGAAGGCAGACAGATTGAGGGCTTTCTGGAAGTGACTTTCGTCAGCGAATATTAGCTTCTAGGTTTTCGTTTCTGTCTCACCATGGTTCTGTTCGATATATTCGGAGGCTTTGTTGCGCATTATGGTAGCGCGTTCTATCCCCTCAAGCACTGTTGGTGAGGATACCAAGCTCTATAAGTTTCTCTCGGGTTTTGCGTCTGAACCTTATGACGTTCTGGTGGTCTGACCATGGGGTATGAACTAACGTGTCCTCTAAATCAAATAGTAATGCAATGGACATCGCGGCGTCTTTCACCCTTTTCTGATTTCCCCCATCATCTTGTCGATTTCCTCTTCTGTATTGTAGAAATGAGGTGAAACTCTTAACCCGTGAGTCCTAGCGGAGACGATTATGCCTTTCTGATTTAACTTTTCTGCCACTTCTTGCGCTTTATCTATCTTAAAATTGACTATTCCTGAACGATATATCGGTTCTTCTGGTGTTTGGAGTTCCAGCTTCTGATCCTTGGTGCATTCTATTAGATGGTTTGTGAGTTTCAGCACTCTTTTTTCAATGTTTTCGATCCCAAAACTCAGCAGCATTTTTAGTGCTTCTCTTGCTCCTACTAAGCTTGTGAAGCTTGGTGAGCCAACTTCAAAGCGGCTTGCGGTTCCTGAAAGCCTCAGACTCCAAATGTCCCAAAAATCTATGGTTTCGAAAATCTCTTGTTTAACACTTGCCCAGCCAACAAAAGGCGGCTCGAACTTTTCAATAAGCTCCTCTTTGACGTAGAGATAGCCTGCTCCTGTGGGGCTTAGAAGCCATTTGTAACAGGCGGTTGTTAGGAAATCGACGTCGTCTCTTTTGATGTCTATTGGAATTGCTCCAGCGGATTGTATTGCGTCAACGATTAGATAGGCTCCATGTTCATGGGCTATTTCGCTTATAGCACGTAGATCGTGGCGGAAACCGTTAACGTATTCCACATGGCTTATAGCAACAGCCACAGTTTTGTCGTCTACGGCCTTTTCCACATCATCCAACAAGATTTTGCCGTCAATATTCTTCACATAATGAACCTTCACGCCTAATCTTTTGCGCAGCCACGGATAAACTACTGAGGGATACTCCAAATCCGTTGTGACAACCTTTGAGCCTAACGGATAATGAAGCACATTTGCAGCTATGTTCAAACCGACAGACGTATTTTCGATTAAAGCTATTTCCTCTGGCTTAGCACCTATGAGCTTGGCAAAAAATGGTTTTCCATAGTCATTCCATTCTGGTGAGGTGACCCAGTAGTTGGAGGATTCTTCGACACACTTGTGAACGGCATCGGCGACCGGTTTTGGAAGCGGAGAGTGTGCCGCATGATTGAGAAATATTTTGTTTTTAGTTATTGGGAATTGCTCGCGAATCTTCTCCATGTTTTCCATGAAGAGCCCACTTTGCAGCTTTGGCAGTAACCCTAAATAACGCTATTAAGTATTAAAGCTTCGAGGTGCAGGTTAGTTGAGTGAAATAATTGTTGTCACGACCCCCGAACTGCCGGGATATGAGGTTGTCAAAGTTTTGGGTCATGTTCATGGATTAACGGTGCGAACCAGAGGTGTTGGCGGAAAGATAGTCGCTGGAATAGAAGGTATCTTTGGTGGAGAAGTGACAGCTTACTCTTCAGAATGTGAAAAGGCTAGGAAAGAGTCATTAGATAGGCTTATTGAAAATGCGAGAAGAATGGGCGCAAACGCCGTCATCGGGACAGATTTCGAAACCAGCGATGTACTTCAGGGAACAGCCACAGTTTTTGCATGCTACGGAACAGCAATTGTAGCAAAACCATTAGAGAAAAAATAACACGGTTACTTGAAGCATGTCCATTTTTTCTTCAGCAGACTCTTTAGTTCGTCAATTGTGTTTTCAACCTTTTTTCTGCAGTCCGGGGGTTCTTCTGGCGGAGTATAGGGATCTACAACGCTGATCTCTTTTAAACCAACCATTCCAGCAACAAGTGCATACCAACATTGCGGCAAAACCTTTGGATTGTATCCGCTTCCAGGCATCAAAACGAGTTTTCCACCGCAAACTTTGTCAGCAGTTTCTCTAATCAATCGAGATAACCCAAAAAAACCGCTAACAGTTAGCCTCAAATTTCCGAGCATGTCGGCAAAATGTGAGTCGCTTCCACCATTCGCCACGATTATTTCTGGCTTAAACTCCTCAGCTAATGGGACAAATATCTGGTTTATGGCGTAAAGATATGTGCTGTCGCCAGTTCCAGGCTGCAGAGGTAAATTAACGTTGTAGCCTTCGCCTGCACCTTCTCCAATTTGCCATGAAAACCCTGTTCCTGGATAGATTGTACGAGGGTCTTGGTGTAATGAAACGTATAATACACTTGGATCTTGGTAGTAGATGTCGCTTGTGCCATTTCCGAAGTGAACATCATAATCCAATATTAGAAAACGTTTAACATTGTTTTTAATTCGTAAATACTCAACTAAAACTGCTATGTCATTGAAAAGGCAGAATCCGCCACCATAATTTCTTCCAGCATGATGATAACCGCCTCCAATTGAAATTGCGCGCTTGACTTTCCCTTCAAGAATCGCCTTGCCACATTCTAGTCCGCCCCCAACAATGAGTAGAGCGGCTTCAAGAATTTCGGTGGAAACTGGTGTCTCCATATCGTAAGGCTTATTCGCTTTTGCCAAGCGGTAAATCAAATCGACATAACCGTCGTTATGAACTCTTAACAAGTCTTCTCTGGGTGCCAGTTGAGGCTCCACAAGAATTATTTTGGAGAGATCGAGCAATCCTTGCTCTTCGAAAAATGCCATGGCATTTTCAAATCGGTCTCCCCTAAATGGATGTCCCTCACCCAGATCATACTGCATAAACTTCCTATGGAAAGTCATTATCACTTTTTCGGCCAACATTAACCCTCTCAAAACAAGATGTAAAGATAGACGATATAAAATCCTGCATACGACTATTCAAGTTCCTTAGAAGAAAAAGGGAGAATGGTTACTCTTTTTTGTCACGCTTCTTGCTTCTCGCCGCCTTCAGCCTCAGTCTTCGTCTGCTCCTTGTTTTCTGTGGTTTGAAGCGTTTCTTGCGTGCTTTCCTGGGAAGCCTGAAAGGATTCCGTTTCGCCGACCTTTACAGGCTCCACGGGAGGCTCTGGTAACTTTTCTTCTGCAACCTCTGCTTTCTGAGGAGGAACTTCCACGTTTTCTGGGGTTTGTTGTATTTCCTGTTGCGCAATTACTTCTTTCTCAGGAATTTGCACGCTAGTTGAAAGCTGGCTTATAGCTTCTTTGACCGCTTCTAACTCGTGCCTTGCAGTCTCAAGCCCCATTGATATGAGGTTGATCTCACGTTGATAGGCTTCCTCATCTACTTCGCCGGCTACATGCTGGATTTCGAAGTTCGCAAAAAGCATTTCTAAAGTCTTGATATGTTCTTCAAGTTCCTTCATTTTGGAGTTCATTTTCTCTTGCAAGCCCTTCTGTTGCCTTTCAATTTCTGCAATCGCTTCAGATATTTCCTTGTTGAACAGCTCGTATGTAGACTCAGAAATTCTGCCAGAGCTCAATAAATTGTCCAAAGCTTGTCTCTTTTTCTTCGCCATCTCAATTTCTTCGTTTAATCTATTAAAAGAGTGCTTCCACGAAATCAATCTTAACACCGTCCCTTTTTCAACGGCAAAGGAAGGAAATAACATTTATTAACATGCAGATATATCGCTAACTGTTAAAAAAAGAATCTTTTACCAGTCGAATGAAAATCAAGGTTTAAAATTTGATTCTTCTATGAACCTATTATATAATTGAATATTGAAACATTTGGTTCCTCAAAAGGACAGTCTTTCAACCATTAAAGTGCCAACAACCAAAGCAGAAGCTTCGTTGAAGGCATCCATAGACGCAAGTAAAATCAATATGTTTTGGGGCATTTTGCTCTGCATAATACATAGGTTTATTGCGAGCGCTCAAACAATTCTGCTGAGAGAAGGTTTAAATTTGGGCTGTTCTGTTTCAACTTCTAATTCAGAATTAGAATAAAATTTAAATATTTATATCCAACCTAAAATGTTAAAACGTGAATAAACATGACGGCCCTAACAATCATAGCGGGTGGCGAAAGGTTGGAAGGGAAAGTGTTGAAGAAGATGCATGAGAGAATAATAAAGAACTTCATGGACATAATAATTCTTGCTGAGCTAAGAATCGGGCCTATGAGCGGTTATGACGTAATATCATTTATACACAACAAATTTCACCTCCTTGTAAGCTCAGGAACAGTATATTCTCTCCTGTACTCGCTAGAAAGAAACGCACTAATAGAAGGAACATGGAACGAGAGAAAAAGAGTCTACAAACTCACGGACAAAGGTCGAAAAACCATAGAAACCGTACTTAACGCAAACGACAAAATAAAAAACTTCATAACAAACCTCTTAAAAGTCCAATCTGCAGCCTAAATTTTTTTGACATAGCTACGCAAATCGAAATACTAAAGAATACCTTCAATAATCTTCTAAAAGCGAAAAGAAAAGCCAAGAAGGGCCCGTAGCTCAGTAAGGATAGAGCACCGGGCTTTTAACCCGGGGGTCCCGGGTTCAATTCCCGGCGGGCCCGCCAAGTGAGTGCTCTCTTTTTGAAAGTTTTCGCCCGTTTATGTTTTCGTGTAAAATCAGGAGTTGTGGTGATTGAGAAACGCATCCTTTATAGTAATATTCATGATTGCGGAATATTTGTTAAAGAATTCTACGTTGACTAATTGCTTGATGGCGATGAGTGCTAAGCTGAGAAGGCCAGCAGTGATGCTCGCAGTGATTATACTTTTCTTTAGTTCTACACTTGTAAGCATAAAAATGGTCTCTTCCGACGACATAGCTAGAAGAATCGATCTATTCACACAGAAAATGCCCTACGGTGGAAAGGGAGCGAATCAGTCATGTGACGCTTTTCAGCCACAAGAATTAGTTCAATTTTACGCATTTGTAACGTACAATGAATATCCTGTTGCAAATAAGCTGGTGGCTTTCCAAGTTAACAATCCAGCGAACACGTTTCAAAACTTGACAATGGTGGGTGTTTCATTTACAAACCAGAGTGGTATAGCCGAGTTCTCCTTTAGAATGCCTTGGCCTTCTGAGAACGCTGAGCAGATAATTTTTGGCAAATGGTTTGCAATAGCAACTGTTGACATAATGGAAGAGGTGATAGTAGACACCTTGACCTTTCAGGTGGGTTGGATAATCAGGGTAACTAGCATAGAAACCCTAAATGCGGATTTGGGGCCTCAAGTAGAATATCAAAGAGAAGAAGCGATAGTCTTCAACTTAACCATAGAGAATATTGCGTTAACACCAAAGTCAGCAACCATAATGGTCGACGCCTACGATATGGCCAGTTATCCTATCATACACACAGAAATGAACAACCTAGTGTTTCAACCTGGTAGGGATTTTCTATATGTTACCTCACAAATACCAGAAGCCGCGGCAATTGGAAAAGCTACAGTCTCAGCGACAGCTTACACAGCAGCACCTGAAATCGGAGGCGTGCCATACAGCCCACCAGCATCGACAACATTCACGATCATTCTGTTGCCCCTTAAGCAGTTCTATTTGACTGTGAGAACTGATCCCTTTAGAATCGTGCATATTTCTGGCGAAGGCTGGTATGATGAAAGCACAAATGTTCCATTGACGGCTCCTGAGTATGTTTCAGCAATAACTGGGGCTCGGTATAAATTCAGCTATTGGGATGTTGATGGAATACCAAAACCAGGCAACCCATTGATAGTGACCATGGATGCTAACCATACGGCCACAGCCCACTACATTCTTCAATATTATTTGACAGTGACTTCGCCCTACGGAACAACAGGCGGTGAGGGCTGGTATGATAGTGGAACAACGGCCTATGCAACCTTGAACACAGGCATTTTTGACCACGGAAACCAGACTCGCAGGGTGTTCATTAGCTGGCTTGGTGAAGCATCGGGAACAAGTTATGCTCGAAGTGATCCGATTCTTATGGACGAACCAAGAACTGCAGTGGCCAGCTGGCAAACCCAATACCGCTTAACTGTGAGAACCGACCCGTCAGGGATTACGGCGATTGCACAAGATGGTTGGCATAATCATGGTGAAAATGTTACTTTGTCGGCTCCTTCGGTCAGTGGGTATGACTTTGAATATTGGGATGTTGACGGGTTCTCCAGAGGCAGCGGAGTCAGCAACATAACTGTTTATATGGATAGTCCGCATGTTGCCACTGCCCACTACAGCGCTCCCGTAGGGGCTTGGTATGTTCCAGAGTGGTTCTACTGGATTCTGCTGGGGCTTTTGGGTCTAGCAGTTTTGTTATTGATAGCTTGGCTTTATTATAGAAGAAGAAAAAAGAAGGCTGAAGAAGCATTCTATAGAGGTTGGACAGCCTGGTACTATTGTCACGACTTGAGAGGCAGAACCCGCAAAGCCTAGGTTTCGTTTGAAGTCGAAATTCCAGAATTTTGTTTCCCAAACAGAAAAATGATGGAAGCCTTCTCCTTCCTCCTGCTTGGGCTAAAACTGTATATTGTTGAATCTTTATAAAATGCTTGCTGTTTATGTCGGCATATATCATTTCCAAAAATATGCCTTTTCGCGTTCTTATTTCGGCTGTGGAAACTTCGCTTTTAGGCAACGAATAGAAAGCCATTATTGAGAAGGCTTAAAATGTTTGAAGAAATTGTTTCAGACGCAGTTAAAACGCTAATACTGCTATTTTGGGTTGGGATAGCCTTTACGATAATTGAGGGAGCGCTTTGGATGCGCGCGTACAAGAAAGCTCGATGAACACCACTGAAATCTCATCAGGATTCTAATCGAGGCTTACCCCACTGCGAAACACATAAATTTCATTTTCTCATCTTAGGAATTTTGGTCGGGCGGTAGCTCAGCTTGGTAGAGCTTCCGAGCCAGCATAGGCAAGCGGCTTTGGCTGGCGGAGACGCTGTAGACACCTACCCTTGGTAGATGTCATTCCAGCTACCAAGCGCACAGAAACCGGAGTGTCGCAGGTTCAAATCCCGCCCGCCCGACCAACGCTTCTTTGGCTGAGAATACAGTGAATACAAGTCTCAGCATAACAAAAAGAAGCTTCTAGCAGCCCCTAAGATTTTAGTAGTTTCATTGGTTTTCCACAGCAAACAAGAGTGCCTTTTCCAGCTTCCAAAACTTTCACTTTGTTTCCACAGATTTCACAAAGGTAAACTTCTCCAATTTTAGTCATTCTTTCACCTCCCCAATTTCCTCATGAACTCGGACGTGTTATGGAAGCGACGTCACGATGAGTATTTCAAGGTAAATATTCAGTTTTATTGTATAAATCAGATGTGTGATCCAAACGAGCAGAGACCCAAAAAGATCCGTTTTCGGTTAGAGGCTAGTCGGAATGATCTTTGCATTTACGTTAGGATCCTCGTTTTGTTATTGTGACTAAGCCCTTTTCCGCGTCTACTTTGACGAAGTCGCCAGTTTGAATGGCTGTAAAAGGATCTTTTTCTAATCTGTCTACGAGAGGAACTTTCGCGATAAACGCACTGACGATGAGCACCGTCTCCACATCCTTAACAATCATTGCCTTTGGAGCAACATTGTTTGATGCTAGTTTAAAGAGTCCATCGATTTGAACCACTGAACTGGCTTTTCCCGATGGGAAGACGAGCACTTTGTTTGCAAGGTTCTTTCCTATTAACTCGTGGCTTTTCTCTCTCACTGTGCCTGTTTTGGGGTCTGTAAGGTAGAAACAGATCGGCTCGCGAGAAACAAGAGCCTCACCTTCGCCGTAGCCTCCTATAATCTTGTGGCATTTCAGCGTGATTTCCATATTTTCATCCCCATTTCCCGCTAATCGCAGCTTCAACGCAGTCTTTCAGTCTCGCCACTATAGCTTCTTTGAATCTTCGATAGTAGGCGCATTTAGGTGAATCTGTCATACCCACTTTGTTCTTGTACGTATACCAACAGGGTTCATCTATGCATGTGTCTGCTACGAGGTGACCGCCGGCTTTCTCTATGATATGTACGTAGCCATTTCTGTTGGCCAACAGCTTAGTTGTGGCTGAAGTGCAAACCCAAAGAGCCACTTCATCACGAATCTTTTTTCCATTCAAGAGTTTGGCAACTTGTTCCACTTGCTTTAACGTGTAATGAGGACACCCAAGCATGACGAAGTCTATTTTTCCACTTATTGTTTGTAGCTCTTTGTGAGTTTGGATAAGCTCGTTGTCGGTCACGGTAATTTTGTCCAGTGGTAAATCGCCGTGAAAGGCTTCTTGGGCAGTGGAAGCCTCGACTGTGAAGCCAGGTATGTAGAACATGGGTATAGCCCCCGAGGTGTTTGACATTGCGCAGAAGTTGATGAGCCCCTCTGTGTTCGGGCGCCTTGATATATTAGTCAACACAGGGATTCCATATCCAATCTGCTTGCCGACGTAAAACCCTAAAAGGGTATAGTCAAACTCATCCTTCAGCATTGCTTCAACTTTGACCAGAACTGTGCCCTTCCGATTATCTTTGATGTGCAATCCATATTTTGGGGTTTTTCCGATGACTCCTGCAGCAAGTGCACTTTGGGCTGCTTCGCGATTTGTTCTCGCACCAAGTACAGAATTGACATAAGGCGTAGCACTTGACTCGGAGAAGGCAACGTTTTCGCCATATAATGGGATGTTCTCTGTGATGTATGGTGTGCAACTCCAACTAAGAGTAGCACCAACTCGCATGTAGGCTTCCTTTACCCTTCGAGCTACATCTGCCTCATCTTTTGGAATTTCAAATAATTTGTCGAAATATTCAAAGTCATACACTGGGTTGGTGGTGGTGGGCACTTTACAATAAGCGTCACCATCAGCCAAAAGTTCAACAAAGTACATGTCTCCTTCTTGACCGCTTGAAGCAGCGTGCGCACAGCTTATGGGAATCATTTTTTCAGCATCTAATGCATCTCCAATCGCTACCAGCAATTCCATTGCTTTTTGCGTTCCTTCACCGAATTCACCGTTAAGCATCCGTTCTTCCTCGCTGGTCAGGTGCGTTCCAATTCCTCCTTCACCCTCAAACAACCATGAAGCCAGTCAGCAAATATTCTGTGCCCGACCCTCGACGAATTTTAAAACATTATCGATGCAGATGTCAGTGCATCTCTTTGCTGCCTCAACAGTGTCAAACCCAATATGAGGAGAAAGTGCAGTATTCTCGAGTTCAAATAAAGGGCTATTCTTGGATGGTGGTTCTTCTTCAAAAACATCTAAACCAGCAAATGATATTTTGCCCGATTTTAACGCGTCGATTAAAGCTTTCTCGTCGATTACTTTGCCTTGAGATGTGTTGATTAGAATGGCACCGTTTTTCATAGCTTCGATTTCTTTCCTACCTATCAGTTTCTCAGTTTCGGCTATCAAGCTGACATGCAGAGTTATGACGTCGCTTTCCTTCAACAACGTGTAAAAGTCAACGTACTTCATTCCAATCTCTTCCTCCTTTTTCATGTTGGGATACTTGTCGTAAGCCAAGATACGCATTTTAAAAGCCTTGGATATCTCAGCAACTCGGCAGCCGATCAATCCGGTGCCAACTACGCCAAGAGTCTTCCCATGTAATTCGATTCCTCCAAACGGTCTCCAGTCAAAGTGTCCGCTTCTAACATGCTTGTCAGCTAATGATAATCTTCTGATCGCTGATAACAACAGAGCGAAAGTGTGCTCTGCAACAGCTTCTGTAGCGTAGCCTGGAACATGGGTGACTACAATTCCCCTTTCCTTTGCTACATTGAGGTCAACGTAGTGACATGTGGTAGCCCATATAGAGATCATTTTGAGGTTCTTCGCGGAATCAATAATGTTCTTAGTTAGGTCGCTCCAGCCGACTATTACGATGTCTGCAGCTTTTATTCGCTGCTTTAATTCATTAGGCGTTTTAGGGGGATCTTTGAAAATCTCTATATCACCGATTGATTGCAGCTTCTCAATGTGCCCTTTTTCCAGGTAGACATGGTCGACGACTACTATCTTCATCTTCATCATTGTTAAGAGTTTAGCGTGCTCTGGATCTTACTCTTGGCTCAATCAGTGTCCAAAGCCATTCTACAAATTCCCTTAAGTTCTTTGTTTGTATGTAGACATCTCCAGGTCCTGTTATCTGGGTGACTAGGCCTTCTCCGCCTAGTAAGGTTTCTTTTAACCCGCCAAATTTTGTTACCTTGTAGTTGCATGTGTCGCTGAATGCTACTAGGTGAAAGTTGTCAACTATCATCGTTTCGCCAGGGTTTAGTGTGTGCTTGTCTATCGCTCCGAAAGTGTTTATGAAGAGGGTGCCGCTACCCGACACCTTTATCATGAACAAGCCTTGACCGAACAGCCCTTTAGTGAAGCCTTCCCATTTGACGTCTAAATCTACGTTCTCCGTTGAGGCTATGTAGGCAGATTTTTGTATTATGTAGCCTTGGTTCGGTCTGACCTCCAGTGTGTCTATGTCGCCTACGGGTGCAGAAACGAACGCCACTTCCCCAGGGCCTCTTGAAGCTATGTAGTCGTTTACCCAGAAGGATTGTCGCCCGATGATTGCGAGACTTAGACTGCCTAGGAGGCTTTTCTCTCTTTTCCTGGTGTGGGCTTCTATGTTTGGGTTCATGTATGTCATGGCGCCAGATTCGGCTGTTATTTTCTCGCTGTTTTCTAAGTTGACGACAAGCATCGAATATGACGGTTTGTATTTTATTTCATATTTCATTTTTTAACTCCTCTCTCTAGAGATTGTTTGTGAAAGTTATTATTATTTTTTGCAAAAGTCTTATTATTGGTAATATTGAAACATATTGTCGCGGAGAAGATAGTCTTGAGCTGGTTCGGTCAAGATCTGTTAGCGCTTATCGCTTTAGTAATAATTGGGCTCATAATAATTTTCATTATTCGTCTGCTTTTAATACTTATACCTGCGGCTCTCGTTGCTTTTGTAGTCTGGTTTCTTACAGGCAACCTTTGGTGGGCTGGGATCGCCTTCTTAGTTATTGCGGCTTTATCAATACTTAAAAAGCTGTGACGAAAACGCATTTATTTTGAAAAAGGACTAAAAAATTGGGAATATGATCGAATTGCATCTAGATTTGGAAATAGTTTTTCATAAAACTTTTATATTTGGTGAGTCGTGCATATGAGTTATTGAATAGCTCAAGGTGCTGCTATGGAACCGAGCAAGAAGCCTTTGAACGTGCTTGTTAAGCAGTTAAACGCTAGCATCGCAGTTGTTCTGAAGAATGGCTGCGAGTACAAGGGGAAAATGATCAAGTGTGACGGGCATATGAATATACTTCTTGAAGGAGCAACTGAATGCAAGGACGACCAGCTGATCACCAATTATGGAAATGTCTTGCTCCGTGGGAATAACATTCTCTACATAGCTTTGGACATGCACTAGAGATTAGCTACTTTGGGATAGAAGCTGTAGGGCGATTGGGCAATCATTACAATTCTGGCTCTTTCTACTGATTCGTTGACCATGCTTTCCACATTTAATCTCTCTTCGACTTCTTTTACAAGCTGCAGTCTTGCTTTCGTAGACGGCTTAATCGCCGCGGCACTGCAACCTTTTGCTTTTCGAGTTGAGATTTCAAGAGTCCCGATTTTTTTCGCTAATGCTTCCGTCTCGGTTTTGTCGAAGCCTAAGAGCGGACGATGTATTGGATAGTTTGCTGCCGCCTGGTCTATGACTTTTAGGTTGTGCATTGTCTGGCTTGCCTGTTCGCCGATGGCTTCGCCGGTTACAATTCCTTCTGCTTTTTCTTTTTCTGCGATCCTTTCCGCAACACGGTACATCATGCGTTTGCACAAAATGCAGGTTAACTTTCTAGGAGCTTTTCTGATGAAGGTTTCAAGGTTTTTGCCATGTGGCACCACGTACATCCTTCTGGGAAAACCGATTGACCATTCAAATAGTTTCTTTGCGACATCGAGGGCTTTGGTTTGGGTTGTTTCATCAGTGTAAGGCGTATTGTCAAAATAAATAGCGATCATGGGGCATCCGCGCTTCATTGCCAGCCAACAAGCCACAGCAGAGTCTATGCCTCCGCTTAATAGGCAGACAATCCTTGCTTGTGAACCATGCGGGAATCCGCCTGCGCCCCGCCTTGTTTCCGAGAAAATATATGCGTTTTCATCTCTCACCTCAATACCGATGGTGAACTGTGGGTTCTTCAATTTGACTCGTAGGCTTCTGTCCTTAAGACTAGTCAAGATCTGTCTTCCAACTTCTTTGCAGATATCCAAGCTTGAGAATGCATGTTCTCCAACCCTGTGGCAACGGACTGCAAAGCTGCAATCCTTTTTAATTGTGCAGCTTGCCATGTTGACAGCTTTTTGAGCGATTTTATCCATGTCAGATGTTGTTTCTGTAGCTGGAGAAACTGAGGAAATGCCGAAGACTCTTGTCAGTGCAGAAGCAACTTCAAATGGGCTGTTTGTTTTTATGTATAATGGTCCGCGTTTGCTTATAATTTTCTGATAAGCTATATTGTAATGTTCCAGTGTATTTTTTATGTTTTTCACTAACAGCTTTTCATAGGCACGTCTGGTCCACTCGCCTTTTATCCCGATTTCTCCGCCGAGACGAACGATTACGGAATCAAGCTCCGTGCTCAAACCAACCTTGGATGAATGTCACAATGAAGAAAACTGTCTGTTTGATTTAATGCTTACGTTTGGCGGGTTTTTGAAAACTTCTTTCTAATATTCTTGGTTCATTCCATTCCTCTCTAAGAATACTGTAGAGATAATGGTCGTTGTACCTTCCTTTGGCGTACCATGATTTTCGCATGGTCCCTTCTTTTGCAAAAGAGGCTTTTTCCAAAGCCCTTTGAGAAGCTAGGTTTCTGGTGTCTGTTGACGCTTGTATTCTGGCGATTTCCTTGGTAAGAAATAGATGGTCTACCATCAGTTGGATGGCTTCTGTTCCATAGCCCTTGCCTCTTTCTGGAGGAATTATTGCGAAACCTATTTCCATTGTTCTGCCTCGCGCAAAACCATTGATATGCCCGATGTTAATTCCATCCTTCTTCTGGATTATGAAGAAAATTGTGTTTTCAAACATGACTTTTTCAAGCTCTGGTTTGGAGAGTGCCATCACATCTTGGTATTCGCCCATGTATTGAGGGTTGCTCCACCATTGCATAACTTGCGAAAGATCGTCCTTCGCAGGGGTCTTGAGGTTTACAGTTTTTCCTTTAAGCAATTCTATCACATTCAGGGTCATCGACTCTTTCAGTTCTAAGAAAAATGCTTTTCCCCTAAATTCTGTAGCCGCCGAAACTGATTGTTAGAAACAGAAAATACATAAACAGCAAAACTGCGCCTTCTCTCCAACTTATCCTTTCGCTTGACAAAAAGTACCACAAGAAAAGATTTGTAATCAGCGAGAACATGACCAAATTAGAGAAAGCAGCCATGTTAATCATCAATGTTGAAGCTGCTAATGTCACTCCTAGAATGCATGTTATGTTTATGAAACAACTTCCGACAATATTGCCCAGTGCCAAGTCAGTATGCCCTTTTCGAACTGACTCAACGCTTGTTGCCAATTCGGGTAAGCTTGTGCCAAAGGCTACAATCGTGGAACCAATAACAACAGGCGGTATACCTAGGTTAGTCGCGATGTAGGAAGCTGAGTCCACGATAAAGTAGGCACAGATCACCACCCCGGCAGCACCCAAAAAAGTCAAGAAGGTGTATTTTTGGAGTCTTTGCCTTTCTGCTCCTAGAGAACCCTCTTCCTTCACTTTTCTTATTTTTGAGAGTTGATAAACGTAGAACACAAAGATTACCAGTAGAATTATCCCTATGAATCTGCTTGCGAATCCAATGCAAAGCAATGTTATTGGAACTATTGAAGCTACAAAAAGCCCGAAGTATAGGCTTCCTATTTCCTCCTTTGCCATGGCTGGAAGAAATTTTGCATTGTTGGAGCTTTTTAGAGCTATAATGAGAAGACATATGCCGAGTATTAGGCATATGTTTACTATGTTTGAACCTAAAACATTTCCTATGGCTACGCCTATGGTTTTCTGTTCTATTGCAGCAAAAATGGATACACAAAGTTCTGGCAAGGATGTGGAAAAGGCAACTAGGATGAACCCTATTGTTGTTTTTCCGAAGCCAGTTATGTCTGCAACCTTGACTGAGTTTGTGATTGTCCAGTCGCTGGCTTTGCCTAACGCAATAAGTGATGCAATAAGAATTAGAGCGTTGCCCAGTAATCCCCATTCTTCGAACAAAGCTGGATCACCATTTTTGCTTATTCCTTTCGAGACAGCATTAAAAATGTTTCCTACGGTGTCGCTCTTATGGTTCTATATTAAAACAAATTCGCGGCAATCACTCAAAAACACGACTCGCCTTTCATTTGAAAAACCAAAAGATGAAGGAGAAATTTTTAAGAACAATGTTTGATTAATCACTTGTCAAGGCAGGTAAAAAATGTGTTCAGAGATCAGAGGCTAATCTTCATTTTAGCCTGTGTTGCCTCTGTTCTCTTGATTGGATTTTGGTTGGCCTTTGATTTAACGCTAGGGATAGCCCTTTTAATTTTAGGGATTGCTCTTTTAGCTTTTTCAGCCGAGAAAGCGGTTGGGCACTCCGTAAGTATCGCTTCAGCATTGGGAGTACCTCCCCTCATGATAGGCCTTATAATAGTGTCGCTGGGCACGGATTTTCCAGAGATTACTAATTCAATTATCTCTTCTGCATTTGGTCACGGCGACATCAACGTTGGAGATTCCTTTGGATCTGTCCTCGCCCAGATGACCTTGATATTGGGGCTTCTTGCTTTACTTGGAGGGACGTTCAAGGTTAGGAGAGAAGAAATAACAGTCATGGGAGCTTGCGAGGTTTTGGCGTTAATAGCCTCAGTGTCAATGGTTGAAAAGGGGTACATTTCGTGGATTAACGCCGTTTTCTTGGTTGCTAGTTGGCCTATTCTTATGTTAATCACAAGAAATGTTATGAAAAAACCTGATGTGCCTCAGCATACGGGGCAAAAATTATCTTTTCGCTTTATAACAGCTATTTTAGGTTTCATTGGCGTTGCTCTCGGATCCTACATCGTAATTAGCTCAGTGATCTCTTTATCAGCAGTTCTGCATGTGCCTGAGTATTTCATCAGCTTCTTTGTAGTCGCTATTGGAACGTCTCTGCCAGAGTTGGTTGTTGATTTGACAGCTATCCGAAAGAGACAGTATGAAATCGCCATAGGAGACGCCATAGGAAGCAGCATTATTGACGCTGGTTTTTCTATTGGAATCGGACCCTTAATCTTCGGCAAAATCACAGTGTCTGGAAGGCTTGCAGAGACAACGGGTCTGTACGCGCTACTTTGTTCCTTTGTAGTCATATCAATGCTTGCATTACGAGAAAAACTTGATGCTAAAGCAGGAGTGTTATTTATCGTTCTCTACTTCCTTGCGTATGCGATGCCGTATGTCTAACGTGGGTCCAATAGTTGTTACAGTTTGTTAGCTAAGTTTTGTTTTTGTCCCTTAGTCATCTCGTCTGCACCTTTTGTGTACTCTTTAAAATATGCAAAAAGCAAAAATCACATCACCACTATAAGTTTACTCATGTCCCAATTCGACATCCTATTCCTTGGAACTGGCGGCGGAAGATTCGCGACAATTACGCAAAAACGACGCACTGCAGGCATACGTATCATCGGCGAAAGTCTGAACCTGCACTTAGACCCTGGACCTGGAGCCCTTGTTCATTCAGTTAACGAGGGGTTAGATCCTCAGAAGCTTAATGCAGTTTTTGTTTCGCACAGTCATCCCGACCATTACACAGATGCTGAGGTCTTGATCGAGGCTATGACACGGGGTATGACGCGAAAACGCGGAGTTCTTGCTGCTGCTAGGAGTGTCTTAAGCGGAAGTAAAGTTTGCGAGGCTTCAGTTTCAAAGTACCATCAACAAATGCCTGAACAGAAAATTGAAGCCCTGCCAAAAATGAAATTCGAAGTTGCAGATGTCAACATTTCAGTGACTGAGGCAAGGCACACAGATCCAGATGCCGTTGGCTTCAGGTTTCAAACTCAACGATTCGGCGACTTTGCCTACACAAGCGACACAGAATACTTTGAAGACATAAGCAAGTACTACGAAGGCGTAAGGCTTCTCATGCTGTGCGTTATGAGACCAGCTGGAAAGCCATGGAAAGGGCACATGACAACAAACGACGCCATAAAAATAGTTGAGGTTGCCCGCCCAGAAAAAGCCGTTTTGACGCATCTTGGAATGCAGATGATATTTAGAGGCCCGTCAAAAGAAGCTAAGCTGATCCAGGAAAAGACTGGTGTTTCAACTGTTGCTGCCCTGGACGGGATGCTAATAAGCTTCGGAGAAACTATAAACGTACAAGCAACCAGAAAAACTCAACAAGGGCTAAACAGATTTTTCTAAAGAATTTTAACCAGAAGCATTCGTATAGTATGTTGTAAAAGGATGTAAAGAAAATGCGAATTGTACTCAGAATAGGCGGCTCTGTTGTCGCGTCGCCAATAAATGCGACTCTAATCAGCCAATATATAGGCTTATTGAAGAGGTTAAAGAAGAATGGACATAAAGTTGGAGTTGTTGTTGGCGGTGGGGCTTTGGCAAGAGAATTTATTCAAGCCGCAAAAAACATTGGTTTGAACGGAAAGGCTCAGGACGACATTGCAATTTCTGTTTCAAGGGTTTTTGCTCAGCTCATCATTAAAAAACTTGGAGAATTAGGATGCGAAACTGTTCCGTCAACAATCGAAGAAGCAGAAAAATGCTTGAACCAAGGAAAAATCGCCGTCATGGGCGGCCTAAAACCAGGCATGACCACAGACACCGTTGCAGCATTAATCGCTGAAAAAACAAATGCTGATATGCTCATTAAAGCTACAGACCAAGACGGCATATACGATAAAGACCCCAGAAGACATGGAGATGCCGTCAAACTTGACCACATTAGCTTTCAAGATTTATCGGATGTTTTTGCCGAAGATAAGCATAAGGCTGGAATACACCAGATTATTGACCCAGAAGCAGTTAAAATTCTGAAACGTAAACGGATTAGAGTTATTGTTGTGAATGGTTTTAAACCAGACAACGTTCTAGCGGCTATCCGGGGAGAACGTATTGGCACACTAATCGATTAGTCAATGCAGAGGGATTAGGATTTCAAATTGTTATGGGCGTAGCCATGTTAAATATTCCTCTATTCTAGGTTCGACATTAAACAGGTTCCTCAGTTGCCAATACTGTTTCAAAGCCTCTATCTTTCGAGGCCAAATCTTTTCTGCTCTTATCATTAGGTTTTTTGGAGTCACTCGTGACGAAACAAACTCGAAGATTTCAACCTTGTAACCTGCAGCTCCTAGCACGAGAGCCCTGATTGAATCTGTGATTAGGTTGCTTAGTTCCTCTTTGATTTTTGAGAACTGTGTCATCGGCGTTAAGGGATGAAATCTCATTTTCCGACTTATCTCTCTTTGACAACACGGCACGGCTATGATAAACCTTGATTCTAAAGCTATTCCTTTTGCTATGGTTTCATCTGTCGCAGTGTCACACGCGTGAAGACAGTAGGTTACGTCCGGTCTGGTGACGAGCGCAATTTCCATGATGCTAGCAGCGTGAAACTCCATGTTCTCGAAGCCTAGCATTTGCTGAGCTTGCACGCACTTCATTATCAAGTTCGGGTTTTTGTCCACACCAAGAAATCGGGCTGAGCGTCCAAGTTTTCGGGTTAAAGCGAAGTTTAAAATGAAGCTAAGATATGCTTTTCCGCAGGCGCAATCTAGAAACATCACCGTTTTCGTCTTTCTTATTTTCTTGGCAATTATTGCTAAATGTTCGGTCATCGCTAAGACTTCTTGAAGTTTCTCTCTTTGGCTAGTGTAGGGCTCACCGTCATTTCGAGCAAGCCCTATAATCCTTGATATTTCCTTCAACTCGTCTGCAGACAAAATCATGAGCGCATGAGTCACTTCTTCGCTGTTCTCTTGTTCTTTACCTCTAGGCTTTCCTTGAAACATTCTTCAAGCTTTACGCTAACAAAACTACGCATCAGCAGACGCAAACTTGATTGATTTAGCATTCAACCACCTCCTTTTTTGGCTTCAAAAGCAAAGTTGCGCTTGTTCCACAGCCTAGACTAAGCGACTAACATCTGAGAAACAAGCTGAATGAAATCTAGGCTAATGGGCCGTACGTAGTTGACCTCGCGGCGGTGTATTTACACCATAAATAAGTAACCTGAACGTTTGATATAACTTTGTCGCAAAATGGCTATAAGATGGTTTGGACGAATTGGAGGACTAGACCTCCTGTGTGCTAGATTGAGGTGTTCAAAATGGCGAAATACACACTTCTTTACCGTCATTGTATGGAAAAATACAAGGATGTAGTGGAATTCACGCGTCAACATCTTGAGAAGACTGCGAGCAATTGGCCGCACAACTATCATCCTTGGTCTCTTCCTGAACATCGCATGGAGCACACTCTCCTCGTTTTAAGGAATTCTCTGATGCTTGCAGCGAACAGAAAGGTCGAATTGGATGTTGTCGCCTTGTCAGCTATCTTACATGATATTGCATTTTATTCGCCTGAACGAAGAGAACACGCAGAAGAAGGAGCGAAAATTGCAGAAAAGTATTTGACCGAACATGGTTATCGCAGCGACCTCGTAAAGAAGGTTGCTCATGCAATAAGAGTGCACGCTGGACCCCTGGTTTTCACTCCCAGGTCAATGGAAGCAAAGATACTGCAGGACGCTGACACCATTGACAAGGTTAGTGCATTAGCTATCACGACCTTTCTTTTGCATTATGGTAACAAGAGGATGATGCCAAAGCAAGCTCTTGAGGAACTGAAAAAGGAGATGCCGAAAAGACTGCGATGGTACTACAGAACAATGAATACGCCTAAAGGGAAGAAACTTGTGGGCGAAGGTTGCAACTACATAAGAACATTCATGAAGAAGCTGCAAAAAGAAACGTAATAGGCCAACGCCCTCGACAATGGAAGCCTTTCGCATTCTTTAAATAGAATTGGAAAGGATGTTAGCACACTGTAGCGAGGACTGCCTGACGGTTTTTCGTTTAACCTTTGTGAGTTACGAATGGTCCCATTAGGACAAGCGGTAAAGGTTAAATATCACTGTTGATATCAACTGCGATATCAACGGTGATACAAATGCGTCCATTTGGAAGACATTGGATGAGGCATACTGCAATTGTTCCCAAAGGGTTCATACGCTATCAGATACTTGAGTTATTAAACGAGAAACCCATGTCTGGTTCGGAAATGATGGATGAAATTGAGAAAAAGACAGAAGGACGCTGGAAACCAAGCCCAGGCTCAGTTTATCCACTCTTGTCATGGTTACAAGACAATAACTATGTGAAAGAATTGCCAACTGAAGAAGGCGGCATGAAACGCTATGCACTTACAGACAGAGGGAAAGTTCTCCTAGAAGAACAAAGAAAAATAAAAATGGAGTTAAGAAGAGAAGTGAAATTTCTACCGCCTCCGTTCTTGGGAGGCTTATGGTTTCGTCTACCGCCAGAAAAAATCGCTGAGATGGGAAAATCCCTAAGGAGACTTATGAAAGCCTTTTTCGAACTTGGAGGCGACTTAGAAGAGAAGTTCTCAGGGCAAGCTGTTGAAGATATTCGGAAAATTCTGGATGAGACAGCTGAAAAATTTGAAGAAGTACACAAGAAGCTGAAGGGTGAGCGAAATGAGTGAAGAAGTAATTAAGGCAGAAGGGCTAACGAAGGTTTTCAACAAGCATCTAACGGCAGTCGATCACGTGAACTTCAGTGTGAAACAAGGCGAAATCTTCGGGTTCTTAGGACCTAACGGTGCCGGAAAAACAACTACGATTAACATGTTGATAACTGTTTTGAAGCCTACTGAAGGTAAAGCCTCTGTTTTGGACTTCGACATTTCAAAACAAGACTATAACGTTAGGAACGTGATCGGTCTAGTGCCCCAAGAATACACAGCTGATGAGGATTTGACTGGTTTGGAAAACGTACTTTTGTGTGCTGATCTGTATGGGATCCCGCGGAATGTTGCGAAAGAGCGTGCGATGGATCTGCTGAAGCTTGTTGAGCTAACTGATTTCAAGGACAAGAAAGTCCAAATCTATTCTGGCGGAATGCGTCGCAGACTTGAGCTTGCATGCGGGCTGATTAACAGGCCGAAAGTGCTTTTCTTAGACGAACCTACGCTAGGTTTAGATGTTCAAACTAGGGCCGCAACATGGGACTACATCAGAAAGTTGAAGAAAGAATTTGGTATGACCCTTTTCATGACTACGCACTATCTTGAAGAAGCAGACGCCCTATGCGATCGTGTTGCCATAATTGACCATGGGAAAATAGTTGTGGTCGGCTCACCCGAGGAGCTGAAGCATAGCTTGGGCGGTGATGTAATAACGTTAAGTGTTAAGGAAAATGCTGACGTGAGTGAGCTTGTCAGCAAGGTCGAACATGTTAAGGAAATCAAGAAGGAAGATAACTCATATAGGATCAAGGCTGAGTATGGAGAAGTAACCGCCCCATTCATAATTGAAGCCTTGCGGAGAAAAGGTTACACCGTGACGAAACTGTCGCTTACAGAACCCACATTGAACGAGGTCTACTTAGAATACACAGGCAAGTCCATGCGTGATGCAGAAGAGTCTAGGGAGGCTTTTGTCGCGCAAAGGATAACGATGAGAAGGGCGAGGGGAAGGGGAAGATGAGCAAATCGAATGAGTATTGTCCGAGCAGACTTCACGGCATCTGGGCTTTAACTAACCGAGAGCTTAAGAAATGGTACAAAGCTCCTGTGATATTCCTTCTTTCTATAATTCAGCCGATTATTTGGATGGGTTTACTCGGAAAAGCCATGAACATAGGCGCTCTTATACCAAAAGTTCCTGGGATTGATCCAGGAACTGTCATGCAGCAAACTCTTGGAACAAGTGATTATTTCTCTTTTATGGCTGTGGGCATGATTGCGTTTACAGCCCTCTTTACAACAATGTTCAGTGGCATGTCAGTGGTTTGGGACAGACGCTTGGGCTTCCTGAACAAGGTTCTCAGTACACCTGTGTCCAGAGCAGTAATAATATTCTCGAAAGTCCTTTCCGCAACATTGCGATCAATGTTCCAAGCAGGCCTCATAATAGTCCTCGCTATTGCTTTCGGTCTCCAATTTGGGGGAAACTTCAACCCACTTAACATACTGGGTGTCTTTGCCATTATGTTCCTAGTCTGTGTGGGCTTGTCTTCGCTCTTCATCGCAATCACCATAAGATCAACACGAATGGAGACTCCGATGGCTGTCATGAACCTGATAAACCTGCCAATGATGTTCGCTAGCAACGCCTTCTTCCCGACCAAGTTCATGCCTGACTGGCTCCAAACAATAGCGCAGTATAACCCGCTAACCTACACCACCGACGCAGTAAGACAACTATTGATATTCAACACGGATTACACACAGCTTGCGTTGGATTTTACATATGTTGGGATTTTTTCAGTTATAGTTGCAACAATAGGCATAGTCCTCTCATGGAGATTCCTCAGCAAGTGAGGCAGAATGAACGGAAAAAGGGCGGGTGACATCTGTGACAACAATAGTTGAAGCAGTCAACTTGAAGAAGACCTACATGCTTGGGAAAGTTCCTGTCAACGCGTTGCGTGGCGTCAACTTAAAGGTTGAAAAGGGCGATTTTTTCGCCATTCTGGGGCCTTCTGGAAGCGGTAAGTCTACACTTCTGAACTTGATTGGCGCATTAGATAAGCCCACTGATGGAAAGTTATTCGTTGAAGACGCGGACATATCCACATTGAGCGATAATCAACTGGCTGATTTGAGGCGCAGAATCGGGTTTGTATTTCAGTTTTTCAATCTCATTCCACGATTTACAGCAAGACAAAACGTTGAGTTGTCAATGGCTATATCTGGCTTAAGCAGGGATGAGAGGAAAAAACGCGCTGAAGAACTTCTGAAAACTGTGGGATTAAAAGAAAGAATGAATCATAAGCCAACCGAGCTCAGCGGCGGCGAACAGCAACGCGTGGCAATTGCAAGAGCCTTAGCGAACAATCCAAGTTTTCTTTTGATGGATGAGCCGACTGGAAACATTGACTCGAAAACGGCAAATGAAATAATTCAGCTTGTCAAGCGTTTGAATAAGGAAATTGGCGTGACAATAATTATGGTTACGCATGACCAACGTTTGGCTGCGGAAGCAAGAAAAACTGTGCAAATGTTTGATGGATTGATTGTTCACGAGGCGGTGAATTGAAATGCAAGTGAGTGATGTTTTCTCCTATTCCTTCAGCGCAATAAGATTGCGGAAACTTCGCGCGGGCTTGACAACTTTAGGCGTAGTCATCGGTATTGCCGCTATTGTTGCGTTGCTTTCGCTTGCTCAAGGCTTTCAGACTACAATAACAGCGCAGTTTGAGAAGGGATTCGCAACCAATACACTGCTTGTTTCACCAAGAAGCTTTGGCGTAGCAGAGGCAAGTTTTCCGCTTTACGTTACTGACATACAGACAATTGATGCAATAGAAAATGTCAGCATGTCAGTGGCGACCATGCAGAAAACATGCTTCGTTAACTCCAGCGAGAAGAATTTCACACTTAACGTGATTGGGGTGGACTTTGCCAAGTACAAGAGCATTTACGAAAGCACTTTTATAGCCGCAAAAGGAACCATTCCCTCAAACCCAGACAACAAGTCAATTGTCATTGGCGCACGGATACTCGATCCTTGGCAAAATGGAACAGTAATTGCTGATTTTGGTGATGCAGTGGATATTACTTGGACTAAGCGAAACGGCACCAGTCCGCCTAAAAATGAGACTTATACTGGGCGTGTCTTGGCTGTACTTAACGAAATTGGAGGTTTCAGCGTTGGTGGGCCTTCAGACCTTGGCGTTTACATTCCGATTGCGCAAGCTCAGGGCTTCTTTGAAACTGACGAATGTAACATGATAATCGTATTGTTAAAAAACAGTGATGAAGCGACGATTAAGGGTGTTTCTGATGCTATAAAGGATGCTTTTGGCGGTCAAGTTCAAGTGACTTCTCCTACCGCCGTGCTTGAAATCATTTCTGGCGTGTTTTCGGTTGTGGAGCTTTTCTTGGCTGGTATTGCTGGTATTTCGCTTTTGGTTGCGGGCATAGGGATAATGAACATTATGATTGTTTCTTTGATGGAGCGAACCCGCGAGATAGGCATATTGAAAGCCTTGGGCATGCGAAGCAGAACGGTGCTTTTTATTTTCCTAAGTGAAGCCATAATTATAGGATTAATGGGCGCGGCGATTGGCATAGCCTCTGGCTGGGGTTTAGCCAACATATTTGCACGTTTCAGTTTAGTCGGGGGAAACATTCAAGCAGGAGTCCAGGGAGCTCAAGGCGGAGCTGCTATAACCAGAATGTCAATAACTCCTGTCTTAACTCCAACAGTGTTTCTAGGTGCTTTTGCCTTCGGCGTAATAGTCAGCGTCATCTTTGGACTCTACCCAGCTTGGCGAGCCTCAAAACTCAAACCAGTAGAAGCTTTAAGATACGAATAAAACAATAGCACATAGAGGTTTTCACCTTGGCGAAGAGGATCTATCCTAGTCAGCCAATTGCAGGTGTCGGTGCAGTCATAATCTATGATGGAAGAATTCTGCTTGAAAAGAGAAAAAGTGAGCCTAGCAGAGGAAAATGGACAATTCCTGGGGGCTTGGTCGAACTAGGCGAGACCGTGGAACAGACAGTTATTAGAGAAGTTAAGGAAGAAACAAGTTTGGAAGTTGAAAACCCTGAGCTTATCGACGTCGTGAACTACGTAAGCGTAGATGAAGATCGCAAGATAAAATACCATTTCATAATGATTGACTATTTTGTGAAACTCAAACGCGGAGCGCTCAAAGCAGGGGACGACACCGCCGAATTACAGTGGGTTCCTTTAAGCAGTGCGGAAAAATACGATCTGTCAAAAACCTTCAGAGCCTTCCTTCAAAGAAACAAGCACAAACTGGAAAAACTTAATTCACGCATCTAAAGAAGAGCTTTGTTTCTGCTATATTTTTCAGAGAATGACAAGTTCAATCTATATATAAGGGAGGGGGTCTAGACTTCACAGACAGACGCTTCAGCATGCGCCTTTGAAGAAAAGTCTTGTTTCTCCCATCGTCTTAACATCTAAAGCCTTAACCTTCACAACCATTGGAAAATCTTTCACCACCTTTCCAAGCGCAAGACAGTGGTGTTGCGGCAGATCTCGGGCGATAGACTTGACTGTTTCCGCGTCAACGCGTGCTGCCCGAGAAACCACCTCCAGATCATGTTCGTTAGTGAAATTGAAAAGGAATATGTTGTCTGCTTGTCGGTAAATATTCTCGCGTATTGTGTCAGGCTGGTTTGTTATAAAAGTGGCATAGATCCCAAGATGCCTCATGCGTGTTACAATATCATCCCAATAAGTTTCGCGCAAGTAGAGGTGAGCTTCTTCTGCGAAGAGAAAAACTGCCTTAAGCTTCCAGCTTGTCAAAAGCTCAACCAGTTTTCCAAGCACGTACTCAACAACTATCTGACGGTCAATTGAGGAAGTGTTTCTTAAGTTTATTATAATGGCTCCACCTTGCTCCTTAGCCTTGAACAAGCGCTCTTCAAGAAGCATGGTTTCAGCTGTTTCGTCTGTGAAAAAGCCAGAATTAGCCAAGGCGTAGTAACGTGAAAACAGAGCATCGCGAACGTGCTGGTTGCAGTGCCAATTGCGTATTGCCTCGCCTAACTCACGCATGTTAAGCATATCTCTTTCTTTCAGCGATTGCCATATACGCCTAAACTCGCGAGCAGAGGTTCCAGGCAAGTGAAGCGCATGAATTAGAATGCCCAACAAAACATGCAGGTTCGGCTGTTTTAGGGCTACCCTGAAGTTTTGGGAAGGCGTTAAAACGTGAATCTTATCATGATGCGCGTTTCTTTTCCCGTCGGCTGTCATTCCTAAGCTTAGGTATTCGCCGTTCAAATCGAAAACAACAACCGTAGCCTTGTATCCGATTAGGTTCAGCATTAGAAGTTTCGACAGATGAGATTTGCCTGTCTCCTTCTTCCCGGTTATTATGTTTAGTCTTCCGTCCAAAGACGAAGCGTCTATTGTCAGAAGTGAGGACTCCTTTGTGCCGCCCAGAACTATTGGAAGCTGCTCGTTGACCTTGGCAAGTTTCAGCAGTGTTGGAATTGGAAGCTTTCTAATTGTGGATTGAGAGCGCGAGGGAAGCCAAGAACTGTTTGGGCTTAGACTTTCGTTTTCTACTGTTGCGCGTATTTTGCAGATAAGGAGAGTTGCATCCTGAATATAGGTAATGTGAGGCGCAATCTCTAATGGGTCGAAATCCTCGCCTTGTATCAACTCTCCGCCGTTTGGAAGGCTTCTAAGCAACTCTTCAAGGATGCCTGGAATGCTAGCGAACTGCACATCAATCACTTGCACGATCAATGCTTTTCTTGCATCAGCATCCTCAACGAGTAGGTAGTCGCCTTTCTCTACAGTTTCGTTTGGGAAGCTCAAAATCTGGACGATGTTGCCCTCTTTCTTGTACAGTTTCATGAGTTACTTTCACCTCTGCCGAACGGACCGAACAAGAGCCTATGCATGTCTGGCCTATTGACTATTCTAAGACCATGTTTGCGTGCGCTGAAGTGCTGCATGGCTATTACTTCGTTTGCGGTGAAAGTGCAGAGAATATGCGCCAAACGCAGGGTTTCTGGGTAACTTTGCAGAAGCAAGTCGTTCGCTAAGAGTCTTTCAACAGCTTCAACCTTTTGTTCAGGAGAAACTTCCTTGTCTATGTCCAGCCTGAATGCGTAGTTTCCTTGTGTTAGCTTTGCAACGTAAACTTCGCCTAGCAAAACGATGGGGGATTTGGGTTTGAAGCCTGTTGTCTCAAGCAAGTATGGAGGCTCGTGTAATGGTAAGACTTCGGTTATGAGATGTCCGTTTACCCTGAGGTTTGTCATTTTTGAAAATGCTAAAATGCGGTTGTTCCTCTTTTTTGCGATGGTCAGAATTTCCTTCATAAGCTGTGTTGGCGTGTCTCCTGTTCCAGACGTCAATGAGCCGTCGAAAAGGATTAAGCTACTGCTCAGTGTTTTCGAAAGCATTGTTTGCAACCATCTTTCCAGGAGGTTCGCAATGCGTGTTGGCATCTGGACAAGATTTGGCATGCCTTGATACGTGTGTTCTTGTGGAGAGTTGAAGTACGCCTTTTGCAATGTGTTGTAGACTTCTCTCTTGTTTTCTTCTGTAATGTGAAATATGAAGGGTCCGAGTCTCATGTACTTGTAGCGTTTGTTTTGTTTCCAGACTGTTGCACTTCTGACAGCGATTAGTATGCCTGTGCTTGTTTCACCGATTTTCATGCTTGAAGTGTCCACTGCAGCGACTATTGTTTCCTCGCGTTTAGCCTTTAGTAGTATTGGTTTGAGTTTAAGCTGAAAATCATGAGGGTGCAGTTCTAAGCTATTTGTTTGTTGAAAGGTTTGTTGATTTAGTTGAAAAGTTTGGTTTTGCACGGTTTTTAGTGAGTATAGGCTTAGTTCTATGAAGCGTTGTGGCAATGTTGTGTCCATGGCGGGTTGTGGAAAATTATATTTCTGTGTTGTTGTTATAGTGTGTTGTTGAATCACCAAGATTCACCAATAGCCAATAGTTTGGGGAAGAGATATTTAAGTGTTGTGCATGAACAAGATGCACAATACAATAAACAACAAGGTGGAACGTTGACAGAAAAAGAAACAAAACCACCAATACGAGTAAAAATGAAAGTAGGCGAAATAGAATTCGAAATAGAATGCCAAGAAGACCAGCTTCAGGCGACAGTGGACAAAATCCTATCAACAGTAACCGAGAAACTCAAAGAATCACCGGATATTGCAAAAAGAGTTGCAGCGCCGCCCCGCGCAGAAACATGCAAGAGCATTATCCAAAAGCTATGGGAAGAAGGCTGGTTTTCAGCGCCTAAAGGCTTAAGCGAAGTACATAGTGAAATGGCAAGACGGGGATTCCACTATGACCGCACGGCAGTAGCCCATGCACTAATAGACCTAGTTAAAGATGGGGTTCTAACGAGAGAGGGAAAACCGAGAAGATACCAATATGCACAAAAAAGACCACCATAACCTTTAGAGTTTTGATTTTCCATGCTAATTGTCTTTTACAATGAAGTGCACTAGAAGTCCAATCTATATATAAGGGGGGTCTAGTCACCACAGAGAGCCAGAGACCGCAAAATAACCCATTATGAAAAGCCTTAATTTCAAAGCGTAAAGAGATAGATAAGTGGTAATACAGATGATGAGGAAACCAATCATAACAATTGATAAGCCTCGCTTTATTGTTAAACTTTACGAAGATGTGCTTGAGGTAGACTTGAAGGAAGGAGCCAAGAAGGAGCTTGAAGACTTTGTTGAATCGCATCCGGCTCTCAGAAAAACCCTAGGTTTCGCCCTGCAGACAGTTGTCCCCTCAGACGTCGAATTAAGCGAAATAGAATCCGCAAAAGTAGACGATAAGGGCCAGTTGAAAATAGCGATACCACGACACAGAGACGTCATCCTTCCATTAGAGCTTGACGAATCCAAGAGACTCGCGGAGAAGCTGAACGAACTTATTCCATTGGCAAAAACAAAAAAGAAAGCGAGAAAGAGAAGATTTCCTCTACATTTATGGTGGCCAGACTATTACTCTCATGCTTTCATGTCTGCATATCCTTAACCAAACGTGCCACATGCACAAGGTCATTCTAGCTTAACTATGAAAATAATGTGAAAAAATTATGGCAAAAACAGCGAATAATTTAAATTTGATAAAGAAATGATTTAAGCGGCTGGTGTGAATGAAGAGAATAATAAAAAAGCTTCTGGCAGAACTGTTGAAGGATTCCCACAGAAGTGACAGAGAATTAGCAAAAGTTGTAGGCACGTCGCAGCCAACCGTAACTCGGATGCGAAGCAAACTTGTAAAGGAAGGATTCATAAAAGAGTTCACCATAATACCAGACCTTGTAAAATTAGGATACGAGATTATGGCAATTTCCTGTGCCAAAAAGAAAACTTTCCCTGAATTAAGCGAAAAAGCGACAAAATGGATGAACAAATATCCAAATATCATATTCGCAGCAAGAGGCGAAAGCATGGGAAAGAACGGAGTAATGATATCTCTGCATAGAAATTATGCGGAATATTCCAATTTCGTTGAAGAACAACTAAGGTATTGGGGCAGCGAAATACAAGCCTATGACACCATGCTCATTAGTTTAAGAGGAGCTGTTGCCAAACCTCTGTCGGTAAGCTATCTTGCAAAAGAGTTGAAAGAAGCATCAGAAGATTGATTTTTGCTTCATCAAAAATTTTTGCTCGTGATTTTCGTTGGTGTTTATTATGCAAATCCTTATGTAATAATCTAATTTCTCATGACTAGAGTTCTATGGTGGTTTTTCTTTTGACAGAACCCAAGAGTATATCCCTATTATGACTGGTTTCATGAATATGGCAGTTGCGACGAGGGCAGAGTACAAAGCGAGCGTAATAAATCCGGTGTTTAGTAGGCTGAACAGGACAATGAGGCTTGTGCTAAACCTTATGCTAAGCCCCAGTCCCAACAAGAGTGAGTATTTGCTTCCTAGTAATTTGCGGAAGAGAGCATAGGAAGCTAAGAGTTTTGAACCTTTCGAAACCAACCATATTAGTATTATCAGTGACGGGTAAATGATGAGGCTGTGGATTGAAACAGAGGCTCCTATGCTTAAAAAGAATAGAGGGGACAGAAAGATATAACCCAAAAATTCTATTGCTCTTTCGTTCTCATACAGCCTCTCTTTTGGGAGCAAGCCTCTGACAACCATGCCTGCGAAAATGGCGCCAACGGTCGCTAATCCTTCGAATACAAAGCCACCTATGGCGACAAAGGAGAAGAATACGAGTAGAGTGAGAATGGATGTCACATAGGGTGCAGTATGGTGATTAGCCAATCCGTTTCTGACTTTGTAGCCCATTTTTATCAAAAGGAGAGTGAGTGCGGATAGAAAGATTATGTCTAGAGTGATTAGGAGAGGATTAAGGTTCTGGGCTTGGGCGACGGCTGAGAATCCAGGCAGGATTGCAACAACTCCGAGCAGTATTACTTCTAAAATGTCGTCTAAAGTTCCAATTCCTAGTGTGAGTTGACCAAATGTTGTTTTTACGACTTTGAATTCTGCAAGAATGGGTAGTAGGATGGCTTCGCCAACGGTTGCAAATGATAACGCTGTGATTAAAGCAACAATATAGGAGTAGCTAACCTCTGCTGGGAATACAAGGTAAAGTAGCAGGCTTCCAAGTATGCCCTCTGTAGCCATTGTGATGGTTGTTCCCAATATGATATGTTTCTTTAATTGTTCCATTTTCTTAAACTCAAAGTTAAAGCCTATCATAAATAGTAGAGTGTACATCCCAACGGTTGAAAGCATCTTGAAAAGGTCACTTGCAATGACAGAACTGAAAAGACCGAACTCAGAAATGATGAGACCGAAAAATAGTGAGGCAAATATCCATGGCATTCTAAGATATTTTTGAATAAGAAAGCCAAAGACCAGCGAAACACCATAAGTAATAACCATTAATAGCCAGATTTCCTCGAGAACCAACCAGTTCGCCTCAACTATCCTTCAGCTAAGTAACGAAACCTAGGCAATATCGTCTTGCATTCCTCTATAACGAGAGTTTTGCTATAGATCCATTACTCCTATAAACTTTACGTCAAAACAACAAGTAATTTAAATTTGCCATAGAAATTATTTGCGAAGCAGCACGAGTTTTGTTGGGTATCTCCTTCCGTAGACTATGGCGAGCAGCGTTGTCATCATGAATATTGGCATGATTATGGATAATGGAAACTCTGCAATCACAGTCGTGCCAATTATTTCGACTTTGTGAGGCGAATGGTTGTATGTGAAGTATATAAATGCATGTGTTCCGTTTGTTGTTGGATTGTAATTCTCGAGAATTGTATTGTTGTCAACTTTAACTGTGTAGGGTCCTCCGAGAAGGGTTACTGGTATTGTCACATTGCACAATCCAATAGTGCCGGTTTCGCCTTCTGCGTTGAAATGCACGTAATTCTTAAATTTGCAGTGCATACATTTCGAAGAGGTCAGACTGGTGGTTGCGTGAAGGTAGAGAGCAAGATTGTTTCGTACTTGATGAGATATGGAAACACTAGGGAAGGCGACGTTATCAGTTTTTGTGTTAGGAAGTTTAATCTTTCTTCAGGAGATGCGAAGAAGGTTATTGATCGTATGGTGGTTAAGGGTAAGATTTACCGTGTTGTTCATGATAAGCTTGAGCCGCCTGAGGTTTATCTTACTTTGAAAGAGCCTTTTCATCCTGATGTTTTGAAGGCTCTCGTTGAGGTTGATGTGTCTGAGGTTGTGGAGAAGGATGCGCGGAAGATTCTTGAGGAGGCTGCGGCGATTGCAGAAGAAAGAATCAGAGAGATGGAATCAGAAAAGCCTCAGTGAAAAGAAGGTTTTGTTTGTGTGTTCTGGTAATGCGCATAGGAGTCCGTTGGCTGAGGCTTTGTTGAGGAAGATGAGGCGTGATTGGATTGTGGATTCTGCTGGGGTGCAAGTGGCTGTTCCGATTGCGGATGAGGTGAGGGAGTTTTTGAGGAGGGAAGGTGCGGTGGAGTTTTTGAAGAGTGGTCCTGAGGGTTTGGAAGGTAAGCGGCTTGGTGATTATGATGTTATTGTGGCTATGGAGGAGGGGCATAGGGATTACGTGTTGAGTTTGTGTCCAGGATGTGCAGATAAGGTTGTGGTGTGGAATGTTAAAGACCCATACGTTATGGATAGGGAAGACGCTTGGAAGGTGTATGAGCAGATTAGAGAGAAGGTTGCAGAACTGGCTAGGTCGCTGTGAAGTTCAAAGTGTGTGAGACTGTGCAAATGTCAATATGCATAAAAAGACCACAACCATAATGGGATTCTGGATATAGTCTTTCGAATAAAAATAGCTAGCGCATGAGTGGAATCAGGTAGATAAAATTATTTTTCAGCATAGAAGGCGCCATAAATTGTGAAGTTGTAGAATGTCTTCTTTTGGTTTATGCAGGCGACAGTGTGTTCGTGAATGTTTTTTGATATTAATCTTAGTTTGCTTAATATGAAAGTGAATGGGAAAAACAGATGTCCATGTAAAGCCATTTTTCTGCTTGAGGGCATGACTTCGTGAGTCTTGTTGTAGAATCTTATGTTTTTGAAACCTGCCTTTCTTAAATCGTTTAAGAAATCGTCTTTTAAGGATAGGTTGTCTCCTTTCCAACCGAGCAAACACTTATCATAGATTTTCTTTTCTTTTTCGGAGAGGTTTTTCTTGGATAGGAAACCGTCGACGATGACGATTTTGCCGTCTTTTTTTAGGAGTCTGTATGCTTCTTTTAGGAATTTGAGTTTGTTTTGGGCGTAGCATGTGCCTTCTATAGAGAAAATCTTTGTGAAGGTTTCGTCTTTGAATTTTGTGTTGTTGAAATCCATTTTTTCGAAGCTTACTGTGTTGGTGAGGTGCAGTTTTTTGGCGTCTGTTGTTGCTTGTTTGATTTGTTTTGAGGATAATGTTATGCCTTTCATTTTGACGCCGAAGTTTTTTGCCATGAAGAAGGAGGAGCCGCCGACGCCGCAACCAGCATCTAGCACGTAATCATTCTTTTGCAGGTCTAACAATTCGGAGACGAATCTGTTCGTGTTTTTGATGGCATCAGATAGTTTTTTCGTTTTTTTGTCCCAGAATCCGTAATGATGGGCTTTTGACCAGAAAATGTTGTATAGGATTTGTGTGTCGTCGTAGTATTCTTCTATTTTCTTGTTTATGCTGTTGGTCATGTTCATGCAATAGTTGGTTTGGGTATTCTTGTTAATAAAAGGCGTGCTGACACGACTTCGGGTCAAGCCAACATCTTAATGGAGCCTTGAGTGTGGAGGTAAGGTTGCCTTGTGGAATATTAAAGACCCGTACTTTATGGACAGAGAGGAGGCTTGGAAAGTCTATGAACAGATTAAGGAAAAAGTCACAGAACTAGCCAAGTCGCAGCGAAGTTCCAAAGTGGGCTTGGTTAGGGGGTAAAGTTTTATCCAACCAACCACTGAATTCAATGGATGCGAATTAGATCATAGGGAAAGAACAAAAGGAAGCAGCAAATGAGGGCGGCTATCAGAATCGTGAATAGCGTCTCTGGAATTCTAGATGGACATTTTATTGGAAACATGAAGGGGACATCTCGTTTGTATTGCCGAAAGCTCTCTCCAAATCGTTTCAGAAGATGCGTTTCTTCATACCTTGCTATACCGATGTAACCAAGAACCTGTATCAGCCACAACCCTATGACTTGGAGTTGATTTCCACCCAACGTCAGAACCATTACGGTTAGCCCCATAGTAATGATAATTATTCCCGTAAACTGGGGGTGCCTAACGATAGAATACGCGCCTGTTTGAATGAGTCCTACACGCTTGGTGAGGTTCCAAAGGAACTGCGTTCCTGCGAGCAAGAAGACCAAGAACCCAAGTAAAGCGATTATCCGACCAACCATAAACTCCTTAGCAAAAAACAGCACGTGGATTTCGCGCTCAAGATATGCTTGCCCCTTCAAAAGATAAACCAAATAAGGCAACAATGGAATGGACATTACGCTGATGGACCAACCAGCGTTGAGTATCGTTTGGGTGCCTAACAATAGAGCTGTAATCATGGCTTCTAGCAAATGTCTGATTTTTTCCTTAAGCGTCGAATTTCCCATGCTATCCCAAAAAAATGATAATCTTTGCCTGCTTATAATTCCACTTTTTAGAACATACAGATTTGGGGGTAAAGTTTTATCCAAAGCGGTCTCTTTATGCGCGCTTGTTTTGGTGCGTGTGCTGATGAGGCTTCTGGTGGTAAATTGCGTGCTTGTTGTTCTAGGTGCAGGGGTTGTTGCGATTCGAAGCGAAGGCTGAGACGAGCTGTGGTTTAGAACGATTGACTGATACAGTGCGCGAATAACTATTGCGCACAGATTCGCGGTTAGGTTTCCTTGTTGCTGAGCATTGCGTCTCGTGCGCGAGTAAGCCACTCACGTTTATACCAAGATTCTATTGCCCTCACAGCAAAGCGAACCTTTTCATGTTTGGTTGCGTCTAGAAGTATCCCCATGCCAGGTCTGTTACCTGCCAAATCGATGAAAGTGAAAAACACCTTTGTTTCCCTTCCTGACGGCTTTTCATATTCACATATGAGGCATTCAAATTCTTCTATATCGGTTTTTTTAACTTCGTATTTTCCTTGGTCTAAAAGCGCTTTCCGAGATTTCATATGGTCCTCGTAAGTATCTCTTTCCACTCTATTGGGGTTTATGAGACGTTGAACGTGTAATCTTGGGTCTCTTTGAATAATAGCTCCTTCTTCGGCGTAATATTCTGGTTCGCCGCCAAATCTTGTGCACCAGAGAGCTTGGATTAGTCTGCAACTTGGGTCTTGCCGCATTTCCCTGACTGTCTCCACAATTTTGTCCTCTCTGAGAATAATCTGCACTGGAGGTTCTTCCTTTATCGCGAGTTCAATATACATTTCCATAATCATGCTCAAGATTAAACCTAAAGTCCCATAAGTCAGTCCCCAAAAGTAAGAGGGCAACAACAAACTCGTGAAGCCCCCTAGAATTGCAAAACCAACAGTCAAAAACATGTATATCAAATATCTTCTTGTTTTGTTCAGCAAATCACATTCGCCCGGATTCAGTATAGTTTCTGTTGAATATATAAAGAGCGTGCGCTATTCTTTTGCTCTATCTCTGGCTGAGTATTCTTGCCATTATTCGGCCCCAGCGCATCTCAGCCCATTCACACGTTGAGGCGTCATCCCATTAGCAAAATGTGTGTGGTGAAGTTTTATCCAAACCCAAAAAGTCTCTATTTTCAGGTTAATTCGAAAACCTATGGGGTCTATCCGTATTGGCTGATTTTCACTCCTAAAACACATATTCCAACACAGAAGAATAATTTTTAGCTGCTTACTTTTGTCTTGATTTTCGGAATAACATCCTTCTGCATCTGGACTACGCCAAAAGTTGTAATCCTATATTTGTCATCACTAGTCTTCATAACCATATCACTTTTGACAAGTTCACCAAGACGCGTACCCGTAATCTTCCCACTCTTCCCCAGCCTAACCTGCAAATCCTCCTTAGAAACACAATCACTCCCAACCAGACCCAACCCAAAACCCACATGATACGCCAAAAGCCACAACAACAAAGTCTCATTATCCGTCAGCTTATCCTTACTCACCAGCAAATTCGCACCTTCCTTAGAAAAAGCAATCAATCCTTCACACTCTTTAACGAGCTTCTGCAAGTCAACACTAAGCACAAGCCTATTCGCAACCTCAAAAGAAGGAAGACACTCACCAAAAAACCTATTCACCAACAGCCAAACCTCCTCTGGACTGCCAGAAAAGCTCTTCTCAACACCCTTATATCTAATCTGGACAACGACCTTATCCACCTGACTAGTCAACCCATCTTACCCCTAAGCCTAGCCAAAACATCATCCTCAATCCATCTCTCACCTTGCATAGTTAACTTAAACTCAGGCCTATTCGGGTCTGGCTTAAACACTTGGCCCCTCTTTGTCATCTCATTCAAACGAGCTGGAACCATACACTTCAAGCCACTCGACTCCAAAAGCCTCTGTATCTGCGCACCCGTGTTCCTTTTATCCTCAGAAGCATACAACGTCAACCCAATAGCCTCATAATGCGTAAGATTTTCACGAGTCACCACAACAGGCCCTTCTGTCGTGAACTCAACAATTCCTTTCAACTGAACCCCAGCGGATATCAACCTCTGCGAAACAAAATCAGAAATCTTTTCAATAAAATTCTCTGGAAAAGTCTCAATCATGCTAAGAACTTCTTGTGCGTTTTCACCTTCAACCACGATTTCGCCGAAAGGCGTTTTTATTCGCGCTTCAACCTTCCTCATTCACCATTTCCTTCTGTTACTGCAACTATTCCTTTTCAGCCAATATATAGACATAACCAGCATCAGTCTTCCAACGTCTAACTCTACGTCTCCTAACAAGCCCCATAAGCACTCCAGCGAAGGTTCGACCAGAATAACGCAAATCGTTTGCCTTCAAAGCCTCTTTCAACTCGTTACTGGTGCGTGGCCGCCACTTTCCCCAATCAGTCTCCAAAATCTTCAAAACAGCCTCATCACAGCTCTCAGTGGGCGATATTTTAGGATATTTCTGCGTAACCGCCTCTTCCTTAGGAGCTTCAGTCTTAACGGTAAGCGTCGCCACAGTCTTAGGCTTCAAACCCTCAAAAGCCCCATGAACATCAGCCATCAAATCCGGCAGCTCACCAATAGTCTTCAAAACATCCTCACGAGCCCCACTAATCTCAACCTCATACTCACCAATCTTCACACGAAAAGCAAAAGCTCCCCGCGACTCCCCGACAACCTTATCCCGCAAACCCATCCCCCAATATAAAAAAGCACCAACCCCTTTTAGAATTTGCGTATCTCGACATATTCCGAACTAGGAATATCATATTAAATAGCAAGATACAATATTCTATCTCTTGCGCACATCCAAACAAAGAGGAATTCCTTTGGCGAAAAAGGGACTAATCGTATGGCTTTTAAGCTCCCTAACCTTTATAGCAATCGCACACTTGATTGAAGCAATTTCTGTTCTCGTTTTCAACAACCAAATTAGACTTCTCCAATTATACCCCATCATCAACGAGAAACTCCAATCCATAACGCCTATGGCATACTTTTGGATAAGCGCCGCTACAACCTTTGTTCTATGGGGAATAACATGCGCAATAGCTTTTGAGAGCCCTGTCGAAACCTTCTTGAACAAAATACTCTCAGACGCAAAAAAACAAAGTGCCGTAGAAGCTCAAGTTTTAGAAGAAAAAAGCGAAGTATTAGACGCGATGAACGAAACAATCGAACAAAACGGCACAATCCTAGCACAAGTCAAAGACCTGATATACAATGTAAGAACCGAAGTCAAAGAACTCCAACCATTAAAAGAAAACATAGAAAAAGTCAAAACCGAACTAAGCCACTTAAGGAAAGAAGTCAAAAGCTTTGAAGAAAAACTGAAATATCCGAACGTTTGCCCAGCTTGTGGAAAACCGATAATGTCCGAATTCAAGGTCTGCCCCTACTGCGGAGAAAACATAAAACTTCTTCCAGAGAAAATTATTGCATTAAAGGACTACAAAATAGATCATTTAACCTAAATAATGAAAAAAAGAGAGAGCTACTTTCGGACGTAGGCTATGGTGGGCGCCTCAGTTTCCTCGCTGCAACTATGGAAGAGCCTGTCAGAAGCGTCAGAGCAAGAATTAATGCTAAGCTTGGGAATTCGGGGATGACCACGCCTGTTAACGTATATTTGACAAAATCCAAGCAGTCTGTTGCGAACCATGCGGTTCCATCTACAGTAAGCGCTGTGTAAACATCGAACTTGAAATAGTTACCAGTAGCTATCGTACCATTAGAAGAAAGTAAACTCAAATGAATCATCATAACGAAACTCTTCGCTGTCCAATTGAAAGCGCCTTGAGTCGTAGCATTAGTTAGAGCTTGATCAAAAGCCCATTGTGTGCCTGTCCAGTTATAACGAGCGAACGTGTTATTTGTTGACCATGCAGAGAACAAGAACGTCGCATTAACATCGTTTGTGGAAAGCCCTTCGTTCGTGTAGAGCAGAGTATCATTTCCAGCTTTTGTCTTGACAGCATCTTCAACATAAAGCTGTAATGAAAAGTTATAGCCAGTAATGGCGAAAGTATCATTAACGTCAACCCTCACGAACAAATAGGTATAGTTATTGCACATCCATACATTCATTATGTCAGTTGCATTTGTCACAGTACTGTTTTTATGGTCTGCAGAGACATCTGTAACGTTAGCTATATCCGCTGTCCATGTGGTCAAATCATATAGATTGATAGTCTTTTCCTTGCCAAGCGCGCCTTTATCAGTGCCAGCTGATACTACGTTCGCAAGCATAACAGTTGCCAAGAGAACTACAACAAACATCAACATAATTTTTTCTGAAAGTTTTTTTCTATCCATGTATGTATCGCCTTTACATCGTTATTCATAGTTTTATTTAAAAGTTTTTCTATACTTCCTTAGCTTTTCCTGAATGTCTTAGTCTTTTTTGGGAGTTCGTTGATAAATACTGCCCCATTTTGTGCTCCCTTTACAACCATAGCCATGATTAGCCCACAGATGTGTAAGCTCTTGAAGATTCGATTCCATTGATTTTCTGAGGCTTTTCTGTTTGAATGTTGTCGCTTTTCAAAGCTTACAAGGTTTCTGTCGAAAATAGCGCAAAAGCCTTTTCTGATTGCTTAGACTTTGTAGCAGGCAACCCAGTGATCCTTTTTGACTTCTCGCAGTTCCGGTTCTTGGCGTTTGCATTCTTCTGAAGCTTCGTTGCATCTTGGACTGAATCTACAGCCTTTAGGTAGATCTATTGGAGTTGGAGTCTCCCCAGGTAATAATATTCTTTTTCTTTTGACTGTTGGATCTGGAACAGGGACATTGCTGATTAAGGCTTTTGTGTATGGGTGTAGTGGCTCTTGAATCACGTCGTCTATTGGACCGCCTTCTACGATCTTGCCTAGATACATCACCATAATTCGATTTCCAATGTATCGAGCCTGAGCTATGTCATGGGTTATGTACAAATAGGTTAACCCGTGAAGATGTTGAAGCTCAGTCATTAAGTTGATGATCTCTGTTCGGATGCTAGCGTCTAGCATGGACACTGGTTCATCAGCTACTATGAAGTCTGGACGAAGGATGAGGCTTCGTGCAATTGCAACCCTTTGAAGCTGGCCACCGCTCAACTCGTGGGTATATCTTCTAGCAAAATCCTCTGCAGGTGTCAACTTAACCTCTTTCAATGCTTCAAGAACTCGTTCTTCGAGTTCTTTTTCGTTGGAAGCCAAATTGTTGACTTCAAGAGGCTCTCCAACCAGAGACCTTACAGACATTCTTGGGTCTAAGACCTCGAATGGATCTTGAAAGATAATTTGGGCTTTTGTTCTAATCTTGCGTAGTTGCTCTTTGCCTAATGTGGTTATTTCCTCGCCATGATATAGAATGCTGCCTTCGGTTGGTTCTATTAATCTTAAGATCGTTCGAGCGGTCGTTGTTTTTCCACATCCAGATTCACCAACTAAACAGAGGGTTTCTCCAGCATTCACGTCAAAGTCAACTCCGTCCACAGCCTTGATGTATTCTTGCTCTCCTTTGAGAAAAACAGCCAAAATTCCTCTTCTTACTGGGAACCACTTTTTTAAGCCGCGGACACGTACAACATTATTTTTTGACAAAAACCTTCACCTTCTTATCTGCGCAAATCCAACTCACCAGCGAAGTGGCATTCTACAAGATGCTCTTTGTCAAACTGTCTTTGTTTCGGACGCTTCTCCTTGCAAATAGGCTTTGCAAAGGGACATCGCTCATGAAACTTGCACCCACTCGGTGGAGATATTAAATCTGGAGGCGTTCCTGGAATGAATTCCAGTTTGGTTTTCTTTCCTGCAACATTCGGAAAAGCGCCAATCAGCTTTGATGTGTAAGGGTGCAGCGAGTCTTTAAACACTGAAACAACGTCTCCAACCTCCATCAAACTTCCCGCATACATTATTCCAACACGGTCTGATTCCTCTGCAATCACGGAAAGGTCATGCGTAATGAGCAACACGGCGAGTTTATATTTTTCTTTAAGTTTTCTCAGCAGATCTAAGATTTTCCCCTGTATAACCACGTCTAACGCCGTAACAGGTTCATCGGCGATCATTAGCTTTGGGTCACAAGCTAAAGCTTGGGCAATTATCGCCCTTTGCCTCATCCCACCACTAAACTCGTGAGGATAGTCTGTAATGCGAGAAGGTTCCAATCCGACCTCCTCAAAGAGTTTTTTCACTCTTTCATGAGCCTCATTCTTAGTGCATCCTTCTTTTTCACGCAATACTTCGGCTATTTGATCTCCGACTCGGAGGACAGGGTTAAAGGCGCTCATGGCATATTGGAAAACCATGCTCACTTTGCGCCATCGGAATTTTCTTGCCTCTTTCTCACTTAGGCCTACGATTTCTTGACCATCTAGCCTGATTTTTCCGGTAGCGATTAAACCGTTGTCAGGCAGTATTCGCATAACACTCTTTGCCACAGTTGTCTTGCCGCATCCGGATTCTCCAGCGAGTCCGAATGTTTCTCCTGCATGTATGTTGAAAGAAACATTGTCTACTGCGTAAACAGTGTCGCGCCCTAATTGGTAATGTGTGCTGAGGTTTTCGACCTCTAAGACTTTCATCTGCGTCTCCTCCTCAGCCTAGGATTGAGAACTTGATCTAGGGCGTGGCTCATGAATGCAAAGCCCAACACAAGAAGCATCAGCAATAGACCTGGAGGTATGATCCACCACCAATAGTTGTTTAACACGGCTAGCTTTACATCGGCCCAGTAAAGTATAATACCCCAGCTTGGGGGTTCTTCAAGTGAAACGCCGAATCCGAGGAAGCTGACCCAGGCTTCTCCTAGTATTGCATTTACAATGCTGAGAACCATGTTTGCCAGAATTAATGGCAAGACATTGGGAAGAATATGGCGACCTAAAATATGAGTATCCGTGGCTCCTACGGCTTTTGCTGCCTCAGTTAACGGCTGTTCTTTCAGAGATAAGGTTTCACTTCTCACCATTCGCGCAGTGCCCGTCCAACCAAGTATTGACAAAACAAGAATGATGTTCATTATTCCTTTTCCGAATAGGGCAGCGAAAATAAGCATTAGTGGAAGTGTTGGGACAGAAAGAAAGAGGTCGGTAATGCGCATGAGGATAGAATCTGAAACTCCGCTAAAATAGCCGCTCACTAAACCGATAAGAGTGCCAATAACCATGGACAAGGTTGCCGCGGCAAAGCCAACGATAAGAGAAAACCTGCTACCCCATATAACTCTGCTCAACAAGTCCTCGCCATAGTGGTCGGTTCCCAAAGGGTGTTTCCAACTCGGGGGAAGAGTTTTCTCTTTCAAGTTGAGTTCAAAATAAGGGTATGGCGCAATGTATGGAGCCAAAACTCCCATCAACACTATAGCCAAAACTATGCCTAGTCCCACTTTTCCCATCATCGACTCGCTGAAGAGCCTCCATCCATTTGCAATGCGGTTTCTGTTGTCTAGGAGCATTCTCCAAATTCTTGGTAAGAAGAAATAGAGTGCAGGGAGATAAAGCAACCCATAACTGTATGAAGGCAAACTGGAAATTAGGCCCTTCAAACTTGTTGATAGAATGGGAAAACCAGTCCAGATAAGGGCACCAATCATTTCTGCAAAAATGAAAACCCATATCACTGCAATTAATGCTTTCCCAATTCGCTTTTGCCTCTGAAAAACGGTTCCAAAGACCAAAAGAGTCAACCCTAAAGGAAGATAGAATTCTGAAGCTAAGCCCACTGAAAGCGAAGATACATATAGTCCCATGCCGACGAAGAAGAGAATCCACAAGAACCTCTGCACCTTTTTGTGTTGAGCGCTCATTTCGCGGAGAAACAATAGCGAGGAGACAACCGTCACTGCACCTAGAACAATTCTAATTCCTAATGTTGTAAGGAAGTCAAGTTTTGAAGTCGTCATAAGCGCAGCCGTTAAGTAGTCTAGTCCGAAAGCTACTCCAACTACCATCAGTGTTGTTGCCAGAACACTCATAGCTAGAGCGGTTTTGCCTCGCCAAACAACAAACAGCCAGACGACAAGAAGTGCACTAGCAAGGAGGTATAGAACCGTTTGGGCTGGCGAAGTTAATCCATTAATAACAAGGGTAGCGGCCAAAGCGTCTATTAGTATCAGGAAACCCACGGTGATTACTCTTAAACTTAGGAAGCCGCGGCTTCGAAGCTTCATTTCTCTTTTCCACCTAACCTGATACGCGGATCTACAAGCGCATAGATCACATCTGCAATGAAGTTTGAAATAACAACAGCCGTGGTCAACAATAGGAAAATCCCCTGCAAAATGGGATAGTCAGCGTTTACAACTGCTTGTATTGTCAAAAGACCTAATCCCGACCATGAAAAAACTCTCTCAGTCACTGTTGCTCCAGAAATAAGGTAAGTCATGTTCACCGCGATAACACTTATCATCGGTAACATAGCGTTTCGCATTGCATGTCTGTAAAGTATGCTTTTCTGGCTTAGACCCTTGGCTCTGGCTGCTTCCATGAAATCCTTTGTAAAAACATCAAGCACCGTATCTCTCATTATAAGGAAAAAACTTCCTATAAACGATAGGGTTAGCACTGTCATAGGTCCTGCCATGTGCCAGAGGTAGTCTCCAGCATATTCTAGAAAGTTGGCATATTGGCGTCCAGGCGTGATTGTGTGTGCCAATGGTATGAGATTGAGATAAAATCCGAGATATAGCAGGATAAGGAGCCCCGACCAAAACACTGGCATACTGTACGTAACCAGGAAAAACACGATAGAAGACTTATCTAACAATGAGTTTCTTCTTGAGGCTGCCAAGACACCTATGATCATTCCTAAAATGATGCTTAGAATCAATGAGGATCCCATCAGAACAAGCGTGTTTACCAGTCTGCTTCCAAAAATGATTTCCCATACAGGCTTGTTTGTGCTTATGGTAAAGCTTCTTCCCCAATCTCCTCTAAATAGATTGACAAGATACATCACGTATTGTTCCCAGATTGGGAGATTCAAGCCAAACTTCTCTTCAACTTGTTGTCTAACGTTCGGGTCTAAGTTTTCATGCATCAAAGCCATTCTTGGGTCGCCAGGCATAACTCGGAATAGAACAAAATTGAATGTGATAATGAGAAACCACACGAGAATGCACTGGAATGCTCGACGTGCTAGATAACGGCGAACTGCTGCGGACAACTTAAGTCGTGCTAGATAACGGCGGATTGCAGCACTCATCTTTGTTTCACTCAAGTAATTCCTAATCCAGAACTTTGATTAAATTCTTTGCTTGAAGTCTCTGCTCATTTTTCGGAAAAGAAAAAAAGAGGACATTGTTTGGGGTTACTTCTTACGTTTGATGAAGTATCCAGCAGCTACACCGACTACTATGCAGACGATTGCCACACCTGCAATCAAAATCCAGTTTATTTCAGGGGCAGGTGCTGCCTCAACAGTGAAGTAGACTTTGCCTGACGTTCCCATAAGGCCTGCAGTGTCGTTTGCGTATACTATTATGTTGTGTGACCCGAGGGATAAGCCTGTTAATGTAGTGTTTCCTGTTATTGTTACGTTTGCTGCCCCATCTAAGCTGTATCCAATCCAAGAGGTGGGCTTGTTGATGACGAGTTGAAGGGTTACTGATGTTGATGTGTATGTTGTGTTATCCGGCGAGAGCATAATTATCACAGGTGGTGCTATCTGGGCAACAACGAAGTGGACGACGTCTGACATTCCCATGTTTCCTTGCGTGTCGTTTGCGTAGACGACTATTCTGTGTGATGCATAGGATAAGCCTGTTAGTGTAGTGTTTCCTGTTATTGTTACGCTTGCTGCTCCGTCTAAGCTGTATCCAATCCAAGAGGTTGCCTCATTTACAGTGAAAATCAATGGAATGTCTGTTGTATCGTACGTTGCGTTGGCCAAGGGTGACTTTATGGATATTTGAGGAGGTTCAAGCTCAGGCGCGCTATAGATATTGAGCATAGTCAATCGGTTCATGCTAGTGAATATTCCACCTGGGACGAAAGTGTAATTAACCCATTCCTTGCGGATCGCGTGTGTGTCGTCGCTTAAGAACAGCGGTATATAGGGGATCAGTTCTACCGATAGTTTCTGCACTTCTGTTGCAGCCGCTGCTCTTGCTGTGTCATTGATAGCATGTATTAGACTGTCTACGGCTGCGTCCATAGTGTCGTTGTGCAACCCGTAGCAGTTGCTTCCCCAGTTGATGTCGTTTGAAGAGTGCATACGATACCAGACGTGATCGGGGTAGCCTGCAAAGCCGTGACTCATCTCGTACATCCGATAATTCCGAGGAAGCACATTGAGGTTAGGATACATAACAGCATCATCTGTGATCGCCACTGTGATGCCAATGCCGATCTCTGAGAGTTCGTCATGGATGGCCATTCCCGCATCCACCGAGATGGTGTCCCAGCTGAGCACTTGTAGATCAAAGACAATATTTCCTCCGGATGGAAAGTTACGAATGCCATCGTCATCAGTGTCATTATATCCAGCATTGCCTAGCAGTTGATTTGCGTATGTTGCATTTTGTTCCGGGAAGTTTCCAGTTTCATTATAATAGGCTGGGAAGAATGCTTCTGGAATAACACTCCAGGTTGGAGTGCCATAGCCTGCCCGTGCAACCTCAATGATTTCTTGTCTGTCAATGGCGTAGGATATGGCTTTGCGTATAATCGGGTCATCTAGACCAGGTATTGTGAGATTGAACCCCAGGACGTAGTCCCATTGGCTGGCAATTCCTGTGATAACGTTGAGCTCAGGGGCTGCAAGAACAGTGTCGATGTCGGCTCCCATTAACTCGTAGCGTTCTGTGTCCACTGTTCCCTGTCTCATTGCCAAGATTCTAGCACTTTGACCATAAATCACCTCGATTCGAATGCCATCAACGTTCGGCTCTTGCCCCCACCAATAGGGATTTTTCTCCAGCGTAATGTACTCGTCTGGGACGCGTTCCACAAACTTGAATGGTCCGCTACCTGTATGGGCAGTTACATTGTCTGGATCATCCCAGCATTCAGCGTGCTGGGATTCCCCATTTTGCCAATTTCCCCAATCTCTTATGTGCTTAGGGACTATGTTAATCTCCCCAATCTGCATAAGGCCGAATCCCAAGGATTCATTGAAGACTGCACTCAAAGTATACGCGTCATGCACCGTACATCCAACCATCTTCTGCATTAATGTCCAACGTAGCGCATCTTCAGGAGCCGCTTTTATATATTCAAATGTGAAGGCAACATCACTGGCATTCAGCGACACCCCATCATGCCATTTCACTCCTTGCCGAATATGGAATGTGAAATTTTTCGCATCTGCTGAGATCTCCCAGCTCTCGGCAAGCCAGGGAATAGGGGTCATCTCTGTGTCGTAGGCTATCAGCGAGTCATAAATCTGAATCAGATACCACCCCGTTCGTTCGCTACGAGAGAATAGGGGGTTCATTTCCCCAATATCCGAAGGATAAGCCATAACAAAAATCTCTTCGTCTTCCGCTGTCACGGATGATAATCGTATGGCGCAAAAAGCTGTCCCAAGGAGCGCAAGCAGAATCGCACTGCAAACTACTTTTTGTTTTTTCATTTATATTCACCAGATACGAAACTTAATGTTCTTGTGTTTTCATTTATAAGTATTTTTATGGTCTACGTCTTGTCTGCTGAAAATTCCAATCAATTCAAGACAGAAACGTGGGAAATTTAGACTAATCAGAAGAAAGACGTTACTTCTTTGACCCGTCTATGAATGTCTTAGCCTCTTCTTTAGGAGTTCAGTAACTAATGCCGCGCTTGCCTTCCCCCTTACTTGCTTCATGACCATGCCCATAACTACTCCAAAAGCGTTTGCACCGCTTTCTTCTATCAAGCCTTTATTGGCTTCAATCACACAGTCAATGATTTTTTCAAGCTCTTCTTCAGAAAGCATCTTCAAACCGAGGCTAGTGATTGCCTCTTGGACAGTTTTGTCCTTGTGTACAGCTAGCCAACTGAATACGTCGGGTAAAGCTTCCTTTGTTAGGATTCCAGAACCTACGTCTCTGAAGATTTCTCTCATCTGATATTCTGAAACGTTCTCTACTTGGATGCCATCGCGTTTTAATGCTATTAGAGTTTCAGTTAGAAACGCTGCGACAGTAGTTGACGAAACATTGCATTCCTTCACGATAACTTCGAAAAGCTCGCTATATTCAGAATCCAGAATCTGCGCTGCCAGTTTCTGATTCAACCTATAATCTTTCATCAAGCGCTCAAGTTTTTGTTCTGGGAGCTGCGGCAAGTGCGACCTGATTTTGTTTATGTGGTCTTCTGTTATTCGCGTTGGGGGAATGTCTGTTTCTGGATACATTCTGGCTGCTCCAGGCCTAGGTCTCATGTAGCGTGTAGTTCCGTCGGGATTTGGTGCTCGCGTTTCTTCAGGTACGCCTTTTAGGGTCTCTCTAGCTCTTTCTATAACTGCCTTTAGCGCGTCCTTAGCGTTTTCTGGACTGTCTGCAACGAGCACTATTGCATCTTGTTCCTCGGCATCAACGGATTTCCTTAGTTCTGCGACCTCTTCGGCTGTTATGCCGTAGGCTGGCAATTCGTCTGTGTGAAATATTCCGCCTACTCTCCCCCAGAAGTGAGCCCTGTCAGCCATCTCTGTTCCGAGTCGGAGATTTGGCAGAAGTTCTCGTTTCAGAAACCCTTTGAACTTGGGTAGCTTTGCAGCTAGAACGTTTTGATTGTTTTTTATAGCTTTTCGGATGACTTTGCATTTTGTCTGGTTGAAGATATTTGACACGTCGAAGAACTTTGCGTCTATTTCCTCCTCTCTAACCCCTCTTTTATATAGTTCTGTACGTATTTCTAAGAGTCCCAATTGGCGTTGAACTTCATATTCTACGATAAGCGGAAGCAGTTCGAGTTCTTGCAATCCTTTTATTTCTATAAGTGCACCATTTGGAATCGATATGTTTAGGTCTTGACGGATAGTGCCTAAACCACGTTTGACTTTTCCTGTAGCCCTTAAGACTCTTCCAATAGCCAATGCGACTTCTCCTGCTTCTTTTGGCGAATTTATGACTGGTGCAGTTGCAACTTCTATTAGTGGTATGCCTAGACGGTCAATGCGGTAGCGTATGGTGTTTCCGTCTTGCCCCATTATTCTAGCTGCATCTTCTTCTAGGCTTATGTGCTGAATTGGAATTGCTTTTTCTCCAACTTTGATTTCACCATCTAAGGCTGTCACACAGGTTCTTTGGAAGCCTGTGGTGTTTGAGCCGTCTATCACTGTTTTGCGCATTACGTGGATTTCGTCAACGGGTTTAGCTTTCAATAGTAAGGCTACTGTCAAAGCTACGTCAACAGCTTCCGTGTTTAACGGGTGGGGCGGTTCTTCGTCCATTTCGACAAGACATGAAGTTGCATTGTTTGCCTCGTAGAGTATTTTGATTCCTTTCTGAAATTCGAAGTAGGCTGCGGGGTCAATTTGACCTAATTCGCTTTGTGTTGGTCGAAGTCTGCGCAGAAATGTGATTTGGGGTTCTTCTTTGAAAAGTTCTGGTTTGCACTTGCAGAACAACTTAGCCTGTGTGTCCAGTTGCTGATGTATTTCTAGACCTACTTTCAATCCAAGTTTTTGATAGTCTATTTCCAATGACGGTGCGTTCCTCCCTATTCGCTTTCTATTTTCTCGGGTAGAGTTCTTGGTGAAAACTCCTGAGCGATGTTTGTTTTCAAGAGTTTTTTGGCTTCTTCGACATTTTGGGTTTGCCCCAAGACCCACATAAGCTTGACAGCAGCGGTTTCAGAAAGCATGTCCTCAAGTGGAATTACCCCTAATGCAAGTAGGTCGCGTCCTGAATCGTAAACGTTCATGTTTACTCTTCCCCAGATGCATTGGGAAGTCATGGCGACAACTACATTATCGTCTACAGCTTTTTGGATAGGCTCGTAGCAGTATCTGCTTACGTGTCCGAGGCCTGTTCCTTCTAAAATAATGCCTTTGTACTCTTTTTCTAAGTACCAGTTGATGAATGCTGGATTCATGCCTGGATAAAACTTTATTAATGCAACCTTTTCTTCGAATTTTGGCTTTAGTACAAGTGTGCTTTTGGGATTGCGCTTCCGATAATTTTCTGTTAGCATGATTATTTTTTCGTCTTGTATTCTTGCAATTGGAGATGAGTTAACGGATTTGAAAGTGTCTCTTCTGCTTGTGTGGCATTTTCTGACTTTTGTTCCTCTGTGAAGTGTTATGTACGTGTCTGATGGTGTTTCGTGCATTGCTACTGTTACCTCGGCGAAAGGGGCGTTTGCGGCTGTGGCAACTGCGCCTACAAGGTTTGTTGCCGCGTCTGAGCTTGGGCGGTCTGCTGAGCGTTGTGAACCCACAACTATAACTGGAACTGGCAGGTTTTGTAATGCGAAGCTGAGGGCGGCTGCTGTGTAGCCCATGGTGTCAGTTCCGTGAGCTATTACGACGCCGTCAACTCCTTCGGATATGTGCTTGGCAATGGTTTCAGCCATTTGTGTCCAGCGGTTTGGGGTTATGTTTTCGCTGAAGAGGCTGAATAGTATTTGGGCGTTGATGCGTGCTATTTTGGCTAGTTCTGGAACGACGCTGTATAGGTCGCTTGCTGTTAGAGCTGGACGCACGGCTCCTGTTCTGTAGTCGACGCGGCTGGCTATTGTTCCTCCAGTGCTTATTATTGCAACTTTAGGGAGTTCTGGATTTTGTTGTGGTAATGGTGGTGATGCGAAGGCGGGTTTTGCTCCTTTTCCTGTTTTTTCTATTTTTGTGTTGGGTGTTATGCTTATGCCGATGTTGTAGCCGCTCTTCAGTTTTATGACAACATGTTTCTCATCACCGTATTCTGAGCGTGGAATCAAAATTCCCTCGTAAACTTCTCCATTCTTTGTTATGCGTATTACGTCCCCTATTTCAGCTTCAGCCTTTTTTATTGCTTCCAAAGCTTCGCCCTTATAGCCTAAATCCTCTTCTTTTTCGCTCATTTTTAATTCTCCAACGTTTCAATTGGATGAGAAGGGTAGTTGTGTTCTTTAACTTTATCGTATGCATTCTCAAAAGCATGAACCAGCAAACATTAGAAAAAAGCTTTTTCTTTTGCTTGAATATTATGATTTTATAGAGTGATAGAGATGGCGAAAGTTACATCTTCAGACATTGTTTTCTTTTTCGGAGCGGGAGCATCTGCACCTTTCGGAATTCCAACAATGAAACAATTTGTTGTTGAGTTTGAGAAATATCTAAATGAGAACGCGGAAAAGAGCGAGCGAACATTGTATTCTGATATAAAGACAACTCTTAACGAAAAGTTGGGAAAAGAAGTCGACTTAGAAGGAGTTTTTACGGTAATAGATGGAATAATAAACTATACTCCCGAAAGACTTGGTCTGCTCTCTCTATATCTAACTGAATCAAGGAGAAATTTCCCTAACATGGAAATTTGTAAGAATCTTAAAGAAAAATTCCAGAAATTTGTCAAAGAAAAATGTGTGATTCCAGCGGAATCATATGGTAAAATACAAATGGTCTACCAAGACTTCTTCAATAGGATTGCAGTTGAATTGGGAGAAAAAAGTAGTAAGCGAGATTATGCTTGGAATACTAGCTGGACGATATTCACAACAAATTATGACAATGTCTTGAATGTTATTGGCGAGAAATTGCGGGGGTTGAAATGGATACTGGTTTTGAACACGACAAGGTGAGAAAGGTAGATGTTTTACAGTCTGATAAGTTTCTAGATAGGGGGCTCGGAGTTATACAACTTTTGAAGTTGCATGGTTCGGTTAGTTGGCTCATCGAAAAAGGAACTGGCAACATCATTGAGGCTACGGAAAGAGGGCAATCTTATGTAGGAAGAAGATATGAGGGAGAAATGATGCTCTATCCGATTGCAGAAAAAGAGCTTTACTTAAACCCATACATTTCCATGCTACTCAGGTTGAATTGGGAGCTTGAAAAGAAACCAGTTTGGGTAGTCATCGGATATTCTTTTAATGACTCAGTTATTAGAGAGATTTTTGTTAGGAATTTTAGTGAAGAAAAGCATCTAATTTTTGTTCATCCAGAAGCTAATGAAATTTACAGTCAAAACCTAAGTGAGATGAAAGGAAAGCTGTCACTAATGAAAAAGAGATTTGGTCTCATTGAAAAAGATTTGCATGAAGTGGAAAAACTTGGTGAAATACAAGAAGAATATAACAAAGTGAATCATCAGATAATTCATAAGTTGAAAGACAATCCACGGTTTGCATGGAATAGCTTAGTAATACCATGAAAAAATACATGTTATGATCATAATTATGAAATCAAGTTTCAAACGCATCGCATTTTGCATTTAACAACTTCTATCGGTTCATACATGGGAATGAGAATCTTCACTTTTGGTTCTATGAGATATCTCTCAATAAAATTCTAATACCTATGCTAATTTCATAAGTTCTTTTAGTAACTCAATCAACAATCCACCAATTATTCCCAAGAAGAAACTTGCAACAGGTATGATTATTCTAAATGGATGGGTAGTTTGCGATTCGGTTTCTTGTTTCTCTCGATCAATTCGAGCAATTTCGAATTCAAGAGCGATCTTTTCCCAGATATCTTTGGGCTTATTACTTTGTATTTTTGCAATTTTTTCCAAAAGAATTGTTCTCTTCCTTTTCAGTTCATTTATATCTTGTTTCTTTTTCTCGTTAATGCTAATACTGCAAGGCATATCAACAAAGAAGATAAAGATTACCGCATATATTGCAAAAACTATAACATAATTCCACCAATAAGATGTAATAGGAATATTTGCAAAAGCCAAGATAGAATATATAGCAAAAATCCAAGGAAACCCTAGCATTGGTGTTAGAATGGTCAATGATCTGGCAATTTCTCTTTTTCTCTCCTCTTTTGTTATCTTCAATGACGCAAGATATTGGCATGCCGGAATGTATACTCCAAGAGAATATACAATAGTAAATAAGAAAAGAAAGAAAAAAGTATAAAGCCAGATCAAATCAGCCAAAGAAAAGTTGATACCGGGAGTTTGTGCAAGGTAATATCTTAATGGAAGATATAGAAACCAAATAGGAATGCTCCACAACCAAAAACTTAATGTTCCTACTAATTTTCGCCAACGAGAGGATAATACTGATTGTATCTTCAAAATGCATCTCTCAGAAATAATTAATGCAAGATATAAACCTAAAAGAAGAAAAATGAAAGAATCCAGCATAGTATCTAAAAGTGTCCTTCCTCTCAAAGAATCATTTAATAGTCCATAAAGAGCGAAAAGAGTTCCATACATGAGAACTCGTACAATTCTCCCCCACTTACTTGCTTTGGAAAAGCCTAACTGATCTTGTAACTTGGAAGCTATTCTCCTTGCCCTTTTCAATTTCATATTCAATCAAAAATTAATATTTATAGGTTGTAAGACAAAAATGTATCGGGTTAGAAAAAAGATGGAAATTACAGTTCGATCTATCTATAAGGGAGGGGGTAGAGGCTTCAAAGTCTCGCCTTTTCACCCTCAACGTTCTTAACGAAATCTGCAACTTCAGCTACTTGTCATACTTCTGACATCCCCCTTAAATCCCTCAGAACCAACAATCCTAACTAAAGGGAGGTGCCAAACAGCAAACACCACAAAAACCAAAACAGCTAAGCACAATTGGACTAACTAAAGGTTCAATCTATATATAAGGGGGGTCTAGACACCACAGAGCACAACAGAGAAAATCACCATTCCGCTCCTTCAACACCTCAACCTTACATACAAAAACCAAAACCCCATTCAACCCAACATTTTAGACATGTAAACCCCATCATACCCATAACCAAACCGCATATAATACTCCTTCGTCCCCAAAGCACTAATAACCAAAACCTTCCTCAAACCATAATCTTCCCTCGTCACCCGCTCCGCCTCACCCAACAAAACACCACCAAAACCCCTATGCTGCCACGCCCCAACCAAACGCCTACCAACAGGCACCAACGGCCCAAAAACACGAAGCTCCCGCACAATAGAACAAGGCTCAGCTCTTACTTCCGCCCTGTGAGCCTTCTCTGAAGCCAAGCGCAATCGCAAATAACCTATCAAAACATCATTTTCCAAGTCCTCCACAGAAATAAAAACCTCCGTACCCTCAGAAGCCGCATAATTAGTCGTAAAAACCTCAACTTTATCCAAATCGGGTTCCACCCCGTCAACCACCAACCTATGACCCACCTCTCTACAACGCACACACTTACACCTTATCCCCAGCTCCTCCAACCTCTGCTGAACCAACTGACGCAGGTTACTCCTCTTCACCCCAGCAACTACCAACGGAGCCGGAATGTCGCGTTGAACCCGCATTATACGCATCCAAGGCGGAACAATCTTCTTCATTTCCACAATAAAGTCCGCTGCTTCCTCACTTGTATATGGCCTATACGTGCCCTCACAATACCATTCGTAAGCTCTCGTGTCCCTCAAAACTAAACATGGATAAATCTTAATCATATCTGGCTTAAAATCTGAATCCGTAAAGACCTTTTTGAAACCCATCAAGTCTTCTTCTCTCCTAGAGCCTGGCATTCCCGGCATCAAATGATACGCTACTTTCAGACCAGCGTCCTTAGTTATGCGTGTAGCCTCAACCACATCCTGAACCGTATGTCCTCTGCCTACAAAGTGATAAACCTCGTCATTCGGGTTCTGAACACCTAATTCTACACGAGTCACACCCATACTAAGCATTTGATCCACATGCCGCTCCTTGGCCCAGTCTGGACGTGTTTCCAGAGTTATGCCAACATTACGTATCCTACTTTTTTCTGCTTTCTTTTTTGCCTCTTCAAGGCTTGCAGATTCGTTATTTGTGATTGCATCCAGCGAACGTTGCACAAACCAAGTTTGATAATCGAATGGCATAGCAGGAAAGGTGCCGCCCATAATAATCAATTCTATCTTGTCAACCGTGTGTCCTATTGCTTCAAGCTGTTCGATTCGACTTCTCACCTGCAAATAAGGGTCAAATTCATTCTGGAGCCCCCGCATTGTTGCTGGTTCAAAACCCGTATAACTCTGAGGAACGCCAAATGGTGGGCCGCCTGGACAATACGCGCATGGCTTGAGCTGGGGACACGGGTAGGGTTTCGTCATGACTGCTACGACTGTTATGCCTGATATGGTGCGTGTGATTTTTCTTTTTAGGAGTGGCAGAAGCTTGCGTTTTTCTTCGGCTTTTAGTAAACGTATCATTTCCGAGTTCGATGGAACTCTTCCAAGCCGATACTTGGCTGATATTTGCATCTTGAAACGATCAACATCTTCACTGCTTGGTGAATATATACGCATTAAATTCTCGATTATTTCTCTCAGGGCTTCGTTTGTGTTCAACAGACAGCAACCATGATAGACTAACATAACACAGACAAATAAATTACTATTATTCGATATGAAATTGCTTGCTGGTATAAACTATTCTTCCGTCAACAATAGTTGCCTCTACCCTTACATCTTTCAAATGTTCCGCCGGAACACTGAGCAAGTCGTCTGACAAGATTGTTATGTCTGCCAATTTTCCAGGTTCAATCGTTCCTCTTTTGCTTTCGTCAAATGAAGCGTAAGCGGCATTCAGTGTATACGTTCTCAATGCTTCATCAACAGTAAGGCATTCTTCAGCAAATCTTTGCTTGGCCACTGCAGCCCAAACGCCTAAGATGGGACTGATAGGTTCTACTGGACAGTCTGAACCCGAGGTAACAACGAAGCCGTTTTCTACAAGCGTTTTGAAGGGGTAAACCCAACGTGCCCTTTCTAAGCCTACACGTTCAGCAACCCAAAAATCCGAAATAATGAAATGAGGCTGGACAGAAGCTATTAAACCTAAACGCTTCATTCGCTTGATCAGTTTTGGATTCAGAACGGAGCAGTGTTCGATTCTATGCCTATGGTTTTCTCGTGGATACGCCTTCAAAGCCCTTTCAAATGCTTTCAAGACAGCCTCCATGGCGAGGTCGCCTATAGCGTGAACAGCTAGCTGCAGACCAGCCTTGTGAGCCTTCAAAACGAGCCTGTTAAGTTCTCTTTGCGTGTACAGCATCATGCCGCTGGTTTCAGACTTGTCAGAGTAAGGTTCTTTTAACGCTGCTGTGCGTGCACCGAGTGAGCCATCAGCTAGAATCTTGAGAAAGCCTATTTTAACCGTGTCATTCCCGAAGCCTGTGACCAGTCCTAGGTTGACTAGTTCGTCCAAAACTTCTACTGGGATGCCGAGATAAACTCTTAAAGGCAGTTTTCCTTCGGCATGCAGTTTTTGTATGATGCGCATTTCTTCTACAGATCTCAAAATCCAGTGAACGCATGTAAGTCCTGCTTCGACAGCCATTTCGCAAGCCATACTGCAAGTTTTTTCAATTTCTTTTTGGCTTGGGTTTGGAATGGTTTTCCAAACGAGTTCTAAAGCGTTCTCGCGTAGAATGCCATTAGGCTCACCAGTAACTTCATCCAAATCGACTTTTCCACCATCAACGACTGTCTCTTTCGTTATTCCAGCGAGCTGCAAGGCTTTACTGTTTGCTACGCCTATATGCCCGCAGACGCGAACTAGAAAGGTTGGTATGTCTGCGACTGCAGAGTCTAGGTCCCATCGAGTGGGATAACGTTTCTCTGAAAATCTCTCCTGATCCCATCTTCCACTGAGGATCCAGCTTTTCTCAGGATTTTTTCGGGTGTATTCTCGCAGTTTGCGCCGCACTTCTTTTATAGACTTTGCGTTTCGCAGTTCTAAGGTTTGCAAAGACTGTCCTAAGCCTGTCATGTGGACATGGCAATCGACGAGTCCTGGTACAACTGTTCTGCCTTTCGCGTCAATGATTTTCGTTTTTTTGCCTATGTATTTGCGGATTTGCCTGTTTGGGCCTACAGCAATTATTTTTCCATTTTGGGTAGCTATCGCTTCCGCAATGGTGTCTTTTGAATCTAAGGTTATTACATGAGCATTTAGAATTGCAAGAGTAGCCTGTAACATGTTTGTCAATTACGACTAAAAGGAATAAAAACTTTAAAGCTTGGGTTAAATCCAGTTTTGTCCAGACTTTCTCTGTAGGACTATCCTCTTCTCATAGTTCCGTTTGTTTCTAAACCTGGGGCTTGGCCTTTTCTTTTCCGTAGGTTGTATCTTAGGAGTCTGGGACCTAACTTTTCCAGCCTTAGAAAGCGAACCGTGAGTCGGCACCTAAATACACCATTCCGATCTAAGAGCTTACAGTAACTCTTAAACCTTTTCATACATCATTTCATTTGTCGCGGGGGTCGCCGAGCATGGCCAAAGGCGCAGGCTTTGAAAATAGGATATCAGATATTTCCTTGTGTTCTAACACTTTTTCTGGTGATCCACAAGTGTGCTGTTCGTCTACTTCTCTGAAATGCATTTTGCTGTTTACCGCAGATTTTTACTAAGCCTTGAGTGTTTAGGTTCCTTAATTGTTTTCTTGTAGTTGAGCTGCTGATATTTAGCTCGAGCATAAGTTGGAGAACTGTTTTTGGTTTTTCTTGTAGAGATTGAAGTATCAGTTTTCTTGTTTCTCCTCTTGATCTGATGTGTATGTTAGGGCGCCTCTTTGCTAGATGCTGAAATATGTGATCCTTCGTTGGATTTGGTAGCGGACCAATCTTATCATAAAATTCCCTTATCTTTTCCGCTTTTATTGAAAAGCCATAATGGTAGTGATTTCTATGCTTCTTCTTTCTGAAGGGGTTCGCATACCCTAACGAATTTGCTATCGTCCAGAGTTGCCTTGCTTCGTTTTCGTTGGTGTAGAAGATCGTTATGCCAGATGCCCCTATTCCGCCTTCATCTAATATGGCTTGACACAGAATGGCTATGGCTATTTGTTTATTACTCAACGCTAGCGTTAACAGCTTGGGCTTATTGTTTTTCATCTTGCTGCTCCTGTTCATTCATGATTCGTACTACTGTAAGTAAACTCTAGGTTGTTTCTCGAACAGGCTGTTTTCATAAACGGTTGCGTGTTGGCTTTGGAAGCGAAAGCTTAGTAAGAGTTATCTTGCTTAGTGACAATGCTGTTTCAGAGCAGAGGTAGCCAAGCATGGCCAAAGGCGCAGAGTTGCTGTCAAAGGCGGCGCGGTTGCTTCAGGAGCCTGTCGCGTAGGCGTTCGTGGGTTCAAATCCCACCCTCTGCACCAAACTTTTGTCCTCAGTCCATGACTTGATTGGCATTTCCAAGCATTAGCAATATGGATATCAAAATAGGATTTCAGACCAAGGGCGACGACGTTTGCACAAAATATTAAGGGCAACTTGATTCGTTTCGACTCAGTCTGTTCTCCGATCCAGCCTGATCTTTAGGAGCCTGTCCCGTAGGGGTTCGTGGGTTCAAATCCCACCCCCCAGACCTTAATTTCAAGCTCATTCTAAGGCTACTTTGGACAAATAAGCTTGATTTGAGGCACTGCAGATGGGGTTGAAATTTGAACATGAGTCTACCGGTAAAAATGCTTGGCAAATACGCGGATGGAATAATTCTCTAACATTCCAATGCTCACAGAACTTTTATATGTTCAATTTTTCGGGTTAGGATCTCAACGATCCGGTTGCTGTTGAGGTACATCATTGGTTTGTTGCAGGCGGGACATTTAAAGAGAAGCTCAAATGCCTCTTCGAAAGGGAATCGCTTACAGCCTGGCGTTTGGCAGCTGTAAAACTCGTGGCTTTTCTCGTATTCAAGCCGGATTTCCAGTTTTTCAAGAACACGGCACTTTTGGTTTAGGATAAAGCCTTCCAGTTGGTCTGGTTGGAGTCTCCAGTTGAAGATAAACCAGCCTGTTTCTTTGTCCCGGGATCGCCTGAGAGCCACGATGGAGTGGTCGTAGAGCCTGTAGAGTGTCTTGCGCACAATGTTGAGGCGTATTTGGGTTTTATCCACTATCTCATTATCTGTAATCTCGTGAACCCCTTTGAGGGTCTCAACTACTCTAACAGCGTCCTCTCCGAACAACGTAGCCACCTTCTTTAGTGTGTCGTTATCCACAAGGAACACTTTTGAAGCGCCTCCGCTCAGACAGTGCACAGACGAGCTGCACCAGAAGAGAATATCCGAAATACCACTCTCGAATTTCCATTCGCTGGCCTCTGCTTCCCTCGTATATCATCCTAATGGATTTTGACTCTTCAAGCCCTTTTTTCGAAGCTCTTTTGTTCCCTTACTTAGTAGCGCTCAGGGCGATTAACCCTTTCCATCCTAAGAAAGCTATAAGAATGCACGCGCAAAATATACACGCGTGAAAACCCTATAATGCAAAAACGGAAAACGCGGCGCCCACAATCACTTTTTAGCTCATTCCTTTGCTGGCTCATATTCTGCACTATGAAACAATGGGCTAGAAATTATTAGATCCGCTGTGGCCCTGTTACAAGCAGTCGGCACATTATATAAGACAGCTATTCTAAGAAGCGCCTTGACATCGACGTCGTGAGGAAGAGATTGCAAGGGATCCCAGAAGAAAATCAGGTAGTCCAATTTCTCATTAGCAATCAAAGCGCCAATCTCCATGTCTCCACCATAAGATCCCCCTTTAAGCAAAGCGACCCTTAGATTAGTTTTCTCCACTATTCTCTTTCCAGTATCTCCAGTTGCATACAAGTTGTGAAGAGCCAAGGTCCCTTTGTTGAAAACAACCCAGTCCACCAAATCATTTTTCTTATTATCATGCGCCACCAACGCGATGTTTCTTTTAGGAGTCAAGATCTCACTTCAGACTAAGCCCAGTATGTTCTAAGAGTTTAAAAGTTTCTGAACCCGCCAATCGTTTGCGCGCCCTAAAGCCAAAAATACCTTGGCAAATGGTCAAAACTCTTAAATTTTGCAATTTCAACTTGTTCTTGAAGGCATAAAATGTTTCAATATTTCGAGGCTGCAAGAGTTGGGAGTTGGCTTGGATGGATTTTCAATTTTGGTTTTGGGAGCGTTCTCTTTTGTGTGTCTCCTTTTGAGATTACTGCTATAGTTTTCTTTGCCTTCTCACTTGCTACGGCCAGCGTCTTCGTTTTGAATCAATATTTTGACCGTGAGGCGGATCGAGAGAACGAGGTTAAGTCGCATCTGCCTGTTGCCTCTGGCCGAATAACGCCAAGGAGGACATTAATCTTCTCTTTCTTACTGGTCATCTCATGTTTAATTTTGGTGTTCATTGCCAACGTACGTGTTCTCCCGTTATTTGTTGTTTACTTAGGACTATGGACTGCTTATTCCACTCCCCCGTTCAGACTGAAAAGCGTGCCAGTTGCAGACTTCGTGATTTCTGGTGTAGGCGCTGGTTTTCTGCCATTCTTAATGGGGTTGGGGTTAAGTGACAAGCTAATCTCCAATATTCCATTGATTATGTTGGGTGCTGTGCCGCTAATACTAATTCAGTGTGGTGGCCATATTATCCAAGCCGTTGGAGACTATGAAGCAGACTATAAAACTGGGGTTCACACTTTTGTTGTTAGGTATG
>Ga0315310_10000003_pt1 | contig 201136 bp, 204 predicted proteins | sample TDP5_MG_FD_203630 | JGI IMG/M metagenome (GOLD analysis project Ga0315310, IMG submission 203630) | Freshwater sediment microbial communities from Lake Towuti, South Sulawesi, Indonesia - TDP5 | ecosystem: Environmental > Aquatic > Freshwater > Lake > Sediment | place: Indonesia: South...
TTGACTCCAATTAAACCGCAAGCTTCACCCCTTGTGGTGCTCCCCCGCCAATTCCTTTAAGTTTCAGCCTTGCGGCCGTACTCCCCAGGCGGCAGGCTTAACAGCTTCCCTGCGGCACTAGAGCGGCACGTGACCGCCCTAACACCTAGCCTGCATCGTTTACGGCTGGGACTACCCGGGTATCTAATCCGGTTCGCTCCCCCAGCTTTCATCCCTCACCGTCGAGCGCGTTCTAGCCGACAGCCTTCGCCACTGGTGGTCTTCCCGGGATTATAGGATTTCACCCCTACCCTGAGAATACCGTCGGCCTCTCTCGCCCCCTAGCCAGACAGTATCCCCCGCAGTCCAGCGATTAAATCGTTGGATTTAACGGAGGACTTGCCCAGCCGGCTACGAATGCTTCAGGCCCAATAAACGTCCCCACCACTCGGAGAGCTGGTATTACCGCGGCGGCTGACACCAGACTTGCCCTCTCCTTATTCCCCCAGCTATCTACACTAGGGAAAAGCCATCCTCAGCAGACGGCACTCGGGATGGCCCCGTCACGCTTTCGCGTATTGCGGAGTTTTCGCGACTGCTGCGCCCCGTAGGGCCTGGGCCCTTGTCTCAGTGCCCATCTCCGGGCTCCCGCTCCCACGGCCCGTACCGGTTAAAGGCTTGGTGAGCCGTTACCTCACCAACAACCTGATCGGCCGCGGCCCCATCCTTGGGCAACACCTAGAAGCATGGTCTAGGCGCCCTTTGGGCGAAGACCCATTCCAGGGATCTTCACCTATCGGAAATTAGCCCCAGTTTCCCGGAGTTGTTCCCGTCCCAAGGGCAAGTTAGCCACGTGTTACTGAGCTGTGTGCTGCGCCTCCATCGTTGCTTGAAAGCGCACAACTAGCATGTCTTAGTCCCATCCCGATAGCAGTGGGGTCCGGCAGGATCAACCGGAGTTATCGCCTAGCTGATCGCAAGCCAGACATTTTGGTCGTACAGCCATAAAGCCAACTGGATTTGGAGGGAATCAGCCACATACGCCAAAGCCCAATTCAGACCTAACGCGTGAACGTGTGTCAGGTCCACATGTTTGTCCCCGCAACTGGAGGCCAACCATAGTCATCCTCTAGGGCGCTTAAACGCCTTTATAGTCAAGGTTGAGCCGCCGCCATAAATTGCGGGCTAGCTATCATTCGCCAAAATGAATTTGAAGGCGTCTCAGCGAATATAAATGTTTCTTTCCACCCTAATATACGTTATTATCCATTCATCAGCAATCTTCAAGTACATCCAGAAGTTCTATTAAACTTCTAATCCTCTCGTCTGGCTTAACGTCCACAATTCTTTCCAACGGTGTCCTCTCCAAGAGGATCGCCTTAATCCCAGCATTCTTAGCGCCCTTAATGTCCAGACCAGGCATATCGCCCACGAATACTGAATCCGAAGCGTTCACATTCAAAGTCTCCAGTGCTCTCTCAAAAATTTCAGGGCTAGGTTTGCGCTTGTTTATGGCACCTGAAATCAAGATAACATCAAAAAACCTTGTTAGGTTGAACCTTTCCACCATCCTCCAAACACACTCGGGAATGGCAAAATTCGAAATAATCCCTAACTTGTATTTTCCATGCAGTTTTTGCAAAACCTCGCAGGCTTCTTCATCTAAACGAACATAGCGCGTCAACTCATCGGAAAAAGCGTCAGTGGCTCCAGTCACAACCGGATCAGACGCTTCAAAATTATAACCGAATCTTTGCAATGTTTGAGAGATCCGCACGTTGAAGTGGGGTTCTTGGAAGCTCTCCTCAGTTTTGGCGTAGAGCTTTTCCCGAACATCGAAATAAACGCGTTCAAAATCATTGAAAGCAACATCAATGCCGTGTTTAGCTAAGAATTCATGAAGCTTCCTCAAGCAAGGCGTGTAGAAGACTTCGTCTTTCTCAAGCAGAATCAGAGTGTTGAACAGATCAAAGAGCACGGCGTCCACTTGCATTCTACACTCCTCAAAATCCACAACAGCAGCCAGTTTAAAACAGTTTTTGCAGCAAACAAGTAAAAGTCTCGGGTTTGCTTAATCTTTACGCAACCGAACGAATTCCCGTATGTTTCTCATATCCCACACCAAAATCTCAATCTTCTCAGAATACACATCCGGAAAAGATTTCCCCTTAAGTCGCTGCATAACGTATCTGTGTTTCTCTTCAGGAATATCCCATTGATGTGAGTAAGCCTTTCGCCCCAGGAAATCCAAGCTTTCACGAACATTAGCTTCGTAACTTGCAATATGTATTGACTTAAGTGGCTTAATCATGGCCGCTAGTTCGCGCTCTGCGATGCCAAGTTGAGGAAACTTCCATCCTTGGGAAATAAGCAAGTTCCTGTATTCCTCGCTAGCTGGGCTCTTTCCCCAGTGAACAACAGAAACTAAAAAATGCCTCGTAACCCTCGACATTTCCTTCAAAGCGAGCTTCCACTCCTTCACCAAATGAAGCAGTCCAACGCTTATTGTAACATCAAAGGAATCATTCGGGAATGGAAGACTACAAGCAGTTCCTACTACCAAATCGCGCACTCCTTTTCCAACAGCCCTCCTCAACATCCCCAAAGAAACGTCTACTCCAACCACATAATATCCATTGTCTTGCAACGGCTTTGAAAATCTCGCAGTTCCAACGCCTACATCCAGAATGCCTGAATAGCCTTCGAATTCGGTCACTAACGTCTTGACAACTTTGTCCATAACAAAACCAGGGTAGCCTCGTGTTTCGTCGTAAATCTCTGCGATACGGTCAAAGGAAATAACCAACCGGAGCTCCCCATACAGCAGTCAAATAAAAAGATTTCAATGCGGACTAGTAAACTTTGGGTTTCCGCCAGTTTCCATGATCGCCTAAAACGTACCTTGTTGAGCTTGTGAGACGTGCCAGTATGTTAATTAGCCTCAGAATCGGATAGAACGGTGTGTAAAAAAGCAGAGCCTTATAGTTATGGCTGTTATAAGCGTATTTCAAGGCTATAGCCTGATTTATGACACCTATAAGCAAGCTATAGGGAACGAAGATTAGTAGATTCAGAAGGAAAAGTATGCGGTCAGGTGCAAACCAAAAAAGAAATGGAAACGCAAACAAGGCTGTCAAATCAATAAGGGCTCCGCCATACTCGAAGATGTAGCAGTACCACAAGAGCAATGTCAACCAAGCTCTTCTGAACAACAAGTTCCTGTGAATTGATAGAGTGTTATGCAGCCACCCTGTGAACCATCTTAGTCGCTGGCTCCATAAGACATTAAATGATGCGGGAGCAACTGTTGAGCTTTTAGCAACATTGACATAGCCAACCTCTGCGCCTCTTTTGTGCATTTCAAGAGTGATTTCAAAATCCTCGGTAACAGAACGAATACATTTTTCGTTCAAGATTCGCCGCAAGACGTCAGCATCGTACAAGCCTATGGCTCCCGAAACAACCAACACGTTGTTCCCAAGAGACTGGGCAGAACGGGCTACTCCTAAGCCTTGACTATACTCCAACTGCTGCAATACTACATATGGATTAAGCTCAGCATCCCCATCTGAAGGATGCACATAGCCAGTCACAGCTTTCTTTCCATTCAGAAGCATGTAGTCAACAAGCTTCAAAAGCGTGTCAGGCAGCCACCAAGAATCAGCATCGACTACCGCCACGATGCTCCCTAATGCTCTGCTTACGCCGACCCTAATCGCTTCAACCTTACCTAGATTGGCGGAATGTCTAACTACCTTTGCACGAATCTTTGGATATTGTCTGCGGTTAAATTCTATCGTTGACCAAGCAATTTCGTAAGTGTAGTCATTGCTACCGTCGTCCACAACAATGATCTCGCATAGACCACCGTATTTCTCTGCGCACTTGAAAATGCTCGATATGCAGCGGGCGACATTAGTTTCTTCGTTGTAAGCAGGAACAACAAAAGAAACAGTTGGATAATTAAGCCGCGTAATCTTGTTTGGCTGAACTCTTGCAATCGTAGCGGCTACAGCCCAAGCGCCAGCAACGCCAATAGCCAAAAAAGTATACCAAGCATAAAAGAAATGAGTAGCACCGAACCATAACGAATACGCCTGCTTTGGAAAAATCTCATACCTAAAAACGTAAGTCACAAGCCAGTTGGCGAATATAGGAAAAAACCGCCATGAGAGATAGGACAGAATTATGGGTAAGCAAAAAGCCAAGTATAAAACTTTGGAATGTTTTCGCAATCTAAACTTCATGGATGAACCTGTCCGTTACTGATGAGCCTCGTAAGCCCTCCTTCCTCCAACATTGAGCAAGCTTTCACAGAATAAAGCGAGTATTCCCGCAACGATAATATTTCAAACGGAAAACCATAAGTTCAGTGCAAACTGCAAGTGCATATTTCGTTCTGAAAACGTATAAATACATAGTCAAAAAAAGTTCTAAGAATTGCGGAGAACCTACAATGGAAGACTTGTCACGATATTACACATTACTCAGGGATCCCGCACGCCGAAAAATAATTGATATTCTGGGTGTACAAGAAAAAATCGGATTCAAAGAGCTAAGAGAAGTTTTGGGCTTAGGTGTAGGCACGGTTTACTATCACTTGGACATGCTTTCAGACTTCCTCACGCAAGACAAGCAACGCAAGTATAGGCTCAACGACCGAGGACGAGCACTGTACAGAATAATGAAAGAGGGAAGCGTCCCTGCAACTCTTGAAATAAGCGAGGCGTTCAGCCATCGCATCGCAAGATGGCTTTTCCTTTCACCTGTTTTCGCCAAGACAGCCAAACCATTGATGCTCTTGCCAGTTTCAATAGCCATATTGCTTATAGGCGCAGTCGGCTCTGCCTACGCAAAACTTGATTCTGCGTTGTTCTTCTATTTTCCATATTCAGTTTACAGTTTCACGGGCGTGATAGCGTTATACATTTTAAATTGGATAGGTCTATTCCTCTTCGCAGAACTGTTCACTTATGTGGTTTACCGTAGGGCTGGGAACGACATCCAACTGTTCACGTGTGTCGGTCTGGCAACGTTTCCAATGGCAGCCTTTCCATACATTTACATGTCCATTCCAGATATTGTCTCGCAATATGTAATGTTTGTTTTGCAGATTTGGAGCCTACTTCTTATTTCGGCAGCTTTCTGTTTCGGAAAAGGCATTAGGCTTGACAAAGCTCTAGTTATAAGCCTAATAGCAATGTACCTAAACATGGCTACGCTATTCATGCTCGGACGATTCACATAAAGTTCGAGATTTCTAGAACCGTTAAAAGGCGATATTCGGGTTTTTTCGAAACGATTTTCTTAATAAGCCGTTTTGCACAGTTATTTTTGGTGAAAAACCGTGAAAAACGGGAAAAGAGCAATAGTAAGCACTGCTTTGACGTTTCTTTTGCTGTCAATAGCGTTTCCAATATTGCTAATAAATAATGTAAATGCCTCAGATAGCGACAACATTTCCAGCGTGCAAGTCGAGCCTTTCAGGGGACAGTGGTGGAAAATCGAAACAGACTTAATCACCATTCTATTTCCTGCCAGCGGAAAGAAGCCTATGTTTCTCTGGTGGTATTCAAACGACACAGACAACATAAATGTGGTGAAATACAAGGGTTTGATCGAATACATGACTCTTGACTACCTGTACTACTTGTGCAAGTATGAAGCAAACGAGCTGACAATAAGAGAACGACTAGAAGCAAAATACGCTACAGGGGGTCAGTATCAAACTCGAATAAGAGAAAGAATTCGAGCCTACATAGGATGGGTTTTAGGGTTACATCCAGCCTATCTGCCTTTCAGCGCTTGCCATTGGAACCTAATAGGTCCAGTTAACGTCACAAGACCAGACGGAGTATCCTACATTTCCTTCAACTTCACGCTCGAAGAGGCACCCACTAAATTCGATTTTGCAGAAGGCAATATCATAATTCGATGCCGATTCTACGCGACAGAAGCAACAGAACAAGTCTACGACCTCTACAACTACACGGTGAAAGCTGGAGAGCTAAAGATGGACTTGATAGTGCAAAACTGGGAGTGGAACATTGATAAACTCAACGATCTCTTCAACATTCTCCACGAAGAATACGACATAACCCCACCGAAACTACGCGCTGGCTTAGCCTTATGGATCGACCTAGCGTCAATAGATATTGAAAAAATACCAATCGCAGAAGAGGACGCAGACCTAACGATTCAGGTCCTGCCTAGTAGCAGTTCTGTAGCTCCATCAGAACCAACTGAAATCAACTCAGACACTTCAGACATAATTGCAGGGAGACAAAGAATTCAAATACGAAATAGAGTGGCTGACGAAACTGCACCATTGAACATTGGAAATCGTCTGCACGAACGATTCAGATTGCGCTTTGCCAGAGGAAGTCGGACACTCCCAGGTTTCTTCGACTTCGTGAACACTGCCGTAGTTATTAACTCCACAACAGGCGACAAATCAATAGTTGATGTAACAGCGGCTTATATTCCAGCGGGAAACCACATGCGTTTATTCATTGGCTACCCCTATTTCAGCAGTAATACCTTGGAGCACGACCCCTCTATAGGTGTTGAAAGCGTTGTTCCATGGTTACCAACAGGCTGGCTGATGATTTTAATTGGAGCCACTATCGTAATAGCGGTTGCAGTGGCAACTGTCAAACTGCGAAGGAAAACAATCAACATAGTAAACGTCCATTGACTTCCCCTTTTTTCTATTTGGTCTCTAAGTGACATATTCCGTTGCGGAAATAAAAGCTTATATTGTATATTGCTATACACTATTTGGGGCATCTGAAAATCATGAAAACTGCCTCAAAAGACGAAGAAATCCGCTGGCAAGTTATAAAAGCCATGTTAGACGAGTTTCCAACATTGAAAGTGAAAGTGAAAAACTACTTGAAAGAAACAAAGGCAAAGTAGTAACTCAATCTACATTGTCACGCTTTACCTAAACAATTTTCAGAGACAGGTTTTTAGGCAGTTTTTTAGTCCTTTTTACTCCCTTTTGAGCAAGTGCGGAGGAGGTATTTTAACGTTGTTTCTATAATTGTCGCTTTCGGTTTTAAGAAGCTCGTTTATTTCACGGTAGCGCTGAAGAAACTCTACACCCTTCTCCGTCGCCTTGTATATCTCTTTATCATTACGTAGGGTTTTGTCTATCAGGCTAATCCTTAACATAAACCGAAGATAATCGTTAAGTTGTGTAAAGCTAAGGTTAGCCCTATACATGATTTGAGTCTTTAAGGATCCATCTTTCGCTATCTCCAAAATTTCCGCGATTATGTAGAGCTTGTCCCTTCTCTTCGAAGATGGATTTGAACCCCAATGGTTCATTTTCTATATTCCTCTTTCAGAACGGTTTTCTAATGAAAAAGAGTCTATGAAATGCTTTAAGCAGTGTTTCGCATGTCTGATTATTCCAAGAATTGAAATATTCTCTAGAACAAACTTCTATATGCCAAAAGACATTACAGAATACTTTAATTTCTATCAAGCAAAAATGTTAAGAAAGGTGGGAAAATGTTAGTCGGCTTAATTGCAGACACTCACGACTGTTTGCCAATGGTTGACAAAGCTGTAAAAAGGTTGAATGCCGAAAATGCAGTGCTGGTGCTTCACGCAGGAGACTACGTGGCACCTTTTGTTATTCCAAAATTCAAAGAACTGAAAGCAAAGCTGATCGGAGTTTTTGGCAACAACGATGGAGACCATGAACTTTTGAAAAAGCGATTCAGCGAAAACAAGAACTTGCAGATACGTGGAAATTTTGCAGAAACAACCTTCGATGGGGTAAAAATCGCGTTATTGCACGGGCATGAAGAGGAACTTCTAAAGGCGTTGGTTAATAGTGAAAGCTTCGATGTCGTCGTTCATGGGCATGCACATAAGGCTGATGTTTATCGAAAGGGTAAAACGCTGGTTGTGAACCCCGGCGAAGTCTGCGGATATCTAACTGGTAAATCAACAATCGCGTTGTTTGACACCAATAAGCGTGAGGCAAAAGTAGTCGAAATTTAAAAATAGACTTACTGAAGCAAATTTCGAATATTCACTTCGCTACTATTTTCTAACTTGGACGCTTCTCGTTAGTATTTTTGGTCCCTTCCATTCTCCCCTCAGAATACTATAAAGGTAACCGTCAGCCCATCTTCCTCTGGCATCCCAGAGCGCTTTTCGCAGAATTCCCTCTCTCTTGAACCCCGTTTTTTCTAAGACTCTTCGAGAAGACTCATTTTCTGTATCGACGACTGCTTGAACTCGAACGATATCTCTTATGAGAAATAGGTAATCTGTTAGGATTTGAACAGCTTCAGTTCCATACCCCTTGTCTCTTTCACTTGGAATGATGGTGTAGCCAATTTCTATCCATCCAAAATTAGGCGCACTCACATAGTGAGCAGCCCATCCGATTTTTGTCCCATCTTTCTTTTCTATTATAAAGTCGACCCATTCTTGATGGTAGAGCATCTGATCGAGTATCCGCTTTTCAAGCTGATCTATAGAAGTTTGTACTGGATAGTGCTGGTAATCTCCTGCAAACTCAACATCGTTAAGCCATTGCTTTAGTATAGGTACATCTTCTTTTTCAGCTATTCTGAGGTTGATTTTTCTACCTTCAAGCATGAAACATCAAAGGCTGAAATGCAAAGTGTGCTTATTTAATTTTTGATGTTTAGATGCAATTTTTTGCCCAAACTAGTCAACGATTTATCAAATATGTTCGCTGTCAGGCTGATACTGCCAACACTTTCCTTACACTATATCGATGTTACCATGATTTCTTGACCTGTTTCTTTATCTATTTCGCCTGTCTCCCTGAACCCGAGTTTATGCCAAAATTGCTCAGATGCTCGATCACTTAGCAACCAGATATGCTTAACACTGCGAACTTGGAGGATTTCTCTAACGAGGTTGAACAAGTTGCGACCCACGGCAAATCCACGTTTGCTCGGAACTATATAGAATTCTAAGATAAAACCCCAGCCAGGACGCTCATCCTTATCTATCTTCATATGGACAAAGCCTACGTATTCATTTTGATATTTTAAGAGTAGCAGCCAACGGTCACGTTCTTCTTGGCGCGCCAAAATGCCCCGAAGAAACCTTTCTCGTTCATCATGAGGCAGATCTGAAAGATAATCTTTCCCAAGAGCCAAAAATGCCAAAACGGTCTGTGGAGCATGCTTGTTTACTCGTAGAAGCTCCATTTCCTCTTTAGGATGTACCATATCACGGCCTCAAAAGCCCTCTGTTGTATGGCTCTCTTTTTTGGTTCGCCAGTTTAAAAAGCTCTGTTAATTCTTTGTCGCTTGCTCCATTTCGCATCGGAGCCAAGACATCTGCAAGGTTATCATTTCTCATTAAGCATGGTTTTAGTTTCCCGTCACTTGTTATGCGTAGGCGTGTGCAGTACCTGCAGAACTCTGAGTTCTCTATTGGATGCACAACTTCAACAATTACATCTGGAAGGTAATAGATGCGACGGTTATGCATAAAGCGTCTAGTTTCGATTCTTACGGCTTTCCGCATTAACATGTCTTCGTATTCATCCAATGGTTTATAGTGCGTTGAATAATATGCTTCGCTTATGTTTATTGGCTCAAGCTCTATTAGCTGCAAGATTGCCCCTAATTCTCTGGCAAATTCTATCATTGCCAGTACACCAGAGTCATTTACGCCTCTTAATATAAGCATGTTGAGCTTGACGGGATAAAAACCAGCATCAACCGCGGCTTCAACGCCTTCTAGAACATCTTTCAATTTGCCACATGTTAATTCGCTATAGGTTTCTTCGTTGATTGTTGGCAGGTTAATGTTCACTCGTTTTAAGCCGCTTTGATGCAATTCTCTGGCTAAAGGAGCGAGCAACATTCCGTTAGTAGTCATAGAGAGGTCTTTTATTCCTGGCGCGATTGAGATGCTTCTAACAATTTCAACTATATCTTTGCGCAGAAGTGGTTCTCCACCAGTGAGCTTAACTCTGGAAATCCCTAAACCCACAGCGATTTTGACAATACGAACGATTTCGCAAAAGGTCATTTCTGCCCCGGAATTTTTTGCCGGTTTTTCTTCGCCTTCTCTATGGCAGTAGGTGCAATGCAAGTTGCAACGCTGCGTAAGGGCTATGCGTAGGTTAAGTAGGGGACGACCGTAACTGTCTCTCAGCATCGTTATTCCCGTGCATGCCTAACGACATGACCAGCTTCCAATAATATAAAATTTGCCCATCAGAAAAAGAGCTGACAAAATCCAATACTCGTCGATCATTCACGAGCATGCTTAAGTATGTGACCCGTTTCTGGCAAAATAAGTCTTTCAAGGCAAAGTCGCACAGCATCGGGTGAACCTGGAATACAGTAAATAGCTTTGCCTTTGGCTACACCTGCGATGGCACGTGACAAAACTGCCGCGGAGCCTATCTTTTCAAAACTCAAACGTCTGAAAATCTCGCCGAATCCTGGCAAATTCTTCTCTAATAAAGGTGAAACTGTTTCTATGGTAACGTCAAGAGGGGCTATACCAGTGCCGCCGCAAAGGACAACAGCGTCCACATCAGCTGAACTCAAAGCATATCCTAGGCCTTTTTGGATCAGAGTCTTGTCATCTGGAACTGTCTTTCGAAATAGTATCGTGTGCCCAGCATTTTTTAGAAACGATTCAATCAAATCTCCAGAAACATCTTCTATTTTTTCGCCTTTTTTTAGCTTCTGATATCGAGAAGTGCTGCAGACGAAAATGCCGAATTTCAGCTTCTTAGGCGCTGCAGCCTTATGCCTTTTGGCGGTTTCGCTCAACCGAAACTCATCCTAACAACTTTCTTTAACCTTTTTTGTAACTCGAACACTTTCGATAGAAGTGAAAGGATACTGTCCTTTTGCATCCTTCTCATATTGCTTGACCATGTCCCAGATTGTTAAGAGGCTGACGGCGGTTGCAACCAAGGCTTCCATTTCAACGCCGGTTTGGGCTTTCGCCCTGATGGTAGAAGTCACTTGTAATGTTGAGTTACCTAAGATTTCTATTTCGACTTTCACGCTTGTTAATGGTAACGGATGACAAAAAGGAATCAGACTGCTCGTTTCTTTAGCAGCTAAAATCCCGGCAACTTTAGCTGTATAGATAGGATTTCCTTTTTCAACATTTTCTTCCTTGATTAAGCGTATGGTTTCAGCTTTCAGTTTGATTGTTCCGGTTGCAGTTGCTTCTCGAAAAATTCCGGGTTTGCTGGATATGTCAACCATAGCCAAGTGCTAGGTGCCTCCATTTTCTGCTTTGAAGCTTGAGAGAGAAACCTGCTTATTTTCGGTTTTGTTTTCAACAGATCCAGATTGTGGAGAAGTCTTTCCAGCTAGGATTTTTAGGCTTTCTTCTTGGAGTTCTCTTGCAATACGCTTCAAATCATCAACCTTCTTTTCTAGGCTCATCAAAGCGGCTCTGAACTCGTCAATGCGGCTCAACACGTACTTGATTACGGGTTGAATATCCTCAGAGGCTTGTACGCTTATAACGGAAGCCTTTGCTTCAGACGCCTTCTTGAAACTGAGAACTGCTTCTATGAGCGGAGAAGGATTATCTCTAATCTCTCGCATCAAAAAGAGAACATCCGAACCATCTGTAAGGGCTTTTCTAAGTTGCTCGAAGGCTAAGCGGGAATTTGCGAGAGGATCTGGGGTTTTCTGAACAAGAATCTCCTTAAAGGTCATAAGCGTTTGCGTTAGTTTTTTGCTCATGGACTTGGTTGTGTAAGCCTTCTCTGGTTTGAGAATAAGCATAAGTTCTTCGCTGCTTGTTGTTAGATCAGCTAGACGGTTAACGTATGGTTCGGTTTTCTTCAGCAACTCAGCAGGCGGAAGCTTCTCAAATAGTACACCACTAGCTATGTCGGTCGCAACTTTCTGCAAAATCTCTTCAAACTCGCGTATTTTTCCGTAAAACTCGTTCTTAATCAAAACTCACACCACTCACCATGCATCCTGAGGTTTATTATCCTTGAACGGAACGAAAGCCATCACTAGCTGATCCACTTCCTTGAACCCCGCGTTTTTGTAGAGCTTTATTGCATCTTTATTGCCATGATGCGTCCAGACAAATGCTACTCCAACCTGTTCATTCGTGAAAAGTCGTTTTGCAGCCGCCAAAAGCTCGTTTCCCACGCCTTTCCCTCTGAATTCTCTTTCAACGTAGAATTCAGTTAGTTCGCCTTGCCTGTCAATTCCCCTGTCAACTATGGTGCACCAGCACAAACCCACAATTCCACCATCTTCTTCTGCCACCAAGATAACGTTTCTGCCTTTGATTTCCTCACCCGTGGGGATTCTACTGCTTTCCACGAGATACTCTTCCATAGATTTGGTTTGCCCCCGCCAAAAAACCTGATCCTCGTAGCTAAGCTTTGCAATAAGTGCTCTAACCTTGTCTTCTTCTTCATGTTTCATCTGACGAATCATCATCTGGTCTTCTCCATGTTAAGCCCTATTATGGCAGCGATATTTTAAAACTATGCACCAAGTCGTCCAGCAATATTTCTTAGGTAGTCTTTTCCCACACATCTATTAGATTTTGGACAGCTCTAGCCTTGGCAGAATGTTCATTAAATCTGTACAAGCGGATTCTTCCAAACACTTTATGTTGTAGAATGCCTTCGCTTTCCAAAATCTTAAGATGCTTATTTGTTGTTGCATAGTTGACGCTGAGCCTACGGGCAATTTCCGAAACATTGAGTTCACCAACATTCGTTATGACGTTGAGAATCTTCATTCGGAGTTTTGAAGAGAAAACATCTTCTACATTCATAACGTTTTCACACTTCCTTTTCTTCTAGGAGTGCATTCAGTTCTTTCTCCAATTCGCTGGCTGAAACTCTGGGGAGATAAATCAGTGTTGACCTTCCACGAGAGCCAGCCGCTGAAACCTCTGTCTTTACTATACTAAAGTTTGACAGGGTTTGCAGGTATTTCCACAGTTGCGTATGGCTGTGCGGCTTAGCAGCAAATTCTTCACACGTGATAACATAAGCCTGTTCAGCTTCCGTAAAAGAGACATAAGCCCTTTCATTCTCCTTGAAAAATCTCGCTATGCCAAGCAAGAAGAGTTTTTCATGAAGGTTTAAGAATGCAAGATCGCTCCTAGGCATAGTTGGGTATATGCTTGAAATGGCTTTTCGAACACAATCTGGCTTAACAACGCCTAGATCTTCAGCGTCTGCATACTTTCCAGCCCTCCACAGCAGTTCAATACCGAAACGAGCGTTTCCACCTTCAGAAAAGGCAAGGTCAGCGACTAGGCTTATGGTATCTTCAGGCACCGTCAACGGCTCGAAGGCTAATGAAACGCGGTCGTTGATGATGTCTACAAGCTGCTGCTTCGAATATTTCTCCAGACTAATTATGTTAAATTGCAAAGTGCTCCTCGTGCTTGCATCTAACTGCATAATTGCTTTTAAGTTTCGTAAGATGCATACAAGCGAAAGTCTTTGAGGCTTGTTCGGCCTTGTCTCTTGTAACCGCGTTAGCTTGTAAACAGCATCTGAGCCTTCTCTCTCAGCGAGGCTTTCAAATTCATCCAATGTGAGGATAATGTAGGCGTTTTCCTCGTCCAAGATTTGCAGGAGAATGCGTAGAAGCTCCTCAGCTGAGTAGCCACGGCTAGGAAAATTCGGATGGAAGAGGGAGACTATGTGATGTAGTATGATGAAGAGGCTTCCACGATATTCGCGGCAATTAACATGAACGCAACGGATGTTTATTGCGCGTTTGGTTGCTTCCCTAGCCATGTCGGCCCCGAAACGCTGAGAAAGAACGGTCTTGCCAGTGCCAACATCTCCAGTTATTATGACTCGTTGAGCCATTTTCTCTGGATGTTGTAATGCGAAACTGAAAAACTGCGTTAGCAAATGCAACTCTTTGTTTCTATGGGGAAGATTAGAAGGAACAAAGTTGATGTCAAGCTTTGTCTCATCTCTAAATACTGTTCGATGGGGAGACATTTGGCTGAACCTCAAACTTATTATGCGTGAGCTCTGTTATTCTTTTCTCTAATACAAGTAAAGCTAACAATGTCGGTCTCCGCCTAAAACAAAAAACTAATAAGCCAATTCTGTTAATCTTATCGCAAAATGATTCCAAAATATTTCTTCCTAACGAAAGGCGTGGGAAAACATAAGGACCAACTGCAATCTTTTGAACTTGCCCTAAGAAACGCGGGCATACAACACTGCAACATAGTAAACGTTTCAAGCATAGTGCCCCCTGGCTGCAAACTCATTTCGCGAGAGCAAGGACTAAAAATGATAAAGCCCGGAGAAATAACCTTTGTCGTACTTGCCAGAAACTCAACAAATGAGCCTCACAGGCTGATTGCGGCATCTATAGGAGTTGCAATTCCATCAGGAAAGAACAATTATGGCTACCTTTCTGAGCATCACTCTTTCGGACAAACGGATGAAGCAGCTGGAGACTACGCGGAGGATTTGGCTGCAACGATGCTTGCCACAACCATGGGAATCCAGTTTGACCCTGAAATTGCTTGGGATGAAAGGAAACAATTGTTCAAGACCAGCGGGCTAATAATCAAAACAACCAACGTAACACAATCCGCAACTGGAGATAAAGCTGGCTTATGGACAACAGCACTCACAGCAGTAGTCTTCGTTCCAGCGAAATCCTAGGTAATAAGGTTAAAGAGGGCATTACGTAAAACACAACCCATTTTTTATTCCAAAACAATATTAACGATTAGTATTAACGGTAAATAGGTGGACAAGCTCTTGCTGGAAAAATTTCGAGCACCCATAATAATCGTTAACTTCAAAACATATTCGGAGGCGACTGGACGAAGGTCAGTAGAACTTGCAAAAAAAGCCGAGAAAGTAAGCGTTGAAAGAAAGGTTTCAATAGGAGTAGCCCCTCAGCTCGCAGACATATCAACCATCGCAGAAGCCGTGAAAATTCCAGTCTTCGCCCAACATATAGACCCGATTAGTCCTGGTAGCCACACAGGGCATGTGCTTGCCGACTCTGTAAAAGAAGCAGGAGCCGTTGGAACCCTGATCAATCACTCTGAAAGACAGCTCAAACTATCAGATATTGATGAAGTAATAAAGATAACACGAGAAAATCATCTAGTCTCCGTTGTGTGCGCCAACAACCCAAACATCAGCGCAGCTATTGCAGCTCTGAAACCAGATATAATGGCTATTGAACCGCCAGAGCTTATAGGAACAGGAATTCCAGTCTCAAGGGCAAAGCCCGAAGTAGTCACGGGCACGATCAGCCTCGTCAGAAAGGTCAATCCAAAGGTTACAATACTGTGTGGGGCTGGAATAAGCCATGGCGAAGACGTTGCAGCAGCCTTGAAACTTGGAACACAAGGTGTTTTGGTTGCAAGTGGCATCGTGAAGGCAAAAGACCCTTATACTGTCTTAAATGAATTTGCAGAAGCAGCAAAAAGCAAGAGAGTCGAAAAGCATTGAAAGTTGAACCCGAATGCGCCGCGTGCATACTTAGCAGAGCAGTAGCTGAAGCCACAGAAGCGACGACGAATCACGCATTACGCTTTAGGGCAATGGCAGAGCTTCTAAGACTCATGAATAAAGAGTTCAGACCAACGGCAGTTCCAGCAGACTTAGGAACAAAAAGAGACCGACTAATAAAGAGAATCACTGGTAACAATGACCCGTATAGAAGAAGCAAAAGGATAAGCAATGAAAGAGGCTTGAAGGTTCTGCCTTATGCAAAAAAACTAGTTGAAGAAGGCTACGCCCAGCAAGACAGATTCAAGAAAGCATGCTTATGCGCTATTGTTGGCAACATAATAGAATTCGACATTCCAGGCCACAAATTCACATTCAATAGTTTAAAAAGGGGCTTCAGAGATGCGGCAAAGGATTTGGTAATAGACGACACTAACGCAGTCTATGAGATAGCGAAAAAAGCAAGTACAGTCTTGTTTTTGACGGACAATGCGGGTGAGATTGTCTTCGATACATTGCTTGTTGAACAGTTAAAAAACATGGGTTTAACCGTAGTCGCTGCTGTCAAGGGTGGACCCGTGATTAATGATGCAACCTTAGAAGATGCTGAGGCTTCAGGAATCAACAAGATTGCTGATAAGTTAATAACTACAGGAACAGATGCTGTCGGCCTAGCTCCGAAGGAATTCTCCGCAGAATTCCTTGAAGTTTATAATTCTGTAGACTTGGTTTTTGCCAAGGGCATGGGCTATGCTGAAACATTGACAGAATATAAGCTGAAGAAGCCTCACGCCTTGCTCTTCAGAACTAAATGCGACCCTGTTGCAAACTTCTTTGGCGTGTCAAAAGAGAAAAACGTGGCAAAGCTGATGCCGTGAATGAAGCCACCATCCATAAATCTTAGTACAGAAGCGCTTTCTCACTTTGACGACGCCATCCAGAAAGAATGGATTATAACAAATGGTTTGGGCAGCTATTCTTCCTCAACAGTTTTGGGTGTAAACACAAGAAAATATCATGGATTGCTTGTTGCGGCTCTTAGTCCACCGAAAGACCGCAGAGTGTGCCTAGCTAAACTGGATGAGGAAATAATCATAGGAAACAACACTTATTTGCTTGGCGCAAATGAGTTCCAAAACGGCATTTTTCAAAGGGGATACATCTACCTTAAAGAATTCTCAATTTCCCCATTCCCAAAATACACTTACACGATGCAAGATGTTGAAGTTCAAAAAACAATTCTCATGACCCATCAGAAAAATGCCGTAGTAGTGCTTTACAAGGTTTTGAACAAAAGTGGCTTTGATATTAAAGTTCGGGTTTTTCCACTTGTAAATGGGCGCCATTTTCACTCGGTGATAGATAGGTGGAAGATTCCTGAGGAGCCCCTTCAGAAGGGGGAAGAAGATGAAGTGGCTATACTTTTCAGCATTCCACAGTCTACGCTGATGCTGAAAACAACAAGCGGAAACTTTAATGTCGCTGGCAAGTGGGTTGAGAAAATATATTATCGCGAAGAGGCTGCACATGGAGAAAGCTTTCTAGAAGACTGTTATCAGCCTGGATACTTTGAGGTAGGGGTAAAACCAGAAAAAATCGACAGCTTCGCAATTATCACGGTGGCAAACAAAAATGAGAATGATGCAAGGGAAGTCTTAGCTAAAATGCCTGTTACCATGTATGATATAGAGGCACTGTTTGAACAAGAAACGAATTATCAGGAAAATCTCCTAACGAGATTTTATGAGGAGCATGAAAACATTCCCCAAAATGATTGGTTAAGCTGGGTTGTTTTGGCAGCAGACATGTTTTTAGTTAAGGAAGTAGGTGATGATGGTAGATCTGTTGTTGCAGGTTACCATTGGTTTGGGGCGTGGGGAAGAGACATATTCGTTTCCCTTCCTGGACTAATGCTTGTTACTGGAAAATTTGAAGATGTGAGGGAGGTTCTCTTAACATACAAGAGGCTTTGTAAAGATGGTTTGATTCCTAACTTTGTTCCAGAACAAACTGAACAGCTAGCCTATAATTCTGTTGACGCAACATTATGGTATGTGAACGCAGTGCTTCAGTACTTGAAATATACAGGAGATTTCAAATTTGTCGAAGAACAGATTTGGCAAAGCATGAAGAAGATAATTACGAATCACATGCAAGGAACAGCTTTTGATATCCATGTGGACAGCGACGGTTTGCTTTCTCACAGTGCTCAACTGACATGGATGGATGCAGCAATAGACGGTCAACCAATAACTCCGAGAGCTGGAAAAGCTGTTGAGGTCCAAGCTTTATGGTACAACGCCTTAAGAACTATGGAACTTTTGGCAAATAGGTTCAAAGAGACAAGTGAAGCGGAAAAATATGCGCAGATGGCTGAGAAGACGATGAAGAGTTTCGTTGACAAGTTCTGGGATTTAGAGAAGAACTATCTGTTCGATGTTATAAGCGAGAATGAAAGGAATAATTCTCTTAGGCCTAATCAGATTGCCGCAATTGCTTTAGACTTTGGTATGCTAGATAATGTGAAAAAGGAAAAAATCGTGGATATTGTGCATCGTGAGCTTTTGACTCCGTACGGCTTGAGAACTCTAGCAAGAAATGATGCGAAATATGTAGGCATTTATGCTGGAGACAGGAGAAACAGAGACAAAGCCTATCATAACGGCACAGTTTGGCCTTGGCTACTAGGTCTTTTCACAACAGGATTTCTGAAAACTAAAGGTTATGCGGAATATCGACGTGAATACGCCTTCAAGAATTTTCTTCTGCCATTTTTTAGTGAACAGATTTTTAAGGCTGGACTTGGAACCATAAGTGAAGTTTTTGATGGAGAACCACCTCATTTGCCAAGAGGGTGCATTGCTCAAGCTTGGAGCGTCGCTGAACCCCTAAGAGCTTACGTTGAAGACGTAATGCTGGTGAGACCGAAACATGAAAGAGAAGTCCTCCAAGGTTTAAGATGAAATCGTTTCTCTTAGAGTTTCTGCAGCAGTTTCTGGAGTTACCGTGTTTATGTATACGCCCGTGCTTTTTTCGAACCCTGCCCAGATCGCCAGTTTTGGATAGACTTCCAAATGCCAATGATAATAGTCGTGCCGACTTTTGTTTGTGGTTAGGTGAAAGCCGTAGTTGTAGGGAGGGTCGTTCACCAACTGTTTTAATCCTTTGAGGCACGCTTTCAATGTTTCAGCAAAGTTTTTCACTTCAGCTTGCGTTAAAGCAAGTAGTGAGCATTCATGTTTTTTGGGAATCAGCCAAAACTCTAGTGGATGAACGCTTGCATAAGGAGCAAAAGCTACAAAATTCGAATTTTCGAGAATCAGCCTCGGTCCATCCACCTCCTTTTCTATTATGTCACAAAAAACACATTTTTTGTTTTGTTTCCAGAACTCTTTACTGGCTTTAAGCTCTTGTTCTACAATACTCGGAGTAAATGGGGTGGCGATTATTTGGCTGTGTGCGTGCGAGAGTGAAGCTCCTGCTTCTAGGCCGTGGTTGCGGAAGATGGAAACATACTGTACATATGACTTTGTCGTGAGCTCACGCAACCTGTCAATGTAAGCTTTGATGACGTGTACTAGTTGCGGAATTTTTGCGTTTGCCGGATGTTCATTGTGATTTGGCGATTCAATCAAAACCTCGTGATGTCCAACAGCCACAGCCATATCATTGCCTTTTACGATTTGCTTTCTGCCAATTTTTTCTTTTGGTGGAGCGAAAGCTGGGTAGAGGTTTGGAACGCAGCGGATTGTCCAGTTTTTGTGCCTGAAGTCGTCCTTGTCCTGGGTTTTTCTAATGCCTTTTCCTGATTTGAGATAGACTAAAATTGCCGGAGGAGTCATGTGCTCGTTGCCAGGACACATCGGACAAACGCCTGCTTTGGCTTGTTCTTTTTCTTTTTTCGCAAAGTCTGTGGGTCTGCGACCGCGTTCAGTAGCAATCACAACCCAGCGATCAAGCAGATAATCCTTACGAACTTCATTAAAGCCCATAGCTGAACTTCCGACAACCTTAGGATTATTCGCATAAGACATTTAGCATTTTCCAAGACTGAACACTATTGATTTAGGATTCTGGATCGAAATGGCAGACTCTTTTGCTTCGGGAAACTTAGACCCCCCCCTTATATATAGATTCAACTTTGTGTTGACTTGAACATGGAAAATGGGGCTTCGAAATGATGATTCTGGTGCCTAATGTTTACTATGAATTTTGAATTCATGATTGATTTCTAAGACTGTGGCATCAAGTTCTATGGTGTGGTTGTATGAGGCGTACTCCAATAGGTATTGATGGTCTGGACAAAATGTTGAATGGCAGTTTGCTGGCGGGTCGTTGTATCCTAGTATGTGGCAGCCCTGGATCCGGCAAAACTATTCTCAGTTGACAGTTTTTGTATTATGGGGCAGTTATGCATAACGAGCCTTGTCTGTAATCTCTCGTTGAAAACAACGTCAAAAAATAAATTACTGGAATTTCGTTTGGCACTGTTTATCGGCGCTAACCGTCTTTTCGTCTGCCTCAATGCCTCTTAATCAAGCAGATGCTCAAACGCGCTCTAAAACAACAATTGGTATGGCACTCCTTCCTTTTTAAGGGTGTCTGCAAGTTCTGCTTTCTTCTGATCGAAGTACCTTTCACCCATGGCATATTCTAATCCATGCTTTTTGTAAACCCAGTCTGCATAATGATAGTTCATTCTATCAATTAGCACACAATCGACCTTTCCGCCTATCCGTGTAACTAGCCCTTCAGCCCCTGGTAATATCGGAGCGATCATCAATGACGTTTTTATTCCTGCAGAATGCAGTTTTCCTAATGTTTCAATTCTTTCAATAACGGAGGGTGCGTTGGGTTCGAAAATTTGCCTGATTTTCTCATCAGAGGTGGTGATTGTAAACGTAACCTCAACATCCTTGAAATTCGTCAGCAAATTTACATCTCTCAATAGGAGAGGAGATTTTGTCTGAACTGTGACTGGCCAACTATGCTTTGAGAGAATCTCGAGACAGTTTTTCGTTATTTCATATTTTCTTTCTAATGGCTGATAAGGGTCGCACAGTCCGCTAATCCAAACTCTTCCAGTTTTCTTCTTTCGTACCTCACGAGCCAGCAATCTTGCAGCATTGATTTTTACGTCGACGAATTCTCCCCATTTTTCCGTGTGACCAGTAAACCTCTTCATGAAGCGGGCATAGCAGTAAGTGCACCCATGCTCACAACCAATGTATGGATTAATCGTGTAATCAAGAACTTTCGAGTCAGACAATATTGTTTTTGCACAAACTTCCTTAACAATCATTAATGTCACATTTTCCTAACGGAAAAGCGGTGGGCCACAGAGGTTCGACATCCAGACTCCGCTTAGCCCCCAAACCCTAGACTCGTACCCGCGCCCCCTTGAGCGCTAAACGTCCAGACTTAGGTTGCTCCCTCCCGGGTCTGGCCGGGTTCGCCTGGCGAACATTGAAGACGGCTTCCTTACGGAGGCTGCCCAGCGACCGCCAGCCCCAAGGGACGGATAGTCTTCGCTTCGGAAGTGAAGGTCTCAGCGGTCTTAGACGCCTCAGCCTCAGCTTTCGGCCCGTCATATAGAGGGTTTACGGTACAGAGGACCCCTAGCCCCCCGCCTAAGACCCACCGCCAAGAGATTCTGAAGCCTCTCAAAACTATAAAACTTTACCCCAACTGATGTTTGCTTTCACTCCACAAGAATAGAGAGCACAAGAGAGGAGGCGATAGAAATGTTTTAGCAAAAATTTCGGTGCTGTTGCATCATCATGATTGCTTTGGCCTTTTTGTATTCGGCCTCCAGCATAGCATTTCCAATCTCTTTCTGGGCGCATGCGTTATAATCGTCTTCTTGATCTGATTTCTCTAGGCTAATAAGATAGGCTTGGAAACCTGTATCGGATCTGAGCAATCTTAGCAATCGGTTTTCTAGTTTTATTACGCCAGAGTTAATGCCTGATTTGTTTTTTCTGGTGAGCATTCCTACCACCTCCTTCGATTAAATGCATATGGCTTTCAAGGATAATTATCTAACTGAATAAAGTTCGAATATTGAGCAAATAATTATTAGGAAGTTGAATACTATTCAATAATATGAAAGATATAAAAACTAAACTGATTAGATTATTCAAAGAAGGCCACTGTACACCTCAAATCGGAAGGATAGCTAAGGAGATAGACGAACCATCCACTACAATACACTACAACATAAAGAAGCTAGAAAGTGAAGGCGCGATAAAAACTTACAAGGCTGTCTTTGATTACGGAAAGATTGATGAGGGATTCTGTGTATTTCTTTTAATCGCTCTGTCCTCTGACGAATATTCCGATCCCGAAAGAATTGCAAAAAGTTTAGCTAGACACAGCGAAGTTGAGAGCGTAGATATCATTGCAGGAGATTGGGAATTAATTGTTAAGACCAGGGCAAGGGATCAAGATGAGTACTACCAGTTCTTAAAGAACGTCATTTCTAAAGAAAAAGGCATTGAAAACACTAACTCGATAATCTCGCTGAAGCAAGTCAAAACTGAATTTGTTCAATTACAATCCAACAGATAGCGCGCTACTATAGGCCACTTTTCAGTACTATTTTGATATGAAGCTATGGCGCGCGCTCTACCTAGCCCTAACATGCTTTGATTTCTGGTTCAGCTATAACTTTTCCGCAACTTCGTCAAAATTTGGTTGGTTGGATAAAACTTTACTCCAACCAATCAACACAATTGAGTTGAAAGATGAGGTTTCCTTAGGTAATTCATCTATCCTTAACTGATTCAAACGTTAACGTGCATTTTCCAGCTCCTTTTATCAACGCCTTATCCCAAGCCAAAGTACCCTTGCGTGAACCCAGCACAGTGTCCAGCAGCGCCTTTGCTGCGCTCATGCAGATCAGATCACAAAACTGGCTTTTTACATTCAAGCTTATGTCTTTTCCAACGTGCAACATGGGGCAATCATCGAAGCTGAAAGAGAACCTTAAATCATCCAACTCAATAGGCTCAATCTTCATTCCCTCATAACTAGCTATGATTCACCACACCTTAACTAATGTCTTCATGTTCTTGTCCTTTAACCCCAAAATTTCTTTTATTCCCTCGGTCAGACTTGTGTACGTAGTATAGACTTGAGCCGTCAATTCTTGCTCCCCCCGTCCCGTCTTTCCAAGAATTGGCACGATCACGTCAACTGGCGGTAATGAATGCTTTTCAAGCAGCGCTTTTATTTGCTCTTCTTTAGTTTTCTCCAATGCTCCCACCCCCATTGTGTTTATTACACAACTATTTATTAGATAACCTTTTTGCACCCCAATCTTTGGAAGCACTGCTTCGCAAAATCGGTCTGTTAACTCTTCGGGACTTAAATGATGGAAGATTTTTCTTAAATTATTAATACAACTTGAATTAAACCACTCTGCCTATAAAAAGAGGAAGGTGAGAAAGATGACTATTGTTATGGTATGGAAATGGGTAGTCAAGCCAGAGAAACGAGAGGAATACGACCGTATGATGGAGAAATACTTTAAATGGCTTAAGGAAAACCCGATTAAAGAAGTGAAATCAATCAAAATCTTCACTCAAACGTTTGGTGGCATCTATGGTTCTTATTTTGAACTTTTAGAATTTGATAGCTTCGCAGATTATGAAAAGGTTTATGCGAGATTATTGAAAGACAAGGAATACATGGAATTGCTTCAAGGGCTTACGTCGGTTTCAGAACCCGCTGAACTCTGCATAGACGTATGGAATACCGTCATGTAATTCAAGAAATAAAACCCTGCCAGTTAACGCCCAACTTTTTTTCACACTAAGACCCTAAGAGCTAACAGAACCGCAAAATCTTATCTTCTTAAGTAGAAACACATGTGTGCAATTAGAATTGGAGGAACGTGGTTGAAGAAGATAGGCTTGGTCACGAGTGGAGGAGACGCACCAGGCATGAACGCCGCTGTTCGAGCCATTACTCGCATAGCTTGTTCAAAGCAACTGCAAGTCATAGGTTTTGAAAGGGGCTGGGAAGGTCTACTGACAAACAGTTTTAGACATCTGACTCCCCGTGCTGTCGGAGGAATAATACAATTAGGCGGCACAATCCTTCTAACGTCCAGATGCCCCGAATTCAAAAAGAAGGAAGGAATCAAAAGAGCAAGTGAAACCCTTGCCTTAAACAACGTTGATGGACTCATAGTTATTGGAGGCAACGGCTCTTTCAAAGGCGCTTTAGAATTAAGCAAACAAGCCAGCACCTTAATAGTTGGGGTTCCCGCAACAATTGACAATGACGTTTTTGGAACAGACGAAACGATAGGCTTCGACACGGCTGTAAACACGGCAGTTGAAGAAATCGACAAAATCCGAGACACAGCAATCTCCCACGAAAGAATATTTATAGTCGAAGTCATGGGAAAAACGAGAGGCTTTCTCGCTTTGACAGTGGGACTAACAGTGGGAGCCGAAACAATTCTAGTGCCAGAAGTCAAGTACGAGAAACATGAAATCTTAAGAACCATAAAGGAAAGTAGCGCAAAAGGAAAAAGGTCAGGCATAATCGTGGCAGCAGAAGGAATCGGAGACACACGGAAACTCGCAAAAGAAATAGAACAACATACAGGATCAGAAGTAAAACTTACCATTTTAGGCTACGCTCAAAGAGGAGGTAGCCCAACTGCAAGAAGCCGACTTTTAGCCAACCTATTCGCAAACAAAGCCGTCAAGCTATTGTCTGAAGGACAGGGGAACAAGATAGTTGGATCACAGAATGGCAGAATAACAAGCATGGAACTCGAGAAGTCATGCAAATCAGAGAAGCCATTAGATCTGAAATTGTTAAAGCTGGCAAATGTACTCGCAATATAATGCTCATTGCTAGCCAACGCTCAGACTTTTTGTTTGCTCAAGTGGATTTTTTGCTGTAAAGCGCGAAAGCAAAGCTGAGTATCGGCAACACCCAGCCTAAGGGAATTCCAAGTCCATATGGCACAAGTATCTCTATGCTTTGAGGACCGCTAAGAATGCCAAAGATTAAAATCAGGGTGGCTCCTACAATCAAGGTCTTTCTCTTCAACACTAGGATGCTGCCCAGAATAGCCAATGCTCCAAAGACCACTAGAAATATTCCCAGCACTCCGACTGGACCATGCGCTGGCCAAGGAGCATAGTAATAACGGATTCCTGTAATCACCGCAGATATCCCAAGAACAGCTCCAAGCGCAAAACTTACAATTAGATAAGTTGACAAATCTTCTTTGATGGCAGATTGTTCTTTCGTTTTCTTATCACCCGAAAAACACGCTTGCAATGCTGTAAAGCTCTAAATCTACAGTCTTTCTCTTGCCGACAACTTCCTTCAACGGAACCGAAAGAATTTTGTTTCCTTTGATAACAACCATACGACCGAATTTTCCTTCATGTACAAGATCAATAGCTGCTATACCAAACCTTGTGGCTAGTATTCTGTCAAAAGGTGTGGGTGAACCACCACGTTGAAGATGCCCTAAAACCACAACGCGGGTTTCAATGCCCATACGCTTTTCAATTTCCTTTCCAAGAAAATATCCAACACCACCCAAACGAATGTGCCCAAATTCATCCACACTTTCGCTGTAGACTATCTCAGCTCCACCTTTGGGTTTGGCTCCTTCAGCGACAATTATTAGGCTGAAGTTTCTGCCTCTTGCTTGTCTACGCTTAATGTAGTCGCAAATTTCGTCTATATCGAAGGGTTTTTCGGGGATTAGGATAATGTCCGCACCTCCGGCAAGCCCGGCTTCTAACGCGATCCAGCCACTATATCTTCCCATAACTTCGAGTATCATGACTCTATGATGAGTTTCAGCAGTAGTGTGAAGCCTGTCAAGAGCTTCCGTCGCTATCGCAACTGCTGTCATAAAACCAAAAGTGTAATCTGTTCCAGACAAGTCATTGTCTATTGTTTTTGGCACTCCTACGTACTTAAGGCCAAGCTCGCCCATTTTGTAAGCCACACTTAGAGTGTCGTCACCGCCAATGACAACTACGGCATCTATCGCAGCTTTTTTTGCATTCTTCAGAATTCTTTCTCCCCCTTTTTCGTGCCTAAACGGATTTGTCCTTGAAGTGCCCAGTATTGAGCCACCACGCGGAAGAATACCAGAGGCAGACCTCAAGTCTAGTGGCAGGAAATCGTTTTCTAGAAGCCCACGCCATCCGTCTTTGATTCCGACAGTTTCATACCCATAATTTTGGATACCCTTTCTAACAATAGCTCTTATAACAGCATTGATTCCTGGGGCGTCTCCGCCTCCACTTAAAACTCCAACCCTCATCGCACTTACATCCTAAGAGGCTTTTCCAGAACTCCCGAACAAGCGCATCTTGCCCTTAACAACCTCTTTCATAGCGTCTCTTGCTGGACCCAAGATCTTTCTAGGATCGAATTCCTTTGGTGAATTCGTTAATACCTCACGTACTGCCGCTGTGAAGGCAAGTCGCAAGTCGGTGTCAATGTTTATCTTTGCAATCCCAAGGGAAATGGCCCTTCGAATGTGCTCTTCTGGAATACCTTTCGCACCCGTAAGTTCTGCCCCATACTCGCTGGCCTTTTCGATTATCCATGCAGGCACGCTCGATGCTCCGTGCAAAACTAACGGTACAGTGACTTTTTCATTGATTAGCTCCATTCTTTCAAAGTCAAGTTTAGGTTCAGCTTTAAACTTGTAGGCACCATGAGAAGTGCCTATTGCAACTGCGAGGGCATCAACACGAGTTTGTTCAGCAAACTTCCCAGCTCCTTCAGGGTCTGTCAGAACAGCTTCTTTCTCTTCAACAGTTTTTTCTTCCACTCCAGCAAGTCTTCCAAGTTCGGCTTCAACAGAAACTCCTTTCGAATGCGCTAGATCAACTACACGCTTCGTTAAACCGACGTTTTCTTCAAACTTCAAGAACGAGCCGTCAATCATCACAGATGTGAAGCCAGCCGCAACGCACTTAGAGACTGTTTCAAAGTCTTCGCCGTGATCAAGATGTAAAGACATCGGCACACCTGCGGATTCAGCGGCGGTTTTGACGATTTTTGACAGATAAAGTAAGCCAGCATATTTGATGGCACTGGGCGTAACAGCAACGATAACAGGCGATTTCTCTTCGACCGCAGCTTCGACCACGGCTAACAAGCTTTCAAGGTTCTGTATGTTGAAAGCTCCAACAGCATAAGCTCCTCTTCTAGCAGGAACCAGCAAATCCCTATTTGTAACAAGCAAAGTCTTTCACTACTCACGGTATTAATTATAAATCGATATAAATGATTTACATGGCTTCAAACAAGATTCAGTATACATAGCCCAAATTCTAATTCAAATTCAATTGTTGAGAATGCTAACGAGGCTTTCCCATGAAAATGAACGCTGCCACAGCAGCCAAACAGATCAGTACAATGACTATCGCCAGGAAAAGCATTTGTGGAATGCCAAGGATGTAATGTTGAATCTCATAATCTAATGTTACAAGCTTGTCTCCCGACGAGTCTACATTGGAAAAATGCAAAACGTATTTCCCAGACACCTCGCAAACGAAAGGGTAGTTCACGCTGCCGACCTTGCCAAAATCCTTCACAGTTCCGTTAGGATAAGACATGTAGAAATTCAATGTGCTGGTAGTTTGACCAACAACTGTGAATTTTATCAAAACGCGGTCATCAACCTCAAGGCTGATTGATCTGGTAACTTCTTCATCGCCTTGTACAGTGAAATTCATTGTGGTCGCTTCAACAACCTGGACAAGCATCGACAATATCGTTGCCCAAAAGAAGAGTCGGATCAACGGCTTTCTAAACTGTATCATCAAATAATGTTTGATTAAATTGCCAATAACCCTTATGAATCAACAATACAGAAAAGCAATAAGAATTCAGGAGCATGATTTGAAAGCCAGATTTGAATCCTCAACATATTTCCTTTTAAGTCTTCGATCACTAGCCTATAAAGAGGTCCACAACAAGTCCTAAGATCTTGTCTCTCATTTTTAGAAGAGTTTTTACGGTTTCCTCTCCCTTTTGCGTCAGCGCATAGACTTTTTTCATTTGAGGCCCTTCGCCTTTAATTAGCTCATCTTTTTCAAGGTGGCAAAGGATCGAGTAAATTGTTCCAGAACTTATAAGCATGTTAAATCGCTTATGAATGTAGGAAATGATACCAGGACCACTTAGCTCACCATTTTTCAGTTTTAGCAAAATCAGCACGTCCAGAAAATCTGCGACGATTCTTTTGTGCATCCTCATCAGAATTTCGGATTCCAAAGTCGATGAACCTCTAGAACTACCTTCTAGAAGTTATCTTCATATAAGTTTTTCCGCTTTTCATCTCATATCTAATATTTCTAGGTGAAAAACGAAAATGGAGGTGAGAAATTGAACACGAAGATGGTGCTCGCAACTCTTTTGCTCGTTTTGGTTGCTACAGCTATAGTCGTCACGGTTGCAGTGGCGTTTAATAGGGAATCATCAATATGTGGCGCCGCGACAAGCGTAGATGAGAAACGTTCGCATCAAACAACCTTCTCTGGTGAAGTTCGGTTGATAGGAGATCCAAGAGACGGCGGATGGCCTGAATGCAACGGGGACCTCTAATTATTTAAGGCATTGATACATACACTATAATACGGAGTCTGCATGGGCAAAGGGTTCGACACTTTAGATGTTAAGATACTGGAACACCTCGGTAGGTACGGACCTAGAAATGTTTCTTCAATCGCGCGAAAACTAGGCGTACCCGTTGAGACTACGCGAAAAAAGATAAAACGCCTAATTTCCCAGTTTTTTATAACATTTCATGCAAATGTTTATCACACAAAGATCGGGCTTAGGAAGGCATTTGTGTTTGCTGATGCTTTTCCAGGCTACGAAGAGATGCTTCTCAAGTGTTTAAAGGCTAATGACTTCTGGCTTTACGTAGGCCGATACTATAGTGGGTGTGAGGGTTGTTACGGAGTTTATGCGATTCCCAAAGATCATGCGCTAGAGTTCGAAGAATTCGTACAGCAGCTGGAAGAGGCTGAAGTTGCCAGAAATGCGCAGCTGTTTTGGTCAACGTGTTTGCACACTGTCAATTTGACGGACAATTGGGTTGACCCTGAATCAAAAAATTGGAGTTTTCATTGGACCGAATGGTTAGAGGAGATTCCGTCTGAGGGAACCGAACTGCCCTATACGCTTGTGGAACCTAGGGATTATCCAGTTGAAGCAGATTATATCGATATTCTTATTTTGGCAAAATTGGAGGTTAATTCAGCTGTTAGTTTTCGTGATGTTGCAAGAATTCTCAAAATGACTCCGGAGGCAGTATCTTATCACTATAAAAATCACATATTGAAGCAGGGCTTGCTTGAGAAGTCACAGGTCTTCTTTCTTCGTTTTGATGAGGCAATCTCCGATTTTTTTGTTTTCATTTTTAGGTTTCCAGATGGGGATAGTATGGCTAAATTTGCTCTATCTTTGCTGGATAAGCCCTTTGTGTACTCCTTGGGTAAGATTATTGGGGAGAATGCTCTAATAGCGCATTTGTTCTTTCCCAGAATGGAGTTTAGAAGGTTTGTGTATAGCTTGTCAGAGCTTATTAGAAGGGGACTTCTGCAAACGTACGAGTATGTGATAGAGGATTTCAGTTTGAGGTCTGCTCAAACGATTTCGTATGAGTATTTCAAGGAAGGATCATGGATTTACGATCACGATAAGCATGTGAAAAATCTGGAAAATGTGATAGAAAATGCTGCGCTGAGGAAGCTCAAGGTATAGGACTCGTTCTGTTTTGAAGGATTTGTGTTTTTGTGTGTGCGCAATCGTGGTAGCCCGTCTATTTGATGCCTATTGATTATTCGAGTGAGGGTGGGTGGACTAGGGGTAGTGTTGGTATATGGTGTTTTGATCTATCACTGTTAGGGTTGGTTGGGGTTTTCTTGTTAGGATTATCGGTTTTGCTAGGATTTCTGCTGTTTTTGCTAGTTCCTGTATGGTTTCGACGTTTATCATTGTGATTTCTGGTGTGGGTTTTGGTGGTTCTTGGGCTTCGATTATTAGGTCTTTGTATGGTGCTATGAGTTTGTCGAGTGGTATTTCCTCTATTTTTGGTTTGGTCTTCATGTAGAAGTATGTGGAGAAGCATAGTCCTGCTATGGAGATTGTGATTAGGATGTATGATGCGTAGCGTTGGTTTATTATGTCAGAGAGAGTTATTGTTTGGTTTTCTGTTATTGCGTCTGATTTTGTTTGGTATAGGTCTTCTATTGTGGTTATGTCGCCTTGGTCTGTGCGTTGGAAGTTTACTGTGAGGGTTGGTGTGAAGACTTGGTGGATTGGACCGGCTGTGGTGTTGGCGTTTACGGTGAAGGTTGGGGTTATTTCGAAGGTGTATGTGGTTGCTGTTGATGCGCCAGTTGTCTTTTCGTATTCTCCTTTTATTGTGTCTAGTTCGCTTTTGATGACTGGTGGTAGTGTTATGTTGATTTCTGTTTGGTTTGTGGTTGTTGGTTGTGTTGTGGTTGTTGGGTATTGCCATGCTGATGTCTTGATTGTTTGTTTTAGTGTGTAGGTTATTGTGGTTTCGGCGGGTAGGGTGGCGTGAAACGTGTATGTTAGGGTTATGTTGATGTGTTTTGTTATTCTTGTGTAGAGGGTTCCTTCGTTTGGTTTTAGGGTCGTTTTGTTGTAGATTATGTTGGGGTCTATTGCTGCTGTGTAGTCGTATGTGGCTGTGCTTATGTAGGTGCATAAAGTGTTTGTTGTTGTTTCTTGTGTTGGGGTTTGATGTACTGCGTTAGCTGTTATGATTGAGATTATGGTTAAAATTGTGAAAAGTGTGAGTAGGATTATGGCTTTTGATGGTTTTTTCATGTCTGGTCTGCGACCTATGCTGTATGCTATTGAATTATGTTTCTTTCTAAAATGCTTTACTTCAAAATTGTAAATATTGAAAGAAGAGGGGTTATCCTAGGTTGTTGAAGTCGTCGCAGAGGTCTTTCCAGTATTCGTATTGGCTTGTTTGGTGGTTTAGTAGGGCGTTTTCTGAGCCTTGGATTATTTGTTGGGCTGTCATGCCTTCGAGTGTGTAGCCTTCAGTGTATCCTGCTACGTAGTTTAGCCATAATGCTAATAGTTGTGCTCTCAGTCTTGCTTCCATGCTTGGGCGGCGTGGTAAGTCGAGTATGTTGAGTGCTTGTTGGAATTTCTGTTTGCGTGTGCCTGTGAATTCGAAGATTTGCGATGTGGTGTTTATTTGGTCTAGGTATTGTTCGAGGGTTGCTGAGGGTATGTGTTGTCTGCCTCTTATTTTGCATAGGGCTGTTTGGAATTGGTGTTTCCAGAAGCCTATTGTGTGTGGATAGCAGTCTGGTTCGCATGAGACGCCTATTTTTATCTGGAAGGTATATGTGTGGCATTCTTCGGCTTCTTGAAGTATGTGGACAGTTGTTGAGCCGTTTACTGTTGCGCACGGTTGAAGATATGTGCATGTGTGGTTTGTTGTTGTGATTTCTAAGGCTTCAGGGTTTGGGTTTGTTATTGTTAGGTTGTCGAAGTGTATTGGGTAGTTGCCTGTGTTTTTGATTGTGTAGTTTATGTAGGCTTCATAGCAGGGGTATCCATTTGTTATGTAAACGTTTATTGTGCGTCCGTCGCTTGTTTTTTGGGCGTATACTTCTGCTACGTATTTTTCTTGCTCGTTGTCTGTGGCTGTTACGCTTATGAATTCGATGTCGCAGTTTGTTTCATGACAATTGATGCGTATTCCCCCGTTTAGGCAGGCGTAGCTGTAGCCTATTGTGGTTAGGGCTATCATGGCGAGAATGAGTAGGGCAAATATTTTGGTTTTCACTTTTTGTGCCTCTTTTTATGGTGGTTGGTAGGATAGGGTGTATATGACATCGACTTTGTCTGTCCATGATGCAAATGTGGCAGTATAGGTTACAGTTATCTCAATTGTGAAAGCCGGTGGCAAGTCGTTTCGGGTTATGTTTTGCCATATCACCAGTCTGTTTTCGGCTGGGAGTTGTGGCGGGATTGTTGAACCATCGGATGGTGGTATGGTTGCTGCTTTATCCCACACTGCAGATATGTCGTCTGTTTCTAGGTACGGTCCGTAGAAGTATGTTTGGTTCGAGAAAAGTGTCTCTATGTTTGTGTCGTTTGTTTTGATTGATAGCGTGATTTCTACTGGTGTTGTGCCGTTGTTTTTGATTATTATTCCTGTCCATAGGGTTTGGTCTTGCGTTATGGTGCCTGTGAGTTCTAGAGTGTGGTTGTCTGTTGACATTTGCGCGGTTAGTGTAGTGTTGTGGTCTTGGATGTAGATTGTGAGTTTTGCCATGTTTAGTGTGTTTTGTATGTTTAGTGTTTCTGTCCAGTAGGAGTATGTGTAGCCTGTTATTGCTAGTGCGAATAGTAGGATTGTGAATGCTGCTGGTATTTGCTTATTCATTTCGGGTTTTTCCTCCTTTTATTCGGTTTTTGTATGTTAGGAGTAAGTATGAATATGCAGTAAGGGCAAGGGCGAATGTTATATAGACGCCGATTGTGGTTATCTGCGTCCCTATGTTTGTTAGTGTTTGGGATAGGGTTGTTGTTAGGAATGTGTATGTATTGAAGAAGAACTCTTTTACTGCTATGCTTACCCAGCCTAGTTTTGGTATGGTGAGGATTAGTTTTCCTCTTATTTGACCTGAGTGTACTGGGTCTGGGTCTGGGGCTGAGTTGGCGTCTCCCTTGGTGGTGAATAGCAGTGTGCCTCTTTCACTATTTATTTCGACTACTCTGTGTAGGGTCATTTCTCCATCCTCTAAGTATTGGATGATGTCTCCTGTTTGGATTTTTGATGGGTCGATGGATGTTGCTATTGCTATGTCGCCTACTTCCATTGTTGGTGTCATGCTTCCGCTTGCTATTATTGTTGGATAGAATCCGAGGAGCCCTGTTGATGTCCATACTGTTAGGACTAGGAAGGCGGATATGAGTAGCCATCCTTTCATTGATTTTTGGCTTTTTCTTTGTCTTATTGTTGGTTTTATTTTGGTTAGTAATCCAGCCTTTCTTAGGTCTCTTGGGGTTGTTGCTATGTTTATTGCCATGAAGCTTATTGTTGGGACCATTACGCCTATTATGGATTTGTAGCCCCATGGGAGGTCTGGTTGGATTGGTGAGAACCAGTGGAAGGCTTGTAGTGGGGCGCGGTAGGCTAGGGATGCTAGTGGTCCGCTCATTAGTGCTAGGTATGTGGCTAGGAGGTTTTCTGTTAGGGTTGGCAGTAGGTTTTCTCCTATGTATTCTGCGTAGGCGATGGGGGTCTGTAGGCTTGTTAGGGCTGATATGGAGATGTTTACGAATGTGTATAGGAGTGTTACTGTTGCGATTATTATGGTTGGGTATTTTTTGTTGAGGTTCTTTGTTAGGTATCCTCTTGACAGTTCCATGCCTAAGAGGGTTGTTGTAACCATTATGAAGTTTATTGCTATTCCAGTTGGTGTGAAAGAGAAGGGGCTTTTTCCGAATTTGTTTATTAGGCCTGCGTCTATGAGGATGAATATTTGGAAGATTGCTACGCCTAGAGCCATTATGGTTATTCGCCTGTTCGTCCACTGTGAGATTTTCCGTAAGCCGCCCGTTAGGTACAGTGTTACTAGGGCTAGAGTTGCCCAGCATATAGAGGGTAAAGCATAGACCATTATCCCTCTTGGATTGTAAAGAGTTAGGACTATGTAAATGGTTAAGAATAACGCGAGTACCGCGAGCGTATTGCGGGACATACTTTTCATCTGTTTATTTTTGTGTGAAACTAAAAAGGGGGACAGAGAAATTTTGGGTTTGCCTTGTTTTGTAGGGTACTTGGTTTTTATGGTTAGTCGTAGTAGTTCCACTGGATTCCGACTAGTTCGATGGTGAAGTAAAGTGTTTCGCCTTCAGGCGCGTCTTGTAGGATGAGGATGCTGAAGCTTATCTCCTTGGATTCGCATGGTTCAAACTGCCATCCTAAAGTATTTCCCCACCTTATTTTCGTATCGTTGAACGTGTCACCGTTAAGGTCTAGGAAGATTTGGTCTTGTCCTGGAGTCCATGCGTAGAATGTTTGTCCATCGATTATTATTTTCTCGAATATTATTGGTATACTGCCTTTGCCATGCACGTAGAAGCTTATCTCCTCGGCATAGCCTGGATACACGTCGACGAGTGTAACGTTAAGCTTGTCGTAGTCGCCATCGCCATCTGTGTCTATTGGCAAAATTTTAGTAGGTCCACCCACATCCTTGTCTGTTTCCCAGAAATACCATGTGCAGTTGGCGTTCGTGTCATTGTCTCCTAGGTGGTCTAAGTAGTTATAAGGTCCTACGAATTCCCATTCGAGCGTTCCTGTTTCTATGGTGCCGTTTATGGTTAATGTGTCTGACCATATGGCGTAGGCAAACCCTGTCATCACTAAGGCTATGATTACTAACATGGGTACAGCCATCAACTTCTTGTTCATTTTCATCCCTCTATTAAGGAGGTACGTACTCGTTCCACTGAACAGCGTCGAATGTTACTGCAAACTCTAAGAGTGCTCCTTGAGGCGGTTCAATTGGCGGTACTGCACCTAAGTCTTCGAATATGTGGTAGCCCAAGTAAATCACTACCATGTCACATTGTTCCAGCTGGAGTCCCTCTAGATACAGGAAGATATCGCATAAGTCATATCCGTACTCATCTGGTGGCCCATGTGGGTCACTGCCTGGATACCACAAAGCCCAATCAGTGTACAGCCAATCAGGCACGTCTGTAAGCTCAACTTCGGTACCGTTAGCGTACGTTAGGTTCCCCCACACATCAAAGTTGGTCAGCTTGGCTGGCATGGCTCCTTCACAGTGAATGTCAAAGACTATCTCAAATTCATAGCATGGATAAGCGTTTTCTACAGTAATCGTCAACGTTTTATTATCAGCAGAAAGCGTTGCAGTAGTATTGGCCACCCACCACTTATCATAACCATCTGCAGGATATTCCCATACATGGCAAAGCGAAAGATCAACATCCAACTCAGCCATATCAACAATGCCCTGAATTACTAGCGTCTCGCTCCACATAGCATAAGCAAAACCCGCCATACTCAAAGCAATCATTAAAATCGCAAGTGTCGCCATTATCTTCTTGTTCATCTTCTCCAATCACTCTCCATTTTCTCCTCTTGCGGGTTATCTTTAACGTGCCCCAGACTCGGCACGGGCTAGACCGGCCTAACCAAGCTAAGGCATATAGCCGGCTAAATGCCTAACCACCCTCTATATCCGAATCCGAACACATATAAAACCCCATGAAACAAAAGGCTAGACGACAAGACTATAACAAAAATAGTACATATCCAAAACCAGACCATTAGTCTAGCCCAAAAGTTCTCAACAATATATAAAGCAACAACACAACAAATACACAACCTTTTCAACGACCCAGAAGGAAAGGTCTTGTCCGCAAAACTCGAAAAACTCTTAGCCTCATTAAGCGACAACGTATGGCACAACACAAACGAAATGGCAAAAACCCTAGAAATCCCACAAAACAAACTCCAACAAATAATCACATTTCTAGCAGAAAACGAGCTAATACAACACAACCCAACAACAAACCAAATAAAACTAAACCAAAACTGGAAAACCCTCTACATAAACCAAAAAGAACCAAACCTACAAACACAAGCCCCACCAGAAACCACAGCAGTCGGCACACTAATAATCTCACCCCAAAAAACCCTCATAATCCAATGCACGCGCATAACAAACCTAACAGACAACAGCCTCGAACTCGAAATCCGCATAAACAAGAAACTAAAAGAAATAGCCATAAACAAAATCAAATAAACACGAATCCAAAGGCATACCAGAAGTTCAATCTATATATAAGGGAGGGGCTAGTCACCCCACAGAGAACAGCAAAAACCCACACATAGAAACCTAGAAACAGTCAAACAGACATCAACTCGCCAGCCTTACGCAAAACCGTAAGCAACTCACGCCCCTTCTCCGTAGTTTTATAAACGACCAAATCTCCAGGATTAGAACCAAAACACTCGACAAGACCAGAATCCAATAAATCCCGCAAATAACGGTTAAAACGCATAAAATTCAAATTACAACGATACATAAGCCTCGTCTTATTTGCACCACCCAAAGCTTCACTAAGAATATCAACAATAACTTCAGTACGACTTCTCCGACGCCTATCCCCCTCCATCTCACACCACACCCAAAACGACATCGAAACCAAACAGCACTAAGCACTTACTATATGGTCAACGGACCTAATAAAACTAACTGCACGTGACCTCTTAGGAGAAACTTCCAAAAAATAAAGGAAAACTAAAACCACACGCCATAAGCTTGGACATGCCCGCTTCCAAGATATGTACAGAACAAAATCTGCATACACCTCTATAACAAAATTTCACCAAAAGTTAAATCTATCTTCAAATATACTTAAACTACGAAACAATCTAACAGGGAGAATGAAATGGACAAAAAAGCAACAATCATAATCTCTCTAGTAGAAGAAAGCCAAGAAAAACCAAACGAAGAACTAGAAAAAGAAATACACGAAGCACTATCCGAAATGCCAATAAAAATCCCATGGATGAAAAAAGTGGAAAAAGTCAAAGTCACCAGCTAACACTCGAAACAGCTCCATGAAAAGACACAAACACAAAACCCTGTTTAAACTACCACCAGATCGCAACCATTCGGTGAAGCAGTAAAATCGCTGCAGTTTATAAGGAAGTTTGTGTATTATGGGGGCAGTAGCGTTCTGTTGTTGAAGGAAGAGAAGAACACAACAACGTTACACGCAACAATCAACAATAAAAGGAGTGATGGAAAATGGCGGAAAAATCGGGAATTGTTTTCATTGGAAGTAAACCTGCAATGAGCTATGTTCTGGCGATTATTACAAGCCTATCCGGAAGTAATGCTAAAGAAATAACCTTGAAAGCCCGCGGACGCGCAATCACAACAGCGGTCGACGCAGCTGAAATAACCAGAAGCCGCTTCCTGAAAGACCTAAAGATAAGCAAAATATCCATAGGAACAGAGGAGATGCCACCGAGAGAAGGCGAAAACAGAGCACGAATGGTTTCAACAATGGAAATAACCCTTACAAAAGAATAGGAAAACCTTGTGAAACAAAGCATTGATCGGCGAATATCTCGCCTTTCTTTCAATATCTTTCTTTCAATATAAATGATTATTTTTTGTGACGTCTATTTCTTTCTCGCTTTTGCGAGTTTCTGCGCCATTCCCGTTTTCTCTGTATTTTTATAAAAGCTCTGCCGTAGCGGTGTTGAGAACCGTCCTCCACCCTATATTGACTTATGTTTTTATAAAAGGTTGGGTAATCTATTTGATTTTGTCTGAGAGCCGTAATGTTCTGGTTTAGCTGTATTCTGGTTTCAAGGTTAGTTGTTTTGTCGTAGGTATCGGAGTAGGCAAGATAAGCAGCGTGAAATTGAAAGTCAGATGGGTTGTCAATTAAGAGCTTTTCTGGCGAAGCTGATTCGTTATTGTTGGTTTCTTTAATCATTGTTTTCCAAGCTTTTATGATAGTTTAGAATAGTACGCTTGCCTTTTATAGATAGCGTTTATTGCCGCAAAGCGCGATAATCAGAAAAGTAAACCGACTAGGATGATAAGAAATGAAGCGCTACGCTTGGAAAGATGAGTGTGGAAAGAAGTTTCTGCAATTAAGTCGAGGAAGAAACAGCCATACGATTCCCTAGCCTCATAAACCTTTAGGCTCATCTATGCCCCACCTTTTCTGATAATGTTCCAAACAGGTTTATGATTATTTTCGCGAAAGTTAACCTCAACGCGCTTAATCATTCACGGTTCACAAAAAAGCTAGGCCCAGCGGAGCTTGCTTAGTAGGTAGCATGCTATCATTCCGCCGAGAATGCCGAAAATCACGTCGCCAACCGAGTTCCAAACGACCTCTAAACCAACTCTCAATACATTGTTTGGAGATATGAAATAAACTATTCGCTCCATGAGTTCCCAAGACAATGTAACCACAACTAGGCAGAAAAAAGTCCATTCTGCAGTCGCCCATCTCCGCTTAGTTCTAAAGGATTCAAATCTACCTATGCCGAAGTATGAAGCCAGCTTGCTATAGCCATAAGCGTTTACGGCTGTTTCGTATGCCTTTAGGGATATAGCGCCAACGCCGAATCCAGTCAACGAATGTATCACCCAGTCTAAACCGAAAATCGAATATAAAACCGACCCAGCGGCTAAAAGCTGTAACACAAGCGGGATTTTTGCAAGCATCGAGATTTTGTAATCAGAAAAGACTCCACTATAAACCTTTTTGAAAAGTTCTAAAAGGACCACCTTGCTGGGGCCTTTCTTCCGTCTACATGCAATATTCTTATTTTTCTTCGTGTTTACGGTGTTTAAGTAAGCTGGCAAACTGGCAAGGACAAAAGCATAGAGTGCGAAAAAACTCCATAAGACATCATTTGTAACTAAATTTGAATAAAAAGATATGAGGGAAACTGTTTTAAGAAGCGAAGCTAAGGAAGCCCACTCTAAAGGGATACTTTCGTAAAGAAAGTGAACCGCAAACGTGCCGAAAGGAAGAAAAGCTATGAAAGCTGGATCCAAAAACTTCAATTTACGTTTTTTTATCGTCATTTTTCTCCCAAGTTTATGTTGCCGTTAACGAGTTAATATGTCCACTCAATTTGAATTATAAACTTTACCACTAAACATACTACGCGCTGATTTACCAGAGTAGAGTGCGACAAAAATTCTGAGGATTTAAAGCGAGATTTACACCAACCCTCAGCACTTGAATCTAGCCTTGTTTTGAGTTTATTTTGACTGATGAGGCCCAATTTGAGTCGGTGCGACGTAGGAGGCAAGTTCGAATACGAGTTTGCACGCACAAGAAACAAGCAATTTCCTTGCCTTCTTTAGGCAAAAGTGCGCGGGGTGCGGGATTTGAACCCGCGCGGCCATCACTGACCACAGGCTTAGCAGGCCTGCCCCCTACCAGGCTAGGGCAACCCCGCAACAAGCCACAAAACCATTTTTGTTGGCTGAGTTATTTTTGTGTTTCCGTGTTAACAAACGTTTTTACTAACTGAAACCTATTGTGAAACAAGGGGAAAATCTAGTGAGTTTATCTCCATTAAGCAACACAATAAAACGAACCAGTGACATGCTTAGGCTTGGCGCCTCAAGACAAGTTATGGATTACGAACAACGCTTTTCATCTCTCAAGAATCTCTACGATAGTTTACTCTCAAGCCTCATAAAAGACAGATTTGACTGCAGAGAAGCTTGGGAGACAGCTAAGGAGTTTTTCGGAACTTCCACGGTTCGATTTGCAGGCATAGACGGCACCATGTATTCGCGACCACTATTTGATTTAGTCGTTTTCTTTGGGGGTGCCTACGCTTCCACTGGAACCATGACTTTTTCGGAGAAAGATAAGCCCCTGGTCGAGTACGATGAAAGGACAGCTCAAAAGGGTGCCGGAATATCAAGCGTTGTGCCCATTTACGTCAACGAGATTCCTGACATAGACCAGATATTTTTTGACGTGGAGCAACCTGGGGAAATCAGTCTTGGCAAGCCTCTAATGGATGAGGCAATTGTAAGCAACGCCACAATTGCAAATTGGATAATGACGTTTGCTGAGTACTACCTAGCCTACAAGCTCGCCACAACCGCCGAACAGAATATACGCATTATCCTCTTGGATAGAAGCCTATCCATTGAACGGGCAAGTCTACTTTATGATACATCCAAGCGTGAGTTATGGGAAGCGAAGAGCAGCATAATCGGATACGAAATTGATGGCACTTCAGTCGACGTTAACGACTTAACTATTGCAAGACAACATGTTCTAAACCAAGCTTTAGGTTTGCCCCCTCCAAGGGCAGACTATCTTCGCTATGCAATACTCCACTTAGCCAATAGGAAAAGGGCTTCAACTGAGAAGCTGATTCTAGCTGAATTTGCAGTGACAGACGAGAAAAGAGCAAGACGAGTGAATCGATACCTCAGGCACCTAACTAAAAGGGGCATGTTAAATGAGAAGAACGAGACTTATGCCGTAAGCCCGAAATACATTACAACATGGAGCCGCATCAAAAAGCTTGTGACAAACTTAGGAGATCACCTCTTTTTCGCCGGAACATCGGACAACGAAACAGCTAGTGTAATGAAGATTTCGAAAGATGGAAGGGAACATTGGCTAACAACCCTTGACATTGCTTTTCTCACGCTCTTCACGCTACACATGCTGATAGAAGAATGCTGGAAAAGGCGAATACTGCTCATTGGAATCACGAAGGACACGGCTGCAAGAGACTTCAAACGACAATTAATCCCAATAATGCACAACGAGAAACTGTTAAAGTCAGCCATATCACAGGAAGAGTTTGAGAAACTGCCCAACACAGACCGCATGATTCTTCAATCCGCAAGCATATTCAATCCAGAAAAAATCGAGCCTCCATGGGCACTAGTTGAATATGATTCAGCATTCCGAACAATGATTCCAGACAGGAAAAATCGCAGGGGCTTCGTTTCTGGCGCTATAAAAAACAAAATTGGCCTCGAGAAGACCTTCCTCAAGACTTATGTGCAGTTAAGCCAAGCCCAAACGGACCGACTATTACGAAGTAATGTATTACTGGTGGACCGACTTGTCTATCCAGAGTATGATTACAAGCCTGAAAATGTTGTGGAGTTTTGGAATGAGCTGAGCGATAGCACAAAAGAACTTCTGGAAACGATTTTATTCATGAACAAGGATGTTCCAAATAGGCTGCAGACCTTGACTATGAATGTTCTAGTGGCTATGGCTCCATCCAGCATCCCAGAAGCCTTTGGCCACAATAGGCCCTTGTTCATTGCAGACAAAATCGCAAAATGGAACTACAGTCAATTTAAGCGCATCGTAGATACGACAACTGATTGGATACTCAATAATCATAAATTGAGAAAGTTCATATTCTATATGAGCACTTTCAGGGAGAGGAGAGCCTCAATTGAAGCCGCAAGAAGAGAAAACATTTAATGCCCATATGCGTGTTCTGTTGCTGTTCGCTGTGACTAGACCCCCCTTATATATACCTTGAATTTATAGTTAGAACTTGAGCGTGGTTTTTGTAAGGTTCTTCGTTTGTATTAAAAAGCAAAGAGTCTAGTGTTTAGCCTTTTTTGCTCCACAGTTTGGGCACTTAGGAAGATTGCGATCAAAAAAGGCGTCGCAATACTTACATTCCACGGACCGCACAACATCAAAACCACAAAATGGACAAACTTGTTTTTCAACTGAGACTTTCCTATGGCAATATGGGCACATTCTTAACTTCTTTTCTTGTTCAAGTCTCTTTCTTTCTTGAATGTATGATATCAAACTAGCCACTACAAGTACCGTTCCAAACCCAATCAAACCTACTACTATGTAACCTATCGGATAAAAATTGTTAGAAACCCGCTTTAGCGTAATAGTCCCAGTCAAATTTACATAATTGCTTGGGAATGGATAAGCTCTCGTCCATATGTAGACTATGTAACCCTCATCGGATGGAATTGGAATTTCATATTTCAACAGAACGCCTTGTACTTCCTCAAAAACAGTTCCACCTGTCTGCTTGTCTACACGAAGCTTTGCGCTTCCACCGCTTACTGTCACATCTATATGTAGCCGATCTCCCGCCTTTGCATAAAATACCTGTGTACCGTACCAGTCAGTTAATTTCTCATCCACAAGAAAATCGTTAATAGTTACCAGGGGAAATAAATCACTCAACAAAAAAATTGGAATCCCAATTACGATAAGAATTAGTCCAACTGCAAGTTTATAGAAGTCTAGTTTTGCACGAATTTGGTGCATGAATTAGAAATACATACGTATTACTTAAAAAACTAACGTGCAATTCTTATGTTGACTGGTTCATTGCATTTCGATAACGAAGTCAAGAAGACGATCAACCTGAACCTAAGTATCTTTTTAGAAAAGATTCTTAACGCTGGATACGTGTAAATAAAAATCCATACAAATATTCAAAGAGTTTGGCGTTATGTTTGGTTCGATCATGCTGCGAAAACGTATCTGGAAGGGACAACTACTTAAGCAGAAGCTTTCTGTAGTTTTCTTTGGAATATTTTTTTCATTAATTTGTGTTGGTGTTTCAGCTCTTACAAACTATCTCTTGTTTGATACTTTCAAAATCACAGCAAGCATATCAGATTATGATAGATTTTTTGCACCTATTGTGGAAGAACCCTTAAAGTTTTCGTTTATCTTTTTGTTTGTTTTCGCATTTTTGAAGAAAGCCTCTATTAGATTGGCTGATGCTTTGCTGTTTGGTGCACTCTTTGGACTTGGATTTGGCACCCTTGAGAAATTTGTCCCTTTACTAACAAGCAATGTTCAAATATATCATGAAGCCATTCTATTCAAAATTATCCTATCATCATCTTTACACATCATAACAAGCTTGATTCACTCCTACAATGTTTTCAGCTCTTTAATATCAAAGAGAAACTTGATTTGGAGCGTTATTCTCTTTGCGGTTGCAATTCTACTACATGTAATTTATAATTGTGGATGGTATCTCTGACATATGCGCGACTTTGGCTTTATGTGAGATTTATAAATATCTCAAATTTTGAATTATAAATGTGTCAAAACCTTGAGGGTGCAAAATTGGTTGTGCCTGACTTCATTGCTTCAAGTATTCTTGCTATAATTAGCGGTGCAACGATTGCATTACTTACTCATTATTTTTCATCAAGACGAGACGTCGCTTCTCGCAAAGCAAGACTTATAGGTTGGTTACGATGGTTGACCTCATTTTTTGAGGAAGTCGAGAAGAAGCGGATTGGGAAAGTAGATGTCAAAGGGAAGCTTCCTTGGTGGGCTGATCATGTGCAACAAGCGACTGGCGATGTTTTTGTCTCTTTAAAACAAAAAGAAAGTGAAAATCTGAATGCTCTAATTGAAAAAGCATGGTCTGATGATATATGGAAGACTGAAACATGGGGGACTTATCCGAATATTCAAGCTGTTGATTACATCGATTATGAGAGAATAAAAGAGTTGAAAGAACTTACTATCAAGTTGATTACTGAACTTTCACCAAAAGACCCTTCACACTAACTCAAAACGTATGACTTTATTTTTTCGAAAGTTCAATTAGGCGATTGTTACCCTCTTATTTGTTTTATTGCCCAATATGTAAGCATGACAAAACCAACAATCAACGCAATTGACGTTAGTATGAGTGTTAATTCCCACATCCATTCAGATAATCTATTTTCAATCCATTTCATAAAGTAGGCTGTCCACAAATTAACGACTATGCTTATTAACCCACCCAATATAACACCGTAAACAAGGATGCCCATTTCTCTGTGCAATTGGTGATCATTCGTCATTATTATCACAGTTTATGAGATAGTGAAATTTAGAAAATAAAATCTTCCTATCTAAGTGGAAAAAATTAAGAAATATTTTGCATAATATCTAACACTGCTTCAAATGTTCTTTCTTTCAAATCACTAATCCAAGCAGGGTTAAAGTAATTGCACATAAACACTCTTGAACTTACTCGACCATGCAAGAAGTTTCACCTTCCTAAACACTAACGCTCTTATGGATTGAAGATAATAACATAAATTGAAAAAGCAACCTATACACCATCATAATTTCAGAGGTGAACAATCCTTTGAACACACAAAAAGAAAACACACTAAACACGTTTTGCTTCACAGACTTCAACGACAGATTCCACGCTAGGCTTGCAGCAGTTATTCCAAGATATTTTGGCACTGCAGAAGAGTCAAAGCTTGCTGGCACAAGTGCACGTTACCAATGCCGCATCAAAGTTGAATACCAAAGGGACTTGATGGGCTTGTTAGAAGAGGGAATGCTTCTAGCCGTCAAAAATTTTAAGCAGGTTGGGCAGGGCGAAGAACGCTTTATGCTTATGGAAATCAGTCGAGTCTGGCCTGAACATTTTGGTTTGCGCGGCTTGTCAGATCATGGCTACTATCCCATGCAGTTTGAGATTATTGAGCAGTCTGAAGAGGATTGGCAGACTGACGACAAGTCTACGATGATGATTCAGATAGACGCCATACCAATAAACTACGATTTAATTTTGAACGAGAAGTGTGATTTCGAGTTTGTCAAAGGTTTCTCCTATCCGATTGTAGGCAGCCCTGTCTATTTGTTGAATAGTGAAATGATAAACCGCATGTATAATCAGAAAACCGCCCAAGCGTTTGGCATAGACCCTTCCAAGACTGTGGAAGACGCTAAAGCAGACCCAAGGCTCGGGCTGATCAAAATGTTTCAAGCAAGTCAAACAGTCATTCCGATCTACGTGGATTTTGAGAAGCTCGTGCGTTACCACTTTGGCGTCTTCGCTTTTACTGGCGGTGGAAAAAGCAATCTAATGTCGAACACTCTTAGACGCGTTTTGCTTCATACAGACAACACGAAAGTTGTGGTTTTCGACATAAGCTGCGAATATGTGTTCCTACTGCTGGATTTGCTGGCCGACTCGTGTGTTCAGGCAAAAGTTGTTGTTGAGCACAGAATTGACTCTCTGGATCAGTTCTTCAACTCCGTTGTCAAACCACGTGAATATGAAGTTGACGAGCGAATCAAGGCGGGATTGAAATGCATAATGGAACAAGGCAAACTTGCTTATTACACTAGGCCCAAACAGAGAGTTCCAACTTTCAGTCATTTTTTGGAAGAGCTTGGTGCTCAGAGGAAAGACAGTATTGATAAACCGCATTACCTGAATGCTATTGATAAGATTCATGATGCCATACTTGAATATGTGGAGAAAAACGGATTAAGCGAAAATCAGGAAGTAAGCGAAGATTTCCTGGAATACATAGACCAGCTTGCCACAGACACCATACAGCAATTCAAAGTTCACGAAAAAAGTGGATTGTACGCGTGGGCAACGACAAGAAAAGCGATTATTGACACAATTAAGAAGAAAAAGGAAAGTGAACAGGAAGAAGTGGGCGGGGTGACAGCGGAAAAGATTAGGGAGCTTTTAGAAGATAAAACCACAAACCTTGTTTGCATTTCGATCTCAGACCCGTTCATAATAAAAGATTTGGTTATGACTTTGACGCAGGATTTGCTTGTTCGCCGAAAGAGAAGATTCCAGGTCAAGCCCTACATCCTGCTTGTCTTCGACGAGGCGCAAGAGTTCATTCCGAGCAATGCTTCTGGCATAGAGGCTAAATGCTCTTCTCATGTTGAAACTCTGCTTAGGCAAGGGAGAAAATACGGCTTAGGTGTGTGCATAGCCACTCAGCGTATTGCATATCTAAACACGAATGCATTACAACAACTTCACACGTATTTTGTGGGCACTCTGCCACGCCCCTACGATCGTGCACTGATAAGTGACACCTTCATGATTGACAAGGGCATACTAGAAAAAACATTAGAGTTTGCTCCAGGCGAGTGGCTCTTGTCAAGCTACATAGCCACCGGTATAGAGAACGTACCCATATTCATAAGGGCAGACAACGCTGAAAACGAAATAGAAAAATACCTAAAAGAAACGGGATAAATAAGCTTTGAAACGATCTTTGAAATCCTTTGGGGATAATTGTAGGTAACTATGCCATTCCACATTTTTGGAGTAGACGTTTCCATCGTTCGTCTGTCATTCGTTGTATGTCATCGATCATCTTTTCGAATTTCGGAGTAAATAAGTGTCTGAAGCGTCCCTGCACTTGAAGATATTCTTTTACTGGCTTTTTCTTTTGGGGGGCTAGGGCCATGACCTTGCTTGGTGTAGATAGGCAGCATTCGCCGTTGACAGCTTCCCATAATGGAAACATGCATGTTTCCACAGCTAGGCGCGAAAGTTCTATAGACTTAGCTGGGTCGCTTCTCCATCCTCTGGGGCAGGGTGCGAACGCATGCAGAAAAGCAGGTCCATTAACTTCTAGGCCTTTTCTGACTTTTTCTATCAGGTCTCGCCAATAGTATGGGGCGGCCGTAGCTACGTAGGGCATGTCGTGAGCCACCATAATGTCGGCGATTGGTTTCTTTGGTTCCAGCTTTCCAGGTATGACTGTGCCAGCAGGCGAAGTGGTTGTTGATGCACCCAAGGGGGTCCCTCCGCTTCTTTGGATGCCTGTGTTCATGTAGGCTTCGTTGTCATAAAGCACGTAGAGAAAGTCGTGGCCTCTCTCAACAGCCCCAGAAAGCGCCTGTATGCCTATATCATACGTGCCTCCGTCTCCAGCGAGCGCGATAACGTCTATTTGCTCTTGCTTTATCCTTCCCTTCTTTTTCAGTATTTTTAGGGCTATCTCTATTCCAGAGGCGTTTGCTGCAACATTCTCAAATGCTGTGTGTAGCCATGGTGTAGCCCATGAAGTATATGGATAGATTGATGAAACTACTTCCATGCATCCAGTTGCATTCGTCATTATTGTGGGTCCTCTAACAGCCTTCATGATGAGCCTCAGCACTGTTGCTGGTCCGCATCCAGCGCAAGCTCTGTGTCCTGACAAGAAAAGATCTGGCTTTTCAGCGATGTCTTTAGCAGTGAATTTCCACTCTTGAGACATTTTTCACTATCCTCCTTCTATTCTCTTAACCCTACATATTGTATCGGGTTCTCAACACGTCTTGTTTGCAGTATTTTTTGCAGGTCTTCGTACATTTTGTGGAGTTGTCTTGGACTAGTATCTCTTCCACCAAGCCCATAAATGTAGTTTACAATGTAAGGATGTTTATTTACATCATAAAGTGTATGCCGAATTTCGTGGTAGACGGGTCCACCATTTCCGCCGAAACTCATGCTTCTGTCCATCACTGCCACTGCCTTAACATTTCCAAGTGCCTTGATTATTTCTTTGGCTGGGAATGGCCTGAAGGTGCGGATCCGTAGCAGTCCCGCCTTGACACCTTCTACTCTCAACTCTTCTACTACTGTCTTCACAGTTCCAGTGGTCGAACCTAAGCACACTATGGCCAGCTCAGCATCTTCAAGATTATATGCTTCAATAAGCCCGTTTCCATAATGTCTCCCTGTCATTCGCGAGTACTCGTCATTCACTTGCTTAATCACACTGAGTGCGTTATTCATCGCTTCTTCTTGTTGCCGCTTAAACTCGAAATAGTAATTTGGCAAAGCTATAGGTCCCATAGTTGTTGGATTTTCGGGGTCAAGCTTAAAGGGCACAAGTTTGCCCTCGTGACTCAAAACACTGACGAACTCTCGGGTTCCAACAAACTTTTTCGCAACATCATCTGGAAGTACATGCACGTTCTCCAGGGTATGGCTCAACGTAAAACCATCCAAGCCAACAATCACTGGCAGAAGAACTTCAGTGTTCTCAGCTATCTTAAAGGCTTGAACTATTGAATCGTAAGCTTCTTGCGCATTCTCAACGTAGATTTGTATCCAGCCACTATCGCGCTCAACCATAGTGTCAGAATGGTCGCCATGAATGTTTAAAGGAGCAGATAAAGCCCTATTGGCAATCGCCATAACAACTGGAGCCCGGCATCCCGAAGTCACGAAAAGCATTTCATGCATCAAGGCTAAACCTGCAGAAGCACTGGCTGTGAAAACCCTTGCACCAGTCACAGACGCCGCGAGGCATGCGGTTAACGCGCTGTGTTCAGACTCAGTGCAAACAAATGCTGTCTCAACCTCACCGTTAGCCACATATTCGCTGAATTTTTCAACCATAATAGTTTGCGGGGTTATAGGATAGGCTGCTACCACGTCAACATCTAACTGCTTAACGGCGTAAGCAACTGCTTCATCACCGTTTAAAGCCAGAACCTCTTGTTTAACAACACTCTTCATCTTAGCATACACCTCTACTCAAGCTTCATTTCTATCGCATCGGTCGGGCACTCATTGGCGCATATTCCGCAACCTTTGCAAAAGTTGTAATCGAACTCGATGTCTTCCTTTTCAGGCTTCCAGTGAATTGCCCCATCAGGACAGAAAAGCACGCACAATAGGCATCGAGTGCACTTCTCAACATCTCTTATGGGCTTGTATGATTTCCAGTCCCCAGTTAAGAACTCGGTGCTGGGTTTCCAGCAAACACCTGCCGGTGAAACTTCCTTCCAACTTTTTTCTTTGGATGTCACTCGGATTTTACCTCCCTGTAAGCTTCTTTTATGACTGCAAAATTTTTCTCGGCAACATCACGCCTAAAACGTTCTTTGACAACTTTTTCAACACTTTCCAAGTTGACTATTTCAGTCACACGGGCAACAGCGCCAAGCATAGCCGTGTTTGCTATGGGTATTCCCAAAATCCTTATCGCAATATCTGTCGCGGGGATAGCCCAAACCTTGCCTTTGTCTGTGTTCAGAACTTTCCTGACTTCTGCGGGGTTATCCTTTGAATTAACCACGACAATTCCTTCTTCATATAGTCCATCAGTCACCGGGACTGTTTTTAACAACGTTGGATCTATCACGGCTACGACGTCTGGAGTATAAACCGCACAATGTATCTGAATCGGTTCAGTGCTTATCCTAGTGAAAGCTGTCACGGGAGCACCCATTCTTTCTGGACCAAACTCTGGAAAAGACTGAATGTATTTTCCCTCGTAGATGGCCGCTCTTGCCAGCAGCTCGCTGGCCGTCCACACTCCTTGACCGCCTCTGCCATGCCACCTAGCCTCCAAGATTTTCTTCAACAGCTTTACTCTCCATCAGCCTTTCAACCTAATTAGAAAATCTACCATATACACTTTTCTAGCCAAAAACACAAAACAAAATGTGTCATCATGCTCTGTTAACTCTTTGGGACTTGAACAATAGGATATTTTTCTTATAAGACTTGAAATGACATAATAGAAGAACGGAGGTGATAAAATAACTATTTTCATAGTAGAAACATATGTAGTCAAGCCAGAAAAAGAAGGGGAGTTAATGTCGCTGCTGAAAAGAATTAATGAATATAAGAAGGAGAATCCAGAGAGGTTTAAAGAGATGAAATCAAAGAAGATCTTCTCTCAATTGTTTGGTGGCATTTCTGGTGGATATATCGAAATTATAGAATTTGATAACATGGCAGACGCTGAAAAATACATGGCGAGAGAACTAGAAGACGAAGGATTCATGAAACTTTATCAAGAGGCTATGCTACTTCTGGTTCCCGCCACTTACTCCATGAACGTTTGGAAATCTGTCATGTAAACACAAGGCCTTGCCGGCTAACACTCAACTTTTTTATCCTAAGCACCTCAGAGTTAACAGAACCTATCATCAAAAAATCCTTAGGCAAAATGCCATTTTCCTACCGTTTTTGATTCTTGAGCTATGGTTTATCTGGATATAGGACTCTGGTTGGCAGCCAAACAGTGATAATCAAAATTTAAATGCTTTAGATTTCATACCATTAGAACAAAAACGAACGGCTGGAAAATTCCCAGATGCCCCAGATACTATTGACCGCTGATCGTACTTTAATGAGCGACTACCATCACAATGAGTTCTTAGGATTCGGAACATGCGCCCCTCCAAACGTTGTCCCAAACTGGCTTTACAGTTTTTTATTCTTTCCACCAATAAAAACAAGAGACGGCATTCCAATAGCGGCTCCTTATGGATTGAGAAAGATTGAAGCTCAACTCTTGAGCGAAGGGTTTGAAGTATTGACAGTTGACCCAGACCATATTGGAAAATACATAATCGAAGCAAAAGTCTTAGGCGTGCACGCTATGGATCCGTTCGGCCTAGGTCCCGCCTCAAGCACCTTCGCCTCGGTACTGAAGAAAGAACCCTTTCTAGCACAGTATTTCCGCGGTTTATTGAGCAAGACAGAAATCAGAAGAGCCAAAAAACGCGGACTCAAAATCATTATTGGCGGGCCAGGTGTTTGGCAGTTTCGATTTCGACCAAAATTTGTTGAGAAGTATGGAATAAGCTGCATAATCGAAGGGGAAGCTGAAAGGGTCATCGGAAGAATTGTGCGGGCGGCGTTGAATGATGAGTACCTTCCGCAATATTATGAAGTCGGCATTGAAGAAACTCCTAGCTTGGAACAAATTCCAAATATTGTAAACCCTTCAATTAATGGCTTGGTAGAAATTGGTCGTGGCTGTTGTAGAGGTTGCGAATTCTGCAGTGTGACTTTTAGGCCTCTAAGGTGGCATCCCTGCCAGAAAATACTGCAGGAAATAGACACAAACATAAAAATTGGAGGGATAAATTGGTCTTGTCTTCACGCCGAAGATGTTATGCTCTATGGCTCAAAGAATACTTTGCCAAATGATGAAAAACTCATCAAACTAAACGAACTCGTTGTAGAAAAATGCGACGGCATTAGTTGGAGCCACTGCTCACTAGCGTCCATAGTGTCAAAACCAAAACTCTTCATACAGACCGCTGAAATCATTCAGCAAAAACAGCCGTGGTGGGGCACGGAGATTGGAATAGAAACTGGTTCGCCTGGACTCGCAAGAAAAGTCATGCCAGCAAAAGCGCATCCCTTCAGTCCAGAAGAATGGCCAGAAGTTGCACGGACAGGAATGGGCCTAATGCACGACAACAACTTGATTCCAGCATGCACATTAATTGTTGGTGTGCCTGAAGAAACAGAAGATGATGTTATTAAGACCATAGAATTGATGGACGACGTTAAAGATGTCAGAAGCTTAATAGTGCCTTTGTTTTTTGTGCCTATGGGCAGACTGAAAGACGAGGAATGGTTCAAAGAAACGCAAATGACCGAACTACACAAAGAGTTGTTGAACAAATGCCTAGAACATGATTTCTACTGGATAGGAAAGCTAATCGACCTATCGTTTGCAGGAAAATGGTACGCAAGCCTCTTGCAACCCCTCTATCGACTTTTTGCAGGAATGGTTAGGTACAAAGCTAAAAAAACAGGAATCAGTCAGAAAGGCAGATAACTAAGCTTAAATACCACCGCAAAACTCAAAACTCATGAAACATCGAACATGAGCCGCCGTAGCTCAGTTAGGTAGAGCGGCTGGCTGTTAACCAGTCGGTCGTAGGTTCAAGTCCTACCGGCGGCGCTTTAAACACCCTTCTGGAAAAAAGCGGTAAATGCTTATTCTTGTAAGCACCGCTTTGCAGACCCTTAAAGTTTTCTGAGGTTATGAAGCAACAAATAATTTCCTGAATAGGTTTGGTCGTACTGTAATTTCCTAAGCTAAGAATTAGGCTCACTTATAATGGGCATGTAGTCTGTCGATTGTAGAAGTTCGTGGCCGAATTTCGGGCGCAGGCGCGTTGGCTACTATCGGGCGTTTCTGTACGTGCTTGTATCCGCATTCACATTCAAAACCGACCGTTTTCCCTCCGCTCTTTATTTCTCTCCACTTTCTGGCGCTGCATCTAATGTTTTGTTTGTGGATCTTCCACAAGATTCTTGCTTCATCGAGGGTTATCGGGGCATAATGTTTTGCCGACGTGAAGTACCATGTTGCATAGCATGCGAAAGACGCCCACAACGTGAACATGATTATTTCCATCAAGCACTTCACCATATGTATTTGTGTTCGACACGTGTGCAGTATGTCTCGTTCAAGACATATCTACTTTTGAAATATTATTTCTTACGATATAAGCATTATGTGAGATTCCGAATACGAATAGTTACTTCTAAAACTGTTGAAGCACATCCGCTTTCTCCATAAGGTAGCCACAGTAATGACACTTAAGGAGCAGCGGTTCCTCGCCTTCAACATAGAATTTGGCCTGCACAGGTTCGTTGCTATTGCTAATACAGGCGGGATTAGCACACTTAATAATGTTGTCAATGATCTGTGGAAGCTTAACCCTCTGTTTTTCGACAACCTTGTAGTCGCGAATAATATTGATGGTTGCATGGGGAGCCAGCAAAGCGATTTTATGTATCTCTTGCGGGTTCAGCGCCCGCCCCTCAACCTTGACTATGTCTTTAACCTTGAATTGCTGGCTCGGCACATTAATTGCAATAGTAATTATTCTTTTTTCGCGTCCAGTTATCCCTAGAATCTTAGCAACATCTAAAGCGTGTCCACCCGTAATGTGATCAATAACTGTGCCGTCCTTGATTTTAGAAACCCGCAACTCCGTCTCGCTCATGCCAAATCCCCTCATTACTGAAGGCTATATTCTGAAGAGAAATAAAAGACTTTAATCATGACTTCAAATCGAACACTAGCTCTTGATAAAGAGTTATCTAGAAGTTGCGTAGAGTTGTTCTGGGTATGAGATTGGAGTTCGAAGGCAGAGACTTAATCTCAGTTAAAGATTTCTCCCGTGATGAAGTTGATTACGCTTTGAAAATTGCCAAGGCAATGGAACCCCTGGCCATGAAAGGTTCAGACATGCTCAGAGGAAAGATTCTTGCAACATTATTTTTTGAACCAAGCACACGCACCCGTTTAAGCTTTGAGGCAGCGATGCACAAACTAGGTGGGTCGACAATAGGGTTTGCAGAAGCCGAAATCGCATCAGTTAAGAAAGGTGAAAATATAGCTGATACCGTGCGTACAGTGGAGAACTATGCAGACGTGATAGCCATAAGGCATCCACTCGAAGGTGCAGCAAGACTTGCAGCAGAGTTTGCCAAAGTGCCAATAATCAATGGCGGCAGCGGCGCAGAAGAACACCCAACACAAGCTCTTCTAGATCTGTACACTATTATGAAAGAGAAGGAAAAAATCGACGGGTTGAAAATAGCCCTTGTGGGCGATTTGAGATACGGAAGAACTGTGCATTCGCTTGCGTACGTTCTTTCCTTGTACGACATCGAACTATACCTCGTTTCACCAGAGTCCCTAAGAATGCGACGCGAGGTTCTTCAAGCAATAAAGGAGAAAATATCTGTAACTGAAAAAACGAGCCTCGAAAAGATAGTTCCACTTATAGATGTTCTATATGTCACGAGAATACAGAAAGAACGTTTCCCCGACCCCGCAGAGTACGCAAAAGTCAAAGGTTCCCACAAAATAGATCTTAAAACTATAAGCGAGGCAAAAAAAGACCTGATAATTCTTCACCCATTGCCACGTGTAGATGAGATAGCAGCCGAAGTGGATAATACCTTACACGCTCGTTATTTTCAGCAGGTTTGGAACGGAATAGTTGTCAGAATGGCCTTGTTAGCTCTTATATTGGGTGCAGTCAAATAGCAGAACCAGAGCCTTTTTAGAAGCCTACGCTAATGCAAACCTGTCAAAGATAGTCAATGTACTGGTTGAACCACACGAAGGACATTTATGTGCCAAGCCAAACAAGCTTCTCCTGCAATTTGTGCAATAAGTCAACTTTCGATCATACGTGAAGAACCTTACCGTGTGGGTCTCAGCAATCTGTCTTGTTAAGGACATAAGCTCGTCGGATTTGCGCTCTAGTTCTCCAAGTCCTATCACTGTCAAGCTTCCTCCTGACTTCAGTCCACTCAATTTTCGTTCAACTTTCAAGAAGTCCAAAGGGAAATTGCCATCTTGAAGACTGAACTTCATGATAGTAGAGTAGAAGGGCTTTTCTCTTGTCCCTGAAACTCTCACCTTCCCAATTCCATACCTCTCAATGTCTAACTGCGCCAATCTTTCAGAAGCCTCAAAGCTAGGCATCATTGATGGGACCAAACGTCCTTTGTGCCGTCTGCCAGTTCTTTGCGCACACGCCAAAATGATCTGAACAACTTCTCCAGCAAAATCCAAGGATTTCTCATCGCTGATGCTTTTCTCGCAAAAGACCTCTACAGCCTCTTTGAACCCTGCAAAATTCACTACACGAGCACAACTTTCAAGCCTAAAGTACTGATCTCCATTGGCACTTTGCATGACGAACGGAAGCAAGCCCTTAGAGTACTGCTTAAGTATTCTATACTTGATTTCTAAAGCTCGGGTTGCCATCTCAAGCCTTTCTTTTAGAACTGCAAAAAATTTCAGCCTGTCTTTTCCGCACTCATATGCGATGCGCGGCATGTTTATTGTCACAGATCCAAGGCAGCCTGTCCGCAAAGTATCTGTTTCCCAGTCTTTGTTCAAATCCGCCTCCAGCTTACATCCAGAAGCCGAAAAAACGGAAAACTCGTGACTTTTTTCTGAAAGGTTAGCAAAAAATAGAACACCTTTTTCAGAGGCTAAAGTGTGGGCTTTCAAAAGGATTGCTTTTGCCCGCTCATCTGAAAATGTTTCAGGACGCATTTTCAGAATGAGTTGCGGATTAGACACTGGTTTGATTGTGCACTCCTCAGCGAATATTTCAAGGAGTAGCGAGGCGAGAAGCTGGCTTTCTTCGACAAAGTCTCCGTATTTGCCGATAGATTTCGCCGAGGGTCCGAATGCTGACTTCTGCGCAACGAAATGTGGGATTGTAAGCTCTAGGCAAATAGAAGCCTGTGCATGCTGGTTTACGCTTGAGATGAACAGACGCAAAGCATTTTTGATTCTTGCTGAATCCAAACCCTTTATAAAGGGAGCCAGAGAAATGTTGAAATAGTCAAATGTTTGTGCTCTATTTATCTCTTTGACGGAATGCAGAAGAACATTAAGGGCTAAGGACAGCGCGGATTCAAAGCTTTCTGGCGGAGGATACGAAGGCTGAAAAGCATTTATCTTCTCTAAGTTCAAGCCTTTTTGGAGGAAAAACCGTAAATCATGCACTATCTCGCTTGGCTTCAGTATCCAGCTGCTTAAGCCCTCAATGTACAGTGAACCAGACAGATGCGCGTCGGCAATGTCCCTTGGGAAGACGTTTAGAAGTGTGTACTCGTTCAGAACTGTCTCCCCTGCCAATTCATGGATAGAAGATGAGCCCACAAAAGCCTTGGCTTTCGATTTCACTAAAGCAGTCACCTCATGAACTGGCAAGCCCAAACGTGTGAGTTTGTGGCGATATTCTTCTAATCCCTTCTCGATCAAAAGTGCGTTTACAACTTCTCTAACAAGGGGAGCCGTAAAATATTTCGTTTTTGACCTAAGCAATCGCTTTTCTGCTTCTTTAGCCACCTTTTGAGCTAACTCAGCAGGCATTTGAGCCTCTCTTACAAGCGAATTTGCAATCTTGTTTGCATCAAATTCCTCTAATGCAAATCGCGAAGTGCGGACAAGCATGCTCTTTGGTTTGAAAGCTTTCTTTTCAATTCTATCTGCTATGTCAATAACCATTTTGCCAAGCTCAGTTAAACAATATTTTCTTGCTTCAACATCTGCCTCAATCAGATCCGCCTTAAGTAAAAACTTCAAGTGATAGGCAAATCTTCCAGCGTCCCTACTCGGATTCATCTTCAGCGAACTCATCAACTCAGTATAAGAAAGAAGCCCCCTATCGAAAAGCAAGTTCAAAATCTGTAGCCTAACAGGTGAAGAAACAGCCTTGAGTACTTTGACTCCGTGCACGCGATGCAAAACAGACAAGGTTGATCAGCCTCACGTGGTAAAGGTATTATTTGGGGGTAAGAGTTTAAAGGTGTTGGGGAACACTTATTTCTACGATACGGATTGACGAGTTGACATCATGGGGCTGTCGGCTAGCTTGGTCTAGGCTATGAGCCTCGGGCGCTCGTGACGGGAGTTCAAATCTCCTCAGCCCCATCCATCTTTAACATGCTTTAGCCACTATGTTGAGGCTTGTTAAAGGGCTCATTGGTTGTAGAGTTGAAAGACTTCCATAGTGGGCTACTGTCTCCCACCCAGCCTTCCTGAGAAGGGATGAGAGTTCGCTGGGGCTGTAAATGTAATGCTCAATCTCTATCCTATCTATGAACTCTAGGTCCTCTCCACGTTTATGATAAAACGCCCAAAAAGAGCTCATCTGCGAGGTTGTTGGATCATACTTCCTATTCTCCAAGAGAATGATGTCGTCTAGTTCATTATAGGCAGTGGGTGTGAACCTCAGTGAAATAAAGTGGCTATGCATGGTCTCAGCGATAAATAGAACGGCGCCTTCTCTCGAAAGCTCTCTGGCTTGTCTGAAAATGTTCAGATCATCCTCCTCTGAGAAATACCCGACAGATGTCCAAGCGTTAACAACAACATCAAAAGAGTGAGAGGCTGTTCCGACAACTTCTTTCAGCTTTCTAACGTCCCCTTCTAAGAAATCTACTAGCCCGGAAACATTATGCTCTCGGGCCTTATTCTTTGCATCATCTATGAACATCTTCGAAATGTCGACTCCAACAGCCTTAAACCCTTTTTTGGCCATGTAGATTGAAATTCGTCCATTTCCGCAACACAGATCAAGAATATTACCTGATGAGATTCCAGCATCATTGAGCACTTTGACCATTCCATTGACCAACTCTTCAGTCCGTGACCAACGCTGGTTCATGAGTTTGAGGAACAAATCGGAGCGTTCAACAAACAGCTTCTTGACCCAATCGCTCATAATCCAATCACTCCATTTTCACTAGCTTTCTTGATTAGTTTACGTCTTGCTTAAGAAATGCCTATAGACCGGATGTCCTTTGAACCTTAGAGTTGTTTCTGATTTTTCAACAGTTCCGCTTGGAAGCCTCATGCAAATCGAGTTCACAATTGCCCCGTTTGGAATGAAGCGGACGCCGTCTAAGAGTTCGCCTTTTGTTACGCCAGAGGCCGCAAAGACCAGCTCTTTTCCTTTGGCTAATTCGTCTTCATTATACGTCTTGTCTATATCGACACCTTCGGTTTTTAGCCTCTCGAACCTAACGGGGTCGTCTTTCTTGTCCTTCCACACTTTTACGAGCATGGTGCCGCCCAAAGATTTTACAGCTGTTGCTGCAATTGTTGCTTCGGGTCCAGCACCAGCGCCTACAAGAAGGTCAACACCTGAACCGGGAATGCATGTCGCAACTGCTGCAGCGATATCCCCGTCGGGAATCAGGATTATCCTTACACCCAATTTCCTAAGGCTTTGCAGAATCTCCAAGTGTCTATCACGTTCTAACATGATCGCTGTGAAATTTTCTAAGGGCAAACCTTTTTCCTTAGCTACTGTGTGCACAATTTCTTCAATGGACATATCCAGCGAAATCTTGCCCACAGAATGGCGATCAGTGGCCACTTTGAAATAGTATCCGTCGTCTGGAAGCACTTGAAAACAACCAGCAGGAGCACAGGCAAGAGCAGATATAGCGTCTTTTCTGCCTTTAGAAGCTGCAGTGCTGCCGTCAACCGGATCTATGACGAACTCAACCCTTGGACCCTTACCAGTTCCAACACATTCTCTACGCATAAAAGCTGGCGCATTGTCTTTGGGTCCTTCACATGAGATAACCTCGCCTTCAACATCTGTTTGAGCTAACACAGCCCGCGAAAACTCAACGGCCTTCGCATCTATCAAGTTAGTATCACCCTGACCGATGTGTAAGGCAGCCCCAACAGCAGCAGCAACGGTGATTCTGGTTAACGAAGGTGCTAAAGCTCTAAGAGAAACCAATGGTCACTACTCTCCCGATGCACTACCAACTCAGACTACTTGTAAATCCTTTTCGGCTTTCCTAATAGCCGCTCATTTAGTTCTTTTATGCCTAGTCCATTCTGTTTTGGAAATGTCCGCGTTGAATTTTTGACTTTCATTCCGCCCTTTTTGACGAGCTTATCTTTCAATAGAATGTCAGAGTCCAAATCTGCGTATTGTATGTTTTTGACTGCCGCAGCTAGGTGGGCTCCAGCAGCTATCCCTATTTCGGATTCTCCCATGCATCCAATCATGCATGGCATTCCCGCAGCCTCAGCAATATCGGCGATTTTTCTGCCTTTTAGCATTCCTCCGCTCTTCATCAGTTTGATGTTTATGAGGTCTACGGCTTCCTCTTGTATTAGGCGAAGGGCATCTTCCGGCGAGTGTGCACTTTCATCAGCCATTATTGGTATTGGCGAGTTTCTCTTAACTTCTATTAAGCCTTTGGTTTCTTCCGCTGGAACTGGTTGCTCAGCAAATTGAATGTTGCATTTCTCTATTTTGTTGAGGACTCTTATGGCTTGTTTGGGTGTCCATCCCTGATTCGCATCAATTCTTATCTCTATATCATTGCCAACAGCTTCGCGGATAAGCTTGACACGTTCAATATCTTCGGTCGGATTGACTCCTAACTTGACTTTTAGGGCTTTGAACTCCTTCTTAGCAGCTTTGGCAGCGTCTTTGGCCATTTCCTTTGGGGATTTGATGCCTAAGGTTATGTCTGTGAAAACTTCTGTGCGGTAGCCTCCCATCAACATGAATAGGGGTTTGCGACCAGTTTTTCCTAAAATGTCGTGCAATGCTATATCGATGGCTGCTTTTGCTGCAGGATTTCCATCCACAATGGAATCCATGGCCTCAACGTTTTGTTCGATTCTTAGGGGGCACTTGCCAATCAGCTTCGGAGCAATTTTGTCAAGAGTTTTTACGACGGTTTTTGCGGTTTCGCCAGTCACCCTTTGGGATGGCGACGATTCACCCCAGCCAACAACACCATAATCCGTAACTATTCTAACGATGATGTTGCGGCTTTCAGTGCTTGCTTCAGGAGCGATTCTGAATGGTTCTTTATAGCCTAGAGTGACAGAGTAAATTTCGATTCGCTGAATTGCCAATTATTAAGCACCAGAAACATTTGTGTGTTTCTTATGGAAAAGCTTTACTGAAACTCTTCCGCACGTGTTTTTCCTCGTTTTCTTAGTCCTCTAAACTTTAGTTTTGCCGTTAGGATTTTCTCGGTTGCAAATAACCGTGAAGCGGCATACATGAGAACTAGCGTGAAACTAGCAACATAAATTATGCCTCCTATGGCAGTCAAGTAGTCACCCATTATGACCGCTTTAGACGCTATAATTGGATGACTGTAAGGAATCGCGTAAATGACCATTCTTAATGTAAATGGTAAAGCGTTAACGTCCAAATACATTAAGGCAAGCGATGGAATGAATATCAGAGGATAAACGTAACCAATTATGGATTGCGCACTTCGCACATCTTCTGCAAAAGCAGATATTATTACCGCTAATGCCAAGGCTGAAAGCAGAGCAACGAAAAGCGAGATTCCCAGAAGCAGATAACCAAAAGATGAAGGGACAAGCCCTAAAGAGACCAGATCAAATGACGTACCAGAAGGCATGACTGTCATGAAAGAACCTATATAATAGTTGAAGCCAATCATGTACGCCAGAGCGGCGACACCTGCAACAAGAATTGAACCGGACAATTTTCCCATCAGAACAGCGAAACGGTCCATAGGCAAAGTCAAAAGCGTTTCTAAAGTTTTCTCTTCTTTTTCCATTGCTACTGAGGTTGCGGCTATCTGCATAGAATAGCTGAGCAAAATCATAATGGTTATTGGCATGGCAATTGCTTGGGAAATCATCAAGCCAGTAAGCACGCTCGGATCTATTCCCTCAACAATTTTCCCTTTAATGATGGTAGATTTTTGAGCATATACAACATTGGGAGCCATCACTCTGTTAAATTGATTCACCAAACCATCAACTACCGAAGAGCCAATACTCTCGAACAAGCTACCACCTGAGAAAGCTCCATAGAAATTTATGGAAGCAGTAATATTTCTGTCGCCTTCTATGTGGGCAGTCATGTTTGCATTAAAACCGCTGGGAATCTCGATAAACTGTGTAGTATTATATTCGACTAACAAGTTATTGGTTAATACTTGTTCAGGAGTTGTGTTATTGACGACAAAAACTTTCACGAAAGAAGTAAGGCTATTAATGAATATCTCCGACCAGTTTCCTTCATCATTGTTTAAAACCAGCAAAGTAGCCTTTGCAGCTTGCTCTTGTGCGGACTCCATTGAGTAACTCATTATGCCGCCTAACACTGGAAACATTATCAATGGAACAATTATCATTCCCAACAGTATTTTTGGATCTCTAATTAGTTCTTTTAGCTCTTTAACAAGGATGTTTAAGAAACCCTTAAACAAGTCCAACCACCTTTGCAAAAACCTCCTCCAGGTTTTTGCCTTCAAACTTCTCTTTCAATTCTTGCGGTTTCCCTTCAGCAACAATTTTACCCTTATTAAGTAACGCGACTCTGTCGCATAGGTGTTCAACTTCAAGCATGTTGTGGCTTGAAAGCAGCACAGTCACATCATGTTCTTGCACATGTCGCTTAATTATCTCTCTAACGTGATAAGCGTGCAAAACATCCAATCCACTCGTGGGCTCGTCCAGAATGGCTAGTTTGGGTTTGTTCATCAATGCTCTTGCAACGAGAAGCCTTCTTTTCATTCCCTTACTATAGGTTTTAGTCTTATCCCTTAAGCGTCCACCTAATCCTGTAATTTCAGCCGCTACCCCGACCATTCCATGAATTTCGTCTTTATTTTTGGTGTTAAATTTAGCCATAAACTCCAAATACTCCCAACCAGAGAGATTTCTATAGGCTCCTGCCTCTTCAGGCAGATAAGTTATAATCCTGCGCACTTCATCGGCTTCACGTAATACTTCTAAATCGAAAACCTTCACCGTGCCGGAGTTAGGCAACAACAAAGTAGAAACAACCCGGAGGGCAGTTGTTTTTCCGGCCCCGTTTGGACCAATAAGCCCGAAAATCTCGTTAGGCTTTACAGTGAAACTCAAACCATCTAAGGCCCGGATTTCACCAAAGACCTTAACAACATCTGTCGCCTCAACAGCAATGCTCATATCCCAAGCCTTCTAGCCCTTCACCACTTGCGAACAATATAAAAGTTATGATCCTGCAAAGAAAGAACGTCTAATAAGAGGCAAGAGATCCCTTTTGCCTTCGGGTTTTTAAGATACGTTGATAACTGTATTATCTGATCGAGGGACTATGCTTGAAAGAGATTTTGAAGAGCTGGGGCAAGGAGCTTTGGATTGCCGAAGAAGCAGAGTATGGCGGAAAAATCCTGATTATAAAAGAAAACAGGGGCACGTCTCAGCACTATCATAAAGACAAGAAAGAAACAATTTACTGTTTTAAGGGCTTGGTCGACATCATATTAACTGACAAGATAGTTACGCTCAAAGAGGGTGAGGACATAACACTTTTTCCAAAGACTATACATAGCATAGTGGGAAAAAAGGATTCAATACTGTTTGAAGTGTCGACTCCGCAGTTAGCCGATGTGATAAGATTGCAAGAAAACGAGAAGAAAACGAAGTAGCACTTAAGACAAGAGCACTCTCATTTCCCCTTCCTTTAACGGTCCTTTAATCCCTAGAACTGCTGGTCTCAGAACTGGAAGAACTTGTTTTAACCCCTTTTCAGAAAGCCTTCTTGCAATCTGTTCTGCGGCACTTGGGCCCCTTCTTCGATACTTGTTGCGAGATTGGTTCCAAACGCCGCGAATGGTTTATCCTTCCATTCTTTTTCTTTCATCTTGCTGCTGATGAATCGGCTGAGCTTGAAACTTAATCTACCCATCCTTGTTGGAGAACCAAGAATGAGAAAATCATAGTCTTTGCCCTGCAACTTCTTGACATCTTTCACATCATAAACATCAACTTCAATTTCGGATTTGATCAGTATTTCTGCGATGGTTTCCGCTATTATTTTGTTATGCCCATAAGAGGTGTCATAAATGAGAATTCCTTTCATGTTAATCAACTTAATGTCTATCTCAGTCTTCTTACACATTTCATTTTGCCAATCTGTCTTTTAGAAGTTCACTCGTTACTCTCTTGTTTTGGTCGGGCCCGGCTATGTTTAGACTTACATTTAAATCTTACAGAATCCATCTATCGAATGCAAATCTCCCGACAAGCACGTGCTCAATGGATTTGCAAGATAGTTGAGGAGAAAAAGTCGCCTATCTATTATCTTGATTGATATATAACGCAATAAGACGGCATCTTAACCGCCAACATTGTGAAATGGTAGAAAAACTAATCTAGCTTTCATAAGATACGTGTATTCGTGGGATGACATGCAAGTCTGTGCGATAGAAGGCAACAACAAAGAACAAGCCAAACCTTCCAGATGGCGTAAGACTTTCTGCATAAATATTAAGCAACTTATCGTTCTGCTTCTTTTGATTATAGTAGCTGTGGCTTTGTTTTTCTGGGCTTCTCAGAGAATCGACACACATAGAAAGTGGGCTTCGATGCTCAGAGAGTCACAACGCTTTATGATTCACCTCGACGAGGTTTATGTGCTTCTGCCAGCTAAATTTCAAGGAGACTCTAATTCTGCACATCTGCCTTGGTTTTTGGCGGAGTTGAATTACGCTGGAGAGTCACTGCAAGAGTTGATGAAACTGGATGAGGCGCATCGGTCAAAATTGTTCATGATTGATGAGATGATTCTCGCTTTGCAAGATCCAAGTACAAATGGAGTACCGCTTAATGACACTCAGTTTTGGGACTTGAGTGAGACTATTCACGACCTTGGACGAAAACTTGCGGATGCCTATTGGAGTCTGACTAACTACACCAGCGTTAACGACGTCAGTGGCCCTCCGTTTTGGTACTTCGGTCCTTCGCCTCCCGATAAAACAATTCTGCAAGAAGCAGTTGCCCTGGCCGTTCATGCAGAGGCCATTATTGGCTCATAAGGACAGTTCGCTCGCTCTGAAACATAAACGCAAGTTGAGGCGCAATTTAACAATATTGCCGCACTGTTGCCTATATTTGCGAAAAGAGGTCTTTGGTGGGGCCGGCCGGATTTGAACCGACGACCTTTCCCCGGAAACAGCGCTTGACTGTTCCTACGGGTTTCTCTAACCGCTCCAGAACTTCTTCATCCCAAGCGGTTGGTCCGCAAACCCGTTTTCGTTCTTCTGGAGCCCGTCGTCATACCTTCCTAGACTACGGCCCCCCTTCTGAAGCACTAGATTAACTGTGAAGTAAAAAATATATGTGTTGTTCTTTCATCAAGAATAGCCTTTGCAAACGTTACTTGTAGGAATAACTCAGCTTGATTTTGATGAGCTTTTACAGCATATTCTAGTTCTATATGCTTAGAACACAACAAGAGTGGCTTTGTATATCAAATTCCATGCGTAAGATTTATAACATGTTGTTAACGATAACTAAGGCTTTGTGGTTAAAATGGAAATGGAAAAAATAACGCGATGGGCATACATCGCCTTCGTCGTCATAGCAATCGTAATGGGACTAGTGGTCGGCTACATGGCCTATGATGCCGATCTCCACTGGGCAAATGCGGATGTTGCAGACATCAACGGATGGGTCACTTTAATCATGCTAATCTTAGGAATCATCATAGGATTAACAAGCATAACGGAAAAGGAGGTCACTCCATTTCTTATTGCAACAATCGCTCTGATAGTAGCCACGGTCGCAAATGTTTGGGCTCCTCTGAGCAATATTCATGAGCTGCTCTATTACTGGGCAACAGCAATTCTAAGCTATATCGTGGCATTCGCAGCTCCAGCGGCGGTCATAATTGCAGTTAAATCCGTTCTTCCTATCGCAAAAGAAAAGTAGAGCACTAAAACAACCCTTCACTTTTTTCTCGTTAATTGACTCTAGATTATTTAAGAAGGTTATTGCAAAAACTAACCTTCTATGGCTTCTCAATGTGTATGAAATGTTGGGTTCAATGTTTCTTTGAAAGCGAAAAGTTAATGAGTAAAGGCTTAACGTGTATTTTGGGGTTTGCCGGCCATAGGGCGCGGGACCCACCTGATCCCATTCCGAACTCAGTAGTTAAACTGCGCTCCGTTTCCGGTTGTAGTGTGGTCTTCGGCCACGCGAACCCGGGAAAGCTGGCAGCCCCACTTGATAACCAATATGCCAATCTGGAGGAGAATTACCTAAAACTTATAACTAAGCGTTTATAGTTTTCCGAGAGGTGAACGAATTCGTGCAAGATTTAGCGGCAATGAAAACCTTGCAGTATCAGTTATTGCAGTTTCCGGGAGGCGACACGTTCTCCCAGATTCTAAGCATACTGTTCTATGTAGTCTTCATAGTTTTCATATTTTATGGGCAAAGAATCCAAATGTATGTCATGCTGAGGGAAGTTGAAGGCTCCCTTTTTAAGCTGAAATACATAAAGGATGAAGGACGCAAAATCGCAATAGAAACAATTAAGGAAGTTGGAAAGCCGCAGACAGATCCAACGGTTAGGGTTGACAGATTCCTAGAATACTTTACATATCCGCCTCAGAGCATGGATCCCTCAGGTATTGTTTGGAAACTTGAACACATTCTTGACATTAGAGATGTTCGTTTCAAAGATGAAGTCAAAATGATGGCGCCCTCGGCAGACGAAACCCAGACGAACAATCTGGAGAACACCCTTGAAGCCGCAATGGCGCTTAACTATATCTACAAAGTGATAAGGCACTTCTATCTGCTTGGCAAGAAGACACTAAGCCTATACATTATAATGCAAATACAGATGATACTGCCGCTTATCATGCGAGAAGCAGAAGCCTACGCTAACGCATTAAAGGCTTTCTCATATGGTCAACCGATAGGCGACGGGGCTGGTGCACTAGTAGCAGCGAGACTTATGCACAGGCATGAAATAAGAAAAGTACCTAAAGATTGTGTTGTCGCAACCGTGCCAATAGAAGGGCGCACCGCATATGTAATAAAAGCTGAAGGGCCTGGAGGAAACGTAGGCAAGACAGGGGATGCAATGAAAACGGTTATCGAGGAAAATGAAGGAAAAATCGCCGCAATAATCATGGTTGACGCTGCCCAGAAGCTCGAAGGCGAAGAAGTAGGCGATCTCGCTGAGGGTGTTGGCGCGGCTATAGGAGGCCCTGGGGTTGACCAGTTTAAGATCGAAGAATCTATCCTGAAATATCGCATTCCGATAAATGCCATAGCGATTAAAGAGGACATTGGCGACGCCGTTTCGCCTATGCGCAAGGAAATCTTTGAAGCGGTTGACAAGGCTATAGAAAGGATTAAGCAAGTTATTCTAGAAAGAACCAAGGAAGGTGACAAAGTGATAATTGCTGGTGCGGGCAATACGATTGGTATCGCGCAGTAGGAGATGATTAAAGTGGGTCAGACACCATCCAATACAACAACAAAAATCTCATCTTTTGTGCTAATGATAATCTTTATAGCCTTAGCATTATCGCTTACAGCTTTGATATTAGCCATCAACGCCTTCAGTATTGGGCAAGAAGTTCCTGCCGGATACTTATTAATAATAGGGTTTCTAGGAGTCGCAGTTTCCACTTACGTTCTGTTCCAAACAAGAAGGCGAATAATGCGGCTTAGAATTGAAGCTCCAGCAATCACAACCACAATCGAATGCAGAAAGTGCAACTTTAAGAGCGTTAGAGAGTTCCAACGCGGCGACTACATTTTCAAGGAAGTTGAACCATGTCAAAAATGCAACGACAAAATGCTGATAACAGCGATATATAGAGAAGTTAGAGAAAAAGGAAAAGAAGGAGTTCCTTCTTAGGTCAGAACAACTGGTCCGTCTCCTGTTATCAAAACTGTATGTTCAGCTTGGGCAACTGGTTTTCTGCTCACTTCAATGAACACAGGATAACCAATAATGGCTTTGCAGGATAGTAGTTCCTTAAACGCTTCACGGTAATGCTGCTTTGGAACTATGCCTTGCAACCAGCGTTCAGCAAACGGAAGAGTTCTGAAATTTTCCTCAATGTATCTTAAGAGTTGTTTTGCATGCAGGTTTTTTACAGACTTCGATTTGAGAAAACGGAAAATGGTCATTTCGTCGCCATTTTCTACCCTGCCTACAGCGTCCGGAAGAGTCACGAAAGGCTCAATGGCGTAGACCCCGCCCAGCTTAATCTTTGAAAAAGACATCTGTGAGACGTTAGGTATGGAGGTACCAGTGTGCACAAGATATCGCCCAACCTGATGTCCAGTCAAGTTGGAGATTGGTTTGAAACCGCGAGATTTTATGGTGCTTTCAATAATTGAGCCCAGTTTTGATGTGGAGATCCCATGGTGGATGTTGTCTATGGCTATTTTTAGGGCTTGTTCAGCTGCTTCTTTGAGGCTTTCGTATTCTGGATGAAAGCACATTGTGATCGCTGTGTCAGTTACGTAGCCATCTACATGAACGCCAATGTCAACTTTGGCTACGGATTTCTCTGGAATCTTCGTTTTGTCGTTTGGCGGAGACGTATAATGCGCTGCTATCTCATTTATTGATACGTTGCAGGGGAATGCTGGTTTCCCGCCCTTTTCTCGTATGAGCCTCTCCGCTTTCTCACAGATTTCAAGTATTGGCATGTCTTCGCGAACAAACTTTTTCATTTCTTCTCGTGTCTTGCTCAGAATTTTTCCGGACGTTCGAAGCTTTTCTAACGCTTCTTCATCAAAACGGCTCATCAAGGTCACATTTACTTTTATTAACGTTAATGGTGATATAGTTTAAAAGGTTTGATAGAGCGGTGAGATAGTGGCAAAGGTCACTTGGTTTGGGCATGCGGCATTTCAGATTGAGATTGCAGATAAGATCGTTTTGATTGATCCTTGGCTCGATGGAAATCCAACCTCACCAGTAAAGGCTTCAGATATTACCCGTGCAGACGTAGTATATGTTACGCATGATCACACTGACCACCTAGGCGAAGCCTTCAGCATATGCAAGAAGACGAACGCAACTTTCGTGGCTGTAATTGATCTTGCAGCCCATGCAGAGGAAGAGGGAGTTAAGAATTTGAAGGGACTGAACATTGGCGGCAGTCTTGAAATCGGTTCTGTAAAACTTTCGGTTGTTCAAGCAACTCACACGGCTCGCAGAGGCGTACCCACAGGGGTTATTATTGAAGGTGAAGGAAAAGTTGTTTACCATGCAGGAGACACGGGACTTTTTGGAGATATGCGCTTCTTTGGGGAGCTTCACAAGCTCGACTTGGCTTTAATTCCAATAGGCGGCTATTATACTATGGATGCGAAGGAGGCAATAGAAGCTGTTAAGCTGCTTAAGCCGAAGGCTGTTATCCCAATGCATTACAAGACTTTTCCGGTCTTAGCGAAATCGGCAGACGAGTTTGCTAGAAATATTAAAGAAAAGATGCCGAAAGTAAAAGTGGTAGTACTAAATCCTGGTGAAAGTTACGAGTTCTAGCCTCGGGATGCCTGCAGTTTGGGCTTATAGACTTTGGGGTTAAGGGTTGCGAAATCGTTTCCGCCCAAGTGGAAAATCATCCTTGCTTTTTCTAAATTGTATTCTTCCTCAAAGATTCCCTTGTCCGCGTATGCTTCAATTATCTCGCCAACGAAGATCGTGTGGTCGCCAGTTGTGAATTGGCTGTGAAGTTTACATTCCAGATGGGCTATGCACTCTTTTATTATGGGAGGTTTCACTTTCCTTGATGGTGATTGTGTCAATCCCGTTTGTTTAAACTTGTCATAGTCTTTGCCACTTCTTCTACCGCAAAACAGCGTCTCCTTCAATATTTTCATTGTCGGAACGTTTACTACAAACTCTTTCGTTTCTTCAATAAGCGCGTGAGAGTGCCTTTCCGGTCTAATGCTCATAGCAACCAGAGGCGGATTGACTGATGCAGGCATTACCCATGCTAAAGCTATGATATTGGGTTTCCCGGTTTTTCCGATGCATGAAACAAGCATCGTGTGCATCGGATGAAGTAGTTTGTGAGTTATGGAGAGACTGACGTCAACTTTTTCTTTCTCAGACATCCTAGTTCAAACCTTAACGCTTGATGGAAAATTTTTCCAGCACATTTTTCGCTTTTTCCCGCTTCTTTTGATGATCAGCAAGAAATCTGTTGATTCTCTTTGTTAATTCGGTTTTACATTCACCGCACAATGTTTCGCCAGCTTTGCAACGCCCTTGCCTTTCAGCGAGCTTTTTGTCGTCGTCCTCGAAAAGGAAGAGGAAGTACTGGAAAACTGTGCATATGTTCGGGTCTGCACCGGTCTTTTTCTGTTCCGCTGCTGTTCCCTTTCCTCCAGTGAAAGCGTTCCAAATTTTCTGTTCCACCACTTCTGGTGGGTCTATGGTGTATATGGATGTTTCTGGTTCTGAAGCACTCATTTTTCCGCCTATCCCGAGACCAGGGAGGAAGCGACAATGGATTTGGGCAGGCTTGTGGTAGCCGAGTTTCTGGGCTATGTCCCGGGTTATTCTCCAATAGGGGTCTTGGTCTATAGCTGCGGGAATCAGAGCTGGAACATTTTCACCAGTCAGTTTTGCATGAATGAAGCACGGCACTGCTTGGATGGCTGGCCAGAAAATCCAGCCGATATTTGTGCTGTCTTGGAATCCAAAGGTTGCTTTGGCTGTTGAATATGTTATTCGTTTCGCAACCTCCAATGCAATGTCATAGAGCAAGTCAATATCTTGTACGTCAAAAATGATGAATGTGTCTTTAGGTTCAAAGCCTAAGGCGATAAGGTCCAAAGCATTATCATGACCAAAATCCATCGTTTCGTCAAGTTTCAGCTCATCCTCCACAACAAATTTTTCGTCATCAGTCATTTGGAAATAAAGCCTCGTTTTGAATTCGTCTTGCAAATGCTTAGTGAAGATCCATGGAATGAGATGTCCTATGTGGACTGGACCCGACGGGCCTCTCCCAGTATATAATACGAATTTTGTTCCTTTTTCGTATAGGTCTAGTACAACATCCAGGTCTCGGTGCGAAAAGAAGAGTTTTCTCCGAAGTTGGGGGTGAAGTTTGCCTGTATGTTTCGCTATTTTTTGCAGCAGCCCTTCTGTTACTGGTTGAGTGCCGAACTCCCGTATTAAACGTTCATAGTCGACCTTGCCTTTGACTTCCCAAGGAGTAACGACCATCTCGTTTCTCTCTTCGTCACTCAAACATATGCCGCCTGCACAGTTTAGCTTCTAATAGAATTCATAGAAAGTGTATTAAATCTTGTGCAGATAGAAGCTCAAAGCACCTTTATGGTGTCTAGCCTAGAATAACCTATAAATATTGTTTCCTCGTTTGTGATAGTTGACGGTGAAGTGATGCCTCGCCAATTTCCTTGAAGAGGCAAACTAGTTCTAGAAGAAGACCAGCAGAAAACATGCATACTTTTATTAAAACAATAACAACTACATTACAAAATTTGTGTCGTCAAGTTCACGAAGGGAAAGAGCATGGTTGAGCTTAGAGGACTCGAACGAAAACTGCTTTCTGCATTGAATACATTGGGCGGGAAGGCATCGGTACTGCAGGCTGTTAAAGAAAGCAAGTTGCCTGACGCCGCTGTGATGCGTTCAGCTTTGACGCTAGAAGCAAAAGGATTGACAAGAATTCGTGAAGAAAAGCAGACCATAGCTAGGCTGAATAGTGAAGGAAAAGCCCACGCAAGAAAAGGCTTGCCAGAAAGACGCCTAGCAAACGCTCTAAAAAGATTAGGCGAAAAAGCAATTCTCGAAAAAGCAGTTGAAAAAGCTGACTTAGAAGAACACTTCGTACCAATAGCCTTAGGCTGGATTCAAAGAAAGAAGTGGGCAACCCTAGATGCTAAAACGAGCACTCTGCGGTTGAGGGAAAAACTGGAAGAAGGAAACGACGAAAAAGTGCTAAAGCTTCTTAGCGAAAAGGGTCAAGCAACCATAAGCGAATTAGGAGAAGAGTTTCAAGAAGCCATCCAACTTTTGAAGAAAAGAAAGTTGCTGAATGTTGAGAAAAAAGTTCAGAGAATTATCGAAACGACAGAAGCAGGACAAGCAACAATAAAGGAAATGAAAAAGGCTGTTGAGGAAGTGACACAACTTACACCGGAGTTTATTATAACTGGCAAATGGCGGAAAATGAAACTTCAAAAATACGACATAGAAGCTCCGGTGGCGAAAACTTGGGCTGGGAAAAAGCATCCTTATTTGCAGTTCCTTGACGAGGTCAAAAAGAAGCTTGTTGCGTTAGGGTTTAAGGAAATGGTGGGAACGGTTGCTGAAACTTCCTTCTTTAACTTTGATGCTCTCTACACTCCCCAAGGTCATCCAGCCCGTGAACCTTCCGGCGTCTACTACGTTAAATCACCAAAGTATTGCACGATAGACGCTTACACACAAGCTCTAGCCAACGTGAAAAAGACACACGAAAACGGGTGGAAAACTGGATCGAGCGGGTGGAGGTGCAAGTTCTCAGTCAAGGATGCAAAGCGGTTGATTCTACGATCTCACACCACATGTCTTAGCGCTAGGACACTTTTGAGCAAAGACTTGGAGATTCCGAGCATGCATTTTTCCATCGGTCGTTGTTATAGGCCAGAAGTACTGGATAAGACGCACTTGACGGAGTTTAACCAGGTTGAGGGCATTGTGGTTGATAGAGATTTGACGCTGAGGGATTTGCTCGGTGTCTTGGAGAAGTTCGCTATTGACATAGCTGGCGCAGACGCAGCCAAGTTTGTGCCTGATTATTTCCCATTCACAGAGCCAAGCGTTGAACTTCGCGCCTATAAAGAGGGCTATGGGTGGATCGAGTTTGGCGGCTCTGGAATTTTCAGGCCCGAAGTGACATTGCCTTTGGGCATTGAGGTGCCTGTTCTTGCATGGGGTTTAGGGATAGATCGATTGTTCATGATGAAAGCTGAGATAGATGATATACGCCAGATTTTCTCGTTGGATTTAGATTGGCTCAGGAGACAAAAGGTGGTTTAAGCATGCCAACAATCGACATTGACTATGCAGAATTTGAAAGATTGCTGGGGTTGGAACTGAACAAAGATATGGAGAGGGTAAACGAAATTTTGGAACTTGTAAAGGGTGAAGTGAAGCTTTTCGATGAAAAAGCTGGTGTGATGAACGTTGAGATTAAGGATACAAGTCGTCCTGATATTTGGAATATTGAGGGCTTGATTAGAGCCTTGCGGGGTTTCTTAGGCTTAGAAACTGGCCTGAGGGCTTATAGAGTTGGCAAGCCAATAGTCGAGATTTACGTGGATAAGCGACTTGAAACTATCCGTCCTTACATTGGCTGCTCAATAGTTAGGAATGTTGAATTGACGGATACAATTATTCGCGGGTTCATGCACATGCAGGATAAGCTTGACCAGTCTTACGGACGGAATAGGCAGCGGGCGTCCATTGGCTTGTACAATTCTGATCTAATAAAGTCACCGATAAGTTACACGGTTGCTAAGCCAACTGAAATCAGCTTCGTGCCGTTGGGCTTTGAGGAAAAGATGAATTTGAAGGAAATTCTGCGGAAACATCCGAAGGGTCTGGAGTATGGTCACATAGTCAATAGGCATAAGGTTTATCCGATTTTGTTCGATGCTGAGAAAAAAGTGCTATCGTTTCCACCGATAATAAACTCAAGCGACCTAGGAAAAATAACAGAGCAGACCGAAAACGTGCTTGTCGAAGTTACTGGGACAATAAACGAAACGGTGCTTAACACCTTAACAGTAGTCACACTTGCCTTGATTGATCGTGGGGGAAAAGCCTACTCGACTAAAGTGCATTATCCCCAAGAAAGGGGAACAGTTGTAACCCCAACTTTTGAGGCTCGAAGTATGGACTTGAATGTTGAGTATGTCAACAAGGTCTCAGGTTTACGTTTGACGACTAAGCAAGTGCCTGAACTACTTTCGAAAGCAGGATTCGGTGTTGACAAGGCTAGTCATCGCAAAGTAAGAGTGCGAATTCCAAGGTACAGAGTCGACGTGATGCATCCAGTCGACTTGGTTGAAGATATTGCAATAGCTTATGGATATAATAAAATCAAGCCGTTGTGGCGTGAACTGCCAACCACGGGTAGCATGAAGCCTGAACAAGGCTTATTGGATATTGCGAGAGAGTTAATGGTTGGACTTGGCTTTCAAGAAGTTCTGACATATACATTGACAAATCCAGAAAATTTGTTCGCCAGAATGAATTGCAAGAAAGAGAGGATAGTAGAAATTGATAACCCGAAAGTTCAGACATTGACATGTTTGAGAAATTGGCTTCTCCCGGGTCTCATGGAATTCTTGAGCAACAACCTGTCAGTGGAGTATCCACAGAAAGTCTTTGAGTTGGGTAAGGTCACACTATTGGACGCGAAACAAGAAACAAGAACGCGGGACGAAGAGAGGCTAGCTGCAGTTGTATGCCATGCAAACGCCAACTTCAGCGAACTCAAATCAGCCCTTGATGCCTTCCTCACAAACTTCGGCTTAAAATGGCGGGTAAAAGAAACGAAGCATCCAAGCTTCATTGAAGGACGGGCGGGCACAGCAAATGTCGAAGGCACAAGCGTCGGAATCATAGGAGAAATCAGCCCGAAAGTTCTGACCACATGGAAACTCGAAAACCCTGCAACAGCTTTCGAAGTAGACATGGGAAAAATAATCAAAATGAAAAAAGTCAGAACCTAAAGCTAAGTCAGCCCTACTGCAAACGAAACATTTCAACATCATCTTCCAGTATACTAGAAGTTCAACCTACATATAAGGGGGGGTAGACAAATCTCACACAGACAGTCTCCGCTCTCAATCAATGGAGCATCGAACAGTAACGTTAATTTTTCAGAAACACCAAACTCTCTATTGGCAATGACCACAAAGAGCCAACCAATCCCACCGAAACCCTCGGAGAGGGAGCCATGTAGACGGACCCAACGGAAGACGATAAGCCTTTGGCTGACTTGCTTATGATGGCGGGTTTACCCAAGCATGGGACACGGTGGGCGCGGGCACTATAATCCCACGCCAGAGAGAGCTTAACCCAGGGGAGCGTAAGGCTCCACAATGAGGTTGAGTGATAGGTTACGTGGGAGACAATTGCCCGCGACAAAACTGCATTTATACAGAAGAATACTCTATCAATGAAAACAAGAAGACGTAGCAAATGGACCTGGTTGAATGATTTGTGAATATTGCCAATCAATACATTCAGTCAAGAATGCCTATCCTTTGCGTGAAGCCACAAAAGATGTCGATAGCGATTATCCACGATGCGATTGGCACTGGAGATTCATATGTAGTATCTGTAGAAAACCAAGACACTATAATGGGATAACATGGTGCGAGAAAACACGAAGGTTTATTTGCCTGTCATGTATGAGAAGCCATAAAGTTGTTCATCGAAACTTTTGGAAATGGAGATTGTACTATGCCATTGAATGCGACGTCTGTAAAGAACAGCACCCAGCCTTGGACTACTTGGAGTTTCTAGGAGAACATCCATGGCAACTGCATTTTGACATGCAAAGGAATCGCGAGGGCTTGGACCATGAAGTCAAATTGCAAAAGGTCACATCCATTTATTTCCCAATAAAGAAGGCGAAAGTTAACGAAAAACAAATTTCGCAGGCATGGGACAAAGTGGCAGATAAATGGAACCGTAAATACACAGAGTACGGAGACATGAATAGGCAATATGTCATCGACCCCGCAATCCTTCGCCTAATAGGCCCAGTTAAAGGCTTGTCAATCCTAGATGCGGGTTGCGGAAATGGTTACCTTTGCAGATTATTAGCTGGAAAGGGTGCCAAAGTCTTCGGCGTAGACGTCTCAAAGAGGTTCATTGAGATAGCAAGGCAGAGAGAGAAGGAAACTCCACAAAAGATCAAGTATTACCTAGGCTCACTTCACCACTTATCAATGTTCCAAGACGAAACCTTCGACATTGCTGTTTCTAACCTTGTGCTAATGGACGTCAAACACCTCGACAAAGCCATCAAAGAGTTGAAGCGTGTTCTAAAGAAGAATGGAAAACTCGTTTTTTCCATTATGCACCCGTGTTTTTCAAGCCCACCCGTTCATGGATGGGTCAGGAAACCTCAAGACAGCAATCGAAAGGAAGATTGGCTTTATTGGAAAGTTGACAAATACTTCCACAGAAGTATGGAAAAATGGCAGTATTTCGACTGGCCACCGGTCTTCAGTTTCCACCGTCCACTTGAAGACTATATGAAAGTGCTAATCCAAAACAATTTTGCCATCACTAACTTCGAAGAACCAGTTCCAACCAAAAAAGCGATCAAAGAACACCACAGAGAATTAGGCAATGAATACGACCGCATCCCATGGTTTCTAGTCATGGCCGCCAAAAAACAATAGACTAGTGAAATGCAATGGGGAAAGCCGAAAACCACGCGTGCGAAGCAACTCTTAAGTTTCACCTTTGCATAAAACGTTAGCAACGATGTCAAACGCTGGTAGGTTAAAGCTTGAACGTAGAGAGAAAAATCGAACTAATATGCAGACCGCCGACAGAAGAAGTTTTAACAACTGAGAGTTTGACGCGTCTTTTAGAAACTGAAGACCACCCGATAGCCTATAACGGCTGGGAACCATCCGGTCTAGTTCATTTGGGAACGGGCGTCATCTGCGCTTATAAAATGAAGGATTTTGTAGAGGCTGGAATACGGTTCAAGGCTTACCTTTCAACCTGGCATGCTTGGCTAAACAACAAACTAGGCGGCGATCTCGAACTAATCAAAAAAGCCGCAGACCTTTTTAGGCATTCATGGATAGCCCTAGGCGTTCCAAAAGACAAAGTTGAGTTCATCTACTCAGATGCGCTCTACAAAGACTTAAGCTACTGGTCCAAAACGGTCATGATAGCAAAAAACCTCACAATAGCCAGAACAAGAAGAACACTTGAAGTTGCTGGAAGAGAGGAAACCGATGCAAGATATGTTTCAGACTTCCTCTACACGCCCATGCAAGTAGCAGACATATTCCACATGGAAGTGAAAATCTGCCAACTGGGCATGGACCAACGCAAAGCAAACGTTGTTGCCAGAGAACTAGGCGAAAGACTGGGATTCTGGAAGCCAGCATGCGTCCACCACCACCTCCTCCAAGGCTTAGAAAAACCAAAAGCGTGGCCTATCCCAGAAGGCCGAGAAAAAGAAGCTCTGTCTTCAGCCAAGATGTCTAAGAGCAAACCTGAAACATGCGTGTTCCTCTACGATTTGCCCCAGGAAATAAGAGCCAAAATGACCAGAGCGTTCTGCCCAGAAAGAATCACACAATTTAACCCTGTCTTGGACATATGCAAACATATAGTCTTCCGAGAAAAAGAAACGTTCGAAATAGAACGTTTGGCAAAATTCGGCGGCTCGGTGCAGTTCCAAGGTTATCAAGAATTGGAAAGAGCTTATGCACAAGGCAATTTGCACCCACAAGACCTCAAGAACGCGGTGGCTGAGGAACTAATAGAAATCCTTGAACCCGTAAGAAAATACTTCGAAAACAACAGAGAAGCAAAAGAATGCCTAACCACCGTAAAAAGCGTTGAGATAACAAGGTAAAGGCATTGTTGAAAAGTCTCAAAGAGAAAGAAGAAAAAATCCTACGAGTTATAGAATGCCTAATACAAGAATCCGCGAAAGGGACCCCTATAATCGTGGAAGGGAAAAAAGACATTGAAACTCTAAGGGCTTTAGCTGTTGAAGGAAAAATAGTTGCGGCAAAGACTGGGGGAAAGTCTCTTTTAGATGTTGTCTCTGAAGTGGAGAAAACCAGTGCCAAAGAGGTTATTCTGCTATTCGATTTCGACAGGCGAGGAAGAGAATGGACGCAACGCTTTAAGCAACAATTGGAAAGGGCAAGAATAAAGCCAAACATCAGATTCTGGCGTGAACTCTTAGCCACTGTGGGCAGGGAACTTAAAGACATTGAAAGCTTGACTGCTTACATGGAAACCTTAAAGAGCAAGATTTACAATTCATAAAAGTAATATAGACTATGTGTAAACAAGTCTCGTGTCTGAGAGCACAATTCTCTCATCACGTGATGAAAGCTAACCTTAACTAATCAATTGGAGGTGCACACTTACGGGTTCATCACAAACGTTTACCATAAAGTATGTTATACACGCAAAATTCGACATAGAAGGAGTAGTTGAAAAACCGGACGTTATAGGAGCCGTCTTTGGACAAACAGAAGGCCTCTTCGGACCAGAACTTGACCTAAGAGAACTGCAGAAATCAGGAAGAATTGGAAGAATAGAAATCGAGCTGCATTCTAAACAAGACAAAACCACGGGCACCATAACAATTCCGACAAGCCTGGACAGAGTTTCTACAGCCTTGCTCGCGGCAAGCATAGAAAGCATAAACAGAGTTGGACCGTGCGCGGCAAAGGTAACCCTTGAAAAAATCGAAGACATAAGAGAAGCTCGCCGAAAGGTGATTATCGACAGAGCCAAGGAGATCCTTCACAAATGGACAATTGAATCAATGCCCTCAGTAGACGAGGTCTTCAAAGAGATTTCAGAAACTCTGAAAATCGCAAAAGTCGAGAAGTACGGCTCAGAAGAATTATCTGCCGGACCAGAAGTCGACAGCTCCAAAGAAATAATCATCGTCGAAGGAAGAGCAGATGTAATAAACCTCATGCGATGTGGAATGCTTAATGTAATAGCTCTTGAAGGAGCAAAAGTCCCAGAAACAATAAAAAAAGTCAGCAAAGAAAAAGAGACAACAGCTTTTCTCGACGGCGACCGAGGCGGAGACCTAATCTTAAAAGAACTTTCGCAAGTTACAGACGTGAAATATATTGCTAGAGCCCCAAGGGGAAAGGAAGTTGAAGAATTAAACTGCAAAGAAATATTTGAAGCATTAGAAGCAAAGGTCCCGATGGAGGAGATATTCAAACCGAAAAAGGAGAAGCGAAAGATAGAAGTTCCAAAGGAAGTTGTTCAAACAACAAAAGCATTAGAGGGCACGTTAGAGGCTATCCTTCTGAACGCAAAGATGGAGCAAATAGAACGGCTTCCAGTAAGCCAACTAGCCGAAAGGCTTCAACAAGCCGAAGGAGTGGACACGGTCATTTTTGATGGTATCATAACCCAAAGAATTGTTGATGTAGCCAGCGAGAAAAACATAAAAAACATAATTGCTTCACGCGTATCGGAAGCTGTCAAACCGCCATTAAACGTCCAATTGATGACGTTTTTGGATATTACGGAAGGCTAGCTTTCGAAAAAGTCCGTGAGCCTCTTGGTTTCACCTTCTTCTACCTTAGATGCCAACAGCTGTTCCTCTGATATACCAAAGCTTTCAAGGACTCTTGCAGCAGCAGGGACAACCTGTTTGGACACGTAGTATTCTATGTCTACTTCATCGTATGAAGCGAACATGTATGGTTTGACTCTCTCGTATAAGCGGCCTGTACCGAGGACAGCCACATAACCCACTTTGTCGCCCACTGCAAGTTCCCAGCTTTTTTCCCTCAACATTTTTGCAGCCTCCACATGCGAAGCCTTAACCTCGTATTCGTCAATGGGTTTTGTGAGAGTCTTCCAGATTATGAGGTCATGGTAAGGAACACGTTTTTGCCTAAGCTCGTAGATAAATTGTTGAACGAACTTGGCAGCTTTTTTGGGAGACCGTTCTTTCAAGATTATCTCCAGGACTTTTTCTTGCACTTTTCTGGCTATTGCAGCCCAGTCTCCACGTATAACCTCTAAACCAACAATGTCAAGACTATCATCAGGCAAAAGACCAGCATAACGTTTTTTGGCTTCTGTAAAGAAAATTCGTACATAGATCTTGTCCGGCTTGATTTCCAGCCCCAGTTTCTTCTCGATTTCTTTTGAAAGTTTTTCAATCTTCCCCGCTTCATGTTTCAGGAATATGCTGTCTGTGTCGCCGTAGATAACCTTCAACCCTTCTTCTTTAGCCATATCTATCGCATTAAGAATCGTGTGCCTTCCCCATGCTGTTGCTGCTTCAGCTACAGGCTTGATGTACCATCTCGCACCTATCCATCCAGCATATCCATAGGATGCGTTGGTTATCACCTTCACAGCTTTTTGTCGAGCATCCAAAACGCGATACTCAACGCTTTCGGGAGCAATAACCTTCATTCGAGAACGAATCTCATCCCTAACTCTGATAAGGTAAGATAGAACCCCCTTATAGAATCCTGTTGGCTCTTTTCGAAATCTATGCCTCACTTCTGGGGCTTCGTAAACTCCGCATGACGGGTCAGGCTCTTTCGAAGGTACATAGGTGTCTGGCGATAGGTTGTATGTTATCATTATGTTTGGGTACATGGACTTAAAATCCAAAACAGCAACATTCTCGTGCAGCCCAGACTCTGGTTTAAGCACAATAGCCCCTGTGTAGGGTCTGTAGGGCTGTTCGACCCTTTTGGGAACAAGTTCGCCAATTCTTTGGGCGTGTTTTATAAGGAACCATTCAACTCTAAAGCCCACAGCTGCTGTTCCAACATGGTCCAACGGCAAGCTTACAAGGCTTGACAATTGCATCGCAAAATCCAAGATTGCTTCAGCTATTCCCATTATGCAGTCAGCGTTATCCATGGAAAACCTTTTCAAAGTCTCTCGTTTCTGTTTGTCGTCCCAATAACCTGCAAATTCGACATCTTCAATCAATGTACGGTTTTCGGTTTTCATTACTCCCAAGTAGTCTGCCAGATTTTCTAAGGTCTTAATCTTGACTTCTGGGAATTCGTCTGCAAAATCTAAGATGTCTATGTTAGCTCGTCCAGTCAGCGAAACGTGACCATAAACACTTGTATGGGGTTCCGTTTTCGCTCTGTCAACGGCTAATCGCAAACCAAGTCTCCTGCATCTTTCATTAAGATAAGACCAGCCCTGCCCGTTAACACCATAGCCTACAATAATATCTGGATCGAATTCCCGAATGTGGCTAATGAAAGCCTCCAGAATCAGCTTGTCGTCTTTGCTATCGTCTGCCACAAATTGCTTTCCTTCGCCACGGTTAGTTGTGACTGAAATCATGATTACGGGGTTTCTGTCTGGTTTCGGAGAGCCCTCTCTGCTATAACATAATGTTGAAAAAGCCAAAATTTTTGGTGTTGGAGCCTCAGCTTTTTCGAGAAATTTTGGGAACGATTTTGCTGCGTATATCTTTTCAACTTCTAAGCCTACAGTTCTTGTTTCTTCAACAACTTCTATCTCGTGCCACCCACACGGGATAACGTTGTTGTCGACGAGATAGCGCATGGAATACCGAATGTCATCTTCGAGGCAGTCCTTTATTCCTTCGAGCTTTCGAAAAGCCTTCGCATATTTTGATATTGTATCTGGGTCCTTGCAGTAAACCTTCAATGCGTTCACAGGATTACCAAAGAACTTGCGTTCAACGACCTCAATCTTCGAAATAGAAGGATATTCACTTTTCTTGATCTCTTGAATAACCCTTGCTGGGTCCGTACCTTCCTCAATCACAGCGTGAAAGTAAGCAAGAAAGTTTCTGTCAATAACCAGCACTCTCTTTCCAAAACCGTCGATGCCCCAAAGCCAAAGTTCAGGCGCATCATTCTTAACCTCATAGTTCACGTCTAGAAGCCAGAAATCAATCTTCATGACTGTTCACCTTTTCCAAAAATTAATAGTGAAGAAATCTCACTTTTAACGCTTTTTAATAAGCCGAAATCGATTATTAGATGCTAAGTAATAAACAAAGGAGACTAACGCTCTTGAAAATCTTGGAGACGAACTTGAAAAAGGGCATTGAGAAGGTTATCCCTGAGACTTCTGATGATTTGTGGCACTTATACAATATCATTTACGAAGGTGATGAGGTCTACGCCTACACATCACGAGAAATAAAACCAGACGAGAAATATGCAAGACCAAGACGCGGAGAAAGAGTCTCCGTTTTTCTAGGAGTCAAGGTTGAAAAGGTCACTTGGGATAAACTCCTAGGAAGGTTGAGAATTCACGGAACCATAGTGAAGGCCCCGGAAATTGTTCCGACTGGTGCACATCACACGCTTAACATCAGCTTGAACACGCCAGCAACCATCGTGAAAAAAGGATGGGCTAAACATCATATCGAAAGACTGGAACGAGCATGCAAGACATCCGAAAAACCCATGATAATCATTGCCATAGACGATGAGGGCTACGCGATAGCAACAACAGCCCAATACGGAGTTGAAGTGAAAGTAGAGCAGGCAATAAAGCTCCCTGGAAAGCTTGAAGCCGAAAGAAGAAGCACAGCCACAAAGGAATATCTTAGAAAGGCATCAGATAGTCTACGCCAGATTTGGACCACGACCAGAAGCCCCATAGTAATCATCGGCGTTGGCTTCGTGAAAAGCGACTTCGCAAAATTCCTAGAAAATGAAACGTCAGATGTTGCAAAATCCGTTGTAGACGTAAAAAGTGTCAATAACGGTGGCGTTGCAGGGATATATGAGGCGTTACGCTCAGGAGTGTTATTGAAAGCAATGAAAAAACTGCGGATTTTCGAAGAAACGCAAATCATACAAGAAATCCTGAAAAGACTGGGGAAAAGCGAACCAAACATTGCTTACGGGCTTGAGGAAGTTGAAAAGGCGTCACAGCAGGGAGCTGTCGAAAAGCTTGTTTTGGCAGATGCAATACTGCGTAAGTCCGCCGACGAAGAGCGCCTACACATCGAAGAGATTATGACGGAAGTGGAGCAAAAAGGCGGCAGAATAATGATCATTAGCACAGAACATGAGGCAGGAGCAAAACTTCTCTCCTTAGGAGGCATCGCCGCGATTTTACGCTTTTCACTTCATTGAAATCTCATTGGAATATCTTTTGTGTCAACCAACGGGCTAAGAGAGACTTGTTAATCGTCTCCGAACCGCTGGATTCTGGTCTGCGAGTCTTTCCAAAGCCATCTCAAACGTTTCAGCTGCAGAAAGTTCTTTCTTAATGAAGACACCTGTTCTTCCTACTTCGTCCCGTCTTAAAAGAGCGTGAACGCGGTCCAGAACCGTTTCAACAGATATCTGGAGCAGTTTGGCCACCTCGTTCTCAAGACCATAGATTGTGCTTTCTCTGTGTCCTTCTCTTGTGGGTTCAATAAGCATCAACCGCTTGTCCACTCCGCAAACCCTTAGATCACCCCTTAAATCTTTAAGGTTGGCTTCGCCTCCAAACCTGTAGAATTCCCTTTCTATGTTGCGCATCTTCATCATCGGAAAAGAGACACTCGTATTTTCATCTAGTTCAACGTAGCCTTTCATCGCGTAGCTCGGCGTAGCCTGTACAATTAAACGCTTATTGAGTGATATGCTGGCCTGGGCTAAAGCGGTTTCCAGCGCAAAAGAAGAGGTTTGATAAGGGAGAAATACGTCTATGTCGCTTTTCATGTTAACGTCTCCCCTCGCGATACTGCCGTGCACTATGGCTTCTAGATGAGCCTTTTCCAAAGCATCCATAATTTGAGTTGCTTTTTGTCTAAACTTCTTAAGTAAGGTCCATCGGCCAGCATTGTAAGTTACGTCCTTCGATTCAAAGCGTATTGCAGGTGTCCTTGTCATTGCCTTCCCTCTTTCAAAAAACTATTGTATCGGATATATTTTAGTAATTGGTGAGAAAACCAACTAACAATGGGAAGTTCGTGAGAAGTCGCATCACGATTTGCACTGCTTGCAAGCGTCGAGAAGCTTATTTCTTTAGATATTACTCTGGAGAAAAACTATGCACAAAATGTTTTGCCAATTCGATTGAGGAAAAGGTTAGGGCAACCATTGCCAAGTATCAGATGCTTGACTTTGACGATAAGATAGCTGTTGCCGTCTCTGGAGGAAAAGACAGCCTAAGTCTGCTTCACATTCTAACAAAAATAGAACGGAACTATCCAAAAGCGTCCCTCGTGGCAGTCACAGTTGACGAAGGAATCAAGGGCTATCGAGACGAGGCCTTGGAAATCGCAGTTGAAAACTGCACGAAACTCGGCCTAGAACACCATGTAGTGTCTTTCAAAGAACTTTACGGATTCACGTTGGACGAGATTGTTTCGCGTCTAAGAAGAAAAGGCGAGGAAAGACTAACACCGTGTGCGTATTGCGGCGTAATGCGGAGAAAAGCGCTCAACATAGCCGCAAGAAAAGTCAAGGCAGACAAGCTTGCAACAGCTCACACGCTGGATGACGAGGCACAAACAGTCCTTTTGAACATTTTTCATGGAGATGTCTTACGTATAGCAAGAGAGAAACCTGTAACGGCTGAAGTGCATCCTAAACTTGTGCAAAGAGTAAAGCCCTTCTGTGAAATTCCAGAAAAGGAAACCGCCTTGTATGCTTACACTAGAAAAATAAAGTTTCAAAGCACGCCATGTCCATATGCTTCAGAAGCTCTGAGAAATGATATCCGCATAATGCTTAACAGAATAGAAGAAAGGCATGCTGGAATGAAATTCACAATCTTCAAATCAATAGAGAAGATAAGACCCGCATTAGAGGAACTTGCTGAGAAAGAAGGATTAAGAGAATGCAGAAAATGCGGTGAGCCAACAACCGAGAAAATATGCAAGACTTGTCAAATGCTTAGACAAGTAAGCTGAGAAGACCGATATTCTAATAAACAAGAAGATTTTGAACACAAAAGGTGATGAACAATCTAATTGCCACTTTAGCTTCGGTGACAATGGTAAGTTTGATATCCTTCGTGGGAATAGTCTTCATTGGCCTAAAAGAGAGTTTGCTTAAACGTGTCACAATGGCTTTAGTGGGCTTTGCGTCAGGCACCCTTTTAGGTGGAACATTCATTCATCTATTGCCGGAAGCCAGAGCGGGGAATCCTGAAACTGCTTTCTATCATGTTGTTCTTGGCATTGTTTGCTTTTTCGCCTTGGAAAAGTTTCTTTATTGGCGACATTGCCATGAAGAAGTTTGTCCAGTTCACATGTTCGTTTATCTCAATTTAGTAGGAGACGGAATTCACAACTTCATCGACGGCATGATAATTGCCGCCACCTTCATGATCTCTTTTGGTTTGGGATTTGCCACGACCCTTGCAGTAATTGCTCACGAAATCCCTCAAGAAATAGGCGACTTCGGTGTTTTAGTGTATGGAGGCTTCAACAGAAGAAAAGCGTTGACCTACAATTTTATCTCAGCCCTAACAGCGATTCTGGGGGCAATAACAACTTACTTTTTGACGTTTGTTCAGAGCATTGGCACTCTTTTGGTTCCATTCGCTGCAGGAGGTTTCATTTATATCGCAACCACAGATCTTATGCCAGAACTTCACAAGAAATCTCGGGCACGAGAGTCGATTATCCAGCTTCTAGCCATTGTGTCAGGAATATTGTTGATGGCGTGTGTTAAGATTTTTATTGTCAGTTAGCATGTTTGGGTTTTTGGGCAGCGTCGCCTTTTAGCTTGCGCAAAATCATAGATGCTTCTTGGGCGGTTTTGGCGGATCCAACTTTTTTGGCTTTGTCTATGGCAACTTTGGAGCCGCAGTATGGACATGTACGCCTTCTCTGCTCACTTTTAGCCAATAGGAATCCGCCACATCCACTGCATACAACTACTAGTATATGTCTCATGTCCTACTACTATCCGAAAACCTTTTCCACAATCAACTAAATAACGATTAATGAAAGAGGAGAATAAATGAGTGCCGAAGAAAGGCTGAAGCCAAAACCTTTGCCAGACCTGGTTCAGCTTGCGACGCGATATTTTAAGAAAGAAGGGTACAAGGTGGACCCGCAAAATACAACACTTGAAGGTTTCAGCGGAATCTCAAGAAAATTCGACTTAATAGTTCAGAAAGGACGTGTAGCGCAGGGGGTCTGGATAAGAGAATGGAACAGAACGATAGGCGTGAACGTTATAATAACCCTTGACAAGGCTTCTGAGGATGTGGGTTTATCGAATCCCATAATAATAGGCGAAAAGTTCAGCGATCATGCTAAGGCTTACGCAAATAGAAGGAAAATCACCCTATTGACGAAACGGCAAATAGCTCTAAGCCTAAGATGAAACCATTAGATTTTTAGATAATCATTCAGCAAGCCCTCAGTTTCTAGTTTACCAAGCCAGTCTACAATGCCGACGCGACATTTCTTGTGTCCGCCCAAAACATCCAAAATCTCACCCACAACTTCTTCCACACCTCTACCAGAAGCATTTAACTCACAAACGTTTCCCTCTTCATAAACGTTTAAAGCTTCAACCAGGCACACATCCAAGATCTCAGAAGCCAGATTCTCCCATAATTTGCGCCGCGAAAAACCGCAATTTTCCATAGACTTCCGTAGCTCAACAGGGTCACGCCTCAAAACAAAAATATACGTTACAAGTTTCTTTGGGACGACACTAACCGCGTAATGTCCGTCAATCACAACGTCTTTCTTACTGGAATTTTTAATGATTTTCCCGATCTTTTGTCTCATTCGCTTTTCGTCGACAACTATGGACTTTCTTTCTTCATCCTTACCCGAAATAAGTTTTTCACTAACTGCCAGTTCGGTCAGATTCAGATATAAAGCATTCAATTTTGAGGCGAGCAAGCGCGAAACCGTGGTTTTTCCAACGCAAGGCGTTCCAGTCACTAAGATAACACGCTTGGACACGACTAAGCCATCCAAACCATAGATAAACGAGCAATAAAATAAGGTTTCCAAAATTCTTATTGCACACCTTTGCGCATTATATTTTGGGCTGGCGAGTTGGTGTGTGGCTTTCGAGCCTAATTTGAAGGCTTGAGGAAACTCCGCCCACACGTAGAATTGCAACGCCCGCAAGGGCGTAAGGCGAGAGTCTTGGCTCCAGAGCAGAAACGAAACGTCCATCCAGCAAGTGTCCATGAAACATGTTAAGTTGTTGAGAATGCTGGATGCGAAACGGTGAAACGGCTGTCCTGCAAGTGGAAAGGGCAAACAGACGCTGATGAGGAATCTACCTAAGGCGCGGGTAGCCCGATTAGTCGAATGCCACATCGAACAGAAGGCGGGTTACAACCAACACGCCAGCCTAAATACCATAGTTTTTCCCGAATACGACAACCCAAAAATACATGCACCTACTCAACCTAAATGATGACGAATGGACATGTGCAGGAGCAACAACCGTAACTGAAGCAACAAAACTAATAGAAGCTGGATTTCAATACGTAACAACAATAGAAGGAGTCCAACTCTTCAGAAAACGCAAATAACATCCATCTTTTTTATTAGTCAAAGGCAAACATTATCCATTTGTGTTGTTACTGTCAATATTCCGAAGGTTTTTCCACGTAAACTCAAAACGCTCATGAAAATTCCTATTCCAATAATCCACCATAATCAAAGCTTCCAAAACATCTTTCACATTGTCAAACCTAACACACTCAGTCAAATCGCTGACCCAAAAATACGAACTATTCCCGTGGTGGACAATGACTTTGAATTTACCATCTTTGAAACGACTGACCTCAATTTTCATGCGAAGTCGTTTCATATTATGGTATGCGGTTTATTCTTTAATTTAGTGGTGGTAAAAGCTTTACTTGTCCATCACTACAAATTACACATCTCCGTTGTTGAGTATTAGGTTTTATACATTTTTACTTCAAAATGTGCCATAGATAAAGGTTGAATTTCATGAAAAAGTGAGAAGGAATCCATGTTTCAATAACGAAGCGGTGATGCAATTCTGGAAACCGAGTTTCTCTTTCAACTCTAATATTTAGCAAACGATAAAGATTCCCCGTTAATCAAACCTAGCGTGAGGCTTTCGCCTCACTATGCCCACCTTCCGCACCATGCCAATGCAAATACAACCGCAAACACCATAAGAGAAGCAACCGACCTCATCGAAAACGGATTCGAATTCATCACCAAACTGGACGGACTAAAACTATTCCGAAAACGCAAATAGCACACACTTCCCTTTTTTATTGACAAGAAATAGTTCCACTTTCTCGCGCTCGCATATGCTCGCGCTCCAACCCCCAAAACTCGAAATCGCGCGCGTCTCGAACCTAGCGGAACAGTTTTTATTAGAGTAACCGAAGACGGTCATAGGTGGCTACCCACATGAAACGTGATCCCGAAATCCAGAAGGTTTTTGAAGTTGCGGATGATACATTACAAGCGATTCAGGGATACCATCTCTACGCAATTGCTGCGCAGAGATCCTCTGATAAAGACAAGATTGCAGGATATTTTCCTGATCGCGGAATCCGCATTACACCTGTTTGGGGTAGATACTATGACAAGTACAAGCTCGTTGATTTCTTCAGCAGCGCCATTTTTGAACCCATTCAGGCACGAGTTTCCCTGATATATATAACAAGCGTGTTTAATGACTCGTTGAGTAGGTTTATCCATCATCTCAACGAGAAAGGGCACCGACAAGACTGCAGCGCTCACGCGCACTACAGGAAACAAATCGTGTGGGCTTACAAAAAATGCAAAAGATGCCCACTGTGTGCCGTTGGCAATGAAGAAACTCTCAAAAGACTGCCAATCACGTTCGGGATCATAGACGATGCTCGTCGTTTACGAAACTTAATGGTTCACAACCACGGCTTGTTCAACGCAAAATATGAAAGTGACGCTGTCATATCAGATGGAATCAAGATACGATTACATCCTAATTACAGCGAGTTCAAAAGGAATCCGCAACGACCCATCTCGGCTATTATTGTAACGAAGGACGTGCTGGAATTTGTTTGGTATCACGTTGAAGCTCTTCATGTTCTCCATAACAGCATACAGGAAGAGTTCTTTGGAGTCACTGAGGGCTATTCCTACCAAGCAGAAAAAAAGCCATTTGAATTGAAAAGAATCCTATTTGGAAACTCCGAAGTGGAGATTTAGTCCCACCCCGTCGTGTATGTTTGGTTTGGCATAAACTACGCGAACATAGTTACCGCTATCCATAGCTACCACTAGACGCTTTACACCAATTAAGCGCACAATCACTACTAATCAAATCATCGACGAAAAAGGCAACGTAACCAGATTCACCTTTCACCCTAGGATACGCGCGTGAGGACCCGTACAAAACATTCAGCAAAGAAAACTGAAGTAGCAGCGAGTTTACAATTGAAATGTTTTGCCTGTGACGCCGCTGATTGGTAGGATTCTTATTTCCCCTGTTTTTAGTCGTAGACAACGGGCTTCATATATCGGTGTGCAGACCACAGCATATTCTGTTACTTCGAATCTTTCTTCCATAATCCTACCAGCGTTTAGAGGTCTCATTATTGTTCTTTTTCGAATCTTGTCCAATATCATGTCGGGCGAAATCTGCAGGTCCCTCACTCTGTCGTTTTCTTTTTCGATGGTTTTCTTAGGATTCGGCTCAACGGGACTCGATGGCAATTTTGTTGGATTGATTTCACGCCCCATTCTGTTCAAAGCCATGCGTGTTGCGGCTCTATGGATTATTCGTTCTTCAGCGTCAAAGGCAATTGCTTTGTAAGGTCTTTTTAAGATTCCTTCTTTCACAGCTTTAGGTTTGAAGGTCTGTCCAAGCGCGGTGACTTCAATTACATGTTCGTCGATTTCAATGGTGTAGGTCTTCTTCTTGAAGTAGTCAATGAAGTAGTTTGCCCTTGCTACAATGAAGGGCTCGTAGAACAGCTGAACTGATTCGCACTCGATCTCCTCATGCTTAGGTTTGAAGAAGCCCAGTTTTGAGAAGAACTTGGTTTTGTCTTTCTCAATGATGTTTTTTGCAGCTTCAATCTCGAGGGCGAGTTTGTGTACGACAAGCTTCCTTTCTTCTATTCTTTCTTTCATTTTTTCTTCTTTGGCAATGGTAGAAACGGTCATGTCTCATCAGCACTCGTCAATGCGCGCACAAATATAGTTGAGTTGAAATCCCTTTTAGTTTTATGAACTGTGAATAATTAGTTGAAATAAGGGAGTAGCGAGCGCCAACCGACTATCCATAGCTACCGCTATGGGCTTCGACCCAATTAGGCAAACCGTCACTACCAACCAAGTCATCAACGAAACAACCAACATAGCCAGACTCACCCTTATTCTTGACAATGTGCTTGTCACCAAAATAGTGCAACTTCACTAATTCCTCACCGCAAATAGGACACAGAGACTTCCTCTTCTCAACCTTAACCTTCAACTTCCGATAACTACAAACACCAAACCACGTACAAGCATGAGGACGCTTAACATTAGTCCTAATAGTCGAATGATTCAACTGATACCAAGCAGTACCAAAAATCGTCTCACGTTTATCCATAACTTTAACAATACACCTATCCTTCTCATACTCCCTCATTTCCCCATCCTTAAAACCCGAACAACCACGACACTCTTCCCGCCCCGAACGAACACAACCAATGACGGTTTACAATCAACACGCCAGCCCAACATTGCTGAAGAGAATTTAGTTACATGGTCTCTTCTGCTGATTTTTTGTAGATTTCCAGGTCATGCTTCGAAAACAAAACAAAAACAACCTTATCGACTTTGTCCTCCTTCTCTAGAAACTTCTTCACTGTTGATAGGGCTATTCGACTTGCTTTCTCTATTGGATACCCGTATGCACCCGTGCTTATGGATGGAAAAGCTATAGTTTTCAGTCCTTTAGAAACTGCTAAATGCATAGAGTTACGGTAGGCTTCTTTCAGAAGTTCTAGTTCGTTAACAGAGCCTCCATGCCAGATTGGCCCAACTGTATGAATGACATACTTAGCCTTTAGATTTCCTCCTGAAGTGATGACTGCCTTCCCGGTTGGAAGACCTTCAGGCCATTCCGTAGCCCTTATTCGCTTGCACTCATAAAGTATTTTTGGTCCACCTTTACGGTGGATGGCTGCGTCTACGCCGCCGCCTCCCATCAGGGTCGAATTAGCAGCGTTCACTATCGCCTCTGTATCGATGTCGGTTATGTCTCCTTGGACCAGGCGAATTTTTGTTCTTCCAACATGGAATTCCTTGTTGCTCACTTTTCTTCCTTCTTTGACATCTTTCCATCGAAATTGCAATTTACAACGTTTTCTTATTTCCCTTTCGCTTAAGCAGTCTAGCGAATTTAAAGCGGGAAGCATTGTGGAACCTACCCGAATAATTAGAAACGATAATGCCGAAATGAGAAACCACATTCCAAATCCAATCAAAACCAAAAAGCAAAAGCCGAATACTATTTGGCTTACTCTTTTTGTCCAGAAACGTCTGGACTTGAAGACAGTTGCACAGACGAAGGTGTTCCAGAGGAGGTCGCATGACCAATGTGTTATGGCGAATATCAGAAAACCCAGGAAACCATAGACAGAAGCATTTATGACCAGAGCGAAACCTATGGTTGCCCACCACAAGATGAAGTAAGGATTTGCTCCGGTTGCAAGAATTCCAGAGACAAGTGAACCGTATCTGGAGTACGAGAATTCCATTTTCGCTTCTTCTCGGGTTTTGAGCATATGAAGCCCCATGTATATCAAGATCAAGCCTCCAACCAAGCTAATAATTTGATATGCAATGCTTGACGCAAGAAGCCACGCAAAACCGAAGTAGATGAGAAACATTAGGGGAAACTCTATAATTCCATGTCCAAAAGAAATTAACACGCCAGCGAGTTTGTCCCTAGATCCTTTAGTAACTGTTACCGCGAATAGGGGACCTGGCGCCATCACTCCAGATAATGATATGAAAATAACAGATATAAGAAACCAGTAGAAATCCGTGATTAGTTCCATCTCATTCACTCATATCGTTTACTTCGCTATTAGTCAATCTTTTTATTTGGGTGGGGTCTATCTCAACAAGAGTGTTGATTCTTCCACTGCCCCCGACAACTTTGTCAGGCCTCATGACCCTTTTGTCAATTACGGTTTTTATTTCTGTCTTGTGCCCTACAGGTGGAACTGCGTCAACATCATAACCTGCGAATTTTTTTACCTCAACAGGGTTAGCCCTCTTGAACCTTTTGACACCACAAGTTATTGCACGCACTTCTCTTCCTAGTTGTCATTTAACCAACCACAAAAAGCTTGAAATATCATTTACGAACATCGATAGGTATCTGGAGGGTTGAGATTGGGCGAAAGAGAACTGCTCATGATTCCAGGTCCCACAAATGTCGCCCCCGCCATTTTGCGCGTGCTAAGTAAACCAACAATATCCCATGTCAGCCCAGAGTTTGTTGAGATCTTCAGAGAATCCCTAAACAACCTCAAAGAAGTCTTCATGACAAACAACGAAGTCTTCGTCGTTGCTGGGTCAGGAACATTAGCAATGGAGATGGCCATATCTAATATAATTGAACCTGGAGATAAAATCCTAAATCTTGTTTCTGGGTTTTTCGGCCAGCGATTCGTTGAAATCTCAGCATATCACAGGGCAAGCCCAGTGGTTCTTGAGGTGCCTTGGGGTAAGGCTGTAATGCCAGAAGTGGTTCAGGATCACTTGGAGAAAGACGATTATAAAGCTGTGACAGTTGTTCATGTGGACACCTCGACAGGAGTTATGAATCCCATTAAAGAGATCGGTGAAGTTGTCAAGAAATATAGCAACGCATTCTACGTTGTTGACACTGTTTGCTCGTTTGGTGGAGCAGAAGTTCGTGTTGACGACTGGAACATTGACATCTGTCTTTCTGGTTCCCAAAAATGCCTTGGTGCTCCTCCAGGGTTGGCTCTCCTCGCTGTTCGCCAAGAAGCGTTGAAGCTTGTGGAGAACAGAAAGCACCCAACCGACTTCTATTACGGCGACTTTAGAAATTGGCTGCCTGTGATGAGAGACCCGTCAAAATACTTCGCCACCCCACCAGTTAACATGATTTACGCGCTATCCGAAGCGTTGAAAACAGTTCTCAAAGAAGGACTAGAAAAGAGGTTCAAAAGGCATCATACTCTCGCCGAAGCCTTCAGAACGGCAATGAAGACGTTAAACCTTGAAGTCGTAGCTGAAGACAAATATGCTGCAGACACTGTTACTGCAGTTTGTTATCCAGAAAAGATAGAAGATAAGGCATTCAGAAGTTTCATGAAACAATGTGGAGTTGTGGTCGCTGGGGGTCTTGGACCTCTAACCGGAAGAACATTCAGAGTTGGTCATTTTGGAAACGTGAATTCAAACGATATCGTGTCTACTGTCGGAGCAATAGAACTAACACTCGGCAAACTTGGATATCGCTTTAACCGTGGCGAGGGACTCGCCGCAGCCCAAGCGCAAATCCTATCTTTAGAACAATGACTCATTCGTGCATGTTAGAGCCTGCTTTTTAAACTGAAATCTCAGGTCAGTCTTTAAATCCCTAATGCATTTTCAATGAAGCCACTTTGCAGTCTTATTATGTCTGTGCTGTTTTTGGCGCCTGCATATTTTTCGAGCTTTTCTGCATTCATTTCTAGAAATGTATGTCCCCATTTGAAAATGGAAAGTAGTCGAAAGGCTTCATCATTGAACCCAGCTATGTATAGCGCGGCGGCTAAGGCTTCAACTGTGCTAAGCTTTGTGGGATGTCCAAAATTAACAGGATTTCCAGCAATCAGATAAGGAAGGCATCTAGACGTGCCTCTCACATTTTTAAGCAAAGGCTTCTCAGCATGTTCCCAGCTGAAATCCAACGCAACTAATCCGAAATTTTCGACGCGCGTTCTGTCGGCTGGAGAAAATGCGATTTCCGACATGGGGTTGAGCACAATAGCTCTCTTTGGCAATAATTTAATCTGACCCACCACGCGAACTAGCCCATGACGTTTAAGCTTTAGGGCTGTACACTTTTTAGGGTCACACTGTCCTGCATGGTAAACAACGATTTTAACTAATCCTCGCACCCGTTTTTCGCACCCTCAAGTGGCTCATGGGGTCATTTAAGACATGTGGAATCCAGTCGATTAAATCGGTTGAAACCATATGATAGCCTTTCTCCTCAAAAACGAAGTCTCCAGCTGCACCATTAGCGAAAGCCCCGGCAACGGCAGCTTCGAATGGGTCGTTTTGTTGGGCTAAGAAGCCTCCTACAATTCCAGACAATACGTCTCCTGTTCCGCCTACTGTCATGCCTGGATTGCCTGTCAAATTGAGTTTAAGGCGTTTTCCGTCTGAGACTATGTCTATAGGCCCCTTCAACAGTACTGTTGCACCCAACTCCGATGCTGTTTTCTGCACTGCGGAAGCCCTCTCGCTTGAATAATCTGGTAATTTTTTGCCAGTCAATATTGCATATTCTCCGGCGTGAGGTGTTAGAACCAGTGGCACCTTCAATTTCCTTTTGAACTCTGCAAAAGCCTTTAAGCCATCAGCGTCTAGCAGCAAAGGTTTACCAGTACTTTCGACAGCCTCAATTATGGCTTTTACGGTTTCTCTAGTCTCCAGATGCAGGCCGAGACCTGGACCGAGAACAACGGCGTTCACTATTGCAATGTGTGTTTTCAAGGCTGGTATGTTGCTAAGGTTTAGGTGGTTACCCTCAAGTTTTAAGGTTATTAGATCTGGTGACATGGAAGAAATGGCATAAGCTGTTTTTTCAGGAGCAGCAATGTAAGCTAGGTCGACACCGGTTCGCAAGGCAGCAAGTGCTACCAGAGCTGGGGCTCCAGAAAAGGTTTCGCTTCCTCCAATGACTAGCAAGCGTCCAAAGTCACCTTTATGCGACTCTATGGGACGAGGTTTTGCAACCAGTGAAACATCTCCAGGCCCAGCGAAGTTCTCGAATTCGCGCGGTAAGCCTATGTCCTTTACGATTAGCTCGCCAACGTAATCCCTTGCCTTTTCGAGTCCTGGCTTCATTTTGTAAAATGTTATTGTGAGATTGGCTTTTACAGCTGTTCCTAGTATCTCGCCACTGTCAGAATCTACCCCTGTAGGCACATCAATGGCGACTCGAAAGGCATTTAATGTATTGATCTTTTCAACTAGCTGTGACAATTGGGGCTTCAGCTTTCCCTTCATTCCTGTTCCAAGCAATGCATCAACAACTATATCAGCAGTTACATCAGGCACGAGCGAACTGTCACGCATCTCATGGATTGATAAGCTTGCCTTCAAAAATTGCAGAGTACCCCAATTTTCCAAAGCAGCCCTATGAGAGATTTCCTTAGCCTTCCCGGCGAGAACTACTGCAACCCTGAAGCCAAGCGACAAAAGATGTCGTGCAGCGACAAAGCCATCGCCGCCATTTCCGCCCAAGCCGCAGAAAATAGTAACTGATTTGTCAGGTTTGAATCTTGAAGCGATCTCCAAGGCAACTTGGTGTCCAGCGATCTCCATCAGTTGAATCTGAGAAACACCAAAATACTCGGCGTTCAACTCTAGAGCACGCATCTCACGACTTGCAATAGAAATCCCCACCTCTTCTTTTTGTAACATGTCAGAACCTCAATAGCCTAATGCTTAGGGATAGAAGATAAGCATATCCATATCGTTTCGAGAGACAATCAGACTCGGTAAAGGCGTATGTCTTGACGACGCAATAGCGTAACTATTAGCAAAATATTTTAATGCTCAAAGGTAAACAATACTGCGAGGAGAATTGAATGCCAACAGCATTTGTGCTGATAAACACGGAGATAGGCTCAGAAGCAGACGTGCTGAAAGAGTTGAAGAAAGTTGAGGGAGTCGACGACTCCTTCGCTGTCTACGGAGTTTATGACATAGTTGCAAGGGTGAAAGCAGACACCATGGACAAACTCAAGGAAATTGTGACTTGGCGTATCAGAAGGCTTGACAAGGTCAGATCAACGTTAACAATGATTGTTGTTGAAGAGACAAAATAGCAAGCAGTTCCTCTTTTTTATTCATACTAAAATATTCCTTTTACCACTCTGTATCTCAATCTAAGGGCTTGTTCGAGCAACAGGTTGCTATAGATGAACACGAAGATCATCCACATTGGACTTGACGATACAGATTCGACAAGAAAGGGATGCACGACGCATATTGCCGCCCTTCTCGTGGAAAAACTGCAAGAGTTAGGTGCTGAGTTTATTGATTATCCAAACTTGATCAGGTTGAATCCCAATGTGCCTTGGAAAACAAGGGGGAACGGAGCATTATGCATAAGAATCAGATACAACGAAAACATCGAGGACAAAATGAAAGAAACAGTCATAGACACGGTTGAAGAACATGCAGACTTAGATTTTAAGGGCACAAACCCAGGCGTAGTGTTCTTCAAAGCAGCGAAAATCCCAAGGAAGGTCAGAATTTTTGCCAAAAATACTACGACAGGAATCGTGACGCTAAAAGAGGCGTTGATGCTTTCGAAAAAGTTTGAAGCTGAGGCTGTGGGTTTCAAAGACTGCCGAGGAATAATTGGCGCCTTGGCAGCAATTGGCGAAAACCTACAAGGAGACCACACATATGAAATTCTTGCGTATCGTGTTCCGGAAAATTACGGATTGAAAAGGAGAGTGGACGAAGACTCTATATTTGCAATGGACAAGGCAACAGAACCCTACACCTTTAACAATGTCGACTTCGAAAAGCGCAGAGTTATTATCACGCCTCGAGGTCGCGACCCCATTCTCTTTGGCATAAGGGGAGAAACGCCAGAAGTTGTGAAAAAAGCGTTTGATATGGTTAGGCCTCTTGAGCCTGTGGAGAGATGGACTGTTTTTCGCTCAAACCAAGGGACAGATGCCCATCTAAAGCGGGTTTGCAGGTTGAATCAAATAAAACCGTATCACCCGGTTGTTGCCAGAGGAGTAGTGTCGGAAAATCCAATGATAATTCCGAGGAGACACGTGATTCTTTCAATCAAGGATGAGACTGGGCAGGTTGACTGTGCAGCTTACGAACCGACTGGAGCTCTTCGTAAAATTGCGGCGAAAATGATTGTTGGAGATCATGTCGAAGTTCACGGAGGAGTGCGCAAACCATCGCAGAATAATCCTTTGACAATAAACCTCGAGAAAATTCGATTGTTGAAGCTTGCCCCAAAGACTTTCCTTCAAAATCCAGTTTGTCCAAAATGTGGCAAGCGGCTGGAGTCCATGGGAAAGGATAAAGGTTTTAGATGTGATAGATGCGGTTCAAGATATGCGAACCTTGGCAAAGTCGAGGTTAAAGTTAAACGCGAATTAAGAAGAGGTCTTTACATAACTTCGACAAGGTCTCAGAGGCATTTAACCAAACCATTCAGACGTTACGGAATGGAGAAACGTCACGCAAAATTTAAACGGTTAATTGAAAACTGGCATTATCCCTAGGCTTTGTCCTGGTCGACCTTAAAGATTTCGCACAGCATTCGATATAGTTCGTCGCCCCCGTCCACCTTTGAAAAGAGGTTTTTCTCCGCCCTAAGGAAGCGACCCATGGTTTGATACGTCTCTCTCCATTCTAGTTCCTTCCACATGAGCCGATAGTTCCTTAGTTCGATCCAAGCTCTGAAGGTTAATACAGCGAACATGCCTAGGGTGAGTACAAGGTTTAGTATGTATATTTCTACTATGTCCGTGGCTTTTCACCTCCTTCTTGTCCACACGCCTCGTATCTTACTAGCAAAGCACATTTAAATCAAACTCATGGAAGCATACGCAAAAGAAGATTTGGATAAGTGAGATTTTACCCTAATTAGGTTACCTGCTTGGCATAGGGGCAATAGGCGTGTTTGTAGTTGAACAGCGAAATGGTTTAAATGTGTGCAGCTCGTTAATCCATTGAAAACCCAGCAATTGTGCAGTCTATCGGGGGATCTGGAAATTTGGAAAAACGGTTTCCAGCTGAGGAGTACAGCCTTCCATTCTTCGAAGAGTCGGGCTATGTTAGGAAACTATGTCCCAAATGCGGGCAATATTTTTGGACTCTGAAACCAAGCCAAGAAACTTGTGGAGAATCAAGACCCGAAGGCTGCGCCTCCTATACTTTCATAAACAACCCGCCAACAAGAAAAAGCTACACTTTAAGTGAGATGCGCGAGGCTTTTCTGTCTTTTTTCGAGAAACGCGGACATACACGCATAAAGCCTTATCCAGTGGTAGCGAGGTGGAGAGACGATATCTATTTGACCCATGCAAGCATAATTGACTTTCAGCCCTATGTAACTGATGGGATTGCTCCGCCTCCAGCGAATCCACTTGTGATCGTCCAGCCATGCATTCGAATGGTGGACATAGCAAATACTGGTCCGACCTTTGGAAAATACGTGACAATTTTTGAGATGGGCGGTCATCATGCTTTCAACTATCCAGATAAGGAGGTTTACTGGAAAGACCAGACCGTGAGGTATCATCAAGAGTTTATTACTAAGGATTTAGGCGTAAGGTCTGAAGAAGTGACTTACAAAGAGGAAGTTTGGTCAGGCGGGGGAAACGCTGGTCCATGTGTTGAATGCATTATCGGAGGATTGGAGGTTGCTACGCTCGTTTTCATGCAGTACAAAGTTGTAAACAACGAACTTGTAAAGTTGCCAATACGAACGGTTGACACTGGTTATGGCATAGACCGTTATGCATGGCTGTCTCAGGGAGTTCCAAGTGCTTTCCATACTATCTACGGCAAGTTGCTTGACGAGATTTTCGAAATGACCGGCATGAGTAATATTGATAATGATTTGTTGGTGAAAGTGGCAAATGTCTCAGGCTTAGTGAGCTTAGATAAAACAGTCAGCAGACTTGAACCTCGAAAGAAAATCGCTGAAATTGTTGGAAAGAAAACAAATGAATTAGACGAGTTTTTGCTTCCAATAGAAAGTGTCTTCGCGGTTGCTGACCACACGAAATGTTTGAGTTTCATACTCTCCGAAGGAGTTGTCCCCTCAAACATCCAAGAAGGATATTTAGCAAGGCTTCTATTCCGCAGAGTCTATCGACTGCTGAAAATGCTGGACATCCCAGATAGGCTATATGACATAACAGATAGGCAAATAGACATGTGGTCAGGAGACTACTCACATCTCAAGGAAATGCGAAACGAAATCATGGAAATGCTCAAGGTTGAAGAAGAAAAATTTCAAGACACAATCAAAAGGGGCGAGGGGCTGGTAAAACGCATTTCGGAAGAACTAAAAGCGAACAAGAAGCGTGAAATTCCAATAGAAACGTTAGCAGAGCTCTACGATTCTCATGGACTCCCTCCTGAAATCGTCAAAGAAACCGCGCAGAAAGAAGGCTTGGAAGCGGATGTTCCAGAAAATTTCTACGTTCTGATCGCTCAAAGACACATGCAGACATCTAAACCAGTTGAAGAAGAAGCTAAAGCTGAAGAAGGACTCGAAACTGCAATCGCAGGTATCCCTGAAACGGAACAACTGTACTATAAAGACCAATACATGAAAGAGTTTGAAGCAAAGGTTCTCAAAGTCATAGAAGACGAATATGTGGTTCTAGACAAAACATGCTTTTTTCCAGAAGGTGGAGGACAACCAGCAGACAACGGCTCTCTTGCGTTCGACGGAAGCAAAGCTGAGGTTGTTGACGTAAAAAAAGTAGGCAGAGTAATAGTCCACAAAGTGAAAGGTGGTATCCCGAAAGAAGGCAGTCACGTTAAAGGCGCTATTGACTGGAATAAGCGATACAGCCTTATGAAAAGTCACACTGCAACTCACTTGGTTAATGGGGCTGCAAGACGTGTGCTTGGACAGCATGTTTGGCAGTTTGGAACACAAAAGGGCGTGGAGAGTTCTAGGCTTGATATTTCTCATTATCGCAGACTAACACTCGAAGAAACACACGAGATAGAGACACTGGCAAATCAGGCAATTCTTAAGAATATGCAGGTTGAGACTGTTTGGATGCCTAGAAGCGAAGCTGAAAGCCGCTATGGCTTCAGACTTTATCAGGGCGGAGCAGTCCCAGGAAAAGAAATTCGAGTTGTGAAAACCGGCGACTGGGATGTTGAAGCATGCGCTGGGACACACTTGAAGAACACTGGCGAAATCGGACTTATCAAGATAATTCATTCTGAAAGGGTTCAAGACGGCGTAGAAAGACTGGTGTATTCTCTTGGAATTCCAGCGGTGAAAGCTGTGCAAGAGAAAGAACAGTTGCTCTGGAGAGTTTCAGAGATTCTGAACGCCCCCCTGGAGAAGTTGGACAAGACGGCTGAGAAGCTTGTCAAAGAATTAAAGGAAGCAAACGCCGAAAAAAGGAAACTTATTAAGGAGTTAGCCGCACGCGAAAGCGCAACTCTCGGAGTTAAGGCAAAAGCTAAAGCTCGCAAAGAAGTTGAAGGCATCAAGATTGTTATTCGTGACTTTAAAGAGTCGATTGATGTTGACCGTATGGTTCAAACGGCGAATGAAATAATCAAGAGAGACGAGACAACGGTCACAATATTTTATGGGGCAGATGGAAAAAACGCCAGAATAATGGTTATGGCTGGTAAAACTGCGCTTGAAAAAGGTGTAGATGCAAGTGAAATAGTTAGAGAAGGCTCAGCGATCATAGGCGGCGGAGGAGGAGGAAAACCTAACTTTGCCCAAGGCGGAGGAACAGAAATCGACAAACTGCAAGAGGCAATCAAAAAAGCAGAAGAAACGCTAAAAAAGCAACTAAAACCTTGATACAAGAGAACGACTCGAAGAATGCAAGGTTCAATCTATTTATAAGGGGGGTCTAAACACCGCACAGAGCAATAGTAGAGGGTCTTCCTAGCGAAGGATAAGATTAAATTGTGAGATGTTGCACCCACTTACTTGTGAACATCATAAAAGTGCTAGGCGCTATTGCAGTTGCGGTTCTTTTCTTTTTCGGTATCATATTTGCTCTAGCCTCGGTTTATGCGTCAACTAGACTAATTGTGTCTGCTCTACTGTTTGTTGCTGGCTTCGGCATAGCCTACTACATTAGCAGGCAACCAAAGACAATAGTTCAACGAGTAGAGTTCTCAGGAGAGATGAAGGCGGTTGCGCTTAAGTGTCCAAACTGTTCCGCCTCTCTAGACGCCAATCAAATCAGGATTGTTTCTGGTGTGCCATACGCAACCTGCCCATACTGTGGACAAACATTTGAGGTGGCTGAGGAACCGAAATGGTGAGAAACCATTCTCCGCTGATCGCGCTGAGCGCCATAATTATTCTCACGATGTTTATAAGCACTTCAGTGGCGTGGACTGGAACTTATCATCTTGACCGCGAATGGGTAAAAATATGGATAAAACAGAATGGATCAATCGACCTCTTCTACAACATAACCATAACGCTCGATTCTGGTGACAATATAAATTACGTGCTTGTTGGTCAACCTAAACAGGACTTCACAATAGGCGAAGCATTTGATCAATATGGCCACAGTTTGGCAACCTCTGACGCAAGTTCTGGAAGTGACTACAAAGTGCGTGTTACCCTTTCATCGCCATTGACGACTGGGCAAACCATCTGGTTCACTCTAATCACGAATGTCGCTTACATGATATACAACGACACGCAAAACCCTGGCAATCTTGGAATGCAGTTCATCCCATGCTGGTGGCCAACAACCGTGAACGACCTTCGAGTAGTGATTGTTTTGCCTTCTGGAGTCAATGTAAGCGTTGTGCAAACATCAGTCAACTGGAAGAACACTTGGTACGAAGATGATTGTTTAGCGGTTTACTGGGAAAAACAAAACCTTGAATTAAACGAGCAATATTCAGTGGGTGTCTCTTTTCCAAGCGAATACCTGCCGAACTACGTGCCACCACAGCAGCCAGATATGGGACCACCATCCAATGGTTTCAGGCCTCCAAACTTGACTCCATACATCTTTCCTGGCTTGATCTTTCTATTCGTTGTTGGAGCCCTTGTCCTCGGCGCTTATGCGGTAAGCAAGAAAAACTATATTATGCCCCAAATCGGCATGGAAACGCTTGGGATAAGACGCGGATTAACAGCAGTAGAAGCCTCTTACCTACTGGACATGAAACCGACCAAGATAGTCACAGAAATTCTCTACAGCGTCTTGAAAAAAAGAGTAGTATGGGTAGAAGCCACAAAACCATCAATCAAACTGCAGATCATGCCAAAATTCCAGAAAAACCCACGCAAACGCAAAGAACTCTTGAGGTACTATGAAACCGACTTTCTAGAAGCCCTAAAGCCTGACGGAACCCTTGACGAGACAAAACTAGCAAAAGCAGTCATGAACCTTAGAGACAATGTTGAACAAAAGATACGTGGATATTGTAGACGCGACACGATCGCCTATTATAGAAAAATTGTGGCCAAAGCTTGGCAACAAGTGGAGCAAGCAGGCACTCCAGAACTAGCTTCAAACGCCTACAACGAACAACTGCTGTGGTTACTTCTCGACCCAAACGTCGAACAGCACACACAAACCGTCTTCCACACTCGAACCTTCGAACCAAACCCTGGATGGCTATGGTACTGGTACGGCTATCAACACTACCACCCAAACCCCACGTACAAACCAAATGTGGAATCACCAACACAATCAGCAAAGCCGCCAACAATCCCAGGGGCAGACTTCGCAAACAACGTTGCGACCGCCTTGGAAAAAACCGCAAACAATATCGTAGTCAACCTTGAAAAATTTGCAAACTCGATAATACCCATGCCGCCAGCCAAAGCCTCAAGTCAACCCACACACCATGGAGCCGCCTGCGTTTGTGCATGCGCGGCTTGTGCTTGCGCATGTGCATGTGTGTCATGTGCTTGTGCATGTGCGAGCGGAGGGGTAGGCTGAATGAGTTTCTTTCGGAAGATTTTGCGTTCTCCAGAGATTCCCCATGGTCGTTACACTTACAGGGGTAGAGACAAGTTTGCTGGGTTGGCGCTTCAGCTTCGCGTGGAACCAGACAGAAAAGGGGTCATGGTCATCAACGCTAACACAGTTCTGTACCTTAACGAAACAGCAACTGCCTATGCCTACTTTTTCATGCAGGGAACGCCCGAAAACGAGCTTTTGAAGAAGATACGTCGCATTTACAGGGTTGATTCGAAAACAGCAAAGAGCGACTACGAAAAACTTGTCTACACGGTCAGCACCTTAGCTCAGACTGAAAAAGTCTGTCCCGTATCTTTCTTGGATGTAAAAAGTGTCGAACCCTTCACTCAACACTACACAGCGCCAATACGCATGGACATGGCACTTACGTTCAGATGCCAAAACAACTGTGTTCACTGCTATGCTGGCGGACCACATGAAACACCAGAAATGAGCACAGAGCAGTGGAAAGAAGTTATTGACCGCTTAAAGCAAATCGGCGTGTTCATTCTAACGTTCACTGGAGGCGAACCAACTCTACGAGACGACTTGCCAGAACTGCTGCTTTACGCCGAGAAAAATGGAATGGTCACAGGGCTGGTCACAAATGGCAGGAGATTAAAAGACAAAGTTTACGTTGAAGCTCTTGAAAAGACTGGTCTAGATTTTGTTCAGGTGACCCTCGAATCACACAAGCCTGAAATCCATGATTCAATGACGGCAACGAAAGGAAGCTGGAAAGAAACAGTTGCTGGAATCAGAAACGCTGTTAAGACACGAATATATGTGACCACAAACACCACTCTTAGCAAGTACAACGCCACAGAATTCCTGGAAACCATGGACTTTCTCAAAGAGCTTGGAGTACTTGCTTTTGGATGCAACAGCCTAATTTACTCAGGAAAAGCAAATGCAGTAAGCGAAGAATTCGCCTTGCCACTTGAAAAATTAAACGAGTTTTTACCCAAGATCCGTGATAAAGCCAACCATCTTGGATTGAAGTTCTTATGGTATACGCCAACCCAATACTGTCGCCTTGACCCGGTCAAACTAGGCTTAGGCGTTAAATCGTGCACAGCTGCTATGATCAATATGTGTGTTGGTCCAAACGGCGATGTTTACCCGTGTCAGAGTTATTTTCAAGAACTTGGCAATATTCTCAAAGACGAATGGCAAAAAATATGGAATCACCCTCTTGCAGTTGAAATAAGAAAAAGAGAATATACGGAACCTAAGTGCAAGGATTGCGCACAACTGCAAATCTGTGGCGGAGGATGCCCACTAGAACGCCAAAAAAAGAAATATATTTGCCCTGAAGCTTGATAAAATAGAGAAATTTTTTTCCTATATTTTTGCCAAGGCTTTTTCATGATTGATGACAATATGCTTCTTGCCTTTCTGAAGCACTTTGTGCCCTTCTTTCTCCAGAAGTTACTTCTGCGCCTCAACTCCCCCTGGATATTTTTCGTTTATCACTCCGCCCGTTTTCAATGTGCGCCAGTAAGGAGTGGTATCCCTTTCACCTTTCAGCTTCTGTTCTCCTGCAGCGTTAGCGGCAATCCAAGCAAAAATGCCAGTTGTTATTGGACAGCCTATGGATGCTCCGTGCTTCCTAGCAAGAGCAGCGCGAATCTCGTTGATGGTCGTTAGTTTCCCTTCAGGCACTTTTCGCATAATTTGATCGACTTCTATCGGCGCAGGAATAACCACCGTGCCTGTGCCCCATCTCTTACTCATCTTGCGAGTTATCTCCTGTACTTGCGGCAGACCCTTACTGTTTTGGAGTTTTTCTGTCCAACTCTTTCTTTTTGGCATAGATTTCCCTCTGACGATTGCTTTTCAACATTGTTAATAAGTCTTTAGGCTGAAGCGTACCCTACTTTTTTCTCCATTTGGCTCGTTGCGATTTCAACCAAGCTTCTGCCCCGATGCGCTTGCGCTCTCGTAAATTTTCGACATGGTAACCCAGTGGACACTCAGGTCTATCATCTGGAACAAAGTCGCTAAGTTTCTTGCACGGAAAAACTCTGCAAAAACCACAGTGTTCTATACGTTTCTCCAGACAGCATTTAACAAAGTAGCAGTCCATATGTTGCGAAGGAATGCACCCGCCACATTCATCAGGATAGTTTGGACATTTTCCACAATAGTCTCCGCAGAAACCAGCTTCTGGATTATCCATAGCACTCCCTCCATGCATTAGGCGTAGTAGATATGCTAACAGCATTACTAGCATATAATCATGCCTTCCAAATGTTCAAATGTTCGAATATCATCCAAGATTACACGCACAAGACCGCGACAGTGAAGCTCTCAGCATTCAGTTGTATCAGAAGTTCAATCTATATATAAGGGAGGGGTAGACAGACCACAGACAGACCCACCTCACCATACTATTCTGAACGTAAAGGATTAAAGCAACTTCGCACACACTAATTACGGTGCAAAAACATGAGGGATAACGTTCTCTGTTTGTAAAGACAAAACCTTTAATACCCCTCGAACCAATTCAAAAACCTTTATGGAATTTTTAAAAAAAATCGAAGAAAAATGGCAGAAGCGCTGGGAAGACGCAAGAATTTTTGAGGCAGACCCGGACCCTAAAAAACCAAAATATTTTATAACCGTAGCCTATCCGTACCCCAACTCGCCACAGCATATCGGACACGCAAGAACGTACACCATGGCTGACATGCACGCCCGATACATGCGCATGCGCGGCTACAACGTGTTATTACCAATGGCATTTCATTATACCGGCACACCAGTCTTAGCCATGTCCAAACGCCTAGCAGACAACGACACGGACCTAATCAACGACTTCATCAATGTCTACAAGATCTCCAAAGAAAAGCTAACAGAATTCACCGACCCCCTTGTCATGGCACGCTACTTTCATCAAGAAATCAAAGAAGGAATGAAGAAGATAGGATACTCCATCGATTGGAGACGCGAATTCACCACAATAGACCCCCACTACAACCGCTTTATAGAATGGCAATTCCAAAAACTCCGCCAAGCCGGATACATAAAACGCGGAAGTCACCCAGTAGGCTGGTGTCCAAAAGACGGAAACCCAGTCGGCCAACACGACACAGTCGGAGACGTAGAACCAGAAATAGGTGAATTCACAGTAATAAAATTCAAACATGAAGACTGGATTTTCCCAACAGCCACCCTGCGCCCAGAAACGATATTCGGCGTGACAAACATTTGGCTAAATCCCAAAGCCAGATACGTCAAAGCCATCGTGGATGGTGAGCAGTGGATAGTCAGCCAAGAAAGCGCTGAGAAACTAATCTACCTAAACCGAAAGGTCACGATCTTGGAAACCTTTGATGGCAAAGAGTACATAGGAAAGTATGTCGAAAATCCTGCAACGAACAACAACATTCCCATACTGCCAGCCGACTTCGTTGATCCAAAAAACGCAACAGGCGTAGTCATGTCAGTCCCTGGCCACGCCCCATACGATTATGTTGCTCTAGAAAACCTTAGAAAAGCACCGTCCCAACTGAAAGAGTATGGAGTAATGCCTGAAGCCATAGCAGCTGTGAAACCGATCTCCCTGATCGAAGTTCCAGGATACTCAGACATCCCAGCAGGTGACGTAGTGAAAAGAATGAGCATCCAAGATCAGACCGACCCAAAATTGGAGGATGCAACAAAAGAAGTTTACAGACATGAGTTTCACAACGGCAAGATGAAAGTAAACACGGGCAAATACTTTGGCTTATCGGTGGCTGAAGCAAAAGACAAGGTGAAGCTGGATCTGATCCAAGAAGGTAAAGCCACAACCATGTACGAACTGTTAAACAGGCCAGTTCTCTGCCGCTGCGGAACAGAGTGCATTGTAAAAATCTTCGAAGACCAATGGTTTATTGACTACGGAAAGCCAGAATGGAAAACACTAGCCCACAAAAACCTAGACAGAATGGAAATACTGCCAGGAGAACTTTGCTCAGAGTTCAACTATGTCATAGACTGGTTGCATGAAAAAGCATGTGCGAGAAAGTCCGGCATGGGAACCAAGCTTCCCTGGGATAAAGAGTGGATCATCGAATCACTCTCGGACTCAACTATTTACATGGCCTACTACACCATAATCAGACACATCAAAGAACACAAGATCCAGCTAACTCAGCTAACGGATGACATCTTTGATTACGTCTTCTTGGGAATTGGAAAACCCGATGAAATAGCCAAGAAAGTCAATCTTGATGCCAAAATCCTGGAGCAGATGCACAACGAATTCTGCTACTTTTATCCTCTGGACAGCCGACACTCAGGACGCGACCTAGTGCCAAACCACTTAACATTCATGATATTCAATCACACTGCAATATTTCCTGAAGAGTTGTGGCCACGTCAGATTGTCATTAACGGTAGTGTAATGATGAAGGGGGCAAAGATGAGCAAATCCTTCGGAAACATAATTCCACTACGAGAAGCCCTAACCAAATTTGGAGCAGACCCGTTGAGGCTAAGTGTTCTAGCAACAGCTGAACTGTTACAAGATGCCGAATTCAGCCCAACAATAGCAAAATCTATGCGCGATAGACTAGAATACCTCTGGAAATTCGCCTCTGAGCACGCCAAAACCCAAACAAGAAAGAAGATCCAAGAAAACTCATTGACAGCAATAGACAAGTGGATGCTGAGTCGCCTACAAGAACACATCAGAAAGGCAACTGAAGCCATGGGGAAACTAGCCGTGCGCAAAGCGATACACAGCGTCTTGTACGAGTTAGACCAAGACTTCCAATGGTACCAAAAACGCATAGCAAGCCAGAAACGAAAGGCAAAGAGAAAAGACACCATAACCCACGTATTCAAAGAAGTAATAGACACTCAAGTGCGAATGCTAGCCCCTGTTGCTCCCCACATGTGCGAGGAACTGTGGGAGATGATGGGCGGAAAAGGTTTCGTTTCGGTTAGCTCTTGGCCTGCACCAGACGAATCAAAACTGGATGTCAGAGCTGAGGAAAACGAGGCATTGATCATCGGCGTCATGGAAGACACGATGAACATCATAAAGGCAACTGGGATGGTGCCAAAGAAAATATGCTACTATACTGCCGCTCCATGGAAATGGAAAGTATACCTTCAAATGCTAGAAAAGCTAAAGCGCGGAGAAGTAAAGCTAAACGAACTCATGAAGGAAATAAGCACACAAGAGGACTTAAAAAAGAACCTTAAGGAAATCGCAAAATTCGCCTCAAAAATGGTAACGGAAGTAGGCAGAGTGCCGGAAAAAAGAAGAGAGAACCTCTTAAAAATCAAAGAGTTCAACGAAAGAGAAGTAATGGAGCACGCGAGAGACTTTCTTAAAGAGAGATTTAAAGCCCAAGTCGAAGTCTACAGTGAAGAAGACAAAGAACGCTACGACCCACTGCAAAGAGCTGCAGTGACTATACCCTGTAGGCCGGCAATCTATATCGAATAAAGACAGGTCACAAGAATCTATACAGCGAATTCAGCGTGCGAGTATTAACCTTGATGTGGTAGTTTCTTCGGCCACTACTTGTTGTCGTAACGTAGAAGTCTCTCTCTTCAGAAAGCCTGCTTCCGTATAACATAGCTAAAACCGTCCGACAAACATTCACTGTAGTTAACTTCTCGCTCCTAACCTTCTTCTCGATCTCTTCCTGCAAAACGCGAGGGTTAATCGTATAAATAATCTCTGAATTCTGTCCCGCTTTACTATAATGCGTCTCCATCTCTTTCAAAAGGAAATCAACAATGTCATAATATGGCGACCTACGGTTCCTTATGAGGAAAACGTAGTTTACTAGAGGGATAGGAATATCACTGGTGCGAAGCTCAGACACCTTTATCCCCTCTATAATTAAAAAGCCAATTGATACTTAAAAAGTTTAAGCAAACCCTCTCCTACAACCATGGACTTCATTTTCCACCGTCAGCAAAAACATCGACAGATAAAACTATATTCCACACTATTTATATCAAATCTTGCGGGTCCGTGGCGCAGCTTGGACAAACGTAAGCCAAAAAGCGCGTCGGCCTTCTATAACTAATGCTGAGGAAAGCCGGAGATCCTGGGTTCAAATCCCAGCGGACCCGCTATTCGTAATTTCGGATTTTGAGTATGCTTTTGGTTTCATTTTGTTCAAAGTGTTATAAGGCAGAATTTTAGGTTCGCCATAGGCTTTTCGCGAGAGAAATTTTATGAACAAAGACTTAGTATCAGTAAGAGGGCCCATGAACAATCGAATATGCTGGCTAAAAGCAGTTACATTAGGATTAACTATGTTAGTAGTTTTTAATTCGTGTGGCGCACCTTTGGGTGTAGCGGTCAAAGCTTTGGGCCGATCTAATTTACCTCTAATCAATTTGACCCAAATCACTAACATGAGGGTTGTATTTCTCGGAGTGCCTTCAGATTATGTTGACGAAAACAGCTTTTTATCAAGAATTCCTGGAAGCATTGATCAGTTTGCTCATCCAAATAACATTACATGGAATCTTAATGTGTCTGTTGTTTTTCATGAATTCCCAATGGATGTCATGAACTCTTTAATTGACAATGCATATCATTCTGAAGGAACTGCTTATTACAACATAACTCTTCTAGACAAACTGTTGTCGCAGCTTGAGTATTTAGCCATCCCAAGGCATGGAAACTTGGTCGTATTTATGTGGATTCCAGACAATGGAGTTAATCATTCATGGTTCTATGTTCAAGAAAGGCCCGATCTCTTCCTTGGCAGAACTGATTTTTTCGATGGCACACCATCTAGGTATTGGGCGTTTCCTCCATACTTTGGAGGACCGCGTAGAGTACTATACTTTGACCTAAGCGATGTGACGGAAAGGACTCCGATGAAAACTGTGGTTGCAGACACTGCCATTAGATTGTTCAATAATGGTCTCGTTAATATGTTCGTTAATTTGTTGGGGGCATCAGATTCACGAATGATTGCAGCTGATATGCAGAGATATGAAAATTATGTGGTGAAAATTTTGTGGCTAAACGGAACGGACGACCAATTAGACCTTGAACGAATCGAGAAAGCGTTTGAGGATTTATTGCCGTGGACCAACTGGACCATAACGGCGCCGGCTAGACCTATGGATGATGAGCTGAACAATCTTATCGGAAGTCGCACAGTAGAATTATCCAAGCCTCTAAATTATTCGTTCTCATTGGCCAACGGAAGTAGATTCGTCATCCAAGCAAATAAGAATGTAATGTGGGAAGTTTGGAAAGACTCAGGTGAATACGACCCTATTAATCAGTATTTGTTCGAACATGTGAAGGACTACTTTAACTTGACAGACTTAGAAGACAAATCTGTAATCCCGGTTGTGTTCTTGCAATTAAGAAACGATACCGCCATCGGTGGAGTCGCGGGAATCGGTCCGGGCGTTTCTTGGTTTCCCTACAATCTTATAATCATAGGGTATCAAGGTAGCTCAGTCAACGCCATGGGAGAGAGTGGCCAAATACTCTTAACCCATCAGCTAAGGCACGAGATGGGACATTGGGTAAGCCTCTCACACTATTCTACACGTATTGAATCAGAGTATCCGAAAGTCATCTGCTCCATGAGAACTCTCACTAACCAATTCTGCACCTTCTGTAAAGATGCCAGAGCTAGAATGAGTTTCATATCATATTACCAAGCAATTACTGAACTTCATTCAAATTCAAGCGACTTACTAGACAGATATGGGAACCAAGAATCGCTGAACTTAATCATAAATGAGTTGAACAACTCGCTTCAACTCTTCTACGATTGGGAATATGCGGAATCTGTAAGAACTGTAGCAGAGATCTATCATGAGCTTGAAGACATCACAAATGAAGCAAGACATCGGAGTTTTATGTATACACGTGTTATCCCAATTGCAATAACACTGGTAGCCGTTTCGCTCGTATCAACAGTTATAGTTTTCGAAATAAGAACACGAAGGAAGATGAAGCGATCAATGAGAAATACGCAATATAGCACCAAGAATGCAAATCTGAAACTCTGCCAACTTATTTAAATTATTAAAATCTCAAACGTTGGTTATAAATGCTTGAGATGGGGAATTTAAACGGGGATTTGAATCTATGCGGACCCGCCACCTTACAATCATCAGCCACTTTGTCCAATACTCGCTCTTCTACAATGTCTTCGCCTATCTTGAAAGTTTCAGGCTCTTGTATCTTCAGTATGGCTTTTAAGGCTTTAGAATCAAGTTCGCTTACAAGGTTAAGTATTTCTTTTTTGGCTGTTTCAAGATGTTTTCGAAGTGCTTCTTCGTTTTTGTGCATGACGCCTGCTAGAGGGCATATATCTTCCATTTTTAGATACCATTCAATTCTCTGGGATTTGACGTTTATGTCAAATGTTACTGGACCTGCTACGCAAGTTTCAGGCTTAACTGGGTGAATCCGACATCTTCTCGTCTCCTTATCATAGAATATGCAGTATCCTTCTGCGTCTTCGTTTGGAAAAATGTACGCCGTTTGGGCAAACAAGTCTTCAACAGGAATTCTTTGCTTTTCTAAATGCGTTTCTATAATCTTTTTGCGCTTAAGGGTAATAGGGGGCCTTGCGTTCTGGCAACAACTTATTTTACATTGACCGCAGATGTCGAAGAAATTGTTCTGCCTTTCTCTCTCGATCGTCATTGGAGTTCCTCACTGTTTTTCAGAAATAGGGTTGGTTATCCGTAAGACTCTTTATAAGTCTTGAGTAAATGTTGATCAATGCCTCGCGGAAATCTGTTTTCTGAGCCTTCCTCTGAACTCTTTCCCGTATGATCTCGGAGAGGTTTCCGCATTCCATTCTTTTCTGTACTATTGGAAGATATTCCTTCTCTTCTTTGGTCGCGTTTTCCCAAGCGATCCTGAAAAGGTGTTGGCAGACTTGTAGAGCAGTTGACCCGTGTGAACACGAAACTCCTGCACCCAACCCGCTTTTTACAGTTGAATTGAAGTCTTTGACTAGAATTTCGTGAGGTGAAAGGTCGGCCGTATCACGCATCAATCCTCTTAGCAATGCTACCACGAAACAAGCCAATGCCACATCGGATTTGATGCATTCCTGCTCATCCATCACTCTTATTTCAACAGCTTTTCTTTCAAATCGAAAAATAACGCCTCGCGAGTTGACCCAATCTTTGTAAAGAAGATGCTCCTTAACGCCTGCATTGGCTAAGTCTGAAGAGTATTTTCCAATAATCTCCTTTTCATACTGCTCGAAAGAAGAGATGTACTCTGGAATGACGTCTCCAGTTATCGATGGCACTTCTTTCTGGTTTAGCATGTAGAAATACAACCTGTTGTCAACGTTTTCTCCGAGCTTTCCTTCATAAATGGGCGATGAAGCGGAAATTGCAGGCAAATAAGCGCATATGTTTGCAAGTAGATTATTCAGTAAGACGCCATTCTCTTCCTTGGAATATGGAAGATTCAGTTGAAAACTTTGAATGTTGAGCCACCCGTGTCTTTTAAGGTTGAACACTTTGCCGTAAGCCTCGTAAATCTGCCGATGATAATGCGGCCACACTCCAGTCTCTTCAAGCTTTAGCAGCGGATGCATTCCTGTCCCAAGAAGGTGTAGCGTATATTTACTTTCTAGAAAATCAAGGACTCTTGAAACCGCCATATGCATTGTCTCATCAAAGTTTTCAGGCGATTTGAAAGGTGTATTGGGTCTAATCTCCATCACGTGCAACTGCAATTCCTTCCCGAAAGTAAAAAGAGGTTGTTCTACGATGTTGGCAACTCGGCCACGAAAATCCTTTATAACTTTGTCCATGATAGGTAATGCTTTCAATTCATCGTCGACTAGCGAAAACTCGTGTTCTGGACCTAAGGCTTCGAGAGGCTTATACGTGTTTGTTCCTCTTTCGTAATAGATTTTGTCTGGAATTTGAATATAAATGTACAGTTAGTTTTAAATATGACCGCAGCAATACCGAGCATTCAATCATCTGGTGTCACATGCGTGTTGGTCGTATCAAACATCGACCTAACAACAAACCTGCCCACGACTAAGCCGTCAAAGTTCCTTGAATCATCAATCAAAGATTTTACTCTCAACATCAACAACGATTATCGGTATCTCAAAACAGGGTATTATGTTTCTTTACACGCGGAAATTTTGGGCAACTTGGTAATTCCCTCAAGCGAAAACATAATCGACGCTTACAGGATACCCATCCTTCTGCTTAGGGCCTCAAGAGCTGGAATCCCAACTCCACCCTATCTAGTAACTGATTCAGTAAGAAGGATAGCTTCTGAGTTCAGTTTTCCAGTAGTTGTTTTTGCTGTCAACCCATTCGCATATAATGGTTTCAAAGTTGCAAGAAATAGAAGTGCACTTTACAGAGCTGTTAAAAGTCTGGGCATGAACTACAAGTTTGCTGTTTGTGTGCAACCTCTAAAGGGTGAAATGATTTCGTTCAAATCTGTCTTTGGAAAATGTAAGATGGAAGAGAATGTCAGAAGCATCTCTGAAAAGGTTTTCCAAGTATTCAAAATTCCAATCTGCAAATTACATGTCCAACTAGTTGACAGAGAAGCCTATCTATGCGGGCTTCAACCACTAAGTAAGGAAGAGATTCTCCCAAATGATATTGAAATGATTTCAGAAGAAGTATCTCAGATTTCTAAAAATGGTGAAATTCTTATTGGCTAGGATAGCCTGTTTTGTCGAGAAATACAATTTCACAGATCCAAAGGAAGCTAGAGCATTGCAGAATTTCAAGACAGCGGCAGAACAAATGGGCCACGGATTCAACTTCTTATTTAGAGAGAATCTTTTGGACATTCCTAAATATGATGCTGTCTTTATTAGAGCGACAACTGATCCACTTTACACTGCATACATAATCTCCAGAACAGCTTGGGAACATGGGTTAAGCGTGATCGACGATCCCAAATCAATACAGATTTGCGGAAACAAGATCCACCTCTATGCTCTTTTTGAAAAGTACAACATCCCACACATTCCAACACTCTTCTTAAACAAGGACGAACTACACCACAAAAGAATCTTAGAAATCTTCAAAATCTTCGGAAGACCAGTCGTAGTAAAAGCACCTTATACAAGCTTCTCAAAGTATGTCGAAAAAGTCGCCTGCGAAACAAGTTTCCGCGAGGTTGCCAAAAGATTTTTCAGAAAATCTGATTCTTTGGCTATCCAGAAGTTTGTGCCCACGGCCTTCGACTGGAGAGTCGGAGTCTTAAACAACGAGGTTCTATACGTCTGCAAGTACATGGTCCCAAAAGGCAGATGGAAACACGGCGTCAAACGAAGAGGCAAACCCAGCTTCATCTGGGGCAGAACAATCACTCTCAAAAGAGAAAATGCACCAGTGAAATTGAAAGAGACGGCTTTGAAAGCGTGCCAAGTCGTTGGACACGGACTTTATGGAGTGGACATAAAAGAAGTCGGTGGCAACTACCTTGTAGTGGAGGTCAACGACAACCCGAGCATTTATGCAGGACACGAAGACTTAAGAAACAAAGACCTATATGGGAAAATCATAGAATACCTAGTTGACTAACCTGATATCGTGTTATTCGCTCTTAATCCAAAGTTTGAAAATCATTCGATCGAGCCTAAATTTCAACGCCCCTGAACCTTAAAAGTCCGTGCAGAGTTTTAGCCTTAATTAGCGCTGTGCGAATTAGCATTTCATAGGAGTTAAGCCTTATATCGATTGGCGTTGTTGTCTCAAGAAAGTGAAGCTAATGGTTCTAGGAGACATCCTCAGGCGAGAGTTCTCGTTCATTTCAGGCAACTATCGAATTCTTCTAATTAGTTGGGTCATAATGGATCTTGCCATGGAAATGCCTGCGCCTAACTATCAACTTTATGTCCAAGATGTCCTAGGCGGAAAGGATTTCCCACTAGCTTTGGGAATCATAGGATTCGCCAACTTTTTTGCAATGGCAGTTGTTGCATTTCCAGGAGGTTACCTTGCAGACAAATACGGACGACGTTGGCTTATCACCACTATGACGTTTGCGATGGCCTTATCCTTTCTTTTCTTTGCATTTGCACCAACATGGCACTTCATCTTAATAGGGACAATTGTACATAGCCTCTGCCTGATCTATCAACCTGCACTTTTTGCGATGGTCCAAGATTCACTTCCTCCAGAGCGCAGAGGAATGGGATCTTCAATTATACAGCTTATCCACGGCACCTTCAACACTCCAGGGCCTATAATCGCAGGTTTTCTTTTGCTGCAGTTTGGACTGGAATGGAGCATGAGAATCATCTACTTGACCATGACAGCGCTCTATCTCATTGCAGCAGCGTGGCGGTTAAGACTGAAGGAAACGATAATGAACGCTGAACCTATACGGTTTGGATATCTTTTCTCCTCATATCCGAAGGCTATCAAGGAGAGTTTCAATGTGTGGCAGGTTGTGCCACGGTCAATGCTGTGGCTGTTTATAGTTCAGATTCTTACGATGTTCGGTAGTGCACTTACAAATGTAATCAACACGGTATACGCGGTAAATCAGCTTGGAATACCGAAGGAACAATGGTGGCTCACCTTCGTGCCACTATTGATAACTATGATCTTGGCATCTATCCCTATCGGCAAGATGGTTGACAGGATAGGACCGAAAATTCCGATGGCTTTGGGACCCTTGACACTCGCTTCGGCGCTGTTGTTATTTGTCAACGGCAACCTTTTAACCATAATGATCTCGATGTGCCTGATTGGGATGGTTCACTTGTTCGTGATGTCGTCCGCTATGGCTCTTTCCGCAAGTCTCGTAGAACCGCAAAACAGAGGCAAAGTAAGAGGATTCATTAACTTCATGGGCTACATATTCACGGGCATCGGTATGCTGCTGGGCAACTATTTCTACAACTTAGTTCCTCAGTTACCATTCTATGTTACAATCGGACTAACCGTGCCATTGTTCCTCATAATATTGTTCCGTGTGCATGAACCCCAGAAGCAATCGAGTGCGTAGATTTTTGTTTTGGAATCTAAGCGCAAACTTGCTTGAAGACCAAGCAAGACATAATAATAGTGAAACATCGATTAGCAGTTTGTAGAGAAACCCTGAGCCGATCTGGTTCGACAGCTATTTATCCTAACATTGATACTTCTTATATGACCAAGGAGGGAGAATCATTGCTAAGAGATACTATCGAAGATTACGATCTCTCCAAACCTCTGTCTGTTGATGAACTTGTCTCGCAAATGGGAAAAGCTTGGGGTTTTACAGCAGGTAAGTTGGCTTTAGGTGTCAGAATCTTGGAGGATATGATCAGAGACAAGAAATGCGTCAAGTTTCTATCCTTCACTGGAAACCTTGTGGCTACAGGAGCCAGAGGCGCTCTAAAAGAGCTAGTGAAACGTAAGCTTGTTGACGTGATTATTACAACTTGTGGAACGCTTGACCATGACATTGCCAGAAGTTGGAAAAACTACTACGAAGGCTCGTTTGTAATGAACGATGCTAAACTTCGTGAAAGGAACATAAACCGCCTCGGAAATGTTCTGGTTCCAGACGAGAGTTATGGTTTAATAATCGAGCAGAAGATGCAGACACTATTAAAGAGTCTATGGAAAGAGGAAGTGAAAGAAGTCTCAAGTAGCCACTTATGTAAGGAGATTGGAGAGCGTATATGCAACGAAAGCTCAATCCTCTACTGGGCAGCCAAAAACAAAATACCTATTTATGTGCCCGGTGTTACAGATGGGGCTGTTGGATACCAGTTATGGCTTTTTTCACAAGACCATAAATTCAAGGTCAATTTGCTGAAGGATTCTGGAGAACTTAATGATGTAGTTTTCATAGCGCAGAAAACTGGTGCATTGATAGTTGGGGGTGGTATATCAAAACATCACACTCTATGGTGGAATCAGTTCAGAGAAGGACTAAACTATGCGGTATACGTTAGTACCGCTGTGGAATGGGATGGAAGCCTCTCTGGTGCAAGACCGAGAGAAGCGGTTTCATGGGGGAAGATAAATGAAAAGGCAGAACGCGTCATGATTGAAGGCGACGCTTCTCTTATATTGCCAATCATGGTGAGCGCGCTCATAACTAGATTAGAACAATCATGAGAAGATTCGTTATATGCCTAGACTTAACTAGACAAGGCGTATCCTTTGTTGTTTCAATTTAGCCTACATTCCAGTCCGGTTCAAACTTCCACCAGTCTGGTCCAATTTTCTCTTTTTGCACTCCTGCCTTCAGTAGATGTCGTTTTAGTCCTCTGCATATTTCTTCGAGCAGCATGCGTTTAGCTTTCAATTCTGTTGGCCTCAGTTTTGCAATACACATAAGTTCTCTGATCTTCGGCAGCAGCTTCTGACCCAACCTTAGCTTGCTTAAGTCGTGGAACAACCATTTCTCTATAGGAATAAACTGATTTTCAATCAAAAACAAAATTTCGGATACTTCCTTTACTGATGAGTATATATGAAAGGCAGCCGTTTCAAATTCACGCCTTTCTATAGAAGTTTCGATTATGTTTAGATAGTAGCTTAGCCAGTAAAAATGCAGGAAAAGCTTCTTTTGCCTGATCTTTTTGGGATATGGTCTTATGTTTTCTAACAACCTTAGTATTGAGCCTTCTCTATCGAATAGTGTTTTGGCTTTGCCAAGCGACCAAAGCGTTCCATCATTTTTCCAATCAGTTATCTCTTTTTCCAGTTCAGACAAAGAGTGCCAATCGATGCAGATTTCAACACCTTTTTCAACATAGGTCTCATTGTAACCTTTTCCCGCAGACTTTCTTCTAGCAACAGCTTCGGGAGATACAAAGACGAGTATGTCGATATCTGCGTGCTTATCTGTGAACCCTATGTTGGTTGAACCAACCATTACAGCACCATCTATTTCGGGGTTTTGTTTTACATAGCCTTTAATGAACTCTCGTGCGATGTTTAAACGCTTTTTCAAATGCTTGTTTTCTTGAATATTCAAGGTGATACCCTATACCTTATTTTACCATCGAATACATAAATGAAGATTTTTCGGTGGCAACCATACTCTCAGCGACATCGACCGTATTCCTCGTCTTGGTCAAGCAACCCAGAAACGAAATCAACCCTTGACAATGCAACATCTCAATTTATAAGAAAACTATTAGAGCAAAAATCCAGATAGTAAGCTCGCGGTTGCTGCGCATGCCCGATGACGAAATCGCGATCTATTTGCTGAGTTTGGCCACATTTGTTACTTTTCTTAGCGCACACCTGATCACACCAATCGTGCCTATCTTAGCAGACAAACTTGGCGCTCAAGACCTGAGCATAGCCTCAGTATCTGGAATATACATAGTTCTCTTAGCTCTGTTTCAGATTTTTACAGGAACTCTAGCAGATCGATTTGGAAAGCGCAAGACCATTGCACTGGGAGCCTTTCTTGCAGCTTCATCATCGATCTTATGCGTCTTGGCACAAAGTTGGGATCAGTTGCTTATTTTAAGAGCATTTAGCGGAGTTGCCGACGCCATTGTTGGTCCAGCGTTATTGGCTTTGGTGGCGGAGATCAGCGGAAAACAAAAAGGTAAAGCCATGGGTATATTCAGAAGCAGCCAAGGTCTAGCCTTCATAATAGGGCCAATGATTGGCGGAACTATAGCGCACTTCTTATCTATTTATGCTCCTTTTTTCACTGACTTTGGTCTAACACTCTTAGGAATCTCGCTATTTCTTTTCCTAGTTCCAGAAGTTAGGAGAAAGAGAGAGAAGGTAACTCATCCTCTAGAAATGTTGAAATTCATGAGGCGGGACTTAACCCTGATGAAAATAGCCTCGCTTGGCTTTACAGAAACTTTTGCTTTTGCTTCACTGTGTGCGTTTGTTCCAGCTTTAGCCATCAAACTTGGAATGTCCACAGTGGAGATAGCCACATTCTTTACAGCAGAAGCAGCTGTGTTTACTGTCACGACCATAGTTATAGGCACATTGTCAGATAAAATTGGCAGAAAACCCATGATGATTCTAGGATTAACATTCAGTTCCGCAAGCCTCATCTCTTTCTTCTTTGCCCAAGAATATTGGCTGATCTTGTTGCTGATGGCCTTGTATGCATTTGGCAGCTCCTCCGTCTATATTATGAGTTCAACTATGGCAGCAGATATACTTCCAGAAGAAAATAAGGCCATGCTCTTTGGTGCTTTTGACGCTGTCATGGACCTGGGTTTGGTTGTGGGTCCGTCGTTTTGCTTCCTATTTCTAGCGGTTTCAGGGTGGTCAATCAACTACTCATTTATTTTGATGGCTATTCCCTCAATAATGGCGTTAAGCCTAATATTTAGAGTAAAGGAAACAAAACAATAAGTGTATTTCAGTAGTTCCATTGCCAAGCTTAGACATAAAGCATGTGCAGGAAGAAAACCAAAGGAATAAAGTGCAGCGTGACAATAGGAATAAAATCTGAAAGTTGGAAAGGTGAAGACGGTTGACTATTTCACGGAAACAACTAGCCAAAATGATAGACTCGACACTTGTCAAAGCCACCGTCACCACCGAGGAAATTCGGAAATTGTGCAGAGATGCCGTTCAAAATGGGTTTGGGTGTGTGATGGTAAATCCAGTTTATGTAAAACTCGCGGCGACCCTCTTGGAAAGCTCGAGTGTTAGAGTCGGCTCTACAGTAGGTTTCCCCTTCGGCACTTCACTACTGGAAACGAAGGCTCTAGAGGCCTTCAGAGCCGTAGAGGAAGGCGCAGAAGAATTGGACATGGTCATCAATCTAGGTGCGCTGAAGTCAGGCGATCACAATGTTGTGAAGCAAGACATAGAAGCCGTTGTAGATATCAAGCGTTTGTCAAAAGAAATAATCGTCAAAGTCATCGTTGAAACTGCCTACTTGACAAGAAACGAGAAAATGATTGCCTGCAAGCTTGCTAAAGAGGCAAAAGCAGATTTTGTGAAAACCTCAACTGGCTTGTTTGGCAAAGGAGCAACGGTTGAAGATGTTAGGTTGATGAGACATGTAGTAGGCAGAGACATGGGAGTTAAAGCAGCAGGTGGTATAAGAACATTTGCTGATGCTGTTGCAATGATTGAAGCTGGCGCAAACAGGATAGGGACAAGCACAGCCACTGCAATAATAAAAGACGCCCCAGTGTGAAATCTCAATGCTAAATCGCAAATTCCAAGCAAATTCAGCCTATATTTAGAAACACCGATGAAAACGATGCAACTGATGAAGCCAAACAGATGGACGAGCTTGCCGCTCTTCTTGCTCTACATTCTTTCAGGCGCTACTATGCCAATTAGATTGAGTGCATTTCGAAGCACTAGTTTCACTGCTGTGGTCAAAGCAAGTCTAGCATCGCTCAGCCCTTTCGGTTCAGCCCTTATCACAGGATACTCATTGTAGAAAGTGTTAAACTTGTCAGCCAGCGAATTTGCAAAATCGGCAATCTGGTTAGGCTTCAGGAACTCTGCAGCCTCAATGAACGTGTCTGGGAAACTGGCTAACGCCAGAATTATTTCATGTTCCAATCTTTCGCGCAGTAGCTCATAAGCTGGTTCTTCGGGTTTTCTGGCGGCTTTCCGTAGAATGCTGCATGCTCTAGCATGGGTATATTGAATGTAAGGTGCACTGTTCTTTTCGAAATTCAGCACTCTGTCCCATGTGAAGACAACAGGCTTTGAAGAATCGACTTCAATAAGCGCATATCGCACCGCCCCTATACCAACAAAGCCTGCAATTTCTTGCTTTTCTTTCTCTGAAAGTTGCGGTGAACGTTTCGAAACTTCCTCGTAAGCTCGCTTAACTGCCTCATCCATGACTTCGTCGAACGTTATGTAACGTCCCATGCGGCTTGCCATTCTATAGCCTGGAAGAGATACAAGATTGTAAGCGAAGTGCTGCAGATTGTCCGCATATTCTGCATAACCTAGAGAGTACAAGGCTATTCTCAGTTGCAGTTGCGCCAGCGTCTGCTCCATCCCTATAACGTTAATGAGCTTGTCCGCTCTTCCAAACTTCCAAAGAGTGTAGGCGATATCCCTTGTTGTATAAAGTGTCGTGCCATCTGCACGCACAAGTGTCAAAGGAGAAACTTCATAATCTTCTCCCAAACCTAGCCTTTTCCTCAAGTTAAGTTCTCTCACTACTTTAACAGCATCAAATTCCAGAACCCCGCCTGGAGTAGAGACATATGGCGTTGCCTTCAGTTTCTGAAGAACCTCCCCAACTTGGTTGCCCCACACAAAATCGCTCTCCCAATCCCAAGAATCGTAGAAAACTTCCGCACGAGCCAGTGTCTCCCTATAGCCTTGTAGGCATACTTCACTAACCTCTCTTACGAGCTTCTTAGCCTCGTCAGCTCCTGATTCGTAAGCTTGGTTTAGCTTGTTAACCTCTCTTTCGGGGTCTTCATCCTCCCCTATTTTCTCCAACAGTTCCTCGAAAAATTCGGGGTGTTTCTCTTTCAGCTCAACAGCAACGGACATCCAATCGTCGAGTTCCCTATTGATCCTGATGACTTCCTCGTCTGCCCCAACCTCTTTTGCATGACCACGTTCCCTTTTTAGACGATTAAGTTCCACTAAGCAACTTGTAATCGTGTAGACTTTGCCAAGGAAATGGTCTGGCTTGCTATCAGGTTTTGGCTTGCCTAGTTTTTCATATCCATAGGCAAGTACGGCTGTTTGGCGACCAACGTCATCAATGTAATAGTGGCGGAACACTTTGTGTCCTCTGGATCCAAGAATGCGAGCAATGGAATCACCAAGCATAGGGTTTCTAGCTGTTCCAATGTGTATCGGGTGAGCTGGGTTTGCACTAGTGTGCTCTACAATAATTCTCAAAGGGTTTTCAGCTTTAACGAAGCCATACTCGGCGTCCAGTTGCATAGCCGAATCGATTGTTAAGGCTGAAAATTTCGGAAAATCCACATAAAAGTTTACGTAGCCTCCGCCAGCAGGAACAACACGTTCTATCAAACTAAACCTTGACTTGTCCATAGTCCCAACTAAACCTTCAGCCAAAGCAAGAGGTTTCTCCCCAACCTGTTTAGCAAATTCAAAACATAATGAAGATGCTAGCTGCCCAAACTCCGACGACGGCGGCTTCTCAAGCATTAAACCAGCAACCTGCACGTCTGGAAAACACTTCTTTAAAGCGTCTCCTAAGATATTCTCACATTGTGAACGGAATACAGCGAAGGGGTTCTCGGAAACCATTAATGTGTTTCTCCGTTTCTTCGCAAATCCTCTAAAACTTTAAGAGGCGAGGTTATATTTTAATCTGAAACTATCGCTTTACCCAACCAAGGAAGTAAGCCATTGTGAAGTCAAAGATAATCTTTTCAGAAAAATGCTTAGGCTACGGGTCTTTGCACATAGAAAGTCCAGAAAGAGTGAGAAGAGCCTACGAAATCCTAAAGGAAAAGGGATACGAGTTTTCAGAGCCTGAGCCAGCCTCAGAAGACGATTTGCTTAGAGTGCATGACGCAGAATATGTTTGGAATCTTAAGGAAAGCTTGATTGAAGATTTTGATACTCCAGCTTATGATAATATCTACGAATACGCGAGACTTGCTGCTGGAGGGGCGATCCTAGCGGCAAGAACCAAGGGATTTTCCATCATGCGACCACCAGGCCATCATGCTGGAAGAAACGGCACCGCATTGGGCGCGTATACTAGGGGGTTCTGTTATCTAAACAATATAGCAATAGCAGTCAAAAGTCTGGACAAGCCAACCTTAATCTTGGACATAGATGGGCATCATGGAAATGGAACACAAGAGATCTTCCTTGGAAACGAAAAAACACTGTATGTTTCACTGCATCGACACCCGCATTATCCTGGCACAGGCTACAATTCTGAGGCGAATTGTCTGAACTTTCCATTGTGGGCTGACTGCGGGGACAAGGTGTACCTAAAGACTCTCGACGAAGCCTTGCGAAAAGTTGACATGGGAAAAATCGACGTTGTGGCGGTCTCAGCAGGATTCGACACTCATATAGGAGATTTAGCCTCGCTTGGCATGACTGAAAAAGCTTACAGAGAAATAGGAAAACGCATATCGTTGTTGAACAAACCTGTTTTCTTCGTTCTAGAAGGTGGCTACTCTGGCGAAAACATAGGAAAAGACATAGACCAGCTAATAAAAGGACTAGAATCCTTAACATGAACATCTGCACATAGAAAAAGCTCGCAGGCTGATTTCAATGTCTTTTTCAGTTTTGAGAGGACTTCTTGGATACAAGCCTTATCATCTTAATTGTTCGATGAGTTCTTTGAAATTGTCCACCCATATAGTTACCGTGTCAACCCTTGGGATTCTCTTAAGCACTTCACCTATCAATGCTTTCCACGTTTTTTCACGACCTTTTGCCGCGTAAAGGTCCTCTATCTCCAAAGTACTTTCGTGCAAGTGCGAGATTACGAAGCCTACGATCTTGCTATTTTCTTCTGCGGCAAGGCATATTTCGGGAAAGCCCTTGAGATGCCACTCAGTGTGCTCCTTTACCTCATCAAGTTCTTGACTAGGAGATTGCTCAACAAGCAACTTTGAGATATGATCTAATTCCGAAAGCGTTATCTTCCTTATTTTCATGTTATCACCTCAAATCACTAGTTTTACATGTACGTATTATTCGTTGAGATTGACATCGTCAACCCTCAAGAATTTATTATCTGTTGCAGAACATTCAGTGGGAAGAATGTGACTTCAAAGATTGAACCTCTTGAACCGGTAACCGAGAAAGATAGACAGCTTATTCAACTACTTATCGAACAGCCTATTCTTACTAACGCCCAGATAGCTAGAAAGCTCGGGATATCTAGACAAGCCATAAGTGAACGAAGAAAAAGGCTTGAACGTGAAGGTATTATTCAACTGCATATCTTTTGGAACATAGTGCCCAAACTTAGGTTAACCAAGCATTTTGACATTATTGTGGGTGACGCTCGAGACAAGGAGGTGGAAGAGCTAACCGAATACCTAGTAAGCAATTGGAAAGCCTCTTTAGTTTGGCTCTCAGGTCAAAACATAGTTTCAGGTATTATCCTCACCGAGCGAGAAAATCTCTTCAGAAAAATCATTAGAGATGAGTTCTCATTCGTTAGAGACATCAAGCTTCAACCCGTGCGGTTCAAGAAATTCCTAGGTCAGCGAATCCGAGCAGAACCGAGAAACAGCCAAAATCTCGACGAAATTGCGAAAAAAGAAGCAATCAAGCTTTCAACAAAGAAGAGTATAGATGTTATTCTTTATTCGACAAATTCACAAAAAAACTCTATAAACCTTGTTGCGTTGAAAAATCGACGTTTTCACTTACACACTTCAATTACGTCGACCGATAAAATATTTGAAAATGCATATGTCCACATTATGTATGGTACCTATGAAATATTAAAAGAAATGATACATAGCAAAAGAAAAAGAAATTTGACTCGTAATCTAAAAATCATTTTCGCCAGAAACAATATCGAAGAACGTAAAATTAGACGTTTAATCAGATTGTCACAACACATATAGCCCTTGGAAGCGTTAATCTCTTTCTAATTTCATGAAAAGATAAATTGCTGAATCATAGAGAGGTTCAATAGAAATTGGAGGAGCTGTGTACTGGTTGAAAGAGCGAAAGTACTGTAGCTTCTGTGGGAAAGAATTGGTGTTAAAAACTCTTCATGACGGAAGCCATGAGAAATACTGTGAAAAATGCGATTATGTGTTTTTTCTTACACCATTCACATCGGTTATTGTTATGGTTACAAATGCCGACAAGGTGTTGTTAGTGAGAGCAGTTGACTGGAAACACCCTTATTGGGGTCTTGTTTCTGGCTACGTCAGACTTGGAGAAACCGCAGAGCAGGCAGCTATTCGAGAAGTCCATGAGGAAGTTGGCCTAAAAGTTTCAAATCTTGAATTTCTCAAAACCTTCGCTCTTGAGACTCGCGATCTTCTCATGATAGCATTCAAAGCGCAAACAGAAACCACTTCAATCACGAAATCGCAAGAGCTAGAAGATGCAAGATGGTTTGATCTAAGCCAAGCTCTACCTATGCGTTCAGAATCTGTATCGGGTCGCATTGTCCAGCATGTGTCTTCGAATGTGAAATTCTCGGAGTTGAAAGAACTAAAGAACCTGCAATACACCAGAAGAGAGTAGGCAAGCCGCTCCCCAACACAGTTCAGGCTTTTGAACGATGGCGGGTCCAGGTAGGTTTAATCCTCATCTAGATTCGCGATGATTGACATTCATGCATGATCTATTTGTGATGACACTAATGCGCGAATCTAGTGGTGGTCCTCTTACAAGAGTATGAATTGGGGTTTGTTCTGAACCGTAGAATTATATGGTTCTTTTGTCTTTTTGGCAGGTGATGACTAATGGATAAGAGGACTGGCAGAATTCTGTTGTTGGCGTCTTTAGTTGCTTTAACAACTTATGCAACCGCATACACCATTTCAGCTCATAGCGTAGCATCTCAGTGGGCGTGTGGAGGCAACACAGGTTATTGGTGTTGTATGGGAACCATCGATAACGCCACATTTTTTCCCTGGCCTAGAGGTCCATTGGGCGCCTGCGCAGAAGTTATTACTAAAATGGACCCTGCGGATGAGTTTATCTACCTGTACCTAATAAGAACATGGATGCTGATTGCTATCTGCATCTCGTCATGGATGCTTGTAGCCCTCTACTTTCTTAAGGCTATCTTGCCATTTTTCAACAAGAACCAATTAAGGCAACCATAAAACCAGACCTTACACCTAGCAAGAATATAGGAAACCCAAAAAATTGAAACGACAGCCAAAAAGGGAAAATACGGGCCCGCTGGGATTTGAACCCAGGATCTCCGGCTAACCACACCAGAGCCACTATATGACTACAGCTCCGCAGGCCAGCGTCCTAATCCATACTAGACTACGGGCCCACAAAGACAAATAGTAGTGAGAATAAAAAGAGTTTGTTAATTGCTGAGCCCCTAGTTCTTATTTAATGTTCTTTGCAGTGCGTCAATCACGTTCTGTTTTCCCATGGCCAGAATATAGGGGCCTAGTCTGGGTCCTTGCGGTACCCCCACGAGGATCGTGTACAGAGTTTTGAAGAAGTTTCCTGATTGCAGACCGTGTTTTTTGGCTGTGTTGAATATGGCGTTTTGGATTTTTTCAGCTTCGCCTTCAACCCTTAAAATTTCGATTAATTCCGTTACTGCGTTTTTCTCTTCGTTGGTCAGGCTTACTGTAGTCTCTTTTATCTCTTCAAAATCCTTTGTCCAATTATGCGCGTATCCAATCAGCTGTTTCATATGGTCATCTAGCTTTTGCTGGTTCCGCAAATAGCCATAACTGCGAAGCTTTTCAGTTATAAACTCCTCTTCACGGCCTTTTGGCGCCATCTTAGCCAAAAAAGTCAGAATATTGTATGGAACGTGAATGCTTGGCTTGGCAGGAGGCTTTAAAACCCAGCAATATTCGTACAGACCTTGAAGCTTAGTCAGTCCCTTCTTGTCAGTCAACGTTTTTCTTCCGAAGTACAAATCCTCCAAATAACCCATCTCGTTCATATAAGACGGTATATCCGTCACATCTAGGGCACGGGCTCCAACGAACCTTTTCAGCATCAACAACATGAGAGATTGAGGAGAACCATATTTAAGCCACGTTTGCGGAGTAAAGACTCTCCCAGCCGATTTCGAGAGCCTTTTGCCGCTTTTGTCCAAGAACAATTCGTACTTTGCATGGGACGGGGGTTCCCAATCGAATATGTCTCGGCATATGCGGTCGTTCACACGCACAGAGTCAGCAACTTCTTTTCCAAACGCCTCAAACCTTATGTCTAATGCCTTCCATCGAACCGCAAACTCGCCTTTCCAACCGAGCTTGCCCTCGCCTTTTCTGGGGTCGACCTCTCCTTTATGCCCACAACCCTCAAGCCAACGACCCTTAACCTCCATTCCCTCACATGAATAGAGAACTCTTCGCTCTTTTGGCAGAAATTCGTAAGCTTTGGTCGTGTATATGCGCCCGCAGTTCTCGCAGACAGCAAAATAAGGTAGAGCCTCGAGAAACTTCTCTTGCCCGACTTCTTCCTTGACTATCTCCCCTACTTTTTTTGCGTTCAAAAGTATTGTCTCAATCTCTTTGTTGAACGTGCCTTTTCGATAGATTTCGGTGGCAGATATGAACTTGTACTCTATTCCACATTTATCCATGGCTTCCATAAGGAGCAGGGTCATGTGCTCTCCATAGCTTTTGTGGCATTCGTAAGGATCTGGTATGTCTGTCACAGGCTGCCCTAGATGCGATTCCAAAGACTCTGGCAAACCAACGGGAACTTTCCTCAATCCGTCTTTATCGTCGGCAAATGCGATAAGCTCAGAATTGTAGCCTTGCTCTCTGAGAGCTAACGTGACAGCGAAGGACCTTGCCGCATCGCTCAAATTGCCTATGTGCGGAAAGCCAGAGGCAGCTATCCCCATTTCGGTTCTAATCAAATCCAAGCTTCTTCCCAGCTTCCGCTCCCTCTCGATTATCTTCGCGGCCATCTTGTCATACCATGTGCCACGACCTATAATCTTCCCGCTCATGCCATGCTTAACCTCTACCAGCATTAACTAGATTTCAGACAAAAAAATGTTTAGAAGATTAACAGTGCTATTTCCTTCTCAAAGCAGCGGCTATCGCTAAGACGCCAAGCACAAGCAATATCATAGACAATGAGTAAAGCCAGTTGACGCCTACTAAGAACCAAGCTCCACCAACCGCCAATAGTAACAAGCCCCACGCAAACGTGCTGAACGCCCCACGCTCATACTTCTGTGGATTTGAAGCTCTAATCCCGGCAAGCACCATCACCCAACAACCAAACAATGCAAGAATCAACGATGGAATCAACGGCCAATCGATTAGGCCTAGTGGCGTATAAAGGATTATGGCAACTACGAGGATCAAGAGAAAAATGCCTATTGAAAGTGGTTCGCTTCTCCTGCTTTCACCCATTTAGAGACCCCTATTTATTCGATTTTTTCACCGCATTCTGGACAGAACTTCGATGCTGAAGGGACCAATTTCCCACACTTCGAACATTTAATCGCCCCTGCTGCTGGCGGAGTCAGTTGTGATCCACATTCAGAGCAAAACTTCGAAGTAGCTGGAACCTTTGCACTGCATTTTGGGCAAATTACCAGAGCCGCGGCTGGTGCCTGCGCCGGTCCTGTAGGAGTCATCACTTGCGGAATAAGCACCATGCCTGTTCCTAAGCCTGCTCCAGGCGATTTTCCAAGCTCTTCTGCAGCCTTCTTCACGGTTTCCATTCGCAAAACTTCTTCAGGCGTAGCCCTGCCAGTTCTAAGCCAGAAGAGACGTTCGCGATATTCTGGAGTTGTGTCAATGCCTTCAAACCGCAAGTCTGTCAAGTCTAAGCCCAACCGATTAAAATAGTCCATGAGAGCGTTTTTCACAACCAGAGATGTTTCGTCAAGCCTTGTAAAGACTGTAATCAGATCATAATGCGAAAGTTCATCAATTATTTTCTCGTTTAGAAATCCTCTTAGGAAACTGTTGACATCTTCGGTAGTGTATGCTTTTTGTCCACCAACCACCTCGTTTACGAAGAGCTGTGCGTTCTCAATCTTGAACCAGAATGAACCATGTACCTGAAGGGGCGCGAGCTCTGTAGTTTGTGCACGTGTTCCATATTTTCCGGCGAAAACCTTCGTTGAGATGAAGATTACAGTCGCCTTAAAGGGTTTTTCCTTGTACCCAGCAATCCTTGTCAATATCCCAGTTATCAGAGGCAAGTTCAATGTTGTTAGCATGTGTCTTCCGGCTGCGAAAACATCGTAAGCTTTACCATCCCTGAAAAATACTGCGACCTCATACTCGTGCACTATCAGTTGGGCTCCCCATGTAATCTCTTCCTCGGGATATCGCCATAAAATGTCTTCTGCTGCTGGGTTTTTCCATTCTATGACTTGTGGCATTTTTAACTACCTCCTAATATTACCTCTTCCCTCTTATCAAAGGTTCCCTCAAAAGCTTCTATTGTGACGGTCAGAGTTTGGATTCGGTCCTTTGCTTTTTTGACATCTTGCTTCGCGATTTCTGATTTGAATGCTCCAACCTCTGTGACTATTTTCCCCACTTCATCAACCATTTGATTGTCGAAATCAATCATTCTGTCAAGGTTCTCCTCTTCAATCTTCACTATGTCGAAGAAGCCCGAGTACCCATAGGATGCATGATTCACCTTCTCTGCAACGCGGTCCATTTTCGCCACAAGACGATCCATATCAGTTAAGACCTCGAACATACGTCTGTCAGATAGTTTCTGAAAGATGTTTTTGAGGTCGTTTTTCGCTTCTGATAGTTTTCTATATAGGTGGTTCCGGATAAGCCTGTCAGATTCTCTTCGCAACTCTTTCTCTTTATAACCACGGAATCCTGGGATTTCTGCCAGAATTCGCTCGGAAAGGCGCATCTGTTTTCTTGCCTTTTCATAAGGCTCTTTTTTCTCGCTCAAATGTTAGTTCCTCACGCTTATTTTCCTTTTCATAAATGGCGTGTGGTTACTTTTAAAGTTTCGTCAAAAAATTCCAAACTCGGCTACGGGTATGTCTCCTTGTATAGGTGTTCCAGTTGCTCCATCTATTAACAACCTATAGGCCTTGCCTTTGTATTCGTATCTGACAAACCATATTGGAGCGTGCAAGTAAACTACCTGTTTCATGTCCGCCTCATTCTTCATTTCAATAATCTTGTCAACATCCTGCTGAACTAGATAGCGGTGATGTTCCTCGATTTGTTGTCTTGCAAGCTCTACCGCATCGTTTTTGTCGATCTCGCTGTTTAAAACTTTAGCGAAGGCTTCGATTTTTCTGAAGTCATAAGGAATTTTCCCTTCTAACGGAACGTCGTACTCTCTTGTTGGAAACTCCGAGGCTTTCCTTGCTAAAACAAGCCAATCATACTTTTTCTGAATTTTCCCTTCTTTGATGACTGGTGGAGTTATTCGTTCGAATACCCCTTTATAGTTGCTCTCGGCTTCCACAGACACAACCCAGAAGGGCAAGTAAGCCAGGGTTTTTTCCATGACTTTTGATTTGTTGGCTAGATCCGGGGGCTTGAGAAAACCTGATCGCATCCAAGCTTTGACAAGTTGTTCAATCTGTGTTAAGTCATACTTGTTCATCAGCATAGAATGTTCGAATGTGAAGGTTTTCCCAGTTTCTATAATGGTTGTGTAGCCGCAATACTTGCAGGTAGCTACTATTTCGCCCGGTCTGAATTCAACTGGCGCGCCGCAATGCGAACACCTTATTTCTTGAACTATCGACATCAGCTATTCCTTCGGCTTTTCTCTCTTCGTTATTTCTCTGGCTACAATAACGCCTGAAGCCGAAGCCTGGACCAGTCCTCTTGTAACTCCAGCGCCGTCTCCGATGGTAAATAGATTGCGGATTTTGGTTTCAAGGTTATTGTTTAGTTGAAGTCTTGAGGAGTAGAATTTCACTTCTATTCCGTAGAGAAGAGTGTCTCTTGAGTGCATTCCAGGGGCGATTTTGTCAAGAGCTTGGAGCATCTCCGTTATGTTTGCCAAGTAGCGGTACGGTAAAACGAAGCTTAGATCTCCTGGTGTAGCGTTCTTTAGTGTTGGAATAACTACGCTTCGGGCTATCCTCTCCAGCGTTGACCTTCTTCCAGATTCCAGATCGCCTAAACGCTGTATTATTACACCTCCGCTCAGAAGGTTCGAAAGCCTGGCAAGATACTTTCCGTATGCTATCGGTTCCTTGAATGGTTCAGTGAAGGATGTACTCACTAAAATGGCAAAGTTTGTGTTTTCGGTTTTTCTTTCAGCATAACTTTGACCATTAACGGTTAAAACCCCGTTATAAGATTCTGTTATAACCTCACCGTAGGGTGCAACGCAGAAGGTTCGAACTTGGTCGTCGAAGGATTTTGAATAGTAGATCAGTTTAGGTTCATAAAGGGCTCTTGTTAGTTCTTCCATAACGGAAGCCAAAACTTCGACTCTTATTCCAACATCTATCGGGTTGTTGAGTGTTTTCAACCCCAATGCCTGAGCTTCTGCCTGAAGCCATTCAGCTCCGCTTCTTCCGGGTGCAACAATAACGTATTTGCCTAGAAATTTTTCGCCATTTACTGTCTCGACGCCTTCAACAGCGTTATTCTTGACCATAAGCCCTTTGATGTCTGTTTTTGGCTTGATTTCGACTTTGCCATTTAGTTCTTGGCGCATTTTTCGAAGAGTCTGAGCACATCTTTCCGTCCCCATGTGGCGAATTTTTTGGCGCACAAGTTTCAGCCCCGCCAAGGATGCCTTGCGCTCGATTTCCTCAACTCTTTCGATGTCTCCACCGTAAACATGCTCAGTTGCGCCAAACTTCAAATAAACCTCATCAACATGTTTTACGAGGTCCCCTAGTTCTTTTGATGATACATACTGGTTAAGCCAGCCGCCAACCTCAGTGGATAACGTAAGTTTTCCGTCGCTGAAGGCGCCCGCTCCACCCCATCCAGACAAAAGTGAGCATGGGTCGCAGTGGACGCACTCGAATCCCCGGCTTGCTGGGCATTTACGCTGGTTTATGTCTTGTCCTCTGTCCAGCATCAGAACGCTCAAGTTAGTTTTGGCTGTAAGTTCAAGGGCTGAGAATATCCCTGCTGGACCTGCTCCAACGATTACTACGTCATACTTCAAAGGGTCTTATCCCCTGAAACCCAGAACTAGATGTAACAACTTGCATATATTTTTACCGAACAACAAAACCCAGAAAATCTATCACTTTCGCAGAGGCACGAGACACAGAAACTTTACAGGCTTTTCTCCATTGTTCCTAAACTGATGTTTTTCATCGGGACGGATGAAAACAACATCTCCAGGTCTAAACTCTTTCTCTCCTCCCTCGCCAACAACAACTCCTTCGCCTTCTAGGATAAAAACTTCGTGTTCCCAAGGGTGACTGTGAAAAGGACTGTATCCGCCTAGCTCCATTTCGAACAACCTCATGGCAAAGTTTGGAGCGCCCATTTCCTTTGTGATAAGCCATCGCACTCTCAGTTTTGAGGCCCCTTCCCCCGCATCTTTTGCGTCGACGTTTTGATAGTGGAATATTTTCATTCAATATGCTTCCTGAATCAGAAATAGAAGATACTTTTATGTGCATATTAATCTTTTATTGTTTCTATTATCTTTCCGATTTTCACGGTTTTCTGTTCTCTTTTAGTTAAATCTCGAATTACAACTGCTCCTTCTCTCAACTCTCTGAGTCCAACGATTATTGCATAACTCATTCCTCTCCTATCTGCGTCTTCTAAAGCCTTAGTTACTTTTCTTCCCATCACCTCGACCTCGACGGGCATGTCTGCCTTTCTCAGCATCCCCGAGATTTTCAATGCTTCCTTCCTCAACTTCTCTTCAACAGGGATTACCATCACTCTTTTTTCTTCCTTGGTTTCTAATTGGGCATTCTGTGACTGCATAGCCAACATTATCCTATCCATTCCGTGAGCAATACCTACCGCAGGGGTCGGTTCCCCTCCGAACAGTTCAATAAGCTTATCGTATCTTCCACCACCGCCCAAAGCGACCTCCAACTCTGGAACGGTCACTTCAACAATCATTCCAGTGTAGTACTCCAGACCTCGCGCGAAACCTGCATCAACGGCAATATCAACTTTGCGTCCACTTTTTAGAAACAGCTCCAAAATCTCGTAAAGATTCTCGCCAGCACCTACTGCCTTCTCATAGCCCCTAACACAGTTTCTGATTTTCTGCACAGTTTCGAAGACCGTTCTCCCTTTAAGCTTCATCAAATCTTTGATAACAGCGACGCAGTTTTTGGAGGCGCCAGAACTTTCAACAAGCCCGAGGGCCTCATCATGCTGCTTTCTGTCCATTAATTGAAGAACTTGGGTTTGCACTTTATCGTGCAAGTGCTCTTCAGTCATTATTCCCTTCAGAACTCCAACATGCCCTACTCTGAAAGTATACTTTTTCAGCCCCGCAGCCTTCATCAAACTGTCTGTCAGCATCAGTATCTCAGCATCTGCTTCAGGCTTGCTCGAACCCATCAGCTCATAGTTACATTGCCAAAACTCTCTGAAACGTCCCCGTTGCGGCTCGTCATAACGGTAGAGGCTTCCCAAACAAAAAAGTCTAAAGGGCCTGGGTTCATTTCTAAGGGTTGTCGCCACAAGCCTGGCAACTGAAGGCGTAAACTCAGGTCGTAAGGCAACCTTACGCCCACCCAAATCGTCGAAAGCATACATTCGCAGACGAACTTCGTCGCCGGCTTTTGCAGCCAATAACTCGTATGACTCTAAAATAGGTGTTATGATTTCCTTGTACCCATAAAGTTCGGCGACCCGTCTGGCTCTATCTTCGACATACTTCATTATTTTCGCTTCTTCTGTGAGGAAATCTCGCATGCCACGGACAGTTTTGAACTCAGCCATTCCTAGATTCTCCGTTATTTTAATGTTAGTTGCGAAACCGAATAGTAAACAGTTTCTCCTCTGCGGTTCATAACAGCCAGAATTAGCTCTTTTTTTAGGCTTTGACATTGCTTTAAGGCGTTTGTTAAGTCTTCAAGTGGAATTGCTTTTCCCTCCTGAATACTCAAGATTAGGTACTTGGCCGCGTCTTCGCCATATTCGCCTCTTTGGTAGACCCGAAAGTCAACGCCTAAGCCGAAGCCCTGCCGGACAACATATCCACGGCTTCTTAAATCACGATAAGTCAAATATTTGGTCCAAGCGTTTTCGTCAGCGTTTTCGTAACATTGCAGAAGGGTTTGGAAATCTACTTTTCTTTTCTTTTTGTCTTTAACTTCTAATAGTCCTCTATCTAGTAAATAAAGAGCCTCATAGAACGTAAGCAAGAGCTCATCATTTTCGGTTTTACCATAGCCTCTCGAGGTGAATTCGTTGAACTTCTGCTTCTTGGAGATCTTAACACCGTTTTCTGCAAGTAGACCTTTGATTCTTAGTTCTAAACCGCTAGTTGCCTTTTTTTCAGTTTTGCTCACGCACTCATCACCCAGCACAAGTCACGATTTACTCATAATTGCCAATCCTAAACTTAACAAAATCTTCTTTATATAAAATTCCGCTTTCACATATGATAGCTGTTACGTATTTCAAGGGAGTTATGTCAAAAGCAGGGTTCAAAACGTCTATGCCTTCGGCTGCAATTCGATGCGAATTTATATTAGTGACCTCCTCAGGCTTTCTCTCTTCGATCGTAATATCGGCGGATTTATGCTTTAGGTCGAAGCTGGATCTTGGAGCTGCAATGTAAAATGGAATGCCCTGTTCTTTTGCCAAAACCGCAATTGCAAAAGTTCCAATCTTGTTGATAACCGCGTCTTGAACTATTCTGTCAGCCCCAACTACAACTTTGTTAGCTAGCCTTTTGTACATGACGTAGCCAACCATGTTGTCTGTGATCAGTGTAACTGGTATACCATCGCGTTGAAGTTCAAAAGTTGTTAATCTCGCCCCCTGCAATTTAGGGCGAGTCTCGGTTGCAATAACCCTAATTTTTTTCCCTTGCTCCCAAGAAGCTCTTACAATGCCCAAAGCAGTGCCATACTCAACAGTAGCGAGGGCGCCGGCATTACAATGTGTCAATATGACATCTCTATCATTGATGATCTCGGCGCCGTACTTTCCAATTAAACGGTTCGCCTCTGCATCTTCATCAGCTATCTTTTGCGCCTCGTCAATGACTAGAGTAACCAAGTCATTAACGTTTCCCGAAAAGCCTCTCGCCTTACTAAGAACTCTATCTATTGCCCAAAAAAGGTTAACAGCTGTTGGTCTTGTTGCCCTTAGAATTTCAGCTGCATTTTCTAAATCCTTCATTAGTTCATCTCTGTCTTTGATTTTCGAATGATAAGTAGCCAGAGCCAAGGCGAAAGCTGCGGCAGCACCCAAGAGCGGGGCACCCCTTATTTTCATAGTCTTTATCGCTTCAGCCACCTCTCCGCAGCTCCTCATCTTTAGAATCACTTCTTTTAATGGAAGCTTCGCCTGATCTATCGTGATAACTGTTCCGTCCCACCACTCTATCGTTCGCTTGTCCATGGTATGACCCAGTAAACCGTTTATGTAGTAGACGGTATAAAATTTGTTAGAAAGTTGGAAACCCTATGAGAGCTGAAAGCCTAAAAACTTTCGTAGAAGACTTCGGACAGAGATATTCCGAAATCTTAGGCATAGACCTATTAGAAGGAGAAGACGAGGAAATTTTCAAATGGTTCTTGGCTTCTATACTGTTTGGCGCGCCTATAACAGAAATATCAGTGATTAAAACCTTCGAGTGCTTTCGAAGGCATGATGTCTTGACCGCTAAGCGAATTCTGGAAACAGGATGGGATGGACTGGTTGAGATACTGGATGAAGGCAGCTACACACGCTACGATTTCAAAACGGCAGACAAACTCTTAGAGGTTATGCAAAACCTAACGAAAAGATATGATGCAAGTCTAACCGCTCTCTACGATGAAGCCACGGACACGTATGATTTGGAGAAGAGAATAAAGGATTTGGGAAAAGGAATAGGTGATGTAACAATCAGCATTTTTCTAAGAGAGCTACGTGACATTTGGCAGAAGGCCGATCCAGCTCCAACAAATCTTGTTGTGCTTGCAGCTCAGAAGCTTCGAATATTGAAGAAAGGGGCAACAGTGGACATTTTAAAGCAGTTGAAGGAGTTCTGGTTCAAAAACAGAGTTGCGAGAAAATCTTTTATCGATTTTGAGACAGCTCTGCTTCGAGTTGGCAAAGACTTCTGTAGGAAGAGAAAATGCGCTGCGTGTCCAATCAAATATGAGTGCTCGTGCTATAAGGTGCCTTAACATAAGTGATGACTTCTACGGGACATTCGCCAGAAATCTTCAGCTTTCTCTTCCACTCCTCTCCGACGGCTACTATCGAAAAGACACCTGAGATCTCGGCCTTCGCTTTTCGAACTAGGGTAACCAAAGCGGCTTGTGTGTCTCCAGTTTTTATCATGTCATCTACGATTAAAACGCTGTCCCGCTTCTTGATTACATCTTTTGGAATGTATAACGTCATCGTTACGCCTGAATCTCTAAGTACATATGTTTCCTCCAGAAAGGCTTTGACGCCGACTTCTTTGCTTCTCTTTGCTATTATGAGGTTGACTCCAAGAGCGTTCGCAACCATCGTTGCCAAAGGGATTCCGTCAACAGCAGCAGTCAAAACTTTTGTTACGCGTTTTCCAGCGAAATTCGATAAGGCATGGTTGGCTGCTTGTTGAAGAATGTTAAAATCGCCTATGATATCGGTATTGTCAAAATAACCTTCTTCATCAAACTTTATCCTGTTGCGGAGCTCGGTCTCTAAGCCAACAAGTTTTGTTAACACCTTCCAAAGCTGTTTTGCCCTTGCCGTATTTGGCAGGACATGACCTTTGGCGTATCTACTTAAAACAGTTACAGGCAAACCCGTTTTTGAGGCTAACTCACGATATGTAATATTTCTTTTGTATTTCGCGGTTCTAAGCAGTTCAATAGTCATCAACCGAAGTTTTAGGTCTTCTGCATGTGTGCTCATGACAATCCCTTATACATCGATAAGTTAAAGGTTAAAGTGTTTACCATTTATTATTGCATTACTAATTTAAAATTTCCGTTCGCAGGTCGAATATGTTTCGATTTAATGTCAATTGAGTGTAGAGCCCTGAGCCAACAAAAATAGGGATTGCGGTTAAAATCCCGCTAACATATCATCTTCAACCTTTGTCTTTCGCTGTGGAAAGTGATGTTTGGATGGGCTTTCACGTCAACTGAGAGGGAATGTCCCTAGGAATGATTGGTTAATCATTGCCCCTCCCAGTCCTACGAAAATTTCAATATTGAGTTTTGTGGTTGCCGTTGCATAGTTTAAAGTTCTTATCTCGATTTCGTTTGCCTCCTCCTTAACCTTTTGCAGACCGGCCGGGTTTAACATTATCCCTCCCATATCAACGAAGGCCGCAAGTTTGACCCCTAAGTCTACTCCAACCGAAATCGGTTCAATAATATAGCCTCCCACTTCAACTCCAGCGGTTATGTTACAGTTCTTCATGAGACTAGAGGCGTTGACCCGCATCATTATGCCCCCAAGGGTAGCTTTGAGATTTAAATGATTGAACGAAGCGCCCTCAAGGACTTCGAGTGAGATCCCTCCTGCGTACATAGCCACAATGTCAAAACTATCCACATTGGAATATTGTGCCAAAACAAGCGATATGCCACCTGCTCCCACCTTAATGGTGCCGTTGTATAAGTAGTGGCTGCCAAAGGTGGCCTCAAGGTCACCTGTTTCGGCAAAAACATTAACCAATAGCTTGTTACCCTGCGGCGTGTTCTCAACTATAGGCTTTGTCGCATTTTTGTCCTGTTCGAACTTAAAGTGATAAATCAGGTTACTGTCGCTAGAGAAGCTGATGTTGAATCCGCCGGCTTTTATTGTCATGTTTAAGTTGACGTATTCAACTTCAGGGTGTTGTTGGCTGATACATGTATAATTTCTTATGACTTTCTCTGGAACCTCGGGCATTGGAGGCTGATAGAAGACGGGTGAGACGAAAGCATAGACAGCAGAAATCAGCAATATGGCGATGACTATCCCACCTATAACTGTTTGGGCATTCATAACGAAATCCCTCCGAAAAGCATGGACAAGAGCAGCCCAACGAATGCTAATAGAATTAGTATAACAACTATGGGTGCTATGAAAGCTGATATGAAAGCTTTGCCTGGGTCTATTTGGTAAGTTTTTTGAACTGCAACAACCATGATGAGCACCATCCAGAAAATCGATGCAAAACAAAGGATCAGTGAAAAACCTAGAAAAACAAAGAAGTTTATTCCTATGAGCAATGTTGCGAATATCGCCAAAATATTAGGCACAGAGGCATAACCATAGAGTTTGAAAAGTTGAGTGAAAGAACCCACGCCCTTAAAAATGTATTTTGCACTGATGTGGGCTATACCTGTAAGAATAACCCAGAGAAGGAGGGCACAAATAATCCCCACGATAGCTATGATAGCGGGAATTGTCGAGACGAAGCTAGGAACGGCGTTTTGAGCACCAAAAAGAGAGCCGAAAAATGCAAATACAGTAATAATAATTTTCGCGATGAACGATCCTATGAGGGCACCTTGTACGCCATGAAAGATTAATACTATGACCAAAGGTTCTAAAAATCCCTTCTTTTCAGCAATTAAACGTTCAAACATCTTTCCAGGTTCTAATAATGTCTCGCCCAGTCTGCTCAGAAAGCCCATGAATTTCGAATTCATTTATCTCTCTTCCCCTCGAAATTCTGTTTGGGTAAACGTCATGAGTTGTTGTTACATGATTTAAACTTTACGTTTGCTTGGCAATGATATTGCAAAAAACATATTGCAAAAAACTCACGCGAGCCCATGCAAAAGCCTAGAACTTAAACCGATGTTTGAAGCCATTCATCTTTAGCGGGCCCCGAGTGGTTTAAATCCCCGTTTAAATTTCCTCACATGAAACATTTTATATGCAGAGACCATTATCCTGGTCTATTCTTCTTAGCGTTTCCACAAGCTTTCTCCCCAAGGTCTTCGCGTTTTCAAGGGGCTTTAAATCCTCATCTTTGGCAACATTTCCCGTTCCTCCAACGCCAATATATGGATAGTTCTTCAAAGTGACAACTTTCATTCTTAGGCACAGCACGAAGTTCTCCAGCTGTTGCAGTATCGGCATTACGTCGCTTCCTCCAGAAACGGCAATCAAACCGCATAGTCTGTCCTCTAAGGGATGTCTTGCACCTGGATGCTTCATTTCAGTAAAGTAGGACAAGCATACAAGCCTTTCCATAAAAGCAATCATACTTGAGGGAATTGGACAATACTTTGGCGAACCAAAAACCAAGGCGTCAGACATGACCATTTCTTTAAGAATTTTCTGAAGTCCGTCTTGCACTGCACATTCATATGGAGAATTCGAACAGACATCATAGCAAGCCCTACATGGGCCTACATTCAAATCGGAAACATAAACAAGTTTAGTTTCAATGTTTTCGTCAGCTTCTTCAGCCCCATTCAAACAGCTTTCCACAACCAGATGTGTGTTTTTGTTTTTCCGCATGGAACCAACAAAACCTAAAATCTTGATATTTGATTTACTCATAGTATCTCCTTCTACATCTTAAGATGTTATTTTGCCTCATAAAAATTCTTTTAATATCCATCGTGCAGCATAATTGAATGCATACTAGAAATAATAGTGACGTTTTACCTAAGAGAGACTTCGAACAATAGCGGGCCCAAGTAGATTCAAATCCTCGTTTAAATTCCCGCGTTGGGACTCGTTAAACGTGAAGGCCACAACCACTGAGAAAAAATTAAGGAATGTGCCGGTGTCTCTTTAAAAGGATAAGGTGGTATTTTCAGTATGCAAAGACAAAATGAAAATGAGAGGGTACTAAGTTTGAAGACTCAACGACTTATAGCTTCAGGAGGAGTGATTTTCAGAACATCAATTAAGAATCAATTTGAAGTAGCGTTGTGTTTTAAGAGTAGAGAGAAGATTTGGTGTTTACCCAAGGGTTTAATTGAGCAAGGGGAAACAGCTGAAAAAGCAGCCATGAGAGAAATTAAAGAGGAAACGGGTTTAGAAGGTGAAATTATCAAGAAAATCGGGCAAATTGAATACCATTTCTTTGAAAAAGGGAAACATTATTTCAAAATAGTCCATTTTTACCTTTTAAAATATTCTGGAGGCTCCCTCTATGTTCATGATTCTGAGGTAGAAAAAGTCGAATGGTCCCCTATCTCAAAAGCTCTTCAAATATTAGCTTATGCTAATGAAAGAAAAATCTTGAGAAAAGCCAAAAATATGCTTGAAAAAAGCCTATTAGCGTAAAGTAGGAATGAATAAACCTACAATTGTAATATGGCGGGCCCGAGGGGATTTGAACCCCTGTTCTCCGGCTTTCTTCCGTCAGATGCCCGGAGGCTTGCGCACATTTCTGGAAGTTCGGCGCCTTAATCCATACTGGGCTACGGGCCCTTCCTGCACATTAGAATTGAACCCTATCTAAAATTAATTGTTATGGCACACGCTCACGTTCAACGTCGAATTCAATCTATATATAAGGGAGGGGTCTAGTCTCCGAAGAGTAAAGCCCTCTCTTATTATCACAAGCTTATCCGCCTATTGCTCCTCCGACAGTTCTTCGTTTATCCACCAAGCTTTTTTCTTGCCTGACTTCTCTCCGGGATAATAGTCTATTATTGATTTTCCAAGCTGTTTTCTAGACATTCTTTGTATTCTTCTCAGTCTGTTCAAAACCAGCCAACGGTTTGTTTTCAGGTAATCTGCTAGTTCTGGCGTGGTTGCCCCCTTATAGTGAGTGAGATAATCCACTATTTTGTGATCCAAGTCGTCCATGCAAAACGTATGAGGGTTTGTTTTCCCACGTTCATAAGTGAGCAGTTCCAAGTCCACAAGATACTTCTTTATCTCTGAAAACTCCGCTTCCACCTTGCTGAGCCTTTGCTCCAACTCCAAAACTCTGTCAGGCTTAGGTGTTTTTTCAAGCTTCTCAATTATAGCATCTCTAACAAAGCTGCTTCTTTCTCCCTCAGGAACACGCAAAATCATTTCTTTGTAAACCTCTTCAGGCATTTTCACAGATATGCTCCTCTGTCCGCTCATAAAAGCACCTCACTACCCAATTATAGAACCCTATTATTTTATGATTCTTTTGCAAATCCTCTTTCGGAAATTCTTAAAAAGGCACAGCCTAACTCTAAACCGAAGCTCGATTTGATGTGATATGTATGGGCAAAAAAGCGACAATTTCCCTAATCAAGTGCGACGTAGGCTCTCTAGTAGGGCATCATATTGTCCCAAAATCAATCCTTAATATTGGACTAAAAAACCTCAAAAACGCCCAAGATGAGGGGTTGATAAACAGCCACTACATCTTCAATGCTGGAGATGACCTCGAACTTCTCATGGTGCACGAGAAAGGAGAATCAAACCCAGAAATCCACCAACTAGCTTGGAACACATTCAAAGAGGCCGCTGACAAAGCCCTAAAGCTGAAACTGTACGGTGCTGGACAAGACATCATTAAAACTGCATTCAGCGGAACAGTTCGAGGAATGGGCCCAGGCGTGGCTGAAATGGAATTCGAAGAAAGGGATTCAGACCCTATAGTTGTCTTTGCAGCAGACAAAACTTCTGCTGGAGGTTTTAATCTCCCTCTCTTTCGAATATTCGCTGACCCGATGAATACGGCTGGTCTCGTAATCGACCCAAACATGGCTGGCGGCTTCAAATTCGAAGTTACCGATGTCTACGAAAACAAGAAAGTTGTTGTCAAATGCCCAGAAGAAATGTACGAATTAATTGCACTGATAGGAACAGTAGGACGTTATCTGATTTCGCATGTTTCACGCGCCCGAGACAATCTAACATGCGCCTCAAGCAGCGTAACACGATTATCCCTGATCGCAGGAAAATACGTTGGAAAAGACGACCCTGTTATGATAGTGCGTGCCCAACACGGGCTGCCCGCAGTAGGAGAGATTCTAGCACCCTTTTTGCACAGCTACCTCGTGGCAGGGTGGATGCGCGGAAGCCACTGGGGGCCATTAATGCCAGTTAGACTAAAAGACGCCAAATGCACAATCTTCGATGGCCCCCCAAGAATCCTCGCTTTAGGGTTTCAGGTTGCGAACGGTGCAATTGCAATTGATGACGAAGGAACACCAATGATAGCTGACCTGTTTGATGATCCAGCATTCGCCTTAGCCAGACAAGAAGCCTTACAGCATGCTTCAATGCTCAGACGCATGGGCGAGTTTGAACCTGCGCGCTTAGGTGTTGAAGAAATGGAATATACAACTCTGCCCAAAGTTCTTGAAAAGCTCAAAGATAGGTTTAGGCCAGCCTAGATTAAAAGACTGAAGCCACTAGTCTCAGAAACGCCTTCGAGATTATTCTCCATATTTAGCTCTTGCCCCAAATTTGCTAGGCTAATCTTTGTAAGCACTGGAACTAATACTATCTTATTTTCACTAGCTCTTCACATCGATGTTTCACTGTTTCATAGAGTTTCCTGCGCAGCTCTTCTCCAGAAAACTTCAGTTCTCTGACAAGCAAGGTTTTTCTCGCTAGTTCAGCATCACCTAACCAAGCAAACCACATTTCAAAATCTCCTCGATTGCTGTGAAACTCCACTGAGCCTATGTCAATTTTCAAGATTTTGTCGCAGAAGTCTTGAAGACTAGCCGCATGAATGTTTAAGGGCTTTTCGATGTCAGCATAGAAATGGAACGATTTTTCCAAGGGCAAATAGGCTAATATTTCGGCGGCCTTTTCTTTATCGATTTCGGGAAAACCAAGCGCTTTTCTGCCGTTTTCCGTTATAACATAGTATCCTTTTTCGTGCAATTCCGCATATCCCATGCGGACGAGCCCTAGTATGTGCATCATAACAGACCGAAAACTTAGCCCACTCTCCTTCGCTATTTCCGCAGCCTTCGCAGGCTTAGCAAGTGCCCACATAGTCTCTAAAATTAGCCTTTTAACGGGTGATATGCTCATCTTATTATATCCCTTCCAGTTGTATTATATGTGATTGATAGGTTTTTCAGTTTTTCCTTTTCAACCACTGTCCTAGGAAGGTAAAGACGTGGAATTCCATGTTGCACCAGTCTAGTAGTACTTAAGAATCTACAGCACACAGTTTAAGCTAGTCTTTAATAGTGACGAAAAGCAGTCGAGAATAACCGCTGGCCAGGAGAAATAGATGACTGAATGGAATCAAATACTGCGTGAAAAAGGGTACAGTAGAGCAGAACCAGATGAAGTTGTCGTTGACCTTGCGGCATTCTTGAAAGGAAAGAATCGAAAAGGGCGAATCCTCGATTTGGGTTGCGGCGCAGGGAGGCATCAGGTCTACATGGCGAAGCAAGGATTCGAGGCTCACGGAGTGGACGTTTCAGAAACAGGTCTACACATGACTAAAGATAGACTCAAAAGGCAAAAGTTAGAGGTTTATCTCGTAATGTCCGATATGAAAATGCTGCCCTATATCGAATCTTGTTTTGATGCTGTCTTGAGTCTCCACACCATTTACCATCAAAAACTCAAAGAAATTGTAGAAACAATTTCCGAAATCAAGAGAATACTAAAGAAAAGGGGATTAGTACTAGTCAACTTTTTATCGAAAAGAACCTATAGTTATCGAGATGGTCTGGAAGTCGAAGAAAACACATTTCTGAGACAAGAAGGTTCAGAAAAAGGAGTTCTCCATCATTTTAGTGACAAAGATGAAATAGCCCAGCTTTTCAAAGATTTCAAAGTTGTCAGTCTAAAACTAAGTGAAAAGGACCTTGAAGGGAAACTTCAAAGCCGTTGGATACTCACAGCAACGATATAGGCGCTTTAATAGTTTAAGAAACGCAAATAAGCAATGCTTTCATTAAGCAATACCCTACTATCGGAATAAGCAAAGACGGTGAAAAAATGAAGATGGCTGTGCTTGTGTACGAGTATCCGCCGAAGATCGTCGGTGGTTTAGGGACCTATGCTGCCGAAATCACACGAAAGTTTGTCCTAATGGATCATGATGTCACGGTTTTCACGATGAATGACGACGCTGGCAGCCTTCCGACAAGAGAAATTTGGCGCGGCATAGAGATCCACCGTCCGTTACACATCGATATCTCCGACTCGCTGCCGGATGTGCTTGCCGAAGATGTCAAGAAATGGGGCAGGGGCATCCAGCTGTTCTCCAAAATCCTAGTATACAACTACCTAAGCGCCTCAAAACTTGTCAACGAGCTCATCAGAAAAGAGAACTTCAAATATGATATTACCATTGCACACGACTGGCTTTCAGCCATAGGCGGAATAACGATTAAGAAGGAGGTTGGATTGCCATTCATTTTTCACGTTCACTCAACAGAAAAAGGGAGAACCCTTGGAAATGGATCAGAGGTAGTAAGCAGCATCGAGCTTCACGGGGCAAGGGCGGCTGACTTGATTATAACTGTCTCATACGCAATGAAAGACGAACTAATAAAACTCGGCTTTCCAAAAGATAAAATCCAAGTATGCTACAACGGTGTTGATGCGCAAAAATACAATCTGGAAACAGTAGACGCAGAACAAATCCAAAAGGTTAGAGCTTTTTATGACATCAAAGATGATGAGCTTATGATTCTCTTCCTTGGCAGACTTGTTGGCGTTAAAGGTATTGACAAGCTCATAATGGCCATGCCCCACATTTTGCAGAAAACACCGAAAGCAAAACTAGTCATAGTGGGCTTAGGCGACTTACAAGACTACCTAGTTAACTTGGTTAAAACCATGAAATTGCATGAATATGTGAAATTCCGCTCTGAATTCATCCCAGAAGAGGAGCGCATTCTCCACTACGCTGCATGTGACGTTGCAGTCTACCCAAGTCTCTACGAACCCTTTGGAATAGTTGTACTCGAGGCAATGAGCTTGGAACGCCCAGTTGTTGTTGGGGCATCTGGTGTCAGTGGAATGCGAGAGATAGTTATCCCTTGCGGAGAAGAACAGTGTGGCTTTCACATAGACCCAAACAATCCAGCAGACATCGCTTGGGGCATAACCAGCGCTTTAGAAAGCCCAGAGAAAAAGCAGTGGCTCGGAAGAAATGGTAGACAGAGAGTTTTAAACGAGTTTACCTGGGATAAGATGGCTGAGAAAACAATTGCATTATACGAACAAATGACTCGTCGGCAAGTCTCTGTTTAAGTCTAATTTATATTAGGTGCCTTTTTGGATAGTGGTTTCCTAAATCTAAAAAAGAAAGTTGCAAGAGAAGCTGCCAGTCTTCTCTACTTTGGAGCCGAAAAGGAGTATAAGCAGGCGAAATTAAAAGCTGCCAGAACTACCCGCGTCAATTTCCTTCCAACAAATCTTGAAGTTGCAATAGAACTGGACAAAATAGTCGAGGAAAATGAGGGCAAAGGTAGACACCAACGCTTAATCCAAATGCGAAAACAAGCACTAGAAATAATGGAAATCCTGAAGGCGTACAACCCTGTCCTGATTGGAAGCGTCTGGCGTGGGACAGTGCATCATGAAAGCGACATTGACATATCTGTTTACCACGACGAGCCGAGCGACATTCTGCACACACTGAAATCAAGCAACCTCAAGAGCCTGCAAACCGAGTGGGTAACTGTAACAAAAAAAGGGCAAAAGAAAGCATCTTTTCACATATATTTAGAATCACCAACCAAGGAAGAAATCGAAATTATCGTTCGAAGTCCAGAAGAACTTTCTACTCGGAAAAAATGCGAAATATTTGGAGACGAAATCACTGGCCTTCATATAGAAGAACTAAAAAGATTGCTTAAGGAAAACCCTTTGCAACGTTTTGTCCCTTTTTGAGATACTTCCCCTTTCAATTCAAAAGACACTTAAATATAGCCTTTCGATAAATAATGTGAAGGACTCACCATCCTTCTTCAAAGGGGTACATATGCAATTTGACAAAGAAACATTCAAAAAGATGTTTCCGAACTTAGCCAGAGAGCTGGAATCTGACGAAAACAAGGTTGCAGTCAATTCTGTTCGCACAGATGTCCAAACTGGAGAAAGCTCAAACTCTAAAAGATACCTTCACTATATGCCTGACGTTATAGACTTTATTCGACGATGCGACACGGCAGAGCAAGCTGAAGAGATAATTGCCTACATGGAGAAGAGACGCGAAATTAATGAGCAGTACGCACAGAAACTCCGGAAGCAACTTAGAGAGAAAGGCATAAGAAGCTTCGGATCAAAAAAAGAAGAGAACTACTACTTGAAACACGGTGGATTATAGTAACACACACTTAGATCTGTTCTGGCGGCACTTTTTCTGGCCTATACGCTGTATAATATTTCAGTTTGTATCTTTTCACTTTTCTAATTACGTGCGGATAAAGGATCAATTCTTCAATCTCTAATTCCTTGGCAAAATCTGGATTGATGTGCTCAAGCCTTTGGGTAAGCTCTTTAAGGTTTTTCTTCTGGGAAAATGAAGCCATAACTGATGGGTGACAACTGACCCCTGCACCCACCAAATATTTCAGAGCCTTCAGTTGCAATGCAAAACCATCTGGCTTGGCTCCTGTGAGTACTGTGAACTCCTTCTCGTTGCAACCTTTCAGTGATACCCTTACGTGAACAAACTTGTATTTTGAAAGACTTTCGGCATAACTTTCATCATTGGCTATAGGTATGCCATTGGTTTCCAGAATGAAACGATATCCATGGCCTTGAAGATTGTCAAGAAGTTTGACTAAATGTGACTTTCCTATTGTTGGTTCGCCACCGCTGATTCTTAGTAAGTGTATGCGATGTTTCTCAGCTAGAGAAACCAAGCTATGCGCAACTTCCCTTGGAGCGTAAAATCTTCCAACCTCGGCTGGTCGAAACATAACAATGTCTGACACCCAGCAAAACTTGCACATCAAACCGCAGCCAACACAGTCGGCTGTGACTATTCCGCCGTACCATCTTGCTGGTCTGATGCGATAATACTTCTTCTTCTCTCTATCAAGTCCGTCAGAAGTAACCAATCTCTCGATGGCTAAATGTCTCTCAACCGAATCGTAGAGTAACAACCAGATGCCCTCGCTGCAAGGTGATCCTCGAGTCCGATTTATAGATTTGGAAGCCGCCTAGAGTTCAAGTTGCAAAGAGCTGACGAACACGCGCTTGAAGGTTGGTCAAGTAGTTGCCAACGGAGATATTTCCAAATCCATGGATTAGGTTGATTCTAGTGCTTTCAATAAATGTCGTAACCCAGAAAGACTTTGAAAATGAGAAACGAGTTCTTGTTTATGAGCTTTGGAGGCTTGAAACCTAAATTCCAGAAAATCCTCAACCGCTAATTGCCAAAATGCGGCACTGCAAATATACCTACAAAAGTAAATAAATAAGCTCGTCAATAATACAAAGCCTAAAAATTCGGGAATCAGCGGAGGGAACTCAGACGAAAAAGGCAGCTTTGGTACTTTCTGTCTTGACACTATTTTTGATTGTTTATGCTTCAATGTCATTCAACTTCAAAACCGCTGAAGCGCAGACCGTGGATTACACCATTGAGTATGTGAATCACACAGTAGAGGTCCTGTACAATGGCTACGTCTTAATAAATGACACAATAAGACTAAATGCAAGTTCACCGGAACCTGGCGATTTTCTGATAGGCTTTCCATACAAGTATGGCCCATACGTCCTTCGATGCATCGCTTATAACGAAAACACTAACTTTCCCGTGAGCCTTAACGTGCCATTGGAAAATCGCATTGGTTTCTACGGCGCAGAAGTAAGCTTTCCATCCGAGACCCCACAAACATTCACAGTCGTGTTTGTACTGTCAAACTATCTTATCATACATGATACCACAAGCCAATACAAACTAGACTTTCCAGCCTATCCCAGCTTGACCAAGCCAGCTGCCAAGTGCGATGCCTCAATTGTCTTACCACCGGAGGCGTTATACTCTAGCGGTACAGTTAGTGCGTTCAATTATTCAAAAGAAAGTCTACCAGCTTTTACTTATGATGAATCGGAAGTAACATTTACCTTGGCAGACGATAAGCTACTAGTAGTTGATGTAGAGGAGCTTAAGCGCGAGATAAGACTGAACGAGTTTGGTGAAATAGAAGGGGCGGATACATATCGCATAAAAAACAAGGCAATATTGGATGTAGTTTCCATCGAGGTAATGTTGCCTCTTAATGCTTCTAATGTAAAAGCGAAGGATCATTTTGGAAGAAAAATGGCTCAGCCATTGATGACTGACAACTTTACAAACCGTCACGAAATCACTTTCACCCTGCCACTGAAAATCGGCGAATCGACAAGATTGACCGTGGAATATTTCCTGCCTAAGACTTGTATCACGCAAGAAACAGCTGATAGATTTGCTCTTAACATTTCCCTATTCCAAAACATAAACTATTATATTGAGCAAGCATCAGTGACCTTTGATCTACCAGAAGGCGCAAAGATACTAGGTTTCGAAAGCGCCTTAATCGGTGATGCCTATAGTCTAGCAAGGAATATTTTCGAAGAGATTGTAACTGTGGATAGACGAAATGTGTTTTGCATGGACAGTTTCAACGTTAAAATCGTGTACGAATATAATCCTCTGTGGCTATCTTTCCGTCCAACCTTATGGACATGGGCTATATCAGTTGTTGGGTGCATTATTGCAGCTGTCTGGAAAAGGCCTAAGGCTCCAGCCAGAGTTATTGTGCCTACAGTAGCAGTAAGTCTGCGCCCTGAACACATCAAGTCGTATGTGAATACATACGAAGAGAAAATGAGGATAGTTTTGGAAATAGAATCCCTTGAAACCAGAGTGCGGAAAGGAAAGATCCCAAGGCGTCGGTACAAAGTACAGAGAAAAACCCTGGAAACACGACTCAATACGCTGTCTAGAAACTTGACCGAATCCAAAGAAAGGATGTATGCAATTGGCGGTCACTATGCGGACTTAATGCGACAACTTGAAATCGCAGAAACCGAAATCAACGAAGTTGAAGCTAACATCAAAAGTATAGAAGCTCGCCACAGCCGAGGAGAACTTTCACTCGAAGCTTATCGAAAGCTTCTAGCAGACTATCAACGCAGAAAAGAGAGAGCTGAAACCACGATAAGCGGACTCCTCCTAAGACTACGTGAAGAAATCCGCTAAATAACCCAAAACACTTTTATTCTACAGCCTAGAATTCAATGAAACTCCAGTTAGAGAGGAACGGAAAATGGTGAAAATAGTCGTTGACAAAGATAAATGCACTGGATGTAGCACTTGTGTCGATACTTGTCCAGTGGCCGTCTTTGAGGTCAAAGACGGTAAGTCTGTTCCTGTAAAACCAGAAGAATGTCTAGTTTGCAGAGCCTGCGAAGTCCAATGCCCAGAAAGCGCAATCCAAGTCATTGAGTAATCTTAGCCTTCTGTTTTGAATTTCACTTGTTCAGAGCTGCTAATCTATATTCCAAAACGCCTTCTGAATCTCCTTCACGTTCCTCAATACATTTTCACCTCGCCTTCTAACGTGCCTGCTAGTTACTGGAACCTTATCGTCCATGGTGTACAGGGTTCTACTCATTTCCCCAATGACTGTTGAAGCTATTTTTCCGATAGAATTCGTGTTGTAGCCTCCTTCAAGAACGGATACAAGTCTCCCTTCACATATTTCCGACGCCAGTCCCACCAATATTTTGTAAACCTCTTTGTAGCATAGCGCTGACAGAGAAAGATCTGCTATGGGGTCCATGTAGTGACCATCCAAACCAGCGGAAATTAACATGAACTGTGGCCTATATTGATGTATTACCGGCGTCACAATTTCCTTCACAGCCCTCAGATAGACCTGATCACCAGTTCTATAGGGCAATGAAACATTGACATTGTATCCCAGACCTTTGCCTTCCCCGATTTCGTCAATAAAGCCTGTTCCTGGAAAAGCACGGGGGTCTTGATGTAAACTCATATATAACACCTTGTCAGTCTTGTAAAAAGCTTCCTGTGTCCCATTCCCATGATGCGCGTCTATGTCCAATATCAAAATTCTCTTCAGCCTGAACTCCTTAAGCAAGTACTCAGCAGCTATAGCGATATTATTGAAAATGCAGAAGCCATATGCCCGAAACTTTTCGGCATGATGCCCAGGTGGACGCACTAAAGCAAAAGCATTTTCAAACGTCTTTTCCATTACAAGGTTGACAGCCTTGATAGTCCCGCCCACTGCACATAGGGCAACTTCAAAGCTTCCCGGGGAAGCTACCGTATCACCTGAATCTAAAAGCCCGCCCCCAGATTTGCAAACAGTCTCAACATATTTGACATATTCACTGTCGTGGATCAGTTCAACATCTTCAATGCAGGCCTCTCTCGGTTCTATGAGCTGCCAGCTTCTGCTTCTTGAAAGCTTACCTCTTTTCAGTTCGTTAACAATTGCGTGAAGGCGTTGTGCTGATTCTGGATGATTTCTACCAGGATTATGCTCGTAGTATTTCAGTGAAAAAATCACGGCCGTTTCGGTCACTTCATGTCATCTTCTTGAAGCATGTTGAAATATTTCCTCTAGATATTCTTTCGCGGGCAACCCCTTCCTCTTGGCTACCTTTTTGAGGGCTTCGCTTATGCCTGTTGCGTGCTGTATTGCCTTTTTCGGCTGTTTCACTATAAACTGCGGAAGCTTCATGTCTTCGGCCGCTCGTCTTAAAACCAGTTTTCTCAATGTATTGCTTTGGGATCCTATCGTTAATTTTAGCGGCAGACCTGTAGCGAATTTTGCCACATGATATGTTGCAAAAGGCAGACGCAGTTCTACGTTATGAAAATCGCAAATCTTAAAATCCCTTTCAAAGTTGGTTTCATGCATCCTAATAATGTCGTTAAGAATATTTTTCCGTACTCCCGTTCCATATCGCTTGTAGTCGTCCACATATCTTTTGTACCCTCCGAAAAGCTCATCCGCACCCTGGCCAGCCAACATTACTTTGATTTTCATTTTGGCCGTTTTTTCTGCTGCCCAATAGACAGGAATGCCAATGCTTGTTTTGAGGAGGTCTGACTCTTCGATTAGCCAAAGAACGTTTGGAAGCGTTCTTTCTACGCTTTCTTCATCATAGAGGTAAACGTGAACTGGAAGTCCGAGTTCTTCGGCCGCCCTCTTGGCGTGTTCGGTTTCTGGCCGGTTTTTCAAGCTTATGTGTACCAGATGCACGTTTCCTTTGAGTTTCTTTGCTAGATATGCAATTATGCTACTGTCTAATCCCCCAGAGAAAGCCACTGCGACTTCCTTTAACCCTCTGATCCTTTCTTTCGTCGAAAACTCAAGAAGTGCTTGAAGTTTCTGGGTGGCAGCTTGCATCGTCATCCTTTTAGGCTTGGAATAAGCAAGCGTTTTGATCGGTTTGAATTTGAAGCCATCCTTGTCAACTAGTGCCATGTATCCTGGCGGAAAAGATATTGTCACTTTCAATCCAATGCTCCATAATGCCTTGCGCTCAGAAGCTAAAGCGGCCAAGTCTTTGTTTTCGCCGTAATAGAGTGGACGAACGCCCAAGGTGTCTCTGCCTACAATTAGTCTTGATGGTTCAGCTACGACGAAAACAAAGTTTCCCTTAGTTTCCTTGACAAGCGTTTCAATAGCTGCCTTACCATTTTGTTTCAATTTTTCGGCGAAGGTTCGCGGGTCACAGCTTTCTAATTCGGTTGCATAGAGCCGACCTTCAAAGACAATTGCCATTTCATCAAGTTTTATTGGTTGAGGCTCGTCTCCCACGAAAACCTTCGAGAACACATGCCCGATTGCTATAGGCGAGTCAACTTCCTCGCCCCGCAACGCATTGAAGGACTTCTCTATTTTCGCAGTTGTTGGCGATGCTATCCCGAAGGCTTCAGCATTATCACGATTTAACGCTTTAAGCATGGTAACTGCTGTTTTCGTTACGTTTTTGCCTTCTTTACTGACAACCGCGACTATTGCTCCCATGCTGAAAGCCTGTAAATAATATATCATTATGTATTACTTTCGTAAAACATTAATGTTTAATCGTCTTATTTTCTAGCGAGGGATAGAGAACTTGCCTATTCTGCCCATAGACACAGGTCCTATCGATACAGGTCGTCATGGGACTAAAGAAATGCGGCAGATCTTTGAAGAAGAGGCGCGCGTCCAGAGAATGCTTGATGTGGAAGCCGCCTTGGCTTGGGCTCACGCTGAGGTCGGCAACATACGGAGGAAGGATGCTGAAAAGATCATCGCTATGGCTTCCACGAAACATGTTAAACTAAGTCGTATAAAGGAAATCGAACGTGAAATAAAGCATGATGTTGCTTCTCTAGTTCGAGCCTTAGCGGAAGTCTGTGGATCTAGTGGAGGATATGTGCACCTTGGGGTCACAAGCTATGACATTGTGGATACAGCCAACGCACTTCAATTAAAGGAGGCATTGAAGCTTATTGAGAAAAAACTCAATAAATTTGAACAAGTCCTGATGGAAAAAGCGCTGCGGCACAAGAACACGGCAATGATGGGTAGAACCCATGGCCAGCATGCTCTGCCGATAACACTGGGCTTCAAGTTTGCTGTCTGGATGCGGGAGATCTCAAGACATATTCAAAGGCTTCAACAATGTAAAGAACGTGTTTTGATTGGAAAAATGAGCGGCGCAGTTGGAACGCAAGCCGGCTTAGGCACACACGCTATGAAGATGCAGGAGCTGGTCATGCAACGTTTGGGAATCAAGCCTGCGGAGATTTCCACACAAATCGTGCAAAGAGACAGTCACGCAGAACTTGTGTGTTTGCTTGCCATGATTGCCTCTACGCTTGACAATTTCGCAACTGAGATTCGGGAACTGCAGAGACCAGAAATCGGAGAGCTTTTTGAACCTTTTGAAGCTGAGAAGCAGGTTGGAAGTTCCGCAATGTCTCAGAAGCGGAATCCTGAGCTTTGCGAGAGGGTCTGTGGTTTGGCTAGGATCGTCAGAAGTCTTGTTGTCCCTGCCTTGGAGGACGTGGTAACTTGGCATGAAAGGGATTTGACGCAATCTTCTACAGAACGGTACATGCTCCCCCAGGTGTGCATTCTAACTGATTATCAGCTTTTCCTGATGACTAATGTTGTGGCTAACTTGCGAGTTGATGAAAAACGCATGCTAAAGAACGTTGAAATAACACAAGGACGTGCAATGTCTGAAGCAGTTATGATGGCATTAGTAAGAAAAGGAATGAACCGTCAAGAAGCACACGAACTTCTTAGGAAACTAACCATAAAAAGTGAACTGAAAAAGCGGCAATTTAAGGAAATTCTACTTGAAGATAAAACTGTACACAGAAAGATGGACGAGAAAGAAATAGATCAAGCCTTGAACCCCAGAAACTATCTGGGCACGGCACTAAAGCAAGTCGAATTAATGGCTGAAAAAACCAAACGAGAACGTAGGGCTAGGAGGCTTTCCGGCTAAGGAGTCAGAACCCGTGAAAGATAAGATTTCCGTTGTCTTGGTCGGGTTTGGCTCGCAAGTTAGAATTTTTAAGAACGAATTCTAAAGTTCCAGAGCCAAGAGCGGGTACGACAAGGTGTGTGGGATAGGTAGGAAAGAACGTGTCTACATAGCAGCGTGCGGAGTTTGCTGCACCACATGTGGGCTGTTTGTTAAGGGAATCTGTCTACCTTGCGGGTCTGGCCTCCCTAAGGATAAGGACGTTATTGAAAAGAAAGTGGCAGAACAGATGAAAAACTTAGGGAGGATCTGTTCAAAACTTCAATGTGTGCTTGAGAAGGGTGTTGGTTATTGCATGAGAGACTGCCCTGAATTTCCGTGCAAAATATACAAAGAAACAGCATTTCCATACTCTGAAAGATTTCTCGCAATGTACGAGAGAAGAAACAGGTAGAACCTCACCAGTTATCTTACAAGGCTTCTATGTTGCCTAGTATTCTGTTAGAGCCTTTTGTTTCCAGGTCTCATTTTTTTCGAGTTTTTCCCATGCTTCCTTTTTCACGAAACCGCCGACTTGTTCCTTGATTTTCTTCGCTAGTTTTGGTCCTATAAGGGGCAGGTTCATCAAGTTCTCTATTGGCGCGTATTTTATGTTTTCTATTGTCTTATATCCTGAGTTATACAGTATGCGTCCGCGAACTCTTCCAACCCCCTCTAGCTTAACTATCGGCAAGAGTTCCTTCTTCACACCTTTCTCGATTCTTTCCCTCAATTCATTAGTTTGTGGTAAGATCTTCTTATTACCGAAAAGCGTTGCCAATTCATGAGAAGCGTAAAATAGCCACTTTGCATTTTCAATGGTTCTGTAAAGGTCGCCCGGCTGTGTTCTGAATTTTTCGATTAGTTCGTCTTCGCTCATCTCTTCAATCCATGCTTTCAAAACCATTGCAGTTTTCACTTCTGCGAGAAACTGTTCATAACGTATGCGATCCTCCCATTCATCTGGCACATCAACTAGGAACTCTATTTTGTGCTCTTCCATGAAAACTGCAATTTCATCTAGTTCCTGGGTATACGGTCGCAATATTGGACTCATGTCGGGTGTGTGGGCAATCAAGTGAAGCAAGCTTAGGTCTGTTAAGTATACTGGTTTTCGTCTCAATGCATCACGGATTATAACAGCCGAAACAGGGTCTATATAGAGTTCACTTACCCGTTTCCCAAATTTTGTGGCACAAATGTTTTCTCCGCTAACTTCAATCATTTCCTCTTCGTAAAGGTATTTGAGTATTTTTGCAATAATGCTTTTCATCGCACTTATATCATATTGATGAGCGTAAAATGTTCTGCCGAAAAAGTCGTAAATTCCACGCTCTGTATGGGCGAAGTCTGCTGCTATTGTTGCCAACACATGAGATCTCATGATTCTTTCTACTGCAAGCCTAGACCATATCCGTTCTGGACGTGCAAGGATGTAGCTTTCCATTAGATAATCTGCTTCATCATCAGTCTTAGCGACAAGTATGGCTTCTCCAACCTTGTCATACTTAGGTCTTCCCGCCCTTCCGGCCATCTGCTTGTACTCTAGAACGCTAATGGGATAATAACCATATCCCGGCTCGTATCGCCTGTAATCTTGAATGATTACTGTTCTGGCTGGAAGGTTAACGCCGAAAGCCAATGTTGGCGTGGCAGTCAAGACCTTGATTTTTCCCTGTCGAAAGGAATCTTCTATTATCTTGCGATGTCCGCCGCCTAATCCTGCATGATGAAAGGCTGCCCCTCGTTTGACCAACTCCGCAAGCGACTCGCTTATTCTAGTTCTCTCACCTGCTGCCAAAACTCTCTCAGCATCATGTTCCAAAGATCTCATTGCAGGCTTTGACAACATTCCTTCAACTTCGCCCGCAACTTTTTTGGCCAGAATAACTGCGTTCTTTCGGGTTGACGCAAAGATCAATGCTTGTCCTCCAGATTTCGCAGTAGCCAAAGCCAGATTTATAGCTGGGTTCTTTGCCTTTTTTTCTATTTTTCGCGCATCTCCATCCTTGAACTGGATCTCTTCGTAAAGAAGTGTCCCTTCTTTTAGAGGAATAGGTCGCCACTCTGTTGTAATGTAGTTTGCCTTCAGCCATCCCGCAATTTCCTCGACGTTATTTATTGTCGCACTCAAAGCTAGAATCTGTATTTCTGGATTAATCTGCATGAGTCTTGACAATACAACCTCCAATGTTGGACCTCGTTCAGCTTCGTTTAGCAGATGTACTTCATCAGCAACAACAAGTGAAATCTCATCCATCCACTTGGCTCTATGCCTCAAAAGCGAGTCTGCCTTCTCATTCGTAGTTATGATTATGTCATATCTTTCTAACCATGGGTCGCTACTGTCAAAATCACCCGTGCTTATGCCTATCCTCACCCGTTTGCCATCAGCCTTCTTTATAGAGGCATACCTTTTGAATTCGTCGAATTTTTCGTTCGCCAAGGCTCTTAAAGGCGTCAGATACACTACTTTCCCATTCCTTTCCAAAATGTGCTTAAGAGCGCAAAACTCGGCAACCAAGGTTTTCCCAGATGCTGTCGGACTTGCTAATACAAGATTTTTACCTTCGAGGGCTCCTGCTTTTATTGCCTCTTCCTGTGGGGGGTAAAGTTCTACGAATCTAGATCTAATCACTACCTCTTTAACGGATTCAGGCAATCGCAAGTCTGTTATTCTCACAAAACACGCCATCTCTTCTTTTTACAACAGCAATTACCGCATCAACAATTATAAAATGTTATGTATCGCAGTCTGATCCTTCTGGGTTACGTTTTTCTATTAGATAACGGAATATTAGACGGTGAAGAATGGAAGCGCCAGCAAGGATAGAATCACAATGATTGAAAACGTAAAAGAACTGCTCCGGGCACACGAAGGCTTAAAACATGAAGTGTACCTAGACATCGAAAACTCAAGCACTGTTCCTAAAGAAGTAGTTGACGCGATGCTACCATACTATAATAAACGCGCATATGGCAACCCGACGCTAACACATAAACCAGGCTGGGAAGCTTTCGAAACAGTGATGGAATCAGCTCAGAAAATTGCAGAATTCTTAGGATGTAAAACACTTGAAGAAATCAACTTCACTCCGGGAGAAACAGAAGCTAACAACCTGGCAATGATGGGAGCAGCTTTTGCCATGAAGGACAAGGGCAAAAAAGTAGTGACTTCAGAAATTGAGCCCATAAGCGTGTTACACGTCTCTGATGCATTACAAAAATACGGGTTCAACATAACTAAAATTCCGGTTGACAACGAAGGCTTCATAAACCTAGAAAAGTTAGAAGAAGCCATTGACGAAGAAACAACCCTTGTAAGTTTGTCTGCTGCAAATCACGAAATAGGAACTATACAACCTATTAGAGACGCTTTGAAAATAGTCAAAGCCAAAAACTCCGAAACAATTGTTCATACGGACGCATCTGACGCTTACGGCAAAATACCTCTAAACATACAAGATTCAGACGCAGATCTAGCAACTATAAGTAGCTACAAGATTTTGGGCCCCCGAGGTACAGGAGCTCTGTACGTAAAAGAAGGCGTTAAATTGGAAAGAATTTTAGAAGGTCAAATCGGAACACAAAATCTTTGGCCCGGGGTTGAGAATACACCATTGATTGCAGGTTTCGCGAAGGCATCTGAGCTTGCTTTTCAAAATTTTGAAGAAAATGTAAACCAGATGCGAAAATTGCGAGACAAACTCATTGATGGAATCACTGGAAAAATTTCGGAAGTGAAGCTTAACGGACCAAAAGGCAACAAGAGAACTCCTGACAATGTGAACGTAAGCTTTCTTAAATGCGAAGGCGAAGCATTAACAATTGAGCTGAGCCTAAACGGTGTCTACGTTTCAAGCGGAAGTGCGTGCACAAGGAGACTTCTTCAGCCAAGCCACGTTCTTGTTGCAATAGGCAGGAAGTTCGACGAAGCTCACGGTAGCATATTAATGAAAGTCACCCGATACCATAAAGAAGAAGACATAGATTATGTTTTAGGCGCAGTTTCAAAAGCTGTTGAAAGAATAAGAGGGATCGTTGGCGCCACAGGAGTGGAATGATTGTGTCTCGGATACCGTTGCCCTATAACCCGAAAGTACTTGAGCTGTTCAGAAACCCAAAAAATCTTGGAAAAATGGAAGATGCTACTGTGACGGCTGTTGCAGGAAATCCACTATGCGGAGACATGATAACCTTCTACCTAAAGATTAACGATCAGGACATTATAGAAAAGGCGTCCTTCGAGAGTTACGGCTGCGCCGCAAACATAGCAACTTCAAGCGTAGCAACGGAAATGATCAAAGGAAAGAAGCTAGAGAACGCATGGGAAATCTCTTGGAAAAAAGTAACAGAAGCAGTAGGCGGGCTGCCAACCGTCAAGTTTCACTGTGGCATCCTGGCCATTGGAGCGTTAAGAAGAGCGATTAGAAAATACTACAAAAACAAAAAAGCATCTCCGAAATGGTTGCAAGAAGAGCTAAGTTTTGAGGAAAAGCAGGCCCTAGAAGAGGAAGAGCTTGCGAAAGTGCTTGCGAAAAGAATGCAAACGGAAGAATAAAGAAAAATGTTGGACCCATACAAAATTCGTGAAGACTTCCCAATATTCAGACGGAAAATAAACGACCAACCCTTAATCTACTTCGATAACGCGGCAACATCACAAAAGCCAAAACAAGTGATTGAAGCCATCAAGAATTTCTACGAAAATCACAATGCAAATGTTCATAGAGCTGTTCATACTCTTTCCCAAGAGGCATCCGAACTCTATGAAAGCGCACACGAAGACGTTGCTCAATTCATAAATGCAAACGGGAAAGAGGAAATAATTTTTGTTAGAGGCACAACTGAAGCAATAAACCTAGTTGCATATGCTTGGGGCCTCCGTAATTTCAACAGAGATGACGAAGTTTTGGTTTCGTTGATGGAACATCATAGCAACATTGTTCCATGGGAACTCCTCTCGAAAGTGAAGGGCTTCAATGTTAAATACGCAGATGTGAACTACGATGGTACGCTAGATTACAAAGATTTCGAAGACAAAATTTCCAAAAAGACAAAAATTGTATGTATAAGTCATGTTTCCAACGTTAGTGGAGTCGTGAATGACATCAAAAGACTGGCGAAAGTCACACATGAACAGGAGTCCTTGATACTTGTTGACGGCGCGCAATCAGTTCCACATTTACCCGTAGACGTCAAAAGCTTGGATGTAGACTTCTTCGCATTCTCAGGGCATAAAATGTTAGGTCCAACAGGCATAGGCGTCCTCTACGGAAAACATGAGATTCTTGGGAAGATGGAGCCTTTTCAAGGTGGCGGTGAAATGATTCGAGAGGTCTCCTTCAACCAAGCAACGAAGCGCTGTTCCATAGCCTGGAATGATTTGCCATGGAAATTCGAAGCTGGAACACCTGATATCTGCGGCGGCATCGGGTTAATGGAAGCAGAAAAATACTTAAAGAGAATAGGCATGGAAAAGGTCAAAGTACACGAGTATATGCTAACAGAATATGCCATACATCGCATGCAGGAATGCAAAAAAACTAGGATCTATGGACCAAAGGACGCCTCGGTTAAGTGCGGAATAATTCCCTTTAGTATTGACGGTTTGAGTTCACATGATGTAGCCTTGTTCCTTGACAACTACGGAATAATGGTCAGAAGCGGCTTCCACTGCGCGCAACCACTACATGAAATATTCAAACTGAAATCTTCTGCCAGGGTAAGCTTCTACATTTACAATACCCGCGAAGAAGTCGACAGATTTGTAGAAGTCCTAAAGGAGATAGAACAGACCTGATGGACACCGTTGAAGACTATGTTGCAAGAATCGAAGGAACATGCGGCAAAGACAAAGACGTGATAGTCATATTCAAGTATGACAAAAAAGATGAGGCAATAGCAAAAATCCTAAAAAAAGCAAAATTGGAAAAGTCAATGTCCACAATAATTTTCGAATTAACGTTCAAGGGCGCCTCCTTCCGTCTCTATGCAACAGGAAAGGCCATTTTCCGAAATTTAAGGGACAAAGATGAATTACACGATATTTTGCTTGATCTTTTATTGTAATTTGTCGAACTAATCCAATGTATTGAATCGTGAGAAGTAAGACTTAAATCAAATTCTGCACATAACACAGATGAGAAAACCCGAAGGGAACAATTTTGCCAGATACAAAACAAAAGTTAACCGAAAAACCAAACGCAACAGAGGGTGTTGGGTTCGGATTCCAAGGTGGAAAAAAGAAGAAGAGCGAAGCTGTCTACCTCGTAGAAGAACAAATAAAAACTGAGTTAAAAGACACAAGAATATCAGTTTCAATAACAAAAACGGCAAGTGTAGATTCACCTACAAATTCAGAGCTTCGGAAAAGGTATCGAATTGAAAAGTATAACTTACATCCAGCGCACGCTTTTCCAGAGGCTGTTCGATCACTTATGCCGCATAACACCCCCGAATACATAGATAAGGGATTCAATTATGTAGAAAGAATAGTTCGCGCTCTATACTATTTCAAACAGTGTGCTTTAATCGGACCTAGTGGAACTGGAAAAACCCATGTAGTCTATTTGATAGCTGAGCTTTGCGGTCTCCCGATGTGGGAGATAAACTGCGGCTTGCAGACATCAGCGTACGACTTGTTCGGAAGGTACATAGGCCTTGGAAAGGAGAACTGGATTGACGGACAAATAGTGATGTGGTGTAGACAGGGAGGATTGCTGTATCTAGACGAGGCAAATATGATGAAACAAGATATAGCCACGAGGCTAAACCCAGTCCTTGACACAAGAGGACATATTGTTTTAACGGAAAAAGATAACGAGATAGTGAATAGACATCCCTTCGGCTACCTGGTAATCGCAATGAACCCATTCTCAGCCGAATTCATTGGGACAAAACCCTTAAACGCAGCTTTAAGACGACGAATGTCCGTTTGGATAAACTTTGATTACTTAAGTATAGGCGACAAAATATCCTCTGATGAAGTAGAACTCATCATAAAAAGAGGCGGTTTGGACATTAAGATCGCTCGAAAAATAGTCCAAGTAGGAGCGGAGCTTCGAAGACAGTATAAAAATGGCGACCTACCTTATGGTCCCTCCCCAGGAGATTTAATCAATTGGGCAACATTGATTGCAGATGGATGCGGACCAATAGAAGCTGCTGTAGAGACTATAGTCGGAACAACGAGTGACGACGCAGAGATACAAGCCTCGGTGAGACGTATTGTCGAATCTGTTTTTGGGTCATCATAGAACAAGGGTCTAAACCTTGAACCTCTTTGACTTTGCATGGTCAACAGCCTTTCAAATCACAAAGAAGTCACACAGCAATTTGAAAATTCTTTTTCATGATGATTTAAGGTATCCATACCTTGGAAAAGACAGCAGAGGACTCGTTTTTCACCTTATTAAGCCTAAGATGTTGAACGATAGACGTGTCTATTTTCAGGGTTTAAGTTTTAACCTCCAAAATCCGACCCACGAGAAAATAATTTGGTACCTCTTTAAAGCTTCTCTTTATCACCTTAGCATGCATTCTCATGTGTCGAATTTTTCGTTATATACTAAGTGGGCGCAAGGAAGAAACATTAACTTATCAACGTTCGTGCTAAGCCTGCTTGAGGATGCTATCATAAACAAGCATGTGAAGCGGTCGTTTAATTGGATGGTTCCAGAAATAGCCTACGCAAATGCTGTTTGTTTCCTTCGAATGAAGGATGTTGAAGAACTTCCAAACGACATGTCGCGGGTTATGACTTCACTGATTCTAAACTACAATTCGGGGAAAGTCAAGGGAAACCTAGGAAACGAAATGCGTACAGACGTTGAAGCAGTAACATCTATTCTCTTGCGAATTGGAGAACAGCCAACCATAGACGACAGAATAGATGCGGCCACCAAGATCTATGATGCTATGGCCGTTTACGGAGAACCCTTTGAGGTTCCGTCACTATTGTATGCAGAAAGTCATGGGACCAACGACATTTTCTATGAGGAGCACATTCCGAAAGAAGAAGAAATTCAACAACTTCTGGCAGAAGCATTGCACGCTATCAACGAAGACATTGTTGACGAAGAACAACTAAAAAACGTGATTCAAAGTCTGAGAGAAAATGAGGCCCACCAAACCTTAATGTCATGGCAGGAAAATGAGAAATCCAAATCAAAGATTCTGAAGGATTATGTAGATATAGGCAAGAATACACCCTTCGAGGAATTCGGGTTTCCTGCTGAGGATTACGCAGAATTTCAAAGAAAGCGGGAACTCTTGGGCAGTCCTATAAGGCGCATATTGTATCGATTGAGACTCTTGAAAAACATTGACGGTGAAGATTTCAGGCAAGAAAGCGGATTTATTGACTTGCAGGAGGCCATACAGGTAATTGCCAGTAAAAGTCAGCGAACTGATATCTTTGTGCGGGAGGAACTTCAGACAAGAGAGGATGCATGGTCCATACTTATAGATGCGAGCCACAGCCTAAACATGTTCAAAGGTGAAGTTAGGGGCATAGCTTTGTCTCTTGCCGAAGTTGCAAGAATGCTAATTCTCGACCAGAATTCCTGGGGTATGTATGCTTTCAACAACAAATTCTACGTGATTAAAGACTTCTCTGAAAGATTGGATATGCGTGTAAAAGCGAGAATTGGAGGTTTAGCCCATGGCGGCTTGACATATCTGCCAGACGCTATTTTGCTTGCAGCCCAAGCGCTAACTAAGCGTTCTGAAGAAGCCAGAGTTCTAGTTGTTGTTTCGGACTTCTTCCCAGCGGGATACGAGAATGCAGAGGAAAAACTGGCAGAAAATATCAAAAAAATCGAACGTATGGGCATAGGCCTTATAGGCATTGGCGTTCGCAGTCGCGCAGTTAGGCGGTACATTCGAACCAGCTGTGTTGTCGAGGGTCCTTACGATTTGATGAAAAAGTTTACTAAGGCATTTATGGAATATAGCACAAGATAAAAATGAGATTTATTGCTGAATTTGTTTGGCAATTGAGAAATCGGCCGCAAACTCGAATTTTTCGGTGACCTCAACACCCTTTCTTGATTTGAAGACTATTTTTTCCGGCACTCCGTCATGTATGTATGTTATGTAGAGTAAATCCTTTCCTAGCCCGTATCGTTCTAAATCGATTAGCGAGCTTTTAGCCTTCTCCAGCTTGTCAATTTTGTTCTTTAGTTCTTCAATTGCTTCAAAAAGTATCTCTGCTTCTCCTAAATCTTCAGAGCAAAGCATAATCTCCTTAAACTGAACCCATTCTGTTGGGATGCCAACTTTTTTCCCTTCTTTTTTGCCTCCCTTTCTGCTTCCAACCCTCAAAACTTTTTGCAACTCAGCTGTCTTCTTAAGCGATTCTTGGTTCTTCGCGGGTTCTGGACTTCTTAAAAGACTTCCTAACCATTGGCTGTAATCTTCAAGCAATAACCTGTATTGTCCTATCTCTACTTCAATATTTTCTCGGATCTCTTTAAGCGAATAGAATGTTCTTATTTCAGTCATGAATCCAGCCAAACTTGACACCAGCGAGTTCTAGTCTTGACCTTCAGTTTTTATCGACTCTTTAACAATGTCTGTGGCTTGTTCTGCACTGGTCTCCGCAACGACCTCTTTGCTACTAACTATTGCTTTAACGATGCCTTTTAGTTCCTTCTTCACCCTTCCGAAGAAGTTGGCTCTCGTGCCTATCTTCTTCCTATAAAGCATTATAACTTTGGCCATTTCAGGCATTATAACCCACAGAACAGCCATAACGATTTCAGGTGGATATTCTGCTAGAAAGGCTGAGTGCACCTCTCCTTTCTCGTAGACAAGTATTAGATGGCACTCTTCATTCAAGATTACTTTTTTGACCTTCTTTCGAAGAGGTATATCTCTGGGAGGAATGTTGAAAGAGACATTAAGTTTTTTCAAAATCTGCTTGAGAGACAGGCAAATATCATCCATCATCTTATTTTCCGCCATCAAGAATTCGCTTAGCTGCAAAGTCTCCTCGTTTATGCCTTTCAAAAGTTCGTTTAGCTTCTGCTCAATCTCAATCTTATACTTCTCTATTTCCTCTCCATCTAGATGTTCTTTGCTTTCTTCAGAAAGTTGCACTGGATGGAAAAAGTATGTCTCTTCAACAGCTTCTTCGTGACCTTCTTCTTGTTTTTGTGGTTGAGGCTTTACGTTCTCACCTGTCTTGGCATCTTTTTTCTCCATTAAGGCGTCTCCTAGAGATTTTGCAAGAACCTCGGTTAACTAATCAGAATCATTTAAGATAATAGAATTAGTACGTTATTTATTGTTACACACTAACCTAGCAGCTAGCTGTTATAACGTGGCCTATAAGGCCTAACGAAAAGGAAAGCGGTGATTAAATATAAAAGAGCACCCAGACCATGCCGAATAAGATCCGGAGCAAACCAGAACCAGCTTGCAGCTCCGCTAAAATGTAGTCCAGCAACAAACCATGCAAGCACAATATCAACAAAGGATTCAGCAGCGATAGCAGTTCTGTGTGGAAGCTTGACCATATAGGAATCTAAGCACAAAGTCACATAAATCGGCAAATTAACCATCAAAACAAAGAGTGTTAACCCCAAGGTTATGCCAAAGTTATCCATAAAGATTCTTGCGTAGATATTGGCTTCCTCACATGGCGCCTGACAAAAAACGACCGTTGAAGAATAGTCGAACAGCACGAAAGCAAAAACCAGAACATTCCTCCTCAGCCAATGATTGTTCTTAGGCAGAAAAAAACGTCTCAGACTAAACAACGGCGTACCAGTATGCACTTCCTCTCTCCTCGGTCAGATTCTCATCGTATCTTAATCGTTTCAAGTTAAAACATTATCGATTAAGAGTTTCGGTTTGTGTATTTTTGATTCATATTGTGAATTCAGAAGGATAAAATATGGCTGAGCAGAATCGAATTCTGTCTAAGAATCTGAATAAGGAGTAAGGCTATAGGGATTTGAATGGAGTTGGCGGTTGAAAAACCCGAGAGCATCATAAGACTCTACGATGAGAACAGTGGGTTATGGCGGTTTGTAAGAACAGACAAAGGACCAACAAAATCCATAGAGACGATTGAGAAGGCTCTCTACAGACTTGGGTTATCTAAAAACGAGATAAGAATATACATTCACCTAGCAAGAACAGGAGAACACAAAGCAAGCGAAATTTCTGAGGCTTTGTCCCTACACAGAACTGAAACATACAGGATTTTGCGTGACTTGGAGAAAAAAGGACTAATATCGTCTGTTTTTGAGAAGCCCCTGAAGTTCATTGCTACTCCGTTTGAAAAAGCGTTGGACATACTTATCGAAACTAAGAAAATGAAAATCAACCTCTTGGAAAAGAAAAAGAAAGGCCTAGTTGATCTTTGGCTCTCCCTTCCCAAGCCAGAAATGGAAAACGAAAGGAAAGAAGTATTCCAGATACTTGAAGGCGAAGAGCAGATCAGCTTAAAAGCCGATGAACTACTCAACCATGCACAAAAAGAAGTTTTTGCCTTCACTTCTGAACATGATATCACAAACTTCTATCATTCAGGTCTCTTAGATAAGCTCGAGAACGCATCAAAGAAAAACATGAATGTTCAATTATTAACAAACTACTCTCCGAAAAGCTGCTTTTTCATCGAAAGGATAAAGCTCAAAAAGACCAAATATTCGCTTTCAGATGTTGATGGGCTGCCAACCTTCATACTCACAGACGATGAACAGCTGCTTTTATTGATTAGAAAGAATGACGGAAAAAAGAAAGTCGCAGCTCTCTGGACCAACTATGATGCATTCATAAAAGCTTTAAAAGCACTTTTCCTTGAGTTATGGAACAAGGATGCTTAGGCTGATTCGCCTAAACCTCTACTTTTGATTTCCCGCCATATGGCTTTAGGCAGCGTTCTGGTTTCCTTGTCGATAGCCATTAATAATGCTAGATAAATGATGCCTCCTAGTGCCGTCGTGGCCAAAGTTAAAGATATTCTTGTTGGATGAGGCATCACAAATAGAACGGTTGCCATAACAGCCGAAGCAAAAACATATTTCCCTATGCTCGTCCATGGTATGTCTACTTTGACTATTTTGCGGACCATAAGGTAGAGGAGTACGAACATAGCGAAATGGGCTGAGGAATTGATAATACCCACAGAGAGTGCTGCTTGCAAAGGCTGATTAGTGGCATAAGTCGTTAAGATATGAAATGACATTGGGATGGTTATTGCAGAATGAAAATATGGAAGAGAAAACGCTATAAACATTCTACTTCTAGCTAGTTCTTTAAAAGATATCTTTGCGTTCTCATCAACTCTTTCAATTCCGAGAAGCACGGCGGTATATATCCCAGAAATCGTTAGCACCAAGACATCTATCGCTAACACAATTAGTATTGCCGCTGAATCTTGGTATTCCTCCTTAAGTAGTGTTATGTAAGAGTCAGATAACGCGATAGCGCCTGCCGTTAGAGGTACGGCAAACATTAAGACCATTTTTAACGAAGTAGTTATGTCTTCACGCTTTCTTTCTGCTAAGAGTTTCGGATATAGCGCAAAGGCTAAGAAAGAAGAATATGAGATCACATTTGCGATTTGTGTGGCGGCGCCATATCTGCCTCGCGCACCTTCTCCACCATAAACGAATAGCATGATAAATATGAGAGCTGCTATTTGGTTGCCGACAACATTGTATATGTTTACCATTGAACCTTTTAGCCATTCTTTCATGTATTCCCATTTAATTCGCTGCTTTAGTTCTTTTGCAAGTAGCTTGAAGTAATAAGTTATTTGAAGAGCGAGTGCCGCTATAGTTCCAATAATCGCTCCTAAGAGGGGCAGTCGAAATTGAATAATTAGCACGTAACCAATGATAACCTTGCAAAACTGTTGTATAAACAAACCGTAACCTATTGTCTGCGGTATACTCGCTTGTAAGCATGCTTCCAGAAGGCTGAGCGTGTAGAGTTCTATTATCTGAAGGGAAGCAACAAAGTACAATAATAGATATTGAGCGCCGTATTTTTCGGTAATGCCCAAAGTGGAAATTATCATTGAAACAACTGAAAGATAGATGATTGTGGCTGTCACGGAAACCGCTAAGTTCGACAGCAACCCAGTTTTCGCAGCTCCTTCTTTTTCCCTTGCAACAAATCGCATGACCCAGAATGGAAGCACGCCAGTTAGTAGCGTGAAATACATTAGTATGTCGTTAATATTGAACCAGAGATCATATTCGTCTCCGGTTGAGCGAGCTATCATGAACTGGAAAATCAGACCCGTTACCATGCTGAGCATTTTGGACGCGAATATCACAAAGCCAGTATACTGTAGTCTTATTTCTTTTTTTCTCAAATGTTCACCTTTGCAGTCGGTTCATGCATAATCTCTTGCAAGTATTTAATTTTGTTTCGCTAAACGATTACTTCACTTGCAGTGGTCATCTAAAGACATCTGTAAACAAACGTCAGAAATATGTTAAGATGATGTTTTTGATCTTAGAAGCAGTCTTATTTTCGTTTTACTTCTGCTTATCCAGTTATAAATAGGGATTAACGGGTATTTTATGGACATTGGAAGAATGTCTTTTATTTCCCTATGTAATCCAAGTTTGGCGGCTATCTCACCCTTCCTCGTTAGGGGGATGTAGAACCTTGTCAGCGGAAACTGGGAAAATCCATTGTTTCGTTTGAAAGTATCCAAGGTCGGATGGTTTCCCATTCTTCCGTACATAAGCCATTGGACTCTTCTGTTGGCGCAATCTTCAACTGTTTTTGCTATTAGAGCATTATTTACGGCTTTGTCCCAATGTTTTTGCATCGAAAGCACTTGGGAAATAATGCTTATGTTGTTACCGTGGACAAGTTGCACGAAGCCCGCAAGCTCCTCTTGAAAATACGCTGCCACAAAAGTGCACCTCTGAGATGAAAGTATATCTCTTGTCACAGTTGACAATGCTACTCCATAGTGCGGAAAACCTCTTTCTTGTCGTATTGGGGTCTCGTTGTAGATCTTCCAAATGCCTTCCGCCAATTTTTCGTTCGGCTCAGCTATTTCCGTCTTTATTTCACTCTTTTCTGCCTTGCGAACCATGTTGCGTGTTTTTTTTCCTATGCTTTTCCACCATTCATCGTAGCTTGTTACGTGTAGGAGCCCGACATTGTCACCTGCTCTTATCCAAGACTTCGGTGGATTGGAAATAGTATTACACCACTTTCTCTCCAGGAATGTAAATATGTCTACGCCTCTATCTCCAAGTTTTTCGATGAACTCTTCTGTTGGGACAACGTCTCTTTCGTACTCTTTGGTGTCTCTAGCTATTGTGAAAAAGAGCTTCTTGCGTAATGTTAAAGTTTCAAACTCATTATCCACTTCCAAAATTCTCCTAAACGTTGCGTAGAACGGTCCCCTATGGTTGAGTTTCCCTCGCTGGAAAAGCCAAATTGGGTGAATGTGCAGAACATGCCCTTTTGCTACATAGCTTTTCGCGATTTCTAACGACTTTTCATGACTGTGAGTGTAGCATAGAATGTCTAGCCCCTGAGTGGGGAACTGATAAAAAGATTGCAACTGAAAATCGTTCAGAATCTTGGGTTTTTTCGATTTGAACCGTTTCCACATAATCCTTGCGAGTAAACGATCGGTTCCATGAATTGTATAGTAGTTTATTTTTCTTTCAGTTGCTTCTTCCAAAGTCTGCAATTCTTTGATCGGGTCGATAACAACGTGAAGAGCTATTTCATGCTTGTTATTATCTAATAGTGTTAATAGTTCCTTGTCTGGGATTGTTTTAGGAGTGAAAAACCAGTAAGCCTTCAGGTTTTTTGCTGATTCGTTTATCATTCTGGCGATTATCTTTGCGTTCTTTAGATAGTTACCACCTATCCTTACACCTAACGCTACATTTATGAAACTTCTGATTCTCGAAGGATAGGGGTAATCAACGTCTATCCGTAGTCTCAACAAATTGTTCTCCGTTTGTATCCTTAAGTGAAACACGGATTTTTATATATAAACTCTTCATTGCTCTCCGTTCATTTCTGAACTGTAGTTCTTCTTGAGGAGTTAAAGGTTGGTCTCCTGACTCCCAATAACTCTCTTTTCAACTCCCATTGCGAAAGTGTCTAACGGATCATTCCTTATCTGTTGTTATTGCAGATGTATGTGCGCCTCGAGAAGGAATAGAGTCATGCCTTTATGATTTGACCTTCATTTTAGGTTCTTGCTTGTTGTTGAATCTGGATGTCGGTCATGCATGATCTCTTGCTTGATAAAAACAAGCTCACAACGTTTCACCACTTTGAATAAACGCCATCTTTGTTGTAATAACGGAATCGTACTCCATAGCGCCTCAACTCATTTTTGAACCTCTCAGCTAGCTCATTTGCCTCACCATCAATTACCATTTCCTCCAAATCAAACAATGTCCTGCCTACAAAGACTCTCGTTCCAGACTGTTTAATATCCTTAGTGAAGTAGATATCATTCACGAAATGACTGACAAAATGCCCTATCATATCGATCCTTTCCTCTTTGGAGAACTTCTTCGGAAAGCAGTTTTCCTTTACAACTTTGGCAGGCACACCTAAAGCTAAACATCTAGGCGGTAAGCTTTTAGTGACAACTGCTCCTGCACCTACAACAGTGTCATGACCTATTGTCACATTTGGCATGATTATAGCATTAGGACACCAGACTCGGTCTTCTAACGTCACTGGACCAAATTCAGCAGGAAATCCGTTAAGGAAATTCTCATAAGCACCATGAGCATAAACTCTTGTAAATTGCCCCAAGCCAACCTCATCCCCTATTTTCACAGTCCTAGCTGTGTTGATGAAACCAAAATCCCCTAAATGACATTGATGCCCGATTTTTAGTGAACTCAGCTTTTCGAAGCAAGAACCCCCGCCAATGCCACAGTATCGTCCGCTCCAGAATTCTTTGCCAATCTCGATGAAATGTCCTTCAATTTCGAAATGGTCGCCAATCATACTCCTATCATCAACAAACAGCCTTTCGGACACATTGATAGTAACGCCGTCACCAATAGCTACATTATCGCCAAGAATCACTTCGCCCTTGCCAACTATTCTTACGTTCCCGATCTTACATCCTTTACCCATTTTCACCGTATCAACCACCTCAGAACTTCAAAGGCTTCTGCATATTTGGCATTAATCTGCGCACCATAGTAAAAGGCTTCAGACAAAATAATCTTCTTCTTGAAATACGGTCTCCTATATTGCGTTTTGAACATACTAAGTGCTTTGAGTTTCTTCTTCATTTCTTTCTCGGACAATGCCACAAAGCACAATGGGTTGAAATCACCCAAACTACGAAGTATTGGATACGCCAAGATCGTGGCTGAATCTCGGAAAATAGTTTTGCATGATTCACCAGTGAGTGAGTGATCCTGGTGCAAGTCATTCGGAGAAGTGCAAAACACAACTTCGGGATCATATTCCAGTTTTGTCTTGTACAGAATATCCCTTATTTCTTGCGCGTGCAGAAACAATGTTCGCCTAGGGAATCCATTTTGTTTTATGTCTGTCACGCCGAGCCAGTTTAAGGCTTTTATGTTTTCTTGTTGTATGCCTTTATTCAAGGGATCTTCAGTGCACAAGGCGAAAGTAATCGACATAAACTGATTCTTGCCCTTCAGTTTTTCTATTGTTCCGCCGCAACCCCAAACTATGTCGTCAGGATGAGCCTCGACAAGAAGAATTCGTTTATTGACAAACAGTTTTGCATTCCTCCAAAAGCTCTGCAAACTTTTTTGCCATCTCGGGATAACTATACTTGTTGATTTCTTTTATGTCGCCTTCAAATGACACTTTGCCATTAAGCTTATACTCTGAATATAACTCTTTTAGCGCATGCTTGACATCTTCTATTGTAGAGCAATAACATCCGGAATTTGTGTCCTTAATCAGTTTTTCAACTACGTCGCCGCCAAAGCCGCCGGTAGCAAGCACAGGTCTGTGAGCTCCCAAATACTCGAAAATTTTCCCCGAGTAAGCTCCCTTCTCTTGAGGGTCTTCCCATGTTATTTGCCATAGCAACTGCGATTCTCTCTGCTTTCGAAAACAGACTTCTCTGGGCACAATTCCATATTGCACGACAACATCCGCCAAGCCGTATTCTAAAGCCTGCTTTTCTAATTGTTCGTTTCTTGGGCCGAAAATTCTGACCTCGACTTCCTTTCTATTTATTACTCCTCCAGTTATCAGATCTCTTAAAGCAGCCAATAGTTTTTCAGTATTTTGTTTTTTGTAAATTTGACCCGTATAAGTGATCGTGAGCTTTGATGTCAAATCGACCTTTCCCTCGGTCATTTTTTCAGGGTCAAAGCCATTCGTGATGGTGCAAACCTTCTTTCCTTCATGCAATGTGGTCAATTTGTGCGCCATAGGTGTAGAAACGGTTACCAGTGCATCTGCTGTTGATAAGGTTCTTATTTCTAATCTTCTTTCAAAAAACCTTCTGAAAGTGCTGTATGGATAATTGTGGTTTTGAGTCCAGAGGTCTCGAAAATCAGCTATCCAAGGAATTTTGTGTTTTTCCTTCAGTTCTTCTGCAATTAGGTTCGTTGTCACTGGAGGGGAGCTGGTGAGTAATGCGTCTATGCTTTCTGTATGAAGAATGCCCTCAGCGTAGTTCAGCGCAAAAGGAATCCAACCTTTTTCTGCATCTGGATAATTTCTGATCTCTGAATAGCGCTTGTAGAATAACCTTAAAAGTGGCTTAACCTTGCGATAAAACTTTCTTGATTCAAAATGCTCTCTAGCATACACGCGCACATCAGTTTTACTGTAACCTTTCGTTTCTACAACCCTGATGTTGGATGGCAAGGAATCTCTTTTTTCAACTACAGGGGGAGTTACTATAATTGATTCCCATCCGAATCTTGGAAGATACTTTGCTAAACCTATTACTCGTGGTGAGGCATCCACGAGATTAACAATGATTAGAACCTTATTCAATATCTGAATACCTCTATCTTGCACAAAATTCTTGAATGAGACTTACAACAAGTTGCACTTGCTTATCCGTCAGCTCAGGATACATTGGCAACGAAACGACTTCATTGGACACTTCTTCTGTTTTTGGTAGTTTGAAATGGTCCAATTTCAGTGAAGGCTGGAGGTGATTTGGTATCCGCCACGATACCATTGTCTCTACACCGTTCTTTTCAAGAAATTGAACTAGTTCATCACGGTCTTTTACGCGTATAACATAGTTCTGATAAACGTCATAGTATGGACTAGTCAAAGAGGGGGGTGGCGGCAGTTTCACTTTGGCTATATCAGACAAACCTTCGTGATAGATTCTCGCGATTTCTCTGCGTCTTTCAATCCATTTGGGCAAATATTTGAACTTCACATTAAGAATTGCGGCTTGGACGTTATCTAGTCTGCTATTAAATCCATAAAAGAGAATCTTTCCAGTTGCCCTCTGTAAACCATGGTCCCTTAGAAGACGGATCTTTTCGACTATCTCTTCATTGTTAGTTGTCAAAAACCCCCCATCACCGGCCGCTCCAAGTATTTTTGCTGGATAGAGACTGAAGCATCCGGTTAATCCAAACGAACCTGCCTTCTTACCATTAAAAGATCCCCCAAGAGCTTGAGCTGCATCCTCGATTACTGCCAAATTGTGTTCAATTGCAATCTTCATTAGTTTATTCATGTTGCATAAACGGCCGTTTAGATGAACTGGCATAATCGCTTTCGTTTTCGAGGATATTTTTTGCACCAATTGCTCGACGTCCATATTCATATCTTCGTCGACGTCAACCAATATAGGCGTGGCTCTGCAATGGACAATGCACGCTATAGTGGCGACCCATGTATGAGCAACAGTGACAACTTCGTCTCCTAGACCTATTCCGGCAGCCTTCAAGGACAGAAACATGGCATCAGTACAGCTATTAAGTCCAACTGCGTATTTCGTGCCAACAAATGACGCGATGTCATTCTCAAATTGCTTCAACTGGCCTCGAAGCAGCAAGTCACCCTTTGACAGCGCCTCAGATATACCATCAATTACTTCGTTCCACATTCGGCGATAATGTTCAGGGTAGTTCACAAAAGGAACTTTATACACTATGGTCACATCTCCAAAATCTTCTTGATAGCAAGAATTATCCTTTCAGCATTCGGATAATAAACCTTTTCCAACGCCGAACTGGCCGGCGCAGGGGTATCGGGTAAGGAAACGCGAATTATTGGTGCTTTCAATGAGCCAAAAATGTCGCTTTCCGCAATCTTAGCAGAAATCTCGGCAGCAACCCCACAAGTTTTCCAGCCTCCATCCACGACGGCCAGCCTTCTCGTTTTTTCAACTGATGTAAACAATAGACTCTCATCCAGAGGCTTAAGCGAAAGTAGGTCCACCACTTCGATACTTATGCCCTCCTTATCAAGCCTTTCAGAAGCCATCATCGCTTCATAGACCATGTAGGAAGTCGCTACCACAGTTACGTCTTCCCCCTCACGTCTAACTATTCCCTTCCCTATTGGAACCGAGTATATTTCTTCAGGGACCTCTCCTTCATGCTGATACAGCCAACGATCGTCAACATATACAACTGGGTTACCTTCCTCTACGCTAGCGACGAGAAGCCCTTTGGCGTCATATGGTGTGCTCGGTGCAACAATCTTAACCCCTGGAATGTGCATAAACACAGCATGTATTGCTTGCGAGTGCTGTGCTGCTTGTTCTCCTCCCCTGTTGATGATCGCCCAAATTGTTAGAGGTGCGCTTAATTGTCCCCCAAACATATAGTGCCAGTTTGCAATGTGGTTTGCTATCTGATCCATGGCATAATACATAAAGTCCATTCTTGGAAAACACATTATCGGATGTAATCCTGCCAATGCCGCACCCAACGCCGCACCTGTTATACAGTTTTCGGATGTAGGGGTGTCAATTATCCTCTGAGGGCCAAATCGATCAATGAGACCGACGGTTGTACTTCCAACGTACCAAGGACTAGTGACTCCTTGTCCGATCAAAAAAACGTGATCATCCTTTGCGATTATCTGGTGCAAAGCCTCATTGATTGCCTCAGCGAAGGAAATTCTCCGCATACGTATTCACCTTAACCTCAAAGACGTGTTAGCACATTCTGCTCAAAGACCTTCATTTAGTTATTTAAGCTCGAATACGTCATGAAGAAGGTTATTTTCGTTGGGATAGGGGCTTTCTCTTGCGAAAGTGATGGCTTCTTCTACTTCTTCTGAAACAGCTTTACGTATCTGTTCTTTTTCTGACTCAGAAATTATACGATGTTGAATCAAATCCTTCTCTAACATTTTGATTGGGCATCTGCTCATCCAGTAGTCTAGCTCTTCTCTGCTCCTGAGTCCTTTGTCTAAATCGTCATATGGTCCAACATGACCGCGCCATCTATATGTCAAGCACTCTATTAAGGTGGGTCCTTTTCCCGATCGAGCATCTTCTACCGCTTTCTTTGCTACTTTATAAACCTCTATCACATCGTTCCCATCGACTCTGATTCCAGACATTGCAAAAGACTCAGATTTTCTGTAAATGTTAGTGTCTGCTAGACAGGCTGCTACAGGTAGATGAGTACAATAGAGATTGTTTTCGCACACAAAGATTACTGGCAGCTTTTTGAGCGAAGCGAAATTTAGAGACTCGTAAAATATTCCTTCGCTGGCCGCCCCATCACCAAAAAAAACAACAGAAACGGCATCTCTATTTTGCATAGAGAACGCCAGAGCCGCTCCAACAGCTATAGGCATTGTCCCACCCACAATGGCGGAGCTTCCCAGCAGTCCTAGACTAGATGACGCAACATGCATGGAACCACCTTTACCTCTCGAACAGCCCGTCTTCTTACAATATAGCTCGGCCATCAGCGCCTTGAGATTACCGCCCTTAGCTATGAAATGGCCGTGAGAACGATGAGTGCTGAAAACATAATCGTCTCTTTTAAGTGCAAAACACACTCCTGTTGCTACAGCTTCTTGTCCGATATAGAGGTGACATGGTGTCACTATCTCTTTTTTTGGAGGAAGTAGAAGTTCGGCGACTCTTTCTTCAAAGACTCGAATCTTCAGCATTGTCACATAGATTTTTCGCAGGATTTCTGAAGGAACATCTAAGGCCACTGAAGTCCGTTCTTTTTCATTCAAAGTTTGATCCTCTCTTCTTGCCCGTACTTCTTATACCATTGGATAAATGCCTTCAATCCCTCTTTCAGGCTGTATTTGGGTTCCCATCCCAAGATTCTCTTCGCTTTCCTCGCGTCTGCAATCAACTTTTTGACCTCTCCGATCCTCGGCTCGACATTAACTGGTTTTATTTTTCTCTTTTTGCCGCATAAATCAATAACTATATTGGCTAAGTCGACTATGCTTACCTCTTTGCCGCTTCCAATGTTTATTGGTTCCAGTTTTGACTTATGGTTTAGAATTAAGTCGAAGGCTCTAACAGCATCCTCGATATAAGTGTAGTCTCTTGTTTGCAGACCATCCCCGTATATGACAGGAGGCATGTTGTTTAGAACTCGTCTGGTGAAAATTGATATTACGCCGCCGTATCCGATATCTCTTTGTCGTGGGCCAAATATATTGAAAAATCTTGCTATGGAGATGTTCATGCCGTATGTCACGATATATGCGTGGCACATTCTATCGGCCGCGATCTTGCTAGCCCCATAGGGATGTGGAGCATCTAAAGGATGCTTTTCATCTATAGGAACATACTGAGCAGAGCCGTATACTTCGCTCGTAGAAGTGTGGATAACCTTTTTAACATCGTATATTCTTGCCACTTCTAGGACGTTTTGGGTTCCCATCACATTTATCTCATAGGTAAGTCTAGGTTCAACGTAGGACCTATCCACGTGAATCTGAGCTGCTAGATGAAAGACTATATCCACATCTCGAATTATACGCTCCAAAAGCTGAAAATTCCTAACGTCACCCTTTATCAACTTGAAGTTTCGATAGTCCAATAAGTGCCTGATATTTAGCAGATTTCCACTCAAGAAATTGTCTAAGCAAAGGATGGTATGCCCGTTTTTAGTGTACTTTTCGCAGAGGTAACTCCCAATGAATCCGGCACCGCCAGTTATTAGCATTCTCATTTTTCATGTCTCCGAAATAGCTTTTCGTAAATGTTCTCCATCTTTTCCATCTCTTTATAATAATTGTTTCTCTCTTCGATTATTTTTCTGTTGAGCTGACCAAATCGCCTTCTTATGTCCTCATTTTGCAATAAATAGATAATCTTTTCGGCCAAGGACTTTGGATTCTTGGCTGCAATTAGAAATCCATTCGTTCCATCCTTGACCCACTTTCTATTATCCATGACATCAGTGATAATAACCGGTAGTCCGCACGCCATTGCTTCAGCCGTGCTCGCGGCAATTCCAGCGTCGGAAAGTGAGGTAGAAACATAAACGTCCATGGTGGTCAAATATTCAGGAAGTTCCTCATTTCGAATAAACCCCACGAAATTTACACTATCCTTAACACCTAAAGATTTGGCTAATTCTTTTAGCCTCGTTTCTTCGGAACCTTTCCCTGCAACTACGAATTTCGTTTCTGGAATCTCTTTTATGACCAAAGGAGCGGATTCGATCAATGTTTCAACATCATAAATCGGTTCGAGATTTCTTAAACTAATTACTGCTGGTGACTCATTTAGTCCTAGTTTCACCCTGAGTTCTTTGCTTCTCTGTCCAGGACTAAATTTCTTGGTATCTACTCCAAAGCAGATGAGACTAATCTTTTCAGGTGGAACCCCAAGCCGTCTCATGGCTTCTCTCATATGTTCAGCGTCACAAGTTATTAAATCAGCTTTTCGTAAGGCGTACTCCGCCATAGGCCTCTTGATCATTGATATAAGCCTCGCACGTGGGTCGACTAAGACATCTGAACCCCAAGCTGTAATTACAAACGGTCTAAAACTACACAATGCACCGAAAAGCCCATAATTAGTTGCGTAATGTGCATGCAAAATGTCAGGCTTTATGCTCTTGATCAGAGCTTTTATTCTATAGACAGACGCTATTTTAAGTGGGAACGTAGCGTTTTTCACAAGTACAGGAAGCTTCAAAACATGAACGGTAGCGCCCTCGATCTGGGCGTTTTCAAAGGAAATCACGTCAACATCGTGTCTTCTGTTAACAAAGAAGCTGGCCCACTTAATTGTGTGAACGCTCGCCGCATTGGCCAAATAGCATATCCGCAATTTATCACTGCTCTAGCGATTATTGTCGATTCTACACTAACAAAGCATTAACCAAGACGAAAGCATCGTATTTAAGTTATTCTTTTTTGGGAAGATGAGGTCTCTTGCTAGAAATTAGCAAGACATAAATTCGAATTGCTCGCCTTCTCATTCAAACATGATAAGAATCATCCGCCTAGTGACGCGTCATGACGTACTCAGAGAAAGACACTAAAATTCTGTTCGTCTATTCGACTTTGTCATCATTTGTCCGTGCAGATTTGGAAATACTACAGAAACACTTCAACGTTAGGAAGATGAAAGCAGAGACATTTTTCATCCCACGAAAAGGTAGAGATCCCCTTGTGTTTCTGAAGATGCTTAGGAGAGTTTTGTGGGCCGATATAGGTTACGCTTGGTTTGCGAATGTAAACGCTCTTTTTATGATGCTTTTTTGCAAGCTTTTGCGCAAGAGAAGCTTGATAGTAGTGGGCGGTTATGACGTAGTCCACATTCCGGAAATTGACTACGGCAACCTCAAGTCTTCTAGGGGACGCATCGCAACCAAGTTTACACTAGAATGCGCCACAAGAGTTTTAGCATTTTCGATGTACGCGAAATACAGGGTTCTAAGTGTGACTAGGAAAGCTAATGTTTGTGTAATGCCGCTTGGTTGTAATACCAACAAGTTCAAGCCAGCTCACGAAAAGAAAGATGACTTAGTCATTACGGTTTGTTATGTTGATAAAGATAATATCGCAAGAAAAGGGCTCAAGACATTTGTTGAAAGCGCAAGATTACTACCTGATATTAAATTCGCGATAATAGGGGCACATCTAGACGATTCAATCAACTACCTAAAAAGCTTGGCTCCAAGCAATGTTCATTTCACAGGATATGTTTCGGATAAAGAGTTGGTGAGATGGTATCAAAAGGCGAAAGTGTATTGTCAGCTCTCCTATGAAGAAGGCGAGGGCGCTGGAGGAGCACTTGGAGAGGCCATGTCAAGTGAATGTGTTCCCATAATCTCAGAAAAAGCAGTTGCCCTAAAAGAAACTGCGCGCGAATGCGCAGTCTACGTTCCCTATGGCGACGCAGAAGCGACCGCAAAGGCCATCGAATTAAGTTTGCAGGCGTCACCTGAGCTAGGTATTAAAGCAAGGCAGCGCATAAAGGAATTTTCTCTAGAGAAAAGAGAACGTGCATTAATAAAATTAATCAAATGCTTATAATGAAAGGTTTTTCTGAAAAACCTAGCTGTTCAAAGTATTTATTTCAGTTTTTTGAAGGTACGTATAGGTGCCTTAAATTGGCAACTAAAATGGCCCTATTCGTTTGCTATGGAAGTATCTCTAGAAGTGTTATGGCAGAAGGTTTCCTAAAGAAAATAGTAGAAAATCCCAAAAAGATTATGGGACTATAACTTAGATGACAAAAAAGATGCACAGGGTTGCTGAAACACTTGGTTGCTCTTGCGAATGATGAAATCATTTCTTTTTATGAGTCTTTGGGTGAGGAAAAAGAAAACTTTGCCTTGCCCTTGAAAGATTTACTCCACGCCAAGCTCTTGATTGCTGACAGAAGAGAAGGAAGAATCGCCGGAGTTGCAGGAATATCTGAAGGCACTTTGTTTTTTATAGTGGTGAAAAGAGAATACCAGAATCAAAAGATAGGACAAAAGTTGGTGGCTGAGGTTATAAATTTAGCAAGAGAAAGAAAGTATCACTTTATTGCTTTAAATGTTTTTGCATCTAATTCAATAGCAGTTCACATATACCAAAAACTCGGTTTCAGTATAGTTTTCACAAATATCATGGATTTTCGGAAAAACTATTTTATGATCTTCCCTTTAGATTTTCTGGGAACGGCTTATATGGTACTAATAAAGATGGCTTATAAATTGGGTCTGCCTTCTATAATTCGGAGATTGCCAAGGATAAATAAAGTACTAGTTATTAAGAAACATTGGTGTGAGTAGATCAAAATGAAAAACGCATTGATTACTGGTGTTACTGGTCAAGATGGTGCTTATTTAGCAAAATTTCTACTAGGAAAAGGGTATGAAGTTTATGGCACTTATCGCAGATTAAGCACTCCAAACTTTTGGCGTCTGGAATACTTGAACATTTTCGATAAAATTAACTTAATCCCCGCCGACCTAAGCGATACGGGCTCCTTAGTTGAAGCATTAGAAGTTTCTGAACCAGATGAAATTTATCATCTTGCAGCTCAAAGCTTCGTTGAGGCGAGCTTCGAAACACCTATAGCGACAGGAGATGTCACTGGAATTTCTGTGACTAGAATTCTCGAGACTATCCGTCAGTTATGTCCCGATGCGAAATTCTACTTTGCAGCCACTAGCGAGATGTATGGAAAAAGCGGCAAAACAAATAAACCTCTCCGTGAAGAGGACTTTTTCCGCCCGATGAGCCCCTATGCCGCGGCTAAATTGTACGGCTACTGGATTACTAAAACCTACAGAGACGGATATGGAATATTTGCCGTGAACGGGATACTTTTCAACCATGAATCACCGATACGAGGCCTAGAATTCGTAACTAGAAAAGTAGCTAATGAGGTTGCCAAGATTTCCCTCGGTCTCAGCAAAGAGCTTAGACTTGGAAACCTTAATGCCAAACGTGATTGGGGTTATGCTCCGGAGTATGTTGAATCAATGTGGCTGATGCTTCAACAGAAAGAGCCAGATGATTATGTAATCGCCACGGGCGAAGCACACAGCGTCGAAGAATTAGTGCAAAAGGCTTTCAGTGTTGCTAGACTTGATTGGCGTGAATACGTCAAAGCTGACAAAAGATTTCTAAGACCTCTCGACGTTCCGAGTTTACGTGGACATTATGCCAAAGCCGAAAAAAAACTTGGGTGGACCCCAAGAACGAAATTTAGTGAACTCATTGAATTGATGGTCAAGGAAGAAAGCAGCCGCTGGGAGAGATGGATTGAAGGTGAACGGTTCCCATGGGATGCACCTAACTATCCTAGTGAGAACAGAATTTTGACAAGAGCTTTAAGGATGAAAAAATTTGATATATAGAATCCCTGTAGCTGAGCCAGACATAGGCGAAGATGAGCTGAAAAATGTCATTGAAGCAGTCAAAAGCGGCTGGGTCAGCTCAAAGGGTCCGTTTATTGAAGAATTTGAGGAAAAATTTTCCAGCTATATTGGGGTAAAATACGGCGTAGCTACATCGAACGGCACTGCCTCATTACATCTTGCGCTTATGGCGTTAGAAATAGGGCATAAGGACGATGTTATCATTCCTACGCTTACATTCGCCTCGGTGGCAAATGCAGTCTTATACACTGGAGCGAAACCAGTCTTCGTTGACTCGCATCCAGACTATTGGTGCATTGACCCAAACGAACTAGAGGAAAAGATAACGAAAAAAACAAAGGCGATAATATCAGTTCACCTGTACGGTCACCCATGCGACATGGACCCTATAATGAAAATCTCGAGAGACCATAACCTTTTCATGATTGAGGATTGTGCAGAAGCCCACGGAGCAGAATACAAAGGCAGAAAAGTAGGCACAATTGGAAATATAGCATGTTTCTCATTCTATGGCAACAAAATAATCACAACAGGAGAGGGAGGAATGTGCCTAACCGACAACGAACACTTAGCCCAAAAAATGAGACTGCTTAGAGACCACGGCATGAACACCGAAAAGAAGTATTGGCATGATGTAGTAGGTTTCAATTATAGAATGACAAACATACAAGCAGCCTTAGGCGTCGCTCAACTTGAAAACATAGATAGGTTCATACAAAGAAAGCGGGAAATCGCAGAACTCTACGACAAGCACATAAAAAATGTCCCGGGTATATCGACACATCCACAGATGCCTTGGGCTAAAAACGTTTACTGGCTTTATTCTGTACTTATTGACAATAAACACTATGGAATCAGCAGAGATGAATTAACGAGCAAACTGGCAGAAAACGGGGTTGAAACAAGACCTTTCTTCAATCCAATACACATAATGCCCCCGTACAAAAAGTACGCAGAAAATCGCAGGTTTCCATCAGCAGAAAGACTTTCCTCGCGCGGAATGAACCTACCAAGTAGTGTAAAGCTAACTGAAAAAGAGATTCAAGAGATAACTCAGCTTATAAGTCATTTCGGTAGAGAGCAAATGAAAGCGGACAAGAAAAACGCTTCTAATCCTCAAACCTAAACAAAATAATTCAATCAAGGCAACAAGGTGTTTGGAATCAAGCAGTGACCGCCACAACGACCAACTTCACGTAGCCGTCAACCAAGACCTTCTCTTTAGTCAAACCTCGTCGCCCCAGCAGATACAACAAGTAATCCGCCAAACTATTTAAACCTCTCATATCTTTACAACACTAATCATGAAGGGAGTGACATGCCGAAACCAGATATGGGAAAAGGAGTGATCATTGGTAAGAACGTTCAATTCGGCAAAGACGTTGTCATCTGGAACTATGTCGTCATAGGTGACAACACCAAGATCGGCGACGGAACACGCATCGGAAGCTTTTGCGATATAGGCAGAAACGTGATAATAGGTAAAAAGTGCATAATACAGGCTCATGTGACAATCTCCAATGAATGTAAACTCGGCGAAAACGTCTTTATAGGTCCAAATAGCAGTATGCTGAACGACAAATTTCCACATAGCAGATGCCTAACGCCATCAATAGTAGAAGACCACGTGGTCATCGGTGGATGCGTTACAATACTCCCAAACGTAACAATAAGCGAGAATTCCATAGTTGCTGCTGGAAGCGTAGTGACAAAAGATGTACCGCAAAAATCAGTGGTAAAAGGTGTGCCAGCAAGACCTATGATGACAAGACAAGAATATGAAGAGAAAAGAGAGGCCTTTATTAAAACCAAAAGGGCCTAAGAAACAATCGTATTGCGTCGAATGTATCTCTGCAAGTCTCTCTCTAAAGATTCCACTCGTTTTCTTATCGATTCGACTTCGCTCCTAACGTTTTGATCTTTGATCTCTTCCGTCCTTTTCTCGTTTGATTTTAGGATTAACCGCAAAAACTCAGAGTCATAACTTTTGAGAAGCAACTTCGTATTTGGAATCAGGCAATGACCACCGATGATGTCGGGATAATGAAGAGGCTTGTTAAGCATCACACGATGAACATCCTCAAGCATATCAACAACATCATAAAAGTCTGCTCCGAAATATCTTGAAATACGGTGCATCTCCTGAAAGCAGGCGATCATCCAAGCTCTATAGGTAGTTTCATAAAGCTTAGCCAATTCTGTCTCCACAGGACCCTTAAGAACGCTGACCTTCAGCCCGAGATTTTCAAAATGTTTTTTGGCATGCTCTGTTGATTCTATTGTTGTTCCGCCTATATATTTTCTCCAAAAGAGTATGTCCCTTTTCATAGTTTCTAATGTCTTGTGCATCCCACGTATTGGAGAGTGAACCACATCTGACTTTGACAGTTCGTAAATTCTTTGTGTTGTTGTAGGTGGCACCGTGCTATTAATTATTGTGAGTCTAGGGTTGACCTTTTTTATGTAGTCCAAGGTTGTTCGCACAAAATCTCCTTGGCCAATGCAAGGATAGCAGACATGCATCACGTCGATGTTTTTGGGTAATACTTTTTCACCGACTATCTCTTTCATTCTCTTCTCATTTGTATCTAACCCATATACGTCGAATTTTCCGCTTTCCTTAAACAGTTCAAAAAGCGCATGCCCGACCTCGCCCAGACCTACTATCAAAACTTTTTCTTTTGTCAACCCATCCACCAGAGGCATCGAAATTATTGGAAAGTCACATATAAACTTAAAGCAACGTGCTAAAAAAGGTTGGCTTGCCTCATTTTATTCTCTTGACAATGTCAGCGATCACGTCGATTGGATTCTCAAGTTTAGCCAACAAATCTCTAACATCATGCTTCTTGCCTAGAAGCTTTGTGGACAGATTCAGTGCTTCTGATGGTTTTGCTTCGTAGATTGGAAAACCCTTCTTAGTTAGATATTCATTGACATACTGGTTTTCAAATGGTTTAATAATTATTGCAGGTGTCCCCTGAAGTGCTGCCTCCCTAGTGATGGTTCCCCCTGCACCGATGAACAAATCTGCCTGTGCAGCTAGACTAACAGAATCAACAAACTCTGGAACTATTAATCCTTTAATCGACCTCCGACCGTATCTCGAAAGGAATACAACCTCTCCAAACTTGGTTAACTTTTTTGCTAGTATGAGTAGGTTTATCTCTTTCTCAACATAGACCGCTCTGGTTTCAAGTTGCCTAACTACAATCAATGGCTTCCCAAAGTCATATGTTATCCTGGGCTCAAAGTCCCTAATCCAAGCAACTTCGTCTACACCGTCAAATGCTATCATTTCTCCATTAACGTTGTAACGTTCAAGGACCTTGCTGGGTATTGCTTTCGAAGCAACAACCCAGTTTGCAAGTGGAATCGTAAGTTTATTCACAGCATCTGCTTGAGGCGCATCATTGGTCAAAATTATTGGTTTCCCTAAACCAAATGCTATTCTGCATTGATCAACAGAGCCATGCGAAATAGCGATATCTGGCACATTTTTTTCAAAAATCTTGCAAAATGCAGATTGTCGCCGAGTACTTTCCTTCAGTCTTGTTAACAGAGACTTTGGATTATATCGCCCCACTATTATGAATCTCTCGTTCAAGAATTTCGCTAGTGGTAAGGTATCTGGATGCTTTCTGGTGGTTAATATGACCTCATGTCCTATGCTTCTTAGACGTTCTGCGATAGCGACACCATATCTTACATGTTTACCTGTGCAAGCGTCGTACCAGGCCCTCATCTTCCAACCCTCAAAAATTGACATTCAACCGTCTTTGCTGCGAGGAAATCCTCGTCCGTATTCCCAATAAATAAGATATTCTGAAGTGACGCCTTAAGACACTGCGCGGCGATTCTAAGCTGCTCACTTCTATCCAAAGACCACTCTCTCGTGATGACAGAATTGAATGATAAGCCTAGTGCTCCAAGAATATTTTTCACCAAAGCCTGCCCTTGCATGGTCACAAGGGCTTTGGGCTTTTCGGAGAACTTTTTGTAAATGGCAATTCCTTCATCGTTCACTATTATGCCTGTTGCTGCCGCAAGCTCGGCCTCATCCCAGACTTTAAAAACTTTGGTTCTTGTTTCTTCTTTTAGCTTCGAAATCGTTTCTGCCAACGGACGCACATTGCCTGTCTTCATGATTCTACTGAATTCTTGGAAAAGCTTTTCGTAATCCAATGGTAGCTGAATTAGCGTGCCATCCAAGTCAAATATTACTGCCTTGATCATTGATACATTTCTCCGATGACCTCACCATCTTTAACCAGTCTCGCTGGTGCGTCGATGTGGCGAATCCAATAGATTTGTTCCGGCAAAATATTATACTTTGGCATGTCTGGAATGCTTTCCTTGAATGCGAGCTTTACGTACAAGTATGGAATGTTCGCATAGTAGTCGTTTCGCAGCAATTTACTGGCGTACGAAAAAAAATAAGATGTGGTAAACATTCTTCCAGCATTGATTTCAGTTACGCACGGCATACCATCTTCATTCTCTTTCAAATCCACACAGGCAATTCCCGAGAAACGGGCATCGATGGATAAAACAGCCTTTGAGCTAGTGGTATTCACTACATCATCGTGGATCGTTCTCTGAACAGCGGGTGTGCCTGTAATGCCCGAAGGGGCAAGATGTGGGTAGATATATTCGAGACGTTCTCTGGCCATAGATGTGATGAGTCTGCCATTTTCCCATATGCTATGAAAGCCCAGATTTCTACCAGACAAATATTCTTGCGCAACAAACTGCCATTCTGAGTCCCGCGACTTCCAATATTGAATCCACGATAAGGCTGTTTCTTTGTTGTAAGCTGGAGTGCTCCCCTTACCGCCAGCACCATGCCTAGCTCTAATCCAAATGGGGCTGCCAAACTCTCGAAATGCTTTATTGATGTCTGATTGCTTGTTCAATTCAAGAGATCTTGCAACAGGAACCCCTCGCTCCTCCCAATATCTTGTGGATTCTAGCTTGTCTTGGCATATGCGTATGGCCTCTTTCGAGGGAAGAAAAACATCTGCTTTCAGCTTTTCACGATTTCTGGAGATGGCTGCGACCTCGATGTCTGGCTGGGCATGCACGAGTCCTATCTCCTCTTCGAGTATAATCTCGTTCAATCTATCGATATACAATGGATCAGTTGATTTAGGAATCAAATAATTCTTATCCGCTTCGGATAGATGAACAAGATGTTCATTGTTTTCGGTACCAACTATAAACATGCTTTCTGGCGAGATTCTTAGCGACAGAACGAAGTTTACGCTCGCTGGGCCTCCGCAGCCTGTGACAAGAATCTTTTTCATTTCATGATTCCTCAATTTGATGCGAGTATAAAATTAAACCTCTTTATATGCATTCTTAATGGAGATGAGACATAAGTTTGAACGCTTTCAATATCGCTCCGACATAAGAAAATTAAAAAACCAAAAGACGCTCTCTAAAGGTAGATGGGCCGGTCGTCTAGTTTGGTTAGGACATTGGCTTTACGAGCCAAAGGTCGTCGGTTCAAATCCGGCCCGGCCCATCACGAAGCCTATAACTTGTCGCAATTCAGGTTTTTCAGATGACAATACAGATGTGCGGAGAACATAAGTGAAGAAGCGTGTAAAGCTAGTATATCAGCTGTTCTCCGAAAAATTCCAGTATTTTCTTTGGACTAAAGATGCTGAAGACCGCGGCCTTCAAGTTTTTACCTATTTTTGGGATTAATCCAGAAGCGTCTGTTCCAAGCTTACACACAACCGAATGCTCGAATAATCCTAAAGGCTCGATGCTCACAATGTCACGATAGCATCCCACAATTTTCAAAGCAGATATGATTTCATGAATAGGTTCACCCAAGACTATCAATCTGTCCAACAAAGATTTCGTCCAGTTTCTGTACTGTTTGAGTTGTTTTTCCGACAATATTGCTTCTATATGGCTTTTCTCTTTGTCCATGTTGACAATTTTGACGAGTAACGGTAAGCTTTCTCGAAACCCAAAAAGTTCAATAAGTTTTTTGAGAGCTACTTTTCTTCCATCGACAAGTTGGGCTTGCAAATGATGCAATGGAATAGTCGCTTCAATAATTTTGGGTGAAAAAATTCCTACGTCAACGTTAAGTTCATTCTTGCTTTTGCTTGGTGATGTTATGCATCCTTTCATCACTAAAAGTTTCGTTAAGGCTTCCAAATGTGTGGGGCACAGTCCGGTTTCTTCGGCTAAATATCGCATTGCCACTTTTTCATCTTCGCCAGATACGTTTAACTGAACCCAACCGCGGGAAACAACTCCAAGAATTTTTGTTTCAACCCTTAAACCTTGAAATCTAGTCTTCAGGAGCTTCTCAACAAACTTGAGTTGAAAATCGTAGTTAGCTTTTGTGAGCAACGTCACGGTAGGCATATACAATCTCCGATTATTGCAGTCATTTCTCGGTGTAGTCTTAGTATCCTTGCAACGGCAGCAGGTGGTAACTGCTTGGAGAAAATACGTACAGTCCTTTCTATTGATACTTGCCGCGAACCCTCAATAAGCTTGTCCGCGTACGAAACGATTTTTTCCTCCAGAGTTTGTGGAATATAGATATCCCTCGGCCATCCCAATTTCTTGGCTTCGCTGGTTGTTATTCCACCTCCGACGTGTTTCTTTATTATTGAGATGACTGGCTCTGGTAACGCAAGTAATCTTGCAATTTCGGCCCCTACGACTGCGTGGTGAACACTGTGGGTTCTTGCTCGTCCGATGTCATGCAGAAGGGCCCCTATCTTGACAAGCTCTAAATTAACAGTCAATCCTTTTTCTTCACAAGCTTTCGCGATGCGAAACGCAAGCTGAGCCACTGCCTCGGCATGCCTTACAACATTCTCTCTGCATCCACTTTGATACAAGAATTGCAAGGCTTGTTCTCTTGAAGGAAGTTTCTCACTCACCCAGCTCCTTCCTCAGCAATTCTACTTTCCTTGCTAATGCTTGAAGGATCTTGTTGTTTTCATAATGCATTAAAGGTTTGCCACACGTTGGGCATCGAAAGACAAGTTCAACTGCCTCTTCAAATGGAATTCTTCTGCATCCAGGCGTATAGCAATAGTAGAAGTCGTGGTTTTTCTCGTATTGCAGTCGAATGTTAAGCTTTTCTAGCACTCGACGTTTTTGGCTCAATACAAAACCTTCAAGCTGGTCTGGCTGCAATTTCCAATGAAATATGAACCATCCAGTTTTTGGGTCGCGAGTTCTTCTTAGACTGATAAGAGAATGATCATAGAGCTTGTAGAGGATTTTTCGGACAGAGTTCAGCCTTATGCCCGTTTTATTCGCTATTTCGTCGTCAGTTGTTTCATCTGAATTTCTAAGAATCTCAATTAATCTAACGGCTTCTTCTTCGCCCAGGGCTTCTGCAACCTTGATGAGTGTTGTGTCATCTATGTTTGATAACATGGCGAGCCACTGGCTTACTGGTTGGACATCGCTTCATCCATAATATATAGTTGCAGACTTTGATTTAAATCTCTTTACAATTTACGAGCAGAATTATCTATTTCCTACTACCTTCTTGCCCCTCTTTTGAGCGATTATTCTTACCTTTGCATTTTCAAAACTTTTTGTCAACTCTTTACCTTCGAAGAAGCGGTCGAGAAAAATTGTTAGGCTTGCACACTCTGAGTGAGGCTGATTTCCGATAGCCACGTTAAAATCAGATACAGATTCTGAAAAGAATTTTCTAGGAACTTTTTGGCTTCCAACAACAACGAGAATGTCTTTCCCCGAACTCTTAATCCTCTCTAGAACATTGCTTGATTGGATGTTTTCTCCATAGGCTGTCAAGTGAACAACTATCCCATCTTTGGCTTTCCATTCGTGTACGACATTTTTCCAATGAGTCCTCATCTCAAAAAAGAACGGGCCTCCCCAGTTCTTCGTGATCTTGTCAATGGTTTCCTTAATTTTTTCGTCTTCAATGTCTGATAGTACGACCCCAGAGGCTCCTAATGCCCTTGCCGTTAATGCGACGTGTGTTGTAAGCCTTGCGTCTCTTTCTCGTCTGTGGCCCCACCTTAACACGACAATTTTAGGGATATTTTTCACTTTCGACAGATTCTGGTGCCTAGGTTTTCTCGAACTTTCCATCAAGTCTCTCAACTCGGTTTTTCACCTTCTCTGCGAACCACGGAATTGCTTCGAAAATAACACGAATAGATTTGCCCCCGTAGTCTATTGTTTGCACATCTGTGCTCTTGAAAAGCCATGATATAAGTGACATGGTTTCACTTGTTAAAGGTATGGTCACTGAGGCATGAACATAATTTTTAAGAGTATTCGTTATCTGAATTTTTAAACTGTCAAGGTTGGTTCTGTACAATGCTGAAATGGGGACAGGATTTGGCGCTTTCTCTTTTAGGCGTTCGAATTTTTGCTGAACTTCGGCCTCTGATATAAGGTCAATTTTGTTGAGTGCAGTTATTATTGGGATGCCTGAGGCTCCTATGCGTTCTATTGTTTCTAGGCAGATCGAAATCTTGTGTTCAATAAGGTCAGATGGCTCACTTGCGTCCACTACAAGAAGTATAAGGTCTGAGCAGATTGTTTCTTCAAGAGTTGAATGGAAAGCCTCTATCAAAGTCAGAGGTAGACGGTCTATGAAGCCGACGGTGTCAGTTAATAGAAATTTCTTCTTTGAGAACCCCACAAGCCTTGTTGTTGTGGAAAGCGTTGTGAATAGAGTAACATCAACTGGAACTTCTTCTTCTGTGAGAGCATTAAACAGCGAGCTTTTTCCTGCGTTTGTGTATCCAGCTAAAGATATTGATGAAAACCCTAACTCCGCTCTTCTTTCGCGGTGCAAGAGACGCTTTCCGCGGATTTTCTTTAACTTCCCTCGCACCGAGTGAACTTGTCTCTTTACGGCTTCATAGTAAACATCCACTTCATATGCTCCAAGCCCCATAAATCCTGGCTGTTCACCCATCTTTGCCAATTTCACCTTTTCTTTTGCATGCGCCAACTCATATCCCAGTCTAGCGAGCTGTATCTGCAATTTTGCCTCGGTCGTCATGGCTCTTCTTGCGAAGATTTCGAGGATCAGCTGAAAACGGTCAATTGCTTCGATTCCCGTGGCTTTTGCCAGATTGTAGGATTGAACTGCTTTCAAAGGGTTATCAAAAATCAGTCTATTGGCTTCTGTTTCTTTCACAAGATCGGCTAGCTCCTTTACTTTTCCTGCGCCTATTTGGTAACGGGAATCTGGTTCCCTAACCTGTTCTACCTTGCCAACTACCGTGTATCCAGCGGATTCAGCCAGACTTTCAAGCTCTTCTAGGCTTGATGGATCAAAAGTTTGTCGGCGTTGAACTATGATGGCTTTCGTTCTATAGGCTCCTCCTTTTTCTTGAGCAGTTGAATTAGGTCTCCTAGTGTTAGTTCACGGCTTGCTGGTTTAGGGATCTTTACTTCCGAAATTTTTACTTCCAAAGCCGGAACGAGTAACTCGATTTTCAAAGCATGCTCAAGTTTCGCTGCAAGCATGTTGTCAGGCTTCATTTTGCCAGTTTCGACTTTTTTGAGAACGGACACCTTCTCGTTTATTTTCTTGCCCAGTTGTTCATGAGAAATCTCCAACTTTTCCCTTGCGCACCTTATTTTCAGGTCAAAGTCTTCTACTAGTTCTTGGGTCGCATCTATTGTTCCTGATGGTCTTTTGACGTGGACTTTTGGAGGAGTAACTGCAGTTTTAGTTTTCGGCATGGGAATCCCAGGTTTCGCTTCCACTTCCCGGACGATTTTCCCGTGTTTTGAACATTCAACGCATGCTGTTAGCTTTGCCCCTTCAATTACGACCTTGTAAGGTTTACCATAGATTTTACGTCCACAGACCTCGCACCGCAACTAGTGGCACACCTAAACTATTTTTATTATTGGGGTTGTGTTTATAGTTGTCGAATTGCAATTTGCCGATCAATGGTGTGGAATGTTGGAAAATGTGCTTAAAAAGATCAGAAGCGTCGCAGATTACCAATTTGGAAGAGGTTTCGGCGTCAAGCTTTTTCCAACAAATGTTGAAATTCTTTATTCTAAAAGAACAGGCAGAATCCGCTATGTCTATCTGGACGGTAAAAGGCTTGCGACGCTTCGGCCTACAAATGGCCTGTTCTCCTTGAGCATTATGGGCGCAAAGCGTATTGCTGAAAGCAGTGGTTCTGCGAAATGTGTTGTTACTGTTCGCAGTGATGTTTCAAGGTTTGTTGCCGAGGGTAAGGATGTTTTTGCACTTCACATTGTTAAGGCGGACAATGAAATTCGTCCTAAGGATGAGGTTATCGTTGTTGACCAAGACAGCAAAGTTTTGAGCGTCGGACGAGCTGTCCTTTCAGGTGAGGAGATGAAAGCCTTCAAGAGAGGGGTTGCTGTAAAGGTTAGACGTGGATGCTTGCAAGAAGGTTAAGTATATGAACGTCCGAAAGTAACGGGTAGGCAGAAAAGGGTGATCCTATGCACAGACGAGTAAGCTCTCGCGAAGCAAAACGTATGATGCAACGCATGGGCATGAGTATGGACGCAATTTCAGATGTTGAACAAGTCATCATAAAGGCCAGCAACAAAGAAATCACCATAGAAAAGCCAGAAGTGGCAATACTCGAAATGCAAGGTCAGAAGATTTTTCAAGTAACAGGCGGAAAAATAATTGAGAAACCCGCAGAACGCAAACTAGCGATTCCCGAAGAAGACGTTAGGCTTGTGGCGGACCAAACGAGTAAAAGCCTAGAAGAAGCAAGAAAAGCACTGGAAGAAAGTGAAGGAGACTTGGCAAAAGCGATTCTTCTGCTTCAGTCCAAGATTTAGTTTATTATTATCATAAGTGTTCTTGAGAATTAAGAGTAGCCTAGGACTTTTGCTTGAATTTCCAGACACTTGAGAAGCCACAAAGTAATTCCTTCTTTCGCTAATCAAGAACGCTGTTCACCAATGGCTAGGCATACTTTTGCGTTCCATTGCTTTTAAGTTACATTAAATACTAATATCTGCACGGGGGGCGCTTAGGTCGTAGTGCTTGACATTGTTTCTGTTGGACACTTCAGTATAGATTCCATTTCATTACCCGGTAGGAGTCGCCCATTTACTGTATTGGGCGGTTCTCCGACCTATGTTTCTCTTGTTTCTAGATGTTTGGACGCAAGGGTTGGAGTCGTTTCTAAAATTGGCAGCGATTTTCCAAACGCTTACTTATGGTGGCTCAGGGAAGAAGGTGTCGATTTATCTGGAGTTGTTAAAGTTGAACAAGCAAAGAGCACAAGTTTCGAACTAAAATATAGTAGAGACCTATCAGATCGTTCTCTGCGCTTAAGATGCAGAGCTCCGTCCATTGCAGTAACAGATTTGCCAGATTCGCTGAAAGCCAAAGCCATTCACGTCGCACCTATAGCAGGTGAAATCACATATGATGTAGTACAGAAACTGAGAAATCATGCCGAAGTCTTGTCTATTGACCCTCAAGGACTAGTGCGAAATTTTGACGAAGTTGGAAACATTACTCTTGGCCCGCTAACAGACAAACGCATACTAGAACTTGTGAACATCTACAAGTCCTCTTTAGCCGAAGTTCAGAATGTGACAAGCCTGCAAAACCTCAACTCAGCCATAAAAGCAATACATGACCATGGTGTTGAAGTGGTAATTGTCACTTTAGGAATGAAAGGCGTCATAGTTTCAGCGGAAACAGGTCTCTACAACATCCCAGCATGTAAGCCAGAGAAAGTCGTTGACCCCACTGGATCTGGAGATGCCTTCATGGGCGGTTTTCTGGTTGAGTACATTAACGGCGCAAACTATCTGCGGTGTGCTTGTGTAGGCTCAGCAGCTGCATCGCTTGTCGTCGAGGCTGCAGGACCAACATTTTCTAGCGACAAAGAGGAGATCCATCAGAGGGCCCGTGAGCTTTATGAAAAAGAAATTAAGGAATAGTGTGTATTGTATTGCATCAAAACAACGAGTATGTAGAAGAGGTGTCAACCATTGGGACGCGTTGATAAAGGAGTGAAATGTAGCGTATCGGGCTGCGGCAGAGAAGCTACTCGTTCGCTCTCAACAGAAGGCGTTAGGTCTGCGGGCTTAAATGTTGGTGGCACTGAAAGACGCGCCTATCTCTGCAGGGAACATTATAAGGAGTATAAGAAGAAGACGAAAAAAGAGAAGATGTTTGAGAGGTGGCGATATAAAGGCTAAACGAGGCGATCCTCATTCGAATATTACAATTACACTCAAACTTCATCGAGTACAAGCCCATCCAAAAAGAAATAGCCACGGCTGAAGAAGCCGAGAAAAAGCCGGTACGGCTAGAGGAAATTGTGGTACTGTTCACGGCAGTCGAGGAAGACGACAACGAAAGCGTCGCTAAAAAAGCCATAGATGAAGCCAAATCCTTCCTCGAAAAGCTTAAGGTGAACCGGATTTTGATCTATCCGTACGCACACTTAAGCAGCAACCTAGCAAAACCGACAAATGCATTAAAAACAGTTAAAGCGATGGAAGCTTACGCAAAACAGAGAGGCATAGAAACATATCGTGCACCTTTTGGCTGGAACAAACAATTCACTATAGCAATAAAGGGACACCCACTTGCTGAACAATCCCGCGTAATTCTGCCATCTGAAATGATGGAGAAAGCCGAAGAGAAACATGAGTCCTTCTGGCACATTCTCCAACCCGACGGAAACCTAGTGCCAATCGAAGAATTCAACTTCAAAGGAAATGAAAACCTCGAAAAATTCGCGAAATACGAAATCTCAAAGGTAAGGGCAAGCCAGCAAATGCCGCCACATGTATCTCTAATGAAGAAACTTGAGATAGCTGATTATGAACTTGGCAGTGACCCTGGAAACATCAGGTGGTATCCAAAAGGGCGGTTGATTAAGTCTCTACTTGAGCAGCTTGTTACAGTCAGCATGACAGAGTATGGCGCCATGGAAGTTGAAACCCCAGTGATGTATGATTTTCAACATCCAAGCCTCGCAGACTACATAAACCGTTTCCCAGCGAGACAATATCTGCTGAAATCAGAGGACAAGGAGCTTTTTCTTAGATTCGCTGCATGCTTCGGTCAGTTTTTAATGATCCATGATACCCAGTTCTCCTATAAGCACCTGCCACTGAAAATCTACGAATTGACACGTTATAGTTTCAGGCGAGAGAGAAGTGGTGAGGTTGTTGGGTTAAGACGTCTAAGAGCCTTTACGATGCCCGACTGCCACGCTTTCTGCGCAGACCTTAAGCAGGCCAAGAAAGAGTTCGTAATAAGATTCAAGCTATGTATACAGATCTTGGAGGAAATTGGATTATACGAAGACGACTATGAAGGAGCAATACGTTTCACAAAAGACTTTTACGAAGAAAATAAAAAGTTTGTAGCTTCGTTGGCAAAGATCTTTGGCAAACCCGTATTAGTTGAGATTTGGAAAAAACCTTTTTTCTACTTCAGGCTGAAATGGGACTTTAACCTTGTAGACAATCAAAATAAGGCCGCAGCCCTCTCAACAGATCAAATAGACATCGAAAACGCAAAAAGATACGACATAACCTACGTTGACGAAAAAGGCGAAAAACATCATCCACTAATTCTGCACTGTTCACCAAGCGGAGCAATTGAAAGATGCGTATATGCATTGTTAGAAAAAGCCTATAGAGAACAACAAAAAGGTAAACCCCCAATGCTCCCTTTGTGGCTTTCTCCAACACAAGTCCGTATAATTCCAATGTCAGACAAGTACATTGCAATTGTGGAAGAGCTTGAGAAAGTAATTGATGAGCATTGTATACGTGTGGACGTCGACGATCGTACACTGACTTTGCAGAAAAGAGTTCGAGAGGCTGAAATGGAGTGGGTTCCCTACATAATTGTTGTTGGACAAAAAGAGATTGAATCTGATGTTCTCCCAATCAGGGACAGAAAGACTGGAAAAATACGCAAAATGAAACTCAAAGAGCTAATAGGCGAGGTTGAAGAACTAACAAGAAACAAGCCCTTCAAGCCGCTTCCCTTGCCGAATCGTCTTTCAAAAAGACCACAATTCTATGGATAACAATGGCGGTAACCGTTAGTTTCTTGCAAAAAGTATATCAAACCTTGATTGAATAAACTAAACTCTCTAGTTTGGAGGATAAACTATTGGAAAAAGAGTTGCTAGTCTACATAGACGGAGAATACTATCCGAAATCTCAAGCAAAAATTTCAGTCTATGATCATGGGCTCTTGTATGGCGACGGCGTTTTTGAAGGAATCCGCGCATATGACGGCGTAGTATTCAAGCTAAAAGAGCATATTGACAGACTTTACTGTTCAGCCCACACGATAATGTTGCAAATTCCAGTGGCAAAAGAAGAGATGATACAGATAGTGCTCAGCACCTTGCGAAGAAACAACTTGAAAGACGCATACATTCGTCTGGTAATCACAAGGGGGGTAGGAGATCTTGGACTAAACCCAAAGAAATGTGCAAAACCAACAATAATCGTGATAACAGACACAATCTCTCTGCACAAGGGTGAAGCAAAAGAGAAGGGTGTTACAGCCATGCTTTCATGGGTCAAAAGAGACCCCGTGGACGCAACAACGCATGAGATAAAGTCCCTCAACTACTTAAACAGCATATTAGCAAAAATTGAGGCGAACATAGGCGGCGTCGACGAGGCAATATGCCTCGACAAGAACGGCTTCATATGCGAGGGAGTAGCGGAAAACCTGTTCATAACCAAAAACGAAAAGCTGTTTACACCACCAAGTTACACGGGGGCACTACCCGGGATAACAGCCAACACAGTAATGAAACTTGCCAAAAAGTTGGGATACGAAGTAATAGAAAAGAACATAACACCTTACGAATTGTTCAATGCGAATGAAGTGTTCTTTACGGGAACAGCCGCGGAAATCGTGCCTGTTAGAGAGATAAACAAGAGGCAAATAGGTGATGGAAAGCCGGGTCCGGTGACGAAAAAACTAATAGATGAGTTTTCAAGGCTGGTTCGAGACCCAAGGGAAGGAATACAAATTTACAGGCAATGAAATCAAATAGAACGCCAAAACGCATCCTTTATTTATTCTTCTTCAAGAAACGTTCAACTTCGTTAAGAGCTTCCTCAAGTGTTTCAATTGGCGGAAGAAAAACCCCTCTAACATGTTTCTTACCATAGACTGGATCAAAACCCGATCCATGTACGAAAAGTACACCAGTCTGTTTTAGAAGTTCCAACACAAATTCACTATCTATTTTCCACTTCAAACCAATAGTATGGATTTTCGGGAAAACATAGAATGCCCCTTCTGGTTTTGTGCAACTTATTCCCTCGATCTCATTAAGCCTCTTCCATGAGTAATCTCTTCTCTTTCTGAGTTTTTCGACCATCTCTCCTATATGGTCTTGCGGCCCATTTAGAGCTGCTACTCCAGCCTTTTGAACTGGCGTATTTGCACAAAGCCTTATCCTGGCTTCTTTTTCGACGCACTGCTTTAACTCTTGCAACTGATTCTCTTGGTCATGGAAATATAGGTAACCAAGTCTCCATCCGGTCATCAAGTAAGCTTTTGAAAAACCATTCAATCCTATCACTGGAACATCCTTCGCCAAGTGAGCTGTACTGGCAAACTTTTTCTCGTATAATATTTGGTCGTAGATTTCATCTGACAAAACTGGAATCCCGTGTTCGCCAGCCAAGTCTAATATCTGCCTTATAGTTTTCTCTTCGTACACTGCACCGCAAGGATTGTTGGGATTAATAATTGCGATTCCGCGAGTCCTCTCTGAGATTTTGGCTTTTAAATCGTCAATGTCTGGTTGCCAGCCATCTTCTTCAACAGTCTTATACGTAATTGGTTTTCCGCCGAAGAATTTGGCATAGGAAATGTAAGGCGGATAGGTAGGCCCAGGCAAGAGGATTTCGTCCCCAAAATCAATAACCGCGGCCATCACCATTTGTATGCCCTCAGAAATCCCTGAAGTAACAATAACATCATCAGGCGGAATATCTACACTGTTGATTCTCCTTTCTTTTTGGCTTATAGCTTGTCTAAGCTCCGGTAGTCCTTCAGAAGAAGAATAAGCGTTTGCTCCTTCTTTCACAGCGTCAGTCAAAGCTTGCTTAACATGCATTGGAGTGTCAAAATCGAATGCAACAGGATCTCCTATGTTCAAATAGAAAATTCTTGTTCCAGTTTTGGCAAGCTCTTTAGCATGTATAATCACGTCGCGAATGGCGTATTCAATGGAGCGCACTCTTTCAGTAACCTTTACATTAGTCAAACCTTAACCCCCCAGAAGTGTTGCTCTAGTTTGCTATAGAAATAAAGGTTATGGACTGGACTATGGAATTTGGTACGTTCTGGAGGCTTCTATTCCTTCGGCGGTAATAACGGTGACAATTATGCTCGTATCAGGATGCTCACTCCAATTGAACGCAAAAAGCAGAACAACAATATCGCCTGGCTTAGCAATTGTTTGGTTTTCAGGAAGTGTTTGCTCCAATGGCTTAGTTTGGTTTTCAACCATTACTTTTATTTTTGATATTGTAAGGTTCCGAACCGAAAAGAACGAATTTTCAACAGTGATGGTCAAATATTCCCTTCCAACCAATGTCGTGTGAAGCACATCCGTCACGTTGAGTTTTGCGAACGGAAGGGTAAATACGAATTCAAATGTGTAGTTTCCCAAAGTCACATTTGTCAAAGTATGCACTGTTATGGTCAAGTTTAAGCCAACAGCTCCAGTCCATTTGGCGATGTCACAGCAAAAAGTCACGTTTTGTCCAGGCCCTATCGGACCGAAAGGCAATGGGGGATCTGACCTCGTACCATTTCTTACTTCAACTAGTCCTCCTGGCTCCTTTGATACTATTTGTGTTATGTTGATTGGTTCGAGCGACGATGGATGGTTTTGCAGGGTAATGTTGAAGTGTTCCGAATCTCTTAAATCGAAAACATCCTCCTCATTCAAGACTTTAACTATAATCGGCGATGGGGTTTTCACTATCGTGCTTGCTTCGAAATCCTGCAATAAATAGGCTGTAACGTTGATGTTCCTACCTCTGTATTCTTTCCAAGCCCAATCTAACTTGAAAGTTTGCGTCGAATTTGGTGCAATGCCCACCGACAGATAGTCACCTTGGATAATCGCCCCATTTTCTATTGTACCTACAATCTTTGTGACGTTTATGTGGTTAGCTGACTCCTCAGAATTGAGTATGGTAACGTTGAAGTGGTCCGTGTGATCTTCATCAAAAGTCACCTTACTGATTGCAGCGTAAACCTCTGGCAATTGGAACACTTTGAAAAAAACATATCCTTCTTTAGTGGAAACTATACTAGTTGTATTTCTTAAACCATGCCAATCTCCGTTACACTCAAAAGTTATCGACTGGTTAATGGCTATTAGTTGTGGCAATACCGGAGAAGTATCATTTTCCTTCAACTCGATTCCAGGAACCATTATCTCTTTAATGGTCAGGTCAATTTCTGAACTATTGGAATTCGTCAATGTGATGGTGAAATTTCTAAAGGAAACTTTCGAGTCAAAATTAGTCCCTGTTATCGAGAGTTTGACGATTGGCAGGGTTGCCTCCTTGCTCTCAGCGGGCGCATCGGACGAGAAGAGATGCACAGTGATTGTTTCTCCTCCAAATTCTCCAGCAATTCCTCCCCAGGTCATATTAGCTCCGTCTTTATGGACTGTAAAACAAGTTACGTTCAAAGATTTAGCTGGGGGGATTACTATACCGTCTTCGATGGGTGGGTCGGTTTCTATAATGTTGTAAAGTTGCGATTCTCCTTTGACACTGATAGCGATTCTTGTGATGGTTGCATTTGCTGGCGAGTAAGATGGGTTCAAAACGCCGATTCTAAATGAACTAGCATTTTCCTTATCGAGATAAATGTTTGTTATTGTAACAGTGGCTCCTTTGGGTATATTGGTGAAGGCCGCAATCGTGAACATGTAAGAGACCAGTCCCCCTATTATTGTTGATATTACCATCAGAATTATGAGTGCAAGGGTTGATACAGCTTTTCTATTCGGCAAATACAATTTCAATTCCTCTCAAATCGTAAATGTTTGTTGTATCTCATATTCTCACGGAATAAATAAGCGTTCTCTTGCAATATACGTTTAGTTTAACTAAACGAGTAAGCTTAAATCCTATTCAGGTTTTAGTAGTTTAATCCAAAATCAGAGGGGAAGGTAATGGTGGAGTATGATGTGCTTATAGTAGGGGCTGGAATTTTAGGCTTGTCAACAGCTTATCATATCAAAAGTAGAAATCCTGAGCTGAATGTCTTAGTTGTTGACAAACTTGGTGCTGCGGGACAAGGTAGCACTGCAAAGAGCGCAGCGGCTTTTCGATGTCTTTTTCACTCTAGCACAAATTTCGCCTTGTCTGACTCCTCTGTCGAGTTTTACAAACATGTGCAAGATGATCTAGGGTTCAATTTAAAACTGAAGTGGACTGGTTATTTATGGCTGTTTGACGAGGACGAATATCGCAAGATGTTTCCTGTTCTGAAAGATCTAGCTGACAAAGGTTTTCAATACGTAGAGTATGATGAAAGCGACTTAGCCAGGAAACTTGACATGCGGACGAACTTTGCAGATGATGAAGAAGCACAGTTGATGGGTCTAGGAAATGTTCACAAGGGAATATTGATTCCAAAAGCTGGTCTAATCGATGTTGACTCTCTTGTAAGGTTTTATGAGTCCGAATTCTTAAAACTTGGAGGCCAGATTGAGTATAATGTTGAAGTTAGAGAAGTTCTTGTCGAACCTTGCCAACCTTTAGGAATGCCAAGTGAACCTTATTTCTGGCAAGACGCAGCAGTTGTCGGAGTAAAAACTACTAAGGGTTTAGTGAGAGCAAGAAAGACGATAATTGCAGCAGGGGCATGGATTTCTCAGCTCTTAGACCCACTTGGAATCGAATGTTTTATCAAGGCAAAGAAAAGACAAATCTTTTCTGTCAAAGCAAAAACAGAGGCCCTAAAGAAACTACTTTTCACAAAGGAATTTACAAGCGTTGGATGCCTACCGTTCACGATCCTCCCAAGACCCTCTGCCTACATTCGACCAGCGCCTGAAGAGGATGCCTTTTGGGCGGCATATGCTGACGAGTTTCCAAGAGCTTTCAAGATCGAGGAAAACCCTGAACCCGAAGAAAATTTCTACAGATATGGAGTATACCAAGTGTTGGTTAAATATTTCCCACAGCTCACAGGCTGCCAACCATTCTCCGCCTTTGCTGGCTTATACGAAATAAACACTCTTGATGGGCAACCTTTGATTTTTGAAGAGAATGGTTTGATTGTTGTTGGTGGCGCCAGTGGAAGCGGTATAATGAAGGCTGACGCTATAGGCAGAATCGCAGAAGCGGTATATAGGGGCGAAGATTACACGTTGCTCTATGGAGAAAGAGAGTTCAAGGTCAGCGACTTAGGTATCAGAAACAGAAATGTCGAACCTGAAAAACTTGTGATTTAGCCTAAAGGTCATTAGATTTATTTACTCTCAAGTAAATAATCATGAAATACTTCGAGGATATACGACATGTTTGGTTGGAACGGAACTTTTTTGCACGTTAATTTGAGCAAGAAGAAGGCGGTTGCTAATCGTTACGAGGCAAGCCTAGCCACAAACTTTCTCGGCGGAAGAGGATTTGCGGCCAAAATTCTATGGGATAGACTTGAACGTGGAATAGACCCGTTTTCACCTGAGAATCTGCTCATTTTTGCCGCCGGTCCCTTAACTGGTTTTGTTCTGCCAAGCAGTGGCAAACTTGTTGTGGCGGCCAAAAGTCCCTTAACTGGTGGTTATGGGGATGGAAACGTCGGAACGCACGCCTCGATTCAATTGCGTCATGCCGGTTATGACGCTGCAATCTTAGAAGGCAAAGCCGACAAGCCGATAGTTCTAGTTGTTCAAGACAAAAGTGCCGAATTTCTCGATGCACAAGACCTCTGGGGTCTGAACTCCATTGAAACTGAAAGACAGTTGAGAGAACTTTATGGACCTACTGCTGGCATTCTTTGCATTGGCCAAGGCGGAGAGAATCTCGTGAAATTCGCAAATGTCGTTTGTCAAGAGGGTCGTGCTGGAGGGAGACCAGGAATGGGTGCTGTTATGGGTTCAAAAAATCTGAAGGCTATCGTACTGATTGGTTCTGGTGAGTTGTCTGCAGCTTATCCCAAGGAAATGAAGGAACTTGGTGCAGAAACCTACAGAGAGGTTTTGACCAAGCCGAACTACGCGTTTTGGAAGCGCCAAGGCACAATGATGACTATTGAGTGGAGCCAAGAAAATAGCGTTCTCCCGACTTACAACTATCGTGAATGCGTCTTTGAAAAGGCAGAGGCCATAGGCGGCTTCGCCATGGAAAAACTAAAAGTCTCGAACCGAGGATGCCCTCAATGTAATATGACATGCGGTAACGTCATTAAGGATTCGAAAAGAAAAGAGTCAGAGCTTGACTATGAAAATGTGGCAATGCTCGGCTCGAATATCGGGATAGGCAACCTTAGACAGGCTGCGGCCCTAAGTCGAGTCGCCGACGAATTCGGTCTGGACACAATTTCCTTAGGCAATGCGATAGGCTTTGCCATGGAGGCTTCTGAAAAGGAACTAATAGAAGAAAAAGTTTCTTGGGGCAAGTTCAAGGCAACTGAAGCTTTGGTTAGAGACATAGCCTATCGACGTGGTTTGGGTGACATACTAGCTGAGGGTGTTCGTTTCGCGGCCAAAAAGATAGGTGGAGATTCAAGCCGCTGGGCTATGCATGTGAAGGGCCTGGAAATTTCAGCCTATAATTGCCATGCTGCCCCAGCCATGGCGCTAGCTTATTCAACGAGTTCGATCGGTGCCCATCATAAGGATGCTTGGGTGATTTCGTGGGAGGTTGAAGCTGGTCGCGAACGTTACAGCGAAGAAAAAGTCGACAAGGTCATTGAATTTCAGCGTATCCGCGGAGGAGTCTTCGAGTCTTTGACTGTTTGCAGGCTTCCTTGGATCGAGCTTGGCTTTGAGCTTGGATGGTATCCCAAATTCTTGCACGCAGCAACAGGCCTAGAGATGTCTTGGGAAACCTTGAACGTCATAGCCGACAGAGTCTTCAACCTGATTCGTGCCTTCTGGATTCGCGAATATGGCAAGAACTGGAGCAAAGAGATGGATGTTCCGCCGGCAAGGTGGTTTGAAGAACCACCGACCCAAGGTGCTTTGAAAGGTGTAAAACTTGACAAAACAAAGTACGATGTCATGGTGCAGAAGTACTATAAGAAAAGAGGGTGGGACGAACGAGGAATACCAACAAAGACAACGCTAAAAAGGCTAGGATTAGAAGATGTTGCTAAACAACTCAAAAAGCGCGTTAAACTTTTTGAGTGAACATTTTTCTTAAAAGCTGGGTTACCTTTGAAGGGCGAGTTCTAACATAACACCATCATTTTTAAAGCCTCGTTTCCGATAAAACTCCTTTGCTTCTTTATATATCGTGTCAACATGCATTTCCAAAGCGCCTCTCTTTTTGGCGTTCTCGACAGCTTTGTCTAGAAGTTGAGAGCCAACATTCTTTCCACGGTGTTTTTCGTCTATCAATAGAAACAGTACATGACAGTTGTAACCTCCAAGCAGAATATCTTGGAAAAATAGTTGCTGTAGAACTCCGACAATTTTTCCGCTCATCTCAGCTACGAGAATCTCCTGATTCTTATCGCTTATTGCTTCTCTTATTGAATTGATTCTTTCACGTTGCCAACGTGACCATTTATAAATCATTTTTGCAATCTGTGAGGTTTCACTCTCTTTTGCCAAACGTATGGTTAATTTGTTCATCGAGTTAAGATTTTACTTCTTGCATAAAATGTTTTTTCCGAAGAAAAGGGTGAGCGCCTTCGATTGGTTAATATGCTCTAGCGAAGTAGACTACTTCTTTTGCTTCTTCTCCGCAATACACGCATTTCGAAAAAGCATTTTGCTTTTCGAAGGGCACTATCCTAATTGTTGTTCCAGTTTCATCCTTTATCTTTTCCTCGCATGTGGGACTGGAACACCAGCATGCTCTAATGAAACCTCCTTTCTTTTTCAAGGTTTTCTTGAATTCGTCGTAGGTTTTCACTGTCGTGATGTTTTCTTCCAGGGATTTTTCGGCTCTGTTAAATAGGTTACCTTGGATTTCATCTAGCAGTTTAACCACGGCATCTACTATTTTCTCTTCTTTTACGATAATTCTCTCGAAGGTATCTCGCCTAGCCAATGTTACTCGCTTTTGCTTTACGTCTCTTGGGCCTATCTCTATCCTTATCGGTACACCTTTTAGTTCCCACTCGTTGAATTTCCAGCCTGGAGTGTATTCTGCTCGATCATCCAGAACAACCAATACGCCGTGTTTCCGCAATCTCTGATAAATGTCTCTAACTTTTGCTAGGATTGACTTCATGGCAATACCCTTGCAAGGAATTGGTATTATCACAACCTGTATTGGCGCAACTCTCGGAGGCACCACTAATCCCTTGTCGTCGCCATGTACCATTACCATAGCGCCTATCATCCGAGTTGTAAAACCCCACGAGGTCTGCCAGACATAGCGTTCTTTTTCCTCTTGGTCGAGAAATTTTATGCCAAAGACCTTTGAGAAATTTTGACCCAACTGATGCGAGGTTCCCATTTGCAGTGCTTTTCCATCGGGCATCATTGCTTCTAAAGCTGTTGTATAAAGGGCGCCGGCAAATTTTTCATTCTCTGTCTTCTTTCCAACAAGGACTGGAATGGCCAAGTGATTCTCAATCACATTCTTGTATTCGTTTAGGATCCCCATTACTTCTTGGTCCGCTTCTTCCTTTGTGGCGTGAGCTGTGTGTCCTTCTTGCCAAAGGAATTCTCTTGTTCGAAGGAAGAGTTTGGTTGCTTCTGTTTCCCATCTTACGACGCTGTTCCACTGATTCAGTTTTATTGGCAAGTCTCTCCAGCTTCTGATCCACTTTGCATAAGTCGCATACATTATTGTTTCTGATGTGGGTCTTATCGCAAGTTTCTCCTCTAACGGACTGTCTCCTCCAATAGTTACCCAAGCAACCTGTGGGACAAAGCCTTGAAAGTGTTCTGCTTCCCTTTTTAAAAAACTTTCAGGTATGAACATTGGAAAGTACACATTTCTATGTCCTGTTGCCTTTATTTTCTCATTGAATATTTCTTGGATCTTCTCCCAAATAGCGTATGAATGTTCACGGAATATCATGCAACCTTTCACTGGTGCATAGTCGGCTAGTCCTGACTTGACAACGACTTGGGTGTACCATTCTGAGAAATCTTCAGATTTTTTAACGGTGATTCCTGTATCTGACATTCTCATCTCTTCCTTTGTTTCTGGTCACTTAATATAATTCTAGCGGTTCTATTGTGGGATAGGTGATGCAAGAATTTAGCAATGTGGAACGCAATCGCCCATTTGAACCACTTCCAAAACAATATGGGATCGAATTATTAAACGTTTCTTTTGCTTCGGCTTTCGAGATTTCGCATCAGTTGGGTGCACAAGTATTTTAACCGTTTTCAAGTAAATTTGGAAGTATACTCGACCTACACAAGGATGGCGTGGATCAAGCTTGAAAGCAATTCTAATTGTTGCAGACGGAATGGCTGACAGACCGATTAAAGAATTAGAATGGAAAACACCGTTGGAGGCAGCTCATAAACCTTCACTAGACCAAATAGCGAGAACAGGAAACTGCGGCATAATTGACCCAATATCGCCCGGAACTCCACCAGGAAGCGACACAGCCACGCTGGCACTGCTTGGCTACGATGCCTTGAAAGTTTATTCTGGAAGAGGAGCTCTAGAAGCAATCGGTTCAAGAGTGGAAGTTCTACCTGGCGACATCGCCTTAAGATGTAACTTGGCAACGACAAATGAAGAACTTGTCGTCTTGGACAGGCGTGCGGGAAGAATCGAAAACGAGCAAGCGGCAAAGCTGACTAAAGGCATTCAAAAGATCATGTTGGAAAAACGTTTAGGCGTAGACTTCTTTTTTAAGAACACCGTGCAGCATCGCGCTGTTCTCGTCATTCGTGGACCAAGGCTTTCAACGGCTGTCAGCGACTCGGATCCTGGAAAAGTTGGGAAAAAGGTCTTTAAGATAAGACCATTGGACAACAGCGCAGAGGCGAAGCGCACAGCTGAAATCCTCAACGAGCTCGCGAATAAAATCTACAAAGTTTTGAAGAGTCATCCAGTCAACAGAGAAAGAGCTGAGCGCAAGCTCCTGCCCGCAAACATCATTCTATGCAGAGGAGCAGGTACAATTCCAAGCATCAAGCCTCTCTCAGATATATATAATGTGAAAGCAGCATGCATAGCTGCTACGTCACTGGTAAGGGGTGCGTGCAAGGTTGCTGGGATGAAACTGATAGATGTAAAAGGTGCAACAGGCACACCAAAAACAGATTTTATGGCTAAAGCTAAAGCGGCAGTTCAAGCTTCAAGAACAAATGATTTTGTGCTTTTGCATGTAAAGGCTACTGATGTTGCAAGTCACGATGGAAATATCAAGCAAAAGATCGAGTTAATTGAGAGAATTGATCAAGTGGCTGGCTATATACTTAACAATATTGACTTAGAATCCACGCATTTGGCTGTAACCGCAGACCACACAACGTCTTCCATCACGCGAAGTCATGAAGGAGATCCAGTTCCAGTGGCGATAACTGGTCCGAACATACGCCGTGATGATGTTGAACAGTTCGACGAAAGAGCTTGTTCAAGAGGTGGGTTGAACAGACTAAGAGGCATGGATCTTATGCCGATTCTAATGAATCTAATTGGCAAAACAAAGAAGTTTGGTGCCTAACACTGCTACTGCACAGGCATGAGCCGCCATTCCCTATAGTCTGTAACAACCTTGATGTACCCTCTAAGCGTCTTGTCTACTTCTGCATCTCCTGTGTCAACCCTCAAAACGCCACCATCAATGCTCTGAAGCTTGTTCTTCGTTGCTGCAATAGTTATTCGCTCTTTTCCAACGCGTTTGATGATTGCTGGGCTTATTTGCTGGTTTCCTCTTCCCAAAAGGATTCCTTGACGCCCAATTGGTGAAAGGATAATCCAAATGTTTTGCCAGTCTTCCGCTTCTCTTAGAATCCTTTCTTCGTCCACATCAAGTATAATGTTCCTATTTTTGTAAATGTCAACGCCTAAGACTGTTTTTTCGACACCTAACAGTTCAGCTATGCGCTTCACGGTTGTTCCTGGGCCCAGTATGTATGTTGCTCGGGGCTTCATTTCCTCGACTATGAATCTCGCTATTGCTGTTTGGCTTTCCACTTCATCGACTGTTTCGGGGCTTACTAGTTTGGTCCCTTGCATTCGCGCTGGAA